>Ga0208244_100037_pt1 | contig 197835 bp, 128 predicted proteins | sample SubbioCR12Aug_5A_FD_184828 | JGI IMG/M metagenome (GOLD analysis project Ga0208244, IMG submission 184828) | Serpentinite rock and fluid subsurface biosphere microbial communities from McLaughlin Reserve, California, USA - CR12Aug_5A (SPAdes) | ecosystem: Environmental > Terrestrial > Deep... | reverse complement strand
GGCGGCATTTCCAAGAACCCCTACCTGGCGTTCAAGGTCAAGGGCGCCAAGAAGGGCGACAAGGTTGTCGTCAACTGGGTGGACAACACCGGCGACAAGAACACCGCCGAAGCCGCCATCGGCTGATCGACAGTCGCTTGTGTCCTGGGATGCGTCGTTGTACGCCTTTCCGGGACGTATCGGGCCGGCATTCAGTTTCGACTGGATACCGGCCTGTTGCATGGGAACGGCATGAAAACAGTGTTTACTGCATTGGCCGGCCTGGCTTTGCTGGTTGGCATATCGATGGCTGTCGCCGGTCCCGAGCAGGATCGCATCAAGCTGGTCCAGCAATTGAGCGCAGCCTTTCCGGATATTGGAACTGAATTTTATGTACATGGTGCGCTCGCCTTCGATCCGGATGCGATGGCGCAATACAACAGCATCATGCAATTTCCACCGTTCGCCGGTGAACTGGAAAAAGCCGAAAGCCTCTGGCTTGCTCCGTTCGCGAATGGCAAGTCCTATGCCGATTGCCTGCCTGATGGCGGCCGGATGATCGCCGGAAATTACCCCTTGTTCGACCCGCTCAAGTCACGTGTGGTGACGCTCGAAAACGTGCTCAACGACTGTCGCGTCGCCAATGGCGAAGCGCCCTACGAATATGGCGATCCCGCTACCATGGGGCTGCTGACGGCGCACGTGCGCGGCCTGTCGAATGGCATGCGGATGAACATCAAGGTTGACAGCGAAGGCGCTCTGCGCGCCTACGAGGACGGCAAGAACACCTTCTTCAAGCGTGCCGGCCAGTTGAACTTCTCCTGCGCCAACTGCCATATCGACCATGTCGGCAACCGTCTGCGCTCGGAAATTCTTTCTCCCGTGATCGGCCAGGCGACGCACTGGCCGGTGTTCATCGGTGGCGATCGGCTGGTGACGCTGCAAAAGCGATTCGAGCGATGTCATCGCGATGTGCGTCATGTGCCGGACCAGACTGGCAGCACGCGCTATGACAACCTGGAGTTTTTCCTGTCTTATCTGTCCAATGGCCTGCCGTTGCGGGCCGCGGTTTTTCGCAAATAAAACGCCAGCCACCGGAATGAACCAATGCTATTGGCTCATCACTACCATTTACCGCAAGCCCAAGCCCCGCAAGAATGCTGCCTGTCTCGCAAGCGACCATTGCAATCGGTTGCCAGGCGCCACGTATAACAACATTGTTTAAACCCACCAGGAGAAACATCCATGTCCATGAGTCGCCGTGAATTTCTGCAAGTCCTTGCCGCTGCCGCTGCTTCCGGCCTGGTGCTGGATAGCAAGTCCGTGCTGGCTGGCAACCTGCCCGCCCATTTTTACGACATGCCGGCGAGCGGGAATGTGTCTTTCTTGCATTTCACCGACTGTCATGCTCAGTTGTTGCCTGTCTGGTTTCGGGAACCCAACGTAAACCTCGGTGTCGGCGCGTCGAATGGCAAGGTGCCGCACCTGGTCGGCGACAAGTTCCTCAAGCATTACGGCATCAAGCCCGGCACCGCTGATGCCGCAGCCTTCACCTATATCGATTTTGATACCGCTTCCAAGGCCTATGGCCGGGTTGGCGGTTTCGCCCACCTGAAAACGCTGGTCGACAAGATGCGCGCCTCGCGTCCCGGCGCGTTGTTGCTGGATGGCGGCGACACCTGGCAGGGTTCCGCCACGTCGTTGTGGACCAAGGCGCAGGACATGGTCGATGCCTGTATCGCTCTTGGCGTCGATGTCATGACGCCGCACTGGGAAGCCACCTTCGGCGCCGACCGGATCATGGAAGTGGTGCAGAACGACTTCGCCAAAAACGGCGTTGAATTCGTCGCCCAGAACATCATCACCAACGACTTCGGCGACCAGGTGTTCAAGCCTTATGTGATGAAACAGATGAATGGCGTGCAGGTTGCCATCATCGGCCAGGCCTTCCCCTACACCCCGATTGCCAACCCGCGCTACATGGTGCCGGACTGGTCCTACGGCATCCGCGACGAAAGTATGCAAAAGTATGTCGATGAAGCCCGCGCCAAGGGCGCCAAGGTGGTGGTGGTCCTGTCGCACAACGGCATGGATGTCGACCTGAAGATGGCCAGCCGGGTCAACGGCATCGACGCGATCTTCGGCGGCCATACGCATGACGGTGTCTATCAGCCGGTGCAGATCAAGACCCCCGACGGCGGCACCACGCTGGTGACCAACGCCGGTTCCAACGGCAAGTTCCTCGGCGTCATGGACTTCGATGTGAAGAACGACAAGGTGGTTGGCTGGAAATACCGCCTGTTGCCGGTGTTCTCCAACTTCCTCGCCGCCGATCCGAAGATGGAAGCGTTGATCAAGAAGATCCGCGCACCCTATGAAGCCAAGCTGAGCGAAGTGCTGGCGGTCAATGAAGACACCCTGTATCGGCGCGGCAACTTCAACGGCACCTGGGACGAGGTCATCTGTCAGGCGCTGATCGAAGGCAAGGGCGCCGACGCCGCCTTCTCTCCGGGCGTGCGCTGGGGTACCAGCATCATGCCGGGCGAGCCGATCACCTATGAGCGGATGATGGACCAGATGGCGATCACCTATCCGCAAACCACGCTGAACTCGTTCACCGGTACCCAGATCAAGGACATCATGGAAGACGTCTGCGACAACCTGTTCAACGCCGATCCGTATTACCAGCAGGGTGGCGACATGGTGCGCACCGGCGGTATCCAGTACAGCGTGCGTCCGGGTGCAACCATCGGTAATCGGATCAGCGACATGATGATCAAGGGCAAGCCGGTCGATCCCAACAAGAAGTACAAGATGGCGGGCTGGGCTTCGGTCACCGAAGGCGTTCAGGGTACGCCGGTCTGGGATGTGGTGGCGGATTACCTGCGCGACAAGAAGGTCATCAAGAACGTCAAGCTGTATCAGCCGAAGATCATCGGCATGGAAGGCAATCCCGGCATTTCGCTGTGATGCGGGTTGACTGATCAACGACCAAGGGGGCTGGCGCCCCCTTGGTCGTTTTTGGAGGAATAGCCGATGCAGGTCGGGTACAGGCTGTTGTTCGGGCTGTTGCTGGCGTTGTCGGCTGCAGCGTCTGTTGCTGCCGCGCTGGAAAATCGCATGCGCGGCCATGCATCACCCTATCTCGCGCTGCACGGCACCGATCCGGTGGCCTGGCAGGAGTGGAATGCCGAGACCGTGGCCAGGGCGAAACGCGAGAACAAGCTGTTGTTCGTGTCGCTGGGCTACTTTTCCTGTCATTGGTGTCATGTCATGCAGCAGGAAAGCTACCGAGACCCGGTGATTGCCGCTCTGCTCAATCGCCATTTCGTTCCGGTCAAGGTGGACCGCGAACTCAATGCCGCACTGGATGCGACTCTGATCGAATTCTCCCAGCAACTCAACGGCGTCGCCGGCTGGCCCTTGAATGCCTTCGTCACGCCGGAGGGTTATCCCGCCTATGCCGTGCTGTACCAGCCGCCAGGCGAATTCAAGGCAACGCTGACCCGTCTGGCAGCCAACTGGCGCGATCAGTCCGAGGTGTTCAAACAGACGGCGCGGGAAGCGGCGCAAATTCGCCCATCGCCCGCACAGTCGGGCCCGCAACCCGAACTTTCCGCAGCCATCTTGCGGCGTCTGGAGCTCGACTTTCTGGCCGCCGTTCGGCAACAAGCCGATACGCTGCAAGGCGGTTTCTCGCGCGTCAACAAGTTTCCCATGGCGCCACATCTGGCCAGCTTGCTGGAAATACACGCCCGGAATCCCGATCCCTGGCTGGCCGATTTTCTGCAACTGACCCTGGATCAGATGGCCCGCTACGGCTTGCGCGATCATGTCAACGGCGGATTCTTTCGCTACACCGTCGACCCTGATTGGCACACCCCGCATTTCGAAAAAATGCTGGCCGACAATGCCCAGCTAGCACCGATCTACGCCCGCGCCGCGGAACTGTTCAAGCGCCCCGATTACCGGGTTGTCGCCCACCAGACACTGGATTTCATGCTGCAAACCCTGCGTGCCCCTCAAGGCGGCTTTTATACCGCCACTTCCGCGCTGGACCAGCACGGCCAGGAGGGCGGCGCGTATCTCTGGCGGCCGGATGCGCTGCGCCGGCTGCTCAACGCCAGCGATTACGATCTGCTGCGCAAGTTCTGGCGACTCGATGCGCCGGCGCCATTCGATCTAGGCCATTTGCCGATGGCGCTTGGCCAACCATCTGCCGCCGAACATACGCTCCTGCAAGCCATCCTGGTCAAGCTGAAACAGGCCGGTCGTCAGCGGGATGTTCCGGTCGACACCAAGATAAACGCTGCGCTCAACGGTCTGGCACTCAGCGCATTCAGTCACGCCGGGCGCGGGGTGCCACGCTTCGACGCGGCGGCGCATGAGTTGCGGCGCTACATCGAACAGCGTCTGCGGCATCAAGGCCGACTGGTCAAAACGCGCGCCGGCAAGCAATTGTTCGACGACGCGGAACTAGACGATTACGCCTACGTTGTTGCCGGACTGGAACACTACGCGACGGCCTATCGCGACACCGGCGCGCGCAGCCTTGCGCGTGAACTGGCGAAACAGGCCTGGAAAAACTACTTCAGCGCCGAGGGCTGGCGACGCGAACGGCAACCCTTGCTGGCGACGATGCGTGCGCAACCGGCTTTGCCGGATGGCGCGCTGCCCTCGGCCTCGGCGAAGCTGATCGCCGCGACGCGCAAATTGCTCGCACAGGTCCGCGATATTGATATGGACAAACGCCAGCGGCTGGCGCGCGAGTCTGCCTTGCCGGTAATCAAGCGGCAACCGTTCGAGCATCCGCTCGGTCTGCTCGAAATCCTGGAATCGCAAAGACTGCGGTAGGTTTGCCTCGGCTCGGAAACGCCAGCCAAGCCGGCCTGGCTGGCCCACAATTGGACGCATTCAACAGCGGATTCGAGGAGGGAGTATTCTTGTAAGTCTTACGCTGAAATGGCGCAACCGGTCGGCTGGTCCGATGCCGGCTTTTGCGGTTGAATGATCGCTTCGCAATACTCGATCCAGACATGTCTTCTGCCACAACGCTGGTTCTGTTCAATTACGACTGGGATTGCGCGGGTTTCGCCCGCTGGCGGCATGACTTTCCCTGTGCCAGCGTCGGCTTCGACCTGTTCAGCTTTCCCAGCAATGCGCATCTGGCGTATTTCGATATCGAGCGCTTTGTCGCTCGTCTGGCGCGCAAGGCGAAGCGCAAGGGCTGGCGGGCGGTGGTGTCGAATCATGAGCAGTTCGGCGCACTCGCGGCGGCGCTGCTGGCCGAGCGCATGGGCTGGCCGGGGACGCCGGTCAATGCGGTGCTGATCTGCCAGCACAAGTTGCAGGCGCGGCGGCTGTTGCAGGAGGTCGCGCCGGAAGCGAATGTCGGTTTCGAACTGCTGCCGGCGTTGTACGGCGAGCCGATTCCCGACGGACTTGCTTATCCGGTGTTCGTCAAACCGGTGAAAGCGGCTTTTTCGGTGCTGGCACGTCTGGTGCGCAACCGCGCCGAACTGGCCGAGTTGACCCGTTTTAGCTGGTCGGAATTGTGGGTCATCCGGCATCTGGTGGAACCCTTCGAGCGCGTCGCGCGCCGGCGTCTGCCGGAGGCTGGCAGCGCGCATCGGATGCTGCTGGAACAACCGGCGACGGCGGCGCAATACAACCTCGACGGCTACTTTTTCAACGGCGAGATGCGGCCGCTGGGCATCGTCGAATCGGTGATGTATCCCGGCACCCAGGCCTTCATGCGTTTTGTCTATCCGTGCGGCTTGCCGGATGCCGGGCGTGTGCGGGCGCTGGATGTGGCGCGCCGGTTTCTGCATGCGGCGGGGTTCGATCACGGTCTGTTCAACATGGAATTTTTCTACGACGCGGCGACCGATCGGCTGACCGTGATCGAGTTCAACCCGCGCATGGCGGCGCAGTTTTCCGACCTGTATCAACGCGTCGATGGCATCGATCTGCATCGCGTCGCGCTGGAACTGGCGCATGGCCGCGATCCGGCCTTGCTGCCGCGCACAGCGCCGACGGACGGTGTGGCGGCCAGTTTCGTCTATCGCAGTTTCGATCCGGCGGCGCGACCCACCATTCCTGGTGCGGCGGAAGAACGTGAGCTGGCGCGGGCGTTTCCGGATGCGCTGCTGTTTCATTTCGCCAAGTCGCCCGGCCAGATCGCTCGCGATTTCAAATGGCTGGGCAGTTACCGCTATGGCATCCTGCATCTGGGCGGGCGAGATGCCGTCGATCTGCGCGAACGCTGCGCTCGGGCGAGTGAACTCCTCGGTTGGCGCAGCGTCTGTGTGGATCAAAACCCTGAAACCGGCACATCCTGGCCGGTCAATGCCCTATCCCTGGAGAAGTCCTGATGATCCGTTACGCCTTGCTGGTACCTTTATTGATGTTGTCGCTGGCCGGTTGCGGGCCGATGTCGGCGCAAAACCCCTCCGGCGCCTACAGCCCGGTGAATGCCTTTGCGGAAGGAGAGGACGCGCATCTGTTGCTCAACGGCGCCGATGTGGTGGCGTATTTCACCGAGGGCGCTTATCAACCCGGCAATGCCGAGTTCAGCAGCCGGCATGAGGGTGTCGACCTGCGCTTCGCCAGCGCCGAACACAAGACGCTGTTCGAGCGGGAGCCGGAAAAATATCTGCCGCAGTTCGGCGGCTACTGCGCCAACGGCATCGTCTACGGCATCCCCTGGGGCGGCGATGCCGATGCCTGGAAAATCATCGACGGCAAGCTGTACATTTTTGGCGGCCAGGCTTCCAAGGACGCGTTCGAGCTGGATGAAGCCGGCAATCTGGCGCTGGCGAAGCAATACTGGACAGATGAAATCGCCGGCAATAACAGCTTTTTCCAGCGCGTCAAACGCCTGGTGTGGCGCGTGCCGCATTACCAATCGGGCGAAGAACTGGCCAATGCCGTGGCGGCGGCGAAGAACTCAGGCGCCGAGGCCGGAGCCGCACAGTGAATATCCCCCGCCTGATCCAGATCGGGCATGAAGACCCGGCGGCGACGCGCGCCGAACTGATCGCCGGACTTAGCGCGCCGCAGGCCGTGTTATCCCCCAGGTTTCTCTACGATGCGCTGGGTTCGCGCCTGTTTGCCGCCATCACCGAACTGGCCGAGTACTACCCGACGCGCACCGAAGCGGCGATCTTCCGCCAGTACCTGGGCGAGATGGCCGATGCACTGGGTCCGGTGGCGACACTGGTCGATCTCGGCGCCGGCAATTGCGAGAAGGCGGCGCGGCTGTTCGAGGCGTTCGCGGTGCAGCGTTATGTCGCCGTCGATATTTCCGCCGACTACCTGCGTGCCTCGCTCGACCGGCTGCAATATCAGCATCCGGCGCTGCAGATGCTCGGCATCGGCCTGGATTTCTCGCGGACGCTCGATCTGCCGGCAGAAATTGGTCCCGGCCCGCGCACGCTGTTCTATCCCGGTTCCAGCATCGGCAATTTCACGCCGGATGACGCGCTGGTCTTTCTGCGCCAGGTTCACGCCGCCAGCCAGGGCGGCAACCTGCTGATCGGCGTCGATCTGGTCAAGCCGGACGCAGTGCTGGTGCCGGCCTACGACGATGCGCTGGGGGTGACGGCGGCGTTCAACCGCAACCTGTTGCTGCACCTGAACCGGCTGATCGATGCCGATTTCGATATTGCCGACTGGCGCCACATCGGTCTGTTCAACCATGCCGAATCGCGCATCGAAATGCATCTGGAGGCGGTGCGCGACTGCAGCGCCAGTTGGCCGGGTGGTGTGCGCCGCTTCAGCGCCGGCGAGCGCATCCACAGCGAGAATTCCTACAAGTGGCGGCCGGACGATTTTGCCGATCTGCTGCGCCAGGCCGGCTTCACGCAGGTGCGCCAGTGGCGCGACGAACGCGACTGGTTCGCGGTGTTCGCAGCCTTTGCGTGATGCGTTACAGCGCGCAGGTGCGAAAGCCGTTATGAACGTCGTTGCGCTCCGGCGGGAAGAAATTGCGATAGCGCGGATGCGCCATGCGCGGCGCGGTGGCGCTGCTGGCGCCGCGCAGCACGTAGCGGTCGCCGAACCACGGTGCGGAATAGTCGCGGTAGGCATGCGCGACGAAGCCGGGGTAGGGCAGGAAACGGCTGGTGGTCCATTCCCAGACGCCGCCCCAGTTGAATTCCGACCGGGTCAGCGCGGCGAGCTCCCATTCCGCTTCGCTCGGCAATCGGCGTCCGGCCCAGCGGCACCAGGCTTCGGCTTCATGCCAGGTCAGATGCACAGCGGGCTGATCCAGATTCACTGCGCGCCAGTAGCCGAAACAGCGCATTTGCCAGATTCCCTCCTGACGACGCAGATAGCGCGGCGCGGCCACCCCGCCGGCTTCGACACCCGCCAGATAGCGCCGCCAACTGACCACCTGGCTGTCGATCTCGAACGCCGGCACTTCGACGCGATGCGCGGCGAGTTCGTTGTCGAAGGCAAACCCGGGTTCGGAGTAGCCCAGCGTCCAGATTTGCCTCGGCAGCGCCAGGGCCTGGTTTTCCGGCAATGCCGGCGCTTCGGCAAACAGCGCCGCCGGCAGCGGAATCTCCAGCGCCTGCGCCATGTAGGTGGCCGCTTCGGCGTGCATGTCTTCGTGGAACAGCACCAGACGATAGAAATACAGGCCGGCATCGGTTTCCGGTGCGCTGGTCAGCAAATTCAAGGTGTCGGCCAGGCCGGCCGCCAGATAGGCGCGCGTGGCGGCGAGATCGGGCAGCGGCAGGTGCCAGCGCGTGGCGTGTTCGACGTCGCTGGAGTTGTACAGCACATCCGCATCCGCCAGACGTCCGGGCGGCCGCGCGTGATCGGGGTCGGCGGCGATGCCCAGGTCGCGCTGCTGGTTGCGCGCGATCCAGTAATCCTGAAACCAGCCGATATGGCCGGCCTCCCACAACGGTGGATTGAGCTGCGTCGAACAGGGCACGACGAGGCTTTCTCCAAGCGCGGCGACATAGGCATCCTGCAATGCCAGCGTGCGGGCGCGGCTGTCTTGCAACGCGGCGGCGAGGACGGCGCGGCCACCCTGGCGGGCGGCAATGGCGGGGGAGTTCATTAACATGGTCATGGCTAAGGTATCGGTCAAACCGCAAGTGGTGATTGTCACGCCAGCCTTGCGCGCCGCCAACAACGGCAACTGGAAAACCGCCTGGCGCTGGCAGCGGCATCTGGCCGAGCGCTGTAAGGTGCGCATCGTCGCTGCCTGGCCGGATGCGCAGGCGTCCGGCGATCAGCTGATGATCGCCTTGCACGCGCGGCGTTCGGCGGCGTCGATTGCCGCCTGGGCCGCCGAACATCCGGGGCGCGGCCTGGCGCTGGCCTTGACCGGCACTGATCTGTATCGCGACATCCAGTTCGACGCCGACGCGCAGCATTCGCTGCAACGGGCGCAAATTCTGATCACGCTGCAGGAGAAAGCGCCTGAAGCGTTGCCGGCCGAGGTGCGCGGCAAGGCGCAGGTGATCTATCAATCAACTTCGTCGCGGCGGACGCTGGAAAAGTCAGACCGGCATTTGCGCGCGGTCATGGTCGGCCATCTGCGCGAGGAAAAATCGCCCGAGACCTTGTTCGCCGTTGCTCGCCTGCTGGCACAGCGGCACGATATCCAGATCGACCACATCGGCGCCGGCCTCGACCCGGCGCTGGCCGGCGCGGCGCAAGCGACCATGCTGGCGGCGCCGCGCTACCGCTGGCTGGGCGGCTTGCCGCATGAAACCGTGCGGCGCCGCATCCAGCGCGCGCATGTGTTGATCCACGCCAGCCGCATGGAAGGCGGCGCGCATGTCATCATCGAAGCGGTGGCCAGCGGCACGCCGGTGCTGGCGGCGCGGGTGGATGGCAACGTCGGCATGCTGGGCGAGGATTACGCCGGTTATTACGCCTGGAACGATGCTCCGGCACTGGCTGATCTGCTGCTGCGCTGCCGCCAGGATGCCGATTTTTTGAGCCGCCTGCTGGCGCAATGTCGCCTGCGCGCGCCGCTGTTTTCACCCATTGCCGAGCGCGCCGCGCTGCGGCAGGTTGTCGACGATTTACTGGAAAGTTGAATGCAAGCGCCTGAAACCCCCGTGCTACGCGACATTGTCCTGATCGGCGGCGGCCACAGCCATGCCGTGGTGCTGCACATGTGGGCGATGAATCCGTTGCCCGGCGCGCGCCTGACGTTGATCTGCACCGATACCGACACGCCGTATTCCGGCATGTTGCCCGGCTACATCGCCGGCCATTACACCTGCGACGATGTGCATATCGACGTCCGCCGCCTGGCCGAATTCGCCGGCGCACGCTATTACCGCGATGAAGTCATCGGCATCGACCGTGATGCGCGAAAAGTGCTCTGCCGCGCGCGTCCGCCGGTGGCTTACGACGCGCTGTCGATCAACATCGGTTCGACGCCGAAGCTCGGCAACGTGCCTGGCGCCGATGCGCACGCGGTGCCGGTGAAGCCGATCCGCCAGTTCAACGAGCGCTGGCTGGCACTGCTGGAACGCGTGCGCAAGCACGCCGGCGTGACCACGGTGGCGGTGGTCGGCGCCGGCGCCGGCGGCGTCGAAACGGCGCTGGCGATGCAGTATCGGCTGCGCCGCGAACTGACCGCGCTGGGCCGCAATCCGGATGAGTTGCGCATGCATTTGCTGACTTCCGGCCCGACCATCCTGCCGACCCACAATGCGGCCGTGCGGCGCACTTTCGAGCGGGTGCTGGCGCAACGCGGAGTGGCGCTGCATATTGATGCGGAAGTGGTGCGGGTCGAAGCAAACCGGCTGATGACCGCGCGCGGCGAGACGGTCGATGCCGATGAAATCGTCTGGGTGACCCAGGCCGGCGGCGCCGCCTGGCTGGCCGGCACCGGCCTGGCGCTGGATGATGGCGGCTTCATTCGGGTGCGCGAGACGCTGCAAAGCGAAACCGACCCGCTGATCTTCGCCGCCGGCGATTGCGTCGCCTGGCCGGGTCGGCCGCTGGAAAAGGCCGGCGTGTTCGCGGTGCGCATGGGGCCGCCGCTGACGCAAAACCTGCGCCGCCTGTTGCTCGGCCAGCCGCTGCAGGTCTACAAGCCGCAACGCCGCTGGCTGGCGTTGATCAGCACCGGCGACAAACATGCGATTGCCTCGCGTGGCGCTCTGTTCATGCAAGGCGACTGGGTCTGGCGCTGGAAAGACTGGATCGACCGCCGCTTCATGCTGCGTTTTGCCGAATTTCCGGCGATGGCCGAAATGCAGGCCAAGCCGGTTTCAGCCGAGCGGATTCCGCTCGACGAGACGGAACAGACGCAGGCCATCTCGGCGCTGGCGATGCGCTGTGGTGGTTGCGGCGCCAAGGTCGGGGCCACGGTGCTGTCACGCGCGCTGGCGCAGGTGCAACCCATCGAACGTGACGATGTGCTGATCGGCCTGCACGCGCCGGACGACGCCGCCGTGCTGCGCGTGCCGGCGGGCAAGGCGCTGGTGCACACGGTCGATTTCTTCCGCGCTTTCATCGACGACCCCTGGACTTTCGGCCGCATCGCCGCCAATCACGCGCTGGGCGACGTGTTCGCGATGGGCGCCGAAGCCCAGTCCGCCACCGCCATCTGCACCGTGCCGCCTGGCCTGGAAAGCAAGGTCGAGGACACCTTGTTCCAGATGATGTCCGGCGCCGTGTCGGTGCTCAATGAGGCCGGCTGCGCGCTGGTCGGTGGCCACACCGGCGAAGGCCGCGAGTTGGCGCTGGGTTTCGCGGTCAACGGCCTGATCGACGCGGCTTTGCAAGGCGTGATGACCAAGGGCGGCATGCGTCCGGGCGATGTGTTGATCCTGACCAAACCGATCGGCACCGGCACCTTGTTCGCCGCGCATGCGCAACTCAAGGCGCGCGGCCGCTGGATCGACGCCGCGCTGGCCTCGATGCAGGTTTCCAACCGCGCTGCCGTCGCCTGTCTTATCCAGCACGGCGCGCGTGCCTGTACCGATCTCACCGGTTTCGGCCTGCTCGGCCATCTGGTCGAAATGACCAAGCCTTCCGGCGTCGATGCGGAAATCGAGCTGGACGCATTGCCGCTGCTGGACGGTGCGCGCGAAACCGTGGCGGCCGGCATTCTGAGTTCGCTGCAGCCGGCCAACACCCGTTTGCGGCGCGCGCTGAGCAATCAGGAAGCGGCATTGAATCACCCGAATTACCCGCTGCTGTTCGACCCGCAAACCGCCGGCGGCCTGCTGGCCAGCGTGCCGGAAGCGGCGCTCGGCGCCTGCCTGGCCGAGTTGCATGCATTGGGCTATATCTACGCTACGCGGATCGGCAGGGTGTTGCCGCAGGCGCCTGCTTCAGCGCCGATTCGGCTGGTGTAGCGGAGGATTCAGGAATGATCCGGAAATGGTTGGTCTACCTTGCCGCCGGCGCGCTGACGCTGGTGTCGCTGCTCGGCCACGCCGATGAACGCTGGGTCAAGCAGGGCGCCAACGGCCAGCCGGAAATCCAGTTGTATTTTTTCTGGTCGCTGACCTGTCCGCACTGCACCGAGGCGCATCCCTACATCGAGGCGATTCCGCAAGCCCGGCCGTGGGTCAAGGTGCATTTGCTGGAATTGACGCGCAACGCCGAGCATGTCCGCCTCTACCAAGAGATGGCGCGGCAACTCGGTGAATCGGCGGCATCGGTTCCGGCGTTGCTGTTCTGCGGCCAGATGCATGTCGGCTGGGAAAGCGACGCGACGACCGGTGCGCAACTGCGCCAGGCGCTCGATGACTGTCGCGCGCGCATTGTGCGTGTGGACTCCGGGCAAGCGCCGCCAGCCGCGCAGCCGAGCGCGCCGATCAATCTGCCGCTGATCGGCGCGATCGACCCCGCCAGCCTGTCGTTGCCGGCGCTGACGCTGATTCTGGCCGGGCTCGACGCGTTCAATCCGTGCGCCTTTTTCGTGCTGCTGTTCCTTTTGTCGATGATGGCGCACCAGAAAAACCGGCGGCGGATGTTGCTGATCGGCGGGGTGTTCGTGCTGATTTCCGGGCTGATGTATTTCGCCTTCATGTCGGCCTGGCTCAATGTCTTCCAGTTGTTCGGCCATCTCGCCTGGGTAACCCTGGCCGCCGGCGCGCTGGCGGTGTTGGTCGGGGTGATCAACGTGAAGGACTATTTCCTGTTCCAGCAAGGGCCGTCACTGTCGATTCCGGAATCGAAGAAGCCCGACATTTTTCGTCGCGCCCGCGCCATCCTCAGCGCCGAAAGCCTGCCGGCGATGCTCGCCGCGACGATCTTTCTGGCCATCGCCGCGAACTTCTACGAACTGCTGTGCACAGCCGGATTTCCGATGGTCTATACCCGCCTGCTGACGCTGGCCGATATTGCACCGGCCGGCCGCTATGCGTATCTCGCCGCCTACAACCTGATTTACGTGGTGCCGCTGGCGCTGATCGTCATCGTCTTCGCCCGCAGTCTGGGCGCGCGCAAGCTGAGCGAGCGCGAAGGCCGTCTGCTGAAGTTGCTGTCCGGCCTGATGATGCTGCAACTGGGCGGCCTGCTGCTGTTGGCGCCGGAACGGCTCAACCAGATCGGCATCGCGGTGGCGATGCTGGCGATAGCGCTTGGTGTGACCTGGATCGCGGCGCGCATGACGCGACAGAAAACCGGCTGAAGCCGGTTTTCACGGGTCTGCTGTCGATTCGATTGACAGCCCCCGGGTCTATGCTTACAAGCTAAGCATATTCTTATATGAGCATGGACTGATTGATGACAGCGCCGACGCAGACTTTCCCCTTGCATGGTCCGGGATTGCGCGGCGCCAAACGTCCACGAGTGGCCATCGTCGGCCGCGCCGGCAGCGGCAAACACAGCATCTTCCGCGCCGCGTCGAGCACCGCCACCCGGCATGAGCGTCTGGCGGGCATCGGCCCGGCTTACGAGGAATGTCTCGTCGAGGTCGGCATCGACCAGATTTCGCTGGTCGCCTTGCCGGCGGTCGACAGTTTTCATGAACTCGACGGCGATGCCTCGGTGGTATTGAAGTATCTGCTCTGGGGCGATGACTGGCCGACCATCGCGCGACATGAAGCGCATCAGCCGGCGAGCCCGTTCGCCGCGCCCGACCTGTTGCTGATGGTGATGGATGCCACCGCGCTGGAACGCGATCTGGAACTGGCGCAGGAATTGATGCGCCTGGGCAAGCCGATGGTGTTCGCGCTGAACCGGATGGACGAAGCGCGCGCCAAGCGGCGCTTCATCAATGTGCGCGCGCTGTCGGCCAAGCTGGGCGCGCCGGTGGTGCCGACCGTGGCGCATATGGGCATCGGTCTGGCCGACCTGTTCTCGACGGTAGTGCGCGCCGCCCGCGAGGCGCGCTCGGCGCAGGCGCGGCCGGAAGCCTGCCCGATCAGTCCGCATATCACGGCGCAGTTGCGGGCGATCGCCGACATTGCGCGGCAGCCGGAGGTGGCCGCCGCGTTCGCCGTGCCGGAAACACTGCTGACCCTGCAACTGGCGGAGAACAACGACTATTTCGCGCGCGAGTTGCAGGCGCATTTCCCCGCGCAACATGCCGCTTTGATGGTCGCCAGGGCGGTCGCCGATGCGGCTTTGCCGCGTCCGCTGGCCGACGAAATCCATGCCGACCGGCATCATCGCGCCGCGCTGTGCTGCGAGGCGGTCAGCCGGCCGGGCGGCGAGGGCACGCCGCCGCGCTGGCAGATCTGGGCCGACGATCTGTTTCTGCATCCGCGCTGGGGTTTCGCCGGCACACTGGCGGTGTTCGCGCTGGTGCTGTTCTTCGTGTTCGAAGTCAGCGCGTTTCTCGACAGCCTCACCGTCGCGCGCCTGATCGCCTGGGCCGAGCCCTGGCAACCGACCGATCTCGGCGGCGTGCTGGGCCGCGCCGTGCTCGACGGCTTCATCGGCCTGGCCGGCATCGTCATTCCCTACATGATTCCGCTGGTGGTGCTGCTGGTGCTGCTGGAGGAAACCGGCATCATGCATCGCGTCGCTTTCGTTGTGGATCGCGGCTTCCATCGCCTCGGCCTGCACGGCGGCGTGGCGCTGCCGTTCCTGATGGGGCTGGGCTGCAACGTGCCGGCGCTGGCCGCCACCGCCGCCGTCACCCACGGTCGAGACCGTACCGTGGCGGCGCTATTGATTACTTTCCTGCCCTGTTCGGCGCGCTCGGCGATCCTGCTGGCGCTGGGCGGCAAATATCTGGGCGGCTTCGGCGTGTTCGCGCTGTTCATGCTGGTGCCCATCGTCGTCAGTCTGGTCGGCAAGCTGCTGAAGCGGCGCTATCCGGAAACCACGCCGGGCATGATCCAGGAGATTCCCGCCTACGCCGTGCCGACTTTGAAGATCGTGCTGGCCAATACCTGGGAGCGCAGCCGCGACATCGTCACCATCGTGCTGCCGTTGCTGGTCGCCGGCAGCATCGTGCTGGCGCTGCTCGGCCATTACGGCGCCGATGTCTGGATCAACCTGGGCCTGACGCCGATTACCCATTGGTGGCTGGGCCTGCCGGTGGTGCTCGGGGTGCCGATCCTGTTCGGCATCCTGCGCAAGGAGTTGTCGCTGCTGATGGTGTTCCAGGCGCTCGGTACGCAGGAGTTGGTCGGCGTCATGGACACCACGCAGATCGTCACCTTCCTGGTGTTCCTGACCTTCTATGTGCCCTGCGTGTCGACCTTTGCGATGATGCTGAAGCTGCTCGGTTGGCGCGAAGCACTGTATTCGGTGATGCTGTCCATCGGCGTCGCCCTGGCGGTTGCAGCTGCGGTGCGCCTGCCCATGGAACTGTTCGCCTTGTAGGAGCGGGCTAGCCCGCGATCGAGACGTCGACGCGAAGTGGAAGCGTTGCCTCGCGAGCAAGCTCGCTCCTACGATGTGGCTTTGCCTCGGGATTGCCGTTCATGCCGTTCATGCCGTCATCGCCGCCTCATGGTCATGCTTTGCGCAAAGGCCGTTGCTCGGAAATCGGTCGCGCCTATCTGCTTACCTCCGTGATCGAAAAACGACGTCCGCTTTTTCTCGACTGGCGCGTGGGCCGGCTTTTGGTGGCAGAGATGCGGGCCGAAGTGGTTTCCGGTCGGGTCGAGTCTATGGCATGGGTGGTCATGCCGGATCATCTGCACTGGCTTGTGACGTTGCATCAGGGCAATCTGGACGACTTGATGCGCAGGGTCAAGTCCCGCTCGGCGATAGTTATCAATGCTGCGCTTGGCGAAAGTGGACGGGTATGGCAGAAGGGGTATCACGATCACGCACTCCGCGCCGACGAGGATTTGCCGTCTGTGGCGCGATACCTGGTGGCTAATCCATTACGTGCGGGTTTGGTGGCAAGCGTGCGCGAATATCCGTTGTGGGACGCCATCTGGCTGTAGGAGCGGGCTTGCCCGCGATCGAGACGCCGGCGCGAAGTGGAAGCGTTGCTTCGCGAGCAAGCTCGCTCCTACGGGAACTGTTAGTCCTGCATATTTCCTCGCATCAGCGGGTTGTTCAGCGCTGCACCGGATCCGAGTCGTTGCGCCGGTTGATTGCGTAGTCGCTGGCCACGTCCTTGAACGGCAACAGCAGCATGCCATCGAGCCGGTCGACTTGTTGCGGGTTGGTGAAGTCGCGGATGCCGATTGTCATCCCGATCTGGCCGGCGGGTGCCTGTTCGCGGTAGGTGCCTTAAAGCCGGTTCCACCCGGTCAGGCTGAAGCAGAAGTTGGAATTGGCTTCATCATCTTCGATGGAGTGATGCACGCGGTGCATGTCCGGCGTCACCAGCGCCCAGCGCAACACCCGATCCACTGCCGCCGGCAGGCGGATGTTGCCGTGGTTGAACATCGCGGTGGCGTTGAGCATCACTTCGAAGATCACCCCCGCGATCACAGGCGGCCCGAGCACGCTGAGGGTGGCGAACTTGATCAACATCGCCAGGTTGATTTCCAACGGATGAAAATGCGCGCGGGACAGGTTGTCATCCAGATCTTGTACACGCCGAGTCGGCCACGCCATCCTTCAGACGGGTTGACTGGACGCTGGCGAGGTCGCGCGGCACGGTTGCTCAGGTTATCGATTGTCGGACGGTGTGCATCTGATCGCCACAGTGCCATTGAGCGATGCGGTCTGGTGGTCTTTCAAGGCCGGCCAGCAAACCAGAACATGTTCCCGCGATAGCGTGTTGATCCTCTGCAAATCGTGTGGCGGTGGAGCGGTGCGGCGAGTATCGTTCTGCGTATTGCTGGTTACTTGGGGCCTCTGATTCAAAGGCTATTCGTTCAGGTGTGTCTCCCGCACTTCTTTTCTTCCGAACATGCTTGATTTCGCCAGCGCCGCCGGCCCCGATGGCCAGATTTCACGACCCCAATCCCTGCACATCCTGGTCGTGGATGACGATGAAGCGACCCGAGAACTGTTGAAGTCGCTGCTTGAGCTGTACGGTCACAAGGCCGATATGGCCGAAAACGGGCTGGTGGCGGTGCGCTTCTGTGAACGGCAATTGCCCGATCTTGTCCTGATGGACATCACCATGCCGGTGATGGATGGTATTCAGGCCTGTGTTGCCTTGCGACAGGCGCACGGCGTCGGTCTGCCGATCATCATGGTGACTGCGATCAATGACCCGGAATCGGTCGATCGATGTTTTGCGGCGGGCGCTTCCGATTACCTCTACAAGCCGCTGAACCCGAGTCTGCTGATCCAGCGTATCCGGTTTGTCATGCAGGCGGCGTGGAACCTGGCGCAACTTCAGCGTACCCGGCAGGAACTCGAACAGCATCGTCTGCATCTGGAGGAACAAGTCGCGCAACGCACTGCGCAACTGCAGGCGGCCAGCAAGGCGAAAAGCACGTTTCTCGCCAACATGAGCCATGAAATCCGTACGCCGATGCACGCGATTCTGGGTATGTCGCATGTGCTGCGCGGTTCTTCCCTGAGCCAGGTGCAGTTGGATCGGCTGGACAAACTGGAGGCGGCCGCGCAGCACTTGATGGCCATCATCAACGACGTGCTGGATATCTCCAAGATCGAAGCCGGAAAGATGCGCCTCGATGTGACCGATTTCCGGCTGGACGAGCTGTTGCGGAATGTGCTCGATCAGCTTGCCGACAAGGCGCGCGGCAAAGGCCTTGAGGTGCAACAGGAAGTGGAACCCGGCATCCCTGCAATGCTGCGCGGCGATGTCCTGCGGTTGCGGCAGATACTGCTCAACTTCACCAGCAATGCGGTCAAGTTCACTGAACAGGGAACGATCGTATTGACCGTACAGCGCTTGAAATCGGTGGGCCAGAGGCTTTTGTTACGCTTCCAGGTGAGTGATAGCGGCATCGGTGTCGAGCCTGCTCAGCAAGCCAAGCTGTTCGAGGCGTTCGAGCAGGCCGACGTTTCCACTACGCGCAAATATGGCGGGACCGGCCTGGGATTGACGATCAGCAAGCGGCTGGTCGAGATGATGGATGGCGAAATCGGCATGGAAAGCGTTGCCGGTCTGGGCAGCCGATTCTGGTGCGACATCCCGTTCCCCGCCGAAGCCAAGGCGGCTATCAGTCCGCCATTGCTTGCTGAAACGGCTGCTTCAGCGCTCGAAATGCTGCGTAGCCGCTCGGGTGTGCGCATCCTGGTGGTGGAAGACAACCCGGTCAACCGGGAACTCGCCGCGATCTTGCTGGAAGACGTCGGCATACAGCCTGAACAGGCGGAAAACGGTCTGCTTGCCCTGAATCGGCTTCGCACCGAGCACTTCGATCTGATTCTGATGGATGTGCAGATGCCGGTCATGGATGGTCTGGCGGCGACACGCGCGATTCGCAGCCTGCCTGGACCGTATCGGGTGCCCATTCTGGCGTTGACTGCCAATGTCCTTGCCGACGATGTGCAGCGCTGCATTGATGCCGGGATGGATGATTGCATCGCCAAGCCGGTCGAACCCGATAAATTCTATGCGGCGCTGATCAAGTGGCTGCCGGCTGCGCCCGCACGTGAGCCAGCGCCGCTCAAGCCGTCACCGGTAAAGTTGTCGCCCGTAAAGCAGCCGCCCGTAAAGCAGCCCGATATGCTCGGCGTTCTGGCTGCCATTCCAGGACTGGATTTCGCCACCGGTTTGAAGAATACCCTCGGCCAGTTGCACAAATACCTGGAACTGCTGCGTCTCTTTGGCAAGCTGCACGGTGGCGAAATGGCGTCGGTGCGGACTCTGCTGGAACAAGGCGAGCGCGAGAACGCTCGGCGTGTCGTGCACCGCCTGAAGGGGGCTTCCGGTGCACTGGGCGCAAATGAGGTGCATCGCCTGGCGACCGAACTGGATCTGTTTCTTCGGGGAGCCGCGCCGCTTGCCGAAGCGGATGCCATGCTGGCGGGGCTTGAGTTGTCGCTGAACAATCTGTGCGATGCGATTCCGGCGGTGACCGGCTGATTCGCGCCTGGCGCTCGGGCTGCCCAGCCGCCTCTCGGTACTGACCGCAGATTTGTGCAAGCATGCACTCGTCTATACCGGCAGCGTGATCCTCAGACGGGCGCCCTGCGCCAGGTTGCTCGCCACCAAGTTCCCATGCATGTTGTTCTCGATAATGGTTTTCGACATGTAGAGGCCTATGCCGGTGCCTTTGCCTTCGGCTTTGGTGGTGAAATAGGGCTCGAAGATCTTGTTCAAGGTGTTTTCGTCAAAGCCGGTGCCGTTGTCCTCCACGTCGATTTGTACCTGGTCAGCCACGGTTTGCGCGCGAATGACGATCTTCGGCCGAGGCTGCTGGGCGGTGAGGACCGCATCGCGGGCGTTGCCGAGCAGATTCAGGATGACCTGTGAGAACTCTCCCGGTACGCCATGCAGATCGATGTCGGCCGGGCAATCGATGGCGAGTTCGATGTTGTGGTTCTTGAACATGCCTTCGAGGATATCCGCGGCGGCCTGGATGGCCTCGGCGAGATTGAAGGATTCCGCATGCTTGCCGGGTTTGAAAAAGTTTCTGAACTCGTCGATGGTCTGCGACATGCGCTGAATCAACTGCTGCGCCTTGTCCTGCAATGCCTGCATCGAATCCTCGCTGAGTTGTCTGGTGCGATACTGCATATGAATGTTCTGGATCACCAGGCTCAGCGCGTTCAGGGGTTGGCGCCACTGGTGCGCGATGGCGCCGATCATTTCGCCCATCGCCGCCAGCCGCGACTGATGGATCAGCAACTGCTCCTGTTCCTTGCGCTTGGCGATTTCATTGCGCACACGCTGGTCCAGAGTGCGGTTCAGTTCATCCAGTTCCTGGGTGCGTTCGGTCACCTTGATTTCCAGGTCCAGGTTGACGTTTTCCAGTTGTCGCCGGTTTTCCGCCAGCGCTTGCACCATCTGATTGAAACTGTGCGACAGGTCGCCGATTTCGTCGTTGCGGTCAATCCCGACGTGGGTATCCAGTTCGCCGCTGGCGACGCGTGATGCCGCCCGGCTGATGGTGGCGATCGGCCGGGTCAGCCAGAGCGCGAAAAAGTAGCCGATAGGCAGAATCGCCAGCAAGGTGAACAGCGAGATGTAGACGATCTGCCGATACATCTCGTCGATGTTCGCTTCGTATTCGCTGGTGTCGAAGTCGATCTGCATCACGCCCCAGCTGACGCCGCTGAAGCGGATCGGGGTGATGTAACGGTAGCGCGTGCCGCCTTCCGGCGAATCGACGATGCGATACGATTCAACCTCGTAATCGGCCGGTTTGATCGGCGCCTCGGCGGTCTGCAGCATTTCCCAGCCGCTGGTCGCCATGCTCAGTGCCGAACCTCGGCTTGGAACGATCAGCACCGACTGGATGCTCTTGTTGTTCTGTAGCACCTGCAGGTTGTGCTCGACGACAAAGCCGAAATCATCGGTCAGCATGGCATCCGAACTGGCCTGGATGATCGAGCGGGAGACCGTTGTGGCCTGCGAATAGAGCACCTTGAGTAGCGAGTCGCGCTGCAACGGAATGATCAGCAGGCCATACAGGATAGTCATTGCCAGCAGCAGGCTGCCGAACACGCCGAACACCCGGATGAACATGCGATTGGCCGGCAACAGCCGGAAGGATAGCCAGGGCTGTGTCAATTTTTCCTCGCTTTGCGGCCGGACCATGCCTGATGTTCGCGATGCAGTTGCCAGTAGGGGGTCAGTTCATGGCTGTCGACCCGTTCCATGTAGTCGGTCTTGAACAATTCCAGAATCTGCTTGCCGCGCACCGTGGTGGTCGCCTTCATCGCCGATTTCAATACCCGGTCGCGCAGCCCCTTGTCGGTCCTGGCCGGCATCATGCCGTATGACAGGGACGATGTTTTCCATTCCAGCAGGTGGTGCAAGCGCTGCCGTATCTGCGGATTCAATTCAGTGGCGGCGTGCAGGGCGCTGATGCTGACCAGTGCGGCATCAGCCTGGCCGAAGAAGACCTTGTGGATGGCCTGGTTGTTACGTTTTTCTTCTATGACCTGGAACAGGTCGGCGCAGGCGGCGCCAGTATGCTGCCGGCACTGGTTTTCCAGATACACCGAGGACAGACGGTCATGACTCAGATGCAGCACTTTCTTGCCGCGCAGATCGCCGAACTGCCGTATGCCATCGCTGGCCCTAACGATCAGTGCCAGGCCTTCGCCGGTGCCGTAATGCTTGCCGACAAACCCTGGCGCCAGTTCTTCCGGAGCGAAGGTTTCGGCGATCTCCATGCCCGGGGCCACGATCAGATTGATCTTGCCGCCCATACTGTTGTGATACAGCGCAGCCATATCGGTGTAGGTGTAGGCGGTGGCGGCGATGCCATGCGCCCTGCCGACTTCTTCAGCCCAAAGCTGCAGGGTGATCTTGACATCGGCCAGGTTGGCATCGCGAATGCCGGGCAGGTAGAAACCCATGTTCAGGATATCGGCGGCGCGGCTGGCCGGCGTGCAGAGCACAATCAGAAAGGCGAGGAGGGCGATTGCCGACTTCATCTGCGTTTATCCTTTCGCTCGACCTGGCTGCGCAAGTGCTGATACTCGCGCTCCAGATCGATGATCGGCTGCAGCAAGGCCGGCGTGGCGATTTCCAGTTGATCGACCTTGAAGATGTCGAGCAACTGGCGACCGCGCGCATAGGTATGCAGGGTGGGTACGATGCGCAGCGTGCGCTGGCGCAGTACCTGGTCGACCTTGGGGCTGTAGAAGGCGAAGTACTGGCTGTACATCGGATATTCCGCCAGCTTGACGATGGACCGCGCCAGTTGCGGGTTCATTTCCACCGCCACTTCATGCCCGTAACCGAACACCAGCGCCAGGTCGGCCTTGCCGAAAAAGACCCGCATCAAGGCCTGGTTGCTGGTGTTGACCCGCTGCATGTCGGCGAAGACGTTACGGCATGGACGCTGGTGGTGGCGCAGGCAGAGCAACTCCAGATACAGCTCGCCCACCGGGTCTTCCTCCAGCAGCACGATGCGCTTGCCGGTAAGTTCGTCCAGGCTTTGCACGCCGCTCGCCTTGCCGGCGAATAGCAGCAGTTTCCAGCCCCCCTTCATGATGGTCGCATAGCCATCTGCCAGCTCGTCCTGCTTAAACAGGCGGACAATGGTCATGACATCGGTATTGATGCCGTTGATCTTGCCGGAGAGAAAATCCCGCCGCATTTCGACCGGATCATCGTAGTGGAAGAAACTGACCGGAATCTTGAATTTATTCGCCAACTCCTGACCCCACAGATCGAAGGTGCCGCGTACCTCGGCGCGACTCCATTCCCGGCGCGCGCCGGTATACAGGCCGAGGCGCACGCTTTCTTCGGTGGCGGCAGAGGTAGCAGGCGTTGGCGGGGACGCGAAGCTTGCCGGCGTCGCAGGCAACAGCAGGAACAGCGTCACAATCAGGCTGGCGGCGAGGCGAACCGGGGCGAGAGGGGAGAATCGACGACTCATTTTCTTCTCGTCATCCGATTGCGGCGGAGTTCATGGTATTCCCGCAGCAGCGCCCAGTAGGGCTGCAAGGCTTCGGCATCGACCGGCTCAAGATAGTCGGTTTTGAACAGTTCCAGGATTTGCCGGCCGCGCGGGGTTTTCATCGCTTCCGTCACCGAGTTCAGGATCAGGTTGCGATAGCTGTCCTGGGTATACCGGGTCATCATGCCGAACATCAACGCTTTCGCCTTCCAGTCGAGCAGCACCTGCAGGCGCTGCCCGACCTGGGGATTCAGTTCATTCGCGGTGCGCAAGGTGGCCAGGCTGACCAGCGCGGCATCGGCGCGACCGAAAAAGACGTTGTAGACCGATTGGATGTCGCGCTTTTCCTCTTTCATCTGCAGGAAATCGCGGCACGCCATGCCGGCCGCCTTGATGCATTGTACTTCCAGGAAAGTATCGGACAGGCGATCGTTGCTCAAGCGGGACAGGCGCTTGTTGCGCAGATCGGCAAAGCTTTTGATGCCGGAGGCCTTCGACACCAGCAATGCGATGCCTTCATCGACGCCCTTGTTGCGACGGGCATAGCCGGATCGAATTTCCTCCGGTGTAAAAACCTCGGCCAGTTCCATGCCCGGGCCAGTGAAGAAGTTCATCTCGGCGCGGTCAAGGGCCTGCCGCATGGCGGCGATGTCGGCATAGGTCGTGGTGGTGACGGTGAGGCCATGCGGTTTGCCGATTTCTGTCACCCAGATGCCGAGGCTGACTTTCAGGTCGGCCAGGTTGGCGTCACGGATCGCCGGCAGATAAAACCCCAGCTTCAACGGTTCCTGCCCGGGCGCAGCCTGCGCGGGCGAGGCCGGAAGGCAGCTCAGAAGCAGCAGCAGGAGCAGGCGGCCCGGGGTCATGGTTTGCGTCCCCTGTGAATTGCCTTCGCCTTCAGTTCGCGATATTCCCGCTCCAGTTGATAAAACGGCTTCAGCACGATCGGTTCCGCCCGGGTCACGCGGTCCGTCTTGAAGACACCCAGCATCTGGCGACCACGCGGTTCCAGATGCATGTTTTCAACCGAGCGCAGCGCGAAGTGCTGGAACTTGGGTGACACCTTGCTGCTGAAGAAGCCGAAAAACTGGGTTTCAAAGCTCAGTTTGTCCACCATTTCGCCGGCCTTCCTGAGTTGCGGATTGAGTTCGATGGCGGTTTCGTAGCCGTGTTGATTGACCAGGGCAAAGTCAACCTGTTTGCCCGCCAGTTGCTCAAGGCCGCCGCCGGGGCGGCCAAGCAGGAACAGCGAAGCGCTGGTGGGGAGTTTGGCGGTGAAGCCCGAGGCCAGTTCCTCCGGCTTGAAATGCCGCACAGAGGGCATTGCGTCGGTACTCACCAGATTGACCTCGCCGGTGTCGAAAGCATGTCGCAGCGCGTCGATGTCGGAATAGAAGCGGACTTCGGAGGGCACCTGGAATTTGCGCGTCAATTCCTCATTCCAGACTTCCAGTGCGGCGCGAACATCGGAGCGATTCAGATCGCGTGCGATCTTCATGTACATGCCCAGGCGTGCGGTTGGTAGCGGAATCAGTCTGTGGCGAAGCATCATTTGCGTTCGCTTTCGGCTTTCGCCTGGCTGCGCGCCAGCAGTTGGCGGTGTGTCTCGATCAGCTCGCGAAATGGCGCCAGTTCCTGCAGCGTTGTCCGCACCAGGTCGTCCGCCTGATAGATCTGCAAAACCTGCCGACCGCGCGCCGTCTGGTTCAGACGCAGCGTCGCCTGGGTGATCGCCTCGCGGTGTTCCGCACGCACCTGGGCAGAAAATACGCCGATATGCGGCGAACGGATCCTGAAGGAAAAGTCGTTCAACACCTGCAGGCGTTGGCCGAGTTGCGGGTTCAGCGCCAGGGCTGCCTCGTAGCCGTTGCGATAGATCAGCGCGGCGTCGGTCTGGCCGAAAAACAGGCGGTGCGCCAGTTTGCCGGAACGCTGCTCCCGGCTGAGCAGGCCCAGGCGTTTCCAGTCCGCCTTGCCCCAGGCCTTGAGCAGCAGGGTTTCCAGATAGAGGTCGGATAGATCATCGCCCTCCATCAAGGCAATGCGCTTGCCGGCCAGGTCGCCGGGGGTGCTGATGCCGGCATCGCGGCGCACTACCAGCAGCAGGTGATCCGGTTTGCTCTTGTAGCCGGCGAAGCCGTCGGCCAGTTCTTCCGGCGCAAAATGCTTGACCGCACCGATGGCGGTGGTGACCAGAAAGTTCACCTTGCCGCTGTCCATGTCGCGTTTCAGGGCGGCCAGATCGTCATACATCTGCACCGGTCGGTAGGTCAGCCCGAGGTTGCGGGCAAGCTCCTCGACCCAGAAGCGCAGGGAGACCTCGACATCCTTGCGCGGCAGATCACGGACGACCGGGAGATAGAAGCCGATGGCGACAGGGGGCGGCTCGGCCCGTGCCGGACCGAAGCACAGCAGCACAAGCGCGAGCGCAAGCCGGAACGCCATCAGGTTCATGGTTTCACCGGCTGCAGCGCCTTGCCGAGGCGGTAATCGAGATCGGCCAGGGCGGCGCGCAGATCGTGGCGAACGCGATGCAGGTTGGCGCTGGCGATGGTTTCCACCAGTTGGGCTTCGATCACGTCCTTGGTCTCGACCATTTCTTCCTGATAGGCGCGCACATTCAGCTTGCGGTTTTCCTCGGCATAGCCTTGCGCCAGGGTGCTGTCCTCGACCTGGGCGCGGGAGCGTTCGATGCGCATGAAGTCATTCTTGATCTGCAACGCGAGGCCGTTGTCGAGCAGCACACGCTGTGCTTCCAGCTTGATCTTGCCGGCGCGGGCGGCATCGACGCCGGCCTTGGTCATGCCGCCGTCGAACAGATTCCATTTGACGCCGAGCCCAAGCGTCCAGCCGTCGCGGTTGTCATCGTTGATCAGGCCGCCCTTGTAGTCGTTCCAGGCGCGGTAGGCGCTGGCTTCCAGGCCGACCACCGGGAAATGACTGCTGCGGGCTTCGTCCATTCTGTGTTCCGCCGCCTGTACCGCCAGTTCGAGGCGCTGCTTGTCCGGATTGAACTTCATGGCGTCGGCGAGCAAGGGTTCGAAGCCGGCGTCGAGAGCCGGGACTTCGTCTTCCGGTGCCAGGCTGATCCTGCTGTTGACCGGCAGGCCCATGGCGTTGGCCAGCGCTTCGCGGGTGAGCGCGCTGGCGTAGCGGGTTTCCTGCAGCATCGAGCGGGTCATGGCGGTGGTGGTCTTGCTGCGCAGGTAATCGGTCTTCTTTACCTTCAGCGATTCATTCTGGTAGAGCCGGTCGGTCAGGTCCTCCAGCGCCTGAAAGCGTTCCAGCGTGTCGCTGACCAGTTGTTCCATCTGCTGGGCGAACTGCGCGCCGTGGTAATACTTGTGTACCTCGCGCACGATTTCCAGCTCGGTCTTGCGTTTTTCCTCGCGCGCGATTTCGACGCCTTTCTTCGCCATGCCGGTGATCGCCTGCTTTCTGCCGCCGGTGTAGAGCGGATAAGTCAGGTTGAGGCCGGCACGAGTGACGTCGCGGTCGAACAGTTGGACATCCATGTTCAGAGGAAGCTGGCTGATGGGTACCGAACCGTACAGGGGGTGGTTGACCGTGAGGGAAAAAGGCAGGTTGACGGTACCTTCAAAGGTAAACGTCCGATCCTCGTCCGCCCGCTGAAATCCGGCTTCCAGCCCGAGTTTCGGCCCGAATGCGGCCATTGCCTGCTGATATTGCGCCTCGGCCATGTCGAGCGTGGCTTGCGAGACATGCAGGGAACGGTGGTTCTCCAGCGCGATGCGCAGGCTTTGCTGCAGCGTCAGGTTTTCGAATTGTGCGGCGTTGGCGAGTTGCGTCACGCCGGCAAGGCAGGACAGGGCAAACAGGCAGGTGAGGGTCTTGCGCATGGAGATTCCTTGAAAAATCAGATGTCGCGAAAGTCATGCCGGATAACGGCCAGGGCATCCCAATGCTTGAGCACCAGGTCGACCAGTGCGGGATCGAACTTGCGGCCACGTTGCGTGATGAAGTAATCATGGATTGCGGCGTCTTTCCAGGCGGCTTTGTAGACTCGCGGATGGCCGAGGGCGTCGAGCACATCGGCGACCGCGATGATGCGGCCCTCGATCGAGATTTCTTCGCCCTTGAGGCCCTGCGGGTAGCCGCTGCCATCGAAGTTTTCATGGTGTTCATAAGCAATCTGCGCCGCGATGTTGAGCAGCGGGCGGTCGATGCGGGTGAGGATGCGGCGGCCGAGTTCGGCATGCGTTTTCATGACCTCGAATTCATCGAAATCCAGCTTGCCCGGCTTGTGCAGTATTGCATCGTCGATGCCGACCTTGCCGATATCGTGCATCGGCGCGGCAATTTTCAGGATTTCCGCCTGTTCCTTGCTCAGACCGTATTCGAGGGCCAGCAAGTGGGCGATTTCGGCGACGCGGTAAACGTGCTTGCCGGTTTCATGGCTGCGGTTTTCCACCACTTCGCCCAATACCAGCAGAAGCTCACGCTGGGTTTCGACGATTTCGTGCGTCAGGTGCAGAGGCTGGGTGATGTCCTGGCAGCTCAGGATGATGGAGTTGATCTGGCCATGCAGATCACGCACGGACATCAAGTTGACGCTGAATACCCGTTCCGAGCCGTTTCGATGGATGAACGGAATGACTTGACTGCAATGGCCGTCGATGGTCTGGGTGGCTTGCTGGATGCACGTCGAATGGTCATCCGGCACGATCTCGCTCAACGGCCGCTCGCACAAATCCTTGATCTCATGCCCGAGCAGGCTCGCCAAACGCAGATTGACACCGAGGATACGCCCGCCTGGGTCGACGACCAGGATGCTGGCGCCGAGCTCCAGCACACGTTTGTATTCGTCGAGCAAATGGCGTTGCTCGCTGAGGGATCGCTCGCTACGACTGAGCGACTCAAGCATGTTTTCGTAATTCAGGTAGACGTCGGTGATGTCGACATCCAGACAGACAATTTCTTCGACCTCGTTGCGTTCATTGATGATCGGAACCAGGTTGCTGTCGACCACATACATGGCGCCGGAGCGGGTCTGGTTCTTCACGATGCCCGCCCATTTGTTGCCATCCAGGACCGATTGCCAGATTCTTCCGGCAACATCCTTCGGCTCGTCAGGATGGTGCATGCGCCGTATTTCGCTGCCGATGAGTGCTTGCTGATCGTATCCGCTCAATTCGCAAAAGCGGTCGTTGACATAGGTGATGCGGCCTTGCTGATCGTATTTGCTGACAATCGCGCTGGCATCGACCAGGTGACGGTATTGTTCAAGCAGTCGTCGGTTGCGCTGTTGCTCCTGTTTCGCCTGCAGAACCTCGGCGATCTCGGCCATTTTCCCGAGCAGCTTGTCGACGTTGACCGGTTTGGTGATGTATTGACTGATGCCGAGTTCAATCGCGCGGAACAGGAATTCCACATCGTTGTAGGCGCTCAACACAATGATCGGCTGGCGCGGTGCGATGCGGCGAATCTCCGCGCTCATGACCAATCCGCCCATGATCGGCATCTGGATGTCGGTCACCACCAGGTCATGCCGTTTCTCGCTGTACAACGCGAGTCCGGCCTGGCCATCGGCCGCGACATCGAGTGCCTTGACCCAATAGGCGAGCATTTCGGCGAGTTCTTCACGGGTGGCGTTGTCGTCTTCAACGTAAAGCACCCGCATGTCTTTCAATGCGGAAAGGGTGTTCAAATCCATGCAAGGCCTTGTAGTCTGCAGTGAGATAGGGATGATCGGGCATTAACCCGGTTGGCTGTATTGATATCGGAGATGAAAATGCTTTCTGAAGGCTGGCGGTCATGAAAATGCCCGGGATCAGACCGATTCCGGGCCGCAGACGCGGTACACACCCGATCTTGTCGCCGTCTTTGCCAAAAATCAGTTGCATCCTGCCGGTGCTTTTCGAGTAAATAGCCGTCGATGCCTAATTGCGAGTCCTGATCCTGATGCTTGCCCGCCGGCGGTTTTTGCTGTCAGTCTTCTTGTCCTGCTGTCTGATGCTTGAAGCGCGGTTCGGTGTGCATGCCGCTTCACCCTGGCAGATCGGCAATCGGGTCGAAATCCAACACGGCAAGTTGCTTATCGATCACAGCAAAAGCGTCAAGGAAATTACCGCCGCGCAGGCCAAAGGCGGTTTCAAGGCGGATCTGGGGGTGGGTCTGTTCCAGAACCGGCTGAAGACGGAATTGGCGTTTGCCGAAGTTTCATTGCCAGGCAAGCGGGTGCATCTGACTACGCGCATTGCAACGGCGCCGATCATTTATGTCGCCCGGGAGTTGCCGAAGGATTCATGCGCATACAAGCTGGTCCTCGGGCATGAATTGCAGCATCAGGGCTATGACCTGGAAGTGTTGCGCGCAATGCCGGACGAGATTCGCCACATTACCCGGAACGTCGTATCGATTGATGAACTGGAACGCTCAAACGGCTTGAATCAGGCGCGCGTGCAGACGCGATTCTTTCAGCAATTCAACTACGTCTACCAGGCGATGGGGGAGATGCGGCATTCGGTCATCGACAGTCCCGAGTCCTACCGGCGTCTGAGCGAAATGTGCAATGGAGAAGTGGGGAAATTGCTCGGCGCCAAGTCATAAGGGGCCGAGAAACAATAACTTGAACATTCTGGCTGTGCTGGCGGGCGCGCTGCTGCGTTGCCGGTCGCTTGCAGGGAATGACCATGCGGCGCGACCGGCGCCTTGCATCGCATCCTGCCAGCGCCCCCCTATATGTCCAGCTTGTTGTTTCTCGGCTCCTAACGTCGGATCGTTGCAAATAACTGCCAATCCGGCGGGGTCATCTGCACTGAATTAACGTGCTGTCAAGATTTGGCAAGACGGCAATGTTAGAATCCGACGTTTTTCTAATCGGACACATTTCATGGCCCGCGCCCTCCGCAACATTGCCATCATCGCACACGTCGACCATGGCAAGACCACCCTGGTCGACAAGCTTCTGCAACAAGCCGGCACCTACGCCGCTCACCAGCAGGTGACTGAACGCGTGATGGACTCCAACGACCTGGAAAAGGAGCGCGGCATCACCATTCTGGCGAAGAACACCGCCATCGATTATCAAGGTTACCGCATCAACATCGTTGATACCCCCGGCCACGCCGACTTCGGCGGCGAAGTCGAGCGCGTGCTGGGCATGGTCGACGGCTGCCTGCTGCTGGTCGACGCGGTCGAAGGCCCGATGCCACAGACCCGTTTCGTGACGCGCAAGGCCTTGCAACATGGCTTGAAGCCGATCGTCGTGGTGAACAAGGTCGACCGGCCCGGCAGTCGCCCGGACTGGGTCATCAACGAAACCTTCGATCTGTTCGACAAGCTGGGTGCGTCCGATGAGCAGATGGACTTCCCGGTGGTGTTCGCCTCGGCGCTGCAAGGCTGGGCGACGCTGGATCTGGAAGCCCACACGAAGAATCCGGTAACCGACATGGAAGCCATGTATCAGACCATACTGAAACATGTCGCGCCGCCCAGCGGCAGCCCGGACGAGCCGCTGCAGATGCAGATCGCCGCGCTGGATTACTCGAAATACCTGGGTCGTCTCGGCGTCGGTCGCATTCAGCGCGGCCGCATGAAGCTGAACCAGGAAGTCATGGTGCTGCTTGGCGAAGAGTTCAAGGAAAAGGCCCGCATCGGCAGCATCCTCGGTTTTCGCGGCCTTGATCGGGTGCCGGTCGAGGAAGCCGAAGCCGGCGATATCATCATCATTTCCGGCGTCGAGCACGTCGCCATCGGCGCCACCATCGCTGACATCGATCAACCCGAGGCGCTGCCGGTGATCGCCATCGACGAGCCGACCCTGACCATGAACTTCATGGTCAACACCTCGCCGTTCGCCGGCAAGGAAGGAAAGTTTGTCACCAGCCGCAATATCCGCGACCGTCTGCAGAAGGAATTGCTGGTCAACGTCGCATTGCGCGTGGAAGACACCGATGATGCCGACGTGTTCCTGGTTTCCGGTCGCGGCGAACTGCACCTGACCATCCTGATCGAGAACATGCGTCGCGAAGGCTTCGAACTGGCTGTGTCGCGACCGCGCGTGGTCACCCGTGAAATGGATGGGGAGAAGCAGGAGCCCTACGAGCTGCTGACCATCGACGTCGAGGAAACCCATCAGGGCTCGATCATGGAAGAAATCGGTCGCCGTCGCGGTGATCTGCTCGACATGGTGCCGGACGGCCAGGGTCGGGTGCGCCTGGAATACCGCATTCCGGCGCGCGGCCTGATCGGCTTCCAGGGCGACTTCATGACCATGACGCGCGGCACCGGCATCATGAGCCACGTGTTCGACGATTGGGGCCCGGTGCGTCCGGACATGCCGGAACGTCGCAACGGCGTGCTGATTTCCGCTGAAGACGGTGCTGCCGTGGCCTACGCCTTGTGGAAACTGCAGGATCGCGGCCGCATGTTCGTGCAGCACAACGATCCACTGTACGAAGGCATGGTCATTGGCGTGCACAGCCGCGACAACGACCTGGTGGTCAATCCGATCAAGGGCAAGCAACTGACCAACGTGCGCGCCTCGGGTACCGACGAAGCGGTGCGCCTGGTGCCGCCGACGATCATGACGCTGGAGTCTGCCGTCGAATTCATCGCCGACGACGAACTGGTGGAAATCACGCCGAAGAGCATCCGCATCCGCAAGCGCTTCCTGAAAGAGCACGAACGCAAGCGGGCCAACCGCGAAGGCGTGTAATTACCCGAAAAGGGGGCGTTAGTGCCGGGGTTCTGGAACACGCTCTTTTCACGATCCGAACCGGGCGTTGATCGCCCGTTTTCGGATGCGGCGTGGCAGCAGGCGATGTCTTCGACCCTCGCTCTGCCACTTTTTTTTGGCCTGAATGATGCCGAGACCCTGACATTGCGCGGATTGGCCGAGCAGTTGCTGGCCGACAAGGCGCTGACCCCGGTTGCCGGCGCCTGGCTCGATGCGCCCGAGCGTGCCTCGATAGCCTTGCAGGCGGCCTTGCCCATCCTGAATCTGGGCTATCCGGCTTATCAGGGCTGGCGTGAAATCGTGCTGTACCCCGGTGAATTCGTGCCGGACCGGGAAGTCACCGATGATTTCGGCATCGTGCATCGCGTGCGCCAACCGTTGAGCGGCGAAGCCTGGGAAGGCGGGCCGCTGGTGTTGTCGCTCGACGATGTCGCGGCATCCGGCCATTGTCAGGGCTACAACGTGGTGATCCACGAATTCGCCCACAAGCTGGATATGCGCAATGGCGCGGTGGATGGTCTGCCGGCGCTGCATGCCGGCATGTCGGTCGAAGCCTGGTCGGCGGCCTTCAGCGCGGCCTATGATGATTTTTGTCGCCGTGTCGACGCGGATGCGGAGACCGAAATCGATCCCTACGCCGCCGAAAGTCCGGCCGAGTTTTTCGCGGTACTGAGCGAGTATTTTTTTGAAGCGCCGGATATCCTGTCTGCAATGTATCCGGCGGTGTATGAACAGATGCGCCTGTATTACCGGCAAGACCCGCTGGTTCGGCTGGCGCCCTATTTGCAAGGAATGAATCCGCAATGACGCTGCAACATCATGATCACAAACACGAAAACCTCTGCAAGGATCAGTGCATCTTCGATACCGATCTGCATCATTTCGAGCGCGATGTCATCGAGGCCTCGCATCAGCATCTGGTCATGGTGGATCTCTGGGCGGAGTGGTGCGGTCCCTGCCATTTTCTGACGCTGGTACTCACCAAGGTGATTCCCGAGTTCGCCGGCCAGGTCAAGCTGGCCAAGGTTGAAGTCGATGAAGACGATAACATGAAGATCGCCGGTCGCTACGGCGCGCGCGGCTTCCCGACGGTCCTGCTGTTCAAGAACGGCGAGGAAGTCGCGCGCTTCCACAGCGCCAAACCGGAACATTTCGTGCGCGAATTCATCGCCGAGCATCTCTGAGCCTTGAAACAGCAGTTGACCGCTCCTTAACCCTCGTAAGGCCGCATGCAGACTGATGAAATCCGCTTCGATGACGCTCACCTAAATGGTGAGCCCGCTACCCGCCCGCTGTCGGGCTGGAGAAGCCGTCTGGCTGCGTTGCTCCTCCTCGCCATGCCTCGGCATGACTCGTCGTTGCGCCTTGCCAGCCGGCTTCTCCACCCCGCCCTCGGACGGGTTCAACTGCTGTTTCAAGGCTGAGCCTACGTGATGAAAACCGCCCGGCGCGCGGATGACATCGAACCGTTTCGCGTCATGGCGATTCTGGCGCGGGCGCGGGACATGCAAGCGGCCGGGCGTGACATCATCCATATGGAGGTTGGCGAACCGGATTTCGCCACGCCGGCGCCGATCGTCGAAGCCGGTATTGCCGCGTTGCGCGCCGGTCATACGCATTACACGCCGGCGCTCGGTTTGCCGGCGTTGCGCACGGCGATTGCGGCCTATTACGGCGACCGCTATGGCGTCGAAGTCGCCGCCGGCAGAGTCTGCGTCACTCCGGGCGCTTCCGGCGCCCTGCTGCTGGCGATGGCGGCGCTGTTCGATCCGGGCGAGGAAATCCTCATGGCCGACCCCGGCTATCCTTGCAACCGGCATTTCGCGCGCCTGGTGGAAGCCCGCGCGGTGGGGATTCCGGTCGGTCCGGAGACCGGTTTTCAACTTACGGCAGAGGCGGTGGCGCGCCATTGGGGTCCGCGCACGCGCGGCGTGTTGGTGGCCAACCCGGGCAATCCGACCGGCACGCTGATTTCAGCTACGGAACTGGCGGCGATTCATGCCGAAGTGCGCGCGCGCCAAGGCTGGCTGATTGTCGACGAGATCTATCACGAACTGGTCTATGACGCCACGCCCGCCAGCGCCGCCGGGCTGGGTGAAGACGTGCTGGTTATCAACAGTTTTTCCAAGTATTTCCTGATGACCGGCTGGCGTCTGGGCTGGATGCTGGCGCCGCCGGCATTGTTGCCGAGCATCGACAAATTGGCGCAGAACCTGTTTCTCGCCGCGCCCACTGTCGCGCAGCATGCGGCATTGGTCGCATTGCAGGGTCCTACCCGGCGCTTGCTTGATCAACGCAAGGCTGAATTGCAGCAGCGCCGCGATGCCTTGTTGCCGGAATTGGCACGGCTGGGATTCGAGGTCAAAACCCAGCCGCACGGGGCGTTCTACTGTTATGCCGATATCACCCGCTTCGGCATGGATTCGGAGCAACTGGCCGAGCGACTGTTGCTGGATGCCGGCGTCGCCATCACGCCGGGTACCGATTTCGGCGCGCACCAGGCCAGCCGGCATGTCCGTTTCGCCTACACCACCGACCTGCAACGCATCCTGGAAGCGATGCGGCGGATCGAATCGATACTGGTTTAACCGGCTTTGCGACGGCGCAGAGCCAACAGGCCGAGCAGGCCCAGGGGCAGCAGCGCCAGTGTTGCGGGTTCCGGGATGGCGGTCAGCTCCGGATCGGCGGTAATCCAGTCATTGGCGCAGTTCATCGTCCAGTGCACATCGAACTTGCCGGAAAATCCGGCAAACGAGCTGAGCGGGATGGCGGCTTCGATGACATAGTGCTTGTCGCTGGTGTAAACGCCCATATTGGTGAACGGCACGTCGGTATAGACCAGATTGCCTATCCCGACTTCCGTGGCGGTCTTCATCGAGGTCGGATGCATCAGGTCGGGGTTGGCCAGGTTGTGGTTGCCATTGACATCCCACAGGCCGTAATACCATTCCGAGACCCGGTAGACTTTTCCCTTATCCGCGCCGGTGGTTTGAATGCCGAATTCGAAACTGCCGTCGCGACCGAAGTCGATCGCGAAGTCGCCTGGTGCATAGCTGTTGGCGGCTGGATTGTCCGGTGTATTCGGTGACAGGCCGGTGACCAGGGCGAGGTGCAGATGCGTGGCGTTGAGGTGCACATAGAGCGCTTCGGCATCGTAAGCCTGGCCGCCCCAGCCGGGAAACAGGCGAACGCCGGCGCCGCCGGTCTGGTCCTCTTCAGTGTATTGCTCGGCACTGGGAACAATTGCGGGGTCGGGAATCCAGTCACTGGCCTGGCCGGTCTGTTTGAGGCCCCAGTCAGCCAGTTTGCCGTCTATCACAATGGCTTGCGCATTCGCCGAGCCCAACAAGCCGGCCACCATCATGATCCGCGTCAGTGTCTTGTTCATTGCAACCTCCATTTTCAAGTTGCAATGCATAAAGCATTATTCGTGCCATGATAAATGGCAAACAAAAACAAGTGCTTATGGATGTTCTGATGCGAGCATCCCGATGCCTATTGATGGTCTGGCGAACAGGCCTGTCGAAAACCCGTCGGGCATTTCAGCCCGCATCCGAGGCAGATGAGCTTGCATCGGTGAATTCCGGCCGAAAAAAAACCGGCCCGAAGGCCGGTTTTTTCGCTGCTTGCCGATTACTTGGCGGGAGCGGGAGCCGGAGCGGCTGCGTCAGCGGGTGCTTCAGCGGGTGCGGCTGCGTCAGCAGGAGCGGGAGCAACTTCTTCAACCGGAGCGGCGGGAGCCGGAGCTTCCATCGCGGGCATTTCGGCTTCAGGAGCGGGAGCCGGTTCTTCTTTCTTGCCGCAAGCGGTAAGGGAGAAAGCCAGCAGAGCGGCGAGCAGGACGGTATATTTCATTTGTGTATTCCTTTGGATGATGATCAACATGTTGATTGCCGGCGCTTCTCACGGGTAGTGATAACGCCAACGGACAGCATTCTAGCAAAATTTTCCGATTTCGCTAGTCGTCTGTTGCGCGCAACAGTGCGATTAATTTTCGGGTCGAGGCATCATGCGGCTGGTCGGCCGAGTTTCCGGTCAATTCCGGCAGGATTACCTTGGCCAGTTGCTTGCCCAGTTCAACGCCCCACTGGTCGTAGGAATTGACATCCCAGATCGCGCCCTGGACGAACACCTTGTGTTCGTAAAGCGCGATCAGGCGGCCCAGCGTACGGGGCGTCAGTTTGCGGTAAAGCAGGGAATTGGTCGGCCGGTTGCCGGGGAAAACCTTGTGCGGCAGGAGTTCCTTGATTTCCGGCTTGCCCATACCGGCCTTGCTCAGTTCGTCGGCCGCCTCGGTGGCGGTTTTGCCGCGCATCAGCGCTTCGGTCTGGGCGAGGAAGTTGGATAACAGTACCGCATGCTGTCCATTGATGTCGTTGTGCGATTCCACCGCCGCCAGAAAATCGCACGGAATCAGCTTCGTGCCCTGATGAATCAGCTGGTAGAACGCGTGCTGGCCATTGGTGCCCGGCTCGCCAAACAGCACCGGGCCGGTGGACATCTTGACCGTCTTGCCGTCGCGGGTCACACCCTTGCCGTTGCTCTCCATGTCGAGCTGTTGCAGGTAGGCCGTGAAGCGGCTCAGGCGCTGCTCGTAAGGCAGCACCGCATAACTTTGCGCATCCCAGAAATTGTTGTACCAGACGCCCAGCACCGCCAGGATGACCGGCATGTTTTCGGCGAGCGGCGCGCTGCGGAAATGCTCGTCCATGTCGAACGCGCCGCCCAGCAGTTCTTCGAATTCGTCCATGCCGATGTATAGCGCGATGGGCAGTCCGATCGCCGACCACAGCGAATAGCGGCCGCCAACCCAGTCCCAGAAACCGAACATGTTGGCGGTATCGATGCCGAAATCGCGCACCGCCGCTTCGTTGGTGGAGACGGCGACGAAATGCCTGGCGACCGCTTTCGCATCCTTCTTCGCTGCATCCAGCAGCCAGGTGCGCGCCGCCCCGGCATTGAGCAGGGTTTCCTGCGTAGTGAAGGTTTTCGATGCAACGATGAACAGCGTCGTGGCCGGGTCCAGATCTTCCAGCGTGTCGTACAGATGGCTGGGGTCGACGTTGGACACGAAATGCGCGTTGATGTTGCCGCCATACGGTCGCAGCGCCAGACAGGTCATGGCCGGGCCGAGGTCGGAACCGCCGATGCCGATGTTCACCACATCGGTGATCGGCTTGCCGCTGAAACCTTTCCATTTGCCGGTGCGCACCCGGTCGGCAAAAGTGCGCATGCGCGCCAGTACATCGCGCACCTCCGGCATGACGTCATGGCCTTCGAACATCACCGGCCTGTCGCCCCGATAGCGCAGGGCGGTATGCAACACCGCGCGGTCTTCGGTCAGGTTGATCCTGTCGCCGGCGTACATGGCATCGCGCAGGAGTTCCACGCCGCTGTCCCTGGCCAGCTTGATCAGCAACTTCATGGTTTGCGGCCGGATCAGGTTTTTCGAATAATCCAGCAGCAGATCATCCATCTGCAGCGAAAAACGCTCGGCGCGCTTCTTGTCTTTCGCAAACAAGTCACGCAGATGCACGCCTTTCCAGGCTTTGCGTTCTTCTTTCAGGGCTTTCCAGGCGGGGGATTGGGTCAGATCGGACATTTTGAAAACGCACAAATTAAGAAACGAGGATGTCGCGAGTATAGCCAGCGGCCGCTGCTTGGCGGCATCAAATCCACCCCCGCTGTTTCAACCTTCGGTACAACCAGTAGCAGGCGGCGCCGGTGGCGCCGAGGGTGAGCGGGTAGCCGATGCTCCATTCCAGTTCCGGCATGGCTTTGAAGTTCATGCCGTAGAGGCTGAAAACCAGCGTCGGAATGGCGAGGATGGCGCCCCAGCCGGCGAGTTTCTGCACCGATTCGCTTTGCCGCAGGGCGGCGGTGGTCATTGATAGTTGCATCGCGTCGCTGATCAGGTCGCGCTGGCGGTCGAGGCCTTGTACCAGACGCAGCGCGTGGTCTTTGACGTCGCGATAATAGGCGCGGAGTTCCTTGTCAACGATGTTCGGGTGCATCCGGATCAGGTCGCCGCAAATCTCGGGCACCGGTTGCACGGCGGACATCAGTGCCTGGATTTCACGTTTGGTCTCGAACAGTTGTTGCAGGTTGTCGCTGGAAAGTCCGCCCGAGAAGAGCGCGGCTTCAAGGTCGGTGTAACGGTCTTCCAGTCTGGCGGCGAGCGGGCGCAAGTCGTCGACGATATGGTCGATCAGGGCGTAGAGCGCCAGGCCGGTGGTCAACGTGCGTTGGTAGGCTTGCAGCCGGTCCTGCACTTGTCGGTAGCCGGGGCCGACACCGTGGCGAATGATGGCCAGGTATCCGTCGCCACAAAAAACGTGGGTTTCGCCGTATTCGATGACGTTGTCCCACAGCCGGGCGGTGCGCAGGACGACGAACAGGCCGCCGGCGTAATCCTCGACCTTCGGCCGCTGGTGGGCTGAGAGCGCGTCTTCGACGGCCAGTTCATGCAGGTCGAGTTCTTCCTGCAACAACTCCAGCGTGTTTTTGTCCGGATCATTCAACTCGATCCAGACCAGTCCGGTTTTTGCCGCGATGGTTTCGCTGACGTCTTCAAAACGGATCGATTCGCGCCGGCCGCTTTGCAGCAGCATGCACGACACGTCGGCGGTCATGGCAGGCTCAGTCCTGATACAGGATGATGCCTCCCAATGGCGGCAGGGTCAGCACCAGGGAGTGCGGATAGCCCATCCAGGCCTTGTCTTCCGACATCAGGCCGGCGCCGTTGCCGATATTGCCGCCACCGTAGAGCGCGGAGTCGCTGTTGAAGATTTCACGCCAGAATCCGGCGGCGGGGGCGCCGATCCGGTAGCCGCTGCGCGGTATCGGGGTGAAGTTGAGGGCGACCACGACGGAGCGGCCCTGGCGGTCGCGGCGCTGGAAAACCAGCACCGACTGGTCGGCATCGTGGCAGTCGATCCAGGCAAATCCTTCGACGTTGAAATCCAGGTCGTGCAGCGGCGGCAGGTCGCGGTACAGGCGGTTGAGATCGCGCGAGGCCTTGGTTACGCCGACATGCCAGTCGATATCGAGCAGGTTCCAGTCGAGTCCCGATTGTTCCGACCACTCGCGTCCCTGGCCGAATTCGTTGCCCATGAAATTGAGCTTCTTGCCCGGGCTGCAGGTCTGGTAGGTCAGCAGCAGGCGCAGGTTGGCGAATTTCTGCCAGGCATCGCCCGGCATCTTGCCGAGCAGCGAGCTTTTGCCGTGCACGACTTCATCGTGCGAGAACGGCAGCACGAAGTTTTCGGTGTAGGCGTAAAGCTGACCGAAGGTGAGGCTGTTATGGTTGTAGCGGCGATAGATCGGGTCATCCTGGATGTAGCGCAGCGTGTCGTTCATCCAGCCCATGTTCCACTTCATCGAAAAGCCGAGTCCGCCGAGATAGACCGGGCGCGACACCATCGGCCAGGCGGTGGATTCCTCGGCGATGGTCAGCGCGCCGGGAAAGCGCTCATGCACCATGCTGTTCATTTCGCGCAGGAAGTCGATGGCATCAAGATTTTCCCGCCCGCCGAACTTGTTCGGCAGCCATTCGCCATGCTTGCGTGAATAGTCGAGGTAGATCATCGAGGCGACGGCATCGACGCGCAGCCCGTCGAGGTGGAACTCGGACAGCCAGTAGTGCGCGCTGGCCAGCAGGAAGCCTTTCACTTCGGCGCGACCGTAGTTGAAGATGTAGGTGCCCCAGTCCTGATGCACACCCAGACGCGGATCTTCATGCTCGAACAGCGCGGTGCCGTCGAACCGGGCCAGCGCCCAGGCATCCATCGGGAAGTGGCCCGGCACCCAGTCGAGCAACACGCCGATGTTGGCGCGGTGGCAGACATCGACGAAATGACGGAAGTCGTCGGCGCTGCCGAAGCGCGAGGAGGGCGCAAAATAGCCGGTGGTCTGGTAGCCCCAGGAGGCATCCAGCGGATGTTCGGTGACCGGCATCAATTCGATGTGGGTATAGCCCATCTCGGCGGCGTAGGGCACCAGCGTATCGGCCAGCTCGCGCCAACTGAAGAAGCTGCCATCCGGATGCAGCTTCCACGATCCGGCATGGATTTCATAGATGTTCATCGCGGTATGCAGCCAATCGCGCTGACCGCGTGCGCGCATCCAGTCGCCGTCTTTCCAGATATGCTCGCTGCCGGCGGGGATCACGGCGGCGGTGCTGGGACGAATCTCGAACTGGCGCGCGAACGGGTCGGCCTTGACTTGTACGGCGCCGCTGGCGCGGTTGCGAATTTCGAACTTGTACAGATCGCCGGCGGCCAGACCAGGGATGAAAATTTCCCAGATGCCGGAGCCGCCGCGGACGCGCATGGCGTGGATGCGGCCGTCCCAGTTATTGAAATCGCCGACGACCGAAACGCGCTCGGCATTGGGCGCCCAGACCGCGAAGCGTACGCCGTCGACGCCATCCACCTGCAGCGCATGACCGCCCAGGCTGCGCCAGGCTTCGAGCAATTTGCCCTCGTTGAACAAATACATTTCCTGATCGGAAAGCAGCGGGCCGAAAGCGTACGGATCGGTAATCTCGAACCTGTGTCCGTCTTCTTCGATTGCCAGGCGCCAGGGGCGCGGTGGCGCAAGTTGTCCGCGCCATTCGAACAACCCGCCTGCATCGACTTTGGTCAGTTCGGCGAGGGATTCCGCCAGGATCAGGCTGATCCGGGTCGCGGCCGGGCGAAACACCCGCAATACCCAGCCTTCCGGCGCGGGATGCAGGCCGAGCAGGGCGAAGGGGTCATGGTGACGAGCGGAGAGAAGACGTTCAAGAGATTGGGGCATTGTTTTCGTTTGAAATCGTTTGTGCAAAAAATGGATGTGACAAGAATACTGCCAGCCTGTGGTCGCTGGATACCGTGGCGCTCGCCAGCGCCGATATTTGCTGGCTTCGCGCAGTGCGCGATGATGCTTGTAACAGTCGATCCGGTTGCGCCATGCGGGGCAAGAAGCGGGTTGGTTGAAGGGGCGGTGCTGACAGCAAGGTCGTGATTATCGCGGGCTCATGAATACATTTGTTCGGCAGACGCTTGCGCGCGGTTCGCCAACGCCGGTCGCGGCCGATGTTGTACGGCAACTGTCTAAACTTAGCATCGCCTCGGCCACATAACAATCGGATATGGATGTCCTGTTGATCCGGTCCGGTCCGCATCGGTGGCATGCAGGCGTCTGAATGGTTGTTGACTGTTTGTTGCAGCAAACGCCAGTCGACGGGAAACCTATGACCGGATTTCGGGTCATGCCCAAGTCCGTGCTTTGGTTCTGTAATGCCCATGCTCGGTTTTGCCCAAGGAAAAGCGCCATGAATGGTTCTATAATTCGGGACAAATGTATCGGTTATTGTCTTGATGCCACGGAGTCGATTGATGTTTTCGTCGCAGCCTTATTTCGCTGCAGTTTCCGTGCATAAATTCAAAAAATTGAAGTTCATGGCGATCTGGTTGATAGATTCGTTTTGGCGTTTCAAAAATATTTATGTTTGCCATAGAGGAGCTTTTGCGTGCAAAAAGAATACCCAAGATTTGTCAGTCTGCTGACCAAAAACACTGTGGCGCTGATTCTCGCCGGTGGACGTGGCAGCCGTCTGATGCAACTGACCGACTGGCGCGCCAAGCCTGCGGTGCCGTTTGGCGGCAAGTTCCGCATCATTGATTTTCCGTTGTCCAACTGCATGAATTCCGGCATTCGCCGGATCGGTGTGGTGACCCAGTACAAATCGCATTCGATGATCAAGCATGTGCAGCGCGGCTGGGGTTTCCTGCGCGGCGAGTTCAACGAATTCGTCGATCTGCTGCCGGCGCAGCAGCGCGTCGCGGAAGAGACCTGGTACAAGGGCACCGCCGATGCGGTGTACCAGAATCTCGACATTCTGCGCGTCTACAAGCCTGAATACGTGCTGTTGCTGGCCGGCGATCACGTTTACAAGATGGATTACGGCGAGATGATCGCCAATCACGTGCGCAACGAAGCTGACATGACCGTGGCCTGCATCGAGGTGCCGTTGAAGGAGGCGACCGCGTTCGGCGTGATGGCGACCAATTCGGAATCCCGCGTCGTGTCGTTCGCCGAAAAACCGGAAAATCCCTCGCCAATGCAGGACAAGCCGGATACCGCGCTGTGTTCGATGGGCATCTATGTGTTCAACGCCGCCTTCCTGTTCGAGCAACTGGTGCGCGACGCCGACGATACGAAATCCGAGCACGATTTCGGCAAGAACATCATTCCGCATCTGATCAGCGCCGGCTACCGCGTCTATGCCCAGAGTTTCAACGACAGTTGCGTGCATGGCGAAGGCGAACCGCCGTATTGGCGTGATGTCGGAACCGTGGATGCCTATTGGGAAGCCAATCTCGATCTGGCCAATATCACGCCCGACCTGAATCTGTATGACAAGGACTGGCCGATCTGGACCTATCAGGAACAATTGCCGCCCGCCAAATTCGTCTTCGACGAAGAAAACCGGCGCGGTATGGCGGTCGATTCCATGGTGTCCGGCGGTTGCATCATCAGCGGCGCGACGGTCAAGCATTCGGTGCTGTTTTCCAACGTCCGGGTCAAGGAAGGCGCGTTCCTCGAAGAAGCGGTGGTGCTGCCCGATGTGCGCATCGGCGCCGGCGCGATCCTGAAGAAAGTGGTGATCGACAAGGGCTGCGTGATTCCGCCGGGAATGAGCATCGGCGTCGATCCCGTCGAAGACGCAAAATTGTTCCACGTCACCAAGAGGGGCGTCACGCTGGTGACTCCGGAAATGCTCGGACAGGCGTTTCATCAGTTCCGATGACCCTGTTCAGGTAAGCGTCAAGGACACTCCAGAGGCGGCTAAAATGGCCGCCTTTTTCTTTATCGGCTGCCCATCGTGCTCCACCTCGTTTTTTGCTGGCATTTCCACCAGCCCGACTACCGCGATGCGGACGGTCAATATCAATTGCCATGGACCTATCTGCATGCGGTCAAGGACTACGCCGACATGGCGGCGCATCTGGAAGCCGCGCCGAATTTCCGCTGCGTGGTCAATTTTGTGCCGACGCTGACGGCGCAACTGCTCGATTACAACCAGCAGTTCGAATCCGGTGATTTGCGTGACCCGCTGCTGGCCAATCTGATCTCCGGCGATCTTTACGCGCTGCCGCCAGCGGCCAAGCGGCGCCTGGTCGAACAGTGTTTCAAGGTCAACCATCCCACCATGCTGGAGCCGTTCCCAGCCTACAAACGCTTGTATATTCTCTGGAAGACCGTCGACGAGAGCGATGCGGCCGGTCTTGCATACCTGTCCGAGCAGTATCTGGCGGATCTGGTGACTTGGTATCACCTGGCCTGGACCGGCGAGACGGTGCGTCGCGCGCGCCCCGACCTCCTGACGATGCTGGCCAAGGGCGAGGGCTTCAGCCTGGCTGAGCGACGCGTGCTGTTCGACATCTACGGCGAAGTCATCGCCAGTTTGCTGCCGCGTTATCGGCAGATGGCCGAGCGCGGCCAGATCGAACTGTCCGCGACGCCGCACAGCCATCCGATTCTGCCATTGCTGCTGGATTTTCAGGCCGGTCGCGATGCGCGCCCCGATCTGGCCTTGCCGAAAGCTTCCGGCTATCCCGGTGGCGCGGTTCGGGCGGAAGCCCATATCCAGGCGGCGCTGCTCGATCACGCCGCCCATTTCGGGCAACCGCCGGCCGGATTCTGGCCGGCCGAGGGCGGCGTGTCGGATGCCGCCATACAACTGCTGTCGAAGGCTGGCGTGAAGTGGGCGGCGAGCGGCGAAGGCGTACTGCGGCACAGTCTCGTCGCCGCCGGCCGCGATCTCGCGCAGAAGTCGAGTTGGTGCTACACACCTTACAAACTGCCGAACGCCGACACCGCGCTGTTTTTCCGCGATGACCATCTCTCCGATCTGATCGGCTTCGAGTACAAGAGTTGGCATGGCAGCGATGCCGCGCGCCATTTTCTGCATGCGCTGGATGAGATTCGCCGTCACGCCGCAACGCCGCATCCGCTGGTCAGCATCATTATGGATGGCGAAAACGCCTGGGAGTATTACCCGTTCAACGGCTTTTATTTTCTTTCCGAACTGTTTGGCGAACTGGCGGAACATGCCACGTTGCGCGCGTCGACCTTCAGCGATTATCTTGATCTGCATCCCGAATCCATCGCCGGGCTGCCGCATCTGGTTGCCGGCAGTTGGGTCTACGGCGACTTCTGCACCTGGATCGGCGATGCCGCCAAGAACCGCGGCTGGGACTGGCTGGTTGCCGCCAAGCGGGCTTATGACGCCAGCATCGGCAAGCTGTCGGAAGATGAACGAAACAAAGCCGAGACGCTGCTCAAATCCTGTGAAAGTTCCGACTGGTTCTGGTGGTTCGGCGACTACAACCCGGCTGACGCGGTGGAAAGTTTCGATCGCGTCTATCGCCAGAAACTCAAACGCCTCTACGAAACCCTGCGTGTCGTGCCGCCGGTCTATCTCGACAGCCCGCTGTGCCATGGCGGCGGCGGCATGGAGAGCGGCGGCGTGATGCGGCGCGGCGGCGTCTGATCCGATGAGCCTGTGGACCAGCCGGTGTTGCGTGAGGAATATTCCGGCCGCGTTGAACTCGGAGACAGGCTTTTTTGATGTATCCCCGGATGACCCTGAACGAATCTATGAACATGCGCGAGCTCACCTTCGCCAACATTCGGATGCCGCTCCGGATGCCAAACCCAAACGCTGATAAACCTGAGAGATTTGCATGAGCCAGACCGTTTCCCTGCTTTTCGGTGTGCATGCGCACCAACCTGTCGGCAACTTCCCGGAAGTCCTGGAAGACGCGCACCAGCGCTGCTACAAACCGTTCTTCCGGACGGTTTACCGCTACCCGCAATTTCGCTTCGCGCTGCATGCCTCCGGCTGGCTGCTGGAATGGCTGTTCACGCAGCACCCGGAGGACATGGTCTTGCTGGCGGATATGGCCGCGCGCGGCCAGGTCGAACTGTTCGGCGGCGGCGACATGGAACCGGTGTTGGCGGCGATTCCGAATCGCGATCGCTTGAGCCAGTTGGCGGCCATGTCGGATCGCATCGAACAGATTTTCGGCCAACGGCCGCGCGGCGCCTGGCTCACCGAAAGGGTCTGGGAAGCGACAGTGGTGCCGGCGCTGGTCGATTCCGGCATCGACTACGCCATGGTCGACGATTACCATTTCCTCTGCGCAGGAGCGGAGCGCGAACAGCTCAACGGCTATCACGCCACCGAGGAAGACGGCCGCCGGCTCGACCTGTTTCCGATTTCCGAAGCGCTGCGCTATCGCCTGCCATTCACCCCGGCGCCAGAGGCGGTCGCCTTTATCGAGGCGCAGGCCAGCGATACCGGCCACGCCGCTGCCATCTACTTCGACGACATCGAGAAATTCGGCATCTGGCCGGAAACCCATCATTGGGTCTATGAGCAGGGCTGGCTGACGCAATTCATCGAAGGCGTGCTGAACTCGTCAACCATCAACAGCGTGCATTTCTGCGACTACCACCAGGCCTCGCCGACGCGTGGCGTGGTCTATCTGCCCAGCGTGTCGTACAGCGAAATGGGCGAATGGACGCTGCCGGCGCCGTCCGCACAGCGTTACAGCGAACGGGTGCATGCCGCGCAACACGCAGGCGTGCTGGAACGCGACCGGCCGTTCATACGCGGCGGCATCTGGAAGAATTTCCTGACCCGCTACCCGGAAGCCAACTGGATGCACAAGCGCATGCTCGGTCTGTCTGCCCGCCTGGCCAGCCTTCCGGCGGACCAGGTGCGGCAGGATCTGGTCGAACTGCTGCACGAAGCCCAGGCCAATGATGCCTACTGGCACGGCCTGTTCGGCGGCATCTATCTGCCGCACCTGCGCCGCGCGGTGTGGCGCGCGCTGATCAGCCTGGAACGTCGTCTGGACAGCCTGCAAACGCGGCCGGCGCAGTTCTCCGGCGACATCGACATGGACGGCATTGACGAGGTCTTCCTGTCCAGCCTGTCGCTGCAGGCCGTCCTGCGACCGGACAAGGATGCGTCGCTGATCGAACTGTCCAGTTACCCGCTGGCGCAGAACTTCGCCGACAGCCTGAAACGCTACGCAGAGCACTATCACGACAGTGCCAGAACCGGCTCCGCCAGCAGTCATCAAGGCGACGGCATTGCGTCGGCGCATGAACTGGTGCGCTTCAAGCATGAAATCAAGGAGGCCGACCTGCTGGCGGATACGCGCAGTCGCGGCTGGTTTGCCGAAACCTGGACCGATTTCGATGCCAAGCTTCCGGTCGAATACAACAGCACCGTCGTGCAGGGCGGTGCCGTGCTGTGCATGGGGCAGGCCGGCGAGGGCAAGGCAGCGGTGCGCGTCGCCAAGATCTACAGCGTGCAGGACAACCGCCTGGTGGTGGCGTTGAAAGCCGTCGGCAACGGCCGCCTTTCGACCCGCCTGAACATTGCCCTGCCTTGTTGCGACGGCCCGGCCGGGCGCTACGTGGTGAACGGCGAGATTCCCGGCGGCTTTGGCCAAACCTTTAGCTGGAACGAACTCAAGGCAGTGACGCTGGAGGACCACTACCTCGGCGCGGCAATCAGGCTGGAAACCAACCGCACGGCGCGCATCAAGGCGCAGCCGCATTTCACCGTATCGCAGTCCGAGGCCGGATTCGAGAAGATCATGCAGGCGGTGGAATTGACGCTGACCTGGGAAACCGAAGACGCCACCGAAGTGCAGGTGCGCGTCGATTTCTCCAGCCTCCGGTAAACTCGCGCCCCTTTGCATTCCGCTTCAGGAGTTATGAAATGACCCACGACGACGACATCATCACAACCGGCAAGGTGGTGTTCATCACCTATTCCGTGCTTTCCGAGGAAGGCCAGATCATGGGCCAGCAGGACATGCCCACCGGCTACGTGCACGGCGCCAGAAGCGGCCTGTTCGTGGAAATCGAACAAGGCCTGGAAGGCCATCGTGTCGGCGAGCGGGTGGAAGTGCAACTGACCCCGGAACTGGCCTTCGGCCACGCCGACCCGGCCCTGATCATCGAAGAAGCGTTCGAAAATGTGCCGCCGACCTACCGTCGCCTCGGCGCCGAAGCCGAGTTCCAGAACGAAGCCGGCGAAACCGTGATGTTCCGCGTGGTGAAGATCGCCGACGGTATCGTCACGCTGGACGCCAACCCGCCGCTGGCCGGCAAGAATGCCATGTGCTCGGTCGACATCGTTTCGGTGCGCCAGGCCACCGCCGAGGAAATGCGCACCGGCTTCCCGGCGGAACAGGGCGCGCCGAGTCTGCATTGATGCATAGGCCGACCGCGCCGGCCAGCATCGTTGTTGCTTTAAGATTTATCCGCCTGGCTTGGGCAACAGTGCCTCATACAGTGCGCGATAGGTGAGGGCGCTTTTTTCCCAACTGAAATCGCTGTGCATGCCGGCCGCCATCATTTTTTTCCAGGCGGCTTTCTGCGGGTATAGGTCGAGCGCGCGTTCGACTGCCAGCCACAAGGCATGCGCTGTCGGTTGGTGAAAAACGAAGCCGGTAACGCCGTCTTCGACGGTATCGCGCAGGCCGCCGGTGGCGTGCACGATGGGAACGGTTCCGTAGCGCAGGCTGTACATCTGGTTGAGACCGCAGGGTTCGAACAGCGACGGCATCAGGAAAATGTCGGAGCCGGCTTCGATGCGGTGCGACAGACCTTCGTCATAGCCGATGAACGCGGCGACCTTGCCGGGATGGCGTTCGACCAGCGCGCGCACTGCCGCCTCAATGAATTTTTCACCGGTGCCCAGCAACGCGATTTGGCCGCCGCGGTCGATGATGCCATCGGCGACGGCGAGCACCAGGTCCAGACCTTTCTGATGCGCCATGCGCGCGATCATGCCGAACAGCGGCGCGTCGGCCAGCGGCTCCAGCCCGAGTTCTTCCTGCAGATGTTGCTTGCAGCGCTTCTTGCCGGCCATCGCGCGGGCGCTGTAATCACAGGCCAGATGCGGATCGGCAGCGGGATTCCACTCGTTGTTGTCGATGCCGTTGAGTATCCCTGAGAGCTGATGCTGACGCCCCGTCAGCAGTCCTTGCATGCCCATGCCAAGGTGCGGCTGCTGGATTTCCATGGCATAGGTCGGCGAGACAGTGGTGATGTGGCTGGCGTAGAACAGGCCGGCCTTGAGAAAGGACAGGTTGCCGTAGTACTCGACGCCTTCGATCGAAAAGCTCGACGCCGGCAGATTCAATTTCGCCAGCGCGCTGGGCGGGAAGATGCCCTGATAGGCGAGGTTATGGACGGTGATCACGCTCGGCGCGGTGCCCCCGGAAAGCCGCAGATAGGCCGGCGCCAGTCCGGTTTGCCAGTCGTTGCAGTGCAGCAGATCCGGGCGCCAGTCGATAGGCGAAGCGGGACCGGCGAGCAGCGCGGCAACCTGGCTGAGCAGAGCAAAGCGATGTGCATTGTCGGGGTAGTCGAGACCCTCGGCGTCCTGATAGGGGCCGCCGTTGCGCGCGAAGGCGGCGGGCGCGTCGAGCACGTAGAGCGGTACATCCGAACCGGGCATGCTGCTGAGCAGCAGCCGGGCTGCCAGCGGCTTGCCGGCGGCGTCGAGAAATTGATCGAAACGGGCGACCTGACGGGTGGCTTCGAGTTTGTACATGACGACGGGATAACCCGGCAGCAGCACCCGGCAATCGATGCCAATGCTGCCTAGCGCGGCGGGCAGAGCGCCGGATACATCAGCCAGTCCGCCAGTCTTTATCAGCGGCGCGGCCTCGGAAGTGGCGAACAGGATTCGCATGGTGTTGAAGTTCCTTTTTTGATAGCTATCAAGAATATCCGGGATGCGCCGATAAATACCCAAAGATTTGCGCATACATCAACGCCCAACGGCTTTTTCAGGGGAAATAATTATGAGAAACAACCAGCCGGTGACGCAGAAATAATTCGTTTTTCCGAATACTTTCGCCATCGTCAGTCGCACCGATGCCAAAGGCGTGATCACTTTTGTCAATGATGACTTTGTCAGTAGCTCGGGTTTTACGCGCGAGGAACTGATCGGTCAGCAGCACAACATCGTGCGGCATCCCGACATGCCGGCGGAAGCGTTCCGCGATCTTTGGGAGACGCTGAAGGCGGGACGCACCTGGACCAGCATCGTCAAGAATCGCCGCAAGGATGGCGATCATTACTGGGTCAAGGCGACCGCCACGCCAACGCCGGATGGCGGTTTCATGTCGGTGCGGGTCAAGCCGTCCAGCGCGGAAGTGCGCGAGGCCGATGCGCTGCTCAAGCGCATGCACGACAATCCAGGGCACCGGATGAACGCCGGCAGACTGGCGCCACGCGGTTTGGCGGCATTGTGGCGCGGTCTGAACGATCTCAAACTCAGCAGCAAACTCTGGCTTTCCACGCTGGCTTCGATGTTCACCATCCTGCTCAGCGTCGGGCTCGGCTGGTCCGCGCTGAGTGCGGCGTGGTACGCACATTCTCGGAACCGCTGAATGACGCGGTGAACGCCGCGCGGTCGATTGCCGCGTTCGATTTGTCCAAACCGGTACCCTTGGCCGGTCGGGATGAAGTCGGGGAAATGCTCAATCAGTTCGCCATCATGCGCAACAACCTGCAGGAAGGCGCGGCGCTGATCAAGCAGAATACCCAGCGGCTGGATCGGGTCGCGCATGATTTGATGGATTCCAGTCGCAACGCCGCGCAGGCCTCCGGTCAGCAGTCGGAATCCGCATCCAGCATGGTGGCGGCGGTCGAAGAGTTATCGGTTTCCATCGATCAGGTCGGCGAGCATGCCAACGAGGCAGATGCCGTTTCGCGGGTTTCCGGCGCAGCCTCGCGCGAAGGCGGGCAAGTCATCCACAACACCGCCAATGAAATCGGGCGGATAGCCGATGCGGTCAACAGTTCGGCGCAAACCATCAATGATCTGGAAGCCTATACCGGAGAAATTTCCACCATAGTCGGCGTTATCAAGGACATCGCCGATCAGACCAATCTGCTCGCCTTGAATGCTGCGATCGAAGCGGCGCGGGCCGGCGAACAGGGCCGCGGATTCGCGGTGGTGGCCGACGAGGTGCGCAAGCTGGCGGAGCGCACCGCACAATCGACGCAGCAGATCACCGTCATGATCGCCAAGGTGCAGGCCGGCGCGCGTCAGGCGGTGGCCGAAATGCAGTCCGGCGTCGATCTGGTTTCGGAGGGTGTACAACTGGCGCACAAGGCCGGTGACTCGGTTGCCAACATCCAGAACACCTCGACCCGGGTGGTTCAGGCTGTGGCGGACATCAATGCAGCGCTCAAGGAGCAGATCATCGCGGCGCGTGAAATCGCCCAGAGCGTCGAGCGTGTCGCGCAGATGACCGAGAGCGGTTCAGCCGCCAGTCGCCAGGCCTCCTCGGTCGCCGAGCAGGTCGCCGGCATGGCGGATGAACTGCGGCAACTGGCTGATCTATTCAAGGTCTGACGGTCTGGCGCGGGTTTGGCTGGCTCAGGGTTTCAGGTATACGAACCCTTCATGGGCTTGCAGTTTGCCGATTTCGGCGACGCCGGAGGGCACCACCTGCGCTTCCATGATCACCGCGTCGTCATTCAGTTTGCGGCCCTGCAACGTATTGCGGCAGACGCGGAACTCGGCGCCTTTTTCCTTCAAACCGGCCACTTGGGGTGCGTATGCGCCTTTGTCGTCCTTCGCGTCGTTGAGCAGAAAATCGATGCCTTTGCCATGTGTAACGACGACGATCTTGGCTTCGGGACTGGCGGCAAGATGATTTTCGATGTTGCGCATGGCAATGCGGGCCAGACTGTGGTCGTTGATGTGGTAGACAACTTTTTCTTGCATGAGCGTTTGCGCTTGTTCGGTCGGTTTCGCCGTTTTCGCGGGCGCGGCGTGGGCGCCCGGCAGAATCAGGGCGGCGGTAACAAGGGCGAGCAGTAAAGAGGTGCGTTTCATGGTCTTCTCCACAATTTTGGTGAGGGCAGCCGGATTGGTTACCACGTCGATAGGACGCAAGGGAGCCCGTCAATATTCCCGCGTCGACATGGAATATTCCGACTAGTGCGTCCGTCATACCCTTGCGGTTATCGTGCAGGAACCCGAATTCGCTACCCTGGAGCGTCGTTTGCTGAAACTGTTTTCCTTGCTCAATTTCCCGCTGCGACGCAGGCTGGAAGACTTGCGGCCGCGGCTTTACCGGCTGGCGTATTCCTGGTGCCATGATGCGGCGCTGGCCGACGATCTGGCTCAGGAGGCGTTGATCAAGGCGCTGGTGCGCGGCGATCAGTTGCGTGATGCGCAGGCCCTGGAAAGCTGGGTGTTCTCCATCCTGAATAATTGCTGGCGCGATCATTTGCGCGGCCGGCGCGATTTCGCCGATGTCGACGATCTCGACGAGGCCATCGTCGATGAATCGCCGTCGCCGGAACAGCTTTACGCCAGCCGACAGACCAGCCAGCGGGTGCGTTTGGCGATCGCCGGCCTGCCGATCGGGCAGCGACAGGTCATTACCCTGGTGGACATCGAGGAGTGCAGTTACGCCACTGTTGCGGCGATTCTGGAACTGCCGGTGGGTACCGTGATGAGTCGCCTGGCGCGGGCGCGCCAGGCGCTGAAACAGCAGTTTATGGCCGAATCGATACCAGAAACCGCGCCGCTGAAGCAACCGCGCGCGAATATCAGGAGAGTCAAATGAAATCCGATGAATCCGGACCTGCCGCCGACCATCAGGCGCTGGCGCAGCTTTACCTGGATGCCTTCGTCGATGGCGAACTGGCCGCCGACGAACGCACGCACGCTCTGCTCCGCCTGGAGAACGATGCCGCATTCAAGGCGCAGACCTGTGAATTGCGCGCATTGAAGGAGCGGGTCAAGCATGCCTATGCCGAACCGCCGGCGCTGCCCAGGCGGGTGTTGCACCAGCCGCGAGCGGCGTTCTCGCGGGCTTTGGCTGCCGGTATCATTTTGCTGGCGGGTATCGGAACCGGTTGGATGGCGAACGATTTTGCGCCCGCTGCGCCGACCTTCGATCGGCTGGCCGGATTGCCGGACGGTTATCGGGCGGTGGCCCTGAGCCAGACCATTGACCAGAACAAGATCATTCTGCATCTCGATTCAGGTGACACCGGGCGTTTGAGCAGGGTGCTTGATCTGGCCGACCGGTTGATTGCCAGGCAGCCCGCCGCGCGCATCCAGATCGTCGTCAACAGTTATGGTCTGGATCTGTTGCGCGTCGATGTCACGCCACTGGCGGCACGCATCGAGGAGATGGGCAGGCGGCATACCAACCTGAGCTTTGTCGCCTGCGGCCAGACCGTGGCACGCCTGAAACGCGATGGCGTGAAGGTCGAACTGTTGCCGGTGGCGTTTACCGCCAGTTCGGCGATCAACGAGATCATGACCCGCATGGGGCAGGGCTGGGTGTATGTGAAGGTTTGACGAATTTCATCTGGCGGCCTGCAAGAATGCGACTTTGCCCCGATACTTCGGTTATCGACGACAAGGAGAACATCATGCAGGAAATCGGTCTTTACGGTCTCGGCCGCATGGGTGGCAACATGGCGCGGCGTTTGTCGCGCTGCGGTATCCGGGTCTGCGCGCTGAATCGCAGTGTCGAGGTGACGCGCAAACTGGCGACCGAGGAAAGCCATGTCACCGTCTGTCAATCAGCCCGGGAATTGGTCGAGGCGCTGGCCGCGCCGCGTATCGTCTGGCTGATGTTGCCGGCCGGGGCGGCCACCGAAGCTGCTATCGAAGAGTTGTCGGCGTTGCTGGCGCCAGGTGACCTGCTGGTCGATGGCGCCAACGGCTTCTATCAGGAGGCGATGCGTCGCGCGCAACAGCTTGGCGAGCGGGGCTTGAATTTTGCCGATGTCGGCGTTTCCGGCGGCGTCTGGGGGCTGGCCAACGGCTACTGCCTGATGGCCGGCGGCGTCGAAGCGGACATCGCGCGTCTGCAACCGTATCTGCAAGCGCTGGCGCCGACGCCGGAAACCGGCTGGCTGCATGCCGGCCCCGCCGGCGCCGGGCACTTTACCAAGATGGTTCACAACGGCATCGAGTACGGCATGATGCAGGCGCTGGCCGAGGGTTTCGCGTTGATGAGCGCCAAACAGGCATTCCAGCTCGATATCGCCGCCATTGCCGAACTCTGGCGTCACAGTTCGGTGGTGCGTTCCTGGCTGCTGGATCTGTCCGCCGATTTCCTGAAAAACGATCAGAAGCTGGAGGGCGTTGCGCCGGTGGTGGCCGATTCCGGCGAGGGGCGCTGGACGGCGCTGGAATCGATCAATCTCGGCGTGCCGACGCCGGTGATGACGCTGGCCTTGATGAGCCGTTTCGCCAGCCAGGGCAAGGGTGATTTCGCCAACCAGATGCTGGCCATGATGCGCCAGGGGTTTGGCGGGCATGCTGTGGAAAGTGGCGAGGGAACGGGCGGCAAGGTTTAAGGTTCAAGGGGCAAGGGTAAAAGCATGCCCCATGAACCATGCCCCATGAACCATGAAGCATGAACCTTGCACCTTGACCCCTTAACTTCGGAGCTGCCATGTTCGATCAGGAAACCCCGCTGCCGCCGTGCAACTTCGTCATTTTTGGCGCTACCGGCAATCTGTCCTCCAACAAGCTGTTGCCGGCTTTGTATCGGCTGGAGCTGGCCGGCAAGTTGCCGGAAGGCTTGAACTTCGTTGCCTTCGGTCGTCGCGAGTGGGATGACGCGAGCTGGCGCGACAACGTCAAAGCCATTCTGGCCAAAAAGGTGAAAGCCGAGGGTCCGATGCTGGAGCGTTTCGCCATCCGCTTCGATTATCTGCGCGGCGAGTTGAACGACCCGCAGGCCTATCTCGATCTCAAGGCCGTGCTGTGCAAGCCGAAGCTGGGCGTGTGCTCCAACGTGGTGTTCTATCTGGCGATCAAGCCGAACGATTTTTCGGCGGTGATCAAGAATCTCGATGGTGCCGGGCTTTCCAAGCCGCGCGGCTTGCATCGCATCGTCGTCGAGAAACCGTTCGGCATCGACATCGAATCGGCGCAGATGCTCAACCAGTTGCTGCACCGCTATTTCGACGAGAAACAGGTGTTTCGCATCGACCATTATCTGGGCAAGGAAACCGTGCAGAATCTGCTGGTGTTCCGCTTTGCCAACACCCTGATCGAGCCGCTGTGGAACCGCAATTACATCGATCATGTGCAGATCACGGTGGCGGAGGATGTCGGCATCGAGATGCGCGCCGACTACTACGACAAGGCTGGCGCGCTGCGCGACATGCTGCAGAACCACCTGATGCAGCTGCTCACCCTGGTCGGCATGGAGCCGCCGCCGGCGCTGGAAGCCGACGCCCTGATCGACGAGAAGGTCAAGGTGCTGCGTTCGATCCGGCCGATCTCGAAACGCTCGGTGCATGCGCATGCCTTTCGCGCCCAGTACAAGGCCGGGCAATCCGGCACCGAACAGGTGGCCGGCTACCAGGATGAGGCCGACGTCGAGCCTGATTCGGTCACCGAAACCTTCGTCGCCGCCAAGTTCTACATCGACAACTGGCGCTGGCGCGGTGTGCCGTTCTATCTGCGTACCGGCAAGCGGCTGAAGAAATCGATGTCGATGATCGCGCTGCGTCTGCGCCATCCGCCGCAGCAGTTGTTCCGCGAGACGCCGCTGGAAACGCTGGAGCCGAACTGGATCGTGCTGTCGATCCAGCCGGAGGAAAGCATGCATCTGGAGATCCACGCCAAGCAACCCGGTCTGGACATGGATACCCGCGTCGTCAGACTCAACGCCAGCTTTCGCACTGCCGATGAAAACCCGCTCGATGCCTACGAGACCTTGTTGCTCGACGTGATCGAAGGCGACCGCACCTTGTTCATTCGTTTCGATGAGGTCGAATGGGCCTGGCGGGTGGTCGATCCGATATTGAAATACTGGGCGCAGGAGCGCGATTTCATCCACACTTATGCCGCCGGTGGCTGGGGTCCGCTGGAAGCCAACCGCCTGTTCGACGGTGAAGATACGGAGTGGCGTAACGAGGTGTGATCCGGGTCTGGGTGTTCAGCCCGGGTTTTTCTTGTGCAGGTTTTCAACGCTCCATACCGCCGCCTCGACGCGCGAACGCAGGTTGAGCTTGCGCAGGATGTGCTTGACGTGAACCTTGACCGTGCCCTCGGCGATATCCAGCTCCCTGCCGATCAGCTTGTTGCTCTTGCCGTTGGCGATGCGCTCCAGGATGCGCAGCTCCTGTTCGGTCAGGCCGGCTTCCTCCGGGTCTTGCGGACGTTTTTGCTGGCGCAGTGCAACCGCCAGCAAATGCGTCAGATTTTCCGAGACGATGATCTTGCCGTCGGCGGCGGATTGCAGGTTCTCCAGCATCTGCTCCGGCTCCATGTCCTTCAGCAGGTAACCGTCGGCCCCGGCGCGCAGCGCGGCGATCAGGTCTTCGGCCTGATCGGAAACGGTGATCATCACCACCCGCGTGTCGAGATCGCGGGCCTTGATCTGTTTCAGCACTTCCAGGCCGCTCATGTCCTTCATGTTCAGGTCGAGCAGCAGCAGATCCGGGCGGGTTGCGTTGACCAGTTCGATGCCGTCCTTGCCGCATGAGGCTTCACCCAGCAGCATGAAGCGGGGCAGGGTGGCCAGCAGTTGTTTTAGGCCGCGGCGAAACAGCGGATGGTCGTCAACGATGACCACGGTTTGTTGATCGGTATTCATGTCGATTGGCTGGTGTCTGAAGTGGATGACGCAGCGGCCTGCGCGTGAAAGCGCAAGTTGACCGCCGAGCCGCCCTGCGGGCGGTTGCTGATGCTGATCCGGCCATGCAGGCCCTGGGCGCGTTCGCGCATGATGCTGAGGCCGTAATGCTGGGTGTCGCTGGGTGTGACGAGACCGATGCCGTCGTCTTCGATGCTGACCGAGACCTCGCCGCCGCCCAGTTGCTGAATGGTCACCCAGGCCTGCCGGGCCTGGGCATGCCGAACCACGTTGGCAAGCGCCTCGCGGACGATCTGCAGAGTGTGGATTTCCTGGTTCGGCGATAGATGGCAATCTGAAAGCTGGATTTCCAGCGTGATCCTGATGCCGCTGCGTTGCGCATATTCATCGACGGCGCTGGTCAGCAGATTGCGGAAATCGCCTTCCATCTTGAGCCGGAAAGTCGCCAGCAGCTCGCGCAGTTGGCGGTAGGCCTCAGTGATGCCGTCGCGCAGGTCGTGCAGCGTGGTTTCAGCTTCCTGGCGCCGCGCCGGGTCGGCCAGCACCGGCTGCAGCAGGCTGGCCTGGATCTTCAGGTAGGACAGCGACTGGGCGATCGAATCATGCAGTTCGCGGGCGATGATGGAGCGTTCTTCCTGCAACGCCAGCAGACGATCCTGCTCGGTCTTGCGCGAAATGCCGAGGGCGACGCCGATATGCCGTGTCAGCGCCTCCAGCAGCCGGTTCTGCCAGGCCTCGAGTCGGCGTCCCGGCGCGATCGACAGCCGCAGCATGCCGTAGGTGCCGGCCTGGTCGCGCAACGGGATGGTCAGCAGGCTGTGGTCGCCTTGATCGATATAGCCCCAGTTGGTGGCGGCATCGAGGTGGTTGAGACAACGCGGACAATCGCTCTCGGCGCGTTCCGGGCAGCCATCCAGCGTCGAGGCAAGCAGTGTCGCCGGGCCGCCATGTTTCGGCAGCAGGCAGGCCATGCTGCCGTGGATGTCGAGCACCTGTTCGATTTCCTGCAACATTACCTGGTAGGTTGCCGGCGCCAGCGGCGCGTGATGCAGATTGGCGATGGCGTGATACAGCAAGGCCAGCGATTGGTTGCTGCGCGTCAGTTCTGCGGTCTTTTGCGCTACCCGCTGCTCCAGTTCAAGATAGCTGCCGGCCAGTTCCTCGGCCATGAAATTGAACGCCTGGCCGACCTGGCCGAGTTCGTTGTCGCCGATGTGGCGGGCGCGCGCCGAGAAGTCGCCGCGCGCGATCCGGGTGGCGCTGTTCAACAGATCGGAAAGCGGCGCCAGCACACCGCGCCGGACGATGTAGATGGCGCCGATCATGACCAGCACGGTGAGTCCCAGCGCCACGCCAAGTACCGCGCGCAGGCTGCGGATACGCTGCTCGGTGTCGACTTCAAGCTGCGACACCATCAGGTCGATGTCGTCGACAAAGCGGTCGATGCCGATCAGTAATTGATTGTGCCGATGCAGCCTGTCCTGAAGGTCATCGACAGCCAGCGCGGTCTCCAGCAGGTCGGGCTTCAAATGCGTATGCCAGGCATGTTGCACGGCGGCATAGCTGTTGGCGAAATCGCTGTCCGGCTGCCGTTCTATGGCCTGCAACAGATCCTTGTTGCTCAGGCTGGCCTCGAAACGGGCGATGCTGGCTTGCAGGTAATGCTGGTCTTCAATCTGATTTTCCGCGTCGGACAGCACCATGCTGCCCATCCGATGGCTTTGCATGCGCAGGCTGCCGGCGACGTTGATCGCGCTGCCGCTGCCTTGCACGCGCTCGGCGACGATCACCGATATGGTCATGCCGCCGACCCCGATCGCCGTGATGGCGATCAGCGACAGGGCCAGGCTGAACAGAATCGAACGCCCGAAAATGGCGGTCCAGGTTTTCTGCATGGATGGTTCTGGAGTACTGGGTTGCAAGGGCTGCCTATTTTCGGATGTCCGGAGGGCAACGAAGGAGGGATACCCCTTCTGATTCTGCCCCTCTCTGCGAGAGCATGCGGAAGTGCTGATTACACGTTAAATCAATCTATTACGAAAGTAATAGATACCTCCAAAGTGGTATCCCGACGGATTTTCTCGACTATTCGGGTGCCACCTAAGCGGGCGTCGGGCTCCTACACTGCATCTCATGGGTTTTTCGTAGTCATTTGCCGGGATATGCGTGGTGACGAACAGATGGCTGCCGATTTGAGTGGCAGTCTGACAGCAGAGCCGCAGCAAACACTGAAGGGCATGGTCGCATCATGATGTTGGAAACAAGACACTCGATTCCTGAAATTCTTTCTCGGCAAAGCCTGTTTCGCGGTCTTGAGATGCATGAACTGGCACGACTGGCGAAAGGCACTTACGAGTATCGCATCAGCAAGCATGAGGCGCTGTTCCACAAGGGCGACGTGCCCGGCGGCATGCATCTGGTGATTGCCGGCCAGATCAAGCTGTTTCTGCCGGCCGCGAATGGCGCGGAGATGATCGTGCACATGGCCGGTCCTGGCGAAACCTTCGGCGAAGAGGCGGCGCTGCCGCACAAACCCAGTTCGGTCGCGGCGCAGGCCAATCGCGACAGCTTGCTGCTGGTGATCGACAAGCCGGCGATGATCGAGACGATGCGGCGCAACTGCGATTTCGCCAACACCATGCTGGCGCGTATCTGCGAACGCATGTGCATCCTGATCGACAACATGGAAACCTGTCTGCAACTCAATAGTGCGCAACGGGTGGTGCAATACCTGACGCAACATGCACCGGACGAGGCGGACAGTTTTGACCTCGAACTGGATGCCAACAAGCAGACCATAGCGTCGCAGCTCAATCTGGCCCCCGAGACCTTCTCCCGGGTGCTCAATCGCCTGGCGAAAGACGGCTACATCCATGTCAAGGGTCGCAACATCCGCCTGCGCAATCTGACTTCGCTGCGCAATTACGCCGGTTGAGGCGTCAAGCGTTGCAGATCCAGCCGGTCATCCGTCGCGTCGAAATTGCGTTTCCTGACCTGGCGTACCAGTTTCGCCAGATCGTCCGCCGGTAGCGGCGTGCCGAAATAGTAGCCCTGCACGATCTGGCAGCCGGCCTGTTTCAGGAACGCCAGTTGTTCCTCGTTTTCCACGCCCTCGGCGGTCACCCCGATGCCCAGACCCTTGGCCATTCCGATGATGGCGCTGGCAATGGCGGCATCGTCCGGATCGATATGGCTCTCGCGCACGAAGCTCTTGTCGATTTTAAGGCGGTGGATCGGCAAGCGCTTGAGATAGGACAGCGATGAATAGCCGGTGCCGAAGTCGTCGATCGCCAGCTTGACGCCGAGTTGGCCGAGTTCGTTGAGCTTGTCGATGGCTTCGGCGTTGTACTTGATCAGCACGCTTTCGGTGATCTCCAGTTCCAGCATGCCGGGTTCCAGCCCGCTGCTGGCCAGCGCCTTGCGCACCAGATCGACCATGTCGCCGGTGTGAAACTGGCGCGGCGACAGATTCACCGCGACCGTCAGGTCATCCAGCCCGGCATCACGCCAGGCGCGCATCTGGCGGCAGGCTTCATTGAGCGCCCAGGTTCCCAGCTGGTTGATCAAGCCGGATTGTTCGGCAATGGCGATGAACTCTCCGGAAGCAAAGGTGCCGAATTCGGCTGATTTCCAGCGCAACAACGCTTCCACGCCCAGAATGGCGCGGGTTTCGACATCGACCAGCGGCTGGTAGTAAAGCCGCATCTCGTTCTTTTCCAGCGCCTGGCGCAAGCTGGTCTCGATGGCGAAATGCTGCAGCGCCTTGAGATTCATTTCCGGGGTATAGAACTGAAAGGTATTGCGGCCGCTTTCCTTGGCCTGGTACATGGCGGTATCGGCGCAACGCAACAGGGCCACCGCATCCTGTCCGTCGTCCGGATAGTGGGCGATGCCGATGCTGCCGCCGACATAGACCTGCTGATCATGCACCGTGACCGGGTGCGCAATGGTTTCCAGCGCGCGTCTGGCCACCGCTTCCGCATCGTCGTGCCTGGCCGGTTGGAGCAGGATGACGAACTCGTCGCCGCCCATGCGGCACACCGTATCACCCTGGCGCAGCAAGCTGCGCAGACGTTCGCCGATGCAGATCAGCAGCGCATCGCCGGCATCGTGGCCAAGGGTGTCGTTGACCAGCTTGAAATTATCCAGATCGATGAACAACAGTGCCACGCCATGGCGCTCGGTTTGCGCGGTTTGCAGCGCTTCGCGCAGGCGTTGCTGAAACAGGTTGCGATTCGGCAGACGGGTCACCGGGTCATACCAGGCCATGCGTTTCAGATCGTTTTCGGTATCTGCGACTTTGCGCCGCAGGCTGGAAAAAACCGTCCAGGTCACGGTCAGCGAGATCAGCGTCGCCGCCAGACCGATGCCGGCAAACCAAGACAAGCGCTTGAATAACTCGTTCATGCTGGCCCGCACCACCAGCGTGCCCTCGCGCGGATCGTCGAGATACAGCGGTTGCTGCCAGTAAGAGTCGAGCCAGTCGCTGTCTCTCAAGGTGTTCAGGGTCGGCGCCGTGTGGTTCGGACCGGCCCGATACTGGGCGATCTGTCTGCCATCGGCGGAGAACAGCGCAGCGCCAGTGATCAACGGCAGATCATGCAGGGATTGCAGTATCCGCTCGGTCGCTTGCGCATCCTTGGCGCGACTGGCCTGACTCAGCCGCGAGGCGGTGATTTGCACTTTGGCGGCGATGCCGGCATTGAATTCCTCGCGCAGCAACCAGTAATGGGTAGCGAGCAAAACCGCGAACGCCATCACCAGCGTTACACCCGCCAGGAAAAGCCGTCTGCTGACCATCTGGGCGAGAGCTTCGCCCGCGTATTGATGCGGTAGCTGATTGCCGGGCATCAGTTTCTTCTTGATGGGATGGGCCCTTATTTTTTCACGCGAAGGAATATTGAGGTTAATTTTTGTCACTGAGTGCCGATAAATTGTGGGCAAGAAAATGGACCAACCGGGAGCGTGAAGTGAATCTGGAACATGAGTTGTCACACGACGAATTGCAGCAGACCCTGGCCAGCATCGAAATTCCGGCCTGTCCGGCGGTGGTAATGCAGGTGATGTCGGAAGCGCAGAAGGATGCGCCGGATCTCAACGAATTGACACGTATCATCGCCGCCGATGTCGGCATGTCGGCATTTGCCATCAAGCTGGCCAACTCTTCACTGTTTCGCCGCGGCGACGCTACCAGCAGCGTGCCGCAGGCCCTTTCCCGGCTGGGCACCCGCAACATCGTCAACATCGTGGTCGCGGTCGCGCTGCGTAATACGCTGGCCGGCGACATTGCGCCCGAGGTGCTGGACCGCTTCTGGAACCGCGCCGCCGCAGTCGCCCAGGCGGCCAGCCAGGTCGCCCGGACAGCGAAAGGCATCGCCGCGGACCTGGCCTATACCTACGCGCTGTTCCACAACGCCGCGATGCCGGCGATGATGCGACGCTTCAAGGATTATGGCGTCATGCTGGACGAACTCGAGCGCACCGGCAATTCGCTGGCGGTCGAGGAGAATGCCCGTTATCGCTGCACGCATGCGGTAGTCGGTGCCATGCTGGCGCGCAACTGGGGCATGTCCAGACAGATTGCCGATGCGATCCGCTTTCACCATGATCCGGATGTCTATGCATCGGGAAATGCCGTTCTGGAAGACCAGTCGCTGGGCTGGATCGCGGTGACTCATGTCGCCGAGCATCTTTTGCTGGAACTGGCGGGCGAGATCGATATCGAAGTCGGCTTCCTTTATCCCAAGGCCATGGCTTATCTTGGATTGTCCGAGGACGAGATCGTGGATTTGAAGGAACAACTGGCCGCGTAGCCCGGCGTCGGAAACCATTGCTTTCGGCAGGTGTCGAAAGGTGACAAGGATGCCTGGCTGGCATCAAGGCCGACTTCGGCAATGCCATGCCCACAAGGCCATGCCCACAAGGTTCAGTGATGAAGCGACGCACTTTTCTGCAAGCCGCGATGATCAGTCCGCTCGCCCTGGGCGGCTGTGATCGCGCAGACAGCCCGGTTGTCGCGGCGGCGAGCGATGCGCACCTCGACGCGATGCGGCAAGACTGGCGGGCGCTGCTGGCGCCGGACGCGGAGGTGTCACTGACGCTTGCACCGCTGCGCAAAACCGAAGCGGCATGGCAAGCCAGCCTCAGCCCGGCACAGTTCAAGGTATTGCGTGAAGAAGGCACCGACCCGCCGTTCAGCAGTCCGCTCGACACGGAAGAACGTTCCGGCGTATACGCCTGCGCCGGTTGCGGCCTGCCGCTGTTCACGTCGCGCATGAAATTCGACAGCGGTACCGGTTGGCCGAGTTTCATCACCCACATCCCCGACCATCTCGGCACCCGCAAGGATTACAAGTTGGTTCTGCCGCGCACCGAATACCACTGCATACGCTGCGGCGGCCACCAGGGTCACGTGTTCGACGACGGGCCGCCGCCAACCGGCCAGCGCTGGTGCAACAACGGCGTGGCGCTTCGGTTTGTACCAGCCTGAATAACGCGGCCTGGGGGGGCGACACTCACGGCGACGGGTCGTCCTCGGCAGACACACAGGTGGCGCCGGCACAGGTCTTCAGCGTGGCCAGGTCGGCCTGCAGGCCGGTAATCACCGTTCCACCCGGATAGGAATAGCTGTTGGTCAGCTGATAGGGATCCGTGCCGAGGTCGTAGAACTCCTTTTCGGACGTAAATACGTACTCGGTATAGAGGTAGCGTTTGGTTCGGATCGTGTGGTGGGGCGGCGCTCCAAAAGCGACGTCGATGGTGGGCTCGACGGGGTGCTCGATGAGGAAGCGGCTGCGCCAGCGCTTGGGCACGCTGCCGTTGAGCAGCGTACGGAAGGAACGACCATCGACGAATGACGGGATGCCGCCCACCGTCAGGTCCAGGATGGTGGGCATCAGGTCGGTATGCAGCACGATGCTGCTGCTGCCGGCGCCGGCCGCCACACCGGGTCCGCGCACCACCATGGGCACCCGGATGGCCTCCTCGTAGGAATTGCCCTTGCCGTGCTTGATGCGGTGCTCGCCCAGCATGAAACCCTGGTCGGAAGTGAAAATGATGTAGGTATTGTCCAGCTTGCCCAGTGCAGTGAGCTTATTGACCATGCTTTCCACCATGTCGTCCACGGATTGCAGGGCCCGCAACCGGTCCCGGTAGGTATTGTCGATGGTGGTCTTGTCGGTTGAGGTCAACTTGCTCAGATTTCTGATCCACAACGGCTTGTCGGTCACGTTCAACTCGTTATAGCTGGATGGCCGGGGGGCTTTCAGATGGGAGAACAGGTTGGCATGGCGGTCAGCCGGCGTGGCGGGTTCATGCGGAGCCAGTTGGGCGACATAGAGAAAAAACGGCCGGGGATCGGATCCGGCCCGTGCGATGGCGCCCAGCACCTTGCCGGCCAGAACGTCGGTGCTGTAGTTCTCCGGGCCTGTGCCATAGTAGGTGGCGACGCCGTTTTCCACCATGTCATAGTCGTAGTAGCCCTTCTTTTTGCCCAAGGCTACCCATTCTTCCCAACCCGGCGGGGTATAGGTCTTGTTGGCTGCTGACGGGTAATCGACGAAGTACTTGCCGTAGAGCCCGGTGCGGTAGCCGCCGGCCTGCAGGTGGGTGGCCAGGGTTGCTGCCTCGGCGCCCTTGGTCCGAAAATTCTGAAAGCCGTCTCCGACGCGATCGACGCCGCTGTTGTGGGGGTACTGGCCGCGCAGGATGGTTGCCCGGGCCGGGCAGCAGGTGGCGTTGACGGCGAACGCCTCGTTGAACGTCAGTCCCTGGTTGACCAGCAGCGACTGGAGCTTGGGCATGTGGACCAGGTCATCCTTGCGCATGTCGTCCAGGACCATGAGGATGACGTTGGGCAGGCCTTCGGCGCGGAGTGCGCCGGCGGCCAGCAGCAGACTGATGGCCAGGAAAATGACACGCAGGGACAGCACACGAAACGGATTGTCGATACTCATTTTTCTCGCCTGTTGGAGTTGTAATTCGATTTCCCCTCCCGTTTAGGCAGGAAGGGTGACTTTGATCACACAAGCAATATTAATGCCAATGACCAAATCCCTTGACCTGATATTGTTGTAAAGCAATGTTTACGGGCTTTCCCCAAGGCACATCACTTCGCCACGATCCGGGCAATGAGCGGTCGCTGTAAAATTTTTCGACATTCCCTGGGATGAAAAACGGCCTCGATTTGTGTCGGACGCACCGCCATGGTGCAGGCTGCCCAGGATATTCGGGGGCATCGAAGGTGCATGCCCAGGTCAGCGCAAATGCCGGTCATGCGGATGCACCAGCCAGCGGTGCAGCAGCCAGGCGCCGACGCCGCACAATGCCAGCAGCATGGCGAGCGGGCGGGCGGTGCCGTCATGCAGGTGACTGATGCCGATGCCGGTCAGCGTCGCCAGGCCGAATTGCAGCGCGCCCATCAGCGCCGAGGCGGTGCCGGCGCGCTGGCCGAAGGTGGCCAGTGCGCTGGCGCTGGAATTGGGGGCGATGAAGCCGAGGCTGGATACGTAGACGAACATGCACAGCAAGGTCAGCGGCAATGTGGCCAGGTCGCTCAGTGTCAGCATCAGCAACACCAGGCCGGCCAGCGCCGGCAGCCAGAGCGCGCGACGCAGCATGCGGGTGGGGGCGATGACTTTGAGTTTGTGAGCATTCAACTGACTGGCGGCGACGAAGCCCAGCGCGTTGATGCCGAACGCCCAGCCGAAATGTTGCGGCGCGATACCGCCCAACTGAATCAGCACGAATGGCGAGCCGGCGATATAGGCGAACATGCCGGCCATCGCCAGGCCGCCGCTCAGGGTATAGCCGAGGAAGGCGCGGCTGGCGAAAAGGCTGGCATAGTCGCCGGCGATGCGACGGGCGTTGAGCGGCGGTTCGTGGTGAATCGCATGGCTTTCCGGCAGGCCGAGGCGGATCGCTGCCAGGCAGGCCAGCGCGAAGGCCAGCAGCAACAGAAAAATGGCGCGCCAGCCGACGCCGATGACCACCCAGCCGCCGATGATCGGCGCCAGGATGGGCGCCAGGCCCATCACCAGAATCAGCGTCGAAAAGGCTCGCGCCGATTCGCGGGCACTGCAGCGGTCACGCACCACGGCGCGGGCGATGACCATGCCGGCCGAACCCCCCAGGGCTTGCAGCAGACGCCAGAAGGTCAGGGCGGTGATGTCCTCGCTCAAGGCGCAGCCCAGTGTAGCCAGCGCGAACAGCGCCAGACCGGCGTATAGCGGCGGCTTGCGACCGAAGCGGTCGGATAGTGGCCCCCACACCAGTTGGCCGCAGGCCATGCCGATGAAAAAACTCGCCAGCGTCAGTTCGGCGCTGCCGGCGGCGGCGGCCAGATCGCTTTCGATCACGGCGAATGCCGGCAGATACATGTCGATCGACAGCGGCCCGAGCGCGGTGAGCGCGCCGAGGATGAGCAGCCAGCCGGGAAAACGGCCGGCATCGAGGCCGGAACCGAGTTTCAAGGGCGGGTCATCGACAGCGCGCCGGCATGGCGGCAGCGCTTGTCGAACAGCGTGTTCGGCGGGGCGGGCATGGTCTGCACGGCGAACGGCTGGCCGTGGATCAGAACGCTCCGGCGCGACTTTCTTCCGGCCTGCTCTTCAGTCTTTGCAGGCGGATCACTTCCGGCAGGCCGCGCAGGGCGCGCATCAGGCGGGCGAGATGCAGTCGATTCTGCACGCTGACGGTGAAGTACAGGCTGGAATAGGCGCCGGCTTCCTCGGCCATGTGCACGTTGTCGATGTCGGAACCTTCGTTGGAGATGGCGGCGGCGACGTTGGCCAGCACGCCCCGCTGGTTGGCGACGATGATGCGGATGCCGACGTCGAACAGTTTGTCGAGTTCGGCGGACCACGCGACATCGACCCATTTTTCCGGGTCATCGCGGTAATGCCGGACTTGCAGACAGTCATGGGTGTGAATCACCAGACCGTGATCCTTCTTGATCTGGCCGATGATCGGGTCGCCCGGAATCGGCCGGCAACATTTGCCCAGTCTTACGGCGATGCCTTCGGCGCCGTGGATCAGCATCGGGCCGGTCTGGTTGCGGACCTGCGCGTCGGCGTCCTTGGCCAACAACTGGCGGGCCACCACGAAGGCGAGTTTCTTGCCCAGGCCGATGTCGGCCAGGGTATCGCTGCGGTTGCGGCCGCCCTCCTTCTGAAACTGCTCCCATTGGCTATCGCAGTCATGCTCGCCGTTGCCACCCAGCGCACGGATGGCCTGGTTGAGCAACTGTTCGCCGAGTTGTTCGGATTCATGGCGATGGGTGTTCTTCAGCGCGCTGCGGATGTGCGCGCGGGCTTTGCCGGTATGTGCGAAATGCGTCCAGGCCGGATTCGGCCGGGCGGATTCCGAGGTCAGAATCTCGACCCGGTCGCCATTCTTCAGCGGTGTCGAAAGCGGCATGAATTCGCCGTTGATCTTGGTGCCGACGCAATGGTTGCCGACGTCGGTATGCACGTTGTAGGCGAAATCGACGGCAGTCGCGCCGCGCGGCAGGGCGACGATGCGACCCTTCGGTGTGAACACATAGACTTCATCGGGGAACAGGTCGACCTTGATGTGTTCCAGGAATTCGGCGGAGTCGCGGCTGTCGGCCTGAATGTCGAGCAGACTCTGCATCCATTGATGGGTCTTGCGCTGCACTTCGGAAATGCTGGATTCGCCGGTTTTGTACAACCAGTGCGAGGCGACGCCGGCTTCGGCGATGCGATGCATCTCCTGGGTGCGGATCTGCACCTCCACTGGCGCGCCGAACGGGCCGAACAGGGTGGTGTGCAGGGATTGGTAGCCATTCGGTTTGGGAATCGCGATGTAATCCTTGAACTTGCCCGGAATCGGCTTGTACAGTGCATGCAGTGCGCCCAGCGTCAGGTAGCAGTCGCGGGTTTCCTCGACGACGATGCGAAAACCGTAGATGTCGAATACTTCGGAAAACGCCAGATGCTTTTCCTGCATCTTGCGGTAGATGCTGTACAGGTGTTTCTCGCGGCCGCGAATCTGCGCCGGAATGTTGTATTCGAGCAACTTGGTCTCGATCGCCGAGCGAATCTTGTCGACCACTTCCTTGCGGTTGCCGCGCGCCGATTTCACCGCTTTTTCAATGACCTTGTGGCGATTCGGATGCAGGTGAACGAAAGCGATATCTTCCAGTTCCTGGTAGATCTTGTTGAGCCCCAGGCGATTGGCGATCGGGGCATAGATTTCCAGGGTTTCCTGGGCGATGCGGCTGACTTTCTCCGGTTGCATCGCCTCCAGTGTGCGCATGTTGTGCAGGCGGTCGGCAATCTTGATCAGGATCACGCGGACATCGCGCGCCATCGCCAGCAGCATCTTGCGGAAGTTTTCGGCTTGCGCCTGGGTTTTGTCCTGGAACTGGATCTTGTCCAGTTTGGTGACGCCGTCGACCAGTAGCGCCACCGGTTTGCCGAATTCATTGGCAATGTCTTCGGAACTGATGCCGGTGTCTTCCACCACGTCGTGCAGCAGCGCGGCGATCAGGGTCTGCGCATCGAGATGCCAGCTGGCGAGAATTTCCGCCACCGCCAGCGGATGCGTGATGTAAGGCGCGCCGCCCTTGCGAAACTGGCCCTGGTGGGCGGCGGCGGAAAAGTGATAGGCGCGCAGGAAGGCTTGCTGATCCGCTTCGCCGAGGTATGCAGCCGCCTCCGGCAGCATCGACAGCGGATCTTCGGCAAGCATCAGGCTGCCTTCGACAGCGATGTTCAGAACGGACCTTTTTTCAGTATTTCGATGCCGGTCAGGCCTTCGGCAATTTCGCGCAGCGCCAGCACGGCGGGCTTGTCCTTATCCGCTTCCACGCGCGGCGTCGAACCGGTGGAAATCTGGCGTGCGCGATAAGCGGCGACCAGGGTCATTTCAAAACGATTCGGGATGTGCTTGATGCAGTCGTCAACGGTTACGCGAGCCATGGGGTTGCCTTTGAAGTGGTGTTTGAGAAAAGATCCAAACGTGCGGTGATTTTAAACGAGACCGGGGGGAAACCCTATAATCTCCAGCCGTTTGAATCGTACTTGTACAGGAAAACCATGCCTTCCTTCGATATCGTGTCCGAACTGGACAAACCGGAAATCAAGAATGCCGTCGAGCAAGCCAGCAAGGAAGTCGCCAATCGCTTCGATTTCAAGGGTTCCGATGCCCGTATCGAGCAGGCTGAACTGGTGTTGACGCTGTATGCCGACGACGATTTCAAGCTCGATCAGGTGCAGGAAGTGCTGAATGCCAAGCTGATCAAGCGCGGTGTCGATATCCGCTGCATGGAGTTGGGCAAGAGCGAGAAGGTCTCCGGCAACAAGGTCAAACGCAGCGCAACCTTGAAGAGCGGACTGGAAACCGAGTTGAGCAAGAAGATCGTGCGTCTGCTGAAAGACTCCAAGATGAAGGTCAATGCCAGCATCCAGGGCGAAAGCGTGCGGGTCTCCGGCGCCAAGCGCGATGTGTTGCAGGACGCCATCGCGCTGGTTCGCAAAAGCATCACCGACTTCCCCTTGCAGTATCAGAATTTTCGCGACTGAAGCAGCAGGGCCGCGGCCGCAAAAACAAACACTTGGATTGCGCGTGCACACTCTATATAATGCGCGGCTTTTCCGGTTTTGACGGCCTTTCCGGCCGGCAACAGGCTCATAGGACAGCTAATGGTCACAATTCGTTTATCCCGCGGCGGTTCCAGGAAACGCCCCTTCTACAACATCGTCGTGGCCGATTCCCGCGATCGTCGTGACGGTCGCTTCATCGAGCGTATCGGTTTCTACAATCCGGTCGCTTCCGGCAGCGCTGAAACCCTGCGCATCAACCACGAGCGTCTGGCTTACTGGAAAGGCGTCGGCGCGCAGACTTCCGATACCGTCGCCCGGATCGTGCGCAATGGCGCAACGGCTGCTGCCTGAAGATCTGGTGGTGATGGGGCGGGTTGCCGCCCCGTATGCGGTAAGCGGATGGCTGAAAATTCAGCCGTTCACCGAGACGGTCGACAGCCTGCTGGATTACCCACAATGGCATGTCGGCAAGAACGGCAACTGGCGAAACTGCCGGCTGCTGGAAGGCAAGGTGCATGGTCAGACTTTGCTGGTTTCGCTGGAAGGCATCAGTGACCGCACTGTCGCCGAGCGCTTGCAAGGCTACGAAATCGCAGTCTCCCGCGCGGAATTGCCGCAACCGGAAGAGGGCGAGTATTACTGGGATCAGTTGACCGGACTGGATGTGGTCAATCTTCAGGGTGAAGCCCTGGGGCGAGTCGTCGGCATCCTCGAATCCGGTGCGCATGAAGTGCTGAAGATTCACGACGAGCAAGCCGGAAAACCGGTGGAGCGTCTGATTCCGTTCGTTGGCGCGCTGGTGCAATCGGTCGATCTGGTCGGCAGGCGCATCGTCGTGGATTGGGGTCTGGATTATTAAGCCGGGCGTCGCAGCGGCGGGTGTTGCGCCCGCCTATCATGTCATTACGCTGTTTCCCGAGATGTTTGCGGCGTTGACCGGTTTCGGCGTCAGCGGCAGGGCGGTCAGGCAGCAGTTGTGCAGTGTGAGTTTCTGGAATCCCCGGGACTTCACGCAGGACAATTATCACACCGTCGATGACCGGCCATTTGGCGGCGGTCCCGGCATGGTGATGCTGGTCGAGCCGCTGGATCTGGCGTTGACGGCGGCCAGGACGCAATTGTTGCGGCAGGGCGTTGCCGCGCCGCGGATGATCTATCTTTCGCCGCAGGGGCGGCGGCTGGATCAGGCACTGGTGCTGGAATTGGTCAGCGAGCCGGGGTTGGTATTGCTGGCCGGACGTTACGAAGGCATCGACGAGCGATTGTTCGCGCGTCATGCCATAGAAGAAGTATCGCTCGGCGACTATGTGCTGTCGGGTGGCGAGTTACCGGCGATGGTGTTGCTGGATGCGGTGATTCGGCAAATTCCCGGTGCGCTGGGGCATGCCGAGTCGGCGAACCAGGACTCGTTCGCCGATGGCTTGCTGGATTGTCCGCATTACACGCGGCCGGAAACCTATCTCGGGCTGCACTCGCCGCTGCTGTTGCGCGGCGGCAACCATGCCGAAGTGTCGCGCTGGCGGTTGCGCGAGGCATTGAAAAGAACGTCGCTGCGGCGACCGGATTTGCTGGAACAGCGGGCGCTGAGTCCGCTGGAAAATGAACTGCTCGGCGAAATTCGCCGGGAAACCGACCCGGAGTAGTCCGGGCCATTTAGAAACGGCGGCATGTTTCACGAAACCTATACCGCCTACTTTCGTGCTAGGAAACGAAGATGAACATCATCGAACAGATCGAAAATGAAGAAATCGCCCGCCTGTCGGTCGGCAAGGTCCTGCCGCCGTTCGCGCCGGGTGATACCGTCGTGGTGCAGGTGAAAGTCAAGGAAGGCAACCGCGAGCGTTTGCAGGCTTACGAAGGCGTGGTCATCGCCAAACGTAACCGCGGTCTCAATTCCGCTTTCACCGTGCGCAAGATTTCCGCCGGCGAAGGCGTCGAGCGGACCTTCCAGACCTACTCGCCGCTACTTGCCGGGGTAGAGGTCAAGCGTCGCGGCGATGTGCGTCGCGCCAAGCTGTATTACCTGCGCCAGCGTTCCGGCAAGTCGGCGCGGATCAAGGAAAAGCTCGACCATCACAAGCGCGCTGCCAAGGTTTAATACCTCGCCGGCTCGCCAGAAAAAGCCGCCCGGGTTTTGCCCGGGCGGCTTTTTTCATATCAAGGTTCAGCCCATGCCTTGAGCAGCAACGCGGCGCTGCTGAGCAGCAGCAGTGCGCCAATCAAGCGTGTCATCTGGGCATTGCTCAGGCGGGCATGCACATGGCTGCCGGCATACAGCGCGGCGATGATGAACGGCGCGGCGAGCAGGCTGTTGATCCACACCGCGCCGCCAGCCAGCAGGCCGATGGCCAGGAAGGTGACGATGCGGATCAGCCCTTCGAGGAAAAACAGTCCGGACAGGGTGGCGCGCAACGACGACTTGTCCTCGATGCGGTGCGACAGATAGATCACGTAGGGTGGACCGCCGGTGCCGAACAGGCCGCCAACCGCGCCGCCGGTCAATGCGGCGGGATAGGCCCAGGTCGTGGAGACCGGTTTGAATGGACCGGCCTTGATCAGCAGCGAACGCAGCGCGAACACCAGGATGAACAGCGCCAGGATGCCGAGCAGCAACGCGGGCGGCAGGGAAACCAGCAGACTGGCGCCGAGTACCACACCGATCAGGCTGAGCGGCAGCAGGCGGCGGATCTCCGTCCAGGCGACATGTTTGAAGGTTACACCGCCGACCAGGGCGGAGGCGGAGAAATCGGTGATCAGAATGAACGGCACCACCTCCGGCAACGGAAAACGCAGGGCCAGCAGCGGTACGGCGATCAGACCGGAACCAAAACCGGAGATACCGCGCACGAAATAGGCCAGCAGCAGGACGCTGATGGCGTAAAAAAGGTCCGGATAGGGCATCGGAATAGACAAGAAGGTGGCTTGAATTGGACCATGAAAGGCCGTCTGGTTGGCGGCTGAATGAAGCAGATATAATCCAGCCCAGTCATCGCGAAGGAATCCGTCATGTCGTTCAAGCTGTTGCCCAATCTGCCCAATGGTCCGGAAGCCTTCATCCTGCAATTCGACAAGGCGCTGCGCACGGTATTCGCTACTGCGTCTTCGCGACGTCCGTACCCGGATGCCGGCGTGGCCGAGGCGGACATGAGCGAGGCTGACAAACGTCATGCGGCGGGACTGATGCGCGTCAATCACAGCGGTGAAGTCTGCGCGCAGGCGCTGTATCAGGGCCAGGCCCTGACCGCGCGCAATCCGGATGCGGTGCGCGCGCTGATCGAGGCGTCGGAGGAAGAAACCGAACATCTGGCCTGGTGCGAAAAGCGTCTCGACGAACTGGGCAGTCACAAAAGCCTGCTCAATCCGCTCTGGTATGCCGGTTCCTTCACGTTGGGCGCGCTGGCCGGGGCTTTGGGCGACAAATGGAATCTGGGTTTCCTGGCCGAAACCGAACGCCAGGTGGAAGGTCATCTGAATGAACACCTCAGTGAGTTGCCGGAGTCGGATGCGAAAAGCCGGGCGATCGTCGAGCAGATGAAACGGGATGAAATGAAACATGCCGATACCGCCATCGCGCATGGCGGTGCGCCGTTGCCGATGCCGGTTCGGCAGGCGATGCAACTGACCTCGAAACTGCTGACGTTCGCGGCCTATCGGGTATGACGCGCAGTTTTGCCGAAAATCTTGCCGACCTGCCGCTGGCCGACGATCTGGCGGGTATCGAATTGACCGGCCTGGACGGGGCGCTGGCGATGATCGAAAACAAGCCGGGCAGTCAGGGATCGTTGCGGGTGTATCGGCATTTGCTGACACGCTATGGTGTCATTGATGCGATGGCCGCGGCCGAGGGATTGGCTTTGTTCGCCGAGCATGCCCAGGACGCGCGGCGCAATCCGGGCAAGCATCCGAACATCGACCGACTGCTGGCGATAGAGGCCGGTGGTCCGGTGTTTTCCGGGCGATTTCTGGTTATCAGATAAAAAAAGCCCGCTGCAGGAGCGGGCCGAGACGATCGTCGTAGTGCTTATTTCGGGCAGGCGTCGTCGCCCGGGACTTTGCCGGGGATCAGCAGAAACTGTTCGAACGGGCCCATGACGCGCATGGCTTCACCCTTCGGACCTTCGAACTTCAGGCGGCCGAACATCATGGCGCGCATCGGGCCGTATTCGCCGGCGCCCATTTCCTTCCAGCGCTTGGTTTCGGCATGCATCAGGTAGTCGGATTCAAGGTCCAGCGTGGCGTTCTTGATCGGACCGGCATAGGTGCACAGCGATTTGCCGTTCTTGGCGCTGATGGTCAGCTCGACTTTGGTGGCTTCACCGCATTCGGTGCGGTACAGATGCAGCACCTTGTAGCCGCGGCCTTTGTCGTTCTTGATCCACTTCTCGGCCAGTTCGTCGGTGAGCGCGGGGTTGTTGTTCCAGGCCTTGCAGGCTTTATCGGCCCATTCGGCGGACATCATGGGGGCCGCCTGGGCGGTCAGGGAAACCAGGCCGGCAGCGGCCAGGGCGACGGAAATCAAACGCATTGTGTTCTCCTCCAAACGGTACGGTGACGGACTGCCGACGGCGTGCCGGAGTACGACCAGAAAAAACCGGCAGGTAGGTTAGCCCGCGTTCGGAGTGATGTCAAAAAAAGCCGGTTAATACCGGGTTCAGTCAGGTTAATGGGGCAAATAGCGTTTCAGCGCGCCATATAGCCAGGTGCCATGCAGCGCGCCGGCCAGCACCACGATGGCACCGATCGAGCCCGTGCCGGCAAGCGCGAACACCGGGCCGGGACACAGGCCGATCAGACCCCAGCCGACGCCGAACACGACACCGCCGGCAATGTAGCTGACGCGACCGGCAGGTTTGTCCGGAATTTCGATCGGCTGCCCGTCCATGGCCTTGCGATCGCCGAGACGCTTGATGATCTGGGTCGAAATGAGGGCGGTGATGATCGCCGAGAACATGATGCCGAACATGTGGAAGCTCTGGAAATGGAACATTTCCTGAATGCGGTACCAGGATGCCGCTTCCGACTTGATCAGCACGAAGCCGAACACCATGCCGACCAACAGATAGGGGATATAGCGTTTCATGGCGGGTTCTCAGCTCAGCATCCAGGGGACCAGAAACCACGAAGCGAACAAGCCGCCGGCAAAGATGCCGAGCACCGCGTAGAGGGAGGGCAGTTGCAGCGTCGACAGGCCGGTGATGGCATGGCCGGAAGTGCAGCCGCCGGCATAGCGGGTGCCGAATCCGACCAGCACGCCGGAGGCGAACAGGAAGGTGAAATTGCGCACGCTGGTATGGAACAGTTCATCCGGCACGAGGTAGGCGCCGGGTTGCGTGAAGCCCCAGGCCAGCAGCATTTCCTGCGTTGCGATGCTGAGCTTGACCGGTTCCGGATTGGCGAATACCACGCCGGCAAGAAAGCCGCCGAGACCGGTGCCGATGACAAACACCAGGCTCCAGATATGTTCTTTCCAGTTGTAGCGGAAGAAATCCACCTCCACGTTGGGCGGTTGGGTGATTGCGCAGAGATGGCGCAGGTTGTTGGAAATGCCGAACGAACGATTGCCGATGAACAGCATCGTCGGCACCATCAGTCCGATCAGCGGGCCCGCCACATACCAGGGCCAGGGTTGGTATAACCAGTCCAAGGTTTTCTCCAGTTCAGAAAGCAGTGCGATTATATAAGCAATACCTAATAAACCAAGCTGGATAGTCAACTATTCCGGTCATGGTTTATTCGCCTTGGTTTGATTCAAAACCAGATCGATGCGTCTTTGCAGTTGCGCGGCGGCATCGGCTTCACCGCCAGCCAGCGCGCGCTGGCGCTGCACTTCCAGCCAGGCCAGCAGCGGTCGCCGCCAGCCGCGCTCGGATGCGGTATCGACGGCGACGCCTTGCGTCACAGGGTCGGCGCGTCCGCCCTGCAACAACAGACCGGCGGCAATCAGACGCGGCAGCGGCCCCTTGATTGCGCGCGCGGCCTGATTAGCGTCGGCATCGTTCTTTGCGCCGATCAACCCGGCGTAATGCGCGGGCAGCGATTTTGCGTCCAGTCCGGCCCAGTCCCCGGACAGGAAGCGGGCATAGGCCTTTTCGCCCGGTCCGGCATCGACGGCCAGCGGAGCGTAGGCGGCACAGGCGGCAAAATCCAGACCGGCGATGCGGCTGGCGCAGGCGGCGAGTTCGGCGCGGGCCAACAGATCGACCCGGCCGGATTGCGCGATGTCGGCGCGCATTTTTTCGAGCGCCAGTTCGGCCGACTGGCTGTCGCCTTCGAGCCAGCGTTGCTGCGCATGTTCAAGCAGACTGACCGCGTTCATCTTCCAGTTCGCCGGCGGCGGGGCGCCAGCGCAGGCGGCAAGCAGCAGCGCCAGACTGCACAGGGGTATCAGGTGCTTCATGGCGTATGGATCTCCACATCACGCGAAAACGGCCATTTACGGTTGATCTCGTTGATCAGGTGATTGAGCTTGCGCACGCTGTCGTCGATTTCCGTGCGCAACAGGGTCATGTCGGCGGTGGCCGCACGCACGTTGCCGGTGATTTTCGGCAGATCGGCGCTGGCCTGTTCGGCGTTTGCCAGCAGCGCGTCGGCTTTTTGCAGACTCTCGCGCACATCGCCCAGGATGGCGTTGAGTCTGGCGACCGATTGCTCGGTCTGATCCATGAAGCCTTGCGGTCCGAACAGGCGTTGATCGGTTTTCACCAAAACGCCGTCAACCTTCAGCGAGATGCCGTTCAGCGAGGACAGCAGGGTATTGGTCCGATCCAGGACTGCGACCACCTGTTGCGCCTTTTCGGGGCCGCCCAGCACGCCTTCCAGGACGCCGTATTCGCCGGTCATGCCATGCGTGATCTGCTGGACATTGTCCAGCGTCTGGCTGATCTGCGAATCCTTGTCGGTCATTGCCGCGACATTGCCGAGTATGGTCTTCAATTGCTGTACCAGCACCGGAATTTCCTGCGCGGTGTCACCGCTGTACAACGCGCGTTCGGCGCCGTCCTCGAGTGGCGGGTCTTGCAGGTCGGCGGAAAACGCCTTGATCTTGGCGCCGCCCAGCAGGCCCTTTTCCAGCGTGAACACACTGCTTGTGCGAAGCCAGCGCGCATCCTTGGTTGGAATGGCGATTTCCAGATGCACCTTGCCGTCCTCGCTCAAATCCATGCGCTTGACGGCGCCGATCGGAAAGCCGGAGAAGGTCATCGGCATGCCGATGCTGACGCCTTCCGCTTCCGACGCGATCAGGGTCAGGCTCTGAGTGCTGTGGAACGCGCCGCGCGCATACATCGCATAGACCAGAAATGCGGCGATCAGCAGGATTGTGGAAGCCAGCAGAATGCCGACCTTGAGTTCCAGGTTCCTGATCATGGGCGTGACGGCGGGACGTTTCATGTCGGGGTATCGCTCATCTCGGGGTAGTCGTAGCGCGCATCGTAGAGTGCGCGGTTCCATTGATAGTCGATGATCCAGCAATTGTTCAGTTCGGCTGCCAGTGTATCCAGCAATGCGAACAGGAAGGGCGGGTAATCCACCTCCGGCAACAACATGCCGGGACGGTCGATGAGGATCACCGGCGGTCGACCGATCGCGGCGCGCAACAGTTTGGCAACACAGCGCTCGGCATGGCTGAGCGCCGGGTCGCGCTGGTCGGCGATGGTCTGGAAACCGGCGGTCAACAACAGACTCCAGGCCATGTCCGCCGCCGTATCGTATTTCAGGTTGAGGCGATACTGCGGAATCAGCGCGATGTTATCCAGCACGGTCAGATTGGCGCGCAATGGCAGGTCCGGCGAAACCACCCCGATGTCTTCACGGGCGACAACGTCGCGTTCGGCGAGAAACCGGCGATGCTGCTCGGCATCGGTCAGCCAGTTCAGATATAGGTGAAAGCTAATGACGCCACCTCGATCAGCATGATTACGAAAAACAGCCTTACCATGCCGCGCAGCACGGAAATCGGCGCCATGAACAGCATGCGCGGAGTGGCCATGCCTTCGGCGACCGGGATGACGGTGACCGCCAGGCCGAATGCCAGACTTTTCAGCAGAATGCCGATCAACACCGCGTTGTCGAAAACCTTGCCCATCACCCGACTGAAATCCGGCAGGCTCCAGGTCTGCCAGCCGTACACCGCCAGATAGGCCAGCACCAATGCCACGACGCTGGTGACGGCGGTCAGCGCCAGCACCGAGATCACGCCGCCGATAACGCGCGGCATGAACTCCAGACGCATGGTGTCGACGCAGGCGCTCTCCAGCGCCAGCAGTTCGCCGTTGATCCGCATCAGTGCAACTTCGGTATTGATTGCCGAACTGGAGCGCAAGGCGATGAACAAGGCGGTGAGCAACGGCAGCAGTTCCAGCACCAGCAGGCGCATGGAAACTTCCAGCGCGTATTCCGACAGCCCGTAACTGGCGGCGGTGGTGACGACGATCTGAATCAGCACGTAAGAAAGCAACGCGGCAAATACCGTGAAGCCGGGCAGAATCTGCACAGCGGTGAAATAAATCTGCTTCACCACCACGGTCCGCGTCGCGCTGTTGTAGGCGGCGGGGGAGGCGGCCGTGAGCACGGCGCGTCCGGCGAACAGCAGGGTATCGCGCCAGATGCGCAAGGTTGCCAGCAATACTGCGCCGCGGCGGGTCAGGAAATCGGTGACAGGAGCCATGGCTTTGATATTACTCCCGGCGTTTTAGGTCGGGGAACGGTCAGCGCGACCTTGCTATGATGCGTTTATACAAAACTTGGTCATGTGGCCGGACGGATTCAGGAATCGATCCATGAATGAAATACTGAAACGATTATTGCTAGGCATATCTTGCCTGTGTTTGACCGGTACGTCCCTGGCCATGGGGACGCCGCCGCAAAGCGCGGCCAAGACGGCACCTGACAGCGATGCCAATGCGGTCATGATCAAGGCCGACGATTTGCGTGCCGCGCCGGAGCCGACGGCCAAGCTGCTGACGCGCATCGACAAGGGCGCGCGCGTGCGTCTGATCGCCAGCCGTGGAGGCTGGAGCCAGATTGCCGGCGCCGGTCAGACCGGTTGGGTGCGCGTGCTGTCGGTCAGCAGCAATGCCCGTGATGGCATTGGTTTGTCGGATATCGGCGCCCTCGGCAAGACCCCGCAGGGCAAGGTGGTGGCGGTAGCCGGCACGCGTGGCCTGGATGAATATCAGCTTGGGCAGGCGGCCTACAACGCACGGGAAATCGACACATTACACCGTTACGCGGTCAGCCCTGAGGCGGCTCGACAATTCGCCGAACAGGCGAATTTGCGGGCGCGCGTCATGCCTTATGTCGCCGCCCCCGAACAATGAAGCCGGATACGCACAAGCCGTCCCCGAAGGAGCGCCCAGCATGAAACGCGGTTATCAATTTATCTTCATCAGTCTGTTGAGCATCAGTCTGGCGCAGGCCAATGATCTGGAAAACCTGTTCAAGGGTTTTCTGAAGGACAAACTCTCCCGACCCGCGCAGGAGCAGCCGGCGGCGAACGCCGACAAGCACGCCGAGCAACTGCTGAAAAGCCTGCTCGGGGGCCGGCTGTCGGATGCGGAGGAGGCGCGCATCGGCCGGCAGATCGCCGGCAATCTGCTCGGCGCGGCGCCCCTGGTGCGTGATGACGCCTTGCAACACTATGTCAATCAGGTCGGTCGCTGGGTGGCCCTGCAAAGCGAGCGGCCGGAGCTGAACTGGACTTTTGGCGTCATCGACAGCGACGCCGTGAATGCCTTTGCCGCGCCTGGCGGCTATGTCTTCGTGACCAGCGGCCTCTACAGAAAACTGCAGAACGAAGCCGAACTGGCCGGCGTGCTGGGTCATGAAATCGGCCACGTGATCAGCCGGCATCATCTCAAGCTATTGCAAAAATCGCAGGGTATCGCCGTGCTGGGCGGAGTGCTGGGAAAAAAGCTGAAGGACGAGCATGAGGTGGTGCAGAACCTGATCGGCAATGGCGCGGAGGTGTTCGCGCGCGGTCTGGACAAGACGGCCGAACATGAAGCGGATCGCATCGGCGTGGTGCTCGGCGTCCGCGCCGGTTATGACGGTTTTGCGCTGCCGGCGGTGCTGGCGGAAATCGGCCATGTCGCCAGGAACGATCAAAGCGTCTCGCTGTTGTTCAAGACCCACCCGTTGCCGGAAGACCGGTTGGGGCATTTGTCGGCGGCGCTGGGCGACAAGCTGGATACTATGTCGCAAGGGCAAACCGGAGCTGGCCGGTTTTATCGATTGCGTTAGTTGTATTGTCCGGATGGTCTGTTTATTCTCTGACAATAAATGCGTTAGCAATAGATCGAAACTGGATTAGTGGAAGTAGTTACTGGCTGCCTATTTTCATTCGCCGTGCAGTTACATAGGTTGTCCAGAACGCTCGAGCCGTGAAGCGGATTCAGGGTGGGCATTTGAACTGGAGAGAAAAAATATGCATACCCATGCAACAAGGATTGTTGCTCTCGGTTTGTTGGCTATCGCTTGTTCGGCTGCACAGGCGCAAACTCCCCCGAATGCTTCGCGCGCGCTCGAGATCATCAGCACCCCGCCGGATCTGGCCGAAAAACCCCAGCCATCCCTGCCGCAACCCGGCAGTGCGCAAGTTCGCAAGGAAAGCGCCGCCGAAGCGGAATACCTGTTTCAGGTAATTGATTTCAAGCTGACGGGCGCCAGGCGCTTCTCCGAGGCTGAACTCAAGGCTTTGCTGAGCGAATACACGGGCCGCAAAATCTCGCTGCGCGAACTCAATGCCGGTACCGATCGAATTTCGAAACACTATCGGGAACACAACCTGCCGTTTGTGCAGATATTCATTCCGCCGCAGGACGTGACCGAGGGCATCGTCGAGATTCGCATCGTCGAGGGCCGCGTCGGCAAAATCGAAACCCGTGTCGCGGCGGGCAGCCGGATCAAGCCCGAGGTCGCCGCCATGCTGGCCGAATCGCTGCCGGTCGGCGGGCCGATCGATTACACCCTGCTGACACGCAGCATCCTGTTGCTCAACGACTTGCCCGGCATCCAGGCCAAAGTGGACCTTGGCCCCGGCGAAAGCATCGGCGATGTCGGTTTGCAACTGACCCTCAGCGATCGCGGTCCGCTGGCGAATTACAGCCTCGATGCGGATAACCACGGCAATCTGGCGTTGGGCGAATCGCGCATCGGCGGCACGCTGCGACTCAACAACCTCAGCGGCATCGGCGATCAACTGGTCGCCCGCTTGCAGCATTCCTCCGGCAATGGCGTCAATTCGGCGCAACTCAGTTACCAGCGCCCGGTCGGCCTTCAGGGTTTGAAACTCGGCGGTCAGGTCAGCAAATTCATCTACGAGACCGGTCAGGGTCTCGCCGGCGCCGAAGGCAATGGCTTGACCTGGAATCTCAATGCCAGTCATCCCATGCTGCGCAGCCGCAGCAGGAATCTTAATCTGACCGGCGCGCTGGAATACCGCGACCTTGAAGACAACGGCATTCCCAAATACATCTCTATGGTGAGTGCGGGTCTGGATGGCGACACAACCGACACCTGGCGCGGCGGTGGCGTTACTTCCTACTCGATCGGCGTCAGCCTGGGTGAAGTAGACAACCGTTTGGCCGGGGCGATTGATGGCGGTTTCACGAAATTGTCCTGGGATGTTCAGCGGCGCCAGTTCCTCGGCGACAAGAATACCCTGCTCGCCAAGATGCGCGGCCAGCTTCCCAGCACCAATCTGGATGGCTCGGAACAACTGTCGCTGGGCGGCCCGAATGGCGTGCGCGGCTACCCGGTCGGCTATGCCTCCAGCGATACGGCGATGATCACCAGCGTCGAATGGCACTACGCCGCCGGCAACATCGGCCAGGGTTTTTCGCTGGTACCCAGCCTGTTCGTCGATTACAGCTTTGCCCGCCAGCAGAAATCGCATCAGCCCGACAATATCCGCAATCTCTGGAGTCTGGGCGTTGGCCTGCTGGCCTATCGACCCGGCCAGGCGCAGTTCAGCGCGATGCTGGCCAGGCGCGGTTCGTACGATGATCCGACGCTGGACGATGACGACGACCGATATCAATTTTGGTTACAAGCCGTGATCTCGTTCTAAAACGAATAAAGAGCAGGAGTTCTGATCATGAAAACAGTTTCTTGTACTGGAACGAATCCGCGGCAGTTGCCCAGGACCCGCGCGCGTCCTTTGGTATTGGCCATTGCCCTGTTGTTTGCTCCGCCGGCTTTGCTGGCGCAGCCCACCGGCGGTCAGGTGGTCAGCGGCCAGGCCAGCATCGGCGTGCCGACGAATGGTCTGATGACCATCAATCAGACCAGCCAGAAAGCCATCCTCAACTGGCAGAGTTTTTCCATCGGCGTCGGCGAGGCGACCCATTTTCAGCAGCCCGCCGGCGGCGTTGCGTTGAATCGGGTCGCCGTCGGCAACCCGAGTCAGATCCTCGGTTCGCTGACCAGTACCGGCCAACTGTTCCTGGTCAATCCATCCGGCATCCTGTTCGGCAAGGGCGCTGTGCTGAATACCGGCGGACTGGTCGCGTCAACGCTGGATATCGCGGATAGCGATTTTCTCGGCGGCAACTATCGCTTTTTCAATAACGGCGGCGCCGGCGCCATTACCAACCAGGGCGAGTTGAGCGCCTATGACGGTACGTACATCGCCTTGCTGGCGCCGGAAGTACGTAACGAGGGACTGATTTCCGCCCGTCTCGGCAGCGTCGCCATAGGCGCCGGCGATCGGGTCAGCCTGGATCTCGATGGCGACAATCTGATCGGCCTGAGCGTCGAACAGTCGGCGCTCAACGGACGCATCGAAAACAAGCATGCGCTCCACGCCGACGGCGGTCAGGTGATTCTGTCGGCACGTGCGGCCGGCAGTCTGGTCGAGACGGTGATCAACAACGAAGGCGCGATACGCGCCAGCAGCGTCGCCGAACGCAACGGCCGGATTGTGCTGGAAGGCGCCCGGTTCATCAGCCAGTCGGGTAGTCTGACCGCCAACGGCAGCGATCAGGTTGATGGCGGCACGGTCCAGCTTGTCGCCGATAACATGGTGTTGTCCGGAGATATCGATGTTTCCGGTCGGCAAGGCGGTGCGATAGAAATTGCCGCCCAGGGCAATCTGATCCAGACCGCCGCCAGTCAATTGACGGCCATCGGTTCTGACGGCGTCGGCGGGCGCATACACTTGCAGGCCAGCAATGCCGATGCCAACGCGCAGGTATTTCTGTCGGGTGACCTGGATGCACAAGGTCTGATGGGTGGTCAGGTGCATGTTCTGGGAGATTGGGTGACGCTGGCTGCGTCGGATATTCGCGCCTCCGGCGTCAGCCTGGGTGGCGAAATCCTGATTGGTGGCGGATTCCAGGGCGCGGCGACGGGGGTCGCGCATGCACGTCATACCGGCGTCAATGCATCCAGCGTGCTTGATGCCAGCGCCACCGATATGGGCGCCGGCGGCCGGGTCGTAGTCTGGTCTGATGGCGTCACCGCGTTTGCCGGTCAGGCGCTGGCGCAAGGCGGTGCGCTGGGCGGTGATGGTGGCCTGATCGAAGTTTCCGGCAAGGCGAGTGTGTATTTCGATGGCCTGGTCAACGCCGGCCCGGCCTCTGGAAACGGCGCCAATGGCGTGTTTCTGCTCGACCCGAAAAACATCACGATCAGCGCCTTTGCTCAGGGCAACGCCGGTTATTTCGATCTGGCCGATCCGACGCCGGCGGCGGGTGATCAGCATGGTTGGTCGACGGAAACCATCGGCACAGACAAATTGCTGGTGTTGTCGCCCTATGATGACAACGCCGCAACCGATGCCGGCGCCAGCTATATTTATGACACAGTAACGGGTGCGATGCTGTCGATGCTGACGGGCGATCAGCCCAATGACAGGATCGGCTCGGGTGGCTACCACCCCCTGTATAACGGCAACTACCTGTTGCTCAGCCCGGATTGGGGTGGCGGCAAGGGCGCGGTGACTTTCATCGACCCAGCGCTCGGTGTGGCCGGCGTGGTAAGCAATCTGAACAGTCTGGTCGGCAGTGCAACGACTGATAACGTGGGTTGGGGAGGGGTTGAAGAGCTTTCTGATTACAACTATGAAACCGGCACCTATACATCCAACCACGTTATATTCAGCCCGAACTGGGCGGATGGCAAGGGGGCGGTGACCTTTGGCAATGGTCAAACCGGGGTTAGCGGGACAATTTCGTCAAGCAACAGTTTTGTCGGCGATATAGCCGACGATCAGGATGGTGGCGATCAGATTGGCGATCAGGTCGGTTCATCGGGATACTTGGAGTCGTTTTACGACTCCAACGTAGACGCTTATGTTTATGTGATCAACAGCCCGCAGTGGCACGAATCGGCCGGCGCGCTGACCTGGTTCGACGCCAGCGGCGTCGGCTTTGGCGGCGTGGTGAGCGCCGAGAACAGTCTGGTCGGCACCAATCCGGGTGATGGTGTGGGTTCTGGCGGTTTCGAGTATCTGTACAGTGACACTTACTTGGTGCTAAGCCCGAACTGGGGCGGTGGCAAGGGAGCGGTAACCTTCTTCAACCCCGCCGACGGCGGGTTGATCGGAGAAGTCGACGCACAGAACAGTCTGGTCGGCAGTGTCGGCACCGACAACATCGGGTCGGGCGGCATTGAGGACATCTATGACTACAACAACAATACCTACAACTATCTGGTACGAAGCCCGAACTGGAATCTCAATCGCGGCGCGGTGACTTTCGGCGATGGCACAACCGGAATCAGTGGTGTGGTTTCTTCCAGCAACAGTCTGGTAGGCGATACCCCGGGTGATCGGGTTGGTTCAGGCGGGGTCCAGGAGATTTACGACTATACCAACTACAAATACGCCTATCTGATCAAGAGCCCGCTGTGGCATGCCTCGGCGGGCGCTGTGACCTGGTGGGGTGGCGATGGTGATGGCAATGGTTTCGGCGGCACGGTGTCTGCCAGCAACAGTCTGGTCGGTACCATGGCCAACGATCTGGTCGGATCGGGTGGATACACCTCGCTGGACAGCGGCAACTATCTGGTGCGCAGTCCGAACTGGGGCGGCGGCGCCGGCGCAGTGACCTTTCTGAATGTCGCAACAGGCGTAGTTGGCGAAGTCGGCGCGACGAACAGCCTGGTCGGCGCAAGCAGCACCGACAATGTCGGTTCCGGCGGCGTGCAGGACATCTACGACAACGGCACCTACAACTATCTGGTATTGAGCCCGAACTGGAACGGCACGCTGGGCGCGGTGACCTTCGGCAATGGCGCGACCGGCGTCAGCGGCCTAGTGTCGGCGAGCAACAGTTTCATCGGCGACCAGAGCGGCGACAAGGTCGGTTCCAGCGGCATCACTACGTTGTACAACAGCGGCGGCTATGCCTATCTGATCAGAAGCCCGTTGTGGCATGGTTCGACGGGTGCAGTGACCTGGTTCGACGGCAGCGGCATGGGCTTCGGTGGTGTGGTCGGCGCCGGCAATAGTCTGGTCGGCACGACGGCCGGCGACAACGTCGGTTCCAGCTCCATTACCACGATCTACAACAACGGAATTTACGACTACGCGGTGGTCAGTTCGAACTGGAACGGCAACCGGGGCGCGGTCACCTTCGGCCACGGCGAAACCGGCGTGTTCGGCGAGATCAGCAGCCAGAACAGCCTGGTTGGCACGACGGTCGGCGATTTCGTCGGTTCCAGCGGTCTGACCGCGCTGTCGAGCGGCCATTACGTCGTGCGCAGCCCGAACTGGGGCGGCGGCGCTGGCGCGGTGACCTTCCTGAATGTCGCAACCGGAGTGGTTGGCGAGGTTGGCACGGCGAACAGTCTGGTTGGCAGTGTCAGCACCGACAAAGTCGGTTCAGGCGGTGTGCAAAGCATCTACGACAATGGCACCTACAACTATCTGGTGTTGAGCCCGGACTGGAATGGCATGCTGGGCGCGGTCACCTTCGGCAATGGCGCGACCGGCGTCAGCGGCCTGATAACCACGAGCAACAGTTTCATTGGTGACCAGATCGGCGACAGAATCGGTTCCAGCGGCATCACGACGCTGTCCAACAGCGGCGGCTATGCCTATCTGATCAGAAGCCCGTTGTGGCATGGTTCGACGGGCGCAGTGACCTGGTTCGACGGTGGTGGTGCGGGATACGGTGGTGTGGTTGGCGCCGGTAACAGTCTGGTCGGCACGGCGGCCGGTGATAACGTCGGTTCCAACTCGATTACCACGATCTACAACAACGGAATTTACGACTATGCGGTGGTCAGTTCGAACTGGAACGGCAACCGGGGCGCGGTCACCTTCGGCCACGGCGAAACCGGCGTGTTCGGCGAGATCAGCAGCCAGAACAGCCTGGTTGGCACGACGGTCGGCGATTTCGTCGGTTCCAGCGGTCTGACCGCGCTGTCGAGCGGCCATTACGTTGTGCGCAGCCCGAACTGGGGCGGTGGCGCAGGCGCGGTGACCTTCTTCGACCGCACCAGCGGCGTGACTGGCGCGGTTGGCGCGACGAACAGCCTGGTCGGCGCAAGCAACACCGACAATGTCGGTTCAGGCGGTGTGCAAAGCATCTACGACAATGGCACCTACAACTATCTGGTGTTGAGCCCGAACTGGAACGGCACGCTGGGCGCGGTGACCTTCGGAGATGGCATGACCGGCGTCAGCGGCCTGGTGTCAGCGAGCAACAGTTTCATCGGCGATCAGAGCGGCGACAGAATCGGTTCCAGCGGCATCACGACGCTGTCCAACAGCGGCGGTTATGCCTATCTGATCAGAAGCCCGTTGTGGCACGGTTCGACGGGCGCGGTGACCTGGTTCGACGGCGGCGGCACCGGCATCGGGGGCGTGCCGTTCGGCGGCGTGGTCGGCGCCGGTAACAGTCTGGTCGGCACGACGGCCGGCGATAACGTCGGTTCCAGTTCGATTACCACGATCATCAACAGCGGAATTTACGACTACGCGGTGGTCAGTTCGAACTGGAACGGCAACCGGGGCGCGGTCACCTTCGGCCATGGCGAAACCGGTGTGTTCGGCGAGATCAGCAGCCTGAACAGTCTGGTTGGCACGACGGCCGGCGATTTCGTCGGTTCCAGCGGTCTGACCGCGCTGTCGAGCGGCCATTACGTGGTGCGCAGCCCGAGTTGGGGCGGCGGCGCCGGCGCGGTGACTTTCTACAATCGCAATGGCGGCGTCGTTGGCGAGGTCGGCGCGGCGAACAGTCTGGTCGGCGCTAACAGCACCGATAACGTCGGTTCCGGCGGCGTGCAGAGCATCTATGACAGTGGAAGCACCTACAACTATCTGGTGTTGAGCCCGAACTGGAACGGAACGCTGGGCGCGGTCACCTTCGGCAATGGCGCGACCGGCGTCAGCGGTCTGGTGTCGGCGAGCAACAGTTTCATCGGGGATCAGAGCGGCGACAGGATCGGTTCCAGCGGCATCACCACGCTGTTCCACAGTGGCGGCTACGACTATCTGATCAGAAGCCCGTTGTGGCATGGTACGAGAGGTGCGGTGACCTGGTTCGACGGCAGCGGTGCGGGATACGGTGGTGTGGTTGGCGCCGGCAACAGTCTGGTCGGCGTTAATGCCGGCGATAACGTCGGGTCCAGCTTCATCAGCACTATCTATAACTACAACAATGGTGCTTATTTTTACGACTACATCGTCAATAGCTCGAACTGGAATGGCGGTTTTGGCGCGTTGACGCTAGGCAGTGGGACAACGGGCGTAAGCGGTTTGGTGTCTGCTGACAACAGCATCGTGGGTATGCAAGGCGGCGATCTGTCCGGCTGGGATTACCAGACATTGTCGGCTGGCCGCTATTTGTTCGAGTTGTCCGACTGGGGTAATGGCGCAGGCCGCTTGCTGGTCTGGTTCAGCGGCGCCGGCGGTGGCAGCGGCGGCGGCAGTTCGAGCTGGGGGTATGGTGATGATCCGGGCGGTGATGTGACCATCAGTTCCGCGCAGATCGCCTCGATCGCCAGTACCGGCACCGATGTGTTGCTGCAGGCGCACAACGACATCACGCTGGCAGGGAACAGCGACATCGTGATCAACAATCCGAACGGCAATGGCGGTGATCTGCAGCTGCAGGCGGGCCGTTCCATCCTCTTGAACAGCGATATCTACAGCGATGGCAATGTCTACCTTGCCGCCAACGATACGGCCGAAAATGGCGTGCAGGCCGACTACCGCGACAGCGGCCTCGCGAAAATCACCATGGCGGCCGGTACGGTCATCGAATCGCAGCAGGCGGTCGGGATTTACATGCGTGACGGGCTGAGCGGCGGTGCGACCGGCGGTATTACGCTTGCCACAGTGCGCGCGATGGACATCGATTTTCTCGGTGACGTACTGGTCACCAACAATGGCTGGCTGGGGGGCAGCGGCGATATCGACGGCAATCTGACCGTGGTCAACGCCACCTTCGCGCCAGGCCAGTCGCCCGGTGCGGTATCCATCACCGGCGACCTGATTCTGGGCGAAGGCAGCATACTGGAGATCGAGTATGGCGGTGTGGAGGCCGGCCAATACGACACCATAGCGGTTGGCGGTACCACCGTGCTGGGCGGTGACCTGGAACTGCTGAGCTATGAGGGCTTTACTACGCCTTCGAAGCTGGATGTGGGGTTCCTGTCCTCCCGCACTGTTTCCGGCAGATTTGCCAGCGTCAGCGGCCCACTTGCCGGCCTCGTGCCTGAACCGGGTGGTGCTGCTGTTCCTACTGACGATTTCCAGTCCATTTTGCAGGAAGCACTGGAAATGCCGGTTTCCTTCGTGCAAGTTGAAGTCGCGGATACTGCACAGTCGCTGCAGGCCTTGCTCGAACAGGCTGTCGAGGGGGGCGTGGTCGGCGCTACCGAACAGATTCAGGCCGCCGCGACGCAGCTTGCCGAGAAGCGCGAGACACGTCTGCAGACCTTCTCGCAAGCCATCTCCGAGTTGCGTCTGAATGCCGCCGCCGCCGATGTGGCGGAGTGCGCAGACGGGCAGGCGGGCGGCAACGGCGCCTGTCTGGTTACCCGCAAGCAGAAGGATCTTGATCGGCTGATTGCCGATGCGCCGACGGATACCCGCAAACGCGTCGCCTTGCTGATCGGCAACGATGCGTACAGCGGCGATATTCCCGCCTTGGCGACGCCGATTTCCGATGTCGAGGCGATCGCGGCCAAGCTGAAGGACAAGCATGGTTTCGAGGTGATCGTGCTGCGCAACGCCGGCAAGGCGGACATCATCCGCGAGATGAATCGTCTGGCGACCGGAACGGTCGTGGCCGACAGCGTCATGATCATGTATGCCGGCCATGGTTATCAGGAAGAAGGCGCTCGCGGCATGGGTTACTGGATACCGGTCGATGCCACCGCCACGTCCGCCGCCGGCTGGGTTTCGAATCAGGATATCAGCAAGCTGCTGTATGCCATCCCGGCCAGGCAGGTGATGCTGGTCTCCGATAGTTGCTTCTCCGGCTCGCTGACCCGCGAGCAGCGTGTCAAGGCGGCCAGGGGCTTGAATCGCGATGAAGTATTGAAGCAGCGTTCAGTGTTGGTGCTGTCATCCGGCGGCGAGGAACCGGTGACCGACGATGGTCATGACGGTCATTCGATCTTTGCCTGGAATCTGCTCAATGTGCTGGATTCGGCCGAGCAGGGTTTGACCGGATTCGAGCTGTATCGGCAAGTGCATGAAGGTGTCATCAAGGAGTACCCGCAACAACCGCAATTCGGCGCATCGATTTTCGCCGGACACAAAGGTGACGGAGATTACTTCCTGGATCGGTTGAATTGATGACCTTCCACCACCGTATTATTCGATTATCTGAGGAGGTATTGGCCATGAAAACTAGCCATCGGTTGATGATATTTCTACTGGCGTTCGTTACCGGCGCCGCGCAAGCCGCCACCGCAACACTGGTGCGCGATCAGGATTTGTTGTCCAGTCCGCGGGTCGGTGCGACGGTGGTCAGCAGAGTTGACAAATCGACGCCGGTCGAGGTGTTGCAGCGACAGTCCGGGTGGGTGCAAGTCAGCACGCGCGGCAATGTCGGCTGGGTGCGGATGCTGGCGATCAAATCCGGCGCCGATGCGGGCTCCACATCCCTGGGCAACTTGCTGGCCTCCTGGTGGAACCGGGCAAAGCCGGGCGACAGTTCGCGGGTGACGGCGATCGCCGGTTTACGCTCGTTGCCCAAGCCGCAGCCTGCGTCGCATGCGTTGATCATGGCGATCGGCGAATACGGCGGCGGTCTGGCGGCGCTTCCCGGCGCGGGGCAGGACATCGACGCGGCGGTGATGATGGCCAACGGCATGGGCGTACCGGAAGACAACATTGTGGTGCTGCAGGATGGCGAACTCAAGCTCGACGCCATGCGTGCTGCGCTGGATGGTCTGACGGAGCGGATTCTGGCTGGCGATCAGGTCTTCATTTACTTCTCCGGCTATGGAACGCGCCTGCAAGTCACCGACGCAGCCGGCAAACGCTGCGCGGAAGGTTTGCTGGCGGCCGACGGCGGGGTTCTGATCGATCAGGAAATCGAAGCGCTGTTCAAGCGCTTGTCACAGAAGGCGCGGCGTGTGGTGACCTTCTTCGATGCCAGCCATTCAGCCGGGGCGGCGACGCGCGCTGCGGATCTGGGGTTGATCAAGAGCGGTTTCAAACCCAAGTATTCTTCCAAGCCGAATACCTCCGCCTGCGAAGCGTCCGGCGGCGGATTGAGTATGGCGGCAAGCACGCGCGCACTGGGCGCCGGCGCGGACAACTTCATTCATATTGCCTCGTCGCGTCCGGATCAGGTTTCGCTCGCCGAACCGGGCAAGGGCAGCCTGGCGACGCAGGCCTGGCTGCAATGTCTGAGCGAGGGCGCCAGGGATCTCGATGCCAGCGGCGGTATCTCGATCAGTGAAATGGGTAGCTGCGCCCAGGACCAGATCAACCTGAAGGTGGCTGCCAGCGGCGGGGCATCACCACAGACACTGACTCTGACCGGCAATCAGGCGCTGATCGTCGGCGCCTCGGGCGGTTCCGACTCGACCTCATCCGGTGCCAAAGCCGCATTGCAGGATGTCTACGCCAACCGTGACGCACGTCGCCAGGTGACGCTCACCGCGAACCCCACCGAAATGCGCATCCGCACCGATAAACTCGGCCTGACTCTGACCTCCAGTCATGCCGGATTTGTCTACCTGTTGATGGTGGACGGCAGCGGCAAGACATTCGACATGCTGTTCCCGAACAAGCGTGACAACGCCAATTACATGCGTGCCGGCGAAACGCTGTATCTGCCGCGTCCGGGTTGGGATGTGATTGCCGGCGGACCGCCCGGCCAGAACACGGTGCTGGCCATTGTCAGCGATGCGCCGCGTGATTTCAGCAAACTCGGCATGCGCCCGGCCGGACCGTTTTCCTCGGTTGAAGCCGGTGCGCAAGGTGCCAACCACGATATCCAGTTGGCGGTCGCCAGTACCTCCAATGCCGACAAGGCAGCGTGTCGCGCAGTCGGCAAGCAACGCGCGCTGCTGGTGGTCGAAGATTGTTCGGATGTTTATGGCGCGGCAATGGTGACCATCAATGAAGTGAATTGATGTGAACGCCCCTGGCTTGGTGCCTGCTGGCCTGCTAAGCGCTGAAGCGCCAACGACTCCGCTGCCCCCGCAGCAGGGGGGCGCCGGATTCGTAAGCGCTGAAGCGCTAACGACTCCGCTGGCTTCCGGGGTGTCTTTGGAGCGGCTTGAACGGCTGGTCGCGATTGGTATCGAACTCTCCAGCCAGCGCGATCTCGATGCGTTGCTGAGCCAGATACTCGAGGCGGCGCAGGTGCTGACCCATGCCGATGGCGGCACGATTTATCTGATACGTAAAAAGCAACTGGAATTTGCCATCATCCGCAACCAGTCGCTAGGCATCCATCTCGGCGGTCTTGGCGGGAAAGCCCTGGCGCATGATCCAATCCCGATGTATCTGCCGGATGGCAGTCCGAATCTGTCCACGGTTTCCGCATCGGCGGCGATATCCGGAAACACCATCAATATCGCCGATGCCTACGATGCGTCGGAATTCGACTTTTCGGGTACTCGCCGTTTCGATGCGCTCAATGGCTACCGGTCGCAGTCTTTTCTGACCGTGCCGATGAAGGACCATGAGTCCAAGGTGATCGGCGTCCTGCAATTGATCAATGCGCTGGACAAGGTCAGCGGCGAGATCATTGCGTTCGATCATGATGATCAATATCTGGTCGAATCGCTCGCTTCGCAAGCGGCGGTGGTGATGAACAACCGGCAGTTGATCGAGCGTCTGGAGGAGTTGTTTGTCGCGTTCATCAAACTGATCTCGAATGCGCTGGACGAAAAGTCACCCTATACCCACGGCCATTGCCAGCGTGTGCCGGAAATCACCATGCTGCTGGCGGATGCGGTCAGCCGGACCGCGCAGGGACCCTTGAAGGATTTCAGGCTGTCGGCAAAGGACCGGCGCGAACTGGAAATTGCGGCGTTGATGCACGATTGCGGCAAGATCACCACGCCGGTGCATATCGTCGACAAATCGACCAAACTGGAAACCATCTTCGACCGCATTCATTTGCTTGATGCCCGGATTGAAGTGATCCGGCGCGATGCCCGCATCCAGGCGCTGGAAGCACAATTGGCTTCGCCCGGCAAAGATGCCGCGCAAATCCTGCAGGAAGAATATGCGCAGTTCTGCGAGGAACTCGATCAGGCGCGCGATTTCCTGAGGCAGGCGAATGTCGGCGGCGAATACATGTCGCCGGACATGCAGGCCAGGGTGCGCGACATCGGTCAGCGTTATCACTGGCGCAATCCCGCCGGCCAGATCGTGCCGCTGCTTTCCGAGGAGGAGGCGGACAAACTGTGTATCGCCAAGGGTACGTTGTCCGCCGAGGAGCGCGAGATCATCAATTACCACATCGTCTCCACCATCCACATGCTGGAGGCCTTGCCCTGGCCGGCGCACCTGCGCAACGTGCCGGAGTTCGCCGGCGGACATCATGAACGCATGGATGGCAAGGGTTATCCGAAGGGACTGACCCGCGAGCAGATGTCGGTGCAGGCGCGGATCATGGGCATCGCCGATATTTTCGAAGCGCTGACCGCCAGTGATCGTCCCTACAAGCCGGGCATGTCTTTATCGCGCTCGCTGGCTATTCTCGGGCGGATGAAACTGGATAATCATATCGATCCCGATCTGTTCGATGTGTTCGTGCGCGAAAAGGTGTATCTCGAATATGCTCGCGCGTTTCTCAAGCCGGAACAGATCGATACGGTTGATGATTCCGCCATTCCCGGCTATTCGGGAACCGTTTTGCAAACCGACACCATGCAGAAAACCCTGGAGCCGCTTCAGCCATGACTTTGCGCAGCCGACGTTTCATCGGGCAATTCACTCTCAGCGCTATGCTGATCATTTTTCTGACCCTGCATTTGACCGGTCTGATACATCTCGGGTTTGTCGATATTCTCGACAATGCGATGTACGATCTCAAAGTCCGTGCCACCACTGCGCAAGGTGTCGACGATCGCGTGGTCATCATCGATATCGATGACAAAAGCTTGCAGCAGGAAGGGCGCTGGCCGTGGCCACGCGAAAAACTGGCGCGTATGCAGAACAATTTGTTCGATCAATACGGCGTCGCGGCGGTTGGCTACGACATCGTGTTTTCCGAACCGGACGCCAGTTCCGGCTTGCCGGTGCTGGAGGCCTTGGCGGCCAACGATCTGAGCGATCAGCCGGTATTCCTGGAAATTCTTGAACAACTGCGTCCCAGTCTCGACTATGACCAACTGATGGCCGACTCGCTGGCCAAGGGTAGCTCCGTGCTGGGCTACTATTTCAATGTCAACGAAGGCGCGGAACGCATTGCTACCTTGCCGACGCCGCTGTTTACCCACGAACAGCTGGGTGCGCTGGGCAGCGGTTTCTTGCAGGCGCAGGGTTATGGCGGCGCGTTGCCGGGTTTGCTGGAAAAAGCCACCGGGGCGGGGTTCTACAATTCGCTGCCTGACAGCGACGGGGTGATACGCCGCATGCCGGTGATGATCAGCTACCAGAACGGGTATTACATCTCCCTGCCGATCATGTTGACCGAGGCCGCGATGGGCGTCAAAGAGATACGCCTGGTCAATCCTGGCGGCGATGGTTTCAACCGATTTCTGCCGCATGCCCTGGATATTGAAGGCCTGAAAGTGCCTTTCGACAAGCAGGGCGGCGTGCTGGTGCCGTATCGCGCGCAAGGCAGTTACCGCTATGTTTCGGCGACGGATGTCATCAGCGGCCAGGAGCCGGCCAGCCATCTCGAGGGACGTGTCGTGCTGGTCGGCACGACAGCGCCCGGCCTGGCGGATATTCGCGTGACGCCGGTCAGCGAGGTGTTTCCGGGCGTTGAAATCCATGCTTCCATGGTCTCGGGCATCCTTGATCAGAACCTGAAGTGGCAGCCGCGCGAAATCACCACCATGAGCGTGATCAGCGTGATCATCCTGGGCCTGATCATCGGCACCTTGCTGCCGATGACCACACCGCTGATCGCGGCGATTTCGACCCTGGGCTTTCTGTTTCTGGTCATCGGCCTGGATATCTGGGCGTGGAACACGCTGAACATGGATTTCCCGCTGGGCGCGCCCATGGTCTCGGTGTTGGGCATGTTCGTCGTCAACATGTCCTACGGGTTCTTCATCGAATCACGCGCCAAGGGGCAGATCACCAAGTTGTTCGGCCAGTATGTGCCAAAGGAACTGGTCGAGGAAATGAGCCGAGACCCTGATCGCTACAACCTCAAGGGCGAATCGCGCGACATGAGCGTGCTGTTCTCGGATATCCGCGATTTCACCAGTATCTCCGAAGGTCTAAGCGCCTCGGCGTTGGCCGAGATGTTGAACTTCTACCTGTCGTCGATGACCCGCATCGTCCAGCAACGCCGCGGCACCATCGACAAGTACATCGGTGATGCGATCATGGCGTTCTGGGGCGCGCCGATCCCCGACAAGAATCATGCACGTGACACGATCATGGCGGCCATGCAGATGCAGAGCGATCTGAATGAATTGAATCCGCAAATGAAGCTGAAAGGCTGGCCGGAGATCAAGATCGGCATCGGCGTCAACTCGGGCAAGATGAGCGTCGGCAACATGGGCTCGGAGTTCCGCATGGCCTATACCGTGATGGCCGACGCGGTCAACCTGGCGTCGCGTCTGGAAAGCCTGACCAAGCAGTATGGCCTGGGCATCCTGGTCGGCGAGGAATCGGTGGCGCATTGTCCGGATATCGAATTCATGAAAGTCGATGTGGTGCGTGTCAAAGGCAAGGCGCAACCGGTGACGATCTATGAGCCGCTAGGGTTGAAGGAGGGCATCGACATTACCGCGATCAAGCGCAAGCAGGACTTCGAGCAGGCTTGCAACGCGTTCCAGTTATACGATTTCGATGTGGCGGAAGACATTCTGCGCAAGGCCAACAAGCGTAACCCGAGCAAGTTGTACGAACTCTATCTCGATCGCATTGCGCATTTCCGGGAAAATCCGCCGCCAGCCGACTGGGATGGCGTATTCACGTTTACCAGCAAGTAGCTGCAAATCTTATGCGCATCGAGATTCTGGGGTGTTCGGGTGGCATAGGCGACGATCGCCGCACCACAGCCTTTCTGATCGATGACGATATCCTGCTCGATGCCGGCAGCGGCGCTCTGCGCCTGTCGCGCGCCGCGCTGGCGCGCATCGATCATGTTTTCATCACGCATTGCCATCTCGACCACATCCTGGCCCTGCCGCTGCTGCTGGACAGCGTTGCCGGCGAGCGCGACAGGCCCTTGCAACTGCATGCCTTGCCGGAAGTGCTGGAAATCCTCAAGGACCATATATTCAATTGGCGGATCTGGCCCGATTTTTCGCGTATACCCACGGTAAAGCAGGCGTTTTTGCGATACGCACCGATTTCGATCGGAGAAACCTTTTCGCTGCCCGATGCCAGCGGCGCGCGGCGCGATTTTTCGCCGATTCCGGCGTTCCATGTGGTCCCCACGTCCGGCTACCTGTTGCGCGGACCGCTTGGTGCATTACTGTTTTCCGGCGATACCGGCGGACATCCGGAGTTCCGGGAGGTCGCCGAGCGTCAACCCGATTTGCGGCACCTGTTGGTGGATTGTTCCTACGCCAATGCTCAGAAGGACATCGCCATCGCGTCGCGGCATTTCTACACGGATGAATTGGCTGCCGATCTGGCCGGGCTGAAAAACTGTCCGGAGGTGTGGGTCGCGCACATGAAACCCGGAGCGGAAGACACGATCATGCAGGAGTTGATGGCTGCGCTTGCGTCGGACACAAGTTTTGCAATCCGTCCCCTGATGCAGGATCAGATACTGCATATCTGAAATATCCGGGCTGGGCGCCTGCAACAGACATAAAAAAAGGAGGGGTTGCCCCCTCCTTTCAGGATAGTGCCGGCGGAAATCAGGCCGGCAAACCCAGGGTGTCGGCCCAGACGTTCAGAGCCCACGACTCCATATAGGCGAATTCGAGTTCGCTTTCTTCCGCGGAGACGCCACCGCCTTTTTGAGCGACCATCGCGGCCGGCGTGACCTTGCCGTCAGCGGCAGTCTTCGCCGCCGCATAACGGAACACCGTGGCGACGTGGAAGGCGGTGTGATCGGACGAGGCTGAATAGCAGGTGTTGGTCACCACCGGCGCCGAATCCGGTTCGCGGCCGTTGAAGATTTCCACGATCGCTGCCGCAGCCATCTTGCCGGTATTGTTGGCGACCGAGCCGGACTTCGGGAAGTTGGTCAGGGTCGAATCACCCAGCACGTGCACGTTCTTCACGGTCAGAGATTCGAAACTGCGGTAATCGATCGGACACCAAGTGCCTGAAGAATCGCTGCGCACGCCCGCCATGGCGCAAATCTCGGCGGCCCGCATCGGCGGCACGACGTTGATCACGTCGCCCTTGACGTCGTCGAACTCGGTGCCGACTATCATGTTTTTCGGATCGATGGAGCGTGGCATGTTGTTCCCACGGTATTCGATCATGCTGTTGTCGGTGCCAAATCCGTAATGCTTCTTCCAGGCGGCGATGAACAGCCCCTTCTTGGAGGCGATGTCCGGATTGCCGTCCAGGATGATGATCTTGGACTTGGGTTTGGCCTGCTTGAAATAATGGGCGACCTGGCAAGCGCGCTCGTAAGGGCCGGGGGGGCAACGGTACGGGGCCATCGGTACCGACATGACGAAGGTGCCGCCATCGCGCATGGCTTCCAGTTGCTTGCGCAGGGTGGTGGTCTGCGAGCCGGCCTTCCAGGCATGCATGATGGTTTTCTGGGTTTCCGCGTTGTAACCCTCGACCTTGTCGAACATCAGTTCGATGCCGCCGGCCAATACCAGCCGGTCGTACTTGATGGTATTGCCGCCGGCGGTCTTGACGGTGCGAGCGGCGGTGTCGATGCCGGTGACAGTGTCGTTTACCCAGTGATTGACGGCCTTCTTCAGATGGTCGTAGGTGAAGGTGATTTCGTCCATCTTCTTGATGCCGCCCAGTATCGTATTGGAGAACGGGCAGGAAACGAACTTCGCGTTCGGCTCGATGACGGTGACTTCGATTTTCGGTTCCCACATCTTCAGGTAGCGCGCACAGGTGGCGCCACCAAAACCGGCTCCGACCACAACAACTTTATAGGCGGGAGTACTTGGGGAAGCGGCACAGCCGGTCAGCGCGCCCAATGAGGCAGCGCCAGTGACTCCGGCGGAAATTTTCAAAAACTCGCGGCGATCAAATGCCATGGTGTATCTCCTGTTTATGATTACTTGGTTGCGGCGAACCAGGCGCCCAGCGCATCGAACTCGGCGTCGGTGTAACCCATGGCGTGTTTCTGCATGACGGTGCCCGGACGCGTCCCGTCACGGAAGGCTTTCATCTGTTCGACGAAATAGCCTTTTTCGAGGCCGGCCAGGCTGGGAATGGCACCGCGGCTCTTGCCTTCGGGGCCATGGCAGTAGGCGCAGTTGGCGGCCATGAAACGGGCCTTGGTATCAACGGCCTGAGCCGATGCGGCGCCGAGGGCGCCCATTAGCAGCAAGCTGATTGCGAGGGATTTCTTCATGTCTTCCTCCAGGTTGGGACAATAAACAACGGCACGCCGTTTAAGATGCTGAGCTGCAACCCTGGAGCGACCAAAAAAATCACTTTTCATCTTGCCAGTCTTGACCAGGATCAATGCCGGCTGGGATGTTTGCATGACGCTTTTATACCAGTCAACAAGCGAACTCTAATATTGGCGCGGGTTTAGAGGCATTTTGAATATATTTACGATTAGTTGGTGGCGCCCATTTGCTTGGCGCGTCGTTTGCGTTCATTCAACGCGTTGCCTTCTGTTTCAGCATTGATATCCGCATCCAGCCAACCGCCCATTTGCGACGTTGCCAGGTCGGCCAGGGCATTGATCCATACCGGGCGGTCGTTCAGCGCCGGAATGTAGCGATAGTCGCCGCCGCCGGCGCCGAGGAAGCTGGCTTTGCCTTCCATCGCGATCTCCTCCAGGGTCTCCAGACAGTCGGCGATGAAGCCGGGGCAGATCACGTCGATCCGGCGGGTTTTCTTTGCGCCGAGTTCCTCCAGGGTGGCGACGGTATAGGGCTTCAGCCATTCAGCGCGACCGAAGCGCGATTGAAAGCTGACCCGATATTGTTCCGGGGCGAGGCGCAAAGCTTCCGCCAGCAAACGGCCGGTGCGATGGCATTCGCAGTGGTAGGGGTCGCCGAGATCCAGCGAGCGGCGCGGAATTCCGTGAAAACTCATTACCAGCACATCGGGCTGGCCGTGTTCCGCCCAGTAGGTTTGCACGCTCTGCTTGAGCGCGGCGATGTAGCCGGCATCGGCGTGAAAATGTTTCAAAACCCGGACTTCCGGGGGGTTCCGCTGCCGCAGCAGGCTGTGCCACACCGCATCGAGCGCCGAACCGGTGCTGCTGGCGGCGTACTGCGGATACAGCGGTAGCAGCAGGATGCGATCGACGCCTTGCGCCTTCATTGCCTGGATGCGGGCGTCGACCGACGGCTGGCCATAGCGCATGGCGTAATCAACGACGATGGGTTGCGGTCCGCGTTGCGCCATTTCAGTCCCCAGCAGTTCGGCTTGCCGGGCGGTGAAATACTTCAGGGGCGAGCCTTCGGGCCGCCAGATCGAGGCGTATTTCTCGGCGGATTTCTTCGGGCGGGTGTTGAGAATCACGCCATTGAGTATCAGCCACCAAATGAGTCGGGGTATTTCGACGACGCGCCGGTCAGAGAGAAATTGCTTCAGATAGGGCCGCAGGGCTGTTGCGGTGGCGGCTTCCGGCGTGCCCAGGTTGATCAGCAGTATGCCGGTACGAGCGGCTTGGTCGTGGCTGTAAGGCGGTTCGGGCAGGTAGTAGGACATGGGCGTGTGGGGTCAAGGGTGATGCGGCTGCGCCGCGGGTGAAACGTGAAACGTGAAACGTGAAATGTGAAACGTGAAACGTGAAGTCCACACGTTTCACCCAAGCCGCGCAGCGGCGAGTCACATTTCACGCCTCACGTCTCACTGATAGGTCAAGGCATTGGACATCAGGCGGGCAGTGATGTCGACGATGGGGATCACCCGCTCATAGGCCATGCGCGTCGGGCCGATGACGCCGAGGGTGCCGACGATGATGCCATTGGCTTCGTAGGGTGCGGCGATGACGCTGCATTCGTCGAGGCTGGCAACGCCCGATTCGGCGCCGATGAACAATTGCACACCGTTCGCGGCATGGCCAACGTCGAGCAGTTGCATGAGTTCGGTTTTCTGCTCGAACAGACCGAACAGTTCGCGCAGTCGCACCATGTTGGCCGACAGTTCCGGGGCGCCCAGCAGATTGCGTTCGCCGGACAGCACATACTCCTTGCCGACTTCGCTGAAGGCATCGGTGCCGGCGGCAACCACCATTTCCATCAAGCGACTGATGTCGGACTTCAACTCCACCAGTTCGCTGGCCAGCCGTGGTTGCACCTGCTCGAACGAATAGCCGGCGAAATGCTGATTGTAGTAGTTGGCGGCGCGCACCAGTTGGTTCGGGTCGTAATGGCGCTCGGTGACGATGACCCGGTTCTGCACTTCGCCATCGGCGGTGACCATGATCAGCAGGATGCGCTTGTCCGACAGGCTGAGGAACTCGATCTGGCGCAGCCCCATGCTGCGCCGTTTCGGGATCAGCACGACGCCGGCATAGGCGGTCAGTTCCGCCAGCAGATGCGAAGCGGCGTTGACCAGGCGCTGAGGATCGTCGGGGGACAGCGTCGTCTCGATCTGCCGGACTTCACCCTGGCCAAGTGGTTTGATGGTGAGCAGCGTATCGACGAACAGGCGGTAGCCGCGCGGCGTCGGCACGCGGCCGGCCGAGGTGTGCGGACTGGTGATGTAACCGCCTTCCTCCAGATCGGACATGATGTTGCGTATCGACGCCGAGGAGAGATTCAGGCCGGAGTGCTTGGATAGCGTGCGCGAACCGACCGGTTGGCCGTCTTCGATATAACGCTCGACGAGAAACTTGAGCAGGATGCGGGCGCGGTCATTAAGCATGGCAGGCAATGATAATCCCAGAAGTGGCACGGCTATAATTTCGCGCCATGAAAGCTGATTTCAAGACTATCGCGCTGGTGGGCAAATTTAATAGCCCTGGCAATTCCACGTCGCTGCTGCGGCTTGCCGACTTTCTGCGTCAGCGAGGCCATCAGGTGATGATTACGCCACATACCGCCGATGTCTGCCAGATCCGGGATTTCCAGGTGGCGACGTTGAACGAAATCGGTTCGATGGTCGATCTGGCGATCGTCATGGGCGGCGATGGCACCCTGCTGAACATCGCGCGCACTCTGGTCGATCATCGCGTGCCGTTGATCGGCGTCAATCAGGGTCGACTCGGGTTTCTCGCCGACGTCTCGATCGATACCATGTTTTCCACCCTGGAAGAGATGTTGTCCGGTCAGTATGTCGCGGAGGAGCGCATCATGCTGGAAGCCAGCGTCGAGCGCCATGAGGATGTGCTGATCGCCTCCTACGCGTTCAACGATGTGGTGGTCAGCAAGAGTTCCACCGGGCGACTGATCGAATTCGAGGTCTACATCGACAACCAGTTTGTCTACAGCCAGCGCGCCGACGGTCTGGTGGTTGCGTCGCCGACCGGTTCCACCGCCTATGCGCTGTCTTCCGGCGGTCCCATTCTGCATCCGACGCTGGAAGCGGTGGTGATGGTGCCGATCTGTCCGCATACCTTGTCGGCCCGGCCAATCGCGGTGAACAGCCGCTCCGAGATCGAAATCAATCTGATTCATGCCGACGATGGCCGTGTGCATTTCGACGGGCAGCGCCATGCCGATCTGCAGATCGGCGATCGGGTCGTCATCCGGCGCGCCCACAACACCGTGCGGCTGCTGCATCCGGAAGGCCACAACTACTACGACACCTTGCGTCAGAAGTTGCATTGGGGCGAAAAATTATGAGTGAAGCGGTCTGACCATGCTGCTGTCCCTGTCGATTGTCGATTTCGTATTGGTCGAGCGTCTGACGCTCGATTTTTCGCCCGGCTTTTCCGTATTGACCGGCGAGACCGGCGCCGGCAAGTCGATTCTGTTCGATGCCATTTCGCTGGTGCTGGGTGAACGCGCCGATGCCGGCGTGGTGCGAGAAGGTGCGGCGCGTGCCGAGGTGGCGGCCGAGTTTGCCGCGCCGACCGACAGCGCTCTGGCAGACTGGTTGCGGGACAACGATCTGGCCGGCGATGACGATGTGCTGTTGTTGCGCCGTGTGGTCGAGGCCGGCGGACGTTCGCGCGGCTTCGTCAACGGGCGTCCGGCCACGGCCCAGCAACTGAAAGCGGCGGGCGAGTTTCTGGTCGACATTCACGGTCAGCATGCGCATTACTCGCTGCTTAAGACCAGCGAGCAGCGGCGTTTGCTGGATGCTTACGCCGGCAGCGGCGAACTGGCGGACAACACCGCTCACGCCTATCGTAACTGGCGCGAGGCGGCCGCGCGACGCGAGGCTGCCGAAAACCATGCCGGCGAACAGGATGTGGAGCGTGAGCGCCTGGGCTGGGTCGAGCAGGAGTTGGCCGGCCTCGATTTCACGCTCGACGGCTGGCAGGCCTTGCAGGAAGAACACACCCGACTGGCGCATGCCGCAGATCTGCTTGGCGGCGCGCAAAGCGCCTGTGACACGCTGGATGCCGATGAGGCCGGTGTTCTCCAGCGTCTGCGCGGCCTGCGCACCAGTCTCGCCGATCTGGCCGCTATCGACCCGGCGCTGACCGAGCCGCTCGGGCTGCTGGAAAGCGCCACCGAAACGCTGCACGAAGCGGCGCGTGAATTGAGCCGTTATGCCGATCGCGTCGAGCTCGATCCGCAGGCGCTGAATCTGGCTGAATTGCGGCTGACCGCGGTACAGGCTATCGCGCGCAAATTGCGGCTGCGCCCGGAAGAAATTCCCGAACATCTCACCGACACCCGCGCCCAGTTGCAGCAACTCGGTGCGGCAACCGATCTGGCCGCATTGGCGCAGGCCGAAGCGGATGCCCAACAGCGCTATCTGCACCTGGCGCGGGGCTTGTCCGAACAGCGTCAGGCCGCGGCCGGCAAACTCGAACAGGCGGTCAGCACCGTGATGCAGCAGTTGTCCATGCAAGGCGGTCGCTTCGAAGTCGGGCTGATTGCCGGCAACCCGGCCGCGCACGGGCTGGAAGAGGTCGAGTTCCGCGTGTCGCCGCATTCCGGTCAGGGCGTCAAGCCGTTGGCGAAGACCGCATCCGGCGGCGAACTGTCACGTATTGGTCTGGCCTTGCAAACCGTGTTGTCCGGTACATCCGGCGCACCGACCCTGCTGTTCGATGAGGTCGACAGCGGTATCGGCGGCGGCGTCGCGGAAATCGTCGGTCGGCTGCTGGCCGAACTGGGCGGCTCTCGCCAGGTGCTGTGTGTAACGCATCTGCCGCAGGTGGCGGCGCGCGCCGCGCGGCATTATCAGGTCAGCAAACAGAATCGTGATGGCCGGGCCGTGTCGGGCGTCAGCCTGATGAACCATGCCGAGCGCGTCGAGGAAATCGCCCGCATGCTCGGTGGCGTGAAGTTGACCGATGCGACGCGGGCGCATGCGGAGGAAATGCTGACCGCCTGAAGCGGGTGCGGTTGGCAATGCCGACGCGCCGGATGTGCTTGCCTATCTGCGGTGCGGACAGTTCTTGCGCTCGCACTCCACATACAGGTGCAGCGCATGCTCGGCCAGCTTGAAGCCGTGTTTTTTCGCGATGGCATGCTGGCGTCGCTCGATTTCCTCATCGAAAAACTCTTCCACATGGCCGCATTGCAGGCACAGCAGATGGTCGTGATGGCCGCCCCGGTTGAGTTCGTAGACCGCCTTGTCATTGTCGAAGTGATGGCGGATCAGAATGCCGGCATGTTCGAACTGGGTCAGCACGCGGTACACGGTAGCCAGGCCGACATCGACGCTATCGGTCATCAGCAGACGGTAGACATCGTCGGCGGTCATATGTCGCTGATCGGTCTGCTCGAACAGGGAGAGAATTTTCAGGCGCGGTCCGGTGACTTTCAGACCCAGGGTTTTGAGTTGATCGGTACTGGTCATGGCAGTTGTCGGTAGGAGTGGGGTATTGATACGCGCTATCATAGCGCGGCTTTTTGACCTGATCGCCTTTTGACCTCGCTCATGCGCCTCTCACTCTGGTTTATTCTTGTTCTGCTCGCCGGTTGCGGCAGTTGGTCCAACCCCATTGATCGCATCAAGCCGCACAAGATCGATATTCCGCAAGGCAATGTGATGACCCAGGACATGCTCGACAAGCTCAAGCCTGGCATGACGCGCTCGCAAGTGCGTTTCATCCTTGGCACGCCGCTGATCGTCGATCCCTTCCGGGCCAATCGCTGGGACTATGTTTTCCGGCTCGAAAAAGAGGGCAAGCTGATCGAAACCCGGCGCGTCGCGGCGATCTTTGAAGACGACAGACTGAAGGCCTTGCAGGGCGATGTGCTGCCCCGTCCGGCGGATGCCGATCCGACCAGGGGTGCGCAGCCATGATCAAAGTCGCGATCGCCGGGATATCCGGACGCATGGGCCACGCCTTGCTGGAGGCGGTGATGAGCGCCGCCGATCTGCGTCTGCATGCCGCGCTGGATCGCGCCGGCAGCCCTTTGCTGGAGGCCGATGCCGGCAGCCTGGTCGGCGCGACTTTGGGGGTCAAGGTCGGCGCGGATGTCGCCGCCGCCCTCAAGGGTGCCGATGTGCTGATTGACTTCACGCGTCCGGATGCCACGTTGCAACACTTGCAAGCCTGTGTCGCCAGCAAGGTTGGTCTGATCATCGGCACCACCGGCTTCGATGCCGCCGGCAAGGCGGCGATCGAGCAGGCGGCGCGCAGCATTCCGATCGTGTTTGCGCCGAATATGAGCGTCGGTGTCAATCTGGCGCTGAAATTGCTCGACATGGCGGCGCGTGTGCTGGATGAAGGCTTCGATATCGAGATTGTCGAAGCGCACCATCGGCACAAGGTCGATGCCCCTTCCGGCACCGCTTTGCGCATGGGCGAGGTCATCGCCAGTGCGCTTGGACGTGACCTCGATACCTGCGCGGTTTATGGTCGCGAGGGCGTGACCGGCGAGCGGGATGCACGCACCATCGGTTTTGCCACCCTGCGCGGCGGTGATATTGTCGGTGACCATACGGTGATGTTCGCCGGCATTGGTGAACGTTTGGAAATTACCCACAAAGCCAGCAGCCGCATGACATTTGCGCTCGGCGCTTTGCGGGCGGCGCGCTTTCTGGCGGGTAAACCTGACGGCCTGTTCGACATGCAGGATGTGCTTGGGTTGCGCTAAGCTATATATGGATTCGTGATTCCGGCAGCGCAAACTGCCGGATCAGTTGAAAGAGATAAAAACTACGGCGAGGTAACTTGGTTGCGCAAGTTGGCTATTGGTTTCTGTTTGATCCTGGTTGCTCAACTGGCCTGGAGCGTCGACATCATCGGCAACAGGTCCGTGAGCGTTGACAGTCTGTCGCTGGCTTCGGCGCGATCGATTTTCGGCATGCGCCAGGTCAAGTGGCCCGATAACTCGCACATTCAGGTCTTCGTGCTTGCCGATACGCATCCGACACACGTCGCACTATGCAAGGAAAGACTCAATCTGTTCCCTTATCAGTTGCGACAATCCTGGGATCGCCTGGTCTATGCCGGCATGGCGCAGGCGCCAACGGAAGTACGCAACGAGGAAGAACTCATCAACAGGGTCGCCGCAACGCCCGGCGCAATAGGGTATGTGAGGAAGGTCAAGCCGAATGATGCGATCAAGATCATTGCGATTCAGTAAAACCCTCTTCGCGTTCTGCGCGATGGTCTTCAACGGTCTGGTTCAGGCACAGGAACTGGCCCCTGGATTGCAGGCGCATGGCTTCGTCAGCCAGAGCCTGGTGCATAGCAGCGACAATCAGGTCGGCGGCGACAGCGACGACGGTCTGGCGGCGGATTTGCGCGAGCTGGGCGTCAATCTATCCTGGCGAGCCAGCCCGGACTGGCTGTTTTCCGGCCAGGCGCTGGCGCGTTGGGCAGGCGAGTCGGATCGCGGCGAGTTGCGTCTGGATTACGGCTTCGTCGATCGCACCCTGTTGGCCGATGGCGACGATCAGGTTGGCGTCAGGGTCGGCAAGATCAAGAACCCTTACGGATTTTTCAACACCACGCGCGATGTCGCGCATACCCGGCCGGGCATCATCATGCCGCAATCGATCTATCTCGACCGGATCCGCAATTTTCTGCTCAGCGCCCCCGGCGTGGGGGTTTATGGCAATCATGCCGGCATGAGTGCCGATGTGTCCTGGTCGCTCGGCGCGGTCAAGCTCGATGCCGATGATCCATCGCTCGAGCACCTGTTTTTCCTCGGCGATCGGCCCGGCAAGTTCAAGGGTGAAACCTCCTGGATCGGGCAGGTGATGACCGACATCGACGGCGGACGCTGGCGTCTCGGCTTGACGCTGGGCGATGTCAACATGCAATACCAGCCTACCGCGGCGGACACCGAATTGACCGCCGGCCGCAACCGCGTGACGCCGGTGGTGCTGTCGCTGGAGCGCAATACCGAACGCTTCAGTATTACCGCTGAATATACCCAGGCCAAACATCAGACCCGGGGATATCTTCCTGGCCTTGTCCCTGACCCGCTGACCAGCGCCCTGCAAAGCCCCAACACCATCGAGGCCTGGTATGTTCAAGGTACCTGGCGGCCGTCGCCTGATTGGCGGGTCTATCTGCGCCGCGATGAAATCTATCTAGACAAGAATGACAAGAAAGGCCTGGGCGGCGCGCTGCCAGGCTTCGAATACATCAACTTCGCCAAGGACTGGACGCTGGGCGTACGTTACGACTGGAACGCCTGGACGTTTTCTGCGGAGTATCACAAGGTACATGGCACGCTCTGGATCTCTTCGCAGGATCTTCCCCTGACCGACCAGAAGGAGCATTGGGACATGCTGCTGCTGCAGGCAGCCTGGCGTTTCTGATGGCTTTCATGTCTTCACGCGCTCGATTCTTCAGCGTCCGGCTGAGAATTCTGGTGTTCGCCGGCTTGGCATTGGTTTTCACAACCGCCGCTTTTACCTGGCTGGCCTTGCTTCAACTCGATGAGCGCCGTGATGCGGCCTTGATGCAACAGCAGATACGTTCCGCTGAACTGGTTGATCGCCTGTTTCAGCAGCAATCGGCGCGTCTGCAATCGCTCGGTACGCTGGTTTCGGACATGCCGGGCGTCAGATCGGCCTTGCGCGCCAGGGATGCGGTCGGTCTGGCGAAGGTATTCGATCCGTTCTGGTCGGATCTGAATCTGACCCATGGCATGGACCGAGTGGCTTTCTTCGGCCCGGATGGCGCCGACCTCGCCGAGTGGGGCATGGCCGATATCGGCGGGCGGGCGCGCCAGTTGGCGATATCCGCCGCGCGCGAGGAAACACCCCAATTCTGGCTGGAATGCGGCGTGAAGTGTTTGTATGCCGCCGCCGTGCCGCTGGTCGAAAGCGGTCACACCGTCGGCGCGGTGGTGTTGGCCACCGGTTTGCAGGATATGGTGCTGGATTTCCGCAGGCTGTCGGGCATCGAGCTGGCAGTCATCGCACCCAGCAGCGGTGATGCGAGCCGGCGCGGTCGCGCCGCCGGCCAATCCGCGATCCGCGTGTTTTCAGTCAGCGGCGGCAAAATCTATGAGTCGCTGGTGCGTTCGCTTCCCGATCGTCTGGCGCGGCAAATGGATAAAAATTCGGAGTCCGAGCAAAGCGAAGACCGGCGCAACGAGATATTCGAACTGACCCGGGACGGGCATCACTATCGTCTGTTCAGTTTCGCTGCGCCGACGCCAGGGGCCAGCTCGACCCGATTCGTTGCGATCGCCGATATCACCGCCGAATCGCGTGACATGAATGCTGCGGTTCGCGCCAGCATCGCGCTGGGCGGGTTGATTCTGGTGCTGGCCCTGGGCCTGCTGTATCTGCTGTTGCGATCCACCATGAATCGACTGCGTCAGGCCATGACAGCCCTGCCGCTATTGGGCGAAGGCCGCTACGACGATGCGCGTGGCGCGTTTCATTTGCCGCCACATCTTTTGCCGCAGGCGTTGCCGCATTTCCGCGATGAAGTGGACGATCTGGCGGAGTTGACTTACTCCCTCGCCAATACCCTGGAACAGTTGCACGCCGAATCGCGCGAACATGCCGCCTCTTTGCTTGCCCAGGCGATGCAACTCGAGCAGGAGCGCGATTTCATCGCCGGTCTGCTGGATACCGCCCCAGCGCTGATTCTGACCTATGGTCAGGATGGTCTGATCCGTCTGGCCAATGCCCATGCGGTTCGTTGCAGCGGCCATTCCGGAGGCAGTCTGCTGGGGCTGTCTTTCGCCGGCCTGTTCATGAACAGGCCGCAAGCCGAAGCGCATGGTTTGCTGATCAATCACCTCAGTCCGGGCGAAATCCCGCATAGCGAAAGCAGTTTCGAACGTGCTGACGGACTTTTACAGGATTTGATCTGGTTTCATTCCTGTCTGGAAGATTCCGGAGAACGTCTGTTCCTGTCGGTCGGGCTCGACGTCACCGAGTACCGCCGGGTCGAGCGCGGTCTACGCATGTTGTCCGAGCATGACGGCGTAACCGGGTTGTTGAATCGCCGTACCTTCAAGCGTGAGCTGTCCGAATTGCTTAGCCGTCGCCGGCAAGGCGTGTTGATGGTGCTGGATATCGACGAGTTCAAGGCGGTCAACGAAATCGGTGGTCATGAGGGTGGCGATTTCGTCCTCGCCGAATGCGCGAATTTCATCCGCAACCTGCATCCTCAACCGACGCTGGCGGCGCGTCTGGGCGCGGATGATTTCGCGCTGGTACTGACCGATCTCAGTTCCGCAGAGGCGATCGTGATGGCACGCAGTCTGAATCATGGCTGGCCGACCTCCAATCTGGACAGCGTGGTCTCGGCCCGTACGCGCATTACCGCCAGTGTCGGATTGGTGATGTTTCCCGAGCATGGCGATAGCGCCGACACCTTGCTTGCCAATGCCGAGATTGCCCTCGCCCAGTCACGCATCAAGGGCCATGGTTCCTGGCATCTTTACGCCCTTGATGATCCCTATCGGGAAGCCGCCGGGCGGCGGGCCTATTGGCGCAAGGAGATTGAACGCGGTCTGGACGACGACGGCTTCGTCATGCATTTCCAGCCGATCCAGCACATCGTCCGCGGCCATGTCGGGCATTACGAGGCATTGATCCGGCTGCGTGGCAAGGATGGCAAGCTGATCCCGCCCGGCCTGTTCATCGATGTGGCGGAGAGCACCGGACTGATCCGTCGCATCGATCGCTGGGTGATTGACACCGTAGTCGCCTTCGTCGCCGGCCAGGCGGCTGACATCAAGGTTGCGCTCAACCTGTCCAGCCGCAGTTTCGATGACGATGTCGCTTACGAGACCATGCAGGCGGCGCTGCTCCGACACAATCTTTCAGGCGATCGCCTGTTGCTGGAAATCACCGAAACCGCCGCTCTGGCGAATCTTTCCAGCGCGATCCGGATCATGGGCAAACTGCGCGGCCTGGGCTGCGCATTCGGTCTGGACGATTTTGGCGTCGGCTACAGTTCGTTCCAGTACCTCAAGGAACTGCCGTTCGATTTCGTCAAGATCGACGGTTCCTTCATCAAGGGGTTGACGCTGCGGCCGGACGACGTGGTATTCGTCAAGGCGCTGAATGACGCGGTCAAGGGTTACGGCAAAGCCACGATTGCCGAGTTTGTCGAAGACGAAGCGACCTTGAACGTACTGCGGGAAATCGGCGTTGATTATGCGCAGGGCTATCTGATCGGACGACCCAGCCCGGAGTTGTTGTCGCGAGGCGATTGATCGCCTCTTGAAGCTGACGCTTTGAGCCTCATATCCATCCCCTGTTATCAACAAGGGAAAGTCGACCATGAGCGTGAACGAAACCGATATCGTCAACGAAAACGTCAAGGAAACCCTGGGCTTTCAGGCCGAGGTCAAGCAGCTGCTGCAATTGATGATCCATTCCTTGTACAGCCACAAGGAAATCTTCCTGCGCGAACTGATCTCGAACGCCTCCGATGCCTGCGACAAGCTGCGCTTCGAGGCATTGACCGACGCGGCGTTGTTCGAATCCGATTCCGAACTGAAGATCAAGGTCAGCGTCGACAAGGACGCCAGGACCATCACCCTGCGCGACAACGGCATCGGCATGAGCCGGCAGGAAGTCATCGAGCATATCGGCACCATCGCCAAATCCGGCACGCGTGAATTCTTCGGCAAGCTGACCGGCGACCAGAAGAAGGACGCCCAGTTGATCGGCCAGTTCGGCGTCGGCTTCTATTCCAGTTTCATCGTCGCCGATCGCGTCACGCTGACCACCCGGCGCGCCGGCCTGACCCAGGAACACGGTGTGCGCTGGGAGTCGGCGGGGGCCGGCGACTACACTCTGGAAACCGTGGAACGGGCCGAACGCGGCACCGAAATTGTCCTGCACATGAAGGACGACGAAGCCGAGTTCCTCGACGCCTGGCGGTTGAAGTCGGTGATACGCGAATATTCCGACCATATCGCGATCCCGGTCGAGTTCATCAACGAGGTTGGAAAAAACGGGGCCGAAGACGAAAAGGACAGGGTGGAAACCGTCAATCGCGCCAACGCGCTGTGGACGCGCGCGAAGAACGACATCACCGAAGACGAGTACAAGGCGTTCTACAAGCACGTCGGACACGATTACGAAGACCCGTTGGCCTGGACCCACGTCAAGGTCGAGGGTCGCCAGGACTACACCGCGCTGCTGTATGTGCCGGCGCACGCACCGTTCGATCTGTGGGACCGCGATGCCAAGGCCGGCGTCAAGCTGTATGTGAAACGCGTGTTCATCATGGAAGACGCGCGCAAGCTGATGCCGTCCTACCTGCGTTTCATCCGCGGCGTCATCGACGCCGCCGACCTGCCGCTCAACGTCTCGCGCGAAATCCTGCAGGAAACGCGCGACATGGAAATGATCCGCGGCGGCTGCGTGCGCAAGGTGCTCGACCTGCTCGACGACCTGGCCGAGAACCGCAAGGAAGACTACGCCAAGGTGTGGGAACACTTCGGCCGCGTGCTCAAGGAAGGCGTCGGCGAGGATCAGGGCAACAAGGAACGCATCGCCAAACTGCTGCGCTTCCGCACCACCACGGTCGATGAAGAGACGGTGACGCTGGCCGAATACGTCGGTCGCATGAAGGAAGGCCAGGACAAGATCTACTACCTGACCGCCGAGACGCTGGCCGCCGCCAAGGCCAGCCCGCATCTGGAAGCGCTGCGCAAGAAGGGTGTCGAAGTCATCCTGCTGGCTGACCGGGTCGACGAATGGCTGGTCGGCAACCTGTTCGAGTTCGACGGCAAGTCACTCGCTTCGGTCGCCAAGGGCCAGGTCGATCTGGCGGCGATCAAGTCGGCCGAGGGTGAAGAACCGGCTGAGGATGCGCCCAAGGCGGAAGAAGCCGCGCCCTTGCTGGAACGCATCAAGGCTGCGTTGAACGAGCGCGCCAAGGATGTGCGTGCCAGCAACCGCCTGGTCGAATCGCCGGCCTGTCTGGTCGCCGACGAAGGCGACCTGAACGGAAATCTGGCGCGCATGCTGAAATCGATGGGGCAGGCGGTGCCGGAATCGACGCCGATCCTGGAAGTGAATCTGTCGCATGCGTTGATCAAGCGTCTGGAAGCGGAAGAAGGCGCACGTTTCGACGAACTCGCCAGTCTGTTGATGGATCAGGCGGTATTGCTCGATGGCGGCCAGTTGACCGATCCGGCCGGCTTCGTCAAACGCATCAACGGGCTGCTGTTCGGCTGATCAGACCCGCAGTACGGATGCCCCTGGGCATCCGTACCAATGCGCAATTCGCGGGCATTGGCTACATTCCTGACTTTCTTCCAGGAGTATCGCCATGCACAAACTGATTACGCTGATGTTGCTGCCCTTCGCCGCCCTTGCATTCACCGGAGCCGTCCAGGCCGGCGGCGATTATCTGGTGGTGAAGTCCAAGCAGGGCAATTTCGAGGACGTGCGCGACGATCTGGTGAATGCCATCGAAGGCCGCGGCATCAAGATCAATCACAGCAATTACATTGCTGAAATGCTGGAACGCACCGGCAAGGACCTGGGTGCAACCAAACAGGTCTATCTGAAGGGCGAACAGGTCGAATTCTGCAAATCCAACCTGTCGCGCGCGCAGATGGAAGCGGACCCGTCCAACATGGTGTTCTGCCCGTACATCATTTCCGTCTACACCACGCCAGCCGATGCCAACAAGGTGTATGTCGCCTACCGCAAGCCGCTCGCGCCCGGCGCCGGCAAAGCGACGCAGAAGGCGTTGAAGGAGATCGAAAAGCTGCTGCTGGAAATCGTCACTGAAACGGTGGAATAGGTTTCATCGTCTGGCACCAAATTGCGGGGACCGCGTCAGCAAGCGGCAGCCCCAGCCTTGGCGTTGATAGGGGATAGACCCAATGCCGTTTAGTCAACAGTGTGTCGAAATGCACACCGTCACCCCGGCGGAGCCTAGGGTCCAGTACGGAGAGCTCAACGAAATCAGCGGATTACCGGGTATCCGCATTGGCGGGGAGGACGAATAAATCAGTGCTTCCTTAGTCATTATTTTGATCCCGGTAAATCGGGTTATGTTTGGGAATCTTTGATGCCAACATATGCAAATTGTCTATATCGCATGTCATCCAATGAATTCAACAATATTTTGTTGAGAAGATCGAATTTCCAGGGGAAGTGCCCGCCATTTATTCCCTGCAGGAGAATTGTTTTTAAGTTGTTTGATTGAAATAAATTCTCGATTGTCCTGCGCGTGAAAAAACGCAAATGTGTTCTATCCATTACGCCGTCTTCTTTGTATTGCCATTGGCCGTTTATAAGTAAATCCTTAATTACTGGATAGTGTCTCATATTTGGTATTGATGCAACCACATGGCCATTTGGGGCTAGATAAGTCAGTAATTCTTCCAAGGCATGCCATGGGTCAATCAAGTGCTCCAGTACATCATTCATGATAAGGCAGTCGAACTGGTTGTGCGCAAAAGGCAATTCATCATTGTCAATGTTCGCAAGAACGACTTGGTCTATGTTGGACGATGCGGCTGCGATAGATTTTTCAAATATATCTACTCCTGTGTAGTGGACAGGATGTAAATGCTTTACTGTTGCTCCAAAGCTGCCATCGCCGCAACCTATTTCCAGTATGCGTGTGGCCGTTTCCGGAATAAATTTTAGCATTTCAGGTCGTGGGTTCTTGAAGTATTGTTTGGATTTGGTGTGATAATCGGCCATGTGATCATTCATGCTTAATTTCCTTCTCTAGTTTGCCAAGTGATTTATTATTTTAGAACAACAGGAAACAGACCCAATGTCGTTTAATTAGCGTCATGCCCGCGAAGGCGGGCATCCAGGAAGTTACGCAGAACTGGATTCCCGCCTTCGCGGGAATGACGGTGCCGGGCTTTGCTTAACGGCATTTGGGGCATTCCGATGTTTCCGACGATGATCTACACCCACGGACTCAACAAGGGCGGGCGCGGGGTGGCGAGTCAGCTGGATAGGTAATCTGCGCCGGGCTGTGCACGTGATAACCGCCTGCGCGGCTCCGGCGACAAACCCTACCAGGCCTGCGCGCCGAACATCATCTTGCGGGCGAACTGGGTTTTCAGCGGCGGCAGCAGGTCCAGCAGCAGCAGCGCGGCGCCGCGTCCGTGCTTGAGCAGAAAGTTGTCGTTGGAGAAGGTTTCGACCAGGATGTCGGTCATCAGGCTGCCGCCGGCGATGTCGAAATGACGGGTTTTTTCGTAACGTTGCGTGAACGCCGGTTCGCCCAGCCGTTCTCGCGGCGTGTCGAGGATCGCTTCGGCCAGTTTCCAGGCGTCGCGCACGCCGAGGTTGAAGCCTTGCCCGGCGACCGGGTGCAGGGTATGCGCGGCGTTGCCGATGCGCACGATACGCGATGACGGCGAAGCGGCGGCCAGCAGCAGTTTGAGCGGGAACGACGCGCGCGGGCTGGCGGCGAGAAAGCGGCCCTGGCGATCGCCGAAGGCGCGTTGCAGTTGCGCCAGGAATTCCGCGTCGGACAGCGCCAGTCGCGTTTCCAGCTGGTCGTTCGGCGTGGTCCACACCAAGGCGTAGTCGTCGCCCAGCGGCAGCAACGCAATCGGTCCGTCCGGCGTGAAGCGTTCGTAGGCGCGATGTGCGTGCGCCTGCTGCGTTTTGACCGTGCAGACCACGGCGGACTGGCCGTAGTCCTTGTCTTCGCGCATCGATGCCGGCAGGCTCTTGCCGCCCTCGGACAACACCACCAGATTGGCGGTGAGCATCTGTTCGCTGTCGTTGCGCCGATAGCCGACCATGCCGTAGCCGGCGGTGGCCTTGACCTGCGTGACGCGCGCGCCGGTTAGCACGGTTGCGCCGCAGTGTTCCATGCGTGCCGCGAGCGCGGCGTAGAGATCGCCGTATTCCGCGACATAGCCCAGGGCCGGCGCGCCGGCATCCTGCGCGGTGAGCACGGCGCGACCGAGACCGCCGCGCTGCGAGACATGGATGCTCTCGATGGCGGTGGCCTGCGGCGCCAGCGTGTCCCAGGCGCCCAGGCGGCTGAGGATCAGATGCGCGCCTTGCGACAAGGCGAGTGCGCGTGGATCGCGCGCCGGCGGCGCGGCAGCCGGCCTGGTCTGCGCTTCCAGGACCACGACCGACAGGCCCGAACCTTCCAGCCCGGCGGCCAGCGCGGCGCCGACCGGGCCGCCGCCGACGATGGCGATATCAACGTGTTGCATGGTTCATGACCTGTTCAATGTCGGCTATCGTTTTCGGTGCCGCCGAGGTAAGCACATCGCAGCCTGTTTCAGTCACCGCCACATCGTCTTCGATGCGGATGCCGATGTTCCAGAACGCTTCGGGAACATCGTCCGACGGGCGGATGTAGAGGCCGGGCTCGACGGTCAGCGTCATGCCGGTTTGCAAGGTGCGCCATTCGCCGCCCAGTTTGTATTCGCCGGCGTCGTGCACATCCCGCCCCAGCCAGTGTCCGGTCTTGTGCATGTAGAACGGTTTGTAGGCTTCCTGCTCGATCAGTCCGTCGAGTTCGCCCTCCAGCAGTTTCAGGTCGCGCAGGCCTTGCGTCAGCACGCGCAAAGCGGTGTCGTGCGGAGTGTTCCAGGTATTGCCGGGTTTGACTGCGGCGATCGCGGCGAGCTGGGCGGCGAGGACGATTTCGTAGAGGTCGCGCTGCGCCGCGCTGAAACGTCCATTCACCGGGAAGGTGCGGGTGATGTCCGCCGCGTAGCCGTGATATTCGCCGGCGGCATCGATCAACAGCAGATCGCCGTCGCGCAGCAGCTGGTCGTTGCCGACGTAATGCAGCACGCAGGCATTGGCGCCGCCGGCGACGATGGAGGTGTAGGCCGGCGCCTGGCAGCCGCCCTTGCGGAAGTGGTAGAGCAGTTCCGCCTCGATTTCCCATTCGCCCATGCCGGGCTTGCAGACGCGCTGCGCGGCGAGATGGCCGGCGGCGGAAATGTCGGCGGCGCATTGCATCAGCGCCCGTTCGTGCGCGTCCTTGATCAGCCGCATCTCGTCGATGATGGTGCGCGCATCGAGTAACGCCGAAGGCGCGCTGACGCCGGTACGGCCTTTGGCCCGGACCGCATTCAGCCAGCCCAGCATGCGCGCATCCCAGGCCGGATCGAAGCCGATGGCGTAGTGCAGCGTCGGCTGGTTTTCCAGCAGCTTGGGCAGTTCGTCGTCGAGCGCGTCGTAGGCGAAGGTGGTGTCGAAACGGAACTGTTCCCGTGCCGCTTCCGGGCCGTAGCGAAAACCGTCCCAGATTTCCCGTTCCAGGTTCTTGTCGCGGCAGAACAGGATCTGCTTCGGCTCGGGGCCGGCGACCAGCACCACCACCGCCTCGGGTTCCGGGAACGCGGTCAGGTAGTGGAAGTGGCTGTCGTAGCGGTACGGATAATGCGCATCGCGGTTGCGGATGACTTCCGGCGCGGTGGCCAGCACCAGCACGCCGTTGCCCATCTGTTGCAGGACGCGGTCGCGGCGGGCGCGGTGGAGAGCGATATCGGGTGTCATGTCATTGCTCACGGTTCAAGGTTCAACCCAGTTTTCCAGAGCGAGGCCGTTGACGCGGGCAAACTCGCGAACATTGTTGGTCACCAGAACCGCATTCAATGACAAGGCGTGCGCGGCGATCTGCATATCGAGCGGGCCGATGGTCGTGCCGGCGAGTTCGAGCGATTTGCGCACCCGGCCGTAGACTTGCGCTGCAGGCAGGTCGAAGTCGGCAATTTCCAGCGGCTCCAGGAAATGCTTCAGCGCGGCGAGGTTTTTCGGCGAGCCGCTTTTTTCCGCACCAAAATACAACTCCGCTGCACAAATACTGGAGATCCCCAAGCCGGCGGGTGCATTCGCGCGCAGTCGATCAATCACCTGCAGGGGTTTGTGCTTGATGGCGTAAATGCAGATATTGGTGTCGAGCATGTAACGCATGGCGGTTACCACGGCTCCCGTTCATCGGGCAGCCGGGGTTGGTCGCGCTCGGGAAAGGACTCGAATTCGTCGAGTGCGGCAATCAGCTTTTCGATGGAAGGGCGTTGCGGCGGGCGCAGGATGATGCGATCGCCATCGCGTTCGATCAGCACTTCGCTGATACCTTCGAAGCGGAAGGCCTTGGGCAGCCGAACAGCCTGGCTACGGCCATTGGTGAACAGTTTTGCGGTTTGCATGTCGGCCCCTCTAAGGGTTTGGTATATATCTGGAATATACCACTTACGCTGTCTCAACCGTGCGGCCAGTCAGTTCTGCGTCCAGACTGGCCAGTCGCGCCGGGGTTCCCACATCTTCCCAGCGTCCGGAAAAATGTTCGCCGCTGACCTGGTCATGCTGCATGGCGGCTTTCAGCAACGGTGCCAGCCTGGCCTTGTTGCCGGCGGCAATGTCGGCAAACAGGCTGGGCTGATAGCAGCCGATGCCGGAAAAGGTGTATTGGCCGATGGCATGCGTGGGCGGGGTGTCGATGCGTCCTTCCTTCAGCACGAAATCGCCTCGCGGGTGATGCGGCGGGTTGTCGACCAGCACCAGATGGGCGAGACGGTCCGGTCTGACGGCCATGGCCTCCAGCACCGGTCGCATCCGCGTATAGTCGTAATCGGCAAAGACATCGCCATTGCAGACCAGAAACGGCGCATCGCCGAGCAGATGCAGCGCGTTGGCGATGCCGCCGGCGGTTTCCAGCGGTTCCGGTTCGCGCGAGTAGCGGATGCGCACGCCATGCGCCGCGCCGTCGCCGAGCGTGTCCTCGATCTGTTGGCCGAGATGGGCATGGTTGATCACCAGATCGCCGAACCCGGCGGCGCGCAGACGTTCGATCTGCCAGACGATCAGGGCTTTGCCGCCGGCCACCAGCAGCGGCTTGGGCGTGTGGTCGGTGAGCGGGCGCATGCGCTCGCCGAGACCGGCGGCGAGGATCATGGCCTTGAAGGGAGCCGGAGACATCAAAACGTATAACCCGCTTCGTGCTGTTTGCCTTCAATGGCGTCGAGCAGGCGCAGGAAGTCGCCAAGACCGTTGTAGCGGGCGCAGGCGCGGCGCAAATAGTCCATCACCAGCGGCATGTCCTTCAGATAGCCGGCTTTGCCGTCGCGATGGCAGAGACGGGCGAAAATGCCGAGCACCTTGATGTGGCGTTGCACGCCCATCCATTCGAAATCGCGGTAGAACGCGCCGAAGTCGGCCTGCACCGGCAAGCCGGCTTTGCGTGCCGCTTCCCAGTAGCGCACCAGCCAGTCGAGCACGCGCTCCTCGTCCCAGCGGATATAGGCATCCTTGTAGATCGAGGCGAGATCGTAGGTGATCGGGCCGTACACCGCGTCCTGGAAATCGAGCACGCCGGGGTTGTCCGCCGGGGTCAGCATCAGATTGCGCGAATGCCAGTCGCGATGCACATAGACCTGCGCTTGCGCCAGATTGTTGGCCAGGATGCGCTGGAAGGTCTGTTCGAGCACGATGCGCTGCTCGGCATTGAGCCGGATGTTCAGGTGACGGTCGAGATACCAGTCCGGGAACAAGCGCATTTCGCGGGTCAGCAGTTCCGCATCGTAAGGCGGCAGTTCGCCGGGACGGCTGCCGGTTTGGATCCTGATCAGCGCGCTGTTGGCGTCGCGGTAGAGCCTGTCGGCGGTGGCATCGGTCAGCGCCGACAGATAGGTGGTGTCGCCGAAATCGGTCAGCAGCAAAAAACCTTCCGCCAGATTTTCCGCCAGGATCTCCGGGGTATTGGCGCCGGCGGCGCGAAACAGGCGCGCAATGTGAATGAACGGCGCGCAGTCCTCATGACTGGGCGGGGCGTCCATCACGATGAAGCTGGCGGAAGCGGTACGGGCGCGGAAATAACGACGGAAACTGGCGTCGGCCGATGCCGGCGACAAATCGCTGAGCGGGCCGGGCAGAACCGTGCGTATCCAGGTAGTCAGACGTTCGAAGCGTTGAGGCTGTTCGGGGCGTTCCAAAGCTATAATCCGTCGCTGAAAAATTCCGCAGGATTCTAACATTCACCCCATGCCGCTCGTCGCGCCTCGTGCTGTGCCTCCCTTCGCGCGCCTGCTGCTGCCGCTGTGCCTTTCCGCAGCCTGTCTTGAGGCGTTCGCCGACACGACCTCGGTCGATGCGCTGACACGTCTGAAAAGCAGCAGCGACCTGTCGCCTGCCAGTTCTGTGGGAATGGCTGCGCCCGGTCCGACTTATTTCGAGGCGGATCAGATCAGCGGCCACGACAAGCGCGAGATTGTCGCCTCGGGCCAGGCCATCATGCGCAATCAACGCGAGCGTGTGGAGGCGGACTGGATGCGCTACGAGGAGCCCACCGATACCGCCGAGGCGCGGGGCAATGTCGTGTTCGCACGCGAGCGGGATCGCATCGAAGGCAGCGCCTTGAAGCTGAGACTGGCGGCGCGGCTGGGCGAGATGAATGACGTTCGCTTCACACTGACCGGCAGCGATGGCAAAGCGGTCTATGGCGGCGCGCAAACCCTGACTTTCGCCGGTCCCGACGTGTACCGGATGCATGACGCTTCCTACACCACCTGTCAGCCCGGCGATCCGGACTGGCAATTGAAAATGGGCGACCTGCGCCTGGATTACGTGACCAGTCTGGGCTCGGCACGTCAGGTCAGCGTTAATTTTCTGGATGTGCCGATACTCTATACGCCGTGGATGGATTTCGGTCTGGATGACCGGCGCAAGAGCGGTTTCCTGACACCGACCTACGGTGCATCGGATGCGCGCGGCCTGGAGTTGGAATTGCCCTGGTACTGGAATATCGCGCCGAACCGCGATGCCACGATCACCCCGCGCTTGCTGACCAAGCGCGGACTGCAGATCGGCGGCGAGTTCAGATATCTGGAACCGGGCTACGGCGGCGAACTGGATGCCGAAGTGTTGCCGAACGATGAAGTCATGGATCGTAATCGTTATCGTCTGGCCTGGCGTCACCGCCAGCAATTCGGCGCCGAGTGGTCGACCGGGCTGGTATACGAGCTGGTCTCGGACGACCAGTATTTCGCCAACCTGTCGAGTCAGGTCAACCAGACTTCGCAAGTCAATCTGCCGCGTCAGATCAATGTCAATTACGACGGCGGCTGGTGGCAAGCCAGCGGCCTGTTGCAGTCGTTCCAGACCTTGCAGGATCCGGCCGCGCCTATCGTCGAACCCTACAGCCGACTGCCACAGATCACGCTGACCGTCGGGCGCGACCGTATCTTCAGCGGTGCCGATGCGTTGGGTATCGGTACCCGATTCGATTTCAACAGCGAGCTGGTGTATTTCGATCATCGAGCCGGTAGCCGGGTGCAAGGCGCGCGCCTGCACGCCAATCCGAGCCTGAGTTTCCCCATACAGACCGCGTTTTCCGTGGTCACCCCGCGTTTGGGATGGTATTTGAGTCATTACGCGCTGGACGGCGCCACGCTCGGTCTGTCCGACAGTCTCGACGATACGCCGGAAACCCCGAATGCGCCGCTGGGCGGTTACGCCAGCACGACTCGCAGCCTGCCGATGTTGAGTATCGATTCCAGCCTGTTCCTCGAGCGGCAATGGGATATGCTGGGTGTCAATTACACTCAGACGCTGGAGCCGCGCGCCTACTATGTCTATATCCCGTATCGCGATCAGACCCGTATCCCGGTATTCGACAGCAGTTCGCGCGAACTTTCGCTCGACCAGTTGTTCGCCGACAACCAGTTCATCGGCATCGACCGCATCAACGACGCCAACCAGCTCACGCTGGCATTGACTTCACGCTTCCTGGAGCCGGGCAGCGGCGCCGAACGTTTGCAGGTGACGCTGGGCCAGCGTTATTACCTCAGCGATCAGCGCGTTACCCTGACCGGCGGGGCGCGCGCCGCCAAATCGACCGAATTGCTGGCTTATGCCTCGGGTCAGGTGACGCCACGGTTGAAACTTAACGCCGGTATTCAGTTCGATACCGGCGGCGGCGAGATGACCAAGGCCAATCTCGGTGGCGCCTGGCGTTACGGTCCGGGCCGACTGATCAATGCCGATTACCGTTACACCCAGGGCACACTGACGCAAGCCGGGCTGAATCAGGTCGACGTGTCGTTCCAATGGCCGCTGGCGCCCAAGTGGCACGGTCTGGGGCGAATAAACTATTCAATGCAGGATAGTCGCCTGGTTGAAGGTCTGGCCGGCTTCGAATACAACGCGGGTTGCTGGTCGCTGCGTGGCGTCATGCATCATCTGGCGACTACCGAAGCCACCGCGACCAGCGCCTTTTTCGTACAACTCGAATTGCACGGCCTGACCAAGCTAGGCCCCAATCCGCTTGATATCCTGAAACGGAGCATTACCGGTTATGTTCAAACTAGCGAATTCTCTGAGTAACAGTGCGGCGTGTGGTCTCGGACAATCCCGAGCCATGGTGGGCAAGCTGCTGCTGGTTGTCTGCGCCGGCCTGAGTCTGCAGACTGGCGCGCTGGCGGCCTCTATCGAACTCGACCGCGTCGTCGCGGTGGTGAACAACGCCGTGATTACCCAGTACGAGTTGCAAAGTCGGGTAGCGCGGGCTGTCGCCCAACTGGCCGGACAAAAAACCGCGCAACCGCCGCGACGCCAGTTGGAAAAACAGTTGCTGGAACGCATGATTACCGAAAAGGCGCTGATGCAGGTTGCCGAAGATACCAATATCCGCCTCGAAGGCCTGGCGCTGGACCGGACCATCGCGCGAATCGCCCAGAACAACAAAATGACTCCGCAAGCGTTCCGCCAGGCACTGGAAGCCGAAGGCACAGATTTCAGCGCGTTTCGCGAACAAATCCGCACCGAAATGACCATCGCCCGCCTGAAGGAGCGCGAAGTCGATAACAAGCTGGTCATCACCGATGCGGAAATCGATAATTTTCTGGCCAACTCCACGCAGCTTGGCAGCCAGCAGGACGAATACCGACTGGCGCATATCCTGGTCCTGACCCCCGAAGGCGCCAGTCCGGAAAAACTCGCGGAACTCAAGGCCAAGGCTGAAAAAGCACTCGACGAGCTGAAGGGCGGCGCCGATTTCGTGCAGGTTTCGGCCGCCTATTCCGACACCCAGAACGCAGTGCAGGGCGGTCTGCTGGGCTGGCGTGCCGAAACCCAGTTGCCCAGTCTGTATGCCGGCGCGGTGCGCGATTTGAAACCGGGCGATGTCTCGCCGGTACTGAAAAGCGGCAACGGGTTTCATATCCTCAAATTGCTCGACAAGCGCGGCAAGGACGTGCAGACCGTGATCAAGCAGACCCGCGCGCGTCACATCCTGGTCAAGACCAATGAAGTGGTCAACGACAACGACGCCCGAAATCGTTTGCTGCTGCTCAAGGAACGGATCGAGAACGGCGCCGATTTTGCCGCCCTGGCGAAATTGCATTCCGACGATCTGTCCGCCAGCCGCGGCGGCGAACTGAACTGGCTGAATCCCGGCGATACCGTGCCGGAGTTCGAGCGTGTCATGGACAGCCTGCAGGCCGACGAAGTCTCCGCGCCGGTGCAATCGCCGTTTGGCTGGCACCTGATCCAGGTCCAGGAACGCCGCGACCAGGACATTACCGAGCAGCGCAAGCGGCTCGAAGCCCGGCGCGCCATCCGTGAACGTAAATCCGAAGAAGCTTTCGAGGATTGGGTGCGCCAGGCGCGCGATCGCGCCTATGTCGAGTATCGCCTCGAAGATATTCGATGACGATCGAGGCCAGTCTGCTCTGGCAAACCGGACAGGCGAGCCACCTTGACCGGCTGTTGATTGCCGATGCCGCATTGCTCGCCGACGGTCGCTGGGCAAAGGCCGCTGAACAGGCGCGCGGCGGCGATGCAGTGGAACTCGATGCTGCGCCCTGGCTGCAGCCCGCCGGACAGGCGCCGGTCGCTCTCCCGCTCAACCAGTTTCGCTTGCCGGGCCTGCCGATTGCCGGCCGCTACTATCCGCGCATGGCGTTCGCCAGTCTGGCGCAAAGCCCGCGCGACATGCGCCCGGCGCATTTGCTGGAAGTCGATGAACAGATGCTGCGCGTCGACCCGAATCACCCGCTGGCCGGCATTGCCGTGAAACTGCTGTTTAGCGAACAGCCACTGCAGCCGACGCGCGGTGTGCGGATGATCGAACTGTTCGACGGACCGGGCATGCAGACGCCGGCTCCCTCCGCTGTGCACTACCTCGGACCGCAAGGTCTGACCCGCCAGGATGGCGAGGCCGATACCGTGTTCTATGCCCGACCGCGCATGACTCATCATCTCGATGCCGTCTGCCGCGCCGAAATCGCCGCGTTGCATGGCCGATTTCTTGAATCCGGACAGCGGGTTCTCGATCTGATGAGCAGTTGGGTATCGCATCTGCCGGACTCGCCCGCCGAGTTGCAAATCGCCGGTCTGGGCATGAATGCGGCGGAGCTGCAAGCCAATCCGCGCCTGACCGAGCGGGTCGTGCAGGATCTCAACTTCGATACCAGGCTGCCCTGGCCGGATGCGCATTTCGATGTCGTGCTGTGCAGCGCGTCGATCGAATATCTGCTCGATCCGGCGGCGGTCATCGCGCAGGTGCGGCGGGTGCTGAAGCCGGGCGGTCAGTTCATCGTGACGTTCTCCGACCGCTGGTTTCCCACCAAGGCGATTCAGGTCTGGAGCGAACTCCACCCGTTCGAGCGTCTGGGCATGGTGCTGACGCTGCTGCGCGATGCCGGCTTCAGCGCCCTGCACAGCGAAACCCGGCGCGGTTTGCAACGTCCGCCAGATGACAAATACATCGAACAGCGCTTGTATTCCGATCCGCTGTTCGCCGCCTGGGGCGTCGCCTGAGTCTGGTTTAATCAGTGAGGCGGTAGTGGCCAGCGCAGATAACGCAGGCGCGTTGCGTCGCCGTCGTCGCGTTCGATCCAGGCCAGATGCAGATTGCCCTGTTCATCCAGCGCCAACGCCGGATCGCTCTGTCGAGCCGGACCGGACAGCGCCGGCAAGGTGAAGTCCTCGCTGTAATCGGCACCGCTCAGACGTGTCAGCCAGATGTCGGCGGTGCCGTCGCGGTCGTCGTCCCAGCCGATCACCAGTTCGCCTTGCCGGTTGCCGGCCGCCGCCGCGTGCCATTGCGCGATGGCGTCGCCGAAGCTGTCCTGGGCTTTGCGATCCGCCTCAAAGCGCGGCGAGTCGGGGTCGGACAGCGCCGCATAGACATCGTAGCCGGACAGGAAATCGCGCTTGTCCAGCCAGATCGCGGCGATGCGTGTGCCGAATGCCGCCAGCGCCGGACGCATCGCGCCGCTGCCGCGTCCCAGGTCGCCGGCCTGTCTGCCGGTCGGGTTGCCGCTCAGACGGGTTGGTGCGGACCAGTTTTTACCGTCCCGCGTATGGCTGCCGAAGATCACCGTATGGCCATGGCGGCGATCCTCCCAGGCCAGCATCACGTTGTGTGCGCCGGCGGCCAGCCCCGGAAAGGTCTGATCGTCCGTCGCCGGCGCGGGATCGATGGGTAATGGCGTTGCCGCGCTGACCCGATTGGCGTCGATTTGCAACGGCGCCAGCCAGATTCGTCGCCAGCGGCTGTCGGTCGCGCTCCAGGCGGCGTATGCGCCGAGTTGCGGATGCACCGTCAGATTACCCTGGCCGCCGCTCGCCGCCAGCCGGGTGGCCGGGCCAATGCCGGTCGGGTCGGCGATGGCGGTATGGACGCCTTCGGCATCTTCCCAGATCAGCAGGAAACGCTGTGCGTCGAACGCCGCCACCGCCGGCTCGAAACATTCGCCCTGGCCGAAGCCGAATTCGCTGAACTTGCTCGCCGCATCGGTTTTCAGCGCCAGATAACAAGCTGGTGCGCCGCTGCGGTTATCTTCCCAGACCAGCGCGGTGCTGTTGCCGGATACCGCCAGACTGTTGCGGCCGGACGCGTCGAGATGATGAAACACCCCGGCACGGGCTTCCGCCAAGACGATGCCCTGATCGGCGGCCTGGACGTGCAGCGCGAGGCCAAGAGCGATGCCGATGCCGATCAGCCGAACCAGTCTCATGGTTTGCTCCCGAGGAATTCGAGCAGGGTCTGCTTGCGATAATGGCCGCCGCGCACGTAGCGGTCGTAATCCTTGAAATCGTCCACCGTCTTGAACCCGGGAATCTTGGCGACCACCTTGCCATCCGGCGTCATGAACACGAACAGCGGCGTGGCGAAGGCGCCCAGACGCGTCCCCAGTTCGGCTTCGGTCAAACGCTCTCCGTTGGGCATGCGTAGCCGCTTGCCGCCCTCGGCATCGACGTAGATCAGCACATAGTTGTCGGACAAAAGCTGTTTCAGGCCGGCATCGCTGAAGGTCTTGCGATTCGTCAGGTCACACCAGGCGCAACCGTAACGACCGAAATACAGCAGGATCGGTTTGGCTTCCGCCTTGGCTCGCGTCAGCCCGGCATCGTGGCCGACGAACGGGTAATTCGGCGGTGCATCGGCCCAGGCCACGGAAGCGCACAGGATGAAACAGATCAGGCCACGAAACAGGTTGCGAAAAAGTCTGTGAAACAGGCCGTCAAGCAAGGTCATGGGTCGTCTCCAGTGGGGTTGCGGGATATTCTTCCAGCCTCGAACAAAAAGGAAGCACACGCATGTACCAACCCGCCCGCATCGGTATCGTTTCCATCAGCGACCGCGCCAGCAGCGGCGTCTACGTCGACCAGGGGCTGCCGGCCCTGAAGGAATGGCTGGCCGCCGCCTTGTACAACCCGCTGGAGTTCTGCGAGCGCTTGATTCCGGACGAACAGGCCATCATCGAACAGACGCTGATCGAACTGGCCGCGCAATGCAGTCTGCTGCTCACCACCGGCGGCACCGGTCCGGCCGCGCGCGATGTCACGCCGGAAGCCACCTTGGCCATCGCCGACAAGGTATTGCCGGGTTTTGGCGAGCAGATGCGCGCGGTCAGCCTGAAATATGTGCCGACCGCCATCCTGTCGCGCCAGGTCGGCGTGGTGCGCGGCAACTGCCTGATCCTCAACCTGCCCGGCCAGCCCAAGGCGATCAAGGAAACCCTGGATGGCGTGTTCGCCGCCGTGCCCTACGGCATCGACCTTATTGGCGGCGCCTACCTGGAAACCCGGGAAGACGTGGTCAAGGCGTTTCGGCCGAAATCGGCGAACAAGCCGAGTCAGGCCGGCTGACATCGGTACGCAGCACCAGCATCGCCGCTATCGAGCCGGGTAAGCTGGACTTCGGCATCGATATCGACCGCATAGGTCAACAGATCGCGGCGCGCATGGCGACCGCCCAGGCCCTTGAACTTTCAGGTGTATGTCATGGCGTTGCGGTTTCGGTTTGTGCCGGGTCAGCCCGTAGCGGCGCTGCTCCAGCCGACAACAGTGGATTACTATCTGACCAGCCGCTAAACAGGATGGCGTCACGCCAAGGAAATCCGCATGTTCCCTCGTATCTTTCTCCAGGTCACTGCGGTGCTGCTCACCCCGTCCCTGCTCGCCGCCTGTGGCGAGCAAGCCGCGCCGCCGGAGCCGCAGCCGCGCATGGTGCTCACGCATCGCGTGACGATAGGTGCCGGTTTCAGCCATGGCGAATACTCGGGCGAGGTCAAACCGCGCCACGAAACGGCGCTGGCGTTTCGCGTCGGCGGCAAGTTGATCGAACGGCGCGTGGAACTCGGCGAGCGGGTTGTCGCCGGACAGGTGCTGGCGCGGCTGGATGCGTCCGATCTGGCGCAGAGCCAGAAAAGCGCCGAAGCGCTGCTGGCGGCGGCGGATGCCGAGCGTGCCTTCGCCGAGGCCGAAGCGCTGCGCTATCGTGATCTGCATGCGCAGCAGTTCGTCAGCCAGGCGCTGCTGGATGCCAAGGAAATGGCGTTGAAATCGGCTCGGCAGCGGTATCGCTCGTTTTCCGCCCAGTCCAGTCTGGCCGGCAACCAGCGCGGCTACAGCGAATTGCGTGTCGACCAGCCGGGCGTTGTGGCGGCAGTGCTGGCCGAAGCCGGACAGGTGTTGGCGGCCGGACAGCCGGTGCTGAAAGTGGCGCGCACCGATGAAAAGGAAGTGCTGATAGCCGTGCCGGAAAACCGGGTGACGGAACTGAGCAAGGCCGGAGAACTGACGGTGAGCCTGTGGGCGGCGCCGGACAGGCGTTATCGCGGCAAGGTGCGCGAAATCGCGCCGCAAGCCGACCCGTTGACCCGCACCTTTGCCGCGCGCATTTCGATTCTGAATGCCGATGCCGAAGTGCGCCTGGGCCAGACCGCGCGGGTTCATGTTTCCACAGCGGCAACCGGCGCGGCATTCCTGATTCCGCTCGGCAGCGTCTTCCAGCAGGGCAAGCAGCCGGCGGTCTGGTTGATAGACGCCGGGAATCGCGTGCATCTGCGTCCGATCCAGGTGGCCGCCTGGCGCGAGGATGGCGTCGCAGTCAGCGGCGGGCTGTCTGCCGGCGAGCGGATCGTCGCCGCCGGTGCACATAAACTGGTCGAGGGCGAAGTGGTGCGGGTGACCGCGCCATGAAATCGTTCAACCTCTCCACCTGGTCGCTGGAACATCCCAGTCTGGTGGCGTATTTCATGCTGGTGCTGACGCTGGCCGGTATCCTGAGTTTTTTCAATCTGGGCCGTTCGGAAGACCCGGATTTCACCATCAAGATCATGGTGGTGCGCACCTTCTGGCCGGGGGCGACGGCGCGCGAGGTGGAACAGCAGGTCACCGACCGGCTCGAGAAGAAACTGCAGGAACTGCCCAATCTGGACAATCTGCGCAGCTATTCCAAGCCGGGCGAATCGCTGGTGTTCATCGAACTGCGCGATTTCACGCCGCCGAAGCAGGTGCCGGAACTCTGGTATCAGGTGCGCAAGAAGATCAACGACATTCGCCACACGCTGCCGGCCGGCGTGCAGGGGCCGTTTCCCAACGACGAATTCGGCGACGCCTTCGGCAATGTCTTCGCGCTGACCGGCGACAGTTACACACTGGCCGAACTGCGCCGTCAGGCCGACCGCATCGCCCAGGAACTGCGCCGCGTGCCGGATGTGGCCAAGGTCGATCTGATCGGCGTGCAGGATGAACGCATCTGGATCGAGATGTCGGCCGCCAAACTGGCCACGCTGGGCCTCGATCCGCGTCTGATCCAGCAGACATTGCAGGCGCAGAACGCGATGACGCCGTCCGGCTTCATCGATAGCGACAGCGAACGCATCCGCATCCGCGTCAGCGGCAGTTTCGACAGTGTCGATGCGATCCGCGCCATCGGCATCCGCGCCGGCGACAAGCTGTTCAGGCTGGGCGACGTGGCGAAAGTCTGGCGCGGCTACGCCGATCCGCAGCAGGCGCACTTCAAGTGGCAGGGCCAGCCGGCGGTCGGGCTGGCGCTGTCAATGACGCGCGGCGGCAATGTGATGAACCTGGGTGACCGGCTGCAGGCGGAAACCGCGCGGCTGCGCGGCGAACTGCCGGTCGGGCTGGAACTGCATCAGGTCGCCAATCAGCCGGATGTGGTCAAACGCAATATCGACGAATTCATGAGGAGCCTGCTGGAAGCGGTGGCCATCGTGCTGGCGGTCAGTTTTCTGTTTCTCGGCTTGCGCACCGGTCTGGTGGTGGCGCTGTCGATTCCGATCGTGCTGGCGGTGACCTTTCTGCTGATGAAGCCGGCCGGCATCGACCTGCAGCGCATCTCGCTCGGCGCGCTGATCATCGCGCTCGGCCTGCTGGTCGATGACGCCATCATCGCGGTGGAAATGATGGTGGTGAAAATGGAGCAGGGCTGGGAGAAATCGAAGGCGGCGGCGTTCGCCTACACCTCGACCGCGTTTCCGATGCTGACCGGCACGCTGATCACCGCCGCCGGCTTTCTGCCGGTGGGCTTCGCCAAAAGCGCGGCCGGCGAATACACCTTCTCGATCTTCGCCGTGGTCGGTATCGCCCTGCTGACTTCCTGGATCGTCGCGGTGGTGTGCATACCCTGGCTGGGTTCGCGCCTGCTGAACCGGGAAATTTTGATGGCGAAAGCCGCCAAACATGCCGGCGATCCCTATGCCTCGCCGTTCTACCTGCGCTTCAAAGCGGTGGTGAACTGGTGTGTCGGGCATCGCTGGACGGTGATCGCTCTGACCCTGGCGCTGTTCGTGCTGTCCATCGTCGGCTTCAAGCAAGGCGTGGAAAAACAGTTCTTCCCGACCACCAACCGGCCGGAACTGCTGATCGATCTGTGGCTGCCTCAGGGTGCTTCGATCCAGGCCACGGACATCGAGGTGAAGCGGATCGAAGCGATGCTGGCCAGCGATCCGGAACTGAAGGGCAGGATCAGTCATTACGCGACCTATGTCGGCATGGGCAGCGTGCGCTTCTTCCTGCCGCTGGATCCGCAGACGCCGAACGACAATTTCGCCCAGTTCGTGCTGATGACCAACGGACTGGCCGAGCGCGAGGCGGTGAAGGCGCGCCTGGAGCAACGTCTGGCGAGCGAGTTCACCGGCCTGCGCGGACGCGTACTGCGCCTGGAAAACGGCCCGCCGGTCGGCTACCCGGTGCAGTTCCGTGTCAGCGGCAGCGACCCCGACACACTGCGCGCCATCGCTGGCCAGGTGGCGGCGGAAATGCGCGCCCATCCGTATGCCAAGGACGTGCATCTGGACTGGAACGAACGCATCAAGCAGGTGCGACTGCATGTCGATCAGGACAAGGCGCGCGCGCTCGGCATCAGTTCGCAGGAACTGTCGCAACTGGTCAACAATCTGCTTAACGGCGTCAGCGTCACCCAGTTTCGCGAGGGCGACCAGTTGATCGAGGTGATGGGCCGCGCCGAGGGCATCGACCGCAAGCGCCTGTCGCAACTGGCCGATTTGCAGATCCATACCCATGACGGCCGTTTTGTGCCGCTGGGACAGATCGCCACGCTGACGCCGGAACTGGACGAAGGGCTGATCTGGCGTCGCGACCGGCTGCCGACCATCACCGTGCGTTGTGACCTGCGCGAAGGCATCCAGGCGCCCACCGTCACCGAGGCGATCAACCCGAAGCTGGACGCCATCCGCGCCAGACTGCCGCCCGGTTACCGCATCGACATCGGCGGCACGGCGGAGAAATCCGGGCACGCCGAGAACTCCATCCGCACCGTGTTCCCCTACGCCATCGTCGTCGTGCTGACGCTGCTGATGATCCAGTTGCAGAGCTTCCAGCGCACCCTGCTGGTGGTGCTCACCGCGCCGCTCGGCATGATCGGCGTCACCGCCGCGCTGCTGCTGTTCCAGGCGCCGTTCGGCTTCGTCGCGCAACTCGGCGTTATCGCGCTGTTCGGCATGATCATGCGCAACTCGGTGATTCTGGTCGACCAGATCGAACAGGACATCAAGGCCGGCCACGCCGCCTGGGACGCCATCGTCGGCGCCACCGTGCGCCGCTTCCGGCCGATCCTGCTCACCGCGCTGGCCGCCATCCTGGCGATGATTCCGCTCACCCGCAGCGTGTTCTGGGGCCCGATGGCCACCGCCATCATGGGCGGTTTGTTCATCGCCACGGTGTTGACCTTGCTGTTCCTGCCGGCGCTGTATGCGGCGTGGTTCAGAGTGAAACGGGAGCCGGTTGCCGCAGCATAGCCAGGCTGTCATGCCGGATTTGCAACATGGCCGACGCTTCGCCGGAGCGTACTAAATTCGATCCTCTTTGCATCCCCGCTCGCTGCGTTGCGATCGGGGAGCCAGGCGTCAGGCTTCTACGGGCAAGCACTCGTTTCAAACCAGTTCGAACAGAAGCAGCATGCCGAAATGGAACACGATAAAGATCGCGACGCCGTAGGCGACAGCCAGGTTTTCGCTGCTTTGGAAAAGTTTTTGCATCATTTGTGTGACTCCTTCAGAAGACCACCTTGCCGTCGGAGGAGACCGCCAGATTGCGGGTGTTGATGCCGGCGCGGATTTCAGCCACCACTTTCAGGTTCCACAGGTCGAATTTGGTGATCCAGCCATCGCTCGTCGCCCAGAATACGAAGCGGCCGTCCTGGGTGAACTTGGGGCCGCCATGCAAGGCGAAGCGGATGATCGGCTGCATCTTGTCGCCATCCAGCACGGTGATGTGATGATCGCCATGCTCGACCACCAGCGTGATGTTGCCGGGATCGGCGGTGAACACCGGCCTGGCCGGCAGGCCGTCGGCGATGGCTTTGATCGCATCCGGTCGTTTCAGTCTCGCCAGGGAATCCGGCAACAGCGCCGGCCCCATGCCGCCCAGGCGGCTGGGCGCGTGGCAGGACAGGCAATAGGTTGCATAGAGTTTTTCCGGGTCGGGTGCGGCATGGGCGAGCGTCGTCAACAAGCTGAATAGGGAGCCGAACAGAAGGGTGTAGGGCGCGCTGCGCGCACCGGTTTTGATCATGCTGGTATCTCCAAGGTTTGCTCGTGGGTGAGGCCGATTTCGACATCGGTCAGATAGCAGCCAGGGTCTTCGGCCCAGAAATTCCCGGTGGTCTGCCAGGCGCGCAGGCGGGTGTTGCCATTGCACATGGCACCGAATACACAGTCGGCGCAGCGGCCTTCAGCCAGCCCCTTGATCCTTCCCCTTGTACCCTGTGAATCGCGCGAGTTCAGAACAGCAGCCAGCCCAGTGTCAGGCCGCCGGCGACGGCCGCCATGCCGGGCAGCACCTGACGGGCCAGTGCAGCGCCGCCTATGATGCTGGCCAGCCCGCTCTTGAAGGCGATGTTGGCGAGGACGGCCAGCAGGATGGCGTTGACGGTCTGCTCGCCGTGCAGACTGCCCAGGTTGAACAGGCGCAGGCTGGACAAGGTAATGGCGTCGACATCGGTCAGACCGGAAACCAGCGCGACGGCGTAAACGCCCTGGCTGCCGACCAGGTCCGACAGCCAGGCTGCGGCGAACAGCACGGCGGCGTAGATCAGCCCGAAACTGAGCGCAGCACGAATTTCGGTGGGGTTTTTGATTTCCAGCTTGGGCGCGTTGGCCTGACTGTCGAGCCGCCGCCAGGCCAGATAGATGATCACCAGACCGGCCAGCGCGCCACCGCCGAACAACGGCAGCAACGGTCGCAGCAATCCCGGCGCCAGCACCGCGATCAGCACCGACAAGCGGATCAGCACCACCCAGTTGGCGAGCAGGATGACGACGGCGGCCATGCCGACGAGTTGCGGCGAGTCGCGGCCGTGGCGCGAAAAGGCCAGCGTCGTCGCGGTGCTTGAAGCGATGCCGCCGAACAGGCCGGTGAGCAGCGTGCCGTGACGTTGCCCGGCGATGCGCAAGGCGGCATATCCGGCTAGCGACAGGCCGGAAATCAGCACTACCATCCACCAGACCTGATACGGATTGACGGCGTTATAAGGCCCGTAGTTCTGATTCGGCAGGATCGGCAGGATGACGAATGACAGCACCGCGAATTGCAGTATCGAGACCAGGTCGAGACGGGACAGATTGCGCGACACACCGCTCAATTCTGGTTTGAAATACAGCAGGGCGGTAGTCAGGATGGCCAGGGTCACCGCCAGTTGTTCGAGATCAAACCAGACCATCGCGCCCAGCGCGTAGCAGACCACCACGGCGGCGATGGTCGTGGTGCCGGGATCATCCGAATCGCCGGCCTTGAAGTAGCTGGCCACCATCATGCCGCCCATGATCAGCAATCCGGCGCCGAGCATCCACGGTGCGCCGGATTTTTCCGACAGCAATGCGCCCAGGGTGCCGGACAGCGCGACCAGCGAGAAGGTGCGCAGACCGGCGCGGGCGGCTGGCGAACGCTCGCGTTCCAGGCCGATCAGCAAGCCGATGGCGAGACTGGTGAGGAAAGGATAGAGCGTGGCAAGTGGATCGGTCGGCATGTGTCCATTATGGCCAATTTCGGGCTGGCCGCTGAACACGTGTTGTCAGCCGATCGGCACGGTGTCCTTGAACGCCTGACGTTGCATCATGCGGTCGAACAGTTCCGACAGGTTGGGATGGGTGCGCCGCCAGTCGATCTCGGGAAAACGGAATTCGAGGTAGCCCAGCGCGCAACCGACCGCGACATCGGCCAGACAGAAGAACTCGCCGGTGCACCAGGTCTGCTGGCCGAGGTCATCGCTCATCATTTTCAGACCGGCTTCCACTTTGCGCATCTGCCGCGCTATCCATTCCGGATCCTGCTTGTCGGCCGGGCGCTTGCGTTCCATGAACACCAGCGCTGCAGCATCGCAAATGCCGTCGGCCAGGGCTTCCCAGCGTTTCACGGCGATCCGCGGGCGTGCGTCCTTCGGTAGCAGTTGGCCGACCGGGCTGACGTGCTCCAGGTATTCGACGATGACCCGGGAATCGAACAGCGTCTTGCCGTCTTCCTGCACCCAGACCGGCACCTTGCCGAGCGGGTTGAATTCGGGAACACGGCTGTCCGGGTTCCAGGGTACATCGACGATCAGTTCATATTCGACGAACTTCTCCGCCGCGACAATGCGCACCTTGCGCACGAACGGGCTGGTCAGCGAGCCGATGAGTTGCATTTTCTGAGGCATGACATTAAGCGTTCGTTGTGTGTGTAATCTGCGGCCCGCGATTCTACCGGGCGGGCGTGGTTTTTACTCCAGCGTCGCCAGGACATGTGGCCAGGCAGTGGCGAAGCGCCGCAAGGTTTCGTCGCGCCCGAGCAAGGCGAGTATCTGGTCGATGGCCGGCGTCTGGGCGCTGCCGAACAGGATCAGACGCAGCGGCATGCCGATCTGCCCCATTTTCAGGCCGAAAGCCTGCGCAGTGTCCTTCAGCAACTGGCCGAGCGCGGGCGCCTCCCAAGCCACCGTGGTAAATTCCGCATGCAGTTTTTCGAACGCGGGCAGAGCCGATCTGGGCAGCTTGGCGCGCAGGTCATCGGCGCCGGCAAGGCTTTGCCTGAAGTAGATGTGCAGGCCATCGGCCAGTTCGACGATGGTGTTGACGCGCTCCTTGACCAGCGCGATCAGGCCGGCCAGATTGTCCTGGCCGGCGGTGGCTATGCCCTGGGCGTGCAGGAAGGGCTGCACCAGTTCGGCCAGCCGGGCGTTGTCGGCTTCCTTCAGATATTGCTGGTTGAGCCAGCCCAGCTTGCTGCCGTCGAAGCGTGCGGCGGAATGGCTGACATGGCCGACATCGAACCATTCGACAAACTGGTCGAGACCGAACTTCTCGTCGTCGCCGTGTCCCCAGCCGAGCCGCGCCAGGTAGTTGAGCAGCGCCTCCGGCAAGTAACCTTCTTCGCGGTATTGCAGCACGGAGACCGCGCCGTGCCGCTTGGACAGGCGTTCGCCATCGTTGCCGAGGATCATCGGCACATGTGCGTAGGTCGGAATCGGTGCGCCCAGCGCGCGCAGGATGTTGATCTGGCGCGGCGTGTTGTTGACGTGGTCGTCGCCACGAATGACATGGCTGATGCGCATGTCCCAATCGTCGATGACGACACCGAAGTTGTAGGTCGGCACGCCGTCGCCGCGCACGATGACCAGATCGTCCAGTTCGGCATTGGCCACCGAAATCGGCCCTTTGATCATGTCATTGAACGTCACCACGCCATCCAGCGGCGTCTTGAAGCGGATCACCGGCTTGGTTGCCAACCCCGCGCCGGCTGGCGGCGTCGGCAGCACCTTGCCGGGTTCCGGGCGCCAGCGGCCGTCATAGCGCGGCTTGTCGCCGCGCGCCTTCTGCGCTTCGCGCATTACATCGAGTTCTTCCTTGCTGGCATAGCAATAGTAGGCGTGACCTTCTTCCAGCAACTGGTCGACCACCTCCTTGTAGCGCTCCATGCGCTGCATCTGGTAGTAGGGGCCTTCGTCCCAGTCGATGCCGAGCCAGGCCATGCCGTCGAGAATCGCCTGCACAGATGCCTGCGTGGAACGCTCGACATCGGTGTCTTCGATGCGCAGGATGAATTCGCCGCCCATCTTGCGCGCATAAGCCCAGGAAAACAGCGCGGTGCGGGCGCCGCCGATGTGCAGATAGCCGGTGGGAGAGGGGGCGAAACGGGTGCGGACCATGATCTGAACGGTAAGACTAAAGTCGGCCATTTTAACCGGCAGACAGGCCTTTGGCCGCCGGAAAAAAGCCTTTGACCCTGCAACCCCGCATCATTAGAATGCGCGCCTCTTTGAACGCAATGTTCAGGGCAGTTAGCTCAGCGGTAGAGCACCGCCTTCACACGGCGGGGGTCACAGGTTCGAACCCCGTACTGCCCACCAAAAAAACCAGCAAATACAGCATGTTACGGCGACTTTAAGGGTCGCCGTCTTTACGTCTGGATGTTTGGGCACAACAGGGTAATCAAGGCGCGATAAACGCGCCATCTGATTCATCGGATAAGGCACCCGGACAATTGCCGCTGTTTCGTGGATCACGCGCGTTATGCCACAATCCAGCGGTCTTCAGCGTCAACTGCGTCAACTGATACCGCGTGTGTCGGGCTTGTTGATCGAACGGCCCGCGCCGGTTGGCGCTGGCCCAGACATTTTTCAGACTTATTTTGGAACCCGGCATCGTGCAAGCTCCGCAGCGTCGTTTCGATCTCCTGATCTTCGATTGGGACGGTACCTTGATGGATTCGGCCGGTGTCATCGCCGCCTGCATCCAGGCCGCCAGCCGCGATATGCAGTTGCCGCCGCCTTCCCGCGAAGCCGCCAGTCATGTCATCGGCCTGGGGTTGCGCGAGGCGCTGGAAATGTTGTTTCCGGCGTTGCCGGAGGCGGCGCACCCGGAACTGGCCGGCCATTACCGACGCCATTTTCTCGGGCAGGATGCGGAAATTCCGCTGTTCGAGGGCGCGCGCGAGCTGGTCGAGGAACTGCATGCCGGCGGCCATCTGCTGGCGGTGGCCACCGGCAAGGCGCGGCGCGGGCTGGATCGGGCTTTCGAGCATTCCGGACTGGCGGCGTTTTTTCATGCTTCGCGGACGGCCGATGAGACATTCTCCAAGCCACATCCGGCCATGATCGAACAACTGCTCGACGAATTGCTGGTGCCGCCGGAGCGTGCGTTGATGATCGGCGATACCAGCCATGATCTGGAAATGGCGCGCAATGCCGGCATCGCGTCTCTGGCCGCCGGTTTCGGCGCGCATCCGCCGGAGAGCCTGGCGGCGTTCGGTCCGCTGGCGGTGTGCCGGAGTTTTTCCGAGCTGGCCGCATGGCTGCGGCGGAACGCTTGATCTGCGCCAGTTCGGCGCTGCTCGATGGCGGTCCGGGGGTGCGTTTCGACGTCCTCGAACCGGGCCACGGCAGGCCCGCTCCGGCTTTCGTCATCCGCTGGTGCGGACAGGTGTACGCCTATCTCAATCGCTGCGGCCACATCCCGGTGGAACTGGATTGGCAGCACGGCGAATTCTTTGATGACAGCGGTCAATATCTGATATGCGCCACCCATGGCGCGCTCTATCATCCCGCCACCGGCGCCTGCCTGGGCGGACGTTGTGCGGGAAGCGGCCTGCGTACCTGGCCGGTGGTCGAGCGCCAGGGACACGTTTATTGCGAGGAAAGTTGAATGTCTGACGACGGTGAATTCAGCGCGGCAAGCGATCGCGGCGCACTCGAGCGTCTGTTGCTGGCGCATTTGAACGAGCAGCGCCGCACCCGGCGGTGGGGCGTGTTTTTCAAGTCGCTTGGCGTGGTCTGGCTGTTTCTGGTGTTTTTCATGCTGCTGGGACATTTCGATGGCGCTTTTGTATCCCAGAGTCCGCATACCGCACTGATCGACGTGAATGGCGAGATCGGCGGCAATGACGGCGTCAGCGCCGATACCCTGATCGGCGCCTTGAATTCGGCATTCGAGGACAAACACACCAAGGCGGTGGTGTTGCGCATCAACAGTCCGGGCGGCAGCCCGGTGCAGGCCGGACAGGTGCACGACGAAATCAAGCGCTTGCGTGCCCGCCACGATAAAACGCCGCTGTATGTCGTGGTCGACGATATCTGCGCCTCCGGCGGTTATTACATTGCGGCGGCGGGCGACAAGATTTTTGTCGACAAGGCTTCGCTGATCGGTTCGATCGGGGTGTTGATGGACGGTTTCGGTTTCACCGAAAGCATGAAGAAGCTGGGGGTTGAACGGCGGCTGCTGACCGCCGGTGACAACAAGGGTTTCCTTGATCCGTTTTCGCCGGTCGCGGCGGAGCAACAGGAACATGCGCGGCTGATGCTGGAGGAAATACACCAGCAGTTCATCCAGGTGGTGCGTCAGGGTCGCGGCGATCGATTGAAAGAATCGCCGGAGCTATTCAGCGGTCTGGTCTGGAGCGGCGCGCGCAGCATTGAACTGGGTCTGGCCGATGCGCTGGGCAGTGTGGACAGCGTCGCGCGCGATATCGTCAAAGTCAAAGACATCGTCGATTACACACCGCAGGAAGGCCTCGCCGATCGCCTCGCCCGCCGCATCGGCACGGCGGTGGGAGACGCCATGCTGCCCTGGGTGCGCGATACGCCGACACTGCGCTGAATCTGCTCGGATTGTTCCGGGATGAGTGATTACCAGCCGATTTCCTGCGCCGAACACGAAGCGCTGGAATTCGCCGTGTTGCGTCGCCGCAAGCTGCTCTTGCGGCTGCGTGATGAAGCCGGTGCGATCCAGGAACTGATCGTGCTGCCGGTCGATGTGGCGACGCGCGATCAGGCCGAATGGCTGACTTTCCGCGATGAAACGCAATCGCTGGGGGTGGTCCGGCTGGACCGGATTGTGTCGGTCGCGCCGGTAGGAATGGCATGAAACCTGTAGTTGGGCTTCCTTTCATCAGCCCAACCTACGCACGACCGCGCTGTTTGGCGCTTTGATCAATACTGGAAAGTCGCCTCGGTTTCCATGATCACGCGGCTGAATTGATCCGCGTGCAGGCCGACATTGAAGCGCATGTCACCGGCTTTTTCGGCTTTCACGACGATCCGCCAGGCGACTTCCTCGCCGGGGTTGAGTTGGGGAACCAGCTTCGGCGTGATCAGTTCGTCTTCACTCAGGACGACTTCGCTGGCGCCGTCACCGCTCAGATAGCGCTGACCGTCTTCGGTGCCGGCGACGATCTTGAGGTTGGTCAGCGGCATCGTGCCCTGATTGAGGACCCGTATCAGATAGACCACGTCTTCACCGACACTGACCGGGTCGTTCAGGTCGACGACTTCCAGCAGCACCGCCGGCAGGCCGAACACGCGGGTTTCGCAGCGGCTGGATGTAGCATCCGCGCGCTTGCCGACTGCCGCGCTGTTGACGACGCTCTGGCCGAGCAGCGCCGGGGTGAAGGTCGCGCACGCCGTCTGGTTGGCGCCGGGGGCGAATGCCTCGAATATCCAGGTGATTTGCGTCGCATCCATGCTGCTGGCGTCCGGAGTGACGCTGGCGACGGTCACGCCCGCCGGTATCGGCAGGGTCAACATCGCCATCTGTTCGTTCAATTCGCCTCGATTGGTCAGGGTGTTGCAGACGCTGAAGTTCTTGTGCACCGGTGATTGCATCGGCGCTTCGCAACTCAGGGCAAGCTCCGGCATGGGTCGCGGCAGTTTTTCCTCAACCCAGAAATTGCTGCATGCCTTGGGCGTCACCACGCGATAGCGGCGTTCGCCGGAGATGAACGTGAATTCGTAGGCATCGAACGGTTTCTTGCCGGCCCACAGCACGTTGCGCAGCAGATCGGCCTTGCCCTTGGTGCGGGTCGACATGGCCGGCAGCAGGGTGCCGACCGGGATGCTCAATTCATGGATTTCGGCGTTCTGCACGGCATGACGGAAATCATCCATGTCCCCCAGGTAGTCGCTCATGCGCAGCACTTTCTGGATATCCGCCTGCAGCGATTCCTTGAGAAAGGTGCGGCGCAGATCATCCGGTGTTTTCAGCGGATCGGCGAAACGCGTCGCTGGATTGCCCAGGTGGGTGGCGCGATGGAATTCGGTTTGGGCAAGGGCCAGTTGTCCGGCACAGAGGGTGACGATGAACAGCAACAGAGCGGAAAACGAATGGATCGGCATGGCGGTGCGCATGTTGACGAACGGTGGCTTGAGTTTAGCGCTTGCTGACGGCAATTCGGGTGTCGGGTATCACACTCTGGAATCGGGTCCCGGCACGGCGTAATTCATGCGGGCCAGATTGACCAGCACGCCGTGCAGCCGCTCGACGACATCGGCCAGGCAGGTCTCGATGATTGCAAAGGATATTTCCGACGCGCTGTCGCCGCGTCCCGCCGCCCAGTTCACCGAGGCGGCGATGGCCGCATAGCAGAGGCCGAGTTCGCGGGCCAGATAGGCTTCCGGCATGCCGGTCATGCCCACCATATCGACACCGTCGCGGGCCAGGCGATCGATTTCTGCCTTGGTTTCCAGGCGCGGGCCTTGCACCGCGCCGTAGACGCCGCCGGACATGAACGGTTCGTTGGCGCGTCGCAAGGCGTCCATGCAGCGTTGCCGCATGACTTCGCAGTAGGGCCAGGTGAAATCGAGATGGGTGACCGGTTTGCCGTTGAATTCGGTAAATGTGGTTTCACGGCCATGCGTGTAATCGATGATCTGGTCCGGCACACACAGATCGCCCGGTTTGAGCTCGGGATGAATGCCGCCGACCGTGGCGACCGAGACGATGTGGCTGACTTTCTGCTCGCGCAGCGCCCACAGATTGGCGCGGTAGTTGACCAGATGCGGCGGAATGGTATGGCCGTGACCGTGGCGGGCCATGAAGGCTACCGGATGGCCGTCGAGATCGCCGAAGGTGAGGGGGCCGGAGGGTTCGCCATATGGGGTGCGTATGACTTGTCGGTGCGTAATGGACAGGCCGGGGAGTTTGGTCAGCCCGGAGCCGCCGATGATGCCTAACATATGAGTTCCTTCAACCATGTAGGGTGCGTCGTACGCACCATTTCACTTGAATGCGTAGATGGCCGGCAGATTGCGCCACAGGCCGTAGGCATCCATGCCCATGCCGAACACATAGCGGTCGGGCAGATGCAGGCCGACGAAGTCGGCGGCGATGGGTTTGGGGCGGCCGATATGCTTGTCGGCCAGCACCGCGATCTTGACATCGGCGGCCCCCAGTTCCAGCAAGCGGGCTTTGGCTGCCGCCAGCGTGTGACCTTCGTCGAGAATGTCATCCATCAGCAGGATGTTGCGGCCTTGCAGGTTCTTGCGTGGCAGCACGCTCCATTCGATCTCGCCGCCTTGGGTGCCGTCGCGGTAGCGGGTGGCGTGCAGGTAGTCGAATTCGAGCGGAAAGCCCAGTCGCGGCAGCAGTTTGCCGGCGAACACCACTGCGCCGCCCATGACGCACAGTGCAATCGGGAAACGGTCTGCCATCGCATCGGTGATCTGGCGCGCGAGTTGGTCCAGGGTCAGTTCTATTTCGGTCGCGCCGTGCAGCAGTTCGGCCTGGTTGAACAGCGCCCAGGCTTGCTGGCTATCGGTGATCGGGTTTCCCATGCTCAGCCCGCCAGAGTCCGTTGACGGCGCGCCTCGTATAGACAAACGCCGGCGGAAACCGAGACGTTGAGGCTTTCGACCTGGCCGTACATCGGAATGCGCACCAGCAGGTCACAGTGTTCACGCGTCAGTCGTCGCATGCCGGCGCCCTCGGCGCCCAGCACCAGCGCGGCCGGGCCGGAGAAATCCGCGTCCATCACGGCACCCGGCGCTTCGTCGTCGGTGCCGATGATCAAAATGTTTTGTTCCTTCAGATCGCGCAGCGTGCGCGCCAGGTTGGTCACCGTGATGTACGGCACCGATTCCGCCGCGCCGCTGGCCGCCTTCATGGCCACCGCGCTCAAGCCGGCGGCACGGTCCTTCGGGGCGATCACCGCATGCACGCCAAAGGCATCGGCGCTGCGCAGGCAGGCGCCCAGGTTGTGCGGATCGGTGACGCCGTCGAGCACCAGCAGCAGCGCCGCTTCGGGCAGGTCTTCCAGCACTTCGTCGAGGTCGCGTGCGAGCTGGATCGGGTCGGCCGAAGCCACCACGCCCTGCGACTTGCCGCGCGCCATTTCCTCGACCCGTGCGCCGTCGGCCAGCACCACACGGACATTGCGATCGGCGGCGACCTTGAGCAGATCCTTGGCGCGTTTGTCGCGCCGGGTCTGGTCGAGATAGATGACCTGGATACTTTCGGGATGATGGCGCAAACGGGCGATGATGGCGTGGAAGCCGTGGATCAGCAGGCGTTGGCTCATCGACCCTTGCCTCCGGTTTTAGCGCCGGATTTCTTGTTGCCGGCAGCCGCCGGGCGGGTCACCGTGGCTTGCGGCTTGCCACCGGATTTCGGCTTGCCCAGGCCGCCGGCCGCCTTGGCGGCAACAGCGTGCGCGGCGGGCGAGGTGTCCACCAGCGCGAAGTCGATGCGCGACGATTCGATGTCCACCTGCACTACGCGGATGCGCACCTTGTCGCCGAGACGGAAGCGCTTGCCGGTGCGCTCGCCGAGCATCTGATGCCGCGCCGCGTCGAAGTGGTAATAGTCCTGGCCGAGTTCGGTAACGTGCACCAGGCCTTCGACGAAGACTTCGTGCAGCGCCACGAACACGCCGAAGCTGACCACGGCGGAAATGACGCCGTCGAATTCCTCGTTGATCTTGTCCTGCATGTAGAAACACTTCAGCCAGGACACCACATCGCGCGTCGCATCATCGGCGCGGCGCTCGGTCATCGAGCAATGCGTGCCGACGTTTTGCCAATTGCCGGGGGTATAGGTTTCATTCTTCAGGCAGGCCTTGATCGCGCGATGCACCAGCAGATCGGGATAGCGGCGGATCGGCGAGGTGAAATGCGTGTAGGCCTCGTAGGCCAGGCCGAAGTGGCCGGCGTTCTCCGGTGTGTAGACCGCTTGCCGCAGCGAACGCAGCAGCACGGTCTGCAACAGTTGCTCGTCCGGCCGGCCCTTGATCTTGGCCAGCAGTTCGGCGTAATCCTTGGCATGCGGCTCGTCGCCGCCGGTCAGGAAGAAACCGAATTCGGCGAGGAATTCGTGCAGCGCCTTCAGCTTTTCCGGCGTCGGGCCTTCATGCACGCGGTACAGCGCCGGATGTTTGCGTTTTTGCAGGAACTCGGAGGCGCAGACGTTGGCCGCCAGCATGCATTCCTCGATCAGCTTGTGCGCTTCGTTGCGGCTGGACGGCACGATGCGCTCGATCTTGTCGTGCTCGTCGAACAGCATCTTGGTCTCGACCGTTTCGAAGTCGATCGCGCCGCGCTTGGCGCGGGCCTTCAGCAGTACCTTGAACAGCTTGTGCAGGTTTTGCAGATGCGGCAGCACCCAGCCCTTGTCGGTCGGCGTTTCGCCGGCCGACAGCCAGTCCCACACCTGGTTGTAGGTCAGGCGCGCCTTGGAATGCATGACGCCGGGGTAGAAGCGGTGTTTCTTGATGTTGCCGAAACTGGAAATCTCCATCTCGCAGACCATGCACAGCCGATCGACTTCCGGGTTCAGCGAGCACAAGCCATTGGACAGTTCCTCCGGCAGCATCGGAATGACCCGGCGCGGGAAATACACCGAGTTGCCGCGATCAAACGCTTCCTTGTCGAGTGGCGCCCCAGGCTGCACGTAATGCGACACGTCGGCGATGGCCACCCACAAACGATAGCCGCGGCCTTCCGGCTGGCAATAAACCGCATCGTCGAAATCGCGCGCGTCTTCACCATCGATGGTGACCAGCGGCAGTTCGCGGATGTCCTCGCGGCCGTTGCCGAGGTCTTTCTTCAGCACGCCCTTGGGCAGTTTCTTCGCTACCGCCTGGACTTCCGGCGGAAACTCGTTGGGCAGATTGTGCTTGCGCAGTGCGATCTCGATTTCCATGCCCGGATCGGCATAGCTGCCGAGCACCTTGGTCACCCGGCCGACCGGTGGCGCGTGCTTGGTCGGTTGCTCGACGATTTCGGTCATCACCACCTGACCGGAGGAGGCGCCCAGGTCGGCGTGATCGGGTATCAGGATGTCCTGGCTGATGCGGCGGTTTTCCGCCACCACCCACTGGTAGCCGCGTTCGCGGTAGAGCCGGCCGACCAGCGTTTGGTTGACCCGATCCAGCACCTCGACGATCTTGCCTTCCTTGCGGCCGCGTCGGTCGACGCCATGTTCGCGCACCATGACCCGGTCGCCGTGCAGTACGCCGCGCATTTCCTTTTCATGGATGAACATGTCGCCCGACTTGTCGTCCGGGATGAAGAAACCAAAGCCGTCCTGATGACCTTCGACACGGCCATTCTTGACGTCGATCTTGTCCGGCAGGCACAGCGCTCCGCGTCGGTTGATGATGATCTGGCCGTCGCGCTGCATGGCGCGCAGACGCACATTGAAGGCGTCCATTTCATCCGGTTCGATGCCCAGGCGAACTGCGAAATCTTCACTATCGACCGGGCCGGCGGCTTCGGTCACCAGTTGCAGGATGAATTCCCGGCTCGGCATGGCCTGGCCGTATTTGGCGCGTTCGCGCTCCAGATGCGGGTCCTGCCAGCGCAAAGCCTTGTGGCCACGGCGTGGCGTGGCGTTCTTCACGGCGGTGGCGGGGGTGTCGATCGCGGGATTTTTCACGGGAGAGGATTTTTTCGTTGACATGGATTCGTTCAGATCATTAAGATGCGCGTCTTCTTGGCCCAGGTGGCGGAATTGGTAGACGCACTAGGTTCAGGTCCTAGCGCTTGCAAGGGCGTGGAGGTTCGAGTCCTCTCCTGGGCACCAAGTTAAACAAAAAAGCCGGCTTGAAGAAGCCGGCTTTTTTCATTTCAGCTTCCTCGTTAAGTTGCAGCGCTTTCATTCGTACGTCCAGTGCGGGTCGGAAGTCGCGAATGTTAACACGCGATAACACGCGGCAGGCTGGCTCAAGGCCCATGCCGCAAGCACAAGCCGTTGCCCGATCCGATTCCGGCAATTTCCCCGCTGTGCCTGCTTCACCGTTTCAAGAATGCCGGATGGATGATCGGCATGATGCCGTCGGCGGATTCGCCGGGTTCCGGGAAGGTGACCATGGATGACCAGAGCTTGATCAGTTCGCGGTTGATCACTTCTCCGGACTGGCGTTCGCGTTCCTCGACGCGGGCGATGCATATTTCAACGGGTACGCAAAAGCAGACGTAGACGACGCGATGCGTGGGATGCAACTTGTTGTAGATGGCGCGTCTTTTGCGGGCGGTGATGTTGGTCTGGTCCCAGATGAACGCGGCTTTTGCTGCGATCAGATCATTCAGGCGTTGCTTCAACAACAGTTTGGCCTGGTGCTGGTATTGTTTGAACGCTTCCGCATAGCTCAGCCGGTTTTGCTCGGCATAGGCTTCGATAAAGGCATCGGTCGAGGCGATCGGCAAGTGCTCCGGATGGGCGGCGGCCCAGGTGCTTTTGCCGCTTCCCGGCAAGCCCACCAGCACGTAGGCGATGGGCTTCTTGTCAGATATCGAGGACGCGGCCGCCGCAAGCGGGTTCATAAGCCCACCGTGAAGCCGAACACGTTGCCGGGGTCATGCTTGATACGTTCGCTGAGCAAGGCATCCCAATGCGGCGCGAAATGTTTTTTCCAGTCCGAACGACTCTGCTGGACGGCGCTGATCGGATACAGCCGCCCTCCCAAAGCACGGTTGAGTTCGTAAAAACGGCGGTTTTCCCGCATGGCATTCATGACCAGGCCGGGGTGCGGCGGTACAGTGCGCAGTACGTCGAAGCCGTAACACAACTCGTCGTCGGGCATGGTCGGCAGTTGCCGCGTCAGTTTCGAGCGCAGCATCGGATAAAACAGGATGGGCGAGCCGGGCAACACCTGCGCCGGGTTGATCGATTCGATGACTTGACGCGCAATTGCCTCGATGTGGGCATCCGCCACGATCAGATCCAGCCAGGGGTGCGGGAAATCACCCAGGCCGGCCGCATCGAGCGCCGCAACCGCCTCGACGACCAGGTCGGCATAGCCGAAAAAGCTGCGGTCTTGCACCGTTACGGAATCGTCGCGATGCTGGAGCCCTTGATAGGGCTGGTCCGGCAATTCCTCCGGCTTGGAGTAGAACGATGTGGCTTCGATGAAATAGGCGAATGCGCCGCGTATCGCTTCGCAATGGCCGCGCAGATGCGAGTAACGTTCGTCCCGGATCAGGAAACGCAGGTCGTGCAGCATGGTTGGCAGATCGGGGTAGCGCAAGCGATGCGTCCGCGCCTGTGTCGGCGCCGGATGCAGTCGCAGGGTGGCGCGAACGATGATTGCGCAGAGCCCGAGGCCACCCAGCACGGTGTTGAACAGGCTGGCGTTTTCGTGGGTGGAACAGGTAAGCAACTCTCCGGTGCCGGTGACCACCTGAAGTTCCAGCGCGTGATCGATCTGGCCGCCATGCCGGTAAGTAGTGCCGCCGAATCCGCCAACCGACAATGTGCCGCCCACCGTGGTGCCGAGAAAATCGGTCAGAACCACCGGAGTCAGGCCATGTTCCAGGGTTGCCAGCAACAGTTTGCGCCAGGTGATGCCGGCATCGACGATGGCGTGATCGGCGGTGATCTCGTGGATGCCATCCAGCGAACTCATGTCGATGACGATCCCTGCCGCCGCTTGGCTCTGGCCGAAGGTATTGAAGGCGTTGCCCCGGCAGGCCACACGGATGCCGTGGCGGTAGGCATAGGCCATGGTCTTGACCACATCGTCCACCGATCCGGGCCGCAATACGGCGATCGGTCTGTGGTGCACGATATGTCCATAGTCGACGCCCGCCGCGTCCAGTGCCGCGGTGTCTGTTGTCAGCATGCCATCGAGATCCGGGGGCGGCGCGTTTGACCCGGCGCTGGAAATGGTCGACCAGCCACGTTGCTCGGGATCAAAGCGGACGATGGATTTCTGACTGGTCAGCGGCGGAATGGGCATGGTGATGATGAGTTTAGGCTTAGGTAGGTGGGTTCGGGCATCAATCGGACCGTGGCGCCAGGCTGACGCGTCTTTTTACACCATGGTATACCATCAAGAACGGGGTTCCCGAGCGGTCCAGCCCGCCAGCCAGATGCCCGAGCCGAGACTCCGCATTGGCTGTCAGCAAGTCTTGCGCCGAAGCGCCGAGGCCCAGTTGGTCGCTCAGGGTTCGCAGCGCGGGCAGGATACCGGACAGATTCAGGCTGGTTGAATAGAACTTGATGTCGAACGAGACGCGCGGGTTGCCGGGTTCGCGCGCTTCCATGTATTCCAGCGGCCGATCAGGCCAGTCGCGGGCGCAGGCCGAGAAGACAGTCTCGATTACGGCTTGGGCGGCGGTCAGGTCGCCCAGCAGTTGCAGCGCCCGGCGGCGCATGGAGCGGCGTGTCAGCAAGGGGTAAGCGCGATATTCGGTCAGCACCGGTCGGGCATTGCCGACAATGCACCACTTGTAACCAAGAAACTGCAGCGTCGAATCATTCGAGCCTAGCAGCAGTCTGGCCGCCGGTGCGGCTTGTCCGGAAAAATCCAGATAAGCCTTGTAGCGACGCACACCGGCATCGCCCTCGTAGCCGAACCCGACATAACCGGTCCGCTTGAGTGCCGCCCGGTAATCCGTCAGCAGTTCCGCCGGCATGCCCAGATGCTGGCTGAACGCCAGCAGCGCGCGATCGGGGTCATCGCCGAGGCGCTGCTTGCTGAATCCGAACAAGCCCCGCTCGGCGCTGAGTCCGGCCTGGCTGAGTTTGAACGAGGGTTCCGCCGTATGCAGGATGGCATGCTCGCGCAGCCAGTCGAGAATCGGGCCGCTCAGATCATTGTTCATGATCCCGCCTCGGCGCGGACATAGCGTTGGAAATGCGCTTCCAGACGGTCATAGATCCGGCGTTGATCCGCACTGATTGACAACAGTTCGCACATGTCGTGCAAGCGAAAGTGCGGCGACAGCTGCGGCGGGACGTCCTGGAAGAACAATTGCGCGGCGCGGTACAGCACATAATTCAGCGGCAGGGGAAAGCCCAGCAGCCATTCGTAGTCGATCAGAACCATGCGGCCATCCTGGACAATCCAGTGATCGAAACCCTGGTCGATATTGCCGCTCATTACCAACGCCGCCTCGCTTGGCAGGTCATCGGCGAAAAGGCTTGCGGCGCCGTCCGGACCGATCAGCTCGGCGGCGTGTTGGTCAAAGCCGGTGACCAGGCCGCGATATCGCGCCAACTGGGATTCGATGCCGACGCGATCATCGGCAAAGATGGCCTGCAGCAGGTTTTGATGCAGGCTTTGGCCCTCGATGTAGGGCATTTCCAGCAGGTCTTCACGCATCTCGCAGGCGCAGCTCGACACCGGTCCCTGCGTGTCGCGCATGATCCGATGATTGGCGGCCATGCGCCGCAGATGCGCGATGCCTTCGGTATGCAGGGCACGTTTGAATACACGCTTGCGCCCAGTATCGGCCGCGACGATGACCGTTTCGATCTGAAACCGGCGGGCGCGGGCGAGCGCCGGTTGGCGGTAAAGGACTTTGCCTTGCCAGATCGGGTCAGGCATGCGCGGCCGCTTCGAGAAAATCTTGCAGCGATTCGATCGCGGCGGCCTGATCGAACAGCTCGCCAACCCGCGCGCGCAATTGGCCGCGCACCGCGTCGCGCCAGTCGCGGTCATGCGCCAGTGCGTGCGCGATGCGAACGTAGTCGTCGGCATCTGCGGCGATCAAGCCTTGAAAGCCGAGCCGCTTCAGCATCGCGGCACTTTGCCGAGCACGCATCAAGCGGCCATCGAAGGTGACGACAGGCAAGCCGCTGGACAGGGCGTCCAACGCGGTGTTGCCGCCGGACCATCCAGGCGGATCAAGCATGACATCGCACAGCCGGTTGACTTCCAGATAGTCGGGGTGGCGCAGAGATGGGAGGACGACGACCCGGTCACGCAGGTTCAGGTCAAAGCGATTGAACGCGCTGTTCAGGCGTTGCATGTAACAACTCGTCAGCGTCGGGTTGTCCGCTTCGAATATGACCAGCACACCACTGGCGTCACCTGCCAGCACAGCGGCCAGCAGAGGATCGAAATCGGGGTGTAGTTTAAACAGCGATTGTGGACACAGGTAGAGGGTTTTCGCTTCTGGCAGTCCGAAGTCGCCGCGTTGCTTGCCGGCCGGGCAGGCGGGCCGCGGATACGACACGCCCAGGCCATCAAGCAGGATCAGTCGTTCCCGGTAATGCGAAACGGCATCGGCCGGCTCGGCATCGCGGCTGGACAGGAAGTAATCGATGCTGGCCAGGCCGCTGGTCACAGGATGCCCCCAGCCGGCGCATTGCACCGGCGCCAGTCGCAGGGCCGCCAGCAGAAAGGAGTGCGGGTCCATGCCCAGTTCCGGATAGATCAGCACATCCAGAGCATCCTCGCGGATGCGTTTGCCGCAGGCTTCCAGGCTGGCGAAAGCGGCTGCCGCAAGATCGACGAAATGGTCGCAATTGGCGGCGATTTCACGCGTCAGCGGGTCGCGCCGGGGGCTGCCGTGATAGACGAAGGTCTCGAAACGGCGGCGATCGAGCAGGCTGATCCAGCGATGAAAATAGCCGCCGACCGTGCACAAACGGAAATAGCCGGACGCGAATCCAACCCGGATGCGGCGTCCGCGCACATTCCCACTAGGCAAATTCGAGCTCAACTCAGGGAAATGCGGACGCAGTTGATCGGTGATGAAATCGCCGTACAGACTTTGCAATTCACGGTCGTCGCGTCCTTGATAAGCGAGAAAGAAATTCACCCGCCACAAGTGTTGCACGCATGCGCCGGCTGAGTCGCAATGAAATCGCGCGGCATCGTTCCGCAAAGCGCTTAGTCCTTCCGCCAGACGTTGGCGTGCCGCCTCGATGTTTGCAGATGAATCATAGATAACCGGCAGCGTGAGCACCGCGCCCAGCGCCGCGCCGAGATGCTCGGGATGGCGGGCGAGGATCCGACGATAGCATTCGATGGACGCTTCGGTCTGATTGTCCAGCGCAAGTTTCGCGGCGCGCGTCAGTTCCGACGCGAGCCGGTCGCTCGCGAGGCGTCTCGGAGGTGAGCGGGGCAACATCATGTCCGGCGCCGGCAATATCGATCAGCCGCGCCGAGCAACAGGACGTCGGTCGTTGGCGCTGCGCAAGAAAGCGGTGTCGACAGGAGCGGGATGCATCGATATCGATGCATCGAACACGCGGAAGGATCGAGAATTTTCAACTCGGAGAATCTCTACCGTGATCTACGCTTGAAATACATGGCGAAGAGGCTGTCGTGTCAGATATCCAAGGGCGATGCGAGCGGAATTTTGTGACCAGTCGCGCAGGGAATTTGTTAAATTGTCTGTCTTGGAAAAGGGCCGTTTCTGGCAATTTCACGTGTCTTGTTCAACCGGTTTGATTCTCGCTGGAGCCGTGAGTTCGGGGCAAGCCGCATGTAAGTTCAAGAGGTGCAAAAATGTTCATGCGTAAAGGCAAAAACCGACTTCCCGTCAGGAAACCATTGGTCCGTTGTTTACGCGATGCGTTTCGTGTCGAGCCGCTTGAACCACGCGTGCTGCTGTCCGCCGATCCGGTCATGGGGGCCATGCAGGCCATTCTCCCGGCCGATCGGGACCAGGATCATTTCGGCGCATATGACATCCTGACCCAGCAGGATTACTTTGAGGATGCCCAGCCCTTCCAGACTCAGCATGCCTTGCTGGAGCGCGCTTATCAGAATCCGAATCACGACTTCCCGGTCGACAAGCTGGCTTTCGACATGGCGCGTCTGTCGGAAGGTCAAGGCTACATGGACAGCCTGTTTGTGGTGGCCGCCAATGAAACCCTGGCCGGCAGCGGCACACTCAACGTCAGCATCCTCAACAGCGGCACCATCAGCCCCGGCTATTCGCCCGGCATGCAGAATGTCGCCTCGTTTACCCAGACCGATTCGGGCACGCTGAACATCGAAATCGGCGGCCTGACCGCCGGCACCCAATACGACCAGATCAACGTCAGCGGGCTGGCGACCCTGGATGGCGCGCTGGCCGTGGAATTGATCGACGGTTTCAGGCCGGTCGAGGGCGATACCTTTGACATCATGACCTTCAGCTCGGTCAGCGGGCGTTTCGATACCGGCAATGGCCTGCTTTACGCCGGCGAAGGTATCTATTTCGAGGTCGCGCAGAACGATACCCATCTGACCCTGATCGCGCATGAACTGGATACCTATACCAGCTTCGTCCTGAATGCGATCGTCGGTGAATCGGAGAACAGTGTCGGCCAGTGGCTGAATTTCGATTACTTCCTGAATGATCTTTCGATCGCGTTTACCGGATCGCTGGAGTTGGGCAACGGCCTGTTCCTGAGCGGCGATTTCACGCTTGGCTATGACGCGCAACAAACGCTGACCAATCCGGTCGACGCTACCGCCATCGATGTCACCTACTGGCAATTGGGACTTGTCGATGGCAGTGGTTTTCTTGGTTTGGATGGCCCGGCCGACAACCCGGCGGCCAAGGGTTTGAGTTTCTCCGATGCGAATTTCGGCATTGTTTTTGTTGATCCGGAAACGGTAAATGTCGATTACGGCTGGATCATCGGCGAAGGCTTGGTCGGCTCGATCGATGTGCTCGGACTGGGTTCTCTGACCGCCAGCGGCACCAATCTGGCGTTCGCCTTCAGCCAGGGCTTTGGCACGCTGGCTGATGCCAGCGCCAATGACACGGTGGTCGATTTTTCAACCTCACCGTTTACCTTGGGTGGTTTCGAACTCGCCGATGATGGCAGTCGTGGAGAATATCTGCTGCTTTCCGGCGGCATCAGCCTGGGCATTGGCGACATTGCGCTATCCGGTGATCTGGGCGTTTCCCTGGCCGGCGGCGAGATGGTCATCGCCGGACACAACGTCAGCGCCGGCCTCGTCGCCGGTGGCGTATCGGTCGGCATCGCCAATGGCGAGTTCGGTCTGGTCATCAATGCCGTGGGCAAGATCGCATTCGAGGGCAGCGGCTCGCTGGCCTTGAGTGGCGGCGGTTTCGCTGATCTCAGCGCCGAAGCGGCAAGCCTGCGCTTCAATGAAACCGATCAGGACTATACCGGTCAGGTCCTGGAATTCGCCGGCGATTTCCAGTACGTCTTCGGCAGCCTGTCGGCATCCACCAGTTTGCAGGCCGCCAGCGTTGTCGGTCTGGCCGCGAGTCTGGGCGACAGCCTCAACATCGGCGGCGACTTCGCCTTCGAAGCCAGCGCCGATGGCTCTTCGATGACTGTCATTGCGCAGAATGCCAGCGCGCGTCTGCAAGCCGGCGAGTTCGACATCGGTGTCGATGATGCCGCGCTGGGTCTGTTCATTGATGCCGGCGGACGCGTGCTTGAAGCGCAAGGCGCGCTCGGCGCCGAACTGGGTGATCTGGTCAGCCTGTCCGCCAATAGCGTCGCGGTGCGCTGGAACGAGACCCTTTCCGATTTCAGCAACGTCACCCTGCAAGCGGCGGATCTGAGCTACACCTTCAAGGCTGACCTGGTTGCCTCGTTGCAGGAAATCGCCATCGGCGGCGCCAGCCTGCAACTGGGTGGTTTCCTGATGGCCAGCGGCAGTCTGGCGGTGCGGCGTGGCGTCGATGTTCCGCTGACCCTGGCCGACAACAGCCTGGTGACTGTCGATCAACTCACCATCGGCGGCAGCGGGCTGACCGCTCAGGTCGGATTGAATATCGGTACGACTGAATTCGTGGGTTTCGACATCCAGGATATCGATCTGGCTTTGGCGCTGTTCGCCAATCCGAGTGATACGACGCAGCAATGGCAAGCCTTGCAAGGTACGGTTGGTGCAGTCTCGATCGAGGGCATCGACGGTTTGTCGCTGGCTGCCGATAGTCTGACTGTCGAATACAACGCAGCCAGTCCCGGACTTTCGGTAATCGATTTTTCCGGCGCGCATGCACTCGATGTGCTGGTCGCGCCCGGTGAGTTCGTCACGCTCGATATGGACGGAGCCAAGGGCGAACTGCTGCAAGCCAGTGGCAACCTGACGGTCGACCTGTTCGGCTTCGTGCAACTGGAAGGTGGCTTCGCGATCGAGAAGAGCACCGAAACGGTGACGCTGGCGGACGCCGACCCGACGGATGGAATCCCGGCGGACGTGGTCAAGGTGGATATGCTGACCATCGGCGCGAGCGGTGTCGACGCCTTTGCCGGTGTTGGCGGCGGCACGGCGGGTGCGATCGGCCTCGAACTGCAGGACGTCAATTTTGCGCTGGCGATCGCCAGCGACCAACAGAACCTCGCGCGCAAGTGGACCGCCATGAGCGCCACCGCGGGCGACATCGAACTGGTGGGTTTGACCGGCCTAAAAGCCAGCGCCGACACGCTCAGCCTGGAAATCAACCAACAAGCCGCGGACGGCAGCCTGATCGACTGGCTGGCCATGCCATACACGGTCACCACCGGCCCGAGCAGCAGCCAAACGCTCGAAATCGACGGCAGTATCGGCGAACTGCTGCGCGCCAGCGGCAACCTCACGCTCGACGTCTACGGCTTCTTCCAGGTTTCCGGCGGCTTCGCCTTCGAAAAGAGCAGCACTGCCCTGCTGCTCAACGACGTCGGCGGCACGGAAATCGACGTCGACCTGCTGACCATTGGCGGCGCCGGCGTCAACGCCTTCGCCGGCCTGAATGGCGGCACCAGCAGCGCCATGGGTCTCGACCTGAGCGGCGTCAACTTCGCCCTCGCCCTGATGAGCGAACAGGTTGCGGAAGGGGCGGGTAGTACAACCCCGGCACGCAAATGGAGCGCCCTGCAAGCCGACGCCGACGGCGTCAGCCTGACCGGCATCGACGGCCTCACCGTCGCCGCCGACAGCCTCAGCGTCCAGATCAACCAGGCCGCCACCGACGGCACGGTGATCGACTTTGCCGCGCGCAACCTCCATGTCGCCACCGGCCCTGGACTCAGCCAGACCCTCGCGCTCGACGGCAATGAGGGCGAACAACTCAAAGCCGCCGGCCACCTCGAACTCGACGTCTTCGGCTTTTTACAACTCGAAGGCGACTTCGCCTTCGAGAAATCCACCGACACGGTCACCCTTAATGATGGCACCGATACCACCGACGCCAGCCAAGTCACCGTCGACCTGCTGACCCTCGGCGGCGACGGCATCGACGCCTTCGCCGGCCTCAATGGCGGCAGCGACAGCGCGCTCGGCCTGCAACTGGCTGGCGTCCAATTCGCCCTGGCCCTCGCCTCGGAGAAGCCCAGCGTCACCAACGCCCGCAAATGGCTCAGCCTCGAAGCCAACGCCAGCAGTGCCGGCCTGATCGGCATCGACGGCCTGACGCTCGGCGGCAGCGACCTGCACATCGAAATCAACCAGGCCGGCAACGCCGCAGCGGTTGCTGACGGCAGCCTGCTCGACCACAGCACCGACGGCTTGGAAATCAGCACCGGCCCCAGCAGCACGCTCACCCTCGGCATGGACGGCGCCGACGGCAAACTGCTCAAAGCCAGCGGCAACCTGCACCTCGACGTATTCGGCTTCTTCCAGGCCGACGGCGGCTTCGCCATCGAACAAAAGACCAGCCAGATTACCCTGGCCGACACCGACAACGACCCCGCCACCCCGGCCGAACAAGTTGACATCGACCTGCTCGCCATCGGCGGTTCCGGCATCGACGCCTTCGCCGGCCTGAATGGCGGCCAAGACAACGCCTTGGGCCTCGCCCTGTCCAGCGTCGACTTCGGCCTTGCCCTGATGAGCGAACAACTCCCGGCCGGCAGCAGCGCCACCGCCCGCGGTTGGACCGCGTTGCAAGCCACGGCCGGCAGCGTCAGCTTCATCGGCATCGACGGCCTGACCGTCGCCGCCACCGACCTCAGCGTCGAAATCAACCAATCCAACGACCCGGCCACCCAACCGGTGGCCGACTTCGCCGCCCAAGGCCTGAGCATCCAGACCGGACCTGAAACGAGCCTAGACCTCGACATGGCCGGCAGCGACGGCCAACTGCTGCGCGCCGCCGGCACGCTCGACATCAACCTGTTCGGCTTTCTGCAAGTCAGCGGCGACCTTGCCTTCCAGAAAAGCGATGGCGAAATCACCCTTGCCGACGCCAACCTCGACGACGCCACCCCCGGCGAAACCGTGCAGGTCGACCTGCTCACGCTGGGTGGCCAGAACCTCAACGCCTTCGCCGGCCTGAATGGTGGAACGGAAGACGAACTCGGCCTCAAGCTCGACGACCTCGACTTCGCCCTGGTGCTCGCCACCAGCAAAGCCGAAGCCGAACGCAACTGGACCAGCGTCCAAGGCACGGCCGGCGGCATCAGCCTGGTCGGCATCGACGGCCTCAGCGTCGAAGCCACCAGCCTCGAAGTCGCCCTCAATCAGGCCGGCAAGCTCGGCGACCAGGTCATCGACTACAGCAGCGGCGCCACCGACCTCGACGTACGCACCGGCCCATCCAGCGCCATCACGCTCGATCTCGACGGATCGGAAGGCCAGATCCTCAAGATCGCCGGCCACCTCAACCTCAACGTCTTCAACTTCTTCAGCGTCGAAGGCGACTTCGCCTTCCAAAAGATCGCCAACCAAAGCGTCACCCTCAGCAACGGCGAAGTCATCGACGTCGAACTGCTGACCCTGGGCGGCCAGGACATCAGCGCCTTCGCCGGCATGAATGGCGGCAGCGACGACGCCCTGGGCTTGAGCCTGGGCGACGCCGACTTTGCGCTCGCCTTGATGACCGACAAGGCCAACGCCGCGCACCACTACACCACGCTGCAAGCCACTGCCGGGTTGGCCGAATTCATCGGCATCGACGGCCTCACGCTCAGCGCCGACACCCTCGCCGTCAACATCAACCAAGGCATCACGCTGGCCGCCGAACCGGAAATCAGCGACAGCCAGAACGCCCAATGGACGCTCAGCCTCACCCCCGGCACGGCCGGCACGCTCGACTTCGGCTACAACGGCGCCAGCGCCGCCGTCAGCCTGACCGGCATGGAAACCAACCTTGAACTGATAGAAAAGCTCACCGCCGGCCTGGAAAGCCTGACCGGCATCGGCGAAGGCAACGTCGCCATCACCGGTAGCCGCTTCGAAGGCTACCGCATCGAATTCATCGGCGACCTGGCCGGCGCCGATGTCGCCGACCTCATGGTCGCCAGCCAGGCCGCCGGCATCAGCAGCAGCGTCAGCACCACGCAAACCGCGCAGACCGGCATCGACGAAGAAAAACGCCTGAGCATCGAACGCCTGCGCGGCACCCCGCCGGCGATCGACGTCGAAGTCAGTCAGATCAGCGCCGCCACCACCGGCGGCAACGAAACCAAAGCCATCGTCTTCACCACCCCTTACAGTTCCAAGGGCACTTACGACATCACCCTGGGCGGCGAAACCGAAACGGTGCGCTTCGTCCAGAACGACATCACCAACAACAAGCGCTACATCACCGAAGCCTTCGAAGCGCTGCTCAATGTCACTTCCGGCATCGTCGTCACCTTCGACAGCAACAACAACAGTGGCCACCGCTACATCGTCGAATTCCTCGGCGGCCTCGCCGGGCAGGACATCGCCGACATCAGCATTACCGAAAGCATGTCCGGCGAAGTGCTGCCGTACAACGTCAGCCAGGGTGGCGGCGGCACGGGTGAAACCCAACGCGTGCTGATCGACACCAGCGCCACCGGCACGTTCACCTTAAGCCTGACCTACAACAGCCAGACCTACACCACCGCCGCACTCGCCTTCGGCGCCAGCGCCGCGCAAGTGCAGACCGCGCTGAACACCGCCATTGCCGCAATCGGCAACGCCACGGTGACGCTGGGTGGCGACGACAGCTACCGCATCACCTTCGGCGGCAACCTGATCGGCAAAAACCTCGCCGACCTCAAGGTCGGCCTCAACCCCGACGCCACCGAACCGTCCGGCAGCTTCCAGATCGAATACCAGGGCACCAACACCGGCGCCATCCAATACAGCAGCAACACCGCCACGCAAGCCGCCAACATCCAGGCGGCGCTGCAAGCGCACGCCGACATCGGCGCCGGCAACGTCATCGTCAGCTTCGATGCCGCGCACAGCACCGACAAGGTTGCCAGCTACAAAGTCCAATTCCAGGGCGCCCTGGCCGACCAGAACATCGCCAACTTCACCAGCCACTTTGGCGGCCTCGACCTCGCCACGGTCAAACCCTGGGAAATCGTCGCCGGCGCCGAAGCCATCGCCGAAGAACAGCAGATCACCCTCGTCACCGACGCCAGCGCCGGCGAATTCAGCCTCAGCCTGGCGCACGGCGGCACGACCTACACCACGACAGACCTCGCGCTCGACGCCAAGCTGGCCGACATCCAGGCCGCGCTCGACGCCGCCTTCCAAAGCCTCGCCGGCGCCGAAGTCAACGCTACGCTATGGACCGGCACGACACTCAAAGTCCAATTCGGCGGCAGCCTGGCCGGCGTCGATGTCGCCGCCATGCAGGTCACCGCAACCGCCGAAGCCGGCACGGCCGAACTGAACCAGGCACAAATCGGCCAGACCGACGTCACCCCGGCCAAACCGGAACAGACGCTGGTGGTGGATTACAGCGCCGGCAAGACCGAACTCGACGTCGCCACCGGCCCCAACGGCGCCAGCTACACGCTGAACCTGGACGGCGCCAAAGGCGAGTTGCTGCAAGCGAGTGGCAACCTGACGGTAGACCTGTTTGGGTTTGTGCAACTGGAAGGCGGCTTTGCGATCGAGAAGAGCAGCGAAACGGTGACGCTGGCGGACGCCGACCCGACGGATGAAATCCCGGCGGACGTGGTCAAGGTCGACATGCTGACGATAGGCGCCAGCGGCGTCGACGCCTTCGCCGGTGTCGGCGGCGGCACGGCGGGTGCGATCGGCCTCGAACTGCAGGACGTCAACTTCGCGCTGGCGATCGCCAGCGACCAACAGAACATCGCGCGCAAGTGGACCGCGATGAGCGCCACCGCGGGTGACATCGAACTGGTGGGTATCGATGGCACGATCAGCGTCGATACCATGAGCATCGACATCAACCAGGCCGCCAGTGACGGCAGCGTGGTTGATTGGCTGGCGATGCCGTTGACGGTCGCCACCGGTCCCAGCGCCAGCATGGCGCTGGCCATCGATGGTCAGCGCGGTGAATTGCTCGAAGCGCGCGGCAATCTGACGCTGGATCTCGCCGGCTTCTTCCAGGTCTCCGGTGGCTTCGCGTTCCAGAAATCCAGCGAGAGCGTCATTCTGAATGACCTCGCTGGCACCGAGGTCAATGTCGATTTGCTGACCATAGGCGGCAGCGGGATCAGCGCTTTCGCCGGCATCAATGGCGGCACAGCCGATGCCATGGGTCTGGCCTTGGACGACACGAGTTTCGCGTTGGCGCTGATGTCCGAAAAAATGGCCACCGGTGACACCACGCCGGCGCGCAAGTGGATGGGCTTGAAGGCCGAAGCGGGGCAGGTCGGTCTGGTCGGCATCGATGGGTTGACCGTATCGGCCGACTCGATTTCCGTGGTGATCAACGATGCCGCGCTTGACGGCACGGTGGTCGATTTCGGCGCCAAGTCACTGGCGGTACCGACCGGCCCCGGTTCGGACATGACGCTGGACATGGATGGCACCGAAGGTGAGGTGTTGAAGGCCAGCGGCCATCTCGATCTCGATGTGTTCGGCTTCTTCCAGGTCGAAGGCGATTTCGCCTTTGAGAAGAAGGCCGGGCAGGTCACCCTGGCCGATACCGACAACAACCCGGCGACGCCGGCGGAATCGATCACGGTCGATCTGATGACCATCGGCGCCAACGACGTTTATGCCTTCGCCGGCCTGAATGGCGGCACCGAAGACGCGCTCGGCCTGCAACTGGTCGGCGCCAGCTTCGCGCTGGCGGCGGTCAAGGAACGCGGCGGCGCGATGCGTCAGTGGACCAGTCTGCAAGCCGAGGTCGAATCGGCCGCGTTGATCGGCGTCGACGGCCTGACCCTGGCCGCGAGCGATATTTCAGTAGCGATCAACAGCGCCGGCGGAGCTTATGCGGTTGTCGATTACGCCGCTGACGATCTGGAAATCACCACCGGTCCGTCCAGCACGCTGACGCTAGACATGGATGGCGCCGATGGCACCTTGCTGAAAGCCAGCGGCAATCTGCAACTCGACGTATTCGGCTTCTTCCAGGCCGACGGCGGCTTCGCGCTGGAGAAGAAATCCGCGACGGTGACGCTGGCCGATACCGACAACAATCCGGCGACCCCCGCCGAAACGGTGCAGGTTGATCTGTTGACCATCGGCGCCAGCAACCTCGATGCGTTTGCCGGCGTCAGCGGCGGCACTGCCGATGCACTCGGCCTGGCGTTGACCGATGTCGACTTCGCGCTGGCGTTGATGACCGAGCAGTCGGCGACGGCGCGCAGCTGGACGGCGCTGCAGGCCACGGCGGGCGGTGTCGATTTCGTCGGGATTGACGGCATCGGTCTGTCGGCCAGCAATCTGTTGGTGCAGGTCAACCAGGCTGATGTGAACGGCACGGTGGTCGACTTCCTCGCCGCGCCATTGACCGTTGCCACCGGTCCGGATGCCAGCCTGGATCTGAATATGGATGGCGCGCGTGGCGAGACGCTGCGCGCCGCCGGTCATCTCGAACTCGATCTGTTCGGCTTCTTCCAGTTCGAAGGCGATCTGGCCTTCGAAAAATCCAGCAGCGAAGTTGCGCTGTCCACCGGCGAGACGGTCAGTGTCGATCTGCTCACCCTCGGCGGCAACGATATCAACGCCTTCGCCGGTTTGAATGGCGGGCAGACGGATGCGCTGGGCCTGGAATTGAACGGCGTCGATTTCGCGCTGGCGATGCTGACCGACAAGAATGATCCGACGCGCAAATGGACCAGCCTGCAAGGTAGCGCGGACGGCGCGGCGTTCGATGGTGTCGAAGGTTTGAGCATCGCGGCGAGCGACATACAGGTGGCGATCAACCAGGCGGCCGTCGACGGCAGCGTGGTCGATTACGCTGCCAATGCGTTGCAAGTGGCGACCGGTCCCGACAGTACGCTGGATCTGCGCCTGGATGGTGGCGCGGGCGAGTCGCTGAAGCTGGCGGCACATCTGAATCTGGATGTGTTCGGCTTCTTCAGCGTCGATGGCGACTTTGCCTTCGAGAAATCCACCAGCAGCGTGGTGTTGTCGAACGGCGACAGCATCGACGTCGATCTGGTGACTTTGGGCGGCCACAATATCAATGCCTTTGCCGGCATCAACGGCCCGTATCTGGCCGACAGCAACAATGACGGCGTCATCGATGATGACGACACGCCGAATGCCGATGCGCTTGGTATCGCGCTGGGGCAGGCAGATTTCGCGTTGGCCTTGATGACCGACCGCAACAATGCGGCGCACAAATACACCAGTCTGCAAGCCACCGCCGGCCTCGCCGCGTTCGTTGGCGTCGATGGCCTGACCATGGCGGTCGAAGACCTGGAAGTGAACGTCAATCGCGGCGTGACGCTGGCGGCGCAGCCGGAGACCAGCTTCAGCGAGAACACGCTGCTGCGCCTGTCGCTCAGCCCCGAGACCGTCGGCGTGCTGACCTTGGGCAAGGGCAGCGACAGCGCCCAGGTGGATATCGATGGCCGCGAAACCAATGCGCAGGTCATCGCCGAACTGAAAACCGCGCTGGAAAGCCTCGACGGCATCGGCGCCGGCAATGTGCTGGTGACCGGCAATCGCATCGCCGGTTATCAGATCGAATTCATCGGCGCGCTGGCTGGCGACAATGTCGAAGGCATCACGCTGTCGACCACGGCGGCCACGGTCAGCACCAGTGTCAGCCAGACCACGGCGGCGCAAACCGGCATCGACGAAGAAAAGCGCATCAGCATCGAAGCGTTGCGCGCCGCGCCGCCGGCGATCGACGTGCAGGTCAGCCAGATCAGCGCTGCCACCACCGGCGGCAACGAAGTCAAAGCCATCGTCTTCACCACGCCGTACAACTCCAAGGGCACTTACGACATCACGCTGGACGGCGACACCGAAACGGTGCGCTTCGTTCAGAACGACATCACCAACAACAAACGCTACATCCGCGAAGCTTTCGAAGCGCTGCTGGGCGTCAGTTCCGGCATCGTCGTCACCTTCGACAGCCACAACAACAGCGGCCACCGCTACGTCATCGAATTCCTCGGCGGCCTGGCCGGGCAGGACATCGGCGACATCGTCATCAGCGAAAGCATGTCCGGCGATGTGCTGCCGTACAACGTCAGCCAGGGCGGCGGCGGCACGGGCGAAACCCAGCGCGTGCTGATCGACACGACCGCGACAGGCAGCTTCACGCTGAGCCTGACCTACAACAGCCAGACCTACACCACCGCCGCGCTCAGTTTCGGCGCCACGGCCGCGCAAGTGCAGACCGCGCTCAACAGCGCGATCAGCAGCATCGGCAATGCCTCAGTTACGCTGGGCAGCGACGACAGCTACCGCATCACCTTCGGCGGCAACCTGATCGGCAAGAACCTTGCCGACCTCAAGGTTGGCCTCAACCCCGACGCCACAGAACCGTCCGGCAGCTTCCGGATCGAGTATGCCGGCGAGATGAGCGGCGCCATCCAGTACAGCGCTGACAGCGATGAAATGGCGGCAAACATCCAGACCGCGCTGGAAGTGATGAGCGGCATCGGCTTCGGCAATGTCGTGGTCAGCCATGACGCGGCCAACAGCGCCGGCCAGGTGACCAGCTACAAGGTGCTGTTCCAGGGCGAACTGGCGGGTCAGAACATTGCCAATTTCACCAGTCACTACGCCGATCTCGACCTGGCCACGGTCACCCCCTGGGAAATCGTCGCCGGCGCCGATGCGGTGGCGGAAGAACAGCGCGTCAGCCTGGTCACCAACGCCAAGTCGGGTGATTTCACCTTGTCGCTGGTGCACGGCGGTCAGACCTATACTACCGCCGCCATCGCCTTCGATGCCAAGCTGGCCGATGTGCAGTCGGCGTTGGCTGACGCCTTCGCCGGCCTGGCCGATGCCGAAGTCAGCGCGACGTTCTGGAACGGCAAGGACTTGAGCGTGCGTTTCGGCGGCAGCCTGGCCGGCGTCGATGTCGCCGATCTGACGGTGGCCGCCAACGTCGGCGCCGCCAACGCCAGCCTTGCCGTCGAGCGTGAAGGGCATACCGATGTCACACCGGCCACGCCGGCGCAGACCCTGGTGGTTGATTACAGCGTCGGCAAGACTGCGCTGACCGTGGCCACCGGACCGGACAGCAGTTTCGATCTGAGCATGGATGGCGCCCGTGGCGAGTTGCTGCAGGTGCGCGGCCATCTCGATATCGATCTGTTCGGCTTCGTGCAGGTCGAGGGCGACTTCGCCATCGAGAAAGGCACCGATACGATCAACCTCGCCAACGGCGATACGGTGACCGTTGATCTGTTGACCATCGGCGCCGCCGACGTCGACGCTTTCGCCGGCCTGAATGGCGGTACCGATGATGAACTCGGCCTGAAGCTGGAAGGCATGGAGTTCGGCCTGGCGCTGATGTCGAACCAGGCGGCGCCAGCGCAAAAATGGACCGCGCTGAAGGCCGATGTCGACTCCGTTTCGTTTGTCGGCATCGACGCCATCACGCTGGTAGCCAAGGATATTTCGGTCGAGATCAACCGCGCCGGCATGGTTGGCGCGACGCAACTGGCGGTGGCCGATTTCGCCGACGCCAACGCCATGAGCGTTTCCACCGGCCCCAACGGCGCCAGCATTGATCTGGACATGGACGGCCAGCGTGGCAGTCTGACCACAGTCGCCATCGGCCGCGCCACATTGGCAATCTCGGATTACATCTACGTCAGCGGCGGCATCTACTTCGAACAATCCTCCGGACGCGAGGTTGACGTGATGACCGGCCTGCCGGCGCGCGGCGCCACCAGTCTGGCCGGCATACAGACCAGTCTGGACAAGGTTGCCGGCCTGTCCGCCGACAACAGCCGGATCGATGATCTGGCGGTGGATACGCTGCTGCTGACCGCCAGCGACATCGACGTCTTCGTCGGCCTCGGCCCGTACTTCATCGACACCAACGACAACGGCCTGTTCGACGAAGATCTGGGGGAAACCACCAATCCGGACGCTTTCGGCATCACGCTGGACAACATCGACTTCGGCCTGGTGATGATGGATTCGACCTTGCTGGCCGATCCGGATTCCATCGTGCCCAAGTTGTTCGCCATCCAGGTGGAATGGGACAACCCGGTCAGCATCGATTGGGATTTCTTCAAGTTCGAGGTCGGCAGCCTGTCGGTGGACGCCAACCTGGCCAGTGCCTGGAAGGGCGGCCAGCTCGGCAATCCCTACATCGATTTCATCTCCAGTTTCGGAGACGACGGCCTCAGTGTGCCCACCGTCAGCGGCACGCCGATGCGTTTCGATTACAACCGCGGCATGATCGGCGTCAGCCTGACCGACACGCTGCTCAACGTCGGTGATTTCTTCCAGATCGAAGGCAATTTCGCCTTTGAGAAGACCTCCGGTATGAAAGTCGATGTGTTGACCGGGCTGCCTGGCACATTACCAGCGCAGGCTTCCGGCATTGCCGCTGATCTGCAGAAATTCAAGCTCGATGGCTTGTTGTCGCCGGACAACAGTCGCTTCGACGATCTGCCGGTGGATGGCCTCAGTTTTGGCGCTTCCGACGTCAAGATCACCATCGGCGATACCGAAGATCCGTTCTTCGTGCTGGAAGACATCGATGTCGGTTTCGCGATCCTGAGCGCCACCAAGGCGGTGGACCCGAAAGCGATCATTCCCAAGATGTACACGTTGAAGGCGACGTTGCCGGGATCGCTGGTTGATATTGACTGGGGCTTCATGGAACTGGAAGTCGCCGATATCACCGTGCGCATGAACCAGGGCGGCAAATGGGCCGGCCTGCAATTGAGCCCGTACATCGACTTCGCCTCCAGCTTCGGCGTAGACGGCTATGACATCGCTACCGGCGGCGACCCGGTCAATATCGACTTCAGCCGTTCCATGCTGGGTGTCGAAGTTGGTCACGCGCTGATCAAGATCGACGATTTCTTCTACATCCAGGGCGGTTTCGGACTGGAAAAGGGCAGCGGCGTCAGCGTCGACGTGGTCACCGGCTTCACCAGCTTGACTCAGGCGGCGACCGGCGGTGCCAGCGCGTTGGTGGCGGCGAATAACGGCAACTACAGCCGTTTCGAAAACGTCGCGATGAACAGCTTCAGTCTGGGTCTGTCCGACGTCGACGTGTTCATCGGCGCCGGACCGTATTTCGTCGACAGCGACGGCGATGGCGACATCGACCTGGACGACACACGCAGCCAGGATGCGGTTGGCCTGGTGGTCGAAGATCTCGATCTCGGCCTGACTTTCTTCAAGGACCCGAACAAGGTCATCGGCAATCTGTGGGCCTTGTCGGCCAGCGCCGACGAGATTGCCTTTACCGGCGTCGAATACCTCACGCTGCAGGCACTGGGCGTGCATGTCGAGGCCAACCAGGGTACGGCCTGGACCGGCACCCAGATCAAGCCCTATGTCGATTTTGTTTCCAGCTTCGGCGCTTCCGGCCTGGAAGTCGCCACCGGCGGCGATCCGGTCATGCTGGCGTTCGACAGCGGCAAGATCGGCGTGCGGGTCGATCAGGCGACGCTGATCGTCGAGCAGTTCATCCACATCCAGGGTGCGTTCAGCTTCGAAAAGGGCCAGCGCCACATGGTGACGCTGAATACCGGCGTCAGCTTCGGCGATCTGCAATGGGCGCCCACCGCAGCTGCATTGACCGCCGCCGGCGCCGACGTATCCGCCGACTGGAGCAGCGTTTCGAATGTTCAGGTCGAAGCGCTGACTATCGGCATGAGCGACGTCAACGTGTTCGTCGGCTACGGCAACCCGGATTTCGATTCGGCAACGCCGTTGCGCGAGCAGGACGGCTTGTTCGGTCTGGCGATCAGCGACATCGACGTTGGTCTGGCGATCATGACCGCGACCAATGCCAATCTGAAGATTCCCAAGATGACCGCGCTGTCGGCGTCGGCCAGTGAATTCCTGGTCGCCGGCGGCGAGGGCATATTCGAACTGTCCGGTCAGGACATCGAAGTTCGCGCCAACTGGAGTGCCGGTTGGCAGGGCATGCCGGACAAGCGTCCGGTGCTGGACTTCCAGGCCAGTTTCGCCGCCACCGGAGGCCTTGAAATCGCCGCCGGCGCGACGCCTATCCTGCTGGATTTCTCCGCTGGCGCGTTCATCGAAGCGCAGGTCAGCGACGCTTTGTTGACGGTTTCCGAATTCGTGCATCTGTCCGGCGATTTCGCCTTCCGTCGCGGCGGTGGTGTCGAGTTGACGGTGAAAGGGCCGCTGAATACCGAAATCAACGGCGTCAAGGCCAACAGCATCGAAATCGGCGCCAACGACGTGCACGCCTTCGTCGGTGTCGGCGGACCGGTCAGCGATCTGAACAATGACGGCAAGATCGATACCGAAGATCTGGCCGATGATGCCATCGGCTTCAGGATCAGCGATTTCGACTTCGGCATGAGCATTTTCACCACGACACAGCAGAACATCGTGGCCAACCCGGCAGCGGCGCTGATCGCCCAGGGCACCAAATTCACCGCGCTGAAAGCACAGGCTGACGGTATCGGCTTTGTCGGCTTCGAGGATTACTTCGACTTCACGCTGGAGGATGTCGGTGTCGGCATCAATACCAGCAGCCTGACCGGCTTCATCGCCGACTTGAGCAAGGATGGCGCCGGCAACGACTGGGACGGATACAGCGTCGAGACCGGCGGCGTGCCGATGCTGATCGATTACGACAACGCGATCATCGAAGCGACAGTGGGCAAGGCGATGATCGATGTCGCCGGCATCCTGACCCTGCAAGGCGGCTTTGCGTTCCAGAAACGTACGCTGGACGCGGTCAACTATGTCATCCCCGGCATTACCGACATCACCGCTCCCGGCGATGCGCTGATCATCGTCGCGCAGGACGTCTACGCCTTCGCCGGCATCAACGGACCGTATCGCACCGATACCAACGGTGACGGCGTGATTAGCGACGCCGACACCCCGAACGACGACGCCATCGGCCTGGCCATCGACAACCTCGATGTCTCCATCGCCATGATCAAGCCGGCGGTCTCGGCCGGCATCACGCTGCCGATCAATTTCTTCAGTGTTCATGCCGAAGCCGAATTCGCCGGTATCGTCGGCACCGATCCCTTCCTGACGCTGGAAGCGACCGATCTGGTATTGGGCTTCAACGTCGGCCTGATGCAGGTCGGTAGCTATCCCGTGCCATCCGGCTACATCGACTTCAGCAAGATGGACGGCGGAGGTCTGAGTGTGCCGATCGGAAGCGCCGGCAATGCATTCAAATTCGACGCCGATTCCATGTCGCTGCGCCTGGGTCTGGATGCCAGGATCGGCATCTTCGATTTCATCGAGCTGGAAGCCGGTTTTGATTTCGAATTCGAACTGCCCAAGACCGGCAGCCTGTTCCCTAGCCTGAACCTGTCGGCACTGGGCGATCTGATTCCGGACATGTCGGGCGCGCCGGCATTCCTGCAAAGCGCGGTCGAATACGTCAAGAACCTCGATATCGCCATCGGCTATGACCCGAATTTCGGGCTGAACCTGCTCGGTTCGCTGGAAATGCCGGACATGACGCTGGACCTGGGTGATTTCGTCCACTTCAAGGGAGATTTCAAACTCAGCTTCGGCCAGACCTTCACCGGCACGATGTATACCGGCCTGCCGGCGGAGATTGGTTTGATCGAGAGCGCGATCAGCGCGATTCCCGGCGAAGTGCTAGGCATGTCGGCGGGTGACATCATCGATGGCATCAAGACCATGGGTGGCATCTCGGAAGATTATTCACGCATCAACGGCGTCACCTTCAACGGTATGACGCTGGGCGCGTCGAATATCTCGGCGTTCATCGGCATCGGCGACGTGAATCTCGACGAGTCGTTCGATGAACAGAACATCACCGGCTTCGGCATCGAAAATCTCGATCTGGCGCTGGCGATCATGAAGGCGAATCTGGAATTCCCGATCATCGGCAAGATCCAGACCGAAAACTTCTACGCGTTGACTGCCCATGTCGATGAAATCGGCGCCTACGGATTCGGCGATGTGCTGAAGATCCGCGCCAGCGATGTCACCATCGAAATGATGCAGGGCGGCAAGCTGTTCGGCGGCGTCATGCGTTCGACCGCCGATTTCCGCGCATCCTTCCCGGAGCAGGCGGCTTCCGGTTCCGACCCGGCGATTCCGGCCGGACTCAAGATCGAAACCGGCGGTGAGCCGGTCTATCTTGATCTGCAGGGCAATGAACTGATCGGCATCGATATCGGCCTGGCCGAGATTCAGGTCTCTGAATTCCTGCATTTGCGCGGCTCGCTGGCTTTCCGCATGGGCGAGATCTACACCATCGCGATGGATCTCGGCGGCCTCGCGCCGATCGCCGAACAATTGGGCGAGGTGCTGGATACGACGCTGAATCCGCTGCCCCTGCAGGTGCAGGCGATGACCATCGGCGGCGCCAACCTGACCGGTTTCGCCGGCGTCGGTGGGCCCTATCGTTATGGCCCCGATCTGGCCGGCGCGATCGACGTCAATACCGGCGCGGTGATTCCCGACGGTCTGCCCGACTACATCAACGAAGGTGCGGTCGGCCTGGTCATCGACGATGTCGATTTCGGCCTGGCGATCATGAAGCCGCAGTTGTTCAACATCATCCCGGGCCTGGAGCAATACACGCCGCAATTCATTTCGGCCAAGGCGACGGTGGGATATGCCGGACTGGTCGGCATCGACGAGGACATTTTGTCGGTGCGCGCCGAGGATGTCGAAGTCAACATCAACACCTTCTACTGGCCGATTCCGGGAGTGCCGGGGGCTGTCGTCAACGCCGGCCTGCAATTGTTCGGGCCGCCGTCGATCAACTACAAGCTCAGCCCCAGCTTCAAGGATTTCACCGAAGATCTGAATGGTGACGGCCTGCTCGACCTGGGCGAGGACCTCAACCGCAATGGCGTGCTTGATGCCGGCGAAGACTTGAACGGCGACGGCATCCTGCAGGAGAGCGAGGACAAGAATACCAACGGCAAGATCGACAGCGCCGGCTTCATGCTGCCGGCCGGCGGCAACAATGGCGTGTTCCTCGACTTCACCGAGGAAATCATCCAGGCCAAGATCGGTTATGCCGAGATCAATCTGGCCGGTTTCGTGCAGATGTCGGCGTCGATGGCGTTCACCAAGAAGGGCAGCGAGTCGGTGACCTTGTCGAATGGCGAGACCACCATCGTGACTTCGTTGGCGATCGGCATCAACGACGCCAACGGCTTCATCGGCGTGCCGTCCGGCGGCCATGGTTATTTCTGGGACAGCAACGGCGACGGTCGCATCGACGAGAGCGACGAGGTCAATGAAGATGCCGTCGGCCTGGCGATCCGCGATCTCGACCTGGGCGTCATCGTCGCCAAGGAATTGGTGATCAGCCTGGATGGACTGGATGTCGGCATGTACCTGGCGGTGCAGGCGGATATCGATTTCATCGGCCTGGTTGGCACCCCCGACGATGTGGTGCTGGACGCCAGAGATCTGCGTCTGGACTTGAACACCGGCCTGCGCGCTAGCCTCAACACCGGTTATACCCGCGATGAGCAGACCGGCGCCATTTCGTTCGAGGATGCCGGCGTCGAGTTCGGTTTCGTCACCATCGATTTCTCCAAGAGCACCTGGCGTGATACGTCGCTGATCGTCAATCGCAACGACGATCCCGACGACGACATCATCAACCAGGGCTATGCCATCGACACCGGCAATCCGTCCGAGCCCATCGTGCTGATGTACGACGAACAATTGTTGCGGGTGTTCGGCGAAGCCAATCTGAATCTGTACGGTCTGGTGCAGGCCGACGGCGTGTTCGATTTCCGCCTGTCCGAATCGGAAGGCCTGACCGTGTTCGCCGATGTCAGTGTCGACATCGGCCCGGAAGACTTCCAGTTCAGTTCGCACGCCACCGGCCTGCTGGTGATCGGCATGCGCAATGGCCAGTTCGGCATCGCCACCCGGCTGGAGCTGGAAACCGGCTTCGATCTGGGCGATCTGGCCAGCCTGGACGTGCACTTCCAGTTTGCGATGAACACCTTCGGGCAGGACATCGTTTACGACGTACCGGAATCGTTCAAGGACAACCTCGACGACGACGACGACATCACCACCGCGCCGCCACAGTTCGAGAACTGGCAGTACACCATCGGCGCGACGCCGACCGGCAAACCCGACTGGACCGGCATGTACATCCAGTTGACCGGCGAGGGCAGCCTGTCACTGCTCAACGATGCGCTGCTGTTGCAGGGTGAATTCGGCATCGTCGTGTCCGAGTCCGGCATGGAACTGACGGTCAGTGCGGCGCTCGATCTGCCGGTACTGGAACCGTTGGCGGTGACCGGCACCATGGGCATCGTCTCCGGCGGCATCTACGGCGCGCTGGAAGTCGGCGGCATCGGGCCGGAATCGACGCTGATCGACGGCGGCATTTTCAAGGTCAGCGGTCATTTCCTGCTGCAACTCAACACCACCTCCGAAGCGCAGCGGGTGCGTGCGATCAATACCCAGAACGTCAAGGATGATCCGCTCGATCCGAATGACGATCCCAACACCATCGATCCGTTCGTCTACCAGGATCTGACGCCTGAATCGCTGTACATCGCCGGTTCCGCAGGCATCAACCTGCTCGACGCGATCACCATGGAAGGCTCCATGGCGCTGAAAATCGACAACAGCGGCGTGCAGGCTGCGGCCGAACTGGTGCTGCAACTGGGCGATCTGGGCAGCATCGACATCAACGGCGCCATTGCCTTCATGACCCAGGCCAATGGCGATCTGATGTTCGCGTTGCGCATGGAAGCCGATGTCGAGCTCGGCATGAGCATCCTCGGCATCAAGGCGCGCGCCTTGCTGGAAATCAACACCGGCAATGAGGATTACACGACGCTGGTTGGCGATCACGTCATTGCCGCCAACACGATGTTCAATCTCGAACTCGACGGCAATCTGCGGGTGCTGGCCTTCGATCTGCAGTTCTCGGGCGGCATGCAACTGGTCGACGACGTGTTCCGCCTGGAGATCGATGCCACGCTCGACTTCTTCGGTTTCATCAACATCAACGTCGGCGGCTTCATCGAGTCGGACGGCGATTTCGAGATCTACGGTTCGGTCGACATCCACGTCGACATGGCGATCCTGGAGCTCAACGCCGGCATGTCGCTGACCATCGGCAACAAGCGCATCGCCGCCAGCGTCTACGGCTCGCTGGACATCAACATCGATATGGGGTTGTTCAAGATTCAGGAAACGCTTGCCGGCTTCAGCGGCAGCATCGACCTGACCCCGGCCTCGGCCTATTTGCAGGCCAGCGTCACCATCATGGGCATCACCGCTTCCGGCGATTTCTTCTGGAGCTGGGCTGATCCGCCGGTCATTTCGCACAAGATCGGCGATACGCTGTATCTGAACATGGGTGATGTCTCCGGCCGCTACGGCAGCGGCGACATCTACGATGACACAACCAACGAATCGGCGTCGATCACGCTCGACGACAAGAGCAACATCGATCCGAATGACGACGAGATCGTCATCAACTCGATGGGGGTGACGCACCGCTACAAGGCCAGCGAAATCAGCAAGATCGTTGCCAACGGCGGCAAGGGCAACGACATGATCTATGTCGGCTCGGGCATTACCGCCAACCTGGAGTTCGATGGCGGCGCCGGCAACGATGTGTTCACCATCATCAGCGGCGGGTCCGGCAGCGTCATCCACGGCGGTGCCGGCAAGGACGAGTTCGTCGGTGGCAGCAGCAACGGCATCGAATACTATGGCGGCGACGGCAATGACCGCTTCGTCGGCGGTGACGGCGCTGAAATCATCGACATGGGCGCCGGCAAGAACACCATTTTCGCCGGCGGCGGCAACGACACCATCATCGTCAGCTTTGGCACCGATACTGTGGATACCGGTGATGGCGACAATCTGATCAAGGTCAGCGGCAACGGTTACCTGCAGGTCAATGGCGGCAGCGGCTTCGACCGTCTTGAACTGGCCCCGGTGCTTTCCACCACGGCGATGTTGCTCAACGACCATCAACTGGTGGTCAATGGCTTCCGTATCATTGATTTCAACGACCATCTGGATCGCATCGAAGTCATCGACAACGCCGCGACGACGGTGTTGCAAAGCGCCCATACCGACAGTTGGGGCGCTACCGACTTCGCGTTGACCTCCGCAGGCCTGATCGATGTCAGCGACGCCATCCTGGTCGCGCCGGACGCGCTGGTCAGCTTGCAGGGCACCGGTATCAAGGGCGTGCTGAACACCCATGTCGCCGAACTGACCGTGGTCAACCTGGGTACGCACAGCGACGCCGGCACGCGCGACATCATCGTGCGTGAACTGGACAGTCTGCGCATCGTCGATGACGGTCGCGTCAACGGCGGGCTGTATACCCCGAATGGTTTGATCGATGTACATCTGAACGCCCAGGAGTCATTGTTCTCCCTGGAGTCCGGTGTGTTGACAACCGGCGTCAGCGGTCAGTCGATCCAGATCGTCGCCGATGACATCGATTTCGCCTCCGGCGACAACAAGGTCAGCGGTACCGGCTCATTGATCCTGGTCGCGCGCACCGACGCGCAGGGCTATCGCATCGGCGCGGCCGGCCAATCGACCTTCGGCTACGACTATTCCACCTCCGCCGGCACCGGCTTCATGGAACTCGGCATGCGCGATCTGTCGGCGCTGGCCAATGGCTTCAGCTTGATCAGCATCGGCCACCAATCCGACCTGAGCGCGCGCAACCGCATGATCTTCGGCGACGTGGAAGACAAGGTGGTGGGTGCGTTCAACTTCAGCGCCAGACTGAATGACCGCGCCGAATTCTTCGCCGATACCATGATCGTGCAGGGCGATGTGCAGTCGTCGGAGCAGCTGGATCTGCGTGCCCGCTTGATGGAAGTGCAGCGGCAGAACATCCAGGATCCGCTCGGCGCCGCCGATTCCGGCTTGCATGCCCGCCACACCTACATCCTGCTCGATGAGCAACTGCTCAACAGCGGCTGGATACTTGGCGACGATCGCGTCGACATTTTCGTGGCAAGCGCCAATGACACCATCGCGTCCGACGCCTTCGTCACCTATGGCGTCGACAAGAACAGCCTGACCGCCGATCGCGGCAGCAGCATCCAGAGCCTGAACGCCGGCAGCGTGGTCAGCGTCATCACCTCGCATTCCATCATCAGCGCCACCGGCATCTTCGCGCAGGGCGCCGATTCGTCCGTTTTAATGGATGCCGGCACCGGCTTGATCATCCTGTCCGGCGGCACCGTCGGAGCGCGCGATGATCGGGGCAGCATTGTGCTCAGGGCAGAGGATTTCATCCATCTGAATACCGGCAGCGCCATTGTCTCCGGCGCGCGTTTCGCCGAGGACGGTTTCACGCCGATCAAGACCGGCGACGACGCCACGTTGAGCATCCAGACCAGCGGCGAATTGAAGATATCCGGTTCGGTCACCGCCGCCGGCCAGATGAGCATCCAGTCCGGCACCAGCAGCAATGATTTTGCCGATTACTTCGACACCCTGCCGGGCAAGAAATTGGCGTCCATCGCCGATGCCGCCAAGATCGATGCCATCGTCGCCGCGCTCAACAGCGGCGCGGTCAGCAGCGATCTGCGCGGGCTGTTCGTCAGCGCCTCGCTGAATCTGGACGTCGGCGTCGGCGCCACTTCGATCACCAACTACAACCCGTTCTCGGCGTTGAGCGACGAGGCCAAGACCCTGGTTGCCGAAACCCTGGGCTACATGGTTTACACCGACGGCGGTTTCTACAATGCCGACACCAACACCTTCCGCGCCAGCCTGACGGAAGGTCCGACACTGAGCAGCAGCGCCGGATACACCTACTACGCCGGCATGGTGTTCTACAACGCCGATGCGCCGGCTGGCAGCGCGCTGATGACCGGCTTCACCCAGGGCGAGTCCAGCGATTACAGCAACGCGCTGGTCGATTGGGCGGCTGCTGGCGTGCCGGCGCCGGCCGCGAATGCGACCTTCGAACAACTGACTGCAGCACAGAAAGTGGTGGCGGCCAATTCGATCGGCTATCTGTTCGATTACAACGGCATTTCAACCACCACCTGGGCAGCCGGTTTCAGCGGTGCGGAAAGCTACGCCCAGATTCCGTTCGACAAATGGGTCGAGAACGCGCAAATCAACTACAGCGCCATTCCCGATGATGCCTGGGGTTCCATCAGCACCGATTACAGCCAGGTGCCGGATGCCGCGTGGATGGACTACGACGTCATCTACGCCGCTGTGCCAACCAGTGCCTGGGGTCCGTTGTACCAGTTTGCCGACATGAATGCGGCGGCCTGGGGCAAGGTCGCGGTGCCGGCGGCCGGGACGACGTTTGCCGATCTGACCGATGCGCAAAAGGCCAAAGTCGCCGATTTCTACCGGCCGGCTCAGGGCGCGCCCTATGACAGCCTGAGCGATGCGCAGCAGTCGGTGATCGATGCACAGGCGGTCAAGTACGCCAAGCCGGCGGATGGCACGCCGTACTCCAGTCTGAGCGTCGAGCAGCAGGCGATCCTCGCCACCCACTACGTACCGCTCGACTACAGCACGATTGCGTCCAGCGCCTGGGACCTGAACTACGACAACATCTACGGCAAGCTGTCGATCAACGACTTCGGGCCGCTGTACCAGTTCGCCGACATGAGCGGCCGTTGGGGCGATGCCAACGTGCCTGAAAGCAGTACCGAATTCGCCGATCTGACCACGGCGCAGAAGGTCGCGGTGGCGAATTACTACCGTCCGCTGACCGGCACCGTCTATGCCGACCTGACGCCGGCACAGAAAACGCTGGTCGACAGTTACGCCAATCCGGCCGATTACGGTATGCCGGACCTGGATACGCCTTATCAGAATCTCAGCGCGGCGCAGAAATCCGTGGTCGCCGCCGCGCTGCGCCCGGCGGCCGGCACCGCCTACGCCGATCTCAGCGACGCGCAGCAGGCCGTCGTGCAGGCCAGTCTGGACTTCGTGCCGGCCGCCGGCGCCGCGTTCGCCGATCTGACCCCCGACCAGCAGGCCGTGGTGCTGGAATACGTGCGCCCGGCCATCGAAGCGGAATGGACCGATCTGACCGCCGATCAGAAGGCGGTGGTGGTCGCGCATCTGGACAGCAGCGATCCGGCGCTGGCGAAGAATTTCTTCAATTACAACGCCGAACCGGGCAAGAAAGCGGTCAAGACCCTGACCCAGGGGCCGGTCACCGATTACAGCAATGCCGATGTGTACTGGGGCGATGTCGGCGCCCCGGCGGCCAACGCCGATTTCGCCAGCCTGAGCGCGGAGCAGAAGCAACTGGTTGCCGCCAGCCTGGGTTATGCCGTGTATGAAAATGGCGTGTGGTACAACGCCGCCGCCGACGCGGACCTGCGCGTGATGACTGGTTTCGCCAGCGGTCAAGCCGCCGACTTCGATCTCGACAAGATCGACTGGGGTGGCCCGCAGGCGCCGGACGACGCTGCCGGTTTCGAACAACTGAGCGCCGCGCAGCGCGCCGTGGTGGTTGCACACCTGGGCTATGCCCAGATCGACCAACAGGTGTTCTACAACCCTGTCGCCGCAGCCGGCGAGCAAATCCGTGTCGGCTTCACGCTGGGCGGCAGTGGCGATTACGAAAACCAGGACGTGGCCTGGGGTGGGGTGGCCAAGCCGGGCGACAGCACGACGTTCGACAACCTGACCTACGACCAGCAGAACCAGGTGCTGGCGCATCTCGGCTATGCCCGGTGGGACGGCGTGGTGTATTTCGATGCCGAAGCGCCGGCCGACCAGCAATATCGCCTGAGCTTCGAGCAGGGTGAGAACAAGGATTATGAAAACGCCGATATCAGATGGAGCGCGGTGGCCACACCGTTGCTCAGTCACACGATCGACGTCAGCGCCGTGCCGGTGGCGGGCGTAACCTACAGCATCAACATTGATGGCGTTGACATCAGCTATATCGCCCGCGCCGCGGAAGGCAGTCAGCCGGCCGACACCACCACGGCGCAGCTGGTCGCCGGTCTGGTCAATGCGATCAACGCCAGCGGCCTGTTCGGCGCCACCGCGGTGGGCAATCAGATTCAGATCAATGATGGCGATTCCGGCGGCAAGGCCGAAGTGATCACCAGCATAGGCGCGGTCGGCGAGATGCAATCGCGCGACCTGTCGTTCCAGGCACTGACCGCCACGCAGCGCTTCCATGTGCTGGACCAGACCGGCTTTGTGCAATACACCCAGACCACTTACGTCGATACCAGCGAAAGCGATCCGCACAAGCGCGTGCTCACCGCCTTTACCGAAGGCGTCGATTACACCAATGCGGCGATGGATTGGGGCAGCACCGGCACTCAACAGAGCACGCGCTGGATCGTCGATGACGGCAGCAATCGCTACATGATCTATGCCTATGACGACATCGGCGACGGCACCGGCGACATCGACGAAATCCACATCCTCGATCCGCACGTGCTCCTGGGTCAGCGCGGCTTCGGCTTCCTGCTGGCCGGCGGCACCATCACCACCTTGCAGGACAATGCCGATTTCATCGTCAGCGTTCAGGACGATGCCATCGTGCGCGGCAACATCAACCTGCTGGGTGCGAATTCGGATCTGGTCATCCAGTCCGACAAGTGGACCTATTGGGAGGGCGGCGCCAACGTCAGCGGCAACATCACGCTGCAGGGCGGCGTCGAACTGGACGGCTCCAACCCGACCGGCAAGCCGAATGGCGGCGCCAACGCCGACGGTGTCAGTCTCTACATCCACGCCGCGACGACCCTGAACACCACCACCGCCGGCACCCAGATCGTGCTGGCCGGCGGTCAGGACGTGGAAATCCATGGCCGCGTGATCGCCGGCGGCGAGATCGGTGATACCGGCGTCACCTGGCTGGGTGCGGATTCCACAATTTCGGTCACCGCCGGCCAGCAGATACTGGTCAACACCGCATTGTCGGCGGCCAAGTCGGTGACCTTGATCACCACCGCCACACCGGGCGCCGATGACGATGGATACAGCGTCATCGTCGGCAGCGCCGCCGGGCTGACGGCGGCCGGCATCACCTCCAACAGCGACGGCGGTCTGGTCAAGATCGATGCCAAGGGCAACGTCACCTACAACGGCATGGCGTTGTCCGGCGGGGTCGTTACGCAGACCTTCGGCGGTCCCAACCAGGATGTGCTGCTGTCTGAGACCATCGCCTGGTCGGACAAGGACTCCAGCATCGATCTGAAAGCTGCCGGCCAGCTTTGGCTGGGTGGCATGGCGAAGACCGAAGACGGCGATTTCGTCGAAATCGGCGGCACCTTCCGCGCCAACGATCTGATACTTCTGCAAGGTGGTTCCAACAGCGACGGCATCGGCATCAAGATGCCCGGCGGCACGCGCATCGCCACATCCAACGCCGACGGTCACATCATCATGATTTCGGCGCAGGATGCGGAAATCCATGGTCAGGTCGTGGCCGGCGGTGAAGTGCTCGACCATTTCGACAGTCGTGGCCTGACGCTGGGCAGCAGCACTCGCTTGTTCGACGGCGACTCCAGCATCGCCATCACCGCCGACGGTCAGATTCGTCTCGGCCGTGACCTGATCGCCGGCAACAGCATCGACGTGCGCGGCGGCACAGGCACAGGCACGCCCAGCGCAAGCAATCCCTGGGCTGATGAAGGCATAGTCATCGGCGGCAATGTGCACCTGAAAACCTTGCAGGAGTTCAGCAGCATCACGCTGTCCGCCTCCGGCGACCTGTCGGTGCTGGCCCCGGCCTGGACGCAGGAGCTGACCGCCGACGGGTTCGCCGAGTTCGCCGATGGCGACATCAGCCGCGATACCAGCTTCATGCTGAGCATCGTCCTCGGCACGAATACCTATTTGCAGAAACTGGTGACCGTCAGCGCCGCCGACACGCTCGGCAACGCCGGTCTGGCGTCGTTGCGGGATGATCTGCAAGCCGCCATCGACGGCGAATTCGCGCTGTATGAACACGGCATCCAGATCGGCACGCAAACCGTCACCAGCGCTGCTGATGATCCCTATCAGGTCAAGGTGCGCCTGAACGACGGCAAGCTGATGTTCACCAGCCAGTTCGAAATCGGCATCGCCGCCGTTGCCGACGGTAATGCCGAATTGCTGGGCCTGACCCAGATCGCTGACAGCAACGCTACCACCGGCGCCACGGTGTCGGATCGCGGCTATGCCATCGACGCCAGCGCGCGTGGTTCCGTGGTCAACATCGGCAAGGCCGACGCGCCCAGCGGTGAAATCACCATTTCCGGCTGGATTCGCGCCCATACCGCCATCAACATGTATGCCGGCACCACGTCCAGCGGCAGCCAGGACGTGAAGCTGACCAGCACCAGCCTGCTGGAAACCCTGTCCGGAGGCATGGCTTTGAACACCACCGGCCATGCTGTTCTGGAAGGCGATCTGAAAGCGCTCGGCCGTTATGCCGACATCGTCATCAACGCCCAGGACACCTTGCTGATCAAGGGCGATCTTACCGCCCAGCGCGACATCGTCATCAACGCCGGCATCGATGGTGTGATCGAGAACGAAGTCAGCCTGGAAACCTATGGCACCAGCCACTTCACCTCGCTCGACGCGCGCGGCCGCATCATTTTGACCGGTCTCAACGATGTGGTGATCAACAGCACCATCGGTCAGGACAACCCGGATCTGGCGCTGCTGAAGATCACCTCCACCCAGGGCACGCTCTCGGTCGAACGCGAATCCGGCTGGCTGGAAACCGGCGCCTTGCTGGAACTGTCCGGCAAGAACGTCGATCTGGCCGGCGTCATCAAGAGTTACTCCGCCACCACGGCCACCTACGACTACGAAGTTTCCGTCACCGCCAGCGCCGACATCCGGCTGCATGGCGATTTCACGCTGGCCGGCTCGATGCTGGTCGAAGCGGGTGGTGATATCGACATCTACGACACCGGTCTGCTGATCCAGAGCGCCGGCCATATACTGCGTCTGGCCGCCGGTGACTCGATCCAGATCGCGCGCGCCTACGACGTCAACGTCGCCGGCAGCCTGATCGGCATCAGCGCCGGCGCCGGCATGGCCGACATCGACTTCGCCGTCGATCTCGGCGCCGCCGGCATCGGCATCCCGGTGACCGGCGACGAAGCCACCACCACCACGGTTGATCTCGCCGCCGTGACCGTGGTGACTGGCGCCAGCTACACGCTGACGGTCGAGGGCTCGAGCTTCAGCGTCACCGCCGTGGCGGGCGATACCCGTGCCACGCTGGCAGCCAAGCTGGCCGCGTTGATCGATGCCGATGATGTGTTCAGCGCCGCCGCTAGTGGCGAGCAACTGAGCGTAAGCACCGGATTGGAACAGGCCACGCTGATCTTTGCCGCCGATGTCGGTCAGGCCGTCATCAGCGCCGCCAGCGCCACCGACGCGGCAACCAACCGCAACATCGATCTGTCGGCGCTGATCGCTGTCACCGGCGCCACCTATCACCTGATCATTGACGGTACGGCATTCAGTTATACCGCCGTCACCGGCAACACCCTGGCCGATATCGGGTCGGCGCTGGCGGCCAAGGTCGGCGCCGGTGGCGGCGCGGTGCTGGAGGCCGATACCCTGCTGGAAATAGAAGCCGGCGGCCTGGTCACGCTGGCGCGCGGCTCACAACTGTATTCGGAAGCCGACAGCAGCAGGATCGAAATCGAAGCGGATCGACTGGTGGTGCTGGGCAGTATCCGCGCCGGCCAGGACTACAGCATCGTCGGAACCGACATCACTACCACCTGGAGCGGCAAGGCGGCGCAGATCGACATCCGCGCCACACAGGACATCGTGTTGGGCGACAGCGCCTTTGGCGGCAACCTGCTGGCTACTGGCACCATCAATATCCAGGCTGGCGCCACTGGCGCCGGTCAGGGCTTCAGCATGAGTTCGGCCAGCGCGATCCTGGTCGATGCCAGCGGTGTGTTCGATGGCAGTTTCGGCATGGCAGCGGCCTGGGGCGACATCGGCGACGGAGTGATCACGCTGCTTGCCGACGGCGACGCGCAATTGCGCGGCAAGGTTGCCGCGCTGGATGTCGGCGCCGATATCTCCCTGCTGTCACGTTCGCAACTCTGGATCAGCGGCCTGATCAGCGCCGATGATGCGCTGAGCGTCACCGGAGGGACCGATAGCAGCCGCGTCGGCGTACTGGTCGATACGCTGCGTCTTGACGGCAACGGCAACTATCTGTCCGGCGGCACGCTGGATACCGCGGCCGGCGGCAGCATCACGGTTGTTTCCACCGACGCGATCCAGATCCAGGGCGTGGTCGGTCAGATCGACACCGCGCCGGGCGCGCTGGGCGCGCGCAAGGTCGGACTGGTCAGCTTGAACTCGACCGGCGGCGACATCACCGTGTTGCGCGACATCGACGCCCGCGACCATGTGGTGATGACCGGCGCCAACATCTATGTGCTGGCCGGCAGCCACGTCTACGCCACCGGCGACGATTCCGACGTGTTCATCCAGGCGCGCGATCAGTTGGTGATCGCCGGCAACGCGGTCAGCGGCTCGGTCAAACCGGGCAAGGTCGCCAACGTCATCAACCCGGTTGGCAACGCGGCCGGTGACGACCGCAGCATCACGCTGTCCGGCACGATGACGCCGGGAACGTATAACCTCACCATCGCGCTGAACGACAACCTTGCGCTGTTCAGCTACACGGCGGTGTCCGGCGCCACGCTGGCCGACATGGCGAGCTACTTCGCGGCGCGCATCAACGAACATGTCGACTATGCCGCCCAGTCCAGCGGCAACGTCATCAACATTACCGAAGGCGCCGGCACTTCGACGCTGACGCTGCTCGACAACGACGCCATCGTCAAGGCCGACAGACTGGTGCATCTGGCCGCGCCGACCATCCAGGTCAGCGGCATCGTGCAGGCCGGCATCAGCAGCGCGGTGGTCACCGACCAGCACGCCAGCGATGTCAATGCGGTACGCGAAATCAACTTCAGTGCGACCTCGGTCGTTGTCGGCGTAACTTATCGCGTCGCCATCGGCGATGTCGGCTTCGCCTATACCGCGCTGGCAAACGACACCCGGGCCAGCATCGCCGCGCAATTGGCGACACAGATCCATGCGCATGCCAGCTTTGCCGCCAGCGCCGTTGGCGACGTCATCAACATCACCGCCGGGGCCGGCAAGCAATCCATCAACGTTGGCGAAGACGGCCGCGTTCTGATGAATGCCGGCAGCAGTCTGACCATCAGTGACGGCTATGTCGCGTCCAACGGCCGTATCGACTTCAATGCCGGCGTCAATATGGCCTGGACTCGCGATCAACTGGAAGGCGACATCGCGCGGATCCAGTTGCAGGGCGGCAGCGTCACCATCTCTGGTCAGGGCCTGGTGGATGCCGGCGGTGCCGTGAAGATTCAGGCCGGCGGCGACGTAGTGCTGGCTGCCGACGCCACGCTGGCCGGGCCGCGCACGGTATTTGTGCCGATCTACACCACGGTATCGGAAACCGTGGAAGTCGTGACCGGCTATCGCCAGGTCGCCGACGGTCAGATCCAGGTGCCGGAAATCTCCTGGACCACGACCATGATCACCGAACTGGTCGATACCAAGAAGGTGGTCACCGGCAGCGAATACAACACCATGAACGTCACCTTGACGCAGATCGGCTACTACAACCCGAATGCGCCCGCAGGCGAGAAATTCCGCGAACTGTTGATCGAAGGACTGGATTACAACAACCGCGACATCAACTGGAACAATGCCGGCAATTCGGAACTGCCGAATCGTGCGGCGACGCCGGTCACCATCAACTACGACCAGCTCAACAAAACCAACCAGAACCTTTACAAGGAATTCACCCAACTCTCCGACGCGCAGCGTCAGGCGGTGCTCAACGCCACCGGCTACAAGCCGCTGTATCAGTTCACCTATATCGATCCGGTCACGCATCGGGTACAGAATGGCACCGCCAGCAACACCACCTGGACGCCATCCTGGGCGACCAATGATCAGGTGGTCGATTACGTCGATGTCGATGGCTGGCGCGATATGTACATCAGCATGCCGCAGGGTGCCAAGGAAAACATCCTCAACATCATCAGCCAGGGGGAGGCGCGTTACCTGACCGGCGACACCACGATGAACGGCCAGAGCGACGGCACCTGGGTGACGCTGGACCAGAACAACGCGCCGACCGGCGAACTGGTCGGTCGTTATCTGGATACTGCCAAGGTCACCTACGTGCAGGACAAGTCGGTGATGGAATATGGCGACAACGGCAGCAAGACGCCCGGCAATGCCAACGACAACCTGAATTACGTCGCCGGCGGCAACACGCCGCATGACGCCTGGAATGCCGCCTGGACCTTGAACAGCGTCAACAACGATGGTTATGTCGGTCGCTGGTCGGTGGCTTATGTCACCGGCTCGGGAGACCGGGTGTTCGACATCAGCGATCGTGCCACCGGCGATTCGGTGATGGATCGCGCGCCGACCTGGGTCTGGCAGGCGAACACCGATGTCAACGGCAACACAATCTACTACGACAGCGAGATTGAGGGCGGCGTTGATTTGAACCAGCGCGGCGATGTTCAGGTCTACGGCGGCGATGAGGTCAAATCCAACAATATTTATTCATCCAACACCTGGTACAGCGTTGTCAACAACAATGCGGATACCCAATATCTGCAGCAAGGCGTTTATACCGTTTCCTTCACGGCCAGCAACAACTTCGGTGGTTTTACCGATATCGCCGTGATCCTTAGCCAGGGTTCGCATACGCCGAGATCCCCCGACGAGCTCGGCATGAGCTACACCTACACCACTGGCTGGACGGTGATTGGTCTGGGCTACGTCAACGATTACGACTTCACCGAATGGGGTTGGCAGGACTGGCCCAACCACGCCGGCAACGTCAGTTACGACCACGGCTGGGGCGATCGAAACTTCATCCAGGGCTACGCCAACAAATACGGCAACAGCAATGTCCAGTCTCAGGCCTGGGAATCGGACGAAGGCGCCTGGGAGCGCAACAACCTCAACTTGGAGATGCGCTGGCGCGAAACCGTTACCGTGTCGCATGCCGAGACCTACGATGACTACGTTTACAACTGGGCGTCGCAGTGGCATGACGTCTACGACCGGCGTGATCAATTCCAATTCCAGGTGGTGACGCAGCCCACCGAAATATTCGACTACCGGCCGATCTACGAGACCACCACGCAGGACGTGATGGTGGTCAACATGAAGGACGTTACCGTCTGGAAGACGGTGCCCATCATCGAACAGCAGACAATATTGCGCACCAGCGTGACGATGGAGGAATCCACGGTACGCGGCGGTGATTTCGACGGCGACTCGATACACGGTTCGACCATCACCATCGATGCCGGCGGCGCCACCCGCCTGTCCGGCAAGTTGGCGGCGGACACGCATCTGGACATCTCTGCCGCCACCCTGTTGCAGGTCAAGGGTGAAATTCCCGCCAGCGAAGTCGGTCAGCCTGACGCCAAACCGATCGAAGCGCGCCTCACCGCCGCCACGATGCAACTGAACGCCGGCGAGAACCTGGTGCTGGACGACACCGCTCGGCTGACCGCCAGCGCGCAGCAAGGCACGTCGATCAGTCTTGATTCCAACCGCGACATGACGCTGGGCGGCGAAGTACACGCCGAGGATGGCGCCGACATCGCCATCAGCGCCGATCGCAATATCGCCTTGAGCGGCCGCATCACCGCCGGCGCCATTACGCTGGCGGCCGGCGACGGTGTCAGCCTGGATGGCGGCATCAGCGGCGATGCTGACGTGCATCTGCATGCAACTGTTGGCGATCTGACGCTGAGCACCGGCCTATATGGCGGCAACATCGTGCTCAATAACTCGACGCTGGAAGCCTCCGGCAGCGAGGCGAGCGTGATGCTGAGCGCATTGGCCGGCAACATCCAGCAGGTCGCGCAGACCCTCAGCGATGCCGACATCAGCAGTGATCAGGCATCTGGTCGGATCAGCGCCGATAGGCTGGTTGCCGTCGCCGATAATGGCATGACTCTCAATGCCGATGTCCGCTTCGTCGAGCTGGAACTGACCAGTGCCGGCAACATCACGTTGATCAACCAGCAGGCGCTGACCTTGACGGATGTGGTCACCGCCGACGGCGGCATCGACGTTACCGCGTTCGGCAATCTGATCGCGCTTGACGTACGCACGCTGGGAACCAGCGACCGCAACGACATCACGCTGACCACGCATGATCTGAGTCTCGGCAGTTCAGCCGATCTCGTCGTGATTGGCTTGCATAACGGTGCTCGTGGCGATTTGACTTTCAATGTCGAGGGAAAAATCGACATCTCGGGCATCACCACGCTGGTCGCCGATGTGTTGACGGTCACTGTCGCTGGCGGGTTGACGCTGACCACTGAGGTGAACAGCCTGAACCTCGAAACCACCCGCGCCGGCGATGTGGTCATCACCCAGGGCACGCGCGCGCTGACCCTGACCCAGGTCTGGATCGCCGAAGGCGATTTCAAGCTGAAAGCCGGCGACTTCGACAACCACATCGGAGGCAAGGTCGATGTGGCCGACGTGCGCATCCTGTCCAACCGCGACGCTGAAGGCGACACCGCCGCTGACATCGACATCAAGGCGGTGGGCGACATCCTGGTGCGCTACATGTCCGCCGGCCTGTATACCGAAACGGATGAAGACAAACCCGTCGTGCGGGGCGAGAACGATGTCAGCAGCGCGCCGGTCAGCTATTCCAGCGCCACCTCGGCCGGCGACATCCTGTTGGAGTCGACGCGTGGTCGCATCGGCGAAACCTTCAGCGACGCCGGTGTCGATATCGTCGCCGATCGGCTGACCTTGCGCGCCTACAGCGGCATCACCCAACTGGAAATCGCCGTCAACAGCCTGGATGCCATCACCAACTCCGGCAACATCGAGTTGACCGATTTCGACGGCCATATCGAAAGCGCGCGCGGTCTGGACATCATCAACGCGGTCACCGCCATCGGTGGTGACAGTCTGGTCAGCATCACCGCCGCCGGCGACATCCGCGTCGGCGCCGATGCGCAAATTACCGGCGACACCATCCGTCTGACCAGCCAGACCGGCAACATCCGCGTCGAAGCGCCCGGCAGCGGCGACTCGCTGAGCTACACGCGCGGCATCGCCTTCGACGCGGCGCAGGCAATTCAGCTTTATCGCTTCTTCAACGCCTCGGAATTGATCGAATACAAGGCCGGCAATTACTTCCAGTTCGGCACCGGCAGCGACATCACCCGGTTGCTGCCGAGCACGATATCCGCCGATACGGTGATCCTGCATACCGGCGGCTCGCTGAGCATGGGCTCCGGCGTCGGCAATGTGGCGATCAACCCGGCGCATGTGTCGGACAACGGCCATGACCGGACGCTGAATCTCAGCCATATCACCGTGCTGAACAACGCCAACTACACCGTCAACATCGATGGCGTGGCGAAGACTTATACCTCCGACGCCAATGCCACGCTGGCCGAGATCGTTTCCGGTCTGACACTGGCCCTGGCCGGCTATTCGGCGACGGCCTCCGGCAACGTCATCACGCTGGCCAACAATGCGGGCCGTTCGGCGATTTCCGTGTATCAGGCCGCCGCGCTGTCGGCCAACAAACGTCTGGAACTGGTCGCCGGCCAGGATCTGACGATACTCGGCACGATCAGCGTCAAGCCGACCTATTACGCCGGCGGCAGTGCCGGCGGCACGATCGACAGTGTGTTGCTGCAGGCAGAAGGCCAGCGCGACACCATGCAGGCGATCCGCTACAACGACGATGACGATACCGCCGACACCTTGTACGAAACCTGGTGGTTGAACGATACGGTGGGCGGCGACGGTTATCGCCTGTCCGACTACAACAAGAATGGCGCCATGGATGTGCTGCATGAAATCACCTTCAACGGCGATTACAACGGCGATGGCGACATGCTCGATGTCGTCTACATCTACACCTACAACGAAGTCACCAACAATTACGACTTCAACGGCGACGGCGACAAGCTCGATACGTCGGTTCAGTTCTTCAACAACATCAACGTTTCCGGGGCGACCTACACCGTTTCCGCGCCGCAATACGAATACACGATCCATGGCGACTTCAACAACGACGGCATCTACTCGCCGAATCTCTACGAATTTTTCCAGACCGACTACAACGGCGACGGCGACTTCAACGATGTGCTGGTCGAGGGCAACATTGCGCGGCAGACCGGTTTCATCAATCTGAAACTGACACTCGCCGGTGGAGCGACCGAAGCGCTGCCGGCCAGCGCCTTCGAATTGCGCGCCTTGCGTGACATTTCGCTCAACCTGGGCAGCAACCTGACCATGACCGGCTTCGTCGGCGGTTTGGCCGGTTACGACTCGGCGCAGAACGTGAGCTTCGACATCCACGGCACGATGACGGTGTCGGGCGGCATCGTCGCCGCCGACGCCGATACCGGCAAGCTGAATATCGACGCGACCTCGATCACCGCCGACGGCGCCTCGGTGTTCATCGCCGATACGCTGGAAGTGCGCGCCAGCAACGGCGTGCAGTTGAACACGCTGATCAATCGCCTGACCGTCGATTCGACGGTCAGCGGCGACATCGTCGTCAATGAAGCGACCACGCTGGTGGTGGACCGCATCCTCGCCGCCGACGGCGCGATCACCGTCAAGGCGGGTGACGACCTTTATGTGCGTGATATCCGCAATGTCGCCGGTGGTGACGCCATCGTCGTGATGGCCGGTGATCTGATCTATGTCGATCGCATCGAAGCGGGAACTTTGGAAGGCACCCAGAAATCAGCCGGCAGCACGATCACCGTCGATGCCAAGACCATGGCCTATGAATGGGGCGCGCCGATCGCCGGCCTGGAAGCCAGCGCCAGTATGGTCACCGCACCGAGCGCGCAGATCCAGACCACGCGCCTGATCTTCGCCGATGCCAGCCCCGGCGTCGGCGATGTGTATAGCGTCGATACCGGCCGTTTCGTCTATCAGGTGACCTATGGGGAAGTGGTGAACAGCATCACCGCCAACACCTGGTCGACCATTTTGGACGCACTGAAGCACAAGATCGAACAGGGCGAAGCCTTCACCATCACGGTGAATGCCGCCGCGCGTGAACTGGCGCTGGCATCCAGCGTGCCGTTCGCCGCCAGCGCCGCCAGCAACGACGTCACCACCGGCGCCGGCGGCGTCATGATCAACTCGACCGGCGCCAGCGCCGCCGTCGCGCGTACGCTCGACTTCAGTTCGGTGATGGTCGCCCACAATGCCACTTACACGGTCAACATCGGTACTTCACGCATCACCTACGCGGCCGATGCCAGCGCTACGCTGGCGGAAATCGTCAATGGTCTGAAGTCGTCGATCGACGGTCATCCCGGCTTTACCGCCAGCGCTTCAGGCAATGTCATCACGATCTCCGACGGCGCCGGCAATCTGGCGATCAGCGTCGATCTCGCGGTGCCGCAAAATGCGGCAGTGAGCCACACGACGACCGCCGCGCAGGCACAAGTCAGCCAGTTGCTGTTCGCCGCGCATACCTATGCCAAGGGCGAATCCATCGTGGTCTGGGCTGGCGGCAAGCAATACATGGCGGTCGCCAGTGTCGACAACACCACGCAGGCGTCGTTGTTATCCGATATCGCCAGCCAGATCCAGGCCAACAGCCGCGCCACGGTCAGCGCCGTTGCCGGCGGCAACACGCTGACTTTGACCGCCAAACTGGCCAACGACGCGTTCAATGCCAGCGGTTACGCTGCGGCCTGGGATCAGACCGCCGCCGATCTGTTCGGCTACTCGGTCACCGTCAACATGGCGGCGTCCGGCGTTGCGAAAGTGGCGCCCAAGGTGTTGTCCAGTATGTCGGATACCGGCGTCGGCGATGAGCTCGAAGTCAAGTTCACCACGGCCGCCAACGGCGGTTTGAGCGTCGGCGACACCACTGTCACCCAGTTGACCGATGCCGCCAGCGGCAGCGGCGCCTACACCGCCGGCGTCAGCACCACGCCGGCCGGCAATGCCGCTTCGCAGCAAAACAGCATCAGCTTCGGCGACGTGCTGGGCGACAACCGCCGTTTCACCATCACGCTGAACGCCACCGACTATGTGCTGAACACCAGTTCCACCGACTGGGCGACGGTGCTCGATGCGCTGGATGCCTTGTTGACGCCGGCCGGTGTCGATGTCGCCAGCGATGCCGCTGGCAAAACACTGCTGCTCAGCGGCGGCGATGCGTTCACGCTGGGGACGGTCAAGGTCGAGATCATCACCCCGTCCACGCCGATCAGCGGCGCGGTATCGGCGGATGGCGGCGTACCGGATGAAATGGCCGGCGCATCCGCCACCCAGGTCAGCGATCTGGCCTTCAGCGGCGCGACCCCGCAGTCCAACGTGCTGTACACGGTGCTGATCAACGATCACAACTACACGGCGCGGATCGGCGGCAACCATCTGTTGTTCATCACCGGCGTCGATGCGGCGGATATCTGGCTGGAAACCTCGGCCGGTATTTCCGGCATCAGCGCGGTCAACAGTTCCGGCATCAATGCAGCCGATATCGCCGATCCCGATCATGATCGCACCATCGATCTGAGCGGACTGACCGTCGCCAACAGCGCGGCTTACACGATGCGCATCGGCACGGTCGACAGTAGCTACACCTCCGACGCGGATGCGACGCTGGCGGAAATCGTCACCGGTCTGCGCAATGCGATCGACGGCAAAGACGAATTCGTCGCTGCCGCGCCGGTCGGAAACGTCATCACCGTCACCAGTGGCGCCGGCGCGCTCGCCATCAGCAAGACTGCCGGTGGCGGCGACATTGCGGTCAACGCCGCCGACATCGCCGATCCCGATTACGACCGCACCCTCAATTTGACTGGTGTGACGGTGGTGCGCGGTGGTTTGTACACCGTCAATCTGGGCAGTGATGAATTCGGGTACACCGCTGTTCGAGGCGACAATCTGGATGACATTGGCACCGAGCTGGCAGGTCTGATCGATGACCACGCCAGTTACAGCGCCAGTTACAACAACGGCAGCAATACCATCACCATCGCCAGCGGGGCCGGTACCAAGGTGATTTCCATCACCGGCGTCGGGCCGGTCGCCGGCAACGAGCTGGTCAATATCGGCGGCGCCGATACCACCGATGCCGGCCGGGTGATCAACCTGTCGGCGCTGTCTCCGGTCAACAATGCGGTTTACACACTGCATGTCGGGACCAGTACTTACACTTATACGGCCGATGGCAGCGCCACGCTGACTGAAATAACCAACGGCCTGAAGACTGATATCGGCGCCTCCGCTACCGCGCATAACGCCACGGTGAGCGCGACCTGGGCGTCGTTGCTGGGTGAGCTTGAGTATCAGATCGAGGCGGGTGAGGCGATCGCCGTCACCGTCAACCAGAAAGCCGACGGCACGGCCAGCACCGGTTCGCTGCGGCTGGCCGCCGAGGCGATCAATACGGTGTTCAACATCGAAGCGGTCAGTGCCACACCGACCGCCGCGCTGGATGCCGACGGTTCGATCGCGACCACCTTTGCCGCATCCGGTGTCAAACAGGTCAGCGTCATCGATTTCGGCGATCCGACCATTCTCGGCGATACGAACCTGACTGTGGTCATCAACGGCATTCCGGTCAGCGTGTCGACCAATGGTGATCCGATCGCCATGTCCGGCCCGGCGCCGCAATTCCCCGGTGTTCCGCAAAGCATCACGATTTCAGGCACCACCATCACCTTCCCCGATGCCGTCGATCCGGTTGCCGGTCGCGGCTATCTGGTCATCGTCGATGGCAAGCGCTACAACGCCACCGCCAGCGGCACATCCTGGGCGCAAGTGCTTGGCGATCTGGAAACCGCGATTGAAGCGGGTGTCGGCGGAAACGTCACCTGGGACGCTTCGGCGCAGACCCTGACCATACCCAACGGCGCTATCACCTTTGCCGCCGTCGCGCCAGTCAAGACCTGGACTCAGTTGCTGGATGGCCTGAAAGCCACAATCCAGGCCAATGCCACGCTGAACAGCGCGGTCACGGTAGGCACGCCGGATTACACCAACCGTGTGCTGACGCTGACCGGCTCCACCAACAATGTTGATTTCAGTATCGACGCGGTGACCTTCGGCCAGCTCGACAAAGTCACCGATGATGGTGTGTCGCCGAGTACGGCGGCGGGCACCAGCATCAAGCAGGTCAGCACGATTCAGTTCGCGGCATCGCCCGCGCCAGCTTTAGGTTATAGCTATGCCATCAGCGTCGAGGGCACGCCCTACAGCGTGCTGGTGGATGGCGCAGATGTGCTGGCGCAGTGGCACACCGCCGACAACAAGGGTGTGCTGGACAAACTGGCGGCCGCCATCGGAGCCGGCGAGGCGATCGATGTGACGGTGAATGCGGCGGAGCGCAAGCTGGTCCTGACCGCCGATGCCTTCAATACCGCGTTCGATGTCGATTCCGTTCAGGTCAGCCAGTCGGTTTCCAACGTAATCGTTGGCGCCTCGGCGCAAAAACTCCTGCAAAGCGCGGTGGCCGGCGGCGCGCAGCAAAGCAGTCTGGACTTCAGTTCGGCGGTCCACAGTGCGACGCTGAAATACACCGTCAATATCGGCGGCGTCAGCTTCACGACCACCGGTGAATCGAGCAAGGCCGACGCGCTGGCGACTCTGGCCGGAAAGATCAACCACGCCAGTACCGGCAGCAGCTTCGCCACCGCCGCGGTTGCCGGCAATACACTGAATCTCACCGGCGAAACCGAGGGCGTCTCCTTTCTGGTCAGCGGCATCGCCAGCGACACGGCCCTGGGTACGCCGACCAATCCGAAAGTGTTCGAGGGCAGCAAGGTCGTCATCGTGCCGGATCGAGATCCCGGCAGTTACGGCATGAAGGTCACCGGCAGCCTGACCGTCGTCAACCTGCCGACCAATGAAGGCGAGACGATCAATCTGGTGGCCGGGGACGGCCCCGGCGTCGGCGATCTGGTGGTGGTCTCGCCGCTCGATGTCGGCAGCACCGGCACCGTCATTCTCAGCGCCGACGGCGGCATCACGCTGGGTGGCAAGGTCACTGCGGGAACGCTGGAAGTTAGTTCCGGCAAGAACCTGACTATCACTTCGGAAGTCGGCACCATGCAGGTGACGTTGACCGGCGACGGTAATCTGACAGTGTTCCAGACCGGTGCGTTGAATATCAGCAGCATCGTCTTGCCGGATACGACAACATTCACCGGGCGCAACATCACCTTGATCGCCGATGGCGATATCACGATCGGCAGCATCGAGGGGTTTGCCGGCGATATCTCCATCACCTCCAAGACCGGCAGCATCAGCATCACCAGCCTCGAAGGCGCCGGCGCGGTAACGCTGTCGGCACTGGCCGGCGCGGTCGTGCTGGGCGATGCCTCGCATAACATCGAGGCGGACAACCTGGACATCGTCGCCAGGGATGCGATCACGATCTACGAAGCGGATGGCGTCACCATCGAGCGCATCGAGAGCAGCGATGACGATGCGGTATTCGTCCAGGCCGGCGGCACCCTGACATTGAATGGCGCAATCACCGCGGCCGGTCTCAATACCGTCAACCTCGGCACCACGGCGGGCGCCATCAACCTGAATCAGGCCATCGTCAGCGCCAGCGGCAACATCACCTTGAACGCGCATGCCGGCATGACGCTGTCCGAGCAGGGCGACATCCTCAGCAGCGGCGGTAACATCACGCTGAATGCAGGCAGCGGCGCCATGTCCATGACCGGCGAGACCTTCGTCGATGCCGGCAGCGGCAGGCTCGATCTCGACGCCGGCGGTGCCATCACGCTGGGCAAACTCCGACTGAATGACACCAACACCACCGATTTGACCATCAATTCCGGTGGCGTCATCGATGGCGGCGAGGGCAGCACCGACATCATCGGCAAGCTTGCCAAGCTGGTCATCGTCGCCAACGGCGGCATCGGCGCGGCCGACAACGCCATCGAGACCGAAGTGGCCCGGCTGCATTTCATCAACAACGGCAGCGGCGATGTGGCGATCGAGGACGTGGATGGCCTGATCATCGATCAGGTCGTGCAGAATGCCGGCGGCAGCGTCCGCATCGAGACGCTGAACGGTTCAATCCTCACCGCCGCCGGCGGCGAAGGCATCAGCGCCACCAGCGGCGCGGTCAGCCTCTATGCCGGTGGCAATGGCGGCATCATCACGCTGTCTGCCGATATCCGCACCAGTGGCGGCAGTGTTGCGCTGACCGCCGAGGATGGCGACATCACGCTGGACAATGCCGGCGTGCGTATTGCCGGTTCGGGCGACATCACCATCAAGGTGCCGCGTGGCGGATTGGTCAATGCCGCGACCGAAGTGCTGGATGACGATGATATCCGTATCGCCGGCTGGCTGACCGTGGCCGACGGCCCGGATGCCGACACGCAGCGCGATTTCGATCCGGAACTGCACTGGTTGATGCGCCAGGGCATGTTCGAAGTCGACGCGCTGATCGGTGAAGTGGTCGCGGCCAACGTGCCGAGCTATCTGGAAGACTCGCACCTGCCCAACGACACGGTACTGCGCGTCGCCGATGGCGCCATGCTGCAAAGCACCGAAGGCAATCTGACCATACTGGTGCGAGACGCGATCGGGACAAGGGTGGATGGCTTCATGTTCAGTCCGAACGCCATCGTCGTCGACGCGGTGAAACTGACCGCGTCCAGCAGTGAGCGCATGGACATCATTGTGCTGACGCTGGGCGATGTCGAAGTGGCGACCGATGCCACTGTTTCCGGCAGCAAGGGCGGCACCACCGAAGCCTCAAGCCTGTCCGGTGCGCAGACCATCAGCGGTGCGGTCGATGCCAGCGGCAACGACATCACGATACGCGGCAACGATGTAGACATTTCCGCACCTATCCGCAGTGCCGGCGCGGTTCTGTCGTTCGTGCCGCTGAAGCCATCCACCCATATCGTGCTGGGTGACATCCTGTCCTCAGGGACCAGTTTCGACGGTACCCAACGGACAGACATCCAGGACATGATGTACCTGGACAGCGACGAGTTGCAGAATCTGCAGGACGGTTTCAAGGAAATCGTCATCGGTGGCGAAGATGGCAGTTACAACATCTACATCAGCGAGTCCGGCGCGAACTCGACCACGGTGACGCTGAACGACAACCTGACCTTGCGCACGCCGTCATTGGGTGGCGAGGTGCATATCGAACGGCCCATCGTATTGCTTGGCGGATCCTCGCTGGTCATCGACGGTTCCGGCCACACCACCACCATCTCCGCCGATATCACCGCCACTGACCATGCCATCGTCAACGACTCGATGCTGATCGTCGGCGACCGCGTCATCACCGCCGGCAGCGACGGCAGCGGCAATATCCAGTTGGGCGCCAGCGCCGCGCACTGGCTGGACGGCAATGGCGACTTGATCGCCGATACCCTGGAACTCTATGCGCCAGGCAACGTGCGTCTGTACGGTCAGTTGGGTGTGCTCGATCCACTCGAAGGGTTGCTGATCGGCGGCGTCGATCTCGGCGGCACGCTGAACAATCCGGACAACGTGACCTTCGACGGCGAAGTCGTGGTCAACGGTGACATCATCATTACAGCTACCGGCACGGTCACCTTCAAGCAGGCGGTGACCCTGAACAATGGCGGCGACCTGAAGATATTTGGCGCCAATCAGGTGGTGTTCGAGCGAGGCGTGGTGCTCAACGGCGGCGGCGATCTGTTCGTCGAGGCCGATGAAATCAGCTTCCTGTGGGGCGGCGAGTCGGTCGTCGGCAGCGGAGTCATGACGCTGCGCCCGAGCACGGTCAATGCGGCGATCGAAATCGGCACGCCGCCGAACAGCATCACCTCCGGTACGTTGAATATCGACATCAACGAGATCCAGGCTTTTGCCGATGGTTTCAGCAAGATCGTCATCGGTCATGAAGTCGGTGGTCATGCCGCCGCCAATGCCGGCGCGGTGCGCGTCGGCGCGATGAATGTCGGCGGGCAGCCGATGCTGCGCGACAGTCTGGAAATCTACGGCGGCAGCATCGTCGTCGACGATTACGCCAATTCCGCCTACACCTTGCTGGTCAACGGCAGCCTCAAACTCGACGCGGTCAACGACATCAATCTCTACAACCAGATTGAAGCCCGCATTGGCGACACGCTGCATGACATCGTGCTGTATTCCGAGCACGGCGCCATCACCCAGTCCAACAGCATGGCCGACAGCGTCACCGGCGAGGCGATCCGCGCCGCCGACCTGAACGCAAGGGCGGCGACCGGCATCAACCTGGTCTACACCGAAGCCACGACGTTGACCGCGCTGAATGTCGGCAACAACGGCGATATCGTCATCAACGAAACCGCGGCTGGCGGGGATATTTCGATTACCTCCATCACCCAGCAGCATGCTGCCGGTTCCGGAGACATCATCGTACGCACCGCTGCCGGCACGATCAGCGTGCTGGCGGGCGGCGGCGGCATGGAAATAATCGGTCAGGGCGAGATCGACCTGAACGCGGCCGGAGACGTCCAGCGCATTCTGGTCGACGATGTGTTGACCACCGCCGGCGGTTCCATCACGCTGCGCGCCACCGGCGACATCGTCAATACCGACAATCTCGTCAGTGATGGCCGGCTGACCAGTCATGGCGGCTTGATCACGCTGGCTTCCAGCGGCGGAAATATCCAGCAGGCGGGCGACATGGATTCTTCCGGAACGCTGATCGATCTGTCTGCGGCAGGCGATATCGTCATGCACGACGGCGTCAGGCTGATCTCGCAGAACGCCGACGATACCGGCGCGGTCCGGCTGACCGCTGGCCAGAACATCGTGTTAAGCCTGATCGAGGCGGATGGCGCCATCGGTCTGATCGCGGTCGCCGGCGGCATCAGCGACGGACGCAGCGCCGGCGGCAGTCTCGGCGAAGGTCTTAACCTGGATGGCGACAGCGCCAGCGTGACGTTCGATGCCGCAACCGGCATCGGCAGCGGTACCACCGCGATCCAGACCCGGGTCGACAGTGTCAGCGCCATCAACGGCCTCAGTGGCGGTCTGTATCTGCTTGAAATGACCGCGTTGAAACTGCAAGCCGCCAGTGGCGCCCTGGCTGTCGATCTGGCGGGCAGCGGCGGCAACATGAGCGTGGTCACCGTCGACGGCGGCATCATCGTCGTCGATGCCATTCGCGGCACCGGCTCCAGCGGCAACTTGTTGTTGTCCGCCGGCGAGACGCTGGAAGGCACGGCTGCCGATGTCGATATCCGTGCCGACATTTCCAGCCATTTAGGCAACATCAGCATTCTGGCCAAGGACAACATCCTGATCGACAACCAGGGCGCCGATGCCGGTTTTGTGCAAACCCTGGCCGATGGCAAGAGCATCGACTTGCAGGCCGACGCCGCCATCCGCTTCGAGGCCGACGCGCGTCTGCTCGGCAACAATGGCAACATCCGTCTGGAAAGCACGGCGGGCAATACCGAGTTGGGCATCATCGACGCCGATGGCGGCAATGTCAGCATCAAGGCCGGCGATCAGATACTTGACGCACAAGCCGACGATTTGTCGGCGACACGCACCATCAACATCATCGCCAACGCGCTGCGCATGGAAGCCGTCAACGGTATCGGTACCGCCTCCGCCGAATTCGAAACCCGGAGCAACCTCATCGCCATCGGCGTTTCCAACGGCAGCGCCTGGGTTAGAGAACAGGACGGCCTGTCGATCGGCAATGTCGCGCCGGTTCTGATCAACCGGGTGGACAGCGATGGCACCACCACGCCCAGCGGCGACTCGGCCGCGCTGAGCGGATTCAACATCGTCTTCGGTGCGTCCCTGGTACTGACTTCCGGCGGCAATACCGTGCTGGAACAGGCCATGCATGCCACCGGCGGCGGCAATATCCTGATCAGCGTCACCGGTACGCTGACGCTGAATGCCGGCGTCAGCGCCGAAAGCGGCCACATCAGCGTGCTGGCGAGCGGCGCGCTGATCCAGAGCGCGGCGGGCGACATCAGCACTAGCGGCAGTGGCACGATCGACGTGCAAGCCGCCGGCATCACGATGGCCGATGGCGCCGCTGCCACGACCGGCAGCGGCAACATTCGCTACGCGGCAACAGGTGCCATGCAGCTTGGCGCGTTGAGCACCAGTGGCAATATCAGTCTGATCGGTGCGGTGATCACCGACGCCGGCAGCGGCATCGGCGACAGCATCAACGTCAGCGCCGGCGAATTGCGCATCAACGCCGGCGCCAGTTTTGGCGCGGCGGACAACGTCATCGAAACCCTGATCACCACATTGAGCGCGCAGGCTGGTAACGATGGCCTGTACCTGAGCGAAGACAACAATCTGATCATCGGCAACACCGCCGCGATCACCGTCAATCGTGTCAAGGCCGACGGCACGGTGACCGGTTCCAGTGTCACCGATGCCGCGCAGAGCGACATCGTCAGTTCCGGTGAAGTCGTTTTGATCGTTGGTGGCAGTCTGATCGACCAGGATGTTGCGGGCGATACCGATACAGACATCAACGCCACCTTGCTCAAGCTGACGGTCATCGGCGCGATTGGCGGCGGCCTCAACCACCTGGAAACCAGCGTCGCCACGCTGACCGCCGATGCCGGCGCGGGTGGCCTTTACCTGAGCGAAGAAAGCGCCATCACCGTCGGCACGGTGCAAGGCCAGAGCGGCCTGTCCAGCGCCGGTAATCTGGTGTTGATCGGCAATGGCGGTGACCTGATCATCAATGACAGTGTCAGCGCCACAGGAAACGTGCGCCTGCAAGCCGTCAATGGCGATTTGAGCCTGAACGCGTCGCTGAACAGCAGCGGCGGCCATATCAGCCTGCTGGCCAGCGCGTTGTTGAGCCAGGGTGTGGATGGCGACATCGCCACCAGCGGTACCGGCAGCATCGATGTAGAAGCCCATGCCATCAGCATGGCCGATGGCGCCGGCACAACCGCGGGCAGTGGCAATATCCGCTACGCCGCGCTGACGACCATCGCACTCGGCAGTTTGAGCACCAGCGGCAACGTCAGCCTGCACGGCACCGCGATCAGCGATGCCAATGCGGCCAGCCTCAATATAGCGGCCAACCAACTCAAGATCAGTGCCGGCGAGCGCTTCGGTGCGGCGTTGGACGTCATTGAAACCACGTTGGCCGTGCTCAGCGCCAATGTCGGCGCCGACGGTTTGTATCTGAGCGAAACCGATGGTTTCGGCATCGGCCAGACCGATGCCATCGCGGTGAATCGGGTGGGTATCGATGGCGGCGTCGCCAGCCAGCCTGAAGACGCGATCCAGATCGATATCGCCAGTACCGGTGACGTGGTGTTGATTGCCACTGCGGGCAGCATCCTCGATCTCGATGTCGATGCCGACAGCGATGTCGATATCAGCGCCGTCAGCCTCAAGCTGGTCGCCGGCAACAGCCTCGGCGCGGGCGCCAACCACCTGGAAATCAGCGTCGACAGCTTGGCCGCCAGCGCGGGCACGGGCGGTATGTATCTGTCCGAAGCCAACGCCGTCAGCGTGGGTTCGGTGCAAGGATTGAACGGCTTGTCCAGCGCCGGCGAACTGGTTCTGGTCGTCAACATGGGCAATCTCGCGATCGAACACGCGGTTTCCGTAAGCGATACAGGAAACGTGCGTCTGCAAGCCGCCGACGGCGATGTTGCACTGCATGCAGCGTTGACCGCAGCCGGCGGCCACATCAGCCTGCTGGCCAGCGGCGAACTGAGCCAGAGCGCGGTAGGCAGTGTTTCCACGCTGCTCGACGGCACAATCGATGTGCAAGCCGGTGTCATCGTGATGACGCATGGCGCCACCACCAGCAGCGATAGCGGCAACATCCGCTACGCCGCCACTGGCGCGGTGCAACTGGGCGCATTGAGCACCAGCGGCAATGTCAGCCTGAGCGGCACGGCGATCAGCGATGCGGGTGACGGACTGGACGACAGCGTCAACATCAGCGCGACTGAGCTGCGCATCAACGCCGGCACCGGCTTCGGCAGCGCGGCCAACGCGATTGAAACCGCTGTTTCCACACTCAGCGCCAACGTCGGCCTGGCCGGCTTGTTCCTGCGCGATAGCGATGACTTGATCCTCGGCGGCACGCTTGCCCTCAGCGTCAATCGCATCGGTGCCAATGGACAGGTCGCCAGCCAGCCGGAAGATGCCCCGCAAAGCGATATCGTCAGCAGCGGCGAAGTCGTGCTGAACATCGGCGGCAGCCTGATCGATCAGGATGCCAATGGCGACAGCGACGTGGATATCAACGCCACCAGTCTGAAGCTGAACGTCGTCAACGGCATCGGCAGCGGCGCAAGCCACCTGGAAATCAGCGTGACCACGCTGACCGCCGGTGCGGGTGCGGATGGCCTTTATCTGACCGAAGAAAACGCCATCACGGTCGGCACGGTACAAGGTCAGAGCGGCCTGAGCAGCGGCGGCAATCTGGTGTTGATCGGTAATACCGGTAACCTGGTCATCGACGACGGTGTCAGCGCGACAGGAAACGTGCGCCTGCAATCTGTCGGCGGCGACATGAGCCTGAACGCGGCGCTGAACAGCACCGGCGGCCACATCAGCCTGCTGGCCAGCGGCACCTTGTTGCAAGCCGCGGCCGGCGATATTTCAACCACCGGCGACGCCAGCATCGACGTATCCGCCACCACCATCAGCATGGCAGATGGCGCAACCGCCAGCACCGGCAGCGGCAACCTCCGCTATGCCGCGGCCACCAGCATCGCGCTGGGCAGTTTGAGCACCAGCGGCAATGTCAGCCTGAGCGGAACCACGTTCACTGACGCCAACGCCGACAGCCTCAACATCGTCGCCAACCAGTTCAAACTCAGCGCCGGCGACTTCGGCAGCGCCGGCAACGCCATTGAAACCACGGTGGCCACGCTCAGCGCCAACGTCAGCAGCCTGTATCTGACTGAAACAGACGACCTGATCATCGGCGATACCACCGTCCACACCGTCAACCACGTCCAGGCCAACGGCACAACAGCCGGCCAGGCCGACGCCGCGCAAAGCGACCTGGTCAGCAGCGGTGAAGTCGTGCTGACCCTGGGCGGCGACCTGATCGACCAGGACGACGCCGGCGACAGCGACACCGACATCAGCGCCACCGACCTCAAACTGACGGTCGGCGGCGCCATCGGCACTGGCGCCAACCATCTCGAACTCAGCGTCGACACCCTCACCGCCAGCGCCGGAAACGGTCTGTTCCTGACCGAAGCCGATTCCATCACGGTCGGGACTGTCCAGGGCCAGAGTGGCTTGAGCAGTGACGGCGATCTGGGGCTGGTCAGCGCGCAACACCTCACCGTCAATCAGACCGTAACCGCCACGGGCACCGGCAACCTGCGGCTCGCCGCCGGTGGTTTGATCGACCTCAATGCCGACGTCATCGGCAATGGCGGCCATCTCACCCTGCTGGGTGACGCCGGCATCGATATGGCTGCGGCAACCCAGATTCGCGCCAATACCGCCGGCGACATCTGGCTGGGCGTCGCCGGCATCGCCGCAGATATCGTCATGGCCGACAGCGCCCAAATCGTCGCCTACGACGGCAACGTCACGCTGCAAGCCGGCCAAGACATCCTGCTCGGCGGCATCGATGCCGCCGTCGGCAACGTCTACCTCAAGGCCGGTCGCGACATCCTGGACAACGGTGATGCCGATGTTGACGTCACCACCCAAGCCCTGTTGCTGGAAGCCGGCCGCGATGTCGGCGCCGGCAACAACCATCTGGATCTCGCCGTCGACAGCCTGGCAGGTAGAGTCGGCAGCGTCGGCCAAGCCGGCAACCTGTATGCGCAAAATGCCGGTGATCTCGATGTTGTCTACAGCGCATTTACGCTGCAACAAGTCGGTATCGACGCCATCGCGACCGCAAGCAATACCCCGACGATCAACGGCTTGACCGTCCACACCGGCAATCTGGTGTTGGACGCCAATGCCGCCGGTCTGGAAACCGGCACGCTCAGCGTTGAGGAAGCTTTGACCGCAACCAACGCCGGTCACGTCCGCCTCGACGCCGCAGCCGATCTGGCTGTGCAGGCCAACATCGACGCCGGCAGCGGCCACCTGACTTTGCTGGCTGGCGCCGGTTTCGCCATGGCCGCCAACACCAACGCGCAGACCAGCGGTATCGGTAGCGTTTTCGTCAATGCGGCCAGCGGCAACATCAGCATGGCCGGCAGCGCCAACCTGATCGCCGCCAACACCAGTTCGATGGTGCTGCGCGCCAGTCATAACGTCGAACTCGGCAACCTCGTGGCGGGCCATGTCTCTGTGCTGGCCACCGGCGGATCGATCAGCAACGCCGAAGGCAGCACGAAGAATGTCAGCGCCGACAGTCTGCGTCTGCAAGCCGGCCAGGCCATTGGTGCGGGCAGCAAGCATCTGACCACGGCGGTCGCTACGCTGTCGGCGTTGGCCAGCGGCGCCGGCGCCAGTGGCGTCTTCATCACCGAAGACGATGGCATCAGCATCGACAGCGTCGGCGTCACAGTCAGCGAATTCAAGCTCGACGCAAGCCTCGATCCGGCGATCAACCAAGCTGCGCAGGCCGACCTGGTCACCGGCAACAATGGCCATATCGTGCTGAACACCTTGAATGGCGGCATCACCCTCAACGACGGTGATGCCGATGGCAGCGCGATCTCCGCCGATGGTAGCGGCAACATCCGCCTGAGCAGCAGCGAAAACAGCGAAGCCGTCAACGCCGATATCCTCGTCAGCACTTCGATCAATAGTGGCAGCGGCAGCATCAGCCTGATCTCGGCCGACAGCATCGAACAGCAGGCCGAAGGCGACATCGCCACCGGCGGCAGCGGCACCCTCGATCTGCTGGCAGCGGCTTCCATCCTGATGGCCGATGGCGCGGCCAGCCAGACCGCCGGCGGCAACATCCGCTACCAGGCGGAAACAGGCGATATCGTCCTCGGCAATTTGAGCACCGGCGGCACCAGCGCCGGCCAGATTGCCGTATTGGCCGGCGGTAACATCGCTGATGCTGATAACAGCGATGCCAACGACATCACCGGCAAGGATCTGATCATCCGCGCCGGCGGCAGCATCGGCGCTGACGACAACTTCATCGACGTCAGTGTCGTCAATTTGACGTCACGTTCAGAAGTCGGCGCAACCTACATCCAGTCCGGCCCGGTCAATGTCAATACCGACAACCTCTCGGTCATTGTCGACCGCGTCGAAAACGACGGCACCACGCTCAGCACGGGCGCCGACACGCTGCAGGATCTTACCGCCGATCAGGATCTCTACCTGCTGGCCACCAGCGGCAACATCACCATCGATGCCGGCACCAACGACAGCGGAGTCACCCAGGCGCGCAACATCGTGCTGATCGCCAAACAGGGCGATATCCTGATCAACACCGGCGCCGGTGAACGCGGCTTCCTGGCTTACGGCAACATCAAGATCGTCGCCGAGAAAGGTGCCGTCAGCATCAATGGCGGCGCCGACAGCGCCGGCCTGTTCGCCTACGGCAACATCCTGATCCAGGCTGCCGAGACCGACGAATCGACCGTCGCGACGATAGCCATCGATGCCCGTATCGGCACCTTGGTCAATCCGACCGACATCGGTCCGGTGAATTACGGCTACATCAGCCTGTTGGCTGACGACGACATTCTGCTCGCCGATGAAGCGCTGATTGATGTCGGCGTAACCGGCAAGACCCTCGATCTGCTAGCCGACAACGCCATCAGCATGGCCGATGGCGGCAAGTTGCAAACCAGCGATGGCAATATCCGACTGGAAGCCACTACCGGCGACATCACCCTTGGTGAAATTGTCACCGGCACGGCCGGTGTTACCACCGGCCAGGTCGCCGTCATCGCCACGGCGGGCAGCATCCTTGATCTGACTGTGGACAACAGCGCGACGGGTCTCGACGTCCTCGCCCGCGATCTCATCCTGTCTGCCGGCGGCGCAATTAGCGCAGCGGACAACCACCTCGACATCCAGGTCGAGAACCTCAGCGCCAGCGCCGGCAACGGCGGCGTGTATCTCACCGAAGCCGATGGCGTCAGTGTCGGTCAGCTCAGCATGAGCGTCGAACGGGTGCTCGACACCTGGGCGCTGGCTGCGACCCAACCCACCGCCAGCCTGGAAGACTTGAGCACGCTGGCAGCCAACGGCAATATTGTCCTGGTTGCAAACAATGGCGGCATCGTGTTGAACGGCGGTTCTGACGGCAGCGCCGTCAGCGCCCACGGTAGCGGATCGATCCTGATCAACGTCCAAGGCACCGGCAGCGATCTGGCCATCAACGCCGATATCGCGTCCACGACCGGCCACATCACGCTCAAAGCCGCCGACAGCATGACACTGGCCGCCAACGTCGACATCAGCACCGCCGACACTGGCACGATCAGTCTGGACGCCATAACCGGCAGCCTGAGCCTGCACGGCACGGCCACCATCACCGCCGCGAACAGCAGCCTGCGCCTGACCGCCGACAGCGACATCACGCTGGGTAACCTGAGCGCGACCCACGTCAGCATCCTGTCCGACAGCGGCAGCATCCTCAACGCCGAAAACAGCACGAAGAACGTCAGCGCGGTCAACCTGCGTCTGGATGCCGAACAAGCCATCGGCGCCGCCAACCGCCACCTGACCACGGCGGTCGACACACTGACCGCCCTGGCCAGCGGCACCAGCAACCCGGCGACCGGCTTGTTCATCACCGAAGACGACAGCATCGCCATCGCCAGCGTTGCGCTCAGCGTCATCGACTTCAACGCCGACGCCAGCACCACCTTGGTCACCGACGCCAGCCAGTCCGACCTGACCAGCGGCAACGGCGGTCACCTGGTTCTGATCAGCGGCGGCAACCTGACCGGCAACAGCGCCATCAACGCCGGCGGCAACCTGCTACTCGACGTCACCGGCAACCTCGCCGCCAACGCCGCCATCGAATCCAGCGGCGGCCACATCAGCCTGCTGGCCAGCGGCGCCCTGATCCAATCGGCAAACGGCGACATTGCCACCAGCGGCAGCGGCACGATCGACG
>Ga0208244_100036_pt1 | contig 200354 bp, 187 predicted proteins | sample SubbioCR12Aug_5A_FD_184828 | JGI IMG/M metagenome (GOLD analysis project Ga0208244, IMG submission 184828) | Serpentinite rock and fluid subsurface biosphere microbial communities from McLaughlin Reserve, California, USA - CR12Aug_5A (SPAdes) | ecosystem: Environmental > Terrestrial > Deep... | reverse complement strand
GCACGCTTGCCGGCCCGTATAAAACGGATGGATTTTTTCGCCAGGCAAGGCGCGGACCCGCGGCCGTATGGGGTATACGGCAAGGGGCCGCAACGACGCATGGCGAAAAAAGACGCCGTTTTATGGGCTGGATAGCGTGCAACACCACACTAGCTACCTGCGTCAGGTACGACGAAAGGGGCTGGTTCGCGTTCTCTTGGTCGATGCGGACTGAAATCCAGTCGGGTCGAAGCCCTTGCGCTGGGCCAAGAGTTCTTCACCATCGATGCGCTCAGCCAGGCTCTGAATGTCGCGCCTTGTCACGCCAGCCTTCGAGAAGTGCGCCTGCCAAGTGTTCACGACTTCAATGACTGCGAAAACTTCGGAAGCGGCTTCTGCCGGCAGCAGGCCGAATGCATCGCACTGCGACATTGCGTTATCGAGCGTCGAGTCTCGGCCCTGCGCGCCGCAAGTAAACTCCTGGTAACCCTGTCCCGAATTGGTGGGCAAGACGTCGTACGCAGGCGCCAACTTCAGGCGGCCATGCTCGAATGGGTTGATGACCAGCAGGGAGTGGTTCTTCTCGTGGTCATCCGTGTTATCGAGCAGGATGTTGAAAACCATGCGTCGGAAGAGTTCGCGTGCGTCCCGCTGATTGATATCGTTCTGGGCGATGCCAACCCGGCGAAGAATGCGCGCCAGTTCGGGGTAGCCCATTTCTGGCTCTTCGCCCGAGGCGGTGGCCGCCCGGATGGCGGTGCCGGCCGAGATGCTGTGAATTCGCAGACCTTGTTCACGGTCGAAGCGGCGAACGGCGAGCGCGTTTGCCCCGGCGAGGTGGATGACCTGCGTCTTGGCCACTGTGATGCCTGCGCGCTCGGCCAGCGTCATCGTCGCGTGCTCTATGAGCGGCGTGTCGACGGGTTCATTGTTGAAGAACTTGATGACCCACTGCTCGCCGTCGATGTCGATGAGCGCCTTGGGCTGCGCGCCGCCGAGTGGGCTGCCTCCGCCGGCAATCATCCTGGCTTCCAGCGTGGTTATGGGTTCTGAAGCTTCAATCTTGGCTGCCACTTCACTGAGTTGCTGCACATCTTCAAGACGCGGCAGCGGACTCACCTCCCGCGGGCTGTAACTGCTTGACGAGTTGGAAACGCCGAGCGCGCCGAATCGGTCGTCGCCGGCGTAGTACAGGTACTCCATGAGTGAGAGGCGCTTGGGCTTGTCCACGAAGCGGATGACTTTCTCGCCCCAACGGTCCGGCCGTGCATCATCGACTGCACCCACTGCGCGTTGCGTATCGGTCGCCAGACGGCCTGGCGGCATGTGCTCTATATCGAAAAGCGGCAGGTCCTCGCTCAGCGCGAATCCGTTGTCCAGCCACTCTTTGCCGTAGTGCAGCGAGACGCCCTTGCCGGCGGCGACCAACTTCAGCGCGCCGACATAGCGCGGGGAGTTCGGGTTACCCAGATACCAAAGGTAGAGGTCGTCCAGACGCATCTCAATCCTTCGCCTGTTTCCTGCGCGTGCGCACTTCCGCCGAGGCCTGCGCGCGCGCGCGACCGAGTTCAACGGCTTCACGGACATCCATCTCAAGAGCGCCTTGGTCATGTTCGGGCGCCGCGATATGACTTAGCTCGCCATCTCGCTTGATGAGCCAGAGTGCCGTCGCAACGATGCCGATGCCGACCGATGGGTCACCGGATTCAAGGCGTTGCAGGGTGGGCACAGAAACCCCCATGCGTTTCGCCCAGGTCTTCAATGATTCCTTGCGACGCAAGCGGGCCACAGCGAGGTCGGCACCAAGTTTTTCGAGGGCGGCCGCCGTCGCTGGTGGGAGATGCTGGAGGGCACGAGCGGTTTTTGGCATACATATAGAATTTAGCTAAACATCATTATTAGTCAATATCTATGTTTACGAATAGCCAGAACAACTGCCACTACGCTCTCGGAGAAGCTTGTGCCGACACATCACTCGAACAGAGCCACAGTCAAAGAAGCGGGTGGGGCCCAAAGCGGAGATTACCTCCGCTGATGCTAGGCGCCCGAGGAGGTTGCTATACCTGGCCCCACATCTTTTTGACTCGAAGGGCCAGAAATGCACCCGCGCCCCTAGTCGCTGACGCAGATAGCGCAGCCAGGGTATGCCGGCGTGGGTGGATTTGGCCACCGATCCTTGCACGTCGAAATGGAATACCTGCTGCGGACGCGATCCAGCAGGAAATGCTCCGCCAGAAAGCACGCGGCCAGGAACTGCTGCGCCGGGCGGAGGAAACCTACCGCGCCAATCCGGGCCGGCCCGTGCAGTCAACACCGAGAGTACCCAACTCCGAGACCATCCCCAGCACGGGCGCCGATCCGCTTGCCATCGCCGAACGCTACCGGAAGACGCTGGACGCCCAGCGTGACGGTGACACCGGGCCGGATCTGTTGCTCTTCGTGTCGTTCTCCATGCCGGATGCCAGCCTCAAACGCTTGGCGACGGACGCGGCCAAGGCGAACGCGGTGCTGGTCTTCCGCGGACCCAAGGATGGCTCGCTGAAGAAAACCCTGCAGGCCTTCGAACCGCTCGCCAAGGTCGGTGCCAGCGCCATCCTCCATCCGGAAGCTTTCACCTGGAACCGGATCGATTCAGTGCCAGTGTTCATCCTGGGTGCGGCCGCCGGCGGAGGTTGCGATGTTGCCGCCGGTTCTTGCAAGGAAACGCTGCGGATAGCGGGCGATGCCAGCCTGGAATACATCCTGGAACGCATGGCCCGGGCAGCACACCCGCTGGCCGAGGAAGCCGAGCGGCGTCTGGCTCGGTTGCGGGGGACGCCATGAACCGGTGGTGCCTCTCCCTTCTTCTATTGACGGTCTCACCCGCTTGGGCGGAGATGACTATTGAAGAGGTTTTCGAAGACGGCAAATCCTTCGGCCAATCGGATTCAGGTGCGGCGGCGGTAAAGGCGGCCATCTCCGACACGACAGCCGTCGACAGCGTGCCCAACTACGGAACAGCTCACACGCATTCAAGCTATTACGGTGGCGGCGATGGCGATCCGAGGACGCCCGGCGGGGCACGCGTCAGCGAGTGCGCTTCCGTCACCTATGCCGATGCCAAGCAGCAGGCGGAATGCGATGCCATCAACGATCTGGCCAACAACCGCTCGACCCGACCGCCCCTGATCATCGTCCCCGCCGATCCCATCCTGGTGCAGGGCGCGACCGTCAAGGCCGACCCTGCCGCCGTGGCCGGGGCCTTTGGCGGCGCCTATGGGGAATGCACGACCACCACGGTCACCCAGCCAGCCACCTATGAGGAGGAGATCTGTAACGAGTTCAAGACTCTGGGAACCCAATACTGTTCACGGGTGCTGATCGTGACCTGTGATCCCCAGCAGGATGGCTGTGACCAGGGTGGCATCGTGCCGAATAGCTGGCAGGGCGACATGGTGACCAGCTTCACGCCAGACGGCGCCGGTAACTACATCCTGCAATTCGGCACCATCGCGAATAATTACTGGAGTGGCTGGGGCGCGATATTTGACCGCACACTCACCTTCGACATCCAGGACCTGCAACTGATCACGTTGTTCGAGCTGACACGCGCGGCTTTCGACGACTGGCTGCTGGTCAAGGTGAACGGCACCACGGTTTATGTTGGACCGTATGGCGGTGACCGGCTCGAAATCTATTCACCGCCGCCGGTCTTCGAGCCATCGAGTACGCGCCTCTGTCAGCAGACATGGACCGACGATTTTGGCGCTTCCTGGCAGTGCCAGGACAAGACTGCGTGGTGGTCGGACAGCGCCAGCAATGTCATTTACTACGCGATGTGCAGCGCGATTACCGATGGATGGAGTTGCACACCCAATGACATCAAGACGGGCTGGGTGCAGTACTGCGCCACATGCTTCGGCTCACCGGAGTTGAGTACGAGCTGGGATAAAAATCTGAGCATCGACATCAAGCAGCATCTCCTGAATGGCACAAACACCGTCTTCATGCGGACGATCGTTGCCGGCAAAGGGGAGGGCGCGATCCAGATCAAGACGCGCCAACTGTGTCCGCTGAACTGCCACGACCAATGGGATGACAGCCAGTGCGCGCTGCTGGATGCCAGGACGCAATGATCATGCGCTTTCTGTCTCTGCTTGCCGGGTTGTTCATTGGGATGGCGCCGCTGGTCGCTACGGCCGCCGACTGTCAAAAGCTGGCCGAGGTCTGTGTGGAGGGTCCCGCCACCAAGCTAATCTCCGGCAACCCGATCTATCGCGACTGCTGGAAATTCGAGGCGAGCTACACCTGCCTGTCCTCCGACCTGAACACCAGTGAATGCGACGAATTGCGCGACCGGGGATGCGGGCAGATTTCTTCGACGTGTATCGAGACATCGGACACCGGCTGCTCTTACTACGAGAACCTGTTCCAGTGCCAACTCACCGCCGCCGAGACCGCCACCGTGGCCGATTGCGGCACCCAGACCTTCTGCCTGGACGGCAACTGCTTCGATGCGGGTTATGCCAACGATACCGACTTCGCCCAGGTGGTGGCTACGGGGTGTGGTGACGTGTGGCTCCATGTGGCGAGGTGCGATGAGTCTCAATCTGAGATGGCCCTAGATTCAGCCAGACGACCCGCTTCCCTGAGGTAGCGGGCCACAGCGCCTTGGTCCAATACCAGCCCCAAGCGCTCAGCATCCTCGGCAATCTCCTTGGCTTCGTTGTACGGCTTGTCAAACTTGAATCCGTACCCCCTGGAAGCCATGACATAGATCAGACGCAACAGAAATTTCTTGGTGCGTGGATGCGTATCCGATTCATGTCCCGATCCGGGGGGATCTTCATCTTGCTTGCATAGGTTGTCATTGGTATCACGGCCATCGAACGTGCACTCCAGGCAATAGCGTTCGCGAATCGTTTCGAACAAGGCCTTCGGCATCGGCAGACTTTTCTTGAGCGCGAACTCGATGATGGCGAAGGGGTGCGCCTGGTTGTGCCCCAGATCGGGAGCGCTTTTCAGAATCCGATAGATCTTCGATGCTTCGGCATATTTCACGGGGTGATTTCGTCCGTCGAGTCGAATCCCCAAGCCTTTCGCCTGATCCGGATCGAAGCCGCACAGCAGCAGCGCAGCGTCTCGGTAAGACCAGTTGTCAAGCTTGGACCAGAATTGATAGTCGAGCTGGATTTGATCCTTCATTGATATCTCCCTGCTGCATTCGTTGGGCAGCTTTATATCCATGAAAATTTGATTTAACGATTACGCGGACGACTCGATTTCCGCGGGTGCAAAAACCCCACCATGGTTTTGATCGTTTCCATCAGCATCTTGCGATCCTTCGCTACCAAGGGCGAGATCATGGCCTCGATGCTGATCCCTTCAGGAGACTTGGCTGGTCGCTCTTCATCCAACAGGTCCGACGCCGTGCAATGCAAGACCTTGGCCAGATTCGCAAGTGTGACCAATGAAGGGAGTGTGGTACCGGTTTCATAGCGCGAGACGGTAGAGATTTCCACTTCGATCAGCTCGGCAAGCCCTTCTTGATTGAGCGCGGCGCGCGAGCGATAAGCCGCGATATTCCGACCGAGTCGAAGAGCCAGATCCGAGTGAAATCTTTTGACCATGTCTGCGGGCTGCCAAAAACGCATACATGGTCAAAGACTCGTGCGGTTTTTGTAATGATGTAAAAGCGCAAGTTGTTACAACGCATTTAAAGTCAAGTTGGCTTCTGTGAGGGTCTGCGGTTACGGATGAAATGACTTGTCACAGCTTGAGTACTGCTTGATCTCCATGAACGAACCTCTTCGGCTGGAACCCGCCAGCGAGCGTCCAACTTTCCGGCAACAACGACAAACCGGCCGTCCCCGCCACAGCTTACTCAGCTGACTGGGTCAATTCCTTGAGCAATAGGCGGGTCAGTTGTGATGAGCGCTGAGGGCACCGGAGAAGCTGTCTTTTACCGGAGCTAAGAAATACGAAGGAGGAGGTGGTGCTCAGATGAACGAGGAATTGCTGGTCAGGTCGACCGCTCAACACGCTCTTGTGCGATTGCCAGAGGAAATCCTGGGGCCACTTCGGCCACGAGCGGAATCTCAATTGAGCGTTCGCAAAATGGCCTAGACCGCAGCCGAGTAAACAGGGAGCGTCAGCGTGAAGCGTAACCCCGGTGTAACCCCAGCAAAAAACAAAAAAGGCTTGCGTCATTGCAAGCCTTTGATTTTATTGGTGGCCAGAGGCGGAATCGAACCGTCGACACGCGGATTTTCAAGACAGGTGAAAGCAAGAAACATGCCAAGTAAGGCTAAGATTTCTAAGGCGTTTATTTTTTGGTGTCGGTCTGGGTCTTGAGATTCGAACCTATGCCGAACCCGAACTGACAGATTTCGCTCGATTTCACAGTTTTATGAATGAAATCAATGAGATGTCTATTTCGGCGTCGAACTTAAATAGAACCCCTCATTTTGTGTGCGCAACGAACTGCTTGGGTTTCGTGCAAGTATGCGGCCTAGGTGCCGCGCCCCGGCGGCCGGAGTAGGGTGGCCAGGGGCGGGGGCGGTGCGGCCCGAGCTGGGCCACTATGGGGCCGAGGTGGGGCGTTTTGCGGTCGCCGAACGCACCGGGGGCGGGGCGGGTGCCAACGACCGAAAACTCGACTAGTATTCATCGAAGTGTGTCGAGATGAAATGAGTCAGTTCATCCAAGCCAGCCATTGAACAGACCTTGGGCCTAGCTGTTGCGAGGCGTTGCAAGTAGCTACCGAATACCATTGATAATTCTCGCATTGGGTGCCGAAATATAAATGCAAATCACGGGAGACCAACTGGTTAGATTTTTTGTGGGTACCGGTTTGTATTCCGTAAGTGTCAGTTTCCATGGTGTACTCGTCTTACGGAGATATAACATAATGCACTCTTCTCATAACCCACGGCGCCGATTATTGATAAATGGCAGCTTTGCACTATTACTTACTTCTGCCTTCGGGTGTGCAACTCAGCCGTCTAAACCTATCGAAGTAGATGTTTCTGGAGTTGATAGCGTACCAAAGCTGATCCAAGCAATAAAAAAGGCGGCGAGAGGTCGGCTGCCAGAAAGCATGCCGGACAAGGAGTTTATTTCACAGTTTGCTCGCACATTTGTTCAGAACGCTAGAGCTGCCGCAGACAATGGATTCCGGATTCCACAGTGGGTGCTGGATAAATTGCCTGCACGAAAAGCGGCATTTCCACTCCTTGGGGTGATGTTTTTCACTGCTTATGGCGTCCAATTTGCCATACCTGTTTCAACAGTAATTACAGCTACTTTAGGGTCAATTGCTATCATGACTACAGCAATTGTTGCAGCCATTAGTGCACTTGTTAAACCGAGTACGAAGATTTGAGAAACAGCGGTGCCGTCTTCTATTTCATGAGCAAAATCTTGTTTAATGTCTGGTTACACTCCTGGCGGTCGGTTCAATTGGTGTCGCCAGACATCGGCCGCGTCCTGAAGCGTTTTGCTAGTCAGGGCCGAATCAAACCGTGGAACCACAAAAAAATGGCCCCTCCTGTTGTCATGAGGGGCCATAAGGGTGACTAATTAAATGGAATCGCGAGTGCGTTTATAAAGTATTTCACCATTCTGAATAATTTGGGTCAGAGGAAGTTCCCCAATAGCTACCATTGCATCGACCAGCATTTCCAGTCCTTCGCGTTTATCCTCCTCAATGGTAGCCATGCGTTCGCGACCTAAAATGTCTTCTGCAGAGTATGTTGAGTAATAATTTAACGTGGCTATTTTTTCTGCCAAATGAATCTTTTCGTATTGATAGTAAAAAAGTGGCATCGATGTCACAGGCACACCGTCACCGCCAAGCTCGATATGAATATACTCGGGGGTGTACACATTTTCAAACTTGGAATTTTCATTAAAAGCTTGCAATTTGATTCTCCAAAAATTTTGCCGCCCATGGGATAGGAAAGTCAAAGATTGGCAGGCTTAATCCTTGGCCCAACGTCCATGTATCTCGATCTGGGAGATGTCTCGCGGCGCTTGCTAGGTTAGTATTGGCTGACTCGCATGGGACACGATGGCGTTCCAATCCTAACCCCCCGGGTCATACACCGACCTAGGTAATATATAATTTTAGCAATTTGCACTCGATGTCAGCTGTTATGCAATTGGGCACTGCACATTCGACGACATCTTGATACGTACTTTACCTGCATCCAGTCATTAGTCAAGAGATAATAGAAAATATTTTAAAAACCATGGAGATACAGGCCAATGTATAAGACGAGAGCCACTTAATCCTTATTGTAAAAAATCAGCATAGTTAAGTGCTTTCAGCTTGATCATAAAATCTATACTGATGAAAGTACTTCCAGAAGGGAGTTATAAGAAATGAAGCTAGCCAGCCTTCAATATCCGGCGCCATCGACCATCCATTGAAACGTACTGTTTGACCGATGTTTAGCGTTGAAGAGACCTTCACCATTGGTTCATGACTTCCTGAAACGACGATCGAAATTTTCGGTGAATTGAATGCGCGGCCATGAAACCCAGCAAACAGGCTTGTTCGGACTACGGGAAGGTCGCCACCGGGAGTCAACCCGCACTCCCGGCAACACCAACATCACACACCCCGCTGCATAGCCTCCTGAATCTTGATAGAGGCACTGTTGGCCGCGTCCTGCAGGGTCTTGCTCGACAAGTGACTATACCGCTGCGTTACCCTGCTATCGGCATGACCCAATGCCTGCTGCACAACGAAAAGACTGCAACCGGCGTTGACCAGCATCGAGGCGAAGGAATGCCTCAGATCATGCAGCCGCAACCTCGGCATCCCGGCCTTTTCTCTGATTCGATCCCACGTATGCCGGATATGGGTGTACGGCTTTTCCGTATCCGGGTTGGTGAAAACGAAATCAAATTTCCCCTCGGTGCCGATCTGGTCCAGCACATCCAGCGCAGCATCGGACATGGTCGGGCTGCCGGCGCTGACAAGCACATAAAGACCGGGCACGCCGTCATCGCACCATTCCGTTCGAGGTTTGCCAGGAACAGGTTTCAGATGGGCGATCTGGTCTTGAGTTAAAGAAATTACAGGCATAGTGATACCTCCTTGAAGTTGAAAATGATGTTGGTTTGCTTGTAAGAAGGCGTGGTGGCCAATCACGAGGATCAGTGATCGACCACCACGTTGCCTAGGCGGACTTGGCCTTATCGAGGATCAAAAGCTGCCAGAGGGGCATTGCCGCCGATTTATTCGGTGGGGTCTTCATGCGGAACGAACACAGCCTGAGAGATTCCGGGATCGAAGACCAGCATGACGCCGGGGTATTCCTCATTAGTCGTTTCGTCCGTTAAGGAGAGAACGACAGTCGTATAGTTGCGCTCGACACTCGCGAAGCCCCCTGTACCAATCAAAGTGCCATGAAGTTGCTCGCCTGTTTTTGTGTCAACGAATGAAATCGCGTTTGGTTCACTACCAAACGCTGAAGCATCATCTGGCAACCCAACGTGGTAGAGGTGAGTCATCGCAACTTGGCTCCGGCTTTGCACAAACATAGACATGCATTTCCCCTCTGTGTTGTACAGAGTTTTCGAATCCAGCATCTCTTGCTATCTCATGCTGAGGCTTCCCCAATGACCTGATCTTCGTGTCGATGAATTGAGCAACTCTCGATTTCGTTTCCATGTATCACTCCACAGGACATAAACATTGCAAAACTAATCACCGAGACAATTCGGCTATTTCTCGCTTTAATTCTTTTTGTACCATTCTTTGCATTTCTATCGTAAGCACCTCTTGTACTCGTATTAAGAACAACTTTTGAGGAAAACTAAATATTTCAGCAAGCGCGTACACAAATGGTTTGCCGTTAAATAGATTTTCATCAATTAATAAATAAGGCTCAACACCGATCCCTGTTTCAATTCCGATGGCGCCTAACTTCTTATTTATATTGTTGCAGTCCTTGGTCACGCAGAGGCTTTTATAACGAGAGTTCAGCATATGATTCAGGTCCTCTAGGTCTTTGAAGCCTTTTTTGGTTAGATCTATCTCTGCATCTGGCCAATAAACAGTAATAGGAATAAATTTATTTTTACTCTTTAGCCATTCTTCAGCTACCGCTATTTCAATACGGGTCCGTCCATTATCCGATACGGTTTTCAATGGGTTTGCTCGTTTTGGGTTTGCTGCTGCACGAATGCTCATCTCCTCCATGCCAGACAAGAGCGCAAGTTGTCTTACAGTTAAGTAGTCTTCAGCGAAATCGTCATTTTTCCTGTAACAAAAACACTCATAACCATCCAGCATTCTTCTAGCATTAGCCAGCTCGATAACGAATACGCATCGCTCAAGTGGCTTATATATTTCAAAGCCATATTCACTCCAGTCGTGAGCCGAGTTTCCCTCTATTGCATCAAATACCAGATAAGCAATCCATTCGAACTGACTTTCTCTACCTATCTCTTCAAAATTTCCGTCTATCCTGCCGTAAAACGCAAAGTCATATAGATGCTCCATGCACTGCGCAAAGCTTGTATTGCTAATGTGATTCCACGTAAGACCTAGCGTAAAGATATTTTCTTCAGGATTCATTAACGACCCGTCTGCAGGAAATGGGGCCTTAGTTAGGGTCCACGCAGTTTCCTGATCTGTCATCCATGCAATGTTCCGCACGTAGAGAAGAAATACATTGAGGATGTCTTCTCGAAGGGCATCCAACGAAAAAGGTACTTCCAGAGAAGTAGGTTTAGATGAATCGTTCACGTCTGGCTCCTAAGGTTACGGTGCATGCCGTCGATATGTATGAAATGTACGCCTCGACATGCTCGATGTCAACACCGTGCATATGCACAATATATATAATTTCATGCTTTCACTGTTGATGACCCGAGCTACCCTACTCAGAGTTACCGGAACACATCCGGAAGAAGTTGCTATCGAATGTGTGGTGCGGTCACTGCCGTCAGGAAACGACCATCACCAATTTCTCCGGCGCGGTGAAGGGTGGAGACTTGCTGCTGGTTGGCCGATGTGCGGTATGCCACAAGGATGTGGCCAGGGTGATCGAGACAGGCTAAGGCCGGAATGCTCAGAACAGCCTATCGAGCAAAAACGGGATTCCGTAAGCAATCAGCAGGAAAACCAGGATTCCCGTCAAAATGGCATTGGCCACAACGAGGAGGAGTTGCAAGAAGATGAACTTCACGGTGTCGACAAACCCCATCGGGGCAAGCACACTGCTAATGTCGGAATGATCGGTCGCCGCCCAGCGGAACAGGCCGACTGCGATGTACTCGGCCACTCCTGATGATTTGCCAGTGGGTCTTGAATGTCGCAATCCTTGATGTCTCGACATGTTGAATTTCCTTTCGGTCGGTCGTTGTGGACGAAAAAAATGCCCGGTGAGGGCACGATGGGGTTGAAATTTGGTGTGAGGGAATGGCTTACTTGTCTCCTTGGTGAGGGTGGGGAACGGGGCAATGGAAAAAGCCCCGCGACGGGATTACCGGCGGCGGGGCTATCAAGGGGGCAAATGAGCGATTCAGATTTGGTCGTGTTGAAGGATGTCAGATAGGCGACAGCGACTGGTAGTAGTTTGGCCAATGGATCCCGTGTTTATAGGGTAGGGTGGAAAATGGAAGGAAATAAGAGGCGAAGATTAGCCGCGTCCAAATACAATAAGCATCAGTGAGTGCCGCAAAATCCTTTGAAGAAAGTTGATCAAACATACGGGAGATGAGATGTGATTTCGACCTCACCATTGCGTTACCCAGGTGGCAAAGCACGATTTACCGATTGGATATGGAGATCAATCGAACACTCAGGCGGTGAACCGCAGCTATTCGCCGAGCCATTCTGCGGTGGTTGTGGTGTTGCAATTGCTTTGCTGAAACGGCGTGCTGTTAGGGAAATTGCCCTAAATGACGCTGATCCCTTGGTGGCTAGTTTCTGGCAGGTTGTCTTTGGAAAATCAAAAAAAAACCGTGCTGACATCAACTGGCTAATCTCGCAGATAGAAGAGTCTCCGTTAGATATCACTACTTGGCGGGGAGTCAAAGCTAGCATTCCGGGATCAATTCGTGAGGCCGCATTTAAGTGCCTGTATCTAAACCGAACTAGCTTCAACGGTATCATCTACCAATCCGGCCCGATCGGTGGTTGGGGACAAATAAAGAATACGCTCGGTGTTCGATTCAACCGGCCAAAGTTGATTAACAGAATTAACGAGCTCTACGAATTGCGCGACCATGTTGTAGAAGTCAGCTGTGTTGACTGGAAGCCGTTTTGTGAGTCGGTCAGGACGCGCCCCGGTGTCTATCTATATCTCGACCCGCCGTTCTTCCATAAAGCCAATCAACTTTACGGAATGGCCTTCGACGAAAGAGAACACGAGCGTCTGCGTGACTACTTATCCGTATTGGACTCACCTTGGATGCTGTCATATGACGATGCGCCAGAGGTGCGATCTCTTTATTCAAACGATTCCGGCATCGCAGGCGTTGTCGTTGACCAAACTTATTCTGCTCACCCTGTTGGCGGTGCAAGCTTTGTAGGACGGGAATTGTTTTTCAGCAACCGCAAGCTACCGAAGGCCAAGAGGCGGGTACGCATCCAGCCGACAGACTTCTTGTCCAGACGCACAGCTGTTCTAGGCATGACCCGAACTGGCAAGTCGAACACTGTAAAAACAACTGTTTCGGCAGTCGCGCTACATTAAGGTCAGTCAGGTACTAATTGATATGGCGCACTACGGTGAGTTGATTGACCCGAAGAGCCGATTTGTCGACCCATTCAAGGCTGCGCATTTGCACCAAAACGCATCAGCCATCTCGTTCGCACTGCCTGGCAGCAATGTTCGGTACTGCAAGGCCAAGAGCGTAAAAGACGGTTTTAGGGCTGCAGTTTTCGACCAGCTGAGCAAAGACCGTGCAAAGGAGGGCGGAACTCGCATGGTCCTCCTTGATGTGCTCCTAGATATCAACAACGGTAAGGTCGCTATTGGGAGAACTGAGAGCCGATCTGGACAGTGTCCATCGTGCCATGCGGAGCACCCCTTCGAGTTGACCAAGACCACTCCGTTGGACAAGTGCCCGAGCTGCGGAGAGATGGTCTATGCCACCGACTGGCTACGTTTACACGAGGATGTTTCTGACTTCGGAAACAACACGAGCGCCATTACGAGGATGATGAACGCTATCGAGCACTTACTATTGGTGGCAACCATTCAGCAGGCGTTTCTGGCTGACCCCCGTGCGCTAGGCAAGATCGCTTTCATCCTTGATGGACCACTTGCGGTTTTTGGGCAACCGGCCAAACTCAGCTTCCGTATCCAGGAGTTCCTGTTCAAAGTAAATGAACGTCTCAAAGCACTTGGAGTTGAGCAACTGTTGCTAATTGGGTTGCAAAAGACAGGTGAGGTGATGGATCACGTCAATCTTTTAAGCAGATTTCTGCCCAATAACCGATTTCGAGTACTCGACGATGCGTACCGTTACGAGTACATCAAGGGCAACGATGCACCAGCGAAAAACTTCGGATTCGAAACTTACTACGGGCAAGATTTTCTGTTCAAAACCGGGAAGGGACAGATGTTCTGTTTTGGCGTTCCGTATCCATTCCCAACGAAGTCAAACAGCACTGAGTTCTCTGCTAGAAAAGTCGATGTCAACAACTATGGAAGTTTGCTTGCTCGTGCATGCGACGTAATAAGGCATTTCGAACTAGACCTTTACCGCAGCGCCATTGTTCCGGTTGCACTTGCTCACCGTCATGCATCTATCAGCATCGTTCCTGGAGGGAAGGTGCTGGATATCATTACGAAAACGGGGTTAGGAAAATCCTGAGTGGGCGGGTCAATATGACTCTTTGGAGTCTATTTCTGCGTAGAGAAACTGAGTATCGCAAACAGCCCGCAACTCTCAACCTCGATTCATTGAAATCCAAGTTGTTGCTCTTCAGATTTTTTAATCCGCCGTTTCCAATTAAATCGGGCAGTCCTTAAGAGGTGTCGCCATGTCCAATGTCTCAAAAAGCACAATTAATTCAATCTCAGTTGACGCTCTATTTGGACGGTTTAACTACATAATTCCCCTTGTTTTTCCACTGGGCATTCAGCCGGGTTTGGTAATTATTACTGCACCCAATGGTTATGGAAAATCAACCATTCTAAAATTGCTCAATGATGTGGCGCATGGTGATTATTGGAATGTTTCTAGGGCGAACTTTGATCGCTTCGAGATTGAGACATCGGAATCCATATCGCTAGTCGTTGAACGCATAGTCGAGTTTGATGGCGGGTCAATTACCAGGCCAAGACACCTCATACCATGCAAACTGAGATTCAGCCTCGTCGATATCGAGTCATCTACTGTGTTGCAAGGCCCCTGGGAAGCCACAGTGAGATCAAGCCTTGATGAAGAAGACGAGGATGACCGTCCGTCTTCTAGACCCCTCCTTTCTATTGTTGATCGAAAATTGCCCTACTTGAGGCGGGTAGGTCCAACCGAGTGGCGAGACATGCGTGATGGGAGCATTTTGTCACGGATGGAAGTCATGCGCCTGCTGGAGGGACGGGCTTTGAGTGGAAGGGGGCTAGAGAGTGAGGAACCCGACTGGCTAACAGAATTTCGGGAGCGGCTAATAATTCTGTATATCTCAGCAAACCGACTCCGGGTGGAGTCTGACCCACGCGCTCCCAGCCGCTATAGAAATTCAGATATGGTGGAGGTCTGGGCAGAACGCATTCGAGAGCAAATACGAGATGTCATCCGACGATATGCAGAACGCGGGCGTCGTCTTGAACAAGATTTTCCTTCTAAGATCATTTCTGCACTGCGAAGCAATATAAATGTTTCTCATGACGAAGTCGGTGCGCTGGTTGAAGATGTTCGATTGAAAGAATTGCGATACCAAACTCTTGGCTTGGTTAGTGAGGGTAGAACCGTTGAGGTAGACAAAAATCTGTCTGATAGATGCGCTTTAGTAGTTCTCAAAGCGTACCTTGAAGATATCAAGACTAAATTTGAGGCTCTTGAAGATACTGCAGAAAGACTCGAAATATTTGTCGAAACAATCAACACAATGCTTCTTTTTAAAAACCTTCGACTGTCTGCCGACTCGGGTTTTCAAATTGTTAGCGACGAAGGCAATATTATTCCGCTCAGTTCATTGTCGTCAGGTGAGCAACATTTGGTTGTTCTGTTGGGTGAGCTCGTGTTTGGGTCCACAGGTGGCGCGACGATATTGCTAGACGAACCAGAAATATCTTTTCACCCTGAGTGGCAGGAGCAATTTCCAAGAGTGTTGACACGTATTATCCAGATAAATAATTGTGCCATAGTAATGGCCACTCATTCTCCAACATTAATTCAGGATAGTTGGGATTCGGTGGTTGAGTTGGCGGATCAGGTGCGAAAATGAGTAAACTTCGAGCCTATGCAGTCAATCCGGGGCGTCTTGTTAGTCAAGCAAGGCAAATCTTTAGTTCAAAGCAGAAATATACCTTTGTTGTTGAGGGGGAAACGGATTACAGGCTATTGCGTCAGTGGCTTGTCGATAAGAATGCAAGAATAGAAAAGGTAGATGGCAAAGATAATGTCAAGGATGTCTGGGAAGAGTCCACAAGGAAAAGAGTTAACCAGGTTATTTGTGTTGCTGATGTTGATTATGATTTCGCAATAAACGCAAAAACAATTGATGATGATCGGTTCCTATATGTATCTAGTGGCACGCATGTAGATTCTAGCAACATTGAAACCATTGACATCGAATCAATGCTGGTTCGGTCAAATGCATTTAATAAGGTGATTGCTAATAAATATCGCGGTACTGATCTGTATGACAGTGAATTTAAATCCCGCGTCAGCGCGCTTCGCGAAAATCTAAGAAATGCATCGGCCATCCTCGGTGCATACAGGGCGGCGGACATGGCATACGTAAAAGCCAATGGAAGGTCACCAATTGGTGGTGAACTGCCCGTGACCACTGATTATTATGATGCGGTAAAAGTCGAACTTGATACAGACAAACTCAGGACAATGCTTAGTAGATCTTCAAGGGTGACTGGAGGAGCTATGAGTGAAGTCTTTGAGAAAGCAGAAAGGTTACAAACCCAATATAGCAATGGGTGGCAACTCTGCCGTGGTCATGATCTGACAGAAATGTTGGGTTTACACTTGTCTTCGTATATGGACCGCTATGTTTCTTCGCGCGAGGTTGAGGAAGATCTCAGACTTGCGTGTGAACTCAGCTTGCTCAAAGGGACCCGTTTTGGGGCGCACCTTACTCGTTTGGAAGAGAGGGTAGGCAAGCCTTTTCTGAGTGCAGACTAGAGTGCAAATGCGCAATGACTGGGGTTTTATTGAATTTCTCTCAATGTAATGCTTTAGGTGAAAGTGTAGAGATTCCTATAAGGTCATTCGGAGCCGAGTTTGTTTTAGTTTACTTCGACGAACCCATGCCGACCTCAGCCAGGTTCGCTCGAAAAATTTTCCGGTAGTTGTTTTCCTCAATGCTCCAAGCTGGGTCGAGGCGATGCCCGACACGCGGACTCCAGGTCCACCGTGACACCGGAAAACAAAAAGGCCACCTCGATGGGTGGCCTAAGTGCTTGATTTGTAAGTGGTGGCCAGAGGCGGAATCGAACCGTCGACACGCGGATTTTCAAACCCATTTCCACGTCTTTAACCAAGATGCATATAACGCAATATATCTATACATAACAACATGTTAGCGTTATATTGACCTTAACGGGGTTACACGAAAAACACCACAATTTCACCTATTATGTAACCCCGGCGTAACCCCAGAACGGAGTCGGAGGTCAACAATGGGTAAACAATTCAACTTTACAAAAGCAGCGCTGGATGCCTTGCCGTTACCTGCAGAAGGCAAGCGCCTGGTCTGTCACGACACCAAAACCACTGGTCTGCAGATGCGTGTCAGCGCAAGCGGGGTGAAAACCTTCTCGGTTTATCGGCGGATCAAGGGCGGTAGTCCAGAGCGGGTCACGCTGGGCCGGTATCCTGAGATGAGTATTGAGCAGGCACGGCGTAAGTCAGCCGAGATCAATGCCGCCATTGAGTTCGGAGCCAACCCTGCGGAGGTAAAACGGGCTCACAAGGGGGAACTCACCTTTGGTGATCTCTTCAAGGAATATCTCGACCGGCACGCCAAGACGCACAAGCGCACCTGGGAAGATGACGAGCAGCGCTATCAGCAATATCTGCAAAAATCGCTTGGCTCAAAGAAACTGTCCAGCATCACCCGGCAAAGCATTGCCCTGATTCATTCAGATATCACCAAGGCAGGCCACCCCGTTGTCGCCAACCGAGTCTTGGCCCTGATTTCAACCGTATTCGGCCGCACCCTGGAATGGGGGCTGGTGGAGAACAACCCGGCGCGCGGTATCCGGCGCAATCCGGAAAAAAGCCGGGATCGTTTCCTGCAGTCCAATGAACTGCCCCGCTTCTTCGCATCTCTGGCGGAAGAGCCCAATTCCATCGTACGTGATTATTTTCTTCTGTCCCTGCTGACCGGCGCACGGCGCAGCAATGTGCTGGCCATGCGTTGGGCTGATATCAACCTCGATGAAGGCATCTGGCGCATCCCGGAGACCAAGAACGGTACGCCGCAAAATGTCACGCTCTCACCTGAAGCGCTCGCCATATTGGATAGCCGTCGGGATGCCGCCGAAAAAAACGCGACCTACGTTTTCCCAAGTCATGGCAAGACCGGGCATCTCATGGAGCCCCATAAGGGCTGGCTGCGAATATTCGATCGGGACGAACTCACCCAGTTGATCGAAAGGATTGAAGCGGAAGGAGGCCACTTTGCTGAAACCACCTACTCGGTGACAGGTGACCCGATACCCGAGTCCATCGAAACGAAGCTCACACGGGCACGGATGGTGGCAAAGCAAGCTGGCATCAACATCGATGATGTGCGCATCCAAAACCTGCGCATTCACGACCTGCGCCGCACCCTTGGAAGCTGGCAGGCCAAGACCGGCGCTTCCATGGCGATCATCGGTAAGAGCCTGAACCACAAGAGTCAGCAAACGACAGCCATCTACGCCCGGCTCGACCTGGACCCGGTACGCCAGTCTGTGAACACAGCGACGACCGCTATGCTCGATGCGGCCAGGATCAAGAGGCATCCGCCAAGTCCGTCAGCCGAATAAAGCAAGCTTGCTGTTTCCCGCCGCCATTTCTTGCCTCCATCTGGGCCTTCATCTTTTCCATTCGACAAATCCCCATGGCACCTCAATCCTGGCTGTGCTACGTTCAGCAAAACAATGCTTTATTCCTGAAAATAATTGCCATATAGATTGATGCAACCAATTGATCAAAAAATACTTTCAAGGATATATGGACGCGGCAGGGGGTGGGCGTTCACCAAGATTGACTTCGTTGCCGAGTTTGGCGAGGTCAACATCCATCAGGCGCTTTCCAGTCTGACCAAGATCGGTACCATTCGTCGGGTCTGTCATGGCGTCTATGATTACCCTCGCTATAGCGAGTTGCTGGGCCAGACCCTGAGTCCGGATGTCGATCAGGTTGCCCAGGCGCTGGCGCGCAAATTCAACTGGCGCATCCTGCCTTCCGGCGACACGGCACTGAACCAGTTGGGACTTTCCACCCAGGTGCCCGGCAAGTGGGTCTATCTTTCCGATGGCCCAAGCCGCGAATACGCGATTGGGGAAAACGGCGAGCAGACACTGGCCTTCAGGAAATCCGCCTTGAAAGACACGGGGTTCAAATATCGGGAAAGCGGCCTGCTGGTGCAGGCCCTGAAAGCCCTGGGCAAGGAGCATGTCGATCAGGCTGTCATCGAGACATTGCGTCAACAACTGGCCGCGCCTCTCCGCGAACGCATCCTGAAGGACACCCGCGCGGTGACCGGTTGGATTTACCAGATCATCAAGCAGGTTTGCCGGGAAGCTGACTGATGGACAGGGTGGCCAGGCTTGCGGCGGCGGAGCGCAGTGCGCTGTTTTCCGAGACGGCGGCCCGAATGCGCACGACCCCGGCGGTGGTGGAAAAGGATTTCTGGGTGACCTGGGTGCTCGACCGCTTGTTTCAACAGCCCGAGCTTGCGCGCCTGTTGATGTTCAAGGGCGGCACCAGCCTCTCGAAGGTGTATCGCTTGATCGAGCGGTTTTCGGAAGACATTGACCTGATTCTCGATTGGCGTGTGCTGGGGGGCGATGATCCACTGGCCGAGCGTTCCAAGGCGCAGCAGGAGAAGCTGAACGAGGCGATCAACGCGCAGGCGCTGACGTATATCGGCGGCGAGTTGCTGGTGCGGGTGGCGGCGGCATTGGGTAATGTTTGCCGTTGCGAGATCGAGAAAACCGATCCGCACGTCATCAATATTCGCTATCCAGGCGCGTTTCCCGATCGCTATTTACGCCCCGAGGTGCGCCTGGAAATCGGTCCGCTGGCTTCCTGGCTGCCGCATGAAGAGCGGTTGATCAGTTGCTATGCCGCCGAAGCATTTCCCCAGGTATTTGCAAGAAGGGAATGCCTGGTCAGAGTGATTAGGGCGGAGCGGACGTTCTGGGAGAAGGCGACGATTCTGCATTACGAGGCACACCGTCCCGAGGGCAGCCCGCAGCCTCCCCGCTATTCTCGCCACTACTACGACCTGGCCAAAATGGCCGAGTCCCCGGTCAAGGCTGCCGCGTTGTCGGACACGGCGTTGTTGGCCGACGTGGTGGAGTTCAAACAGCGCTTTTATCCACGAGGGTGGGCGCGCTATGACCAGGCACAGCCGGGAACCTTCCGCCTGGTGCCAACAGGGACGGTATTGGCGGCAGTCGAAGCCGACTACCGTGCTATGGCAAACATGATTTTCGGCGAGCTGCCCGCGTTGGACAGGGTCATGGACATCCTTCGCGGGCTTGAGAATGAGATAAACGGAAAGAACTTACCTGACCAAAACGGAGAGACTGATGAAATCTCAATCTCATGATGACACCACGGTCGAGAGCCTTCGCCACGACCCAGAATTGGCAGCCGCTTATCTGAATGACGTACTGGTGGATGGCGACCTGGAAGAGTTGATGATCGCACTTCGCCGGGTTTCCAGCGCCTTTGGCGGAGTGGGTGAGATCGCCCAGCAAGCCGAGCTGAACGCCAAGACGCTGTATCGAACCCTTTCCCCCAAGGGCAACCCGGAACTGCGAAGCTTGACCGCCATCTTGAAGGCGATGGGTTTTCGTTTGGCCATTGAACCTTTGGCACACGACGACTACCCGCATATTCCCGCCTGAAGAGTTACGCCCGGAATGTTGAAGTGACCGAAGTCAGATCAGTCAGCAGACATTGGGGGTTGAGTTTGGAATGCGTGCTGCTCGGACATAACCGACGGTCAACGCACTTTGAAAAACAGCACCGGCGAAGGTCAGCTTCTCATTCCGATTCTCGCTCCAAAGTGTCGCCAGAAGCCGATGTTGGCCTTGATTGCCAGGCCTCGATCTGTTGCAACCCAAACATAAGGTATGCAAGGTTATTTCACGCTCCCGTTCATGAAAAACCGCGCGATCTCCACCATTGCCCAGGTATCTCGCTCGCAATAAACCAACAGGGCATTGCGAAGCGCGACACGACGTTCCGGTGTGGTTTGTCGATCCAGAATTTCCGCGAAGGCAGCCCGTGCCATGTTGCCATCGGCGACTTCCAGACCGTCGTAGGCCAACTCCGGCGCGATGGACGGCAGTACCGCCTTGAGTGACCAGGAACCGCGCATTGCTCGGTGGTAGTAATGCTTTTGCGCAATCGGCAGCAGATCGACGATGCGCTTGATGGCCGCCCGTAACGCGGGCGCAAGGTCAGGAAACGTTTCAGCCAGATACTGCATTCGGTCACGTTCAAAGGTTGCGTGATAAACCAGAATCGGCCCGACGCTCTTCAGCACATTGACCAGGGATTCCGCAAATTCACGCCGGGGATCGCCAACGCCATCGGCCAGAAACGCCTTGTGCTCGATTTTGCCCGAGCGCTTTTCGACATGGCAGGACCATTGGAATGGCTCATGCACATAGGGCCGGGTTTCGGGCCAGATCGGCACGGCAAACTGGATCGTCTCGAAATCCAGGAAGTAACGCGGGTAGCCCAGCGCCCGCAATTGCTCGCCGGCTTGCGGGTCGAGTTCAGCCTTGCCACTTTTCGTTGCCCGCAAGATGCGCAGATGCTTCGGTCGTGTGAGCATCTTTTGCGGCACCTTGCGCAGATCCTTGTAACCCGCCGCGCGCAGTTGGACGGCCACGCTCTTACCGTACGGCAGGATTTCCGGCGGATAGCCCTTGTCGTTGGCGGGCGAGCAATAGTTGCTGAACGGACACGCAAAGGGTTTGCGGCATTGCTCGCCCGGTTCCGTCTCCGGCTCATCGCCAGCCAGCGTCCGCTGCGCGGCTTTGATCCATTTTGGAATGCTTTTCTCGCGTGCCGCCACCTCGTCCGAGATATCAGCGTGGGCAAACAAGCCGTGGTAATCATCGTCACCTCGGTAAACGAAAGCCGTGTCGATGTGAGCGATCCTGGTTCGCTTCACCGGCAAACCCGCCTTGCCCGCCACCCACGCCTGAATCGCGGCGTCTTCCAGGTGGTAATCCTTGACGCTGCTGGAGGACTTCACCTCCACCAGATCAAAACCGCCGCGTACCGGCAATAGCAGGTCCGCACGCACCAACACGCCACCGGCCTGGAAGGTCGCCTCGAACAGCGGTCGACGTTTCCCCCTCAAAGCAGTGGCTGTTTCGGCCAGCGCTTGGGTCAGGTTTTCGGCATCGATCAGCAGCCCATCCGGATGCAATGACCTGGCCAGATCGCCGACCTGATTTCCTGCGGCGAAGCGAGCCGTCGTGTCGGCCTCTTCCACCGCCAGTTTCGGTTGATGGATTTGTAGCCAGAGGCGTTTCGGGCACTGGCGATGAATCAGGATGCGGGATTTGGAGAGGCCGGCCATTGCGTTTTCCTTTCAAGAGAGTCCGCATTACACACTCCGCATACGACAAGTTCTGTCGCCACAAAGCATCAAACTGATCTCGCCAACCCTAACGAGGTCATCATGAAATTCAAAATGGAAATCTACGACAGTCTGAACACTCCTGCCGCTCCGCTGGTGCGCCTCTGGATACTGCGCATACTGGTCGTGTTGGGAAAATACAAGAAGCTGATCGACCCGCACGGCCAGACCACCGATGAATACGACGCACTGGCCCATGCCATCGGCATTGCGCACTGGAACGAATCCGCCAAACGGCTCACCCCACGTAAGGCGCTTATCGAATTACAGCGCCTGCTCACGCAAACCGCCGCAGACCCAGCCAGCCACGTCACGCCCTCACCGCTCGCGCAAAACGTCCATCAGGTCGCATCTCTGCTTGGACTCACTGATGTAGAGCGCCGAATCCTGGAATTCGGCGTCCTCTTGCACAGCGAATCCACATTGAAAATTTGCTCTGGAATCCTGGAGGGGTTCGGTGACTGGCAAGCCGCTCCCGTGTTGTCCGTACTGCTTGATCTGCCCGAACCCGAAGTCCGCGCCGCGTTGTCTACGCAGGCCATCCTTGCCCAATCCGGCTTGATCACCCTGGAGCGGGACCATACGTATGAATTATGTAACCTGCTCGAACTCATGCCCGGCATCGGCGGCCGCATGCTGACCGAGGAAGCCGACACGCTCAACCTGTTCCGCGATGCCTTTGCACCCGCGCCGGTCGCAGAACTGGCCCTGACCGATTACGCCCATATCCAGCCTGACCTGGACATCCTGCTGCCCTATCTCAAACACGCCTTGGCCGACGCCCAGTCCGGCGTGAACATCTATCTGCATGGCCTGCCTGGCACCGGCAAGAGCCAACTCACGCGGACACTGGCCCGCGAACTGCAAGCCGAACTGTTCAACGTGTCCACAGAAAACAATGAAGGTGATCCGATCGATGGCGAAAAGCGGCTGCGCGCGCTGCGAGCCGCCCAGTACGTACTCAAGTCCAGCCGCGCATTGCTGGTGTTTGACGAAGCCGAAGATGTGTTCGATGACGGTTTCAGCTTCTTCGGCGTGAAGAGCACCGCGCAAAAACGCAAAGGCTGGATCAATCAGATGCTGGAAAGCAACTCGACGCCCTGCCTGTGGTTGTCCAACGCCATCGACGGCATGGACCCAGCCTTTATGCGTCGCTTCGACATGGTGCTGGAAATGCCTGTGCCGCCGCGCAGCCAGCGCGAGCGCATCATTGCAAAAACCTGCGGCGATCTGGTCAATGCCCCGGCCATTGCGCAACTGGCCAGCTGCGACGATCTCGCCCCCGCCATCATCGCCCGCGCCGCGAAGGTGGTGCGCGCCATTCGGGAAGAGACCCCCAACCAACCAGCAGCCATCGAGCGCCTGGTCAGCGGCACGCTGGTCGCGCAGGGTCACGCGCCGCTGCGGCTGGCGGATGGCCTTGCCCTGCCCAGCTTCTATCACCCCGACTACATCAATGCCGATGCCAACCTGACCGCACTGGCCGCAGGCATTGCCCACGCCGGTTGCGCCAGACTGTGTCTGTTCGGCCCGCCCGGCACCGGCAAGACCGCCTATGGCCGCTGGCTGGCGGAGAAATTGAACAAGCCGCTGCACAGCCGGCGCGTGTCCGACCTGGTATCGCCCTACGTCGGCATGACCGAGAAAAATCTGGCGAGGGCATTCCGTGAAGCCGAAACGGAACAGGCCGTATTCCTGCTCGATGAAGTGGACAGCTTCCTGCAAGACCGGCGGCAAGCCCGCCATGGCTGGGAAGTGACGGCGGTAAACGAAATGCTCACCCAGATGGAAGCCTTTCCCGGCCTGTTCATCGCCTCCACCAATCTGATGGACGGCCTCGACCCGGCGGCATTGCGGCGCTTTGATCTGAAAGTCCGTTTCGACTTTCTTCGCCCGGAACAGGCCTTGGCGCTGCTCCGGCATCACGCCCAGGCGCTGGGCCTGAGCATCGCAAAATCCGGCGAGGAAACCAGATTGAGCAAACTCACCGCGTTGACCCCGGGCGATTTCGCCACCGTCGCGCGCCAGGCCCGCTTCCAACCTTTTGCGCGCGTCGATGCCTTGTTGGACGCCCTCGCAGCCGAATGCGCGGCGAAGGAAGAAGGTCGACACCTCGCCATCGGCTTCATGTGATGACCGGCCATAATCCACCAGCAGCCAACACCAAACGGGAAACCGCCATGCAGGACACCTTCATCCGCCTCCTTCTCATCCTGCAAGCCCTGCCGGCTTTCCCGCGCAAGGCAAACACCAGCGGCATACACAGCCACTTGGCTGCGGCCGGCCACGACGTGAGCCTGCGCACCATACAACGCGACCTCATCAAGCTGTCCGAGTCATTGCCTATCGCCAGCGACAACGGCAAACCCGTCGGCTGGTGCTGGAGCAAGGACGCCAGGATCATGAACCTGCCAGCCCTCGACCCGCACGCCGCGCTGGTTCTGCAACTCGCCCGCACCCACCTTGAACGCCTGCTGCCCGCCACCACCCTCGATCACCTCACGCCCCAGTTTCGCCAGGCCCGAGAAACGCTCGACCAATACGGCAACGGCCTGCGCAAATGGCCGGACAAGATACGCGTCCTGCCGCGCGGCCCGGAACAAGCCACGCCCACCATCCGGTCCGATGTCCAGTCGGTGATCTACGACGCCCTGCTGCGCGAAAAACGCGCCAGGGTCAGCTACCGCAAAAACCTGGCGCAAACGGCCAAGGAATACGAAATCAATCCCCTCGGCCTGATCGTGCGCGACCGCGTCAGCTACCTCATTTGCACCATGGGGAATTTCACCGACCTGCGCCAACTGGCACCGCACCGTATGCAATCCGCCGAACTGCTGGACACCCCCGCCACCTGCCCGGAAGGGTTCGATCTGGATGCCTACATTCGCCAAGGCGAGATGGGTTTCCCCACCGGCGACACCCTCGCCCTGCAAGTCGCCTTCACCCCGACGGCAGCGGTGCAAGTACGGGAATGCCCGCTCTCCGTCGACCAGACCGTCACCGAAGGCGAAACTGAAGAAGACGACGTCCTGATCACCGCCACCGTACTGGACAGCATGGAACTACGTTGGTGGCTGCTGTCCTTCGGCGATGAAGCGGAAGTGCTGGAACCGCTGGAATTGCGGGCGTGGTTTGGGGAGGTGGCAGGAAATTTGGTGGGGTATTACGAGGATGGGGTGTAGCGACTGCAAACTTGGCAAAACAATCCCTCATTTATTTCGGCTCAATCGCCAGAAAGACTGCGGCCCAACCCCATTCACCATCGTCCACTTCGTGAATCTTGCCTTGATGGATGGTAACCATGAACTCATTCCCGATCAGTTCACTCGCAGCCTTACGTAGTACTTCGGTTTTTTCGGTAATACGGTGATTGACGCTTTCATGCACTCTTATCGGCCGATCCGCCCCTGTCCAGAAAGCTAGACCGCCAAACTGAAAACTCCCGTCTTTACACTGACTTGCAACCAGAACGTCGCGAATTCTGACGATATCGTCTTTAAATACCTTGGTCGGGTTATAGAGCGGATGCTTCACTTCGATGACAGCCCTTGGCTTGTCATTTTTCCACCACAGAACAAGGTCAAAGCGACCATCCTTACGCAATCCATATCGCGGCCGCCCAGGACCATTAGCGCCCGCGATATGCATGGTGTCACGCACACAGTCTTCGATGGTCAGAGCGCCCTTTTTGTGCGAAGCAAGCTGTCTGGCAATGGAGCATGTAAGGAAATATTCAGGTGCATACCAGAGACTGTCCCAGCCGGAGATTTTGCAAAATTCATCACTAGCCTGTTCAATTCCAGACAGCACCGATTCAAATATTTTTTCTTTGAAATGGCCTTCGACATCGATTATCTCCCAAATCGACAAACGGTAAATTTACGTCACTCACAGCACAGGCTATACAGCCTGTAACGTTCCTAAACGAATCCGCCACATTCCCCTCACGCGCGCCTCCTCCCAGTAGCCTTCAAGTAAGTTACTGTCAGGAAAACGATGCAACGAAGCTTTACCTTCGCGTTCTGGTGCCGTCAAGCTGAAGTGCCCGTCACCTTTGTTCTTACCCCGGTAACACACCGGGCCATCATCATCATCGTAGGCCACCTCGATGGCGTCATCTGACAGGCGAACGATGTATCCCTCGTCATTTGTCACAGCCGGCTCAGCATCGTAGAAAAGAACTTCAGCCGTGCATTTGCTCCAGACTTGCATATGAATTCCTTCCCAATGTTGGTTGTTTTCCAGTCGAACTGAGCTCTGCAACGCGATGCTACCGCAAATAAACCCCGCTCCCATCCACCCCCATGCCAAACCCGCATCCCCCTTTCTGATCCAATTTCACGGCATTCCCCTGCCAGTGAAATGTCAGCTCACATTCAAAATCTTCGTTCCTCCAGACCGCCACGCCATCACTCGGCCGTAGCAAGCCTTCCGCTTCGCCGGTGTTGCCGTCATTGCTGACGATCAGCAGTTTGAAGCCGAGCGCGCCATCCGGTTGCGGGGCGAATACCAGCGTGCTGCCGCCAAGGCGATAGCTTTCCACGCCAGTTGAAGACTGGGCTGCCGGGGCAGGTTGTGCTGGGAGGGCGGCGACAGCCGGTAGATGCAACTTGAAAGGTGTCTCGCCCGCACCACGGCCGGGGTGCCAGACGAGTTCCGCGTTTGCCGCTTCCACCGGCAGATTGAAAACAATCAAGCCTTTCTGCTCGGTCAGCGGGTTGATCTGGCCGAAGAATTGCGTCACACCTAACAGGTTTTCATGCTTGTCGAATTTGAGTGTCTGGCCGCCGATGCTGGCGATCAGATCACCCGGCGCATACCAACGGCTTTCATTGTCGATGCACTTGACGGAAACCTCCAGCACGGCGAATACGGTGCCGAGCGGCGCTTGGTGGCGGATGGCACCGTAGCCGACGGCATCGCGCAGGGCAAAGGAATGCAGCGTGACGGCGAAGCGTTCGCCGCTGGCGGTCTGGCCGATGGGGTACGCAGATGAGGCATGTTGGGGATTGGCGGCCTGGGCTTCAGCATTGCCAGTTGTGTTGCCGTTCTGCTCGATGACAATAGCGATCACCAACACGGTTATGCCCGCGCCCAGACTCATCGCCAGGGCTTGCCAGCGTTTGCGCGCCGGTTCGCTTGCTTCTGCTTCGCCGGTTTTGGCTGGGGCGAGCACCGCCAGACTGCCGCCGATCAGCGCCAGTGCCAGGCAAATGGCCACCAGGCTGCCGCCGTAGACGATGCCGACGACGGATACGAACACCACCGCCATGCCACCGCCGCGCGGTCGCGCCAGACTGATGCCGCCGCCGACGACCGCCAGCATGGAAGTGGCAATGCCAATCCAGGCCAGATCTAGGATGCTGTCTGCTTCCTGTGCCTCGAAGGCGCTGCCGATGCCGCCGACAAACAAAGTGAAAAATCCGGCAACGATGCCGAGTACGCCGGCGATGAGGGCGATGATGCCGCCTGCTTTATCCATGTCTCTGTCCCTTGCTGTTTGCACGCGCCGCACCATGCGGTTGGTGTGGAAGCAGGTTAGCCAGACGTGGCGACAGATCCGGTCGCTTTGAAATGTTCAAGGCAGCCACAACAAGCACAACACACTGCGATGCAGATTTTTCTGATCCGGCAATTTAGATGCGACGAGATTGGTCGCTTGGGGCGGATAGGCTATTGGCTCCTTCCACTACGACCAAGGCGAAAGACATGGACATCGTTAATTCTGAGATGGCGGCATGCCATGCCGTTGAACCCAGCATGGTTTTGGATTTGATGTGCATAGAGCCAGATCATTTCTCTGCAAGTGGCACCGATCACACAGCTTCCATGCGCTATTTCCTGGATGAAACCCAGGCAAACCATCCGATGACCAGGTGGAATCCGCTGAGCGTTGTCCCAGCCATCGGCATCGGCATCGCTCTGGTCGATGATGAGGTATCGGATTTCGTGACCATGTTTCTGGGACCGAATGCCCAGAAACATTGCGACAAATTCCAGGTTGAATTGCAGGAGCACTGGCAATGGGATGAGCCGGTTACCTACCGATCTTTGTCTGAAGAGGAATGGGACCCGCTGCTGAAAGGGGCTTTCATGCTGTTTCTGATGGCGGAATCTTTCCATCCCGCCATCCGGACTGTTTTGCAGCGGGCGAGGCTGTTCGGGGTGACCGCCGTGGTCCTCACCCATCATCCACAAACCTTCCCGGGCGACATCATGCCTATCCTGCCCGTAGCCAAAGGGCTGGATTTCTCCGGGTCGTTACGCGCCATCATCGGTGGCGCGCTCAACCCTGGCCCTGTCTGCATCGACCTGGGAGACATCCGAGCGAGCTTGAAAGAGCCATACCGCCTGGTTCAGCACGCAGCCGTGGTGTCGTCCGCCAATCAGCTCCATCCGGCGGCAGAACAGGCCTTGAATCATTTCGTTTCAAGCAAGGCTGATCTGACCCGCGCCGTCAGTTTATTGGGCCTGATCAGTGCAGACTATGATTTGACCATGGAAGACTACTACGGCGTTCTTAACGCGATTTCCAGCCGGATCAAAGAGGATTGCCTGGTAATTGTTGCAATAGCCTTTGAACCTGGGGCAAGCGGAAAAGCAAAAATCGTTCTTACCGCAGGTTGGTCTTGATGGAAACCACATTCGATTCAGGTTACAAGCCTGGTGATTCGTTAAGTGTCCGGACCGGGGCGGTTCATACAGTCTATGATGTATTCAAACTATGGCATTCCAGTAGGTTCAACAGCAACCGACAAAATGGGCACACTGCCCATCGCGACTTCCCGAACATCATTCCCATGGATAGGTTCTGACTATGAAACCAACCTTCAGCCTCGTTGAAATATCAAACTGGGCCGAGAGCCACGAGGTAGACCTACCCAATGTTCAACGAAGTTTCGTGTGGAAACCGAGCCAAATTGAGAACCTATGGGATTCGATACTTCGTGGCTACCCGATTGGTGCTTTTGTCCTTGCCGAAAACGTAGATAAGACCCTCGACCTGCTGGACGGACAGCAACGAGCAACTGCCATTTGCCTAGGCTTCGGCAAGGAGACATTCCGTGGAACGGAAAATCCCCCCAAGGTATTCATCGACGTCGCCGGGCCCGACGAAGACGATAGCAGACGATATATCATTCGGGCCATCACCAAGTCCCACCCTTGGGGATATCAAAGAAAAGACAACACCAAGCCCCTCGACTCTGACAGCATCCGACGGGCGATGGATTTGTATGGCATTAAGGATCATCTCGAACAACAGTTGGACAGCTTTTTCCCTTACGACGCCAAACTGCCCATCCCTCTGGAATTCTTCGTAAGGTCAGAGGGAGTCGACAGTTTTCTGGCGACGCTCCAGAAATGGCAGCACTGGAAAACGATTGAAAATCGCTGGCTGGACACACACAAGACTGACGATATCTCGAACGATTTTCAGCTCCCCCCCCTCGTTGAATACAAAAACAAGATCGAAGCAATATTCCGGAAGGTAAAGATTGTATTAGACGAGATAACAGGACTGAAGATCCCTGCCCTGTATCTAGATCGGGATTTACTTACTGCGGAAGACACGCTTCCCCTCAAGAAGTCAAACAATTCGTCCGCCAGCAATGATCAGGGCGAGGATGACGATAATTCCGATGAAGTGGAGATCCTTTTCATCCGCCTGAATTCCGGCGGAACACCGCTACGGGGTGAGGAGTTGAACTATTCAATCCTTAAAGCGAATATCGACAAAACCCTCCAAGATCAGATAGAGGAAGCCTGCAAGGGGCTACTTGCCCCCGCACGTTTCATTACCATCGCATTTCGCCTATTTCAACATCAACAGCAATCGGCATCCCGGGATTCCGTATTGATGAGAATCAAACCGAAGCAATTTCAGAAATACATTGGCGACAGTCGCGAGGAATTTGTGAAATTTCTCGCAGTCATCATTGGTAAAAAAAACTACGAGGGTGCCACCACCCTGCTGGAACACGCAAAGCGGTTGCTAGTGTACCGGGACGACTTGCCCTATGCACTGCCGTATCCCGTCGTTTCCAGGTTGTCCGATAGTGCCCCCGAAGTAGTCTTTATGTTTCTGTACAGGCTCCTTATCAAGAAAGACTCCCTCGGGGGGGATTCAGAGTTGCACAGGAAAATGATTGGTGTAGTCAGCATGTTTCTTTGGTTCGGAAAGGGCGAGAGGCAGCGGAACCATTCAAGGCTGTTGTCGAAAATTTGGCCATGTGTCAGATCCTTGCAGGCCGAACAGTTCTGGTCATCATCGACCATTGAACGGGCCATGCTCGATAATGTCTTTCCGCCTATTCCCCGCAAGGATGAACTATCGGTCCTGGGCAAAACAAATTACGTCAGGGCCAAAACCGGCGCACTAGCAAAATTCATCACTCAGGACCGTTTTGGAGTCGTCGCCTCGAAGGCGTTTACCAATCGTGACTTTATCCTCTATGCTCAACGGCGATTTCTGGCCGAGACATTCAAGGATGAGCACTTCGAACAGGATGATACGAACGTCCCCTTCGACTGGGATCACATTTCACCCAACAAACTGATTGAAGGAAAAAAGCAGATCCCGAAGGCCATCAAGGAGTGGTACAACACAAATGGAAATCTGCGAGCCTGGCCCTATTCCCTGAACCGCATCGACCAAGATGGCGCTCCAGCAAAGAAGCTCGACCCACTGAACCCCATCCACTTTGAGCAACCGGGAAACCAACGCACCAAGCGAATTGAGGCGTGGCAAGAATATTTCGACAAGACAAACAAGGCATTCGACAAGAATTCCCTGAAGACGCAATTATTAGATTGGTCCTTCTGTGCGCTCGACTGGGCAAAGTGCAACGCAGACGATCTGAAAACCAAGGCTAATTGGATCGATGTCCGCAAGCTGATAATAAATCGCAACTTAGCTATCTACTCGGAGTGGTGCGACGAACTCCGAATTGAGAAGCTCATACCACCCAAAAAAAAGATTGATATTTCCAGTATGCTAAATAAAACGAAATGGAAAAATAATCACGCCAGCTTCGAGGGTTGGACCGAATCCGAATGCTGGGTGAGCCGGGCTCCGGTTTTGGAGGATTGGGGTTTCCTCTATTTGGGATATCCGAAGACCGATAACGAAGATGAACAGGGCATTCTCGATGAATATGCTATCGAATTCGGTCTATTTGAAGCAAATAAAACCGAATTTATTCATAATTTAAAGATTCCCAAAGAGCTTGAATCTAAATACAAAAAAAATAAGGACAACAACAACACCTACATTCAAGACGAATTTACCTTGGTTTCGAGCGATATGGAATCCCGCCTTACTCTGTTTAGAGATTTAAAACAGTGGCTAAAGGCATTCCCCGCTCCTAAAAAGCAAAATATAGCGCTGACCAGCTCCTTTAGCGGTCTTTTGAAATCCAATATTAATCTCTGAGCAGATTCGTCGGGGCTACTCTGATCATTTCTCAAGAGCCGGTTTGGTTGGGTGCACTTGTCATTTGGTTGCAGTGGGTCGCTATGGATAGATTTACATAGCGACCCATTGCGGCCGTTGGAGGCACCTAACGTCACTAACCGTTCAGGCCGACGACTTGACGGCAATGCCATGCAAAATCATCGGCAGCTTACTGGCCACAAGAAGGCTTTCGACGGTTCAGCTGCCTTCAATGGCCGGAGTTGGCGCGACACAAGCCATTCGCCAAGCGATCTTGGCTGCTTGGATGTCGGCCTGAGCGGCCAGTCACCCGGTGGGGCATTTCCGTCAGCCATGAGGTAGTTACCTGCCGCTCACCCCAGGCTGGTGCAAACGGGACTGCCATCCAATACCCATAGCATCAAGAACGTCAATACGATTTGCAGCGATACTTGCGATGCTGGCGTTTAGCTCGCGTCATATAGAGGTCAGTCACTGTCGCCATAGAAGGAGTTTGCGTCAATGAAGCTAGAAACGTCTTGGGTTCTTCCACCTCTATCCATAGGTGGCCTGGACCATCTTGGAACCCAAGCGCCCTGTGTGCTGATCTACGGCCAGTTGCTTCCCGGCATCACCAACGTCACCGATCGGGCGCGCTACTACTCGTTTTACCCGTGGCTGATCTGGTCCTACGACTCGCGCTTCGCGAAAGATGACCCGTCGCGTTTCATCGAATTCTTCAGACGCGCCGACTGCCTGTTCACGCTGCTTTCCGAGCGCCACTCACGTCGCACGGACCGAGACGATGAGCGACATGGCGTCGCCATGGTCGGTCGAGTGCAATTGGTGGGCGCCCTGACTCGCCTGGAGGCGGGGGAACAGTTGAAGCTTTCCCACTTCACGGCACAGGACTCACCCCATCGCTACTTCAAGAATCCGATGGGTGGCTTGGCCCAATACTACGCTGGCACCCTGAGCGACCTACATCTGATGGACTCCTCGGCAAAGCCCTGGATCAAGTACACCAAGGAGCATGGTGCGCCGTTGGCCGAGATGGTCGACGCCTCTGTGCCTGGTGATCGATTCTGGTCTGTCGTCGAAGCAGACGAAGTCACGTTGGACGATCTCGATGCGTTGAGTGGCTTCTGCGCTTGCCGAATCACCGAAAGCGCCGAAGAATGCCGGGCGCTCACCGACATCTATTTCGATACGCAAGCTGCCTACGAGGATGAGGGTAAGCAGCGACGGCGGTCACTGGCACTGATTCAGCAACTGGTCGACTCATTGCCCAACGGGTTTGACCTGACTGAAGGGCTATTCAGGGCGTGCGCCTATTCGGGTGCTCTGCCAAATGTCAAACCATGGGACGTACCCGAGGCGCTGCAAACGACGAGGGCGCACTGGGCGATCTACGTCAGAAACGATCTGCTTTCGGTCGCGTCTCAAGCGATTCTGGCGCTGTCTCTACGCGAATTGCAGCCCCAGACATCATTAGCGCGACGCACTTTCCACTCTATTGAATCGTTCTCGGCCTGGCTCTCGACGACACCGGCAATTTCATCGGTCATCGATCAGTTCGGGAGCGGCACGTTTGCCGAGCTTCTCGCAGGGATTTCAAGTCATGCCCCAGAACGCGAGGCTTGGGACGACGCCGCACATGAGATGCAGATTGCCAACAAGCTATTGAACGGGTGGCGCCAGGGAGCGCCAAACGATGTGCTCGTGGCCCAGGTGCTTTCGCTCCTTGCCACCTTGGTCATCCGCGACGATGCCAGCCAAAGGCCCTATGGGGGTTTGGCAATCCCCCCGGACGCACTGACGGACTATCCGATCAATTTGGCTAGTTTTCGGCAACGCGCCGAGCAATGGCGCCCCATGACGGTTTCGGAAATGCTTACCGACTTGGTGGCCTGGTGCCTGAATACCCACCTACGGGTTGCCTTGCGCAAACTTCGGCAGACCGGTCGATCCACTTTCCATTTGCGGCCAACGGAACGTGGCTTGGAGGTCGTGGGAACAGAGATTCCGCCACCAGCACCCACAGCCCCTCGATTCTCGCCCGCCGTGCAGATTCTGCGTGACATCGGTGCCCTGACGCGCGACCGGTCCACGCCGAACCGGCAAACCTGCCTATCCCCCGGCGGTAGGGAGTTGATGGGGGCCGCCAGTGTCTGAGGGAATTTCAATCTTCGATGTCATCAAGGGCGGCGGCTATGAAGCCTCTCTGATAACGACATTCAACGCGACGCTGCCCTTCTACGAGGAAGTGGTGCTTCGCAAGCTGGTAGCCGCAGGGTGCCGCCACAACGTTGTTCTCATGGATCGCCAGCAGTGCGCCGTGGCCTGGGAAAGCGAAGCATCCCGCCCCCGCCTTGCCGGCTATGCCTATACGCTGTTGCCGGTGGGCGTACCCGGTGCATTCCATCCGAAGATCTGCCTACTGCTTGGGCCAAAGAAGGCTTCGATACTGATAGGCAGCCACAACCTGACCCTGTCCGGCTTTGGCTACAACCGCGAAATCACGAACTGGATGGAAGTCGCTGGGCCGAAGGATGCTGAAGGGGCAGCGATACTCAGTGCAGTCTGGCGAATGGCGCGCCAATGGATCGAGCTTGAGCGCAACAATGCGCCAGAATCGCTGCTGGAATCTGCATTGGCGATCGCCAACTTCGTACATCCCTTGGTCGCTAATGCCGGCTCCATGTCGCCCACCGTGGCGATTGGCCAGAGTCCTGATGGCTTGCCACTTATCAATCAGCTGGCCGAGAAAATATCCCCGGACGTAAAGCGCATCTCAGTAATCGGGGCATTCTTCGATCACGGCCAGGTCTTCATCAAGGAGCTACAGACCCGCTGGCCCATGGCCGAAATCGTCGTCGGCATTGATCCGGATACCGTTCATCTTCCTGGCAATCCCGATACCGTGAGTACCAAGTACGTCGACGTCCGCCCGCTATGGTCCGACAAGGGCGGATACCTCCATGCCAAGGCGCTCTATTTCGAAAGCGATGATGTCGCCGCAGCCGCCTTTGTTAGCGGCAGTGCCAACCCTAGCCGACCGGCGTGGATGGCAATGCATGGAAATGGCAACGTCGAAGCTGTCCTGTTGCGCACCGGCGCTGATGCTCGTTCGGCCGCGGAGACAACCGGTATTCGTGGCGTGTTCGAGCTGCCGGCACTTGCTCAAGATATCTTTGCATCCATTGCTCAACGGACGGCCGCAATCAACGACGACGATGAGCATGTGTCGGTCCCTCTCTGGGCCGGGGTCGCTGATTCAGAAGTCGGGATGCTGCGAATAGCTTGTCGCGGAAAGTCAGCTGACATCACGAGTGCCATCTTGCTCGGCCCGAACATGGAGCAACTTGAAGAAATTGAGAAGATAGAAGTCAGCGGAAACGAGGTCTTGTTGCGCCCGACTATCGAACTGTCCCGAGTCCGGTCATGTCTCCTCACCGGAACTGAGGGCTGCATCGCCCGGGTTATGGTCTTGCATCCGAGCATTCTTTCAACTTCGTCACGTTCGTCCAAGCAATACCAGATTCGCTCCGCGCTGAGCGCCTTGGGCTCCAGTGAGGGTGACATTTCCAAGGTCATTGCCACGGTCGAACGAGTGATCTTCGCCGATGAGACGACCCGTGAGGTCGATATTGCCGTGCGCGAGCATCGGGAGCGCCGCGCCGGGGTCGATCCGACAGCAGGCCCCGCGTCACTTTCCATCAGCGTTGATGACATGCCAAAGGCAAAGAAGAAGCTGCGGCTCTTGAAGTCCGGCGATCTGGCCTATCTGATCGATGTTCTGTTACGCCGCTTGTCCGAAGGCCTGGAATCTCAGACCAATGAGACTGACAAGGCGGGTCGTACGGAGGAAGAACAGATCGGCAAGGAAGACACTGAACCAGTTGAATCTGATCAAGCGCCGCCGCCACCAACGCCGTTGAGTGATCGTGACATTGCAGTTCTCGTAGCGCGCCGTGCGCGAGCGTTGATCGGAAAGATGGTCAGCCAGCTCAAGCTGGCCGCACAGGATAAATCACGACAAGCTGGAGCGGTCATTCAGCTGATTGCTGTCATGGCCCTACTCCGCGAGCTCCGGCATCTGGACAAACTGAAACGTTGGCGATCGACCGGGCAGCCACTTGTGGATGAGAAGGATCGCCGACACATGCTCGATGAGAGCCTCAACTATCTTTTCAGTTCGACGACGCATCTTATCGACGTCGTCGACAAAGCAGCAAAGGAATCCACCGACGAGGCGACCCAGCTTCGCGTGCTGCTCCTCTGGCTGGCATGGGACCTCGGAGAGGAGCTCACCGATCAGATCGGGCGCATTTGGGACCCCAATGAGCTGCAAGCCAAACTATGCAGCAACGCTGCTTTCTTGAAATTATTGCCGCCCATCGCGAAGGACTGTGACGCGAGAATAGATCTGGAACAGAGCATTGCCCACACTGTCCGAGAAACACCCGAGGCCACCGTACGCGCAACCAATTGGCTGTCGCGCCAACTGAAATTTGGTGATGCGTGGGCCAGCGGCTTTCGTCAATGCGACGACCTTCGCGTGGGTGGCATCTGTTACGTGCCAGGCAAAGTCGATGAACCTCATGTAGTCCTCGAACTCTCCGACGATTTCGTCGGTTTCTGGGATTTCGGTCGGGTGCGGAAATTCGCACGGAATCGCGTTTTCGGTGCCATGCCATCATGAGTTCGCCACCAAGTAAACCTTGAGGTCTGCTGAGTGGCGGACACCCGCCATTTGTGAGGGGCAGCCTGTAAGACCGGATTGGCCGAGGATTTGACGGCCAGGTCAAGCGAACGGCCGGCAGCAAACTGGCCGCAAGCGGGCATCCAACGGCTCCGCCACTCTCAACGGCTGGTGTCAGTGTATTACCGCCATAGCCTTTAAAAGCCAGCCAGGTCACGCCGCCATTATTTGCCGCCAACTCTCTACGGATTTACGCCGCCGGGCACAACCACTGCCGGCGTAACGCCCAATCGCTTGGCGCGGCGGGCAAAGCGACGGTCATCGAAGCTGATGAATTCCGTGCAATGGACACTGGCTAGCAGGTGCAGGGCATCGGCGAAATCCAGCCCCTCCGCATGCCAGGTCAGCGCATCGCTGATGCGCGACCATTGCTCCACACTGACGTTGGGCAAGCCGAGCAGGTGGTTGATCACCCGGACGAAATCTGCGGCGGCGAAGCCATAAAAAGCCCGCAACACCCATTCGAGTTCGAGGATCACCGTCAACGGCACGAACACCTGGGGGGACTCGCTCAGGATGCGGCGGGCTTCCGGGCGCTGCTTGGCGGCCTCCGGGTCGTCCGGGTCATCGACGTAGAAGCGCGCCAGGATGTTGGTATCAAGCGCGATCATCTTCGCGCTCAACTTCAGATTCCCGCATGGCGGCGGCGACATCGAAATCAGCAAGCCGGCGTGGGCCCGGCCGCTTGCAAACCAGCATGCCGAAACCCTCTTCGGCATTGGTTCGGACAACTTGGCGCTTCACCTCGGCGTGAATGACCTTCCCATCCAGGCTGAAATCGAGTTGGCAACCGGGGGTAATGCCCAGGCGACGACGGATTTCCACTGGAATAACGACCTGGCCTTTATCGGAAACAGTGACGGTCAGCATGGCGGCCTCTCATTCTCTTACTTGGTAAGAGAACTTTAGCACATCATGTCGGCAGCAAGTTTGATTGCCGAATTCCGGCATCGCGGTTTCCGCATCGATCGTACCCTGATGATCTGATCCAGCTGCACGCCATCGATGTCGGTATTCATCTGCATCCTGAGCGGCAGGTGGTCGGAGAGCTGGAAGGTGAATTTGGACTTGGCCAGGCCGGGGAACAAGAGTTCGCTGTCGCCATGATAGAAGTCGAGCACGCCGCCCAGGTTGGTAAAGTTATCGGGATAGTTGGGGTAGTGCAGGATTTGATCGTAGCGCTTGCCCTTGGCCAGGTCTGAGCCGAACTCCAGTTTCTGTAGCGCCTTCGGGATGCTCAATCCCTTGCTGGTCATGGCTTCGAATAGCGCCCCTTTGCGACTGGGAATGTAGAAGTCGCCGATCACCAGGATGTCTTTGTCTTCGGCGGTGTTCTGCTGCCGTTTCAGGTCGACCCATTCGGCCAGGGAGCGGATCTCTGGCAGTCGGTCGGCTGCCTAAAAACCCCCAGCGGATGTGGGCAACGATGACCACGAAATCGAAATTCCCCGCCGAGAACGAAGCCATGTAGGGCATCCGCCACCAGGTTAATTCCGGCAGATATTCACTGCAACGCTGCACCTTCACTTATCACAGCGCCCAAGTGACCACCTGCACACAACTTTTACATCGATCGATAGCGATGCGTATGATCATACGCATCGCTCCATCATGAATATTACTCGATGCCGCTCTCATTCCAACCTGCGACCAGAAAAGGGCGACTGTCACTATCCATCGATCAATACCTGTTGGATCGGCTCGAACCTTACAAGCAAGAGATCAACCTTTCGGCTCAGGCCGAGCAGTTTTTCGCACGTCTGCTCGATGAGCTGGAAAATCGCGCCTGGGCGGAACGCAACGCGGATGCCTTGGTGGCGCATGGTCGGGACATTGCCGACACGGGATTGGCGGGCGAGGAATTCGACAGGATTTAAGCCTTGGCACAGTTTCATATCTACCCCAATCCCGGCATGAAGAAGGCCGAGATTCCCTATCTCGTTTCCATCCAGAACGACCACATCACCAGCAGAACCGGGGCGACGGTAGTCATTCCGCTACGAGCCAATGCCCAGCCGGTCGAGATCATGGCGCCACTGGTAGAAGTTTCCGGTCAGGGGCTGTTGGTGCTCTCCACTGATGAAATCTTCGCCATCGATACCGCACACCTGAAGCATCCTGTCGGCATGTTGAAGCAGGCCGACCGCGGGCCAAAATCAAGCCCGCCCTGGACAAGGTGATCGGCGAGTATTGACCGTGCCCACCTGCCGCCAGGATTGGTGTTTGTGGTGACTGGCCGTGTTTCTCGATGACTCTGGCTCCGGAATCGAAAGACCCGCGAGGACCAGGACATCACCCACCGCCGCCTTGCGATTGCGTGCGGCATGCCAGACACGGCTCCGTTCACGCCATTCCGGGTTGGTCACCTGCACCATTATCCAGACAAGCCATTGGGCAGATGCAATAGCAAGGCCCATGCTTTCGTACAGGTTCTTGTAGCCCCAGCCGTTGCCCCGCTCGCAGGCCAGCGGGTCGCAGCCGATATAGCACCGGATTTGGCCCCCTGGCCCAGTCATCATTCTGTAATATTTAATGATTAAAAACCCGAATGCTGCAAATTGGGCCTGGCGTATATGACGTTTCGCAGGGGTACGATTCAGGTCGCCGGCTGCTTCGCCCGGTTGCGCCACGCCGTTAAACTATCCGCATGATTCATCTCGCAACAGAACAGGCTGCGCTCCTGGCAAGCGGACGCCCTGCCCGGTGTCACCCATGTCTTACACCTCTCAGTCGATCAGGAATCCCATGAAAATCCTCAACACCAAGAAATCGCAGATCGAATCCAACCTTGACCAGCTCTTCAATCTGGTCGACAACGCTATCGGGACAGCAGTCGATTGCCTGACCAGCCGCGATTTCGCTGCCTGCGACACGCTGATCGAAAACGACCCGATCATCAACGATCTGCGTCGGATGATCGAACAGGACTGCCTGGTGGCCATTGCCTCGCAACAGCCGGTTGCCCACGATCTGCGCGACATCATCGCCGACAGCCATATCGCGTCGGAACTGGAGCGACTCGGCGATTACGCCTGCGACATCGCCGCCAGCGTGAAAAGAATGGATGCCGCGAGCCTCGACCAACTCGGCATGACGAATATTCTGGCCATGTCCCGCCTTGCCCGTGAAATGCTTTCCCTGGTCAGGCGCGCCAATCAGGATGGCGATGCGCAACTGGCGCGGCAAATCAGCGCGCTGGACGACAAGATGGACGCCCTGTTCAAGGAAACCATCGATCTGGTGCTGGCCGCCATGCGTAGCGATCCGGAACTGGTGACCAACGGTACCTGTGTGCTGTGGATCATCCATGACATGGAGCGTTACGGCGACCGCACCACCAACATCGCCGAACAGGTGGTGTTTCGACTGGAGAGCAAAACAACGGACCTGGGCTGATCAGGATGCGGAAGATGCTTGCGCTGGCAATCGTCAGCCCGCATTGAAGGCGCAGGAACGTCCACAGAGGAGGCAAGGATTAAGCTATATTCGAAAGCATGACACTGGCAAACCGATGCTTGATCACACGATCAACGGCCAATCCACGAATCTTGCCGAGGCGTAATTCTGTTTACGGCTTTTCTGGTTTCCGATGGTTGTCAGTGTTTGCGCTTTTTGCGGTTTTTTACGGCATGTCAGGGTTTGCCGAGGCAACCGAAGAAAAGCAAGCGTTGCGTATCTTTCATGTAATGAGTTTCGACTCTCCCTGGCGCTGGAGCGATGGCCAATTCGGGGGGTTCAAGACCGGACTCGGGGAGATCAACGCCGAGTACAAGGTTTTCCAGATGGACATCAAGCGCTACTCCACGCAGGAGGAGAAGGCATCCCGGGGCGCGATGGCGCGGGCTATCATCAAGCAATGGCAGCCCGATCTGGTTTATATCTCGGACGATGCTGGCATCGAGCATGTCGCCGCGCATTACCGCAATCACGCGTTGCCGTTTGTCTTCAGCGGCGCCAACAAATCAATTGCCGAGCACGGCCTGGAGGGCATGCGCAATCTGACCGGCGTGCTTGAGTTCGAACACTTCGTAGAATCGATCCGCCTGCTGCGCAATATCGTGCCGTCGGTCACCCGTATCGCGGTAATCAGTGACGTGGGAACGCACTGGACGCCGGTGATACAGCGCATCCGCGACAGGATGGCCGATATTCCGATGGTCACCCTGGCGGCGGTTGATCAGGCTGAAAGCTATGCGCGCTTCCAGACACTGGTCGGAAGCTACGAAAAGATCGCCGATGCCGTGGTGTATCTGGGTGTATTCAACTACAAGCGCGCCAACGGGCAGACCGTGCCTTATCAGGAATTGCAGCGTTGGGTGGTAGAGCACAGTGGTTTGCCCGAAATCAGTTTCTGGATCGACCGAATTCACTACGGCGTACTGGCCGCCGTGACGGTCTCCGAAATCGAGCAGGGAATCGCCGCCGGCAAGCTGGCGCGCGCCATCCTGGTCGATCGCCGGCCGCCGGACTCGTTGCCGGTGGCGCCGACCGTCAAGGGGCGACCGGCGATCAATCTGGCGCGCGCCAAGCAGCTTGGCATCAAGGTGAAGTCCACCGAGTTGCTGTCTTCCGAAGTGGTGACCGATTTTCAATGGCAGAGACCCGTCAAGGACCGCTAGTTGAAGCCTTCGAGTTTGCAGACCAGGATACTGCTCACCGCCGTCGGCATCGTGCTGGTGGCGACGCTGGTGAACATCCTGGCGTCGAGCTATGTCCTGACCCGCAGCCAGACCGAATCGCAGTTGCAATGGGCGCACGCCATCGCCCGGGTACTGAGCGGGCAGTTGGAGCGCATCCTGTTTCTAGGCATCCCCATCGACGACTTGCAAGGTTTCGAGCGGCAGTGCGCTGAGGTCGTCGAGCGCAACACAGACCTTGCCTACGCCTACGTGGTGTCGACCAGCGGTCATATGCTGTTTCATAACACGCAGGTCGAGTCCGCGCCGCCAGGAGAAATCCCCGCCGTCGTGCTGACCGCGATCAGGGATGGCGTTGCCACGGTGCGCAATCTGGATGACGACAGCCACGCGGTGATCGAGCAGGTGCTTGATCCGCGCAGTGTCGTCGTTGCCTATGTGGTGGTGGGCTTTGCCAATGCGGTGATCGAGCGGGAACGAGCCAGTCTGCTTGCGGTGACCATCGGCGTCGATGTCTTGGTCTATGTGATCAGCGTGATGCTGCTGATTTTCGCCTTGTCGCGCTTCGTGCTGATGCCGATCGCGAATCTGGTCCACCATCTGGAACGCATGCGACCAACGGAATTGGCCGCTGCGGAGCGTCTGCCCGAGTCGGGCAGCGCTGAATTCGGCGTGGTATCTCGGGCCTTCAATCGCTTGCTGGATCGTCTTGGCGAGCACGAACTGGAATTGCGCGAAGCCAAGACCCTGCTTGAAGCACGCGTGGCGGAACGCACCCGCGCGCTGCGAGACCAGGTCGCCGCCAAGGAGCAGGCGCTCGCCGAGTTGGCGGCGGCGCAGAACGAGCTGGTCGCGTTGTCGCGCAATGCGGGCATGGCGGAAGTGGCCACCGGCGTACTGCACAACGTGGGCAATGTCCTCAACAGCGTCAACGTATCCAGCAACATGCTGATCGGGCAGTTGCGTGAATCCAGAGTCGGCAACGTGGCGCGGGTGGCCGAGATGCTTGCCGATCCGCAAGGCGGGCTGGCGCGATTTCTCACCGAAGATCCGCGTGGCCAGCAGATTCCGGCCTATCTGGCCAGTCTGGCCGAGGCACTGGAAGAGGAACGCGGACTGTTGCTGACCGAAACCCAGGCCCTCAACGAACGCATTGACCACATCAAGGAAATCGTCGCAATGCAACAGAGCTACGGGCGCGTCATCGGCGTGCTGGAGACCCTGCCGCCGGAACAGCTCATGGAGGACGCCCTGAAACTCAAAGCCGAGAGCCTGTCGCGGGACGACATCACCGTGCGGCGGGAATACGCCGCGGTCCCGCCGATCACCGTCGACAAGCACAAGGTGTTGCAGATTCTGCTTAACCTGATCAGCAACGCGCGGTATGCCAGCACGCTTGCGCCTGACGCTGGCAGGGCGATCACTTTGCGCATCGCATCGCCGGAACCCAACCGGCTACGCATGCAGGTGGTCGATCAGGGGATAGGCATCAGTCCGGAAAACCTGACCCAGGTGTTTCAGCACGGCTTCACGACACGCCGGGATGGGCATGGTTTCGGCCTGCATAGCGGCGCCCTGGCGGCGAAGGAAATGGGCGGGAGTTTGACCGCCGAGAGCCACGGGCTTGGACTCGGGGCCACCTTCACGCTTGAATTGCCGTTGCAACCGGAAGGTCGAGCATGAGCAACGAATCGACAAGCGGCCCGCACCGCATCCTGGTGATTGACGACAATGTCGCCATTCATGAAGATTTCCGCAAGATTCTGGCAAGACCGCCGAACCCTTCGGAGAAGCAGATGGCGGCGATGGAGTCGTTGTTGTTCGGGCAATCCACAGTACCCGCCACCGCGGCCGAATTCATCGTCGATTGCGCCAGCCAGGGGCGGGAAGGACACGAACGGGTACTGCGTGCGCTGGCCGAGGGTCATCCCTATGCGCTGGCTTTTGTCGATGGACGCATGCCACCGGGTTGGGATGGCGTGGAAACCATCCGCCATCTCTGGGATGCCAGCCCGGATCTCCAGGTCGTGCTTGCCACCGCCTACGCGGACTATTCCTGGCCGGATATTCAACGCCAACTCGGCCATACCGACAGCCTGCTGATCCTGAAGAAACCCTTTGATCATGTCGAAGTTCTCCAGCTCGCGCATGCCTTGACCCGGAAATGGGAACTGGATCGACAGGTCCGGGCCCGGATCGAGACGCTGGATGCCCAGGTCAGGGAAAAGACGCAAGCATTGAGGGAGAGCGAAGCGTTGCTGGCCCGTTCGCAACAGATCGCCCATCTTGGCAGCTGGCGGCTGGATCTGGAAACGCGTCGCCTGAGCTGGTCCGACGAGGCCTACCGGATTTTCGGACTCACGCCACAGCATCTGCCGGCCAGTTTCGAGACCCTGCTGGAAACCGTCCATCCCGACGACCGCCCGGTTCTGGCGCGCGAATTCACGCATTCATTGCGCGCGGGCCTCGATCGTTGCGAACTCGAACATCGCATCGTGCGCCGGGATTCCGGTGAAACACGCCACGTCCATCATCTCTTCGTGCACGAGCGGAACGCCTCCGGCATGCATGTGCGTTCGGTCGGCAATCTGCAGGACATCACCGAGCGCAAGCTGTTGAATGAGGCCCTGAAAGTACTCAGTGGCGATCTGGCCGGATTGAGCGGGGGCGAGTTCTTTCGCGCGGTGTGCAGGCATCTGACCGATGCACTGGGTATGGATTGCGCCTTTGTCGCACGGCTTGATGCGCAGGAAGGACTGCTGCGGGTGGTTGATGGTTGGTCGGGTGATCAGCCCCTGGCCCCGTTTGCCTACCATCTGGCTGGGACGCCATGCGCCGATGTCATGAAGCGGGGCAAGGAAATTTTCCCGAGCGATGTGTGCACGCTGTTTCCCGAGGACGAATTGGTCGTGCAGATGGGCATTGAGTCGTATATCGGCTGCTCGCTGTTCGACAAGCAGGGACAGCCGATGGGCATCATTGCCGTGCAGGGCCGCCAACCGTTGTCGACCGGTCTGGCGAGCATGGCGGGACCGATGCTCGATGTGTTCATCGATCGCGTCGCCTCGGAAATGATTCGCTTCGATACCGAGTTGCGCATGCATTTCCAACTGGATTTCCAGGGGATTGCGGCGGAAGTATCCAGCGCGTTGATCGCCGCCAATACCGATATCGAGTTCGACGCCGCGATAGACCGCTGCCTCGGTCGTCTGGGGATACTGTTCAAAGTCGACCGCAGCTACGTTTTTCAGCTTTTCGACGATCAGACCCGCATGCGCAATACCCACGAATGGTGCGAAGCGGGCATCCCCAGCGAGAAGGGCAATCTGCTCGATGTACGTCTGGAAGACGTGCCATGGTGGAGTACACGCATGCCGCGCGAGGGATACGTGCACATTCCCAGGGTCAGCGAGTTGCCGCCGGACGCCGAGGCCGAGCGGGCGACCCTCCTGGCGCAAGGCATCCAGTCCCTGGTGATGACGGCGATCAACGGCGCTCACGGAAAATTGATCGGATTTATTGGTCTGGACAGCGTACGCGCAATCCGCGCGTGGTCGCCGGAGGAGATTTCCCTGCTCGGGGTGGTCGCCGGCATCATCGGCGCGGCGATCGAGCGCAAGCTGGCCGAGGAGAAACTGCAACAGGCCGCCAGTGTTTTCGATCATGCCAACGAAGGCATCACGATCACGAATCCTGACGGCGTCATCCTGGACGTCAACGAAGCATTCAGCCGCATTACCGGCTACAGCCGGGAGGAAGTGCTGGGCCGCACGCCGCGCATCCTCCGCTCCGGTCGTCATGAGCCGGGATTCTATGCCGCCATGTGGCAGTCGCTCGGGACCCACGGGCATTGGACCGGCGAGATATGGAATCGCCGCAAGAGCGGAGATGTCTATCCGGAGATGTTGACCATCAGCGCGGTGCGCGGACCGGATGGCGCCGTGCAGCGTTATGTCGCCCTGTTCTCGGACATCAGCAAGATCAAGGAAGACCAGCGCAAGCTTGAGCGCATCGCCCACTACGATGCGCTGACCGGGTTGCCCAATCGCAGCCTGCTCGGCGACCGATTGCAGCAAGCCATGGCTCAGGCTGTTCGGCGCAACGAGCGTCTGGCGGTGGTTTATCTCGATCTGGATGGTTTCAAGGCAATCAATGACGACTATGGCCATGATGCCGGCGATCGCCTGTTGACCGCCGCTTCCGCTCGCATGAAGCATGCCCTGCGCGAGGGTGACACCTTGGCGCGCCTGGGCGGTGACGAGTTTGTCGCGGTCTTGATCGACCTCGTGGATGCCGAATCCTGTTTACCGCTGCTCAACCGCTTGCTCGCCGCCGCCGCCGAACCCCTGCCCGATGGTGCGCATGTGCTGAAGGTCTCCGCCAGTCTGGGCGTGAGCTTTTATCCGCAAGTGGAGCCGATTGATGCCGAGCAATTGCTGCGCCAGGCCGATCAGGCCATGTACCAGGCCAAGCAAACCGGGAAGAACCGCTATCACTTGTTCGATGCCGAGCGAGATCGGGATCTGCGTGGCTTGCACGAGAGTCTGGAACGCATACGCGCGGCATTGGCCAAGCGGGAATTCGTGCTGCACTACCAGCCCAAGGTTGACATGAAGCGTGGACGGGTGGTCGGCGTCGAGGCGCTGATTCGCTGGCAGCATCCGCTACGTGGATTGTTGTGCCCCGCGGAATTCCTGCCGCTGCTGGATAACCATCCGCTGATGATCTCCCTGGGTGAATGGGTGATCGAGGAAGCGTTGACACAAGTCATCGCCTGGCGTCGCGCCGACTTGACCTTGCCCGTCAGCATCAATATCGATGCGCAGCAGTTCGTGCAAAACGACTTTATCGACAAAATGCGCGATGCGCTGGCGAGGTATCCCGATTATCAGCCTGGCGACCTTGAGCTCGAAATCGTCGAAACCGGCGCGCTGCAGGACCTGGCCGAGACCGCTCAAACCATGCGGACGGGACAGGCGCTAGGCATCCGCTTTTCGCTGGACGATTTCGGCACCGGCTATTCCTCGTTGACCTATTTGAAGCGCCTGCCGGCCCAAGTGCTCAAGATCGACCAGAGTTTCGTGCGAGACATGCTTGATGACCCGGATGATCTGGCGATCCTGGAAGGGGTGATCGGTTTGGGCGCGGCGTTTCGGCGGCAAGTCATCGCGGAGGGAGTGGAAACCGTTGCGCATGGTGAAATGCTGCTGCTGTTGGGGTGTGAACTGGGTCAGGGCTATGCCATCGCCCACCCCATGCCGGCGGCGCAAATACCGGCATGGCTGACGCAATGGCAGCCAAGCGCGCAATGGACCGACACTGCGCCCGTCGCCCGTGGCAATCTGCCGGTGTTGTTCGCCCTGGTCGAGCATCGCGCGTGGGTCAATGCGCTGAACCGTTATCTGCTTGGTGAGAGTTCGACCCTGCCGCCTTTGGCAGGCGATCACTGCCGGTTCGGACAATGGCTGGATGATGTTGCCAGTCGAGAGGATTCCAGTGATTCGGCGCTCACACGCATCCAGCAGTTGCATGCAAGCATCCATTACAAAGCGGTGGAACTGGTGGGACTCAAGCAGCACGAAATATCCGACCCTGGACAATCGCGTATCGGCGAAATCGGATTACTGCGTGAAGCCTTGATCAAGGAGCTTCGCGGCTTCCTCACCAAATATTGATCGGCGTATGCATTTTGCCGCCGATGGCAAGGACGTCAGCCTGGTCGATTAGCCGAATAAACACCCGGAGCAGGAAGGCGGAACGCATGTTTCACCCTGCCCAGCCTGGCAAACTTCTGCAAGGTTGGCGGAGGCTGATGCCATTGCCTTGTCACCAACGCCGATCCGGTCACGGCACAATGACAAACGGCTTGCATCGCTGCAAGCCGTTTGCGTTTTACTGGCGTCCCCACGGGGATTCGAACCCCGGTTACCGCCGTGAAAGGGCGATGTCCTAGGCCTCTAGACGATAGGGACTTATGAGGCCGAAAACCCGGTTGCCCGGATTTTCTCGATTCTTGGTGGAGGTAAGCGGGATCGAACCGCTGACCTCTTGCATGCCATGCAAGCGCTCTCCCAGCTGAGCTATACCCCCACACGAGAGCCGCGCATTCTAAGGATCGAAATTCGGCTTGTAAAGAGGCAAAAGCGTAAGCACAACAAAATTCCTGGTCACTATATAGTCGACACATGACATTCCCTTTGAAGCCCTGCGATATTTTCCATGCCGCCGCCGGAGAGCAAACCTTGATACGGGAGTTTCGATGCGTCTGAGCATTCTGGCTGTCGGTGACAAGTTACCCGGCTGGGCCGATGCGGCCACCGCCGAATATCTCAAGCGGATGCCGCGCGAGGCGCGCGTCGAATTGCTGGTGGTGAAGCCGGAGAAGCGCGCCGGCCAGTCGGCGCAAAGTCTGAAGCAGGCCGAGGCCGCGCGCATCCTGGACAAGCTGCCGAGCGGCTGTCGGCTGGTGGCGCTGGATGAACACGGCCGCCAGGTCACCACCCGTGAACTGGCGGATCTGCTGTCACGCTGGCTGGAGTCCGGCCAGGACACCTGTCTGGTGATCGGTGGCGCCGACGGTCTGGCACCGGCCATTCTGGAAAAAGCCGAAACCACGCTGGCGCTGTCGCGGCTGACTTTGCCACACGCTTTTGCGCGGGTGCTGCTGGCGGAACAACTGTATCGCGCGGTCAGCCTGCTGAACAATCATCCCTATCATCGGGAATAACCCGGACGGGGTTCTATGATGAAGTAAAGCCCGATCCATCTTGTCTTGACTGCACCGTCATGTCCCTTCCCGTCTTGCGTCGTTGGTCGATCCGTCTGGTCATGCTGGCCGTGCTGTTGACGGCGGCCTATTTCGGCTGGCGGGCTTACAGCCAACCCGAACCGCTGGAAGTCAATGTCGTCGAGGTGGCATACGGCCGGGTCGAGTCGACCGTCGCCAACACCCGCGCCGGCACGGTCAAGCCGTGTCGGCGGGCCAAGCTGGCGCCGCAGGGTGGCGGCCAGATTGCGCATCTGCGGGTCAAGGAGGGCGACCGGGTCGCGGCCGGCCAGATTTTGCTGGAACTGTGGAATGTCGACCTTGCCGCGCAGATTCGTTTGGCCGAGGAACAGCGTGGTTACGCCAAGGCGCGACGCAGCGAGGCCTGCACGGCGGCGCAGGCGTCGCGGCGCGAGGCGCAGCGCCAGCAGCAACTGGTCGCACAGGGCTTCGTCAGCGCGGCGATGCTGGACAAGGTGGTCAGCGAAGCGGACGTGCGGGAGGCAGCTTGTCGCGCGGCAAGCGCTGATATCGCCGCCGCCGAGGCGCGCATCGATACCGCGCGCGCAGCGCTGAGCCGCAGCGTACTGCGGGCGCCGTTTGCCGGCATCGTCGCCGAAGTCACCGGCGAGCAGGGCGAATACAGCACGCCGTCGCCGCCCGGCATTCCGACCCCGCCGGCGATCGATCTGATCGACGACAGTTGTCTGTACGTGACTGCGCCGATCGACGAAGTGGATGCGCCGCGCATTCAGGTCGGCCTGCCCGCCCGCATCGCGCTCGATGCCTTCCCAGGTCAGACCTTCGCCGGACGCGTGCGCCGCATTGCGCCGTATGTGCTGGAAGTGGAGAAGCAGGCGCGCACCGTCGAGGTCGAAGTCGTGTTCACCGATCCCGACGCCGCCAAGACCTTGCTGGTCGGCTACAGCGCCGATGCGGAGATCATTCTGGAGAGCCGCGACCGGGTATTGCGCGTGCCGGCGCAGGCGCTGCTCGACGGCAACCAGGTGCTGCTGCTGCACCACGGCAGGCTGGAACAACGCCGGGTCGAGCCCGGCCTGGCCAATTGGGAATACAGCGAGGTGCGCAGCGGCTTGCGGGCCGGCGACCAAGTGGTGACTTCCCTGGAACTGGAAGGCGTCGCGGCAGGCGCGACGGCGGTTGTGAAGCCGTCAGTCCAGCCATGATCCAGCTCGACCAGATCAACCGTACGTTTCAGGTCGGCGATCAGCAGGTGGCGGCTTTGCGCGAGGTCAGCCTGTCGATTGACGCAGGTGAGTACATCGCCATCATGGGGCCATCCGGTTCCGGCAAATCGACCTTGCTCAACCTGCTGGGTTTGCTCGACCGCCCGAGCAGCGGGCGCTATCGTCTGGATGGCCGTGATGTAACCGATCTGAACGAAGCCGAATCGGCACGCGTGCGGCGCGACAAGATCGGCTTCGTTTTCCAGTTTTTCCATCTGGTGCCGCGCCTGGATGCCGCCGCCAATGTCGCCTTGCCGATGCTGCTGGCCGGCGTGGCGCCGGCCGAGCGCAAGCAACGCGTGGCGCAATTGCTGGCCGATGTCGGCTTGAGCGAGCGCGCCGGCCATCTGCCGTCGCAACTTTCCGGCGGCCAGTTGCAACGCGTCGCCATCGCCCGCGCGATGTCGATGCATCCGGCCCTGTTGCTGGCCGACGAGCCGACCGGCAATCTCGATCGGGCCACCGGGCGCGAGGTCATGGCGGTGCTGGAAGACCTCAATCAGCGCGGCGCGACCCTGATCGTCATCACCCATGATCAGGAAGTCGGCGGCCGCGCGCGGCGTCGCATCGCCATGGAAGATGGCCGGGTGATCTCGGACGCCCGTGCATGAGATTCGCCGATACCTTGGCGCTGGCCTGGGGCACGCTGGCGCAACAACCCAGACGCAGCATGCTGATCGGGCTGGCGATGTCGATCGGCGTTGGCGCGGTGGTGGTGCTCACGGCTCTGGGGGAGGGCGCGCGCGGCTATGTGATGGCGCAGTTTGCCGGCCTGGGTACCAATCTGATCATCGTCATTCCCGGCCGCGCCGAAACCACCGGCGCCGCGCCGGGCGTGCTGTCCGGACAGACCACGCGGGATTTGACGCTGGATGATGCCGATGCCGTCGCGCGCATTCCCTGGGTGGCCAAGGTGGCGCCGCTGAATGTCGGCAGCGCCCGGATCAGCCGTGGCGGTCTTGGTCGCGAGGCGGTGTTGCTGGGGTCGACCGCGCCTTTGCTGAGCATCCGCAACATGCGTCTCGGACGCGGCCATTTCCTGCCCGCCGGGCCCAGCGATCAAACCACGCCGGTATGCGTGGTGGGCGACAGGATCCGCAGCGAACTGTTCGGCAACGCCAATCCGCTGGGCGAATGGCTGCGCATCGGTGACCGGCGCTTCCGGGTGATCGGCACGCTGGCGCCGCAAGGCCAGCAGATGGGTTTCAACACCGATGAACTGGTGGTGATCCCGGTAGCGGCGGCGCAGCAACTGCTCAATACGCCATCGCTGTTCCGCATTCTGGTCGAGGTGCGCGGGCGCGCCGCCGTGCCGCGCGTCAAGGCGGCTACGCTAGCGCTGCTGAAGACCCGGCACGAAGGCGAGGAGGATGTCACGGTGATCACCCAGGATGCGATCCTGGCCACCTTCGACCGGATTCTGACGGCGCTGACCCTGGCGGTTGGCGGCATTGCCGCGATCAGCCTGGGCGTGGCCGGGGTGTTGATCATGAACGTGATGCTGGTGTCGGTGGCGCAACGGCGCGCCGAGATCGGTCTGCTGAAGGCGCTGGGCGCGACCGCCGGCAATGTGCGCGGCCTGTTTCTCGCCGAAGCCGGCCTGATCGCCTTGCTGGGTGCGGCCGGCGGTGTCGCGCTGGGTCTGGCGGCCAGTATGGCGCTGGGCACGTTCTATCCGCAGTTGCCCATCATGCCGCCGCTGTGGGCCGTCGTGGCGGCGGTATCCACCGCAATAATCGCCGGCCTGTTGTTCGCCTGGCTGCCGGCGCGGCGGGCGGCCAGGCTGGATGCGGCATTGTCGCTGTCGAGACGCTGATGCGCGCCTTCGATCCATGTAGGGCGGAAAAGCCGGCGGTTTCTTGCCGGCGCCTTCCGCCGCATGCCACGCCTGAACGGGAATCTACGCGTCTACATCCGGCGGAAGGCGCGATAAAGCCGCTTTTCCGCCCTACGACGACTATGCGGGGTTGCGATGCGCGCCGCTGACCTGTTCAGCCTGTCGTTCAGCGCCCTCACCCACCATCCCGGCCGCAGCCTGCTGTCGGCGCTGGGGATCGCGGTCGGCGTCGCGGCGGTGATTCTGCTCACCGCGCTGGGTGAGGGATTGCATCAATTCGTGTTGGCCGAGTTCACCCAGTTCGGCACGAACATCATCAACATCAGCCCGGGCAAGACGCAAACCCACGGCGGCAGCGTCGGCATGTTCGGCAGCGTGCGGCCGCTCAGCCTGCAGGATGCGGAAGCGTTGCGACATGTGCCGCAAGTCATTGCCAGCAACCCGAGCGTGCAGGGCAACGCGGAAATCGAAGGCCACGGCCGTCGGGTGACGCTGTATGGCATGGGGCCGGATTTCGCGCAGGTGTTCGGCATGCGCGTCGCCGCCGGCAGTTTTCTGCCGCCCGACCCGATCGAGACGCCGCGCGCCTACGCGGTGCTGGGTGCGAAAGTGCGCAACGAACTGTTCGGCGCGGAAAGTCCGCTCGGCCAGCGCATCCGCGTCGGCGGTCAGCGTTACCGGGTCATCGGCGTGATGGCCGCCAAGGGGCAGGTGCTTGGCTTCGACCTGGACGACACCGTGTTCATCCCGGCGGCGCGGGCGTTGGAATTGTTCAACCGCGAAGGATTGATGGAGATCCAGGTTACTCATCAACCGGACGCCGATGCCGACGCGGTGGCGACCAGACTCAAGCGCGTGCTGATGGCGCGCCACGGCAGCGAGGATTTCACGGTGACCCCGCAGCAACAGCAACTGCAAGTACTGGATTCGATTCTGGCGGTGCTGACCTTCGCGGTGGCGGCATTGGGCAGCATCTCGCTGCTGGTCGGCGGCGTCGGCATCCTGACCCTGATGACCATCACGGTGGCCGAACGCACCGGCGAGATCGGCCTGCTCAATGCCCTGGGCGCGCGGCGGCGCCAGATCATGGCGTTGTTTATCGCCGAGGCGGTGTTTCTCGCCGCACTGGGCGGCGCCGCCGGGCTGGCGCTGGGACTCGGCGCGGCGGCCGCTTTGGCAGGCTTGATCCCGGCCCTGCCGGTCAGCCTGGCCTGGGATTACGTGCTTGCCGCCGAAGCCGTGGCGGTGCTGATCGGCATCGCCGCCGGGGTCGATCCGGCGCGCCGCGCCGCCAACATGGATCCGCTGCAGGCGCTGCGCGCCGAGTAGGGCCGCAGCGGTTACACTCGCTCGCCATGGCCATCTTGTCGCATTCCAATCCCTTGACCGCAAAGCGGCTCTATCTCGCGTCGCAAAGTCCGCGACGCCTGGAACTGCTGCGGCAGATCGGCCTGGAGCCGACCGTGCTGCCGTTGCGCTCATCGCCCGGACGCGTCGATGTCGACGAATCGCCGTTGCCGGGCGAGCCCGTCACCGACTATGTGCTGCGTCTGGCGCGCTTCAAGGCGCAGGCCGGGGTGGAGGCGCAGCAGGTGCGCAATCTGCCGCATTGGCCGATCCTGGCCGCCGACACCACGGTGACTCTGGACGGCCAGATCCTCGGCAAACCGACTGATCGCGATGCGGCGGCGGCCATGCTGCGGCGCTATTCCGGCCGCGCCCATAGCGTATTGACCGCCGTCGCGGCGGCGCATCTGGGGAGCCTGGAGGTTGTCCTGAGCGAGAGCGTGGTGACTTTCAAGTCGCTATCCGAAGCCGAAATCAGCGCTTATCTGGACAGCCGTGAAGGCTACGACAAAGCCGGCGGCTATGGCATCCAGGGCCGCGCGGCGTTGTTCATTGAACATCTGTCCGGCAGCTATTCAGGCGTCATGGGGCTGCCGTTGTACGAGACCTCAGAATTATTAAAAACCGTGGGATTCGAAATCTTATGACCGAAGAAATCCTCATCAATATCACCCCGCAGGAGACCCGGGTTGCCGTGGTCTATCTCGGCGAGGTGCAGGAATTGCATATCGAGCGCGACAGCCAGCGGGGTCTGGTCGGCAACGTCTATCTCGGCCGCGTCAGCCGGGTGTTGCCGGGCATGCAGTCGGCGTTCGTCGACATCGGCCTGGATCGCGCCGCGTTCCTGCATGTCGGCGATATCGTCGAGGCGCGTTGCGAGAACTGTCCGCGGCCGATCGAGAAGGTGCTGCATGAAGGCCAGAGCATCCTGGTCCAGGTCATCAAGGACCCGATCAGCGCCAAGGGCGCGCGGTTGTCGACCCAGATCAGCATGGCCGGTCGGTTTCTGGTTTACCTGCCGCAGGAAACCCGCATCGGCATTTCGCAGAAGATCGAGGACGAAAGCGAGCGCGAGATGTTGCGTCAACGCCTGACGCGTGTCCTGCCGGTGGATGAACATGGCGGTTTCATCATACGCACCATGGCCAATATCGCCCAGGATGACGAACTCGCCGCCGATGTCGAATACCTGCGCACCTTGTGGGATGCCATCCAGGCGCGCTCGGAAAACACCTCCGGACCGAAACCGATTTACCAGGAACTGGATCTGGCGCACCGTGTACTGCGCGATTTCGCCAATCAGGAGACCAGTCGCATCCTGGTCGATTCGCGCGAGACCTTCCTGCGCATGCAGGCGTTTGCCGAAGAATTCACCCGCAATGGCGTCGGCAAGATCAGCCATTACACGGCGGATCGGCCGCTGTTCGATCTGTATGGCGTCGAGGACGAAATCGAAAAGGCGCTCGGCCGGCGTGTCGACCTGAAATCCGGTGGCTATCTGGTAGTTGATCAGACCGAGGCGTTGACCACCATCGACGTCAATACCGGCAGTTTCACCAGCGGCCGCACTTTCGACGAAACCATTTTCAAGACCAACCTCGAAGCGGCGCAGAGCATCGCGCGGCAACTGCGTCTGCGCAATCTGGGCGGCATCATCATTCTGGATTTCATCGACATGGACAACCCGGAGCACAAGAACGCCGTGCTCGCCGAGTTCACCAAGTCGCTGGCGCGCGACCGCACGCGCATGACCATCAACGGTTTCACGTCATTGGGGCTGGTTGAAATGACCCGCAAGCGCACCCGCGAAAGCCTCACCCGGGTATTGTGCGAACCCTGTCCGACCTGCCAGGGGCGCGGCCAGATCAAGACTGCGCAGACCACCTGTTACGAGATCCTCCGCGCCATCATGCGCGAGGCGCGGCAGTTCAGCGCACGCGAATACCGCATCATGGCCTCGCAGACGGTGATCGATCAGTTCCTCGACGAGGAGTCGCAGAGTCTGGCGCAGTTGTCGGACTTCATCACCAAGCCGATTTCGCTACAGGTGGAAAGCCTGTTCACCCAGGAGCAGTACGACATTATCCTGCTGTAGGACGGGATGGCGGAAGGCGCCGGCAAGAAACCGCCGGCTTTCCCGCCCTACGCCACTTACTTGACCGGTGCGGCTTGACCAGGTGCCAGTTCCAGGGCCCGGAAAGCGACGCCGGTGAGCAGCGAGAATTCCTTGGCAATGGCCTCGATCTGTTCGACCTGGGTGCGGATTTCGACGATTTCGCGGCTGACCACGGCCGTGCGCTCCTGTATCGATCCGAGATTGGCGTGCACCTTGTTGAGATTTTCCAGGCGATGTTCCAGTTGCGACTTGTGTTCGGTAATCCGCTCGACGATCGGATCGAGCGTCAGGCGCAGCCAGGTTTCCGATTCGATGCGCACCTGCTGAAACAGGATGCGCGCCTGGGTGACCAGCGCAATGTAGAACTTTTTTACCATGAAACGCTTTTCCAGCATGATGTTCAGCGGGTCGGCGCAGAATTCCTGGGTGCTGATCATCAACTCGTCGAGTCGCGCGCGATAGCGCGACAGATCCAGCATCGGCGGGTCGCTGAGTTCCAGGCCATGCACTTCATGGAAGCGCTGATAGGCGGAGTTGAGCAGTTGCTTGATGCCACCGGCCTGCTGGTGGGCGAAATCGAATTCCGCGCCCATCCGGCGGATCAACAGATGCATGCCCTTGATCAGGCCGGCGGTGGTCCAGCTGTCGTTGATCGCCATCATCGATTCCTCGATGATCTTGTCCATTCGGTCATCGTCGAGGCGAGCCAGCAATTCCCAGCCTTGTTGCGCGACGACCTTGCGGGTGACCGTGAAGTTGCGCGTGGTCTCGTCGTAAAGCTGTTTGTCGTACAGCATTTTTTCCCGCATCTGGCCGACGATCTGCTGGTTTTTGCCGGATAAAGCCTGCAAGTCGAGCAGATTCTGGCGTGATGCCTGGATGCGGTTGTGCGCGGTTTCGCGGGTTTCGGACAACAGCGGACCGATTTCGCGGGCCATTGATTCGCGCATGATTTTTTCGCGCGAGGGAATGATTTCCCGTGCCAGCATCACTTCCAGCCCCTGGATGCCGGAACGCTTGAGCAGGTCCGCATCGTTGCGGATCTTGCCGACCAGAGCTTTTTGCGCGGAAATCGCCATCACGCTGGACGCCGAAATATTCAGTTGTGCGGCGGTGGATTCGATCTGACGCTGTATGGTGCGGCCGATCTCTTCCGGCGTCTTGAGGTCGTCCCACAGCATGTCGATCTTGTTCAACACGGCATAGTGCTGGCCGGAGTGGCGCGACACCCACTTGTTCCAGATTTCGAAATCGGATTGCGTCACCCCGGTATCGGTGGCCAGCAGAAACAGCAGTGCATGCGCGTTGGGGATCGAGGAGATGGTCAACTCCGGCTCGACGCCCATCGCGTTGAGACCCGGCGTATCGAGAATCGCCAGGCCGGATTCGAGCAGCGGATGCGGGTAGTTGATCATCGCGTAGCGCCAGGCCGGAATCTCCACCCGTTCCGGGTCTTTCACCATGTATCCCAGGTTCGGGTCGTTCTCGTCCCATAACCCGAGCGCGCGTGCCTCGACCTTGAACACCACCTTGGTTTCGGCCAGCTTGCGCATCGCGGTGACCATCGCGCTGGGGTCCTTGACCTCCAGCTTGATCGTGCTCCATTCGACCGGATGGCGCTTCAGCGCGGTGATGCTGTCGTCGCGGAAACGGGTTTCGATCGGCAGCAGCCGGATATAGGGTTCGGTATCGACATCGTAGTAGATCTCGGTCGGACACATCGTGGTACGACCGGCATCCGACGGCAGCAGACGTTGTTTGAAGTCGGAGAAAAACAGGGCGTTGATCAATTCGGTCTTGCCGCGGCTGAATTCGGCGACGAAAGCCACCATCAGACGATCGTGCTTCAAGGTCTCGGTCAGGTCGAACAGACGCAGCAATTGCTCGGGTTCGGGCACGGCATAGTGCTCCAGCCACTCCTTGTAGGCAGTGACCACCTTCACCAGCCTGTCACGCCGGTTCTTGAACCGGGTGATGCCGCTTTCCAAACCGTAATTCATCCGATGTTCCCCATTAGCCGCAGCTTGATTGCATCCGCCTGAACCGCTACCAATACCGATTTATGTCGAGACTTCTCACCGCGCAGGATTCTAACCGCCTTGCGCGGAACGCCAAGCCATGTCGCGATGAAATCGACCAATGCCGCGTTCGCCGCGCCATCGATCGGTCTGGCTCGAATCCGAATCTTCAAGGCATCGCCATGCAGGCCGGCGATTTCGCTGCTGGCCGCACCCGGCTGGATGTGGATGGTCATTTCCGCGCCGCCCGGCACCGATTTGATCCATGCGCTCACCGGACCAGATTGCGAGCATACAGTTCCAGCCCCGCCAAAGGTGCGATCAGCAGCAATTGAAACACGATCAGCACCACCAGCGGTGACAAGTCGATACCGCCCAGCGGCGGCACGATTTTCTGAAACGGCGCCAGCACCGGTCTGGCCATGGCATAAAACACTGGCGCCAGCGGCGAAAAGGGATTGATCCAGCTAAGGATGGCTTGCAGCACGACAAACCCGATCAGCAAATACAGCATCAGGCGCAGCGCCGACGCCAGGGCAAGCAGCAGAAAACCGGGAATCACCGCACTACCGGCGATGGCGAACGGATAGCCCATGACCCAGTGCACGCTCAACACCATCAACAACTCGGCGACAAAAAACGGCAGCAGGCTGGCCCAGTCCAGTCCGAACAAGCCCGGCAACACGCGACGCAATGGTTTGACCGCGAAGTCGGTAACGCGCACCACAAACTGGGCGAACGGGTTGTGAAACGGCACGCGCGCCCATTGCATCCAGAAACGCAGGAAAAACGCGCAGGCCGCCAGGTCAAACAGCGTGCGCAGCAGGAACTGGGCGGCGTCGCTAAACATCAGGGCTTACCGCCGTCGCTGTTGTTGCCGAGCAGCTCACCCATTTCCGCCGCCCGCTCGGCGGCGGCCCTGGCGGCCAGGGCAATCGCGTAGGCGACGCCGCCTTCTTCCAGGGCCAGGATGCCGCGCTCGGTCGTGCCGCCTTTGGAGGTGACTCGGGCGCGCAATTCGGCCGGCGAAGATTGATCCTTGATCGCCAGCGCGGCGGCGCCGAAAAAGGTTTGCAACGTCAACAAACGCGCGGTATCGGCGGGCAGACCCAGTTCAATGCCGGCTTTTTCCAGGGCCTCGATGAAAAAGAACACATAGGCGGGGCCGCTGCCGGAGATTGCGGTGACCGCATCGATCTGCTTTTCCTGATCGACCCAGACCGCCCGACCGACCGCTTCCAGCACCCGACTGGCCTGCGCCTTCTGCGCCTCGTTGACGCCGGGCAAGGCAAACAGACCGGCGATGCCGGCACCGACCAACGCCGGCGTGTTGGGCATCGCCCGCACCACGGCGGCATGTCCGCCCAGCCAGCGCGAGATGTCCTCGGCGCGCACGCCGGCGGCGATGGAAATCACCAGTTGCCCGGCATCGAGCGGCGGCCAGGCGCGCAGGATTTCCGCCAACTGCTGCGGCTTGACCGCCAGGATCACCACCTCCGCCGCCAGGGTCGCTTCAGTATCGGCCCGCGCCGGAATGCCCAGTTCGCGTTCCAGCCAGGCGCGTCGCTCGGCACTGGTCTCGCTGACCTGGATGTCGGATAACGGGAAACCCTTTTGCAACAGACCGCCGATCATCGCCGCCGCCATGTTGCCGCCGCCCACAAAACCCAGTTTCATAGTCCCTGCTCCAAATGGTTGTTATCGATGCGCTGGCGGTTGCCGAAAATCGCGCTGCCGACGCGCACCAGTGTCGCACCTTCGTCGATCGCCGCTTCCAGATCGGCGGACATGCCCATCGACAAGGTGTCGAGCTCCAAACCGCGTTCCCGTCCGAGCGGCAGCAGGCCAGCCACCTGGCGGAAGCGGAGGTGTTGTGCGGCCGGATCAAGATCGGCTTCGGGAATCGCCATGAAGCCACGCAAGCGCAGATTCGGCAAGATCGAGATCGCCTCGGCCAGATCCAGCGCGGCATCCGCCGCGACACCATGCTTGCTGGCTTCGCCGCTGACATTGACCTGGATGCAGACTTGCAAGGGCGGCTGACCGGCGGGGCGTTGCTCGGACAAGCGTTGCGCGATGTGCAGGCGATCCAGGCCATGCACCCAGTCGAAATGCGCGGCGATCTGGCGTGTCTTGTTGCTTTGCAGCGGCCCGATGAAATGCCATTCGAGCGCAAGTTCCGACAGTGTTTGCAGCTTGGGCAGCGCTTCCTGCACATAGCTTTCGCCGAATGCCGTTTGGCCGGCAGCATGCGCCTCGCGGATCGCCTCGGCCGGAAAGGTCTTGCTGACCGCGACCAGGCGCGCGCAGCTGGGCGCTCTGCCGGCCAACACACAGGCATCGGCGATGCGCTTTCGACAGGCTTGTAAGGCGGCGGCGATTGCGCCCATAATGCCTCGCGCTCTCTTCAATAATCACTTAACTCGGGGAATTGTAATGGAAATTTCCGAGCTTCTTGCCTTCTCGGTCAAGAACAAAGCCTCCGATCTCCACCTGTCCGCTGGACTGCCGCCGATGATTCGCGTGCATGGCGATATCCGTCGCATCAACGTGCCTGCCCTGAACAATCAGGAAGTGCGCGCCATGGTGTACGACATCATGAGCGACTCGCAGCGCAAGCAGTACGAAGCGCAACTGGAGGTCGACTTCTCCTTCGAACTGCGCGACGTGGCGCGCTTCCGGGTCAACGCCTTCAACCAGGAACGCGGCGCCGGCGCGGTATTCCGCACCATTCCCAGCGTGGTGCTGACCCTGGAACAACTCGAAGCACCGAAAATCTTCAAGGATATCGCCGATACCCCGCGCGGCATCGTGGTGGTCACCGGGCCGACCGGTTCCGGCAAATCGACGACGCTGGCGGCGATGGTCGATTACGTCAACGAGAAGGAATATGGTCACATTCTGACCATCGAGGACCCGATCGAATTCGTCCACAAGAGCAAGAAATGTCTGGTCAACCAGCGCGAGGTCGGGCCGCACACCCACGGCTTCGCGGAAGCGCTGCGATCGGCGCTGCGCGAAGACCCGGACGTGATCCTGGTCGGCGAAATGCGCGACCTGGAAACCATCCGTCTGGCGTTGACTGCTGCCGAGACCGGCCATCTGGTGTTCGGCACACTGCATACATCGTCTGCGGCCAAGACCGTCGACCGGATCGTCGATGTGTTCCCGGCGGCGGAAAAGGAAATGGTGCGCTCGATGCTGTCCGAATCGTTGCGCTCGGTGATTTCCCAGACCCTGCTCAAGCGCAAGGACGGCAATGGCCGGGTGGCGGTGCACGAAATCATGCTCGGCACCCCGGCGATCCGCAATCTGATCCGCGAAAACAAGGTCGCGCAGATGTATTCCTCGATCCAGACCGGCCAGTCGCTGGGCATGCAGACGCTGGATCAGGCACTGGTCGAACTGGTGCGGCGCAATGTCATCGATTCCGCCGATGCGCGTGCAATCGCGGTCAACAAAGACATGTTTGCAGTCTGAACGGAAACCCGCCATGGATCATTTGAATCGAGTCTACGATTGGTTGCGCTTCATGGTTGTGCGCAAGGCATCCGACCTGTTCCTGACCGCCGGTTTTCCGCCCGCCATCAAGCTCAACGGCAAGGTCAGCGCGATCACCAAGCAGTCGCTGACGCCAAGCGACAGCGCGATGTTCGCAAAAGTGCTGATGACGGAAAGGCAACAGGCCGATTTCGCCGCCACGCACGAAGCCAACTTCGCCATCTATCAACCGGATGTCGGTCGCTTCCGGGTCAACGTATTCATGCAGCAGGGGCGAACCGGCGTGGTCTTGCGGCACATCAATACCACCATCCCGAAGCTGGAGGATCTGCACCTGCCGCCGGGACTGAAGGACATCACGATGATGCCGCGCGGCCTGGTGATCATCGTCGGCTCCACCGGTTCGGGAAAATCCACGACGCTGGCGGCCATGATCGGGCATCGCAACCAGAACGCGCAGGACCATATCATTACCGTCGAGGACCCGATCGAGTTCGTCCACGAACATGGTCAATGCATCGTCACCCAGCGTGAAATCGGCATGGACACGCTGGATTGGAATGCGGCGCTGAAGAACACGCTGCGCCAGGCGCCGGACGTGATACTGATCGGCGAAATCCGCGACCAGGAAACCATGCACTATGCGATGGCCTACGCCGAGACCGGTCACCTGTGCCTGTCGACCATCCACGCCAACAATGCCAACCAGGCGCTGGATCGCATCCTGACCTTCTTCCCCGGCGAGCGGCGCGAGCAACTGCTGCTGGACCTGTCGCTGAATCTGCGGGCCATCATTTCGCAACGATTGATTCCGCGCACCGACAACAAGGGTCGCATCCCGGCGGTGGAAATCATGCTCAATTCGCCGTTGATCAGCGACCTGATCATGAAAGGCAGCCTGGATGAACTGAAGGAAATCATGGCGCGGTCACGCGACATGGGCATGCAGACCTTCGATCAATCGCTGTTCGATCTGCATGCGGTCGGCATCGTCAGCGCCGAAGACGCGCTGCGCAACGCCGATTCCTTCAACGACCTGCGGCTGAAGATCAAATTGCACGCCAAGGAAGCCGGCAGGGAAGGCATGATGGCCGGCCTGGATCACCTCAACATCGTTTGAGCCTTGCCCCGCTCGGGGCGGGGCAAACCCGTTTACAGCGTCTTGTCCAGATATCCCCGAACCATATCCAGCAGCAGGCTGTCCTTGCCGTTGAAGAAGTGATCCGCTTTCGGAGCCACCATCTGGGCTGATTTCGGTTTGCCGCTCAGACCTTTGGCGCGCGCCTTTGCCGAGTTGAGTACATGCGGCAGGTCGTTTTCGCCATACAGGTCGAACACCGGAAACTTCAGTTTTCCGTAATCCAGCGCCGCCGGCGCGCCGATCGCCACCCAGGCCGCCAGCTTGGTCTTCGGGTTGCGTTGCAGATAATGTGCGGCCATCCGGCTGCCCAAACTGTGCGTCGCCAGCACAATTTTGCTGTAGCCCTTGGCAGTCATGAAATCGATCGCGGTCTGGATGCGCGCCGCAGCCTCGTCGAAGGTGGGCGGATACTCGTCGCCCTTGGCGTCGGCTTTCAGCACCGGCATCTGCACCGAAAGCGTGGCATACCCGTGTTCCGGAAGGTTTTGCCGGAACGGGCCGATCAACCCCCAATCCGGATGCACGCCCATGCCGTGAATCACGATCACGCCGACACCCTCCTTGGCCTTGCCGGATTCAGCTTCCGTAAACAGGGTCAGGAATTTATGGCCGCTGGCCAACTCCAGCCAGACTGCATCACCGATCATCACTGATGGCTCAACCTCCTCGGCCCAGTTTTTCTCGCGCGCGTAATCCGGTGCGGCAACGGCGGGCATCGCCAACCCAAGGGTCAATCCAAAAGCCAGCAACAGCGAGAGAGCACGCATCACAACTCCTTTGAGCAAATGGGACAGATGCGCATTCTCCGATCATCCAGCCCATAATCCATAGGCCATTCGTACAGCCAACACATAGAGCAGGCCGGCAAAAATACGTTTTACCCGTTGCACCGGCAAACGATGCGTGGCGCGCGCGCCGTAAGGCGCGGTCAGCCAGGTGCCCAGCGCAATCGCCAGCAACGCCGGCAGGTAGACGAAGCCGATGCTGGCCGGCGGCAAGCCCTCGATCGCCAGCCCCGATACCATGTAGCCGATGCTGCCGCCCAGCGCGATCGGCAAGCCGATCGCCGAAGACGTGCCGATCGCCCGGCGCAGACCGGCATTGCACCAGGTCAGAAACGGCACCGACAGCGTGCCGCCGCCGATGCCGACCCAGCTCGACACCACGCCGATCAAGCCGCCCGCCACGGTCATCCCGGCCAGGCCCGGCATCTGACGCGAGGCGGGCGGCTTGAAGCCGAGCAACATTTGCGTCGCGGCGTAGAACAGGAAAACGGTAAAGAAGATTTTCAGGCCGGCGTCGGGCAGCTTGGCCGCCGCCAGGCCACCGGCCAACGTGCCGATCAGTATCCCCGGCAGCATGCGGCGCACCGTCGGCCAGTCGACTGCGCCATGTGCGTGATGCGTACGCAGGCTGGACAGCGAGGTCGGGATGATCACCGCCAGCGATGTGGCGAGCGCCAGATGGATGTTGTAGTCGGGCGTAAAACCCTGCTGTGCGAATGCCCAGCTCAGCGCCGGCACCATCAGCAGTCCGCCGCCGACCCCGAGCAATCCGGCCACGAAGCCGGCGGCCAGGCCGAGACCGAAATAGAACGCGAGAAAGAGTTCCACCCGCGACGACTAAAACTGGCGCTGGATGAAATTCCACTCGTCCGGATCGACCGGCGTGATCGACAGGCGATTACCCTTGGCCAGAATGCGCATCGTCGCCAGTTCGGGCGCATCGCGCAGTTCGGACAGCGGGATCAAGCGCGTCTTGCTGACGAACTTCACCTCGACGTTGAACCAGCGCGGGTTCTCGGCGGTTGCCTTGGGATCGAAATACTTGCCCGCGGCATCGAACTGCGTTGCATCCGGATAGGCTGCGGTTGCCACCTCGGCCAGGCCGGCGATGCCGGGTTCGGCACAGGTCGAGTGATAGAACAGCACGCCATCGCCCACCTGCATCTGATCGCGCATGAAATTGCGCGCCTGATAGTTGCGCACGCCGAACCACGCCACGCGGCCATCGCGCGCCAGATCGTCGATGCTGTATTCAGAGGGTTCGGATTTCATTAACCAGTAACGCATTTGGATTCCTAATTGAATTGAGTCGCGCCATAATCCGACTAAATTACTCGGATATGGAAAGGACGCTCGCCATGAACGAACTCAGACTGGGCGCAATTGTCAGCGCCGTGCAGAAAAACTGCCACATTTCCGATGCCCAGTTCGCGGCGGATCTGACGCTGTGCACTTTCCTGCTGAAGATGCGCGAACTGTACCGCTGGGAAAACGAGATTCCGTTGTCGCAAGACATGCCAAAGAGCGCAGTCGGCGACTGGATGAACGAACGCGAACGCTACTGGGAGGCGGTGGAGGCGGCGCCCTACGAGCCCTTGCCATTGGCCACCGGCGGCGTCGACCCGTTCGAAGTGGCGTTGGCGAACCGCGAACTGGCACCGTATGGCCTGGTTTATTCCGGCGGTTTCGGCCGCGCCTGCAAGCCGCATTTCTTCCTCGGAAGCCTGTTGCGCGAAGAGATCCGCGACGGTTTCAAGGTCTATGTCTCCGGCTGCGAATTCGCCCGCGACCTGGATGCGCCGCCCGGCATGATGCTGGACGACACCATCTTCGTGCGCACCGAATCTTTGCAGCGCTGGTTGTGGGAAAAGTACGAGGAATGGAACTGGAACCACCGCAACGCAGCGATGACCCGCGCCGTGGCGCATTACGATTTCCGAGCCGATCCGGTGAAAGCGTTGCAGGCGATGACCGAGACCGAGACCGAATCGGTGATCCTGCATGAACTCGGCGAAGCGCGGGTCGGCGCCGAACTGGGCGAAGACTGGTCGCACCTGTTGGCTGCGGTGATGCGCACCCGGGCTGAAATATTTGCCCGCGCGGTACGCGATCTGTATGCCGATTGCCTGTCGACCTTGCCTGGCCTGCTGGCGCGCGAAAATCCCGCCGCAATCCATTTCTACTTCGCCAACTTCACCGGCATGCGGCGCAAGCTGTTTCCCGAACTGGCGGCTGCCTATCAGGTCTGGCTGGAGCGCGGCGAACTTGCCGAACTGCAGCGCGTCAGCGCCGCCGGCCTGACGCAATGGCGGACCAGCGCCTGGCGCATGATCGAAGCATTTCATCAGCATGGCGACAAGGTCGGCCCGTTGATCGAACAGATGCTGGAGCGACCGCCGGCGACCCCCATGTAAGGAAAGAAATCGACTACATCAAACCCGCAGCAACAGCATCTTCAGCGGCGGATTGCCGTCCGGACTGGGGAAATCGGCTTCCGGTGCGATCCATTCGAATTCGCGGATCTCGCGGCCGGCCTTTTCCGCTGCGCGTTGCAGTTGCGCCAGCCAGATCTCGCGCTCGACTTCCGCGACGTTGTTGCAGCAGATCAGCGTGCCGCCCACGGCGGTGCTGAGCAGCGCCGGCTTGAACAGCGCCGGATAGTCGTTGACCACATCGACGACTCCGAAAATGCTCTTGGCGTAACGCGGCGGGTCGAGAAACACCAGATCAAAAGCGTGCTTCTCCAGCTTCGGGAACGGCGGCAGACTGCGACCGCGCACGAACTTGGGCTGGCCGATGCCGGCATACTGGCGGGCGGCCGGGAAGAAATCGCTTTTGACGAAGCGCGGACGCGTCGCCAGTTCGTTCAGACGGGCGTTTTCGCGGCCGATGGCCAGGCTGGATTCGGCGAAATCAACGTTGATCACCCGTTTTGCGCCAGCCTTGGCGGCGGCAATGCCGACACCGCAGGTATAGGCGAACAGATTCAGCACCGATTTTCCGGCCGCCTCGCGCATCACCCGCCGGCGACCGGCGCGCATATCCAGAAACAGCCAGGGATCCTGCCCGGCATGGCGCGCCTGGATACGGTAATTGACGCCCAGTTCCTGAAACTGGCGCGGTTGCGTGGCGATCGCCATGGCCTCGCTTGAGAGCGGGTTGGCAATGCGCGAGTTGGGCTGGCTGCGATCGTTATAGACCGGAATCAGACCGGGCAGCACCTCACCGTAGAAGGTTTCCAGCGCATCGAGTTGCGCCGCTTCCAGCGGCCGATGAAAGCTCTGCACCAGCAGCAACTCGCCATAACGGTCGACGCTCAGGCCTGGAACGCCTTCGGCGCTGCCATGAAACAGCCGATACGCATCGGTGTGCTCGGCGTGGCATTGATTGAGCAAGTCTTCGCGCGCGACAAAGGCGGCGGCGAGCTGTTCGACGAGAGGAGCGACGGCGGAGTCGATCAGTAAGGGGGCGGCCTGCTCAGCGGGGGTTTCGGACACGCGAACTCCGTGGGAAATGACTATCGGACGACGAGGGTACACCAACTGAAGAATTGCAGATTCTGCGCGTGCGCAGGGACGCGTTTTTTCACCCTTCACCCGGGTATAACGGCCGCTCAGGCGGCATTCGACTCGACCCGGTTTCTGCCCCCGGTTTTGGCCTTGTACAGGGCGAGGTCGGCTTGCGCCAGAATAGCGTCGGCGTCACAGTGACCATCGCCGCAACCGGACACACCGATGCTGACGGTGTAATGGATTGCTACGCTAGCCGCCCGTGCATCTTCGCAGGCGCCGGCGGCCACTTGCCGGCGCAGGGTTTCGGCGAATTCGAGTGCACCATCGAGTCCCGTGTCCGGCAGCAATATGCAGAACTCCTCGCCGCCGATGCGGCCGAAAATATCGACGCGGCGCAAGCGTCGCAGGGTCAGGTCGACGAAATGGCGCAACACCGCGTCACCGGCGGCATGACCATATTCGTCGTTGACGCATTTGAAGTGATCCAGATCCAGCATCAGGAGTGCGGCGGCTTTACCGTAGCGTCGCACACGCTCCAGTTCAAGATCGAGTTGCCGCATGAAATGGCGGCGATTGGCGATGCCGGTCAAGGTGTCGGTGGTGGCGAGACGCTGCAGTTCGGCTTCCATCCGCTTGCGGCTGGTGATGTCCTGGAACACCACCACAACGCCGTTGTTCCGGCCTGCCTCGATAATCGGGGTCACCGACAGATTGACGTCGAAGCGCTCGCCATGCTTCCGGATGAAGGTATCCTCGACATTGCGATACTGGCCGTCTGACTGGGTCAGATGGATCGGACACTCCGCGTGCGGGTAATGACTGCCGTCGGGACGATGGTGATGAAACAGCGCGTGCTGGTCGTGGCCGATGACCTCTTCCAGGACGTAACCCAGCATGTTCAGGGCGGCTGGATTGATGAAGATGCACAGGCCGTTTTCGTCGGTGCCGTAGATGCCGTCGCCCGCCGAATTCAGCAGCAACTGGTTGCGCGTGGCCAGCCGTTCGATCTCGGCCTGGGCACGCGCCGACTCGGCTTCTTCGCGCTTGCGTTGGCTGATGTCCTGCTTGATGGCGATGAAATGCCGAATCTCGCCCTGGATGTCGCGGACCGGTGTGATGGTTATCGCTTCGTCATACAGCTCGCCGTCTTTCTTGCGGTTGATCAGCTCGCCTTGCCAGGATTTTCCCGAGAGGATGGTTTGCCACATATTCCGATACAGATCGGGAGGGTGCACGCCGGAACGCACCAGTTCCTTGGGATTTCTGCCGATTGCTTCCCCCGCCGAATAGCCGGTCAGCTCGCTGAACGCCGGATTGGTCCATTCGATGTTCGCATCGGCATCGGTGATGACGATGGCGTTGGCGGCGGCGTCCAGCGCGGCGCCTTGCAGGCGCAGGCGCTCCAGCGTTTCGCGCGCGTCGGAGATGTCGCGGAACAGAATGACGGTGCCGTTGATGTTGCCGTTCTCCACCAGTGCCCGGCAACTGATCTCGACCGGGAAAGAGCGGCCGGATTGGCTGATGAACCATTCCTCGCCGTGAAAATTGCCGCCGGTTTGCGCAGCGCGGATGATCGGACATTGCGTCGCCGGCTGGTTTTCGTTGTGGGCATGGTTATGGAACAGGTCGTGCGCGACGCGGCCCAGCAGATCTTCCTTGGCGTAGCCGGTCGATTCGCAAGCGGCGCGATTCACGAAAACCGTCGCGCCCTGCGTGTCGATCACATACAGGCCGTCGCTCATGGCTTCGGTAATGGTCAACAGGCGAGTTTTCTCCTCCGCAAGACGCTGGCGTTGTTGTAACAGCGTCCATCCCGACAACACCAGCATACCCAGCAATATGAAAACGATGGCGGCTTCCCGCAGCATCGCATCGCGGATGCCAAGCAACACCGGCGCTTCGTTGAAGGCGACGACATAGGCGGCATGCTTGCCTTGCAGGTCCTTAATCGCCTGAAACGAGGCGATATAGCCGCGCCCGTCGCGCAAAACATGTGTGGAGAAGCTTTTGCCGGCGGAGATGTCGCGCTGGGTGGCGACGTGCAAGCGGAGCGTGGTATTCAGCAGGCTGCCGGTTTCGGACAACGCAAAAGCACGTGTAACACGGGAAATATCCGGATTCTCCTGGAAATAATCGGGGTGGACATCCGCAGGCGTAAATTTGTCGCGCTGATCTTCGAACACCAGGTCGACAGTATCTCGATGCAGCAGCAGCGCGTAGTCGCCGCGCGGCAACAAATCGATCAGATTCTGATGGATACGTTCGAAAGGCAGCGAAACCTCGACACTGCCCAGGTGCCGATCTGCCCGGAGAATCGGATAGACATTGCGGAACCCCGGCAAAACACGACCGCCTTCGAAACCGATGGCTGGGCGCAAGTCGGTATTGGCGATGCGGATCGACGGACGGATATCGAACATGCTGGCATCGCCCCAGTGGCCTGGGCTGTGAAAACGCAGCAGCGACCGGCCATCGGGAAAATGAAAATGCAGTTGCCGCAAGCCGGATTTCAGCATGTCCTGATATTCGGTTCGCAGAGCGCGGTACAGCAAACCCCGGATCAGCGTCAGTTCATCAGCATCGGCCGAATTGGCGCGTTCGAGCAGGTCAAGAATCTCATGGCGCAGGATCTGGTTCTTGAAGCGGGTTTCCACGTCGAGACGGTACATCGAGACGCTGGCGCGGTAGGCGACATCCAGCGCGGCCAGGTTTTGCCGGGCGACATGTCGCGCCTGGCTCTGAAATTGGGCGTTGAAGTAATGGCCAATTCCCGCTGCCACAAGCAGCGCCACCAGCGCGAACAGCAGCGATGCAGGTAATCTCATGGTCTGACCGGGCCCGCCATCCGCGATTTTTCGGTGAGCACCCGCACACCGTCATAGTCGGCATCGTTGGCGGTTTGCATGCCATGCCGCAGCGATTCTCCCCAGCGGCGATACACCGACGGCGGTGCGGACAGGAGATGTCGGCTCATGGCGGCGACTTGCGCTTCATTCAGCGTGGCGCGATTCACGATCAGCGCGAATCCGGGCAACGGATCGGTGCTGGCCAGCACTTCCAGACCCAGGCCGGCGTATTTCTTGGCGATGGATTCCTTCAAGCCACCGGCGGCGACATCGCCGCCGACTATCGCCTGAGCGACATTCTGATGGCTGCCCAGTACTTGCTGCCGGGTCTGTTCCAGCCCGAAACCGGCCTGTTTGCGCAGCAACGCGTCAACCGACAGCGGGCCGCAGGTGGACAGCGGCTGGGTCAGGCCGATCACCCGGTTCCGCAGCCCGGAAAGCCGAATCGCATCGCCGCGAAACGCCGCCAGCACGCAGCGATAGGTGGCGCTTCCATCGGCTTCGTTGAAGGTGATCAAAGGTTCGGCGACAGGATAGCGATCGCGCAAACGGACGTAAGGAAGTGGGCCGAGATAGGCCAAATCAACCTGACGCCTGGCGAAAGCATCCAGGATATCGTCATAATTTTCATGTAATACGATGCGTACCGGTCGATTAAGCCCTTTTTCCATCCATTTCAGCAAGGGTGAAAATTCACGGATCACGGCTTCCCGATCCTCCAGCACCAGACTGGCGAAACGCAGCGGCTCGGCCGCATGCAGCACGCCAGGCCAGATCAGGATTAATAGTAGATAGCGATAAAAAACCATCATCTAAGGTATATGCCGGAATCCGCTACGATTGAAGCGGCCGGGATTCTATCAATCAGTGCCGAAAAGATTCATCCACAAGAGTTTTACCGCATTAATCTCCTGAGCCAAACCGCCATGTTCTGCGCGTGCATGTTCACCGCCCTGCAACTTCACGGCATGCTGGCGCCGGCGTAGTTCGCGGTAGGCATCGGCGGCGGCCAGGGCGATTTCCAGCGGCAACAGGCCCAGCTCGCCGGCGCGTTTGAGCAGCGCGATATTGCCGATGTTGGCGGTCATTTCCGGATGCGCGCGGGCATGCGCCAGCACCAGATATTGCACGGCGAATTCGACATCGACCAGGCCGCCGGCATCGTGCTTGATGTCGAACAGACCGCTGGTGTTGGGATGGCCGTCATGCATCTTGCGGCGCATTTCACTGACTTCGGCGCGCAATTTTTGCGCTTCGCGCGGTTGTTGCAGCACGTTGTCGCGGATCGTCGCGAAACGTTCGCCCACCGCCGCATCGCCGCAGCAGAAGCGGGCGCGGGTCAGCGCCTGGTGTTCCCAGGTCCAGGCATGGCGCAACTGATAATCCTCGAATGCCTCGATGTTGCTGACCAGCAGACCCGCCGCGCCATCCGGACGCAGGCGCATATCGGTCTCGTAGAGGATACCGGCGGGCGTCAGAGTGCTCATCCAGGTGTTGAGGCGCTTGCCGAGCCGGGCATAGACCTCTTGCGCATCCGGATGCGGGTCATCGTGCAGAAACACGATGTCCAGGTCCGACGCATAGCCGAGTTCCTTGCCGCCCAGTTTGCCGTAGGCGATAACCGCGAAGGCGGGCTTGGCGCGGTGCGGATTCGCGGTGCCGGACCAGATCAGATCGAGGGTCACGCCGAGCAGCAGATCGGCGAGCTCGGAAAGCTGATCGGAGAGTTTTTCCAGCGTCCACATGCCGCTCAGGTCCTGGGCCAGCAGGCGGAAGGTTTCCGATTGCTTGAAATGGCGCAATTCATCCATCTGGCGTTCGACATCCCCCTTGAAACCGTGCAAACGCAGACTCAGTTCCTGGCGCGCGCGTTTCGGGTCCGGCGGCGTCATCAATTGCCGGGTATCGAGCAGTTCGTCGAGCAGATGCGGTTGACGCGTCAGATACTGCGCCGCCCACGGGCTGCTGCTGAGCAGTCGGGCGACCTGGCGCAGGGTTTGCGGATATTCCTTGAGCAGCGCCAGATAAGGGCCGCGCCGGGCGATGGCGTCGAGCAGATCGAGTATCCGGGCCAGGGTCTCGCCGGCGTTGGGGTAACCGGCCGCGACCTCGATCAGCGGCGCCAGCAGACTGTCCAGCTTCGCCTTGTTGGCGGCCGGCAGGCTGGCGTAACGGCTGCCCTCGCGCAACGCCCGCAACTGGTTGAGCGCCGCGGCGGGGTCGGCATAGCCTGCACGCGCCAGCCGCGCCAGCGCTTCCGCATCGGGCGCGTCGCATAAACCGGCCAGCGGATGGCCGGACTGATCTTCCTGCGGCGCGCCGAACACCTGCTCGAATTGCCCGGAGACCTTGCGCCGCAGCGGATCGAGCCGTGCCAGCAACGCGCTCCAGTCGGCGTAGCCCATCGCCTCGGCAACGCGCCGGCGATCTTCCGCGCCGCTTGGCAGGGTCTGGGTCTGCGCATCGTCGAGGTATTGCAAACGATGCTCCAGGTTGCGCAGCAATACATAAGCGGCTTCGAGTTCCGTAGTTTGCGCTTCCGGCATCAGGCCGTAGGCGGCGAGTTGGTGCAGCAGCGTGCGGGTCGGTCGCATCTGCAGCGAAGCATGCTGGCCGCCGCGAATCAACTGAAACACCTGGGCGATGAATTCGATCTCGCGGATGCCGCCAGGGCCGAGCTTGATGTTGTCGACCTTGTCCTTGCGCATCACCTCGCGGCGGATTTGCGCGTGCAGGTCGCGCATCGAACCGAAGGCGCCGAAGTCGAGGTATTTGCGGAACACGAACGGCTTGCGCAATTTTTCCAGTTCTTCGATGCGGTCCGGCGCCCCGGTCAGCGCGCGGCCCTTGATCCAGGCGTAGCGCTCCCATTCACGCGCCTGGGCGTAGAAATATTCTTCCAGCATGCCGAAGCTGGAGACCAGCGGTCCGGAATCGCCGTAGGGCCGCAGTCGCATGTCGACGCGGAACACATAGCCGTCGCCAGTCTTGTCGTCGATGGCGTTGATCAGTCGCTTGCCGAGCCGCGTAAAGAATTCGAAATTGTTGATCCTGCGGTTGCCGTTGGTTTCGCCGTCTTCAGGAAACACGAAGATCAGGTCGATGTCGGATGAAGCGTTGAGTTCACCGCCGCCCAGCTTGCCCATGCCGACCACGATCAATTGCTGCGCCCGGCCGGCGCTGTCGAGCGGTTCGCCGTGAATGGCGGCAAGTTCGCGATGATGGAAATCCAGCGCGCAACGCACGCTGACTTCGGCAAGTTCGGTCAGCGTGCGGGTGACTTCCGCCAGATCGGCGATGCCGTTCAGGTCGCGCGTCATCACCTGCGCGAACACCCGTTCGCGCAGACGCCGCAACTGGCGTTTTAGGTCGTCCTCGGTGACGATGCCGCTTGCCAGAAAGTCGAGCATGTCCTGGCGCATCACCGGCTGCGTCAGGCGGCTCTCCAGCCAGTCGGCCAGTTCCGGTCTGGCATTCAGGCGAACGCTCAACCATCGGCTAAAGGCGGCGGCGCGGGCAATCATTTCGGCGGGGGATGGCATGGCGGGTAGCGTTCAGCGAAGAGAGTCCGATTTTGCGACCGAAACGCAAAATAGGTAAGCCAGCCTGGCAGACAAACGGAGACCGCACAAAACGCCTGATCAGGCTAGTGCTTCAGAGTGTGCTGAGCTCAACGCGCATGCCGAGGACTTTCACGGCGCTCAGCGTCGGATCGCCACCGGGATGGCGGATGTACTGATACATCGGTTGCAGCGCCAGCCAGTCGCTGAACTGGTAACGGTAGGTAATCTCCAGCACCGATTCCGCCGCAGTCGTCGCGGTGCCGAGCGCAGCCTGGGCCTGTCGGTACTTGTCGCCCAGTCGTCCATGGCTGAAAGCGATACCGATGATGTCGTCCTCCCGCGCGTTGAATGGTTCGCGCAGACGCAGACCGATATTGAGGGTCTGATCGATGGGGCTCGAATCGCCGTCGGTACGACTCAGCCGGACAAAACCGGCGAGATTGCTGACCGGGCTGCCGGGCATGCGATACAAGGTTTTTTCGGCAAGCAGATAGGCGCCCCGACTGCGGCGCTGGATCGGATTGCCGAGGCTGTCGACATCGACGAGATCGTCAACCCGCTCGCTGTAGCCCCAGACCCCAACGGCATATTTTCCGAAGGATTCGTACTTTTCGTGCAAACGAATGTCCTCGCCCTGCGTTCTCGGGCTGGAAGGATCGGTCGGCTCCATGAGATGGCCGCGTTCGGGCGGCGTGTAGCCGAACTCGGCGATGGCGAACGCGCCATCACCGTGATCGAAGCGGATATGTGTGCCATGCGGATTCGCCGGATCGCCAGGCAGGCCGTCGAGCAGCGCGACCATGGCATAACGGTCTCGCTCGGCGCCATTCCAGCGCGCGCGTACACCAAAAGCCGAGTTGTTGAAGATGGATGGCCCGCGTGTCATGGACAGGTCGGCCGGCGGCCCATAGGCCGGATGCAGGAACAGCCCGGCCGACTCGATGACCGAAAACTCCGAGTCGATCGGATACAGCCCGGCCAGCAGACTCAGGCGGTCGTCCAGGTAGGTCTTCTGCAGCCAGGCATGGAACAGCTTGGCGGTGCTGCTCGGTACTTCGATATTGGACAGGCCCATGAAGCTGCCGGTGTGTCTGCCGTTCGGCTTGGCGCCGTGGTCGGCGAGCGCATGCAGATAGGCGACGGTGTCTTTCCAACCCCACAGCGCATCGAGATCGGCGCGCAACATCAAGTCCAGATTGCCTATCGCGCCCGAGGCATCATCGAGTCCTCCCCGGCTGGAAAGCAGATCCAGTTTGTAGACGGCGGAAGTCGTGACAGCCGGCTCGTTGCCCTCGGCTTGTGCCGGCGTCGTCAGCATATAGCCACCGAAAAACAGCAGCGTTGCAAATATCCGGGAGCGGTGATTTAGCATGGCTTGAGTTCTCGTGGCGGATTCGGAAACCTTGCTTCCCTGCAATCTCGGACATCCAGTTGGGTGTTGACTTGTCCAATACCTGTGCCAATCAGGGCGACAAACGAGAATCGGGTGCTTGAAACCCATTTTTAAGTCGATCCAAGTATCGGGATAACCCCTTATCGTCCGTCTATTTCGGAACTTGAACCGATTGTGGAAATGACGCTGCATCAGTTCGACGGGGCTGGTGGCAACCCCTTGTTGCAGTGCAAAATGCCAAATGGTTGGAAGTGGCCTAATTTTGCACCTTCCTTGGGGGCAGCGGAGTCGTTAGCGCTTCAGCGCTTACGAATCCGGCGTCCCCTTTACGGGGGAGGAAAGCGTTGGATTTCTGTCAATTTGCCGTCTGAGGAGACGCCCGTCATGAGCACTAACATCGAATCCGTTCTGCAAGAAAACCGCGTCTTCAACCCCTCCCCGGAGTTTGTTGCGCAAGCCAATGTCTCCGGCATGGAGGCCTACAAAGCCCTTTGCGCCGAGGCGGAAGCCGATTACGAAGGCTATTGGGGCAAACTGGCGCGTGAGCATGTGGTCTGGAAACAGCCCTTCACCAGCGTCCTCGACGAATCCGAAGCGCCGTTCTACAAGTGGTTTGCTGACGGCAAGCTGAATGTTTCGTACAACTGCCTGGACAAGAACGTCGAAGCCGGCCTGGGCGATAAAGTCGCCATCATCTTCGAAGCCGACAAGGGCGAAGTCACCAAGGTCACCTACAGCGAACTGCTGTCCAAAGTCGCCAGATTCGCCAATGCGCTCAAGAACCTCGGCGTCAACAAGGGCGACCGGGTGGTCATCTATCTGCCGATGTCGATTGAAGGCGTCGTCGCGATGCAGGCCTGCGCGCGGATCGGCGCCACCCACTCGGTGGTGTTCGGCGGCTTCTCCGCCCACGCGCTGCGCGACCGTATCGAGGATGCCGGCGCGGTGCTGGTGATCACCGCCGACGAACAATGTCGCGGCGGCAAGAACATCCCGCTGAAACCGGCGGTCGACGAAGCCCTGACGCTGGGCGGCACCGATTCGGTCCGCAATGTCATCGTCTACAAACGCACCGGCGGCCCGGCGGTGATGACCGAAGGCCGCGATCTCTGGTGGGACGACGTGGTGGCCGGTCAATCCGATGTCTGCGAACCGGAATGGGTCAGTGCCGAGCATCCGCTGTTCCTGCTCTACACCTCCGGCTCGACCGGCAAGCCGAAAGGTGTGCAGCACTCCACCGGCGGCTACCTGCTGCATTCCATCCTGACCATGAAGTGGACCTTCGACCTGAAGCCGAATGACGTGTTCTGGTGTACCGCCGACATCGGCTGGGTCACCGGCCATACCTACATCACCTACGGCCCGCTGGCCTGCGGCGGCACCGAGATCATGTTCGAGGGCGTACCCACCTACCCGGACGCCGGTCGCTTCTGGCGCATGATCCAGGACCACAAGGTCAACATCTTCTACACCGCGCCGACCGCGATCCGCTCGTTGATCAAGGCCGGCGAAGCCAACATGGATGTCGCTCACCCGAAGAACTTCGACCTGATCAGCCTGCGCGTACTGGGTTCGGTCGGCGAGCCGATCAACCCGGAAGCCTGGATGTGGTATCACGAAAACATCGGCGGCGGCCGCTGCCCGGTAATGGACACCTTCTGGCAGACCGAAACCGGCGGCCATGTCATCACCCCGCTGCCGGGCGTCACGCCGCTGGTGCCGGGTTCCTGCACGCTGCCGTTCCCCGGCATCATGGTCACCGTGGTCGACGAGGCCGGGCATGACGTGGAATGGGGCAAGGGCGGTTTCCTGGTGATCAGGAAACCCTGGCCGTCGATGATCCGCACCATCTGGAACGACCCCGACCGGTTCAAGAAGAGCTACTTCCCGGAAGACCTGGGCGGCAAGCTGTACCTCGCCGGCGACGGCGCGGTGCGCGATGCGAACACCGGCTACTTCACCATCATGGGCCGCATCGACGACGTGCTGAACGTCTCCGGCCACCGCATGGGCACCATGGAAATCGAATCGGCGCTGGTGTCGCACCCGCTGGTGGCGGAAGCCGCCGTGGTCGGCAAGCCGCACGACATCAAGGGCGAAGCCATCGTCGCCTACGTCGTGCTGAAGCGCACCCGCCCGACCGGCGATGAAGCCAAGCAGATCGTCAACGACCTGCGCAACCATGTCGGCAAGGAAATCGGTCCGATCGCCAAGCCGGACGAAATCCGCTTCGGCGACAACCTGCCGAAAACCCGCTCCGGCAAGATCATGCGCCGCCTGCTGCGCACCCTGGCCAAGGGCGAGGAAATCACCTCCGACATCTCCACCCTGGAAAACCCGCACATCCTTGACCAGCTCAAAGAGGTGGTCAAGTAGGCGGCGTCAGCCGCTTCCCGGCACAGCCGGGGGCGGGTTTCACCTCACGCAAAGAGCGGCTACGGCCGCTCTTTGCGTTTCCACAAGGCTATTTCGCTGATGTGCCGGACCTGTCCGGTTGCTGCGGCTGCGTGACCTTTTCCAGCGCATCGCGTATCCGTTGCGGATCCTTTGCGCGCAGGCCTTCGACCAGCGCACGCGACGCGTCACGGCGTAGTTCCGCGTAGTCGCGCAGGCTGGACAGCGCGGCGGCGGAAGGGGCCGCCGCGTCGAGATGGAGTTTGCTCAACTGCTCGAAGCTCTGGGCATACGGGCCGCTGACTTCGCTTTCGATACGTCCGGCCAGGTCATCGAAACTCAGCGACGCCTGGTTGGCATGGTTGAGGATCGCCCCCCAACGCGCGCTGAGATGCGCATCCCGACCGATGAACTGGTGGATTTCCTGGCGTGCCAGGGTTTCCTCGCTCCAGCGGTATTTGGGCGCCGGAATGCTGATGATCAACCAGGCCAGGCCGCTGACCAGCAGTCCGCCGGCCAGCCAGCGCCCCCGTCCGGCGCGCCGGCTTGGGGCGAGCGGTCGCAGCAGCGCAGCGCCGGCCAGAATGCCGCCAAGCAGGCCGCCGATATGAGCGGCATTGTCGATGCCGTCGATCTGCAATCCCAGCACGATGGTGATCACCGAGAACACCAGTGCGCCCCAGAATAGCCATTTGAACTCGCGCGGAGCCAGTTGCGTGCGTTCGTGCCAGATGAACACCATCAGTGCGCCATAGACGCCGAATATCGCCCCCGACGCACCGCCGGAGACGGCGCGGTCTCCCTGCGCGATTAGCGACAACAGGTTGCCGCTCAGTCCGGCGCAAACATAGATCAGCACGAAACGCGCCGGACCATACATGCGCTCCACCAGGCGGCCGCCATCCCATAGCGACAGCATGTTGATCGCCAGATGGAACACGCCGAAATGCAGAAACAGCGCACTGCCCAGACGCCACCATTCGCCATCCTTGGTCGCCGGACCGAAATTCGCCCCCCAGGCGAGCTGAATATCGTTGCGGGTATGCCAGAACCCGGCGCCATGCCAGAGCATCAGCGCGAATATCAGCAGGTTGGCCGCAATCAGCGCTTGCGTGACCGGCACGCGCGCAACGCGCTGCACGAGTTGTTCCATCAATGGCAGTGACTGGGCGTTCAAAATGAGTTGCTTCATTGACGTGAGAAAAGAAGGTCAAGCATACCGCCGCAATCGACAATGCGTCGGCTTGGCAATGCGCTGCTGGCGTCGGCGGAATGCGATGGGTTAATGTTGCGCCCGAACGTCATTTCCCACACCTGCATCATGACCGCCTCCAATACCGATAATTCCTCGATACACATACAGCAACTGATGGACAGCAGCGGCGTGCGCTTCGGCACCAGCGGCGCGCGCGGCCTGGTCGCGGACATGTCCGCCGAGGTCTGCTACGCCTACACGACGGCATTTCTCCAGGTCATCGGGGCGCCAGCCGGCAGCCGGGTGGCGTTGGGCATGGATCTGCGCCCAAGCAGTCCGGACATCGCCCGCGCCTGCGCGGCGGCAATCCGGGATGCCGGACTGCAAGCCGATTTCTGCGGCGTGCTGCCGACGCCGGCGCTGGCCTATTACGCCCAGGAAAACAGCATCCCGGCGATCATGGTCACCGGCAGCCATATTCCGTTCGACCGCAACGGCATCAAGTTTTATCGCGCCAACGGCGAAATCACCAAGGCGGATGAAATCGGCATCTCGGCAGCGCGCGTCACCTTGCCGGCGCAAATGCAACTTGCAGCATTGCCGGCGGCGAATCAGCAGGCACGCCGGCTGTATCTGGATCGGTATCTGAATTTCTTCCCGCGTAACGCGCTGGCCGGCATGCGTCTGGGCTTCTATGAGCATTCCAGCGTCGCCCGCGACCTGTTTCACGAACTCCTGCGGGGACTCGGCGCCGAAGTCATCTCGCTTGGCCGCACCGACCAGTTTGTACCGATCGACACCGAAGCGGTCGCGGCGTCCGACATCGAGCAAGCGCAACGCTGGGCCGCTGAACACGGGTTCGACGCCATCCTGTCCACCGATGGCGACGCCGACCGGCCATTGCTGGGCGACGCACGGGGAAATTATCTGCGCGGCGATATCGTCGGCATCCTGTGCGCCCAAGCGCTGGGCGCGCAAGCCGTTGCCACCCCGGTCAGCAGCAATACCGCGCTGGAAAAATGCGGCAGTTTTGCGCACGTGACCCGCACCCGCATCGGTTCGCCCTACGTCATCGAAGGCATGGAAACGCTGATCCGGAATGGCGCACGGCAGGTCGTTGGCTTCGAAGCCAACGGCGGTTTTCTGGTCGGCTCGCCACTCGAAAAAGACGGCCGGGCGCTTCAACCGTTGCCGACCCGTGACGCCGTGCTGCCGATCATCGCCTTGCTGGTTCTGGCGCGCGAACGTGGCGTGTCGGTCGAGCAACTGCCCGCCAGCCTGCCGCCGCGCTATACGGCAAGCGACCGCATCCAGAATTTCGCCACCGCAACCAGCCGGGAATTGCTGCAACAACTGGCCGGATCGGATGCCGCGCTGCGCGACTTCCTCGCACCGCTGAGCGTCGAACCCGCCGGCATCGACCAGACCGACGGCCTGCGCATCACGCTGACCAACGACGAAATCGTCCACCTGCGCCCCTCCGGCAACGCCCCGGAACTGCGCTGCTATGCCGAAGCCGCCAGTCAGACACGGGCCGGCGAACTGGCCAACGCCTGCCTGGATCGGATCAAGGGGGTGCATCGCGGTTGACGCGCAATAGCGGCGTGCTGCTCGCCATTCCAAAGGAATGCTTGGGCTTTACACCGCCTGGCAATTAAAATCGCCAACTTACCCTGCTGTCAGGTTCATCCGCATTGCAGACAATCGCCTGCTCGACCAACACCCGAATTCTTCCAGTATCCGGGCTAAATCAACAACAGCCATGCCGAAAACAGAGACAAAACCAGCCGAGGACATTGATACGCGTGCGCCGCAGGACTTCGAAACTGCCCTGAAGGAACTCGAAGCGCTGGTGTTCGATATGGAAAACGCCGATCTCGGGCTGGAAGACTCGTTGGCCGCCTACAAGCGCGGCATGGAGTTGTCCGGTTTCTGCCAGAAGAAGCTGGAAGATGCCGAAGCGCAGATCAAGGTTCTCGAGAACGGCGTGCTGAAGGACTATCTCCCGCGAGGACGTGATGGCAACAGCCGCAGCGGCAATGTCTGATTTCGCCGCCTGGTCGCGTCAGGTTCAAGCCGGCATGGAAACATCGCTGGCGCGCTTCCTGCCGGATGCCGCCATTGCGCCGCAACGACTGCATGATGCGATGCGCTACACCACGCTCGGCGGCGGCAAGAGGATACGTCCGATGCTGGCCTATGCCGCCGGAGAAGCGGTGGGCGCGGACGCGGCGCGCGTTGAATATGCGGCTTGCGCGGTCGAACTGATCCACGTCTATTCGTTGACCCACGACGATCTGCCGTGCATGGACGACGACGATCTGCGTCGCGGCAAGCCGACCTGTCATGTCCAGTTTGACGAAGCCACAGCACTGCTGGTTGGTGACGCACTGCAAAGTCTCGCCTTCGAATTGCTCGCCGCGCCCGAGGCCGCCGCCGATCCGACGGCCCAGGTCGCGATGCTGGCGATGCTGGCGCGCGCCTCCGGCTCGCGCGGCATGGCCGGCGGCCAGGCGGTGGATCTGGCGGCCACCGGCAAGACGCTGGAACTGGCGGAACTGGAATTCATGCACATCCACAAAACCGGCGCGCTGATACAAGCCGCAGTGCTGCTCGGCGGCATGAGCGGCGGCGCGCTGACTGCCGAGGCCCGCGCCGCTCTGGAACGCTATGCGCATTGCGTCGGACTGGCGTTTCAGGTCATGGACGATGTGCTGGATGCGGAAACCGATACTGCCACGCTGGGCAAGACCGCCGGCAAGGATGCCGCCCAGGGCAAGGCCACCTATCTCACCTTGATGAACCCGAAACATGCCCGCATCTATGCCCACGAACTGATCGATGACGCATTGTCCGCCATCGCCCTCTTCGGCACCGCCGGCCAGCGTCTGGCCGACATCGCCCGGTTCATCATCGAACGTCGTTATTAACCCGGAAAATTGACGAAATATTCGGTTTAAGCTCGAACCGCACACACACCAGACCGCCACCATGCCCCTGCTCGAATCCATCGCCTCGCCCGCCGACCTTAAATCGTTGGATCGCGCCGAGTTGAAACAGCTCAGCGTCGAATTGCGCGATTTCATCGTCGACAGCGTATCGCGCACCGGCGGACATCTCGCCTCCAATCTCGGCGTCGTGGAACTCAGCATCGCCCTGCACAGCGTGTTCGACACCCCGGAAGACCGCATCGTCTGGGATGTCGGCCATCAAACCTATGCCCACAAGATACTCACCGGCCGGCGTGAGCGCATGCACACGCTGCGCCAGACCGACGGCCTGTCCGGCTTCACCAAGCGCGAGGAAAGTCCTTACGACGCCTTCGTCGCCGGCCACTCCAGCACCTCGATCTCGGCGGCGCTGGGCATGGCGGTGGCGGCCAAACTGAACGGCGAAGACAGGCGAGTGGTAGCGGTGATCGGCGATGGCGCGATGACTGCCGGCATGGCATTCGAGGCGCTCAACAACGCCGGCGCGATGGACGCCAATCTGCTGGTGATCCTGAACGACAACGACATGTCGATTTCCGCCAATGTCGGCGCGCTCAACAGTTATCTGACCCGGCTGCTGTCCGGCCGCTTCTACAACAACTTGCGCAGCCGCGGCGAACGCCTGCTGGCCACCTTGCCGCCGATACACGAACTGGCCAAGCGCGCCGAAGAACACATCAAGGGCATGGTCACGCCCAGCACGCTGTTCGAGGAATTCGGCTTCAACTATCTCGGCCCGATCGACGGCCATGATCTCGATGCCCTGATCCCGACGCTGATCAACATACGCCAACTGCATGGCCCGCAATTTCTGCACATCGTCACCCGCAAAGGCAAAGGCTACGAACTGGCCGAAGCCAACCCCTGCCTCTATCACGGCGTCGGCAAATTCGCCGTCGAGCAGGGACTCAGCGCAAAAGTCTCGACTCGCCCGACCTACACCGAAGTGTTCAGCCAATGGCTGAGCGACATGGCCGCCGCCGATTCGCGCCTGGTCGGCATCACCCCGGCAATGTGCGAAGGCTCCGGCCTGAATGACTTCGCCGAACGCTTTCCCGAACGCTATTTCGATGTCGGCATCGCCGAACAGCATGCCCTGACGTTCGCCGCCGGCCTGGCCTGCGAAGGCCGCAAACCGGTGGTCGCGATCTACTCGACCTTCCTGCAACGCGCCTACGACCAGTTGATCCATGACATCGCGTTGCAGAATCTGCCGGTCCTGCTGGCCATCGACCGCGCCGGACTGGTCGGCGCCGACGGCCCTACGCATGCCGGCGCGTTCGACATTTCGTTCCTGCGCTGCATCCCCAACATGCTGATTGCCACCCCGTCAGACGAGAACGAATGCCGCCTGCTGCTGACCACGGCATTCCATTTCGATGGCCCCAGCGCCGTGCGCTACCCGCGCGGCACCGGCCCGGGCGCCGAGATCCAGCCGGCGCTGGACAGTTTGCCGATCGGCAAGGGCATCGTCCGCCGCCACGGCCAGCGGCTGGCCATACTCGCCTTCGGCAGCGTGGTGAGCGCATCGCTCAAGGTGGCGGAAACCCTGGATGCGACGCTGGCCGACATGCGCTTCGTCAAACCGCTGGACCGCGAACTGGTGCGGCTGCTGGCCGAAACGCACGACTACCTGGTGACCATCGAAGAAAACGTGGTCATGGGCGGCGCCGGTTCGGCAGTCGCCGAACTCCTGGCAGAACTGGACATTCGCCGGCCGATGCTGCATCTGGGCCTGCCGGACCGCTTTGTCGAACATGGCGACCCCGCCGTGCTGCTGGCGCGATGCGGTCTCGATGCCGACGGCATCCTGGCCAGTCTGAAAAAATTCTTACCCGAGTAATTTACTCAAGCATTAGCGGCGGCTTATACTTCGGCCTGACTACGCTATTAGGAAATTCGCCATGAGCACCTGCGAAGCAGTTTGTGACACCCTCGCCCCCTGCCCGAAAGATCAGCCGATCGCCGATGTGCAGAACTACGCCGATTCACGCAACATCGCCATCGACAAGGTCGGCATCAAGGCCATCCGGCATCCAGTCAAGGTGCTCGACAAAACCGGCGGCGCGCAGCACACCATCGCTACCTTCGGCATGTACGTCTATCTGCCGCACCATTTCAAGGGAACGCACATGTCGCGTTTCATCGAGATTCTGAACGGCAACGAGCGCGAATTTTCGGTCGAATCGTTCGAACAGATGCTGCGCCAGATGGTGGTCAAGCTGGAAGCCGAATCCGGTCATGTCGAAATGAACTTCCCCTATTTCGTCAACAAGAAAGCGCCGGTGTCAGGCGTCGAAAGCCTGATGGACTACGACGTCACCTTCATCGGCGAAATCAAGAACGGCGAGTACCTGCAAACCATGAAGGTGCTGGTACCCTGCACCAGCCTGTGTCCCTGCTCGAAGAAGATTTCCCAGTACGGCGCGCACAACCAGCGTTCGCATGTCACGATCACCGCGCGCACCAACAGCTTCGTCTGGATCGAGGACATCATCAACATCGCCGAAGCCAATGCCTCCAGCCAGTTATACGGCCTGCTCAAGCGGCCGGATGAAAAGCTGGTTACCGAAAGAGCCTACGAAAATCCCAAGTTCGTCGAGGATCTGGTGCGCGACGTGGCCGCCGCGCTGAACCAGGATCAGCGCATCGATGCCTATGTGGTGGAAGCCGAGAACTTCGAATCCATCCACAACCACAGCGCCTATGCATTGATCGAGCTGGACAAGAAAGCTGGCATCAAGGCGTGAAACGGACCGTTTCGGCCCGATGTACACCGCTTTGTTGAGCAATAATCCGAATATGCCGCCGCGAAATCGGCAATAAACAACTTCGGCGGCACTGATTTTCTCTATCACCGAGCAAAGTCGGACAGGCTCGCAGCAGGCATAATGCCAGCCACGCAGCCCACGCTCTCAAGGATAGTTTGATGAAGCCGATTGCCATTTTTCGACACGCGCCCAGCGAAGGTGCGGGTCATTTTGCCAGCTTTCTCGACACGCGTTCGCGACCCTGGACACTCATCGCCATAGACGCGGGCGACGAGGTGCCGGCCAGCCCTGAAGGTTATGCCGGTCTGGTCTTCATGGGCGGACCGATGAGCGTGAATGACGATCTGCCCTGGATCGAACCGTCCCTGAACCTGATCCGTCAAGCGGTGGCGGCGGATATTCCGGTGCTCGGTCATTGCCTGGGCGGCCAACTGATCGCCAAGGCGATGGGCGGCGTTGTCGGCCCCAACCCGGTCAAGGAAATCGGCTGGGGCGAAGCGCGTCTTGCGGATGCGCCGGCGGCGCGCGACTGGTTCGGCGACATCACTGCTTTCCAGGCCTTCCACTGGCATGGCGAAACCTTCAGCCTGCCACCCGGAGCGGAAAGGATACTTTCCAGCGCGCACTGCCCGGAACAGGCTTTCGTGTTCGGCCGGGACAACCGCCATCTGGGTATGCAATGCCATGTCGAAATGACCCGCCAGATGATCGAAACCTGGTGCGCCATCGGCGGCGATGAAATACAGGCCGCCCGCGACAGCCCCGGCGTCCAGTCCGTCGCGGACATTCTGGCGCTGACCGATACGCTGCTGGCGCCGTTGAACCGGGTTGCGGAAGTCCTCTACGGGCGTTGGCTGAAAGGCATCGCCGCTTGAGCGAGCCGTCCGCCACCGAGCGCATCAGCTTGCCGCATTTGCGCAGCCTGATCGGCCTGCGCGTCAGCCATCAGGGAACGCCCTGCCTGATCGTCGAGGTACTCGAATCACCGCCGTCGCTGGTGCTGGAACCGGTATTCGATGCGCGCGGCGCAGACAACAGCGCCAGCCGCATCATGGCCAACGTGCATGGTCATCCGGGCGAATATGCTGTTGAATCGCGCATCGTGCAGATCCTCAGCGACGACCAGACCGGCCTCAACGACGCCTTGCTGGAACTCGAAATTCTCGATTGAACACAGCCTGTCATAGCCGAGGCAAGCCAGCATGAAACAACCCTCATCCGCACTGGTACCCGTAATCGCCGGCTTCAGCGTCATGCTGCTGCTGTTGCTCGCGGTCACGGCGATCGGCGTAACCCACATCCGGCTGTTGAGCAATCAGTTGACTGCGATCGTCGCCGAACGCAATCAAAAATCCGAGTACGCGGCGACCATGCGCGGCCTGCATGACGCCCGCTTTCAGTCCCTGCTGCTGGCCAGCAGCATGGATGACGCATTCGCCCGAGACGAGGAAATCATGCGCTTTGGCGAAATGGCGCGCGAGTTCATCCTGGTGCGTGACAGCTTCCTGGCCTTGCCGCTTGACGCTGCCGAACAGGCGCTCTGGGAAAACCTGCGCGGTGAAGTCAGGCAAGTTGAAACCCTGGCGTTCGAGGTGTTCGAATTGCTGCAGTCGAATCAGTTGCCGCAAGCGCAAAAATTCATCAAGCAAGTCCTGAGTGCGCATCAGGACCGGATGATGCGGGGCTGGCTGGAAATGCTGGAACAGCAACGCGCAAAAAACCAGGCGGCGCTGGCCGAGGCAAAAGCCGCGCGCGATCGGGCGCAACAACTCGCCATCGGACTGGCGATTGCCGCGATGATTGTCGGCGCCTTGATCGCGGTGTTTGTGGTGCGCTTGAGCCGGCGACTCGAACGGGATCTGTTCGAGGAAAAGGAGCGCGCCCAGATTACCCTGCATGCCATTGGCGACGCGGTGTTGCGCATCGATGCGCAACTGTTGACCCGTTATCTCAACCCGGTCGCCGAGCATCTGGTCGGCTTGTCCTCGCGCGAAGCGACCGGCAAACCGCTCAAGGAAGTTCTGAAACTGTTCGAGAAAGAAAATCAGCGGGACATCACCCATCGCATCAGCCAGGATGCACTGCGCGGAACACCTTGTTCGTTGCCGCCGGGGACTGGCTTGTTCTCTTCGCAGGGCATGGAATTCGAAGTCGAGGGCGTGTGTTCGCCGATCCACACCCCGGAGGGCGAGATCATCGGGGCGGTACTGGTGCTGCGCGACGTCACCGAAGCCCGCGAAATGCAACGCAAGATTCATTGGCAGGCCAACCACGATGCGCTCACCGGCCTGGTCAACCGCCGCGCTTTCGAGGAGCGCGTCACCCGCACGCTGGGCAGCAAACGCGCCGCTGAATTCCCGTTGTCGATTCTGTTCATCGATCTCGACCGCTTCAAACAGGTCAACGACAGCGCCGGCCACGCCGCCGGCGATGAACTGTTGCGGCAACTGGGCCGGCTGATGTTCACCCGGGTGCGCGAGGGCGACCTGCTGGCACGACTGGGCGGTGACGAATTCGGCATCATGCTGATTTCATGCCCACCCGAAAACGCCGAAAAGATCGCCCACCTGATCAAGGATGCCATCAGCAGTTTCAGTTTCCGCTGGGAAGAAACCGTGCATCAGGTTGGCGCCAGCATCGGCATCGTGCATGTGTCGGCCCATACCTCCAGCCTCGACGATTGCCTGGCGGCGGCCGACGCCGCCTGTTACCAGGCGAAACTGAAAGGCCGCAATTCAATAGTGGTCTACGAGCAATGAGAATGCGAATATGGCTGCATTGAAAACCGTGGCATGGGCAGCTTGATGGAGCAATTCAAACGACTGCTGGAACAACTCGATATCGGCGGCCACTGGCTGGGACATCTGGCATTGCGCTTGATCCTCGCCAAGGAGTTCTGGGATGCCGGTATGGAAAAAATAAATGGCGTCAACTGGTTTTTCGACATACAGCAGCGCTTCCCTTTTCCGTTCAACCTGCTTTCACCCGAGATCAGTTGGAATCTCGCCACCTATATCGAAATCATCGGCCCCCTGGCCCTGGTTTTGGGACTGGGAACGCGCTTTTTCGCACTGGCGCTGGCGATCCTGACGCTGGTGGCGATTTCCGCCGTGCATGCCGGATCGGGTTACACCATCAGCGCCGGCGGCTGGAAATTGCCGTTGATCTATCTCGCGATGCTGCTGCCGCTGATTCTGTCCGGCCCCGGCAAACTCAGCGTCGATCATTGGCTGCGACTGCGCTTCCTGCGCAGCGAGCGGCGTCTCTGGTCTTGAGCCGCGCAGGATGATGACCATACTGGTGGGCGATCTGGGTGGCACGCACACCCGTCTGGCGCTGGCCGATCTGGCGGACGGGCAAGTCAGCTTGCGCCAGGTGATGCGCTATCACAATGATCAGCACGCGGATCTCGCGGTGATCCTGGCCAATTATGCCGACGCCCTCCCGGAAACCTGCTGCCTGGCGGTCGCCGGCCCGACCGATGGACAAAGCGTGCGCTTTACCAATCTGGATTGGCGCATCGAAACCCCGGCCTTGAGCCGTCAGTTCGGCTTTACCCGGTGTCGATTGATCAACGATTTCTCTGCTGTCGGCTGGGGTCTCAACAGCCTCACCGACGCGTCCCTGTCCATCCTGCAAGCCGGCCAGCCGATCGCCGGTTCGCCGCGTGTTGCACTCGGCGCCGGCACCGGTCTGGGCGTCAGTCTGTGCAACTGGCATGGTGGAACCTATCGACCGCTGGCTTCGGAGGGCGGCCATATCGGTTTTGCGCCGGTCAATCCCGAGCAGGATCGCCTGCTGGCCTTCCTGCGCGGTCTGTATGGCCGGGTCTCCATCGAGCGCATCCTGTCCGGTCCGGGGCTGCTCGATGTGTTCCGCTACTGCCTGGCGGAAACCGCTGCAAGCACCAGCCCGCTGCTCGACGCGGAGCATCCGGCGGCGGCGATCAGCCAGGCCGGTCTGGAGCGAACCGATCCGATCGCCATGCGCTGCATGCGTCTTTTCATTGAAATCTACGGCCAGACCGCCGGCGATTGGGCATTGGCGGCGCAAGCGCGCGGCGGCGTTTTTCTCGCCGGCGGCATCGCCCCGAAACTGCTGCCGGCGCTGGCCGATGGCGACTTCATGACCGGCTTTCAGGCCAAGGGGCGTTATCGGGACTGGATGCGCGAGGTCCCGGTGGCGGTCATCCTCGACCCGGATATCGGACTCAAGGGCGCGGCCTGCGCGGCCGCCACTCAGGATTTATAAATCCCCAGTGCGGCAATCCGCTTGTCGATGTTGTCGAGCATCTTCTGGTAAGCCGGCTGGCCAACGCCGCCGTAGCGGCGCTGAAATTCAGCCTGGTTGAGGAATTCCGGCAAATCGTCGACGCGCGGGAAAAACAGTCCGGCATCGCGCGTGCCCGCCAGACGCTGCTGCATGCGCAACGCGGCCGCCGACGAACGCGTCGCAGCCTTGCCAAACCGCGATCCGGCGCGATCCGCCGCCAGATCGTTGAAGGAAAAACCGCTGCCGCCCTGGGCGTCCTTCAGTTCCTTGTACAAGCCGACCATCTCCGACAAATTTTCACCGCCGGTGGCGGCGACAAACGCCGAAACCGCGAAGTGCTGAGCGAAATCGTTGCGCCCGGCCAGTTTGATTGACGTGCGACGGTCGGTTCTGGCGATCCCCTGCCGCGACAGCAAACGACTGCCCAGCGTTCTCTCTGCCAGAACGGTCAACGCCGCACGGTTCTCGACCACCGGATCGGCGGTTTTCGATCGCTCCGCTGCCAGACGGAACAACTCGCCCAGCAGTATCGGCAAGTCACTCTGCCGGACTCCAGCCAGATGATCTCGGTAGACCTTCAGAATCGCATCGTCGACCCCTTGAACAATTTCGCCAGCCAGCATCTGTTGCACTGCCTCGCCGCGCCAGGTAAAGCGTAACTCCAAGGTCTGGCCGGATAACAGGGCGCTGTCCAGCAGCGCACGCGCGGCGGCCAGATCTTCGCTGTAGGGGGAACGGGCCAACCCCCAAAGCAGCAGCCGGCTACCCGCGCCAGCCGGCAAACGCAACTTGCCGATGCGCAGCTTGTCCGGGTTCAACAACGTCTCCCCTGGCGCCATCGCCAACTCCAGATTGACGAATCGCCCCAGTCCCGGCAACGGCAGGCTGGCCCGCACGACCAACTGCGACAAATCCATCTGAACGTCGGCGCTGCCGCGCGCCAGCCGATAGGCGAGAAAATTGACGCCGGTGTCGAGATCGGCTTCGGTCAACACCATTTGCCGCACTTCTCCTTCACGCATGCGGCGCAATCCCAGTTCATCGACGATTGCCTTGCCACGTTCGAGATCCGCTACGCTGATTTGCGCACTGCGGCTCAACATCGGCTGCGCATCGGTGATCAGCCAAAATGTCGCGACCGGCAACACGCCCAGCGACAACAGCAACAACAACAGCCAACGCATCAATCCTTGCTCCCGTAATCCTTGAATTTATCCAGTACTTCCTGCATTTCCAACGCGTTCAACAGCACCGGCTCACCGATCTGACAAGCGCGCAGATACTGGCCGCACAGCGCTTCGACTTCATTGGCCAGCGCCAGCGCGGCGGAAAGGCTGCGCCCCCAGGCGACCAGGCCGTGATTCGCCATCAGGCAGGCGCGGCGATCCTGCAATGCTGCCAGCACCGCATCCGACAAGGCCTGGCTGCCAAAGGTTGCATAGGCCGCACAGCGAATATCGACGCCGCCAGCCATCGCCACCATATAGTGAAACGGCGGAATATCCCGCCGCAGACAGGCCAGCGCCACCGCGAACGGCGAATGCGCGTGCACCACCGCCTCGGCTTCGGGGAAAGACTTATAAATATCACGATGAAACCGCCACTCGCTGGATGGCCGTCCAACGCCCTCGACTGCGCCGTCCAGCGACATCTCCACCATGTCATCCGCCGTCAGTGACGCCATGTTCTCCCCCGACGGCGTGATCAGAAAACCAGTGCGCGAGCGGACGCTGACATTGCCGGAGGCACCCTGGTTCAAGCCGCAATGCACGCTCTCGCGCGCCAGCGATGCCAGCGAAAGCCGCAAACTGGACGCGCACAAGGTCGATTTTTTCATCTGCCGCTCCGTTCCGGAAACAACGCGGCCAGGCCGGACCGACTGGCCGCGCAAACGCCGCGCTCGGTGACCAGGCCGGTGATCAGCCGCGCCGGGGTGACATCGAAGGCCGGATTGACCGCCGGGCTGCCCTGCGGCATCAAGCGCACGCTGACCAGATGACCGTTCACATCGCACCCCTGAATGCAGGCGACCTCCTCGGCAGCACGCTGTTCGATCGGAATTTCGCCGCCCTCGGCCAGGTTGAAATCGATGCTCGGTCCCGGCGCCGCCACATAGAACGGCACGCCGTTATCGAATGCCGCCAGGGCTTTCAGATAGGTGCCGATCTTGTTGCAGACATCGCCATTGGCCGCCGTGCGGTCGGTGCCGACGATGCAGACATCGACTTCGCCATGCTGCATCAGATGGCCGCCGGCGTTGTCGACGATGACATGATGCGCAATCCCGGCCTGCTGCAGTTCCCACGCGGTCAGGCTGGCACCCTGATTGCGCGGTCGCGTTTCATCGACCCAGACATGCACCTCCAGGCCCGCCTGCTGCGCCGCAAAGATCGGCGCCAGCGCGGTGCCCCAATCCACCGTGGCCAGCCAACCGGCGTTGCAATGCGTCAGGATATTGAGCGGCCCGGATTTCCTGGCGGCCAACGCCTGCAACAAAGTCAGGCCATGCGCGCCGATCGCCCGGTTCTGCGCGACATCCTCCTCGCAGATCGCGGCCGCCTCGTCCCAGGCGGCGTCAAGTCGTTGCGCCTCGGGCAGGGCCAGCACGCGCGCCAGCACGCGCTCCACCGCCCAGCGCAGATTCACCGCCGTCGGTCGAGTGGCGATCAACTGTGCACCCGCCGCGCGCAACGCGGATTCATCGACCGCCTGCAGCGCCGCCAGCGCCAGGCCATAGGCGGCAGTCGCGCCGATCAACGGCGCGCCACGCACCCGCATCACGCTGATCGCCTCCGCCGCCTGGTCAAGCGTGTGCAGCCGGCGCACTGCAAAATCATGCGGCAGGCGGGTCTGGTCGATGATGCACACCACATTCTGATCCCGCCAGAGGGTGCGGGTCGGGTTTCCTGAAATAAGCATGCGAGTTCCTGAGGGTTGGTTCTTTCCGGCTTGATTATCCGAGATAAAATCGGCCGATGCCTTCCACCTTCCCTGAACGCTCGCTGTTCGCCCCGCTGGCTGCCGCAATCAATGCGCTGCTCGATGCCCAACCGGCAGCACGCGGCCGTTTGCAACGCCATGTCGGCAAAACCGTACGGCTGGCGCTACCGGCTCTGCCGATGGATTTGACACTCGATGAAAACGGCCACTTTGCGCCGCAAGCCGAAGCGGCCGAAGCCGCGCCAGCGCTGATCCTGACGCCGCTGCCCAGCGCGCTGCCGCTGCTGCTCGGTAACGGCAAGCTGGCCGACCTGTTTCACGTCGAAGGCGACGGGCTTTTCGCCAGCGACATTTCCGGGGCGCTGGCCGACTTTGACTGGGTGCTGGCGCTGCGCCCCTATCTCGGCGACATCGCCGCCAGCCGGGTCGATCAATTCCTGCGCGGCGTCCTTGCCTGGCGTCAACAGGCGCACGACGACGCCGGCGCCAATCTGGTCGAATACGCGGTCTACGAGCAGGCCATGCTTGCCGAGCCGAACGCCACGCGCGCCTTCGTCAACGATGTCGATGCGCTGCGCGAAGATGCAGACAGACTGGAAGCACGGTTGCGGTTGCTTGAAGCGAAGCGGCAAGCCTGATGTACTTCTTCCGCATCCTGCGAATTTTCTACACCGCCGTCCGCTTCGGGCTGGATGAATTCTTCCTCGGCCACGAACGCGTCAGGCTGGTGCGCTGGCTGGTACAGGCGCTGTTTTTCTGGCGCGCCTTCGTGTTCCAACTCGACCGTCCGCGCGGCGAACGGCTGCGACTGGCGCTGGAATCGCTCGGCCCGATCTTCGTCAAGTTCGGTCAGGTGCTGTCGACCCGGCGCGACATGATTCCCGCCGACCTCGCCGACGAACTGGCCAAACTGCAGGACCGCGTGCCGCCGTTCCCCAGCGAGCAGGCGCTGGCGGTGATCAAGCGCGCCTACGGCCGCGACGCCGCCGATGTCTTCGCCGAATTCGAAGACACGCCAATCGCTTCCGCCTCGATCGCCCAGGTGCATCGGGCAACGTTGAAAACCGGCGAACAGGTCGCGGTCAAGGTATTGCGGCCGAACATCCAGAAAGTCATCGGCCACGACGTTCAGATCATGTTCGCCATCGCCGGTCTGATCGAACGCCTGTGGTGGGACGGCCGCCGCCTGAAGCCGCGCGAAGTGGTCGCCGAATTCGCCAAGCACCTCGACGACGAACTCGACCTGATCCGCGAAGCCGCCAACTGCTCGCAACTGCACCGCAACTTCGCCACCTCGCCGTTACTCGCCGTGCCGCAGGTGGAATGGGACTACTGCACGTCGGAAGTGATGGTGATGACCTGGATGACCGGTCTGCCGATTTCCCAGCTCGACGAGCTGCGCCAACGCGGCGTCGATGTACCGAAGCTGGCGCGCGCTGGCGTCGAAATCTTCTTCACCCAGGTGTTTCGCGACGGCTTCTTCCACGCCGACATGCACCCCGGCAACGTGCTGGTGACCGACCAGGGCAAATACATCGCGCTCGATTTCGGCATCATGGGCACGCTCAACGAAACCGACAAAAACTATCTGGCGCAGAACTTCCTCGCCTTCTTCCAGCGCGATTACAAGAAAGTCGCGCGCGCCCACCTCGACGCCGGCTGGGTGCCGGCCGACACCCGCGCCGACGAATTCGAAGCCGCCATCCGCGCCGTCTGCGAACCGGTGTTCGACCGACCGCTGAAGGAAATCGCCTTCGGCAAGGTCCTGCTGCGCCTGTTCCAGACCTCGCGCCGCTTCGGCATGGAAATCCAGCCGCAACTGGTCATGCTGCAAAAAACCCTGCTCAACATCGAAGGCCTCGGCCGCCAGCTCGACCCCGAGCTCGACCTCTGGTCCACCGCCAAACCCTTCCTTGAACGCTGGATGAGCGAACAGATCGGCTGGCGCGGCTGGCTGCGCACAATCAAGGAAGAAGCGCCGTACTGGGGCGCCGTGCTGCCGCAACTGCCGCGTCTGGCGCATCAGGCGCTGCGCGCCGACCGACTGGAAAAACTCGAAAGCGGCATCCATGTGATGCTGGCGCAGCAGCAGGCGCGCAACCGCTGGCTGGCAGTCATCGCCTTGCTACTGGCGGTATTGGCGTATGCGCAACTGCGATAGAGCCTCTTACGCCTAGATCCAGGAAACCGCGATGAAATCAATGCGCTCACCTGCAAGCCGTTCGAACAGAGATACAACTGACCCGATAAGGGCGGGAGTTGTCATTGGCTGGCATGGATAGGCGGGGTTCTGAACGTCGGCTTACTGAGTCGAGCAGTCATACGAACGGACTACCCAATGCCGGCTCGTCGGCCAATGCCGACATTCAGATTCGCCGCTCAATTCAGGCTGAACGTCAGCTTTATGGCAGCGTCGACAATGAGTGTTGGCGAATTATTCCAGCCTCACTTTCTATCCGATGCGCTGCCGTTCAAAGCGGCTGGTTTATGCTGAAGCCATACGAATTAAGCGGTTTGCTTGGTTTTATGGTGTTCGATCCACCAAAACACTGGCCGTTGAATGGCCGATTTCTTGGGCATCGGAGCAGTCGAAGCCTTCGCCCCGGATGAATGCATCGTTAAGATGCGTCGAATACCGGGGGCAAACATGAATCAAACCGAGCGTCTTTACCATATCGACAAGTTGCTGCGAGCCAACCGCTACGTGCCGGTCAGCCGCTTCCTTGACGAACTCGGCATCTCCATCGCTACCTTCAAACGTGACATCGAGCACCTGCGCAGCAATCTCAACGCACCTATCGAATGGGACAGAAGTTGCCGTGGTTACCGATTGTCAGGACCCAGCCTGACCGGCCCGCGTTATGAACTGCCTGGCGTCTGGTTCAATGCCGGTGAAATTCATGCCCTGCTCACCATCGAACACCTGTTGCAAGAAATAGAACCCGGCGTGCTGCAACCGTATTTCGGCGTGTTGCGCGAACGGCTTGCCAGCATCCTAGAGCAACCGTCTTCGGCGATCAGCGAGATCGAGCGGCGGGTATTCATTCATCCCCGCTTCAAGCGTCCGGTTTCACCCCGTCATTTCGAAAGCGTGGTCGAAGCACTGCTACGCCGGCAACGCTTACGCCTGATCCATGACAGCCGATTCAACCAACAGGAAACAGATCGCATCGTTTCGCCACAGCGGCTGATTCATTACCGGGAAATCTGGTATCTGGTGGCTTGGTGCCACTTGCGAGAAGCCGTCCGCACCTTCGCGCTGGACAACCTGCTCAACGCCGAAATCCTGAGCGATAGCGCCATCGAAGTGAATGCGGATGAACTCAACACCTTGCTAAACACCAGTTACGGCATCTGGTCGGGCCAGGCGGTGAACTGGGCAAAACTGCGCTTTCACCCATCCAGCGCGCGCTGGGCCGCCAGCGAACACTGGCATCGCGACCAGCGCGACCACTTTGAAGCGGATGGCAGTTACATCCTCGAAATCCCCTACGCGCAGGATGACGAACTGATCATGGACATCCTGAAATACGGCAGCGGCTGCAAGGTGCTGGAACCGGAAGCCCTGCGCCTGAAGGTGATCGAGCGTCTCGACGCCGCGCGCAGCAATTATTTGTAGCTGAGTTCCTCAGCATCGCATGACTCGCTCGCTTGGTGAGCGAGTAGGACACACATAATTCGCTGCCGTAGTGATCCGTTCAGATGTTCAGCGTGATTTGGCGCGCAGCCCTGCTGTGCGCACGCGATGAACCCAATTCCAATTGCAGACGAAGGGAAGCAGAAAATGACAAAGAATGCAGATATGAAAGCTACAGACAATTGGGTCTGGCGTTGTGGAGCCAAATTGTTTTCAACCCCGTGCCCGCTGGATTGGGAAAATCTGGTGATAACCAACTGCCTGGACGTGCGTTATTGCCAGGTCTGCCAGCGCGATGTCCATCTCTGCACTTCTACCGAGCAATTCGTTGAATTTGCCAAGCGTAAAGAATGTGTAGCCATACCTACCGGAGTGCATATTCTCGATGACAGTCACCCGAAAGCACAGTTGCTCGGCACGCCTGCACCTTGGTCCTATTTTCTGGAGGAAACAACTCGGCAATGGTGGCAGCAGATTGAGCAAAGCGTTCCCGAACTCGGGAAGCAGTTGCGCGGCGAAATGCTCACCCTTCAACTCCGCCGGGCGAAATCGAATCCGCCCAGTGATGAGACTTGACCCGCACGACGTTCTCCACCTCGTTTGCAACTGGGGATATACGACGAAGCGATCAACCCAAAGAATGGGGGCAATGCATCAATGAATCACAAGTCGCTCGCTTGGTGAGCGAGTAGGCCAATTACCATGTCCACATGCCCCGCCTTCGCACCTACTACGACAACCTCAAAGTCTCGCGTAACGCCTCTCCCGAGGTAATTCGCGCGGCTTATCGGCGGCTATCGCAAAAGCATCATCCAGACCGCAACCCGGACAACCCGGAAGCCGCGCGGGTGATGGTGTTGATCAATGTGGCTTACCAGGCCCTGTCCGATCCGGCCAAACGCGCCCGGCATGATCAATGGATACGCCAGCAGGCCGAACCAGATACGCAAACGGTTTGGGAGGAACCGGCAGATTTCACCGAAACCGCGCGCGAATACTCACCCCGCAAGCCGCGTTCATCGCCGCGCCGCAAGGCCGGGGTTGACCATGCCAGCGTGTCCGACGGCCTGCGCCGGGTCGTGCGCGGCGCTTTCGTGTTCATGGTGTTGTTGCTTGTCGCAATACCCATGCTGACCAGCCTGACCGCGTTCTGGAGCGCACCGGAACGTGCCAGTCACAACGTCTCAAAATCCGCTGCCATTGGGGGCGAGGGCAGCCGATGGCAGGTCTTTCGCGCCCCCTATGTGGATCTCGCTGGCACTTACCAATTGGTCAAAAGCGACTTCAAACGGGACGATGGTGAATCTCACCGCCACAGCAAGGGCAAGCTGATCATCCATCCCATCCACGCAGGCAGGTTTCTGGTGCTTGAAGCCAAAACCATCGTCAACGTCCGCACATTTGGATACGCCCACGTCTTCCACGTGTTACCGGAAGCATCCGGCTTCGGCCAGGTTGAACTGCGCAGCGCGCAGGGAGAACGCCTGACTCGGATCGGCAACCACCTGGTCATGCACACCATCGGACTCAATTTCGAAGAAACGACCTGGTGGAACAAGGTTGCGGGCGAGTATTCAGAAAAGTATCTGGACCTGGCGCTCCAGCAAGCGCACGAGAATTACCAGTCACTTATCCGGCCCGCCACCTACAACATGACAAACCCCCAGCGCGAAGCCGGCTTTCAACCCATGCACAGACTTTGAGCGCCATGACCCTGAATAACCTGCTTCAAGAAGCCTTGTCTGCATTCCTGATGTCCTTGCGCATCCTGGTCTGGGCAATCCTCGCGTTTACGGTTTACTTATTCCTGCACTGGCTTGCGCTGAAATTCCACCTCGTTGGTTTCGACAAGCTTTGCGCACCGCCATTCAGACACTACTGGTTCGAAAGCGGGGTTATTTGGTGCGAAACCTGGTGGTGGCATCCGTTCCGGATTTCCGTACCCCTGTTGTCCGGCAGTCTTACCGCATTGATCGTCATGGCTGCCGCGTGGTTGATCTTGCCAAGAACGCGAAAGGCACTTATTAGCGCAGCGGCATTCATGGTTGTTCTTGCCGCCTTTACCGCTTTTCTCTTCGCAGTGAAAAACCTGATGAAAGACACCACTTCTAACGACTGCCCGCTTGGTTGGTACTATGAAGACCGAGGCGTTAGAGGTTGCCGCCGAGTGTTGGATCCGTTCGACGATTTGCACTTTTATTACCCCGGGACGGTGGCCCTGCTGTCGCTGACTTTGGCTTTGCGCTTTCGCAAGTCGAGCGTTTCAACCGAGAAGGAAAGCCCCGTTCAGTAGCGGGAAGCCAATCATGCGCAACCACCAAAATCACCTTCTCCACTCCGCCTCCGACCTCGCCAACTTTCTCGATTGCGAGCATCTGACCGCGCTCGATCTTCAGGCGCTGCTCCACCCCGAAGCCGCGCCGGCACGCACGGCGGACAACGACGAAACGCAGTTGGTGCAGGCGCACGGTTTTGCTCATGAAGAGCGCTATCTGCAACGCCTGTTGCAGGCGGGTCGCCAGGTCACCGACCTGAAAGCCGGTCCCGGGAATCTCGATGCGGCGGTCGCGGCGACGCTGGAAGCGATGCGGCGCGGTGACGAGGTGATCTATCAGGCGGCGTTGCGACACGATGCTTTTGCCGGCTATGCCGATTTCCTGGTTCGCGTGCCGGGGGCATCGGATCTGGGCGATTGGCATTACGAAGTGGCCGACACCAAACTGGCCCGCTCGCCCAAAGCCAAGTTCATGATCCAGCTCTGCTTTTACGCCGACCTGTTGCATCAGGCGCAAGGCCGGGTGCCAGAGCAGGTGCATCTGTATTTTGGTGACGGCAGCGAGCGCAGTTACCGCACCGCCGACTATCTGGCCTACTTCACCACGCTGCGGCAGGGCTATCTGGCCTTCATCGGGCAGACCGAAAAAAAGACTTACCCCGATCCGGTAACGCGCTGCGACCTATGCCATTGGCGCGAAGCCTGCGAACAGAAACGTCTGGAAGACGATCACCTGTCGCAAGTGGCCAACATCAGCCGCGTGCAGATCCGCAAATTACAGGCGGCCGGCATCGCCACGCTGGCAGCGTTGGCCGATCTGGACGACAGCGCTCGCATCGCCAAACTGCATCCCGACACCCTGGGCCGACTGCGCCAGCAGGCCCGGTTGCAACGCCACAAACGTGATTCCGGCGCAAACCGGCATGAACTGCTGCCGCTCGAACCTGCGCGCGGCTTCGCCCGCCTGCCCCGACCGGACAAGGGCGATCTGTTCTTCGACATGGAAGGCGATCCCTACGAGGCCGGCGGTCTGGAATACCTGTTCGGCGTCGGCGTCATCGAGCGCGGCACGTTCCGCTTTCACGATTTCTGGGCGCACAACCGGGCCGAGGAACGGCGCGCCTTCGAAGCCTTCATCGACTTCGCCATGCAGCACCTGAAACGCCATCCGGCGGCGCACATCTACCACTACGCCGCCTATGAAGAGACCGCGCTGAAACGGCTGATGTCGCTACACGGCACGCGCGAGGCGGCAGTGGATCACCTGCTGCGCGCCGGCAAGCTGATTGATCTGTACAAGGTCGTGCGCGAGGGGCTGCGCGTTTCCGAACCGCGCTACTCGATCAAGAATCTGGAAACCTTCTATGCCGAGCAGCGCGCGGGCGAGGTGAAAAGCGCCGGCGCGTCCATCGTCTGGTACGAGCGCTGGAAGGAAACCGGCGAGCCGCAGTTGCTGGCCGACATCCGCGCCTACAACGAGGACGACTGCCGCTCCACCTGGCAATTGCGCGACTGGCTGTTGCGCCTGCGTCCCGAATCGCTGCCCTGGGCCAGTCGTGAAGCGGAACCCGAAGCAGACGAAACCGCCGCCAAGCCCTGGGATATTCAGCTTGAAGCCTATCGCCAGGCGCTGATTGGCGATCTGCCGGAAGACCCCGAACAGTGGAATGCCGACGACCGCGCCCGCGAACTGGCCTACCAATTGCTCGATTTCCACCGCCGCGAAGCCAAACCACAGTGGTGGGCGATGTTCGCGCGTATGGAAATGAGCGATGAAGCCTTGCTGGAAGATGCCGAATGCCTGGCCGGGCTGTCCTGGGACCCGGCCAACCCGCCCCGGCCCGACAAGCGCTCGGTCATCTACACCTATCGCTACCCGGAACAGGAAACCAAACTGAAAACCGGCGACCCGGTGACCAATGCCGCCAACGGTGAAGCGTTGGGCGAACTCACGCTGGATGAAGACAAGCGTCTCGCCATCCTGCGTGTTGCTTCCAAACGCCCGCAACCCGAAACGCTGTCCATCGGGCCGGGCAGTCCGTTCAGCACGGAAGACCAGAAAGCTGCGCTGAGGCGTGTCGCCGACAGCCTGATCGCGGGCGATCAGCGTTACCGCGCACTGGAATCGGTGCTCTGGCGCAAATTGCCGCAGATTGCCGGTCGTACTCCAGGCAGCGCCCTGGTTTCCGCCGCCGCCGAATTGTCCGAGATCATCGCCGCCGCTGCCGACCTTGATCACAGCCACTTGTTCATCCAGGGGCCACCCGGCGCCGGCAAGACCTGGACCGGCTCGCGCGTAATTGTCGATCTGCTCAAACGCGGCAAACGCATCGCCATCGCCTCCAATAGCCACAAGGCCATTCACAACCTGCTGACCGGCGTGGAAAAAATCGCGCTGGAGCAGAACCTGAGCTTCACGGGCGTCAAGAAAGCCAGCAGCCGCAATCCGGACAGCTATTTCGAAGGCAGCTTCATCCGCAACGAAGACAGTGCAGACGGCATCGGCGACAGCGACCAACTGGTGGCCGGCACCGCCTGGCTGTTCAGCAAGGCAGAATTCGACCAGAGCTTCGACTATCTCTTCGTCGATGAAGCCGGCCAGGTGGCGCTGACCAACCTGCTCGCACTGGGCACCTGCGCCCGCAACCTCGTCCTGCTGGGCGACCCGATGCAACTCGGCCAGCCCACCCAGGGCGTCCACCCCGGCCATTCCGGCGAATCCGGCCTGGAATACCTGCTCGACGGTCGCGCCACCGTCGCCCCGGAACGCGGCATCTTCCTGCCCACCTCCTGGCGCATGGCCCCGGCCGTCTGCCAATTCATCTCCAATGCCGTGTACGACGGCCGCCTGCACCCGGAAGCGGACAACGCCAGACAGATGCTCGTCCTGAACAAAAAGACCGACCCCATCCTCCCCGAAACCGGCATCCGCTTCCTCCCCGTCACCCACGCCGGCAACAGCCAGAAAAGCCCGGAAGAAGCCGACCGCATTCGCAACCTGTTCGACACCCTGCTGCAGCAGCACCACATCGACCGCCACGGCAAAAAGCACCGCATTGGCCTGAATGACATCCTCGTCGTCGCCCCCTACAACATGCAGGTCAACCTGCTCAAGCAAACCCTGCCTGCCGGCGCGCGCGTCGGCACCGTCGACAAATTCCAGGGCCAGGAAGCCCCGGTGGTCATCGTATCCATGGCCACGTCCAGCGAAGACGATCTGCCGCGCGACATCGGCTTTTTGTTCTCCAAGAACCGCCTCAACGTCGCCATCTCCCGCGCCCAATGCCTCGCCATCGTCGTCACCAGCCCGGATTTGCTGACAGTGAAATGCAATACGGTGGAACAGATGGCGCTGGTTAATTTGTTGTGCTGGGTAGCGGGTGAGGCAGAGTGACTAAAACATCACCAATTAATACACAATGTGTATCATAAAAGCACTTCTGGAACAGACTGAGGCAAACCATGCAGATCACCCCAACGACAGAAACCACCACCCGTGCAGTCAACCTGCGCGTCCGAGAAGACATCCGCGACCTGATCGACCGCGCCGCGCAAAGCCAGGGCAAATCCCGTTCGGAATTCATGATTGATGCCGCCCGTCGGGCCGCTGAAGATGCACTGCTCGACCAGACGCTGGTGCGCGTCGATGCGCAAACCTACGCGCACTTCCTCAGCGTGCTGGACCAACCGCCAAGTGGCGAAGGCTACGAACGTCTGATGAAAGCGGCAAAACCTTGGCAAGCCTGATGCTGGCAGCGCCCACGCTGTTGAGTGCGGAACACCGGCTGGACGAGTTTGCCTCGGGAACCGCAAGCCTGGACGATTGGCTGAAACGCCGCGCTCGCTCCAATCAGACCAGCGGCGCTTCCCGCACCTACGTGGTGGCCGAAGCCGGGCGGGTGGTGGGTTATTACTGCCTGGCTTCCGGCGCACTGGCGTTGAACGATGCTCCCGGTGGCCTCAAACGCAACATGCCGGACCCAATCCCTATGGCGATCCTCGGGCGGCTGGCTGTCGATCAAGCCTGGCAAGGTAACGGACTGGGAGCCGCTTTGCTGTGCGATGCCGTCGAACGCACCCAGGCCGCCGCCGCAATCCTTGGCATTCGTGGCTTGCTCGTGCATGCCTTGTCGGAAGAAGCCAAGGCGTTTTATGAGTACCACGGCTTTGTAGCCTCACCATCAAGGCCGATGACGTTGGTGATGTCGTTGAGTAAATAAACAATTTTTAATGCATATCACATTGATTTTAGTTATGAACCAAGTCCCTTAATTAAGGAAGAGTAATGCGTTCAGAATTGCCTTCTCCATCTTTGCCAGAATGGATCAACCAACTGTCAGTAAGCAAGATCATGGACGAGGCATTCCCTCTCAACGAGCTACTGCAAGATTGCCTGTATTACCCATCGTCGGCGTTTGACGGCACACCTATTCAACATTTTGCGGGCAATTTCCACAGTTTCATTTATGTTGACTATGGATTCAGCGAAGAGCAATTAAAGTCGGCGCTTGGTGAGGGTTTTCGTGGCTATGATTTGATTGCCTGCCGCTCTGTCACAGAGGCAGAACTGGTGCCCAGAGGATGGATGCCGCTTCCGCTGAACCAAAATGATGAGGACCCAGAGCGGATTTATCGCGGACGCAGAAACTGGATTAAGCGCCCTTTCTGTAACTGGGCGGTTTTCCAACGCAATGATCAGATTCCGGAAAATCACGGCCCGCATAGATTCAGCCTGCTGTATCTATGCGCGGACGGAGTTGCCGCGTTTCAGGCGCTTTTCATTGCTAACAAGGCCGTGCCCAAAGCGGTAGCAATCATCCAACCAGGCGATGGCTTCGGCGGTAATTGGACCCGTTTCGCTGACCCGACAGCAATTTTTGCCAGATCTGTCCTTGGTAACCCACATGGCCAGCCAGACTATCTACTCTTTGGAGGCATGGGCGACTATCCTTCCTCAGAAGGATGTTGCTGGCCAGATTATGAGAATTTCGTTTGTCGTATCATCAAGAATGGGGCTAATTATCCGGGTAGGGTCAACGTATGGGTGAGGTTGACTGCCGCAGAGAGAGTTAATAAGAATAACAGGAGCTAGTTATATAAGGTGTTAAATACTCGGCTCGGTCTGGGCACGCGTTAACTTAATATCACTGAGAACCGGGTTCATTTGATTTTAATTGTTGAATTATGGAGTGCAATATGGCGCGCCAAAACGCAGAAGATTATGCAGGTAATTATAGAATAAAAAACACACCATCAAGACTGGTAAGACACAACGAAATCACTTGGAAAAAAATTGAAGTCGTCGTTATGGCCAATGGTGGAAGGGCCAGTTTCGATGAATTGTGCTTTGCATCAAAGTATCATCAGCACGGATCAAAATCAGCCAACCATCCTTATCAATTTGTAACATACTGTATAAGAAGTGGCTGGTTGGAACGTGTCAAGTAATTACACTTTTTCAACCCTGGCCCCTGCAATTAAATTACCTATTGAGTAACACTATGTTTGTCCAAATTATTTTTGGCCATCAACAACGTACTGATTGGACCGTGATTACTCACGTCAGAATCAGATCAGATGCAAGTGGTGACACTGCGGCTGGCCAGAAAATTCTAGATCATATTCGTTTACATACTGATGCGAGTGGACTTGCCAAAATAGAAAATGTCTATAAAGGTTTTCCCTACGTTAGAAAACACAAAACAGAACTAGAAGCTATTCGAGCTGATCTTAGGTACATGGCTGGTGAGCGCGATTCAGGCAGCAATCCTGAAAACAAAGGTTTGCTTGAACTTGGTTATATAAATCCGGCGGAGCGCAATGTGAATCATACGCATGCATCACTGTATGAATATTTAGTGAAAAAAGGATTGGAAAGAGAGGATACGAAGCCTCGATATTGTTATCTATACCCACAGAAGCCGCATTGTGCACTCCTATACCATCCAGAGGAGATGCGAGTAACAGATCGAAGTCAACACGTTGGAATTCGCAAGCGAAGTTTAAAGGAAAATAGCCATCCTGATTTCCTTAATGAAATAAATGGGCTTGCAGAGCGCCATGGACAAGAAGAAAGCGGTGGAAGATTCGATTTATACAAGGTAACTGACTGGAATGGATTTGCGGATTTAATAAGGATTAAAAATGAGGGCAAACGAATCGAATTCGGAGGCCACGGAGATGAAAGCGATACTGAATGTGGAGAGCCAATGAACTTAATACTTTACGGCCCACCCGGCACCGGCAAAACCTACATAGTCAGCGAGAAAGCCGCCTCAATCTGCGACAAGGAACGCGGCGATTACGCTGAACTGGTCGAACGAGGCCGTATTGCCTTCGTCACCTTCCACCAGTCCTACAGCTACGAAGATTTCGTCGAAGGCATTCGCCCTGTCACTAAAGATGGCGTCGTAAATTATGAAATCCGCCAAGGCATCTTCCGCCAGATGTGCGACCGCGCCGAGAAAGACCCAAATAACAAGTACGTCCTCATCATCGACGAAATCAACCGCGCTAATATCTCCAAGGTTTTCGGTGAATTGATCACGCTGCTGGAACCCGACAAGCGATTGAGTTCTGAAAATAGGACGGAAGGCACAGAAATCAAGGTTGTCTTGCCTTACTCAGGTGGCGACCCCTTTGGTGTTCCGTCAAACCTCTACCTGATCGGCACCATGAACACCGCCGATCGATCCATTGCTCTGCTCGATACCGCCTTGCGCCGGCGTTTTGAGTTCGTGGAAATGATGCCGAAGCCGGAACTGCTCAGTGAGAAGGTGGTGAGGAATCAGGACGGTACTGATACGGGCATCGGCCTCGCCGCCATGCTCGCCGCGCTGAATCGTCGCGTCGAATTCCTCTACGACCGCGACCACACTATCGGCCATGCCTTCTTCTGGGATGTCGATAGCTTGGTGAAACTCGATGCCGTCTTCCGTTTCAAAGTCATCCCGCTCTTGCAGGAATATTTCTACGAAGACTGGGCAAAGATTGCTGTTGCCTTGAACGAACCGCAACAAGGTGAAGGATTTCTTGAAATCAGTTCGATTGATCCTCCTGTCTCAACCTGGCGGCAGGATGTGGGTTATGAAGCGAAATCCAGTTATCGGGTGAATCCGCAACCTTTCCCCTTTGAGGCTTATCGGCGTTTGGCAGGAAATGGTGGACTCACTGCCGTTGCCGAAGCACAGCAGGATGAGAATTGAGCTATGCCGACGATCAGCATGTTTTACGGCATCCTCATCCAGATGTTCTGGGATGAACACGCGCCGCCACACTTCCACACCACTTATGGCGAATTCAAAGCCCCCGTCGATATTTGAGGACTGCGCAAGAAGTCCGCATTGGAGCAAACGCCAACATGACTCTGCTCACCCTGCGCGAAAACGAGACCTTCGCCATTGGCGAGACCTTTTCCGGCGAGGGCAAGAAATCGGTCACCCATGCTCAGGTGGATGCGCTGGAACGGTTGTCGCAACGTTTGAAGGCTGCGAAAGGCGGCCTGTTCACGCATGCCAACCGCACCACCTTGAAGGCGCGGCAGTATGTTGGTGTGGTGCAGCTTGGTGCGGAGGCCATCGAGATCATTCCCAAGATCGACGGGCTGGATGAGAAAGCCACGCGCACCAACCTATTCCGCATGCTGGCGCGCACTCGCAGGCTGGAAATCCATGAGGCCGATATCGCCCGGCTAGCGGCGCAGAACCTGAACATTCTGGAGATTTACATCCGCCTGTTCTGCGACAAGTTGTTTGCCGAAGTGCATCGCGGCCTGATCAGCCGGTATGAGCGCCACACCGACAATCTGCCAGCTTTGCGCGGCAAGTTGCTCACCGGCTTGCAGGCCACGTTGAACGCCTTTCAGCCGGAACGCTTCCGCTGTGAGTTCGACGAATTCACCGTCGATACGCCGTTGAACCGGGTGTTGAAGACCTCGGTGCGTTTGCTGCGTCGCGTGACCCGGCATGGCGACAACGCGCGTCGATTGGCGGAACTGGATTTTGCGCTGGACGGTGTGGGCGATGTTCCCGCCGCCGCGCTGGAATGGCATCGCCTGCATTTCGACCGGGCCAATCGCCGTTATGCGTCTTTGGTGGCAATGGCGCGGCTGATCCTGCAAAACCGCACGCAGGATGTCACCGCCGGCGGTCTGGAGGGCTTCAGCCTGCTGTTCGACATGAACGAACTGTTCGAGGAATACATCGGCGAAATGTCGCGGGCTGTCTTTACGCCCTTGGATTGGCTGGTAGCCTTGCAGGGTCCGTCGCGTTATTTGCTGCAAGACCGGGAGAGCGGCGCGCAGGTCTTCCAGACCCAGCCCGACATCACCGGTTCACGCAATGGCAAGCCGGCCTGGATTATCGACACGAAATGGAAGCGTCTGGATGAACAGGAACGCAATCAGGGCATCGCCCAGACTGACGTTTACCAGATGCTGGGCTATGCCCATCGCTACGGCGTGCGTGATGTGTTTCTGCTGTATCCGCATCATGCAGAGACGTTCAGCACGGCGGGTCTGTTGCGGAGTTTCCGCGTCAATGCCGGCGCTGTGGGCGATAAAACGAGTGATAGCGATCAGTACATTCATGTCGCCAGCATCGATCTGACCGATCTGCGCACGGTGCCGGATGCATTGCGCGCCATTCTGGAGGCTGCGGGCATTCAGCCGCGTCCAACTCAATTCATCCACTCAGGAGCGTATTCGGCATGTTCGGTGCAATGATTGGCGACATCGTCGGCTCCCGTTGGGAGTTCCGGCGCATCAAGACCAAAGCGTTTCCGTTGTTTTCCGAATTGAATGCGATTACCGACGACAGCATTTTGACTGTGGCGGTGGCCGATGCGCTGTTGAATGATCTCGACCCCGCTGTGGCCATGCGTGATTGGGCGCGTCGCGTGAAGCCGGGGCGGGATGTCGGCGGCTACGGTATGCGATTCATCCGCTGGGTTGCCGCGCCGACCGTGCAACCAGCCTATGGCAGTTTCGGCAATGGCGGAGCGATGCGCGTCAGCCCGGCCGCGCTCCTGGCCGATTCGCTCGATGCCGCGCTGAAAATGGCGCGGGCAGTGACTGTGGTGACGCATGACCATCCGGAAGGGCTGAAAGGCGCGCTGGCGACCACGCATGCGATTTTCCTGTCCCGCCAACGCCGGACGCCCGACTTCATCCGCGCCGAGATCGCGGCCATTTATGGTTACGACCTGAGCCGGAGCGTCGACGAGATTCGTGCCGTCCATGAATACAACGAAACCGCTCAAGGCACGGTGCCGGAGGCGCTGACCTGTGCGCTGGAGTCCACTTCTTTCGAGGATGCCATTCGCAATGCGGTATCGCTGGGCGGCGATGCCGACACCTTGGCCGCGATTGCCGGTCCGGTTGCCGAGATGCTCTGGGGCATTCCCGATGAAATTGCCGCGCCGGCATGGAAGTGCATCCCGCATGACATGCGGGCGATCATCGAACTGCTATACCAGCGCAGTTCGATGGTCGAGATCGCTTGCAGCAAAACATAAGTGCCCCTGCCGCCCTATCACCTCGGCCCCGGCCTGGCTTTCAAGGCCATCGGCGGTCGACATTTCAGCATGATCAGCTTCACGCTTTCCCAGGTGTTGATCGACCTGGAACCGCTTTACTGGCTGCTCATGCATCAACCGCCTTGGCATCGTTTCTGGCACACCCTGCTTGGCGCCAGCCTGGTCGGAATCGCGACCCTCTTGCTGGTGCGACCGGCGCGCTGGCTGGTTGCCAGAACGATTGCCTGGATCGACCCGGATGAATGCATTGATGAACGGGTTTGCTGGCACGCGGCGGTCATGGGTGCCTTGCTTGGTGTGTACAGCCACATCGCGCTGGATTCGGTCATGCACGACGATGTGCATCCGCTCTTGCCGTTGAATAGCACGAGTCCGCTGTTTCAGATAATCACTGTGGACCGACTTGAAACCCTATGCCTGATTTGCGCCACGTTTGGCGGGCTATGGTTGGCCTGGCGTCTGAATCGTGATGCAAGGGCGTAATTCAAAAAGATTCTGCGCTTATGTGTGTTGTTCGCGGACCGTTCACAAACATTGCTCAACATAGCGCTGACCATTGAAGTAAAGGCAGACAACCTGCCACGTTCGTCAGATGACAGATCAACTAAGATACTTGCCGCTGGACAACCAAGGTTTCGAATGACTGCGACGAGCCGTCAATTACCAGCAGGCAATCATGGAAGCAGTCACTGGCGAACGGCCGAAATGAGGTGACCGTGACTGGCCGTTCCGGCCGAGTTGTGTGTATTGGCCATTCGGCAGATTTTCCAGCGAACCAGCCGTTCCAGTGGCGGCTATCCGGTGGTTACGATTTTCCGATCCTGGCTGACAGCCGCAGTTCGACTTGGTGAGTGGAGCATTTTGACGCTGGCCGGCAGTGCAAGCCATCTCGCTGAATGCATGCTTTACCCTGGATTCCTCTGTTGAAAACATAGGAATCCAGGTTTATCGGCTGCCGCCTGGCTGCCGGCGGCAGCCAGGCTCCGGACCGACCTACCTGGTCAACGCCAGAAACAACTCCGGCAGTTTCTCCGGCAGGCGCTGGATGTTGTCGATGACGGTGTATTGCCGGCCGAAGATGCCGCTGACATATTCGTCGGCTTTCGGGTCCAGGCTGATGCAGTAGGTGAAGATGCCGTTGCGGTCGAGTTCCTTCACCGCCTGGCGGGTGTCTTCGATCAGCAGTTGTTCGTCGTGGGTGTCGATGTCGGACGGCTGGCCGTCGGTGAGGATCAGCATCAGCTTCTTGTCGGCCTTGCGCGCTTCGAGGTAGTGCGCGGCGTGGCGCATGGCTGCGCCCATGCGGGTGGAATACCTGGCCTGCATGGCGGCCAGCCGGCCTTTGGCGTCGTCGCCCCAGCTTTCGCCATAGCCCTTGATGTGCAGGTAGCGCACGTCGTGACGGGTGTTGGAGTGAAAGCCGGCGATGGCGAACGGGTCGCCCAGTTGTTGCACCGACCAGGCCAGCAACGAGACGGCTTCCTGGCTGAGTTCAAGGATGGTCTGGTCGGAGCCGGCGGCTTTTTCGTTGAGCGATTCGGACAGGTCGAGCAGCAGCATGACGGCGATGTTGCGGCCGTCGGTGCGGTGGCTCATGTTGATGCGCGGGTCGGGGCTGGCGCCGCCCTTGAAGTCGATCAACGAGCGGATGGCAACGTCGAGGTCGAGTTCGCTGCCCTCTTCCTGGTAACGGATGCGGACCTTGTCCTGCGGTTTGAGCAGGTCGAGGATACGTTTCAGACGCTTGGCCAGGGCGCTGTGTTTCTCCAGCAGGCGGTCGATGTCGGCCGGGTTGCCTTTGGCGTGCAGCGCCTCGTAGACGCTGGCCCAGTCCGGTCGGTAGGTCTGGCTCTTGTAATCCCATTCCGGATAGTGGCGTGGCGGCAGACCTTTTATTTCTTCGTCAGGGGATCGTTTTTTCTCCTTTTCAAACATTTCCTCATCGTCGCTTTCTTCGATGAAGCGCCACATCTGACGGTTGTCGTCGCGGTAATCGACGACGGTATCGTCGAAGTGGACTTTGGCGAACTGATCGCTCTGCCGACGGGTCTTGGCGACGTAGCTCAGGGCCAGCGAAGCGATGTCACGGGTATTCGATTCGCCCGTCGCCATCAGGGCGTGGAAGCGTTCGGCAAAGGTCAACAGGTCGGCGTCGCGATAGCCGTGATCCGGATCGAGCAGGGCGCGCGACAGCATCGCCATGCGATGGCGCAGGCAGGAGGTGGTTTCCGGGTCGCAGGCGTGTTCGATGGGTTTCGGGTGCAGCGCCAGGAAGATGCGCTTGAGGCCGGGATATTCGCGGCAGAGCAGGAGGTCGATGCGACAGTCTTCGAAGAATTCGACCGCCATGCGCTGGAACGGACTCCAGTTGTCGGCGATCAGCGCTTCGTTCCAGCGCCGATGGCCGACCATGTGGGCGAGTGTGGCGCGATAGCGGTCAAGGCCGGTGATCGAACTCGCCTCTCCCCCGCTTGCAGCAGAGGGGAGCTTGAAGTCGTCGTAGACATCCGGAATGCGCATGCCCAACTGGTCGTAATACGGCACCGGCTTGCGCAGTTCGTCGAAGGCGGTGGAGTACGGCACCAGTTGTTGCGCGTCCTGCCAGAGGCCGCGCAGGTAGAGGTCGAGCTTGCGTTCGACATCCATGAACAGCGTTCCGTGGCGTTCGCGTTGCAGTACGGCGTGGCTGTCGGCGGACTGCACGGTGAAGTAATCCTTCTGCCGTTCCGGGTGGTGGTTGTAATTGCGGATGCCGTATTCGACCCAGTTCTTCAGGCCGGCCAGGCTGAGCTGGCTGAGCAGAAATGGCGCCTGGGCGAAGAAATCCGGCAGACCGGGGCTGGGAAACGTGGTGTGGTGGCCGTGGATGGAGCCGGTGGTGCGCTCCATGAAATCCAGGGTCAGGTCGAGATAGTTGCGCATCCGTTCGCGCGATTGCAGGCGCCGCGCCACCGGCGCCAGGGTTTGCAGGAAGGGGGCGATGGCTTTGCCGTTGGGCGATTTCTGCATGCGCTGGATCAGCGCCATGACTTCCGGCAGCGCGTCCTCGCCCACCTCTTTGGCGGCTGACGGCCATTCTTCCAGGAAGGCCAGCATCGGTTCGACGCCGCGGCCGAGCTTGCCGATCAGGCAAGCGGCTTCCAGATAGTGGTTGATGCCCTCGCGGGTGAGGATGGCAAGCGCTTCCGCCATGACATCCTCGAACACGTCCTCGACCGGCTTGAAGCGCGTATCGAGGATGGCCCAGTAGGCCTTCATCAGGGGGTGCTGGTATTCGGTTTCGGTCATCGATATTTCGTCTTAGTGCCGACAGGTTTACGCAAACGTCGCGTCGATCGCGTTATCCAGCGTTTCGCGGATGTCGGCGTCATCGGTGATCGGGCGCACCAGGGCCATGCGGCAGGCGTCGAGCGGATCAACGCCATCGTTGATCAGGGTTGCGGCATAGACCAGCAGTCGGGTGGAGATGCCTTCGTCGAGACCATGGCCTTTCAGGTTGCGCGCGGTCTGGCCGATCTTCACCAGATTGGCGGCGATGGTGGCGTCGAGTCCGGTTTCCCTGGCCAGGATGGTGGTTTCCAGCAGCGCGTCCGGATAGTCGAAGTCGAAGGCGGTGAAACGTTGCTTGGTCGACTGCTTCAAGTCCTTCATCAGCGACTGATAGCCGGGGTTGTAGGAAATCACCAACTGGAAATCCGGGTGGGCGTGGATCAGTTCGCCCTTCTTGTCCAGCGGCAGCGTGCGGCGATGGTCGGTGAGCGGATGGATCACCACGGTGGTGTCCTGTCGCGCTTCGACGATTTCGTCCAGGTAGCAGATGGCGCCGATACGCGCGGCAGTGGTCAGCGGACCATCCAGCCAGCGCGTGCCGTTGGCTTCCAGCAGGTAGCGGCCGACCAGATCGCTGGCGGTCATGTCTTCGTTGCAGGCGACGGTGATCAGCGGCTTGTTCAGCTTCCACGCCATGTATTCGACGAAGCGCGATTTGCCGCACCCGGTCGGGCCTTTGACCATCACCGGCAAACGGTTACGGTAGGCGGCTTCGTACAGTTCGACTTCCTTGCCCTGCGCCTGGTAATAGGGTTCGGTATGGACTTTGTATTGGTCTTTGTCGGTCATGTCTGGCTCCATCTGAGACGCGTAGGAGCGAGCTTGCTCGCGATGCTGACGACGCTATCGCGAGCAGCGGAGTCGTTGGCGCTTCAGCGCTTACGAATCCGGCGTACCCCCTGCGGGTACAAGCTCGCTCCTACGCACTCGCCGGTTAAGGAGAGTCGGGTTCAAAACAAAACGCCCCCAGCGAACCGGGGGCGTTTTCTCTACAAACTTACATACAGCGGACGCTCGATTTACTTGTGCACGCCCAGCTTTTCACGCCAGCCCGGATACAGCTTGTCGGCATCGCCGGGGAACGATTCGAAGGCGCGGGCGAACTCCTTGTGCTCTTTCGCGAATTCGATCGGGTCGGCGCCGGCTTTCCAGCACTCGTAGGATTGACGCAGGGAGATTGCGCCGGCTGCCGGGCTGTCGATGTGGCCGTAGGAGCCGCCGCCGGAGGTATTGATGACGTTGCCGTGACCCAGGTTCTCGAAGAAGCCGGGCAGACGCAGTGCGTTCATGCCGCCGGAGATGATCGGGGTGGTCGGCTTCATGCCATGCCATTCCTGATGATAGTACGGGCCGTCAGCCGAATCGCGTTCGATCATGTAGGCGATGTCGCGGTCGTCCGCAGCACCTTCCATCTTGCCGTAGCCCATGGTGCCGACGTGGATGCCGGAAGCGCCTTGCAGACGGCTCATCTTGGACAGCACGAAGGCGCTGTAGCCACGCAATGCGGAGGGCGAAGTCACGGCGCCGTGACCGGCGCGGTGGTAGTGCAGGTACTGGCCGGGATACTGACGACGCGCGGTGGTCACCATGCCGGGGCCGCCGACGTAGCCGTCGACCAGGAAGGCGACCTTGTTGGCGTCCGGTCCGAACGTTTCCAGGATGAAATCGGCGCGAGCGCACATCTCGAAATGGTCGTCGGCGGTGATGTTGGCGGAGAAAATCTTGGCCTGGCCGGTCTCGTCCATGGCGCGCTTCATTGAGTCATACACCAGCGGATAAACCTTCTTGGCCGGGCAGAACACCTGGTTGCCCTGGGGTTCGTCGTTCTTGATGAAGTCGCCACCCAGCCAGAACTGGTAAGCGGCGGCCGCGAACGGCTCGGGACGCAGGCCCAGCTTGGGCTTGATGATGGTGCCGGCGATGTAGCCGCCATTGACGCGCGGACGACCGAGGATGTCCCACAGATCGCTGATGTCCTTGGACGGGCCGTCGAACAGGCGCAGCATCGACCAGGGCACGTAGAAGTCGTGCATCTTCAGGCACTTGACGTCGCCCTGGCCCTGGTTGTTGCCGATGGCCAGGGTCAGGAAAGAAACGATCATGGCGCGACCATCGATCATGTTGCGGTCGAACAGGTCGATCGGGTAGGCGACCTTCATCACGCCCTTGGCTTCGTCGATGAAGTACACCAGCGCGTCAACACCCTTGGTGAAGTCGTCGGTGGTGCAGACTTCGACGTTGGTGCCGGTGGAGGATTCGGCGGCAATATGCGCTGCGGTTTCCAGGTAGCCATAACCGGTGGCCGGTTGCATGTGATAGGCGACGAGAATGTGCTTGTCGCCCTTGATCAGGTCTTCTTCTTTCAGGCTGAGGTCGGCATAACGTGCTGATTGATCCATGACTTGCTCCTTTAAAGATGCGTTTGTACTGAATTGAGCTATTTCGGGAATAACCCTTAAGCGGAATGCGGCGCACTATAGCGACTCCGACTCATAAGAAAAAATCATGATTCGTGATGATTGTCATAAGCTAATACTTATAATTTATGCATGCTGCATCTGACCCTCCGCCAACTCCAGGTTTTCGAATCCACCGCCCGCCATCTGTCGTTGTCGCGCGCGGCCGATGAACTGCATCTGTCGCAGCCCGGGGTGTCGATGCAGTTGAAAAAACTGGCGGAAGCGGTCGGCCACCCGCTGCTTGAGCAGAACAGCAAACGCGTCAAGCTGACCGAGCAAGGCCAGGAACTGGTGACCACGGCACGCGAGATTCTCGGCGCGGTGAAACGCTACGAGCTGTCGCTGGTGGCGCGCCGTGGGCTGACCCAGGGCACGCTGCGGCTGGTGGTGATTTCCACCGCCAGCTATTTCATTCCGCGCTTGCTCGGGGCTTTTGCGCAAATACATCCCGGGGTCAAGATTTCGTTGCGGGTAACCAACCGCGAACAGGTGCTTGAATCGCTCACCGCCGGACTGGATGACCTGTATGTCCTCGGCCAGCCGCCGGAAGGTCTGGCAGTGACCGCCATTCCGTTCATGGAAAATCCGCTGGTGGTGCTGGCCGCGCCGGATCATCCGCTGGCCAGGACGCGGCGCATTCCGCTGTCGCGCCTGGCGGATGAACCCTGGTTGTTGCGCGAACCCGGTTCCGGCACACGCAAGGCGGCGGAGCGGCTGTTCGCCGATAACGGGCTGACCCTGAAACCGCGCATGGAACTGGGCAACAACGAAGCCATCAAGCAAGCGGTGTTGACCGGACTCGGCATCTCGGTACTCTCCCGCCATACTCTGGCCCTGCACGAGCCGACGCAATTCGCGGTCCTCGATGTGCAGGGATTTCCTATCATTCGGCAGTGGTATGCGGTTTATCCCGCCGGGCGACTGCGCTCGGTGGTTGCCCGCACCTTTCTCGATTTCCTGCTTTCACACGGAACCCGTCATGACGTCGCAAAAACCCAGACTCCATAAACCTCGAAACACGCTGCGTCCGGGCGCCAAACCCGGCGCGACAGCGGCCCGACCGGAAGGCGCCGGTGGTCTCGACATCGCCCCTGCGATCGAGGCGCTGGAATTGTTGCTGGATCTGGCGCATCCGGCCGATGCGCAACTGTCCGCCTTCTTCCGCAACTATCCCAACTTCGGCGCGCGCGAGCGTTCGTTCATCGCCGAGGCGGTGTATGGCGTGCTGCGGCGTCTGCGCAGCCTGCAAGCGCTGGCGCAACCGGCGACGCCGCGCCGCTTGTTGCTGGCCTGGCTGGCGCGCCATGGCGGCCGCAACATGCGCGAATTCGAGGCGCTGGAGAGTCAGGCGCTGCTGGACAAGCATGATCTTGAATGGCTGCGCGGGCTGAAGGGCACCAAGCTGGAAGACCAGAGCGAAGCGGTGCGCCTGGATCTGCCCGACTGGTTGCATGAACGCTTGTCGGCGCAATACAGCGATCATCTGGCGACGCTGATGGACAGCCTGAATACCTCCGCGCCGCTGGATTTGCGGGTGAATCCGCTGAAGGCATCGCGCGACGAAGTGCTGGTGCAATTCAATCGCGAAAACATCGCCGCCGCCGCCACGCCGCTGTCGCCGCTGGGCCTGCGTTTGCAAGGCAAGCCGGCATTGCAGAAGCATCCGTTGTTTCTCGATGGCAGCGTCGAAGTGCAGGACGAAGGCAGCCAGTTGCTCGGGCTGATGCTGGCGCCGAAGCGCGGCGAAATGGTCTGCGATTTCTGCGCCGGCGCCGGCGGCAAGACCTTGCTGCTCGGCGCGCTGATGCGCAACAGCGGTCGTCTGTATGCCTTCGATACTTCGGAGAAACGCCTCGGCAAGATGAAACCGCGTCTGGTGCGCTCCGGCCTGCAGAACGTCCAGGCGCTGCTGATCGCGCACGAACGCGATGCCAAGGTGAAGCGCCTGGCCGGCAAGTTCGATCGTGTGCTGGTCGATGCGCCCTGTTCCGGCCTCGGCACCTTGCGCCGCAATCCCGACCTGAAATGGCGGCAGACGCCGGAATCGGTGGCCGAGTTGACGCTGATCCAGGCCAACATTCTGGAAGCGGCGGCGCGCCTGGTGAAGACCGGCGGGCGCCTGGTCTATGCCACGTGCAGCCTGCTGACGGCGGAAAACGAGGACATCGTCGCGGCGTTTCTGGCGGCGCATCCCGAGTTCCATCTGTTGCCGGCCGGCGCGGTGCTGGCCGCGCAGCACGTCGACCTGGCGATGGGCGACTATCTGCGTCTGGATACCGCCCGGCACGGCACCGATGGATTCTTCGCGGCGATCATGGAAAGGTCGGCGTGATTCGCTCGGTCGCGGCAACCACCTGGATGTTCGCGGCACTGCTTGCCGCAACGCCGAGTCATGCGTCGGATGCCTTGCTGTTGCAGGCGCGCGGCACGCTGCAGGTTGCCTTCACACCCGGCGACGATGCCGCCGGCCTGATCATCGACAACTTGCGCAATGCCCGGCGGGAGGTGCTGGTGCAAACCTACAGCTTCACCCACAAGGGCATCGCGCAAGCGCTGGTCGATGCCAAGCGACGCGGTGTCGACGTGCGGGTGATCGCCGATCCGAAGCAGATGCAGACCATCGCCACCAGCCGGGTCGCCTGGCTGGCCGAGCAGGACGTGCCGGTGTGGATCGACGCCGAGCATGCGGCAGCACACGACAAGGTGATGATCATCGACAACGGCACGCCTGATGCGACGGTCATCACCGGCTCGTTCAATTTCACCCACGCGGCGCAGCATCGCAATTCGGAGAACCTGCTGATCCTGCGCGGCAATCCGAATCTGGCCGAGGCATATGCCGCCAACTGGCGCAGACATAGAATTCATTCGACGCCCTTACGCCCCTAATGGTGGCGTCAAAGAACGTGAAAATCTCAAATTAACCGTCACCCCGACGCAGGCCAATGCGGCCGCCAATCACCATGACCAAAACCGAGCAATTCGACAATCTGATCGCGCCGCTGTTGAGTTCCCTGGGCAACAGGGAGATGCTGACCGAACTGGCCGTCCTCGCCGGCATCGCGGTAGCCGCCTGGTTCGTGCTGCGCTGGCTGCGCCGACGTCTGGAAAACCATCACGGCTGGCGCGCCAGTCTGACTGCGGGCGACTGGAGCCGCTTGCTGCTGCCGGCAATATTGCTGCTCATGGTGTTGATCGGGCGGGCGCTGATCGCCAACTGGCAGAGCGTGCATTTGTTGAATCTGGCGGTGCCGCTGCTGCTGGCGTTCCTGGCCATCCAGTGCTGCTTCTACGTGCTGCGCAAGGTGCTCAAACCGACCACGACGCTGCACACCGTCGAACGTCTGGTGGCATGGTTGATCTGGGGAGCGTTCGCGCTGCATCTGACCGGCTATCTGGACGATGTGATCCAGACCCTGGACAGCATCGGCATTAACATCGGCAAACAGTATCTGTCCCTCTATACCGCATTCACCGGTCTGCTGTCGCTGGCCGCCACGCTGCTGCTGGCGCTGTGGCTGGCGCATACCCTGGAACACCGGTTGATCGGGGTCATGCCGATCAACGGCAACATGCAACTGGCGCTGACCAAACTGGCACGCTCGGTGCTTGTGGTGCTGGCGGTGCTGATCGCCTTGCCGCTGGTCGGCATCGACATCACCGTGCTGTCGGTGTTCGGCGGCGCGCTCGGCGTCGGCCTCGGGCTGGGCTTGCAGAAGATCGCCGCCAACTATGTTTCCGGCTTCACGCTGTTGCTCGACAAGTCGGTACGCATCGGCGACATGATCGAAGTCAATCAGCACATCGGCGTGATCAAGGAAATCGCCACCCGTTATACCGTGCTCCGCAGCCTCAACGGCAGCGAGAGCATCATCCCCAACGAAACCATGATCACCTCGCCGGTGATCAACCGCAGTCTGACCGATCGCGACAATCTGGTACTGCTGCCGATACAGGTTGCCTACAGCAGCGATCTGCCCAAGGTTCGCGATCTGCTGCTGGGCATCGCAACCGCGCATCCGCGCGTGCTCCCGACGCACGAACCGAAGGTGCGGCTGAAGCAATTCGGCGAGAACGGCATCGACCTGGAACTGGCACTCTGGATCAGCGATCCGGAATCCGGAGAAGGTGTTCTGCGCTCCGATCTGAACTGGCAGATATGGGAAACCTTCCAGCGCGAAGGCGTGGAAATCCCCTTTCCGCAACGCGTCTTGCATCAAGCCGGGCAACAAGCAAGCGAGCGGCGGTAGAATTAGCTCTTATCGTTTTTTCCGGGTGAGACATGCTGGCATATCTGAATGGCTTGATTGAGCTGCCCTGGTGGGGCTATGTCGTTGTCGTGTTGACCCTGACCCACATCACCATCGCCAGCGTCACCATTTTTCTGCACCGTGCACAAGCGCATCGGGCGTTGGACCTGCATCCCATGGTCAGCCATTTCTTCCGGTTCTGGTTATGGTTCACCACCGCCACCGTCACCAAGGCCTGGGTTGCCATACACCGCAAGCACCACGCCAAGTGCGAGACTCCCGAAGATCCGCACAGCCCGCAGATGGTCGGCATCAAAAAAGTCCTCTGGCAAGGCGCCGAGCTGTACCGCGCGGAAGCCGCCAACCAGGCGACACTCGATCGCTATGGTCACGGCACCCCGGACGACTGGCTGGAACGCCACATCTATACCCCGCACACCTACGCCGGCATCGGCATCCTGCTGGTCCTGCAACTGATTCTGTTCGGTCCGATCGGCCTGACCATCTGGGCGGTACAGATGCTGTGGATACCGTTCTTTGCCGCCGGCGTCATCAACGGCATCGGCCACTACTGGGGTTACCGCAACTTCGCCTGCGAGGATGCCAGTACCAATATCGTCCCCTGGGGCATATTGATCGGCGGCGAAGAACTGCATAACAACCATCACGCCTATGGCAGTTCGGCCAAGCTGTCGAATCGCTGGTATGAATTCGACATCGGCTGGGCCTATATCCGCGTCCTGGAATTGTTCGGTCTGGCCAGCGTCAAGAAAGTCGCTCCGAAAGTGCGCTGGGGCGAAATCAAGCATTTCTGCGATACCGATCTGCTGCAAGCGATCATCACCCACCGCTATGACGTGATGACCCGCTACTCGCGCATCATGAAGAAGGTTTCCGCCCAGGAACTGGAAAAACTGCGCGGCGCGCTATCCGATTCGATGCCCGATATGCGTGAAATCCGGCGCTGGATGAATATTGATCAAACAGAACTGCAGGCGTCCGAACAGGCCAGACTGCAGAGCCTGCTGTCACGCAGTGAACAACTCCGCACCCTGTACCAGATGCGACAGGATCTGACTGCGGTCTGGAGCCGTTCCACCGCCTCTCGCGAGCAACTCGTCAAACAGTTGCAGGACTGGTGCCAGAAGGCCGAATCGAGCGGCATTGCGGCACTTTCGCAGTTCTCGATGAAGCTGCGCTGCTATGCCTGAATTGATGCGTCACGAAACAGACCATAAAGACATATTCGCCGCATTTAAAAAGGTGATGGCTCGCCGCTAAAGTAATAACCCCTTGGGCCGATATGCCATCTGCCTGTGCACCTCTACCCAAGGGAATTACCATGTTCTACAAGCTCAAGATCGCGCAACGGCTATGGCTGATGGCGATGATCAGTTTCCTGCTGTTCATGATCGCGGTTTTCATTGGCTGGCAAGGCATGAAAACCTCAAGTGCAAGCTTCAATCAATTGGCCACGGCCAGTCAGGTGCATTTGCTCAACCTGTCCCGCATCGCGGCAAATGTTCGCGACAACTACGCCGAAGTGCTGCTGGCCTTCCAGCATGCGCCGGAAAGCTTCACCGCCACGATCCACAGCCATCCGACATCAATGCATCTGGAGTCGATTGCCGGCCGTCGCGCCGGTTTTGAAGCAGCCTGGAAAAAAATAAAGAATGTCGATCTGGAAGCAGATGAAATCGTCCTGACCGACGACATCGCCGCCAAACGTGCGGCCTGGGGCGCCAAGGTGCAAGCCGCCGTCGACGCGATCAAGGCCGGTGATTTCTCCACGGAAACGCAGGCCGCGTTCCTGCAGGCCGGACGCCAGGAAGCAAAGGCATTGCTGGCGGCAGTAGACAAGATGATCGACTTCCAGGTGAATAAAGCCGCTTTGGCGGTCGCAGCCGAACAGGCGTTGTTCAAGAAGAACATGACGATCTTCGCGGGATTGGTGATCGTCGGCATCATCGGTGTACTTGGCACCGCCCTGATTACCATTCGTCACATCAACAGCGGACTGAACAAGGCCAGTGCAGCGGCCGATGCCATTGCCAATGGCGACCTGGCCCGGGCCGTTCCCGACGCCGGAGAGGACGAAATCGGCCAGTTGCTGCAACGACTGGGGTTGATGCGCGACAACCTGAATCAACTGATCCGCTCCATCCGCGGCAATGTCGACTCGCTGAATATTTCCGCGCGGGAACTTTCCAGCGCGGCCGACGGCAGCGCCAGCAACACCGAAATGCAGGCGGAAGCCGCTTCCGGCATGGCCGCCTCGGTCGAACAACTGTCGGTTTCGATCGATCAGGTCGAGGAACACGCGCGCGAAGCACGCGCCGTGACATTGTCGTCCAGCGCGCAATCCGGCGAGGGGGGCCGCATCATTCACGAAGCGGCGGAAGAAATGCGCCGTATCGCCACCGCCGTCAACAGCACATCCGACACGATCCGGGAACTGGAAAGCTACTCCGATCAGATTTCCAGCATTGTGCAGGTCATCAAGGATATCGCCGACCAGACCAACCTGCTGGCTTTGAATGCCGCCATCGAAGCCGCACGTGCCGGCGAGCAGGGCCGCGGCTTCGCCGTGGTGGCCGATGAAGTACGCAAGCTGGCTGAGCGCACCGGCAATTCCACCCAGGAAATCAGCAGCATGATCGGCAAGATCCAGCAGGGCACACAGCGCGCCGTGCAGGAAATGGAAACCAGCGTGAAGCGCGTCAATGACGGGGTCGAACTGGCCAACCAGGCCGGCGATTCGGTCACCGACATCCGTGGCGGCAGCGAGCAGGTCACCCGCGCCGTGGACGACATCAGTCTGGCGCTGAAGGAACAATCCGTCGCCGCCCGCGATATCGCCCAGAAGGTCGAGCGTATCGCGCAAAGCGCCGAGGAAAACAGCGCTTCGGTTGCCCAGACCGCAGACTCTGCCGGACGGCTGAAGGAGCTGGCAACCGAGCTGAGCCAACTGGCTGCGCGCTTCCGGACCGCCTGAGTCAACCATCTGCAGGGTCGCCGCGCCCTGCTCCCGCAAACCCCGTCGCGGCAGGAGCAGTCGATTGCACGTCGCTACTCGACAGCCAGCGGCTAGAATGAAAGCCTCATCATGAGGCTTTCGACATGCGTGTTTCCCCGCTTCTTCTTGTCGGTTTTTTGCTTGCATTGCCTGCAGCTATGCACCCTGTACGGGCCAGCGACACGCCTGTACAAAGACTACCGCTGCCCGATATTCCACCGCCGCCGGGCATGGTGGACCCCGACCTGGAACCGCAGGTCACCATCGTGCAACGCGGCGATGAACGGGTCGAGGAGTATCGCGTCAAGGGGCGGCTATACATGCTCAAGGTCACGCCGCCGCATGGCCGGCCGTACTATCTGATTGACCAGCGGGGTGATGGCCAGATGCGCAAGTACGACGATCTTTCACCGAACTTCCAGGTGCCACTGTGGGTCATTCACGCGTTTTAAACAGTCAGGCGTAAATTCGAGGCTGTTAGTCGCTTTCACACCCGATCGAACGGGTCAATTTTTTATCGTGTCTATGAACAATCTGAGCATTTCCCGCACCCCCGCTGCCGCCGGCATGGCCTGGATCAAGCAAGGCTGGCATTTGTTCAAGCAAGCGCCGATTCCCTGGACCGGCATGACGGCGCTGGTATTTCTGGTGCTGATGGCGGTCGGCATGGTGCCTCTGGCGGGCCTGGTGGTGGTACATATGCTGTCGCCGTTCATCGTCGCCGGCTACATGGCGGCCAGCCGCGGCGGATCGCGCGGGGAAACGGTTTCCTTCATCTACCTTGCCGCCGGTTGGCGGGAAAACCCCAGCCGCAACACGCTGTTGCTGGTCGGCGCGCTTTACATGCTGGGGACCCTGCTGATCTTTCAACTGGTGAAGTATTTCACCGATGGTGATATGCAGGCTTTGCTGCAACAAACCCAGAATCCCGCGGAGCTGACGCCGGAACAGGCGGAACAGATACTCGCCACCATGTTGCCGGCGATGGCATTGGGCACGCTGCTGTTCGCGCCATTGCTGATGGCCACCTGGTTCGCCCCGGCGCTGGTGCTGTTCGAAACCTTCCCGGCGGGCAAATCGCTCTGGTGGAGCCTGTGGGCATGCTGGATGAACTGGCGTTCGATCCTGCTCTACAGCCTGATCCTCGGCATGATCGGCATGGTTGCGCTGATTCTGCCGTTCGGCCTGGGTCTGCTGATTTTCGTGCCCTGGACGTTGACTTCGACCTACGCTGCCTATGAAGACATTTTTCTGCGCGTCGAGCCCGCCGATCCTCCGATAGATGTCGCATGAAATTCCTCGCTGATTTCAGCTTCAGCAGCTTTCTGCTTGCCGCCTTGCTGTTGGTTCCGGCGACGCATGCAGCCGCCGAGCCGGTCAAGTTCGGCGACGCGCTGTACGCCAAGTTCCAGCATCCGCGCTGCCTGCAATGTCACCAGTTCAACAGCCAGGTTCACAACGGCCGCGGATACAATTCGCACCGCTCCCGCTATCTCTGCGACAACTGCCATACCCAGCGGCTGACCGGCCTGCCGCGCGGCGAATGGATGGCGCCGAACGTCAGAATGGACTGGACGGGTCTGAGCCCGCGCGAAACCTGCCTGATCGCCAAGCGCAACATGGGTAGCGGCGATCTCGACCGCAAGCTGCTTGACCACCTGCTGCATGACGAACGCGTGCACTGGGCGCTGGATAACGGCATGACGCCGCTGGGCAAGTTTCCTGCGGTGCCGGGCGGTTCGGCGGAGTGGGCTCGCGATGTACGGGCCTGGGCGGAAGGCGGCATGCTGTGCGAGTAGTTCGATGATCTGACAACACCATAAAACAGGGAGAAACAACATGGCCATCACCGATTGGCCGGCGAGCGAGAGGCCGCGCGAGAAGTTGCTGGAACGCGGCGCGGCGGCGCTGTCGGATGCCGAATTGCTGGCGATCTTTCTGCGCGTCGGCGTACCGGGAAAAAGCGCGGTCGATCTGGCGCGCGATCTGCTGGATCGGTTCAACGGACTGAATCACCTGTTCGCCTCCGACATTGCGGCATTCAGCGCCACCCCCGGCATGGGGCCGGCCAAGTACGCTCAGTTGCAGGCAGTGCTGGAAATGGCCAAACGCGCGCTCAATGAGGACATGCGTCAGGGCGATGCGATGAATTCACCGCAGACCGTGCGCGATTACCTGCAACTGAAAATGCGCGGCCTCGGCCATGAAGTGTTCATGGTGCTGTTTCTCGACAGCCAGAATCGGGTGCTGGCCGCTCCCGAACTGTTTCGCGGCACGCTGACACAGACTTCGGTCTATCCGCGTGAAGTGGTCAAACAGGCGCTGGCCTGGAACGCCGCCGGCGTCATCCTCGCCCACAACCATCCTTCCGGCGTCGCCGAGCCGAGTCAGGCCGACCGCTGGCTCACCGACCAGTTGAAAGCCGCGCTGGGGCTGGTGGATGTGAAAGTGCTCGATCACATCATCGTCGCCGGCAAAGAGGGATTATCGTTTGCCGAACGCGGTTGGCTTTGACTGCGGCAATGCCGTTGTGCTATAAACGTCGGCTTTCCGATTCAGCCATTTTAAGAGGTAATCGCTCATGGCACGTGTATGTCAGGTCACCGGCAAGAAGCCGATGGTGGGGAACAATGTGTCCCACGCCAACAACAGAACCAAGCGTCGTTTTCTGCCCAACCTCCAATACCGCCGCTTCTGGGTGGAAAGCGAGAACCGTTGGGTGCGTCTGCGTCTTTCCAATGCCGGTCTGCGTCTGATCGACAAGAATGGCATCGATTCCGTCCTGGCCGATCTGCGCGCCAGCGGCGAACTGTAAAAGGAGCGCATCATGGCTAAAGGCGGACGCGACAAAATCAAGCTGGAGTCCACTGCGGGCACCGGCCACTTCTACACCACCACCAAGAACAAGAAGACCATGCCCGGCAAGATGGAGATCAGCAAGTTCGATCCTGTCGCGCGCAAGCATGTAGCTTACAAGGAAACCAAGCTGAAGTGATTCGGCTCTGGCTCCGCATGAAAAACCCCGCCGAGGCGGGGTTTTTTATTGCCTGCTCTACAGCGTCACCCCGGCGCAGGCCGGGGTCCAGATCGTTGATCCGCCTGACGCCTCACCCGACCTTCGGCAAGCGTTCCAGCGCGGCCTGGATTTCGTGTTCGGGATACTCGAAATCGACCAGTTCACCGGCGAAATACTTGTCGTAGCTGGCCATGTCGAAATGACCGTGGCCGGACAGGTTGATCAGCAGCGTCTTCGACTCGCCGCTGGCCTTGCAGCGCAGGGCTTCGTCGATGGCGGCGCGGATGCCGTGGCAGGACTCGGGCGCCGGAATGATGCCTTCGGCGCGGGCGAACAGCACGCCGGCCTCGAAAGTGGCCACCTGCGGCACCGCCACCGCTTCGATCAGCTTCTCGTGGTAAAGCTGCGAAATCAGCGGCGACACGCCGTGGTAGCGCAGACCGCCGGCGTGAATGCCCGGCGGCATGAAATCATGCCCCAGCGTGTACATCTTCATCAGCGGCGTGAAACCGGAAGCATCGCCGAAATCGTAGGCATAGACGCCCTTGGTCAGGCTCGGGCAGGAGGTCGGTTCCACTGCCACACAACGCAGATTTTCGGCACGCTTGTCGCCCGCTGCCTTGTCGGCCAGGAACGGGAAGGCAACGCCGGCGAAATTGCAGCCGCCGCCGCAGGGCGCAAAGATCATGTCCGGGTAGTCGCCGACCTTCTCGAACTGCTTCTTGGCTTCCTGACCAATGATGGTCTGGTGCAGCAGCACATGGTTCAGCACCGAACCCAGCGCGTAGTTGGTATCGGCGCGCGAAGCGGCTTCTTCCACCGCTTCCGAAATGGCGATGCCCAGACTGCCCTGATTGTCCGGATCGTTGGCCAGAATGCCGCGCCCGGTTTCGGTCAGGTTGGTCGGGCTGGCGAACACTTCGGCGCCCCAGGTCTGCATCATCGAACGCCGGAACGGCTTCTGCTGGTACGACACCTTGACCATGTAGACGCGGATCTCCATGTCGAACATCTGCCCGGCCAGCGACAGGCTGCATCCCCACTGGCCGGCGCCGGTCTCGGTGGTGAGGCGGTTGATGCCGGCCATCTTGTTGTAATAGGCCTGCGGAATCGCCGAATTGGGCTTGTGCGAGCCGGCCGGCGAAACGCCTTCGTACTTGTAATAAATCTTGCATGGCGTGCCCAGCGCCTGTTCCAGACGGTGTGCGCGAAACAACGGCGACGGCCGCCACAGACGATAGATCTCACGCACCGGTTCGGGAATGGCGATCCAGCGCTCGCTCGACATTTCCTGTTCCAGGATGTTCATCGGAAAGATGGCGGCCATCTTTTCCGGCCCCACCGGCAGGCCATCCGGCCCCAGCGGTGGCAAGGGTTTGTTGGGCATATCCGCCACCACGTTGTACCAATGCGTGGGGATGTCGGATTCGTCGAGCAGAATCTTGGTTTGCGACATTACGATCTCCGGGATCAAACGAATAAAAAAGGGCTCACGCAGCGCACGAGCCGACTCCACGCCAGCAGCCTCCCCCGGCCAGCCTCGCGCGGGGCAACTATACTCGCGCACATCGTCTACTGAAATTGACTCCGCACAACCATGTTAACAATTGATCTGACCGAACACACGCTCGACTCCCGCGACGAATACCAGGGTCGGCTGCTGCACGTCAAAAAGGACCGCGTGCGCCTGCCCAACGGCAACGAATCGACTCGCGAATACATCGTTCATCCCGGCGCGGCGGTGATCCTGCCGATCTTCGACAACGGCGACATCCTGCTCGAACGCCAGCACCGCTACCCGCTGCACCGCGACTTCCTCGAACTGCCCGCCGGCAAGTTCGACCCGAACGAGAACGAACTGACCTGCGCGCAACGCGAACTGCAGGAAGAAACCGGCTATCTGGCGCGCGAATGGCGCGAACTGCCGACCTTCTACCCGTGCATCGGCTATTCCAACGAACGCCTGGTCTATTTCCTCGCCCGGGGCCTGGAGTTCAGCGGTGAAAACATGGATGAGGACGAATTCCTGGAAATCCTGCGCGTGCCGTTCGCCGAAGCGATGGCGATGGTCGGCGACGGGCGCATCAACGAGGCGAAGACGGTGATGGGGTTGTTGTGGTTTGAGCGGTTCGGGGGCGAAAAGTAAGCTTACTGCGCTGACGGCACCTCTTATGCACTCGGGAACCAGTAGGAAACCCTGTATCCACTCGGAAAAAATGGATCATGTTCCTCGGGCACGAGATTGTGCCAATCACTGAACTGGGTTGCTGAAGCCCATGCCGTATATGCGGCAAGCGCCGCATCACGTTGATGTTCGCTTGGCGCGTTTGGAAGATAAGTAGCAGCGCCTTGGGGTGTGCTTCGGTAACGATTACATCAGGCCATGTTTCAACTGCTTGACGGGCTGCGAGGACGCCTTGTACCAAGCAAGCGCCTCTCAACGAATTTACATGACTGACTGTGCCCGATTTTCCGCCGACTCCGCATATTCTTTTGCAAATATCGGCGTCCGCCTTGCGGTCACCCTCTCGAACCCAGTAGAGGGGGGCGTCGATTCCCATTGCGACAGGTGCGAATCTTGCGATCTTGCCAGCACTATCAAGTGCTGAAGGTGCACTGGATGTAAGTCCGGTGTTGAGGGCGATGGGATTTCCAGATTCGCCGATCTGCAAACAAGCCCACCCGAAGCTATTCAGGCCGCCAGGATCAAGTCCAATTACGATCATGATGAGTGGTCAGGCATGCACGAACGTATGCACACCCGCCAGCCTTTCCCCTATTTCAGTCTCCGCCATTTTCAGATCGTAACTAGCTTGAAGATTGAGCCAGTACTGCGGCGACTGATCGAAGGCGCGCCCAAACAACAATGCGAGTTCCGCTGTGACCGGGCGCGTTCCATTGACGACATGGGAAATCCGCATCGGCGAGATGCTGACGGCGCGGGCGAACTCGGCTTGGGAAATGCCCATTTCAGTCAGGATTTCGCCCAAAAACTCGCCGGGATGAATGGCTGGAAGGTTGTTTTTCAACATCGTGGTCTCCTTAGTGGTAATCGACGATTTCCACGTCGTGAGCATCGCCGTTCTCGAAGCGAAAGCAGACTCGCCACTGGTCGTTGATGCGGATGCTCCATTGCCCAACGCGGCCGTGTGCCAAAGCTTCCAGGCGGTTCGACGGCGGCAGGCGCAAGTCCTCGATACGGGTTGCGCTATCCAACTGGGTCAAGCGCATCACAGCGCGTTTGAGGATGTCCGGTGGTAACCGCCTCGACTTGCCGGTGGCAAAAAAACTTTCTGTTTCGGAATTGGCAAAGGTACGAATCATGCAAACGACAATAAACAAATTGTTTATGCCGGTCAAGTGGCGGGAACTCGCCGGTCTTTTTCAGCCGTCTCGCCGTTCTGCTTGCGCCTGATAAACTGGCCCTCGCTCTGCAATTCCGTATTCCATCATGTCCCTCGCCACCCTCGAACAACTTGCCAATGCCGTGCGCGAATTCGGCCGCGAACGCAACTGGCACCTGTATCACACGCCGAAGAACCTCGCCGCCGCATTGATCGTCGAAGCCGCCGAACTGCTGGAACCGTTCCAGTGGCTGACACCGGAACAGAGTCTCAACCTGCCGCCGGATAAACAGGAAGCGGTGCGCCAGGAAATGGCCGACGTGCTGATCTATCTGGTCAGTCTGGCGAATTGCCTGGAGATCGATCTGCTCAAGGCCGCCGAGGATAAACTGGCGATCAACGCCGCCAAGTACCCGGTCGACAAGGCCAAGGGTTCCTGCGCGAAATCCCATGAACTTTGAGCCCGCCATGAGCCATTTCAAACACCATCTGTTTTTCTGTCTCAACCAGCGCGAGGACGGCGCCGCCTGCTGCACCGACCATGATGCCGAGGCGATGTTCGAACACGCCAAGAAGAAGGCGAAGAAACTCGGCCTGCACGGCAAGGAAGGCAACTGCCGCGTCAACCGCGCCGGCTGTTTCGACCGCTGCAACGAAGGTCCGGTCTGCGTCGTCTATCCCGACGCGGTCTGGTACACCTATGTCGATCAGGATGACATCGACGAGATCGTCGAATCGCATCTGCGCGACGGAAAAGTAGTCGAACGGTTGAAAATCTGAATCGGTGTCGAAACAGCACAAACTGCGCATCAAGGGTCCGGTCGGGGCGATCGAGACGCTGATCGAAGAACCGGTCGGCGAGTTTGCCAACGCACCGCTGGGTCTGGCCTTGATCGCGCATCCGCATCCGCTGAAAGGCGGCAGCCTGGACAACAAGGTGGCCTGGACGCTGGCGCGTGCGGCGGTCGCCTGTGGGCTGGTGGCAGTGCGGCCCAACTTTCGCGGCGTCGGCGACAGCGCCGGCGAGTTCGACCACGGCATCGGCGAAACTGCAGATCTGCTGGCACTGGCCGACGCCATCACCCGCCATTACGGCCAATTACCCTGGACGCTGATGGGCTTTTCCTTCGGAGCCTATGTGCAACATCGGGTCGCGCGGGAACTGCCTGCGCAACGCTTGATCATGGTCGGGCCGGCGGTGTCGATGTACGCCTTCGAAGCCACGCACATCCCGACCACCATCCTGCATGGAACCGAAGACGAGGTGATTCCTTTCCAGGCCGCCCGCGACTACGCCGACACGCATGCCATTCCGTTGATCGCCATCGACGGCGCCGGGCATTTCTTTCACGGCAAACTGCGCGCGTTGCAGAGCCAGGTTGAAGCCCTTTGCCAGCCATGACCTCGCCCCTGATTCTGCGCGGCCTGAGCAAATCCTACGGCGGTACACGTGTCGTCGATGGTCTCGACCTGGAACTCGAACCCGGCCGCTGCCACGGCTTGCTCGGCCCCAACGGCGCCGGCAAGACCACGACCTTGCGTCTGGCTTTGGGCCTGATCGGCGCCGATGCCGGCACGGTCGATCTGCTCGGTTATCCGATGCCCGCCGAAGCCGCGCTGGCGCGACGCAAGGTCGGCGTGGTACCGCAAATCGACAGCCTCGACCCGGATTTCACGGTGCGCGAGAACCTGCTGACCTACGGCCGATATTTTGGCATGAAGGGGCGCGACATCGAAGCGCGCATCCCCTATCTGCTGGACTTCTCCGGCCTGGCCGGAAAAGCCGATGCGCCGATCAACAACCTGTCCGGCGGCATGAAGCGGCGGCTGACATTGGCACGCGCGCTGGTCAACGATCCCGACCTGATCTTTCTCGACGAACCCACCACCGGCCTCGACCCGCAAGCCCGCCACCTGATCTGGCAAGGCCTGCGTCGACTGATCGGCCAGGGCAAGACACTGTTGCTGACCACCCATTTCATGGATGAAGCCGAACGCCTGTGCGATGTCATCAGCGTGCTCGACCATGGCCGCGTCATCGTGCGCGGCAGTCCGCGCGAATTGATCAAGCAACATATCGAACCGCACGTCGTCGAAGTTTTCGGCGATGGTCTGAGCGAATGGCAAACCTGCGCCACCGGCTTGTGTCGACGCTGCGAAACGGCCGGCGAAACCCTGTTCTGCTATACCGAAGCCCCCGAGAAAGTGGTCGCGGAACTGGAAAACCAGCCCGGTCTGCGTTACCTGCATCGGCCGGCGAATCTGGAGGATGTGTTCCTCAAGCTGACCGGGCGGGATTTGCGGGATTGATCCGTTGCAAGATCCCAGCACAGCGCACGATTGGTGGCTCACCCCATCCGACGATCTTGAGCCATTGTCGGCTTGCTTCTGGCCGCCAGTATCGCCCGCACCGATTCGAACAGATGCCGCAAAGCCGCTTGATGGATCGCATGGGTGGCATCGGACTTGCGCGTTGGCTGGAAACTGTCGAAGTCGAGTCCCAATCCCGGACTCTCCGCCAGCAATGGCATCATCGCTTTCCGGGCCAGGCCCATGCGGCGCAGATGGTCCTGGATGCGCAAGCCGATCAGACGGTTGCCGTCCAGCAGCGCGAAGCCGAAGTGGAAGCGCAACAGTTCGATGTGCGACTCGTTTTCTGCTGGATAGCGGATCGCCAACTCGAAACGGATCAGTTTGATTCTGGCGCGCTCCATCACCGATTTTTCCGACACGCCACGCTCAATCAATCCGCGTTCGACAAAGTTCAGTTCGGCCAGGCTGGCCTCGCCCAGACTGGCGCCGATCAGTTCGATTTGACCCATGTCGAGATCGAGCCGACGTTTGCAGAAGCGCTGGAAGCGCTCGCTCAACGTCGCGGCGGTAATGGCGTAGGTGGCGCGGAACATCGGCGACCACGACCAGTGCCGGAACAGATTCATCCAGCCGCGACAATCCGGGTGGTCGTACTGGTTTTCCAGATCCAGATCCTGATACACCCGTTCCATCAACTGGGCGATTTCGCGGCACAGATAGAAACCTGATCTGCGCTGTCCCTCGTAGGCCGGCAACGCCATCACCTGAGCCTCCTGCTGCATCAGCGCCGGCCATTCCGGGAAAAACTCGGCGGACAGGAAGGCCAGTTCCGGATCGGTGCGCAGCCGTTCGAACAGTGCATCCAGACGTTCGTGGTGCATCGCATTGACGCCATCGTCTATCTTCAGTCGTCCGCGCCAGGCTTCGCGCAGCACGGTGAAAAAGGCCTCCGGATTGAAAGCGCCAGTTTGGGTCGAATGCCGTTCAGCCGCCTCGCGCAGAATCGAATCGGCGATGTGCAGGCCCAGCCTGCGGTAACTCTCGAACTGCGCCTCGTCGAAGAACTGGTCCAGCGTGCTCTGGAACGGGAAGGGCGGAGATTTTCGCGCATAGCTGAGGATGTCGGCCGGTTCGTTGCCGGTCAGGCCGGGCCGCAGATACACCAGCATGCCGGGACGTTTCAGCGGGTCGATCTGGTCATAGCGGATGTGGCCGATGGTGGCGTGCGCGGGTTGGTAGCCATCACCCTGACGCGGGCGCAGACCGGTCAGGTCGATATCGATATCGATGCCGAAATCGGCGCGAATCTTGCGGATGGCGTTGGCCAGATCGTCGAAATGGAAGTCGGCATCTTCGGCGGCGTCGACGGCGACGATATAAGGCAAGCCGCGCCGTACCAGTTCGTAAATCCCCAGATTCTCGAAATGGCCGCCGTCCGACAGGTTAAGCCAGTCACGCCGTTGCGAGGTGAGGCCGAACAATTCCAGCAATAGATAACGCACGCCGAAGCAGGGGCTGGTCTTGCGCCAGATTTTTTCACTCATATCCGGGTTGCCGACCCAGCGGCCCAGACGCAGATTGAATACGGTCAGCAAGAACGCCACCGCCGGCGAGGAATGAAAACCCATATTCGGACACACCGCTGCGCCCGAGATGGCGATGGCGGTACCTAGGCGGACGCCGCGCTGGTCGGGCGGTTCATCGCGATATTCGCCCTTCAGTTCTCCCGCCAGAAAGCAGTCGGTGGCGCGGTAGGCGCCACGGCCGCATCCCATGCCAGCGGGCAATTCGTAGCCGCAGAACATTGGCGAGAAGGTGAAGGAGGCAGCTTTGCGTTGCTGCCAGGCCAGTTCCTGCCCACCGACCAGATTCAGCGCCGTGTTGAACAACGCATAGGGACGATGCGGCAGCGCGGTCAATGCCATATCGTCGCCAGGGTCGAAGCCGGTGAACGGGTTGGGCTTGCGGCAGTCCCGGTCTTCGTTTTCCGGCCTGCAAGCGCGTGAAGCGCCGAGATAGCCGCGCGTCAACCGGTTGCGGTAGAAGTTGTGCAAGGAGAACAGATTGATATCGATGCGCCAGCCAAGCAGCAGGAAAACGATGCCGCACACGACCGCCGCCGCGCCGGCTTTCGGCATGGGAACACCAGCCAGATCGAAGGCGATCTGTACACGCGCACTCTCGATTATGGCGCCGACCTCCGTGGACAAACCGAAATGCAAGCCCAGGCTGACCAACCCGAGCAGGCCCAATACAAACCCCCATGGCGCCAGACGCAGCAAATATTCCTTGGCGCCGCGCGCGTTCGGAGCGCCCGTTTTGCCACTCTTTGCCGCCAGCAGCGCCCATCCGGTCGTGCCCAGCCAGGCCAGGCCGCCGCCGGCCAGCAGCCAGTGGTTGAGTTGCATCATCAGATAAGGCCCATACAGCGCGATGCCGGTAAAAACCAGCCAGACCAGTGCGCTGGCGATGATCCAGCCACCCAGACGTGACCACCATTCGCGTTGCATCTCGGTGAAATGCCGGCGCGCCAAGCCGATGTGCAAACCCACCGGCACGATGAAGGCGAGAAACACCAGCGGCGGGCCGAACACGATGACCTCATGCGCGAACGGTTTAAAGCGCGCAGCGATTTCGGCCAGCGCCCCGACCAATCCGCCGGCCAGCAGGCTGGCGACGACAGCGGACAGAAACATCACCAGCGCATGCTGCAACGATTGCGGCAAGCGGCTGGCCAGGTCGCGCTGGCGGAGTGGACGTTGCAGATCGATGAAACATCGCCGTGACAATATCCACAACGAACCCAACGCCCACGGCAACAGATAGGCAACGCTGGCAATCAACTGGGCGGCGGTCCAGGTTTGCCAATGCGGCACGTGCAAGGCCAGCTTACTTAGCCACTCCGGCCGGACGCCCAGCGCCAGCAACACGGCGCTCAATTTGTCGCTCTGCGTCCCGGCCCAGGCGCCGAAACCGGGCGAGGCAAGGCCCAGGCTCAGGGCAATGGCGGCGAACAGTATGGGTGCAACCACCAGCAGCACGACGCCGAGCTGGTCATGTGGGAAGCCATCACGGTCGGTTTGTGCCGGTTTGATGGTAACGACCAGATAGATCGTACTCAGCATCGCAATCAACAACGGCAAGCCGATGGCCTGCGGCAGCAGCGAAGCCTGCGCCAGCGTCGGTTGCGCCAGGGTCAGCAGACGCGGCAACAACAGCAGCGCGGCGAAGAAGCTGAGGAGGATGGTGAGATTGAGCAGGAAGTTGCGGACATAGGTCGAAATCAGCGTCAGCGTATCGCCGGAGAGCCCGGTTTTCGGCGTCAGGTAATTGCTGAAACGGCGCAGCCAGACGACCGATGCCGGCTCCACCGTCGGCCCCAGCGTGTTGTCTGGATTGAGCAGATCCTCCGCCACGCCGGGTTTGCCGTCGGCCACGCGCTTCAGGAAGGCCATGTACCAACTGCCGATGTAGCCGCCGCCGGACACCGTCGAGAGATAGTCGATATGCTTGAGCAGGCCGCGCCGCGCCAGACCCTGCAGGATGCCCAGATTGAAGGTGGCGCTACGGATCCCGCCGCCGGATAACGCCAGGCCGATCATCGCCTCGCCGGTCGCCGTGCCGGCGCGCGCGGCACGCAAACGGTTCAGTTCGTCTGCATGTATCCGACTGAAATCCATGCGGTCTGTTGTGCTCACCGTCTCAAACCTTGACCAGAAACCGGCTATGGCACCAGCCGACCAGATCCATGACCCCGCTCACCGTATCCAGCACATCCACCCGCCACCAGATACCTTGTTGTTCCAGCACGGCAACCTGGATTTCCACGGGCAACGGACTGCCGGGCAGCGCGGCGTATTCGGTGCCGGGACCGGCGCGAACATTCAGCGCCGCACTGGTGCGATAGACCTCAACGGCGTCGTCGGCACGGCCGAGCAAGCGGGCGCGGAAACTGGCCATCGGAAATGCCGGGCCGGGGTCGGACTTGCGGCCGGGCGCGATGTCCTCATGCCCAAGCACATCCTGCAAAGCATATTTCCGCACCAGCAACAGCCCGACCTCGGCGGCGGCATCGAGTTGTGTCTCGCTGTATTCGTGCCAGCCGCGGGGCGGTGCGCCGAGATGGTCGTGCTTGTGGTTGGCGAGCAGCACATCGTCGTCGGCATACACCCGCTTGCTGATTGCCGAGCGCCATTGGCCGCCGGTACGTTCCAGCTTGCCGGCATTGTCGAGTTCGATGCCGATGGAACAGCCGTTCAGCCCGCTGCGCCCGGCCCATTGCGATTGACCGGCATGCCAGGTGCAGCGGTTGAACGGCGCCAGTTGCGTGATGCGCCCGTCGCGAGCGATCACCAGATGCGCCGCCGCCCGCGCCGCCGGATTGCACATCCAGGCCACCGAACCTTCGGCACTGCTGCCGGCGGTGTAATGCATGACCAGATATTCCGGCGTCATCGCACCGCTCTTGTTGGGCGTTTCGACGTAGCGGACCGGGTTGCCGTCGTCGGCGATCAGCCGATGGTTGTTGATTTTCATCGCATACTCCAGATCTAGTCGTAGTTCAGGTCATGCCGTGAAAACGGTCGCGTCGGCGTGCCGCCGAGAATCCGATAGAGCACCGAATTCATCGTCGCCACATCGTTGTCGAAACCGCCATGCGTATCGCTCTGGCTGGAAATCTTCTCTTTGCCTTCGACCTCCCGCATGGTCTCGGCGACGATCAGGCGCGGCAAGCCGTGATTGCAGGGCGCCTGGTAGGCGGCTTTCAGCGTCCTGTCGCGATCGAGAAACGCCTGCATGCCCAGAATGGCACTGCCGCGCTTTTTCTCGCAGGCGTTGGAGACCAGATAGAGCAGCGATTTGCCGTACACCAGCCGGCCGCCGACGGTATCGTCGCGCTCGGCCTGGTCGGATAGCAGATACATGATCGGCAGCGGGCACTTCCCCTCGCTGGCGGGTTGGTAGACCTTGTCGCGGAACAGATCCATTTCCACCGCAGGCGCCAAAAACTGCACGCTCTTCAACGGCAGTTTCAAATCGAGAATATGGCGCAGCATGTAGGCAAAGAAGATGCTTCCGGCGGAATGCGCCACCACATGCAGTTCCCAGTCCTTGCCACCCTCCTTGCCGCCTTCCTTGCCCGCCTGCTTGATGTTGTTGGCCAGCAACTGCATCGCGCCGCGCTGTTTCGCATGGTCGGAAGACAGACGTGCGTTCTCCTTCATCTCGCCCCAGATCTTGCGCAGCGGAAACGCCAGGCTGCGCTCGATCATCCAGTCGCGTCCCTCGCCGACACTGTCGAGCAGGCTGCGCCCGGCAAGCCTGTCGGCGTTGGTGAACCAATCGCTGAAATAGCTGGTCAGCGATTCCATGAAACCGGTCTCCCACATCACATGCAGCGGGTAGATTTCGTTCGAAAGGCAGGCGCCGCGCATCGAGGCGACCCGCTTGGCGGCTGCCTTCTCGTTGTTCAGGCCGCCGTGCAGATAGAGCATGACGCGACGTTTTTTCCAATGCAGGGTCGCCTTCGGAATTTCTTCCGTCACCAGCCGTTGCAGATCTTCCGGCGTGGTCCAGTAATCGCCGTTACCCGACAGCTCGCCGTTGTTGCCGACGTTGATGACATACGGACGCAGCGTGTCCAGCGTCAGAGCCGGCAGCGCGCGCGATGCGCCTTCTGAAATGGTGTCGTTTTTCTTTTCTTCTTCGGCCCAGACATCGACGCTGACCGGCACGCCCAGTTGTGCCACCCAGACGTCGGTCGCATGCAGCATGTAGTCCTCATACGGCAACAGCGCAAAACCGCCATGGCCCCAACTCGCTCCCCACGAGTTCTGAATGATGAAACCGTGCTCGGCATAGCCGACGATGGCGATGGCATGGCCGCCATCGGCGCGGCCCTTGCGCGTGATGATCGGCAACTTGATCGACTTCTTCCTGCCCGCTTCGACATAATCAATCGTCGTCGTTGTCGGCCCCGGTTTGAACCAGCCGTCATGCACCATCAACGTCGCGTAAAGAATGCCGACCTCGGTCAGCGCCGCGTGCATGTCGCGCACCTGGCGATGGTTGACCCGGTAATAGGCGCCGCCGGGACTCTTCATTGCATCCTTGGCCACCGCTTGCGTCATGTGCTTGGTGCCCTTCATCGCATCGGTCCACAAAGCGCTCTGACACGCGCCATGCCGCAGCCAGCCCTTCATCGCGCCGCGCGCCGAAGACCCCTCGTACCACTCGCCCGGCCACTCGTCATAACGCCGCGCCAACTCGTACAACATGCGCGGGCTCACGCGCCGACTCTGACCGCACTGATGCAGGAGAAAATTGGCCACCGCCGCCAGCGCAAAACCGGTGCACGCGCCTTCCTGGCCCTGATCGAGGATTTCCGGCACCCGCGCGCAATTAACCAGCACCGGCGGCACCGACAACAAACTCGGCTGATACACCAAATCGCGAATATCGATGCTGTCCGGTAGCGTGTTGAGGCTGGATTTCAGCTTGCTCCAGCTTAGGGTCGAGGCAGACGCTTGGGCGGCTGGCGCGGATTTTGCGGATTTTGCTTTAACGGTTTTGCTGGGCATGACGAGTCTCCTGAGGACGTCCAAGTACACGCTGAGCGGTTCTCGACCATCCGGGCCGCGCCAGTCGAAGCCCCGAATCTCCCGAGACCGTTTTTCCATGCGCTCAGCGCGAACGGATCCATTCAGCGTTTTCTCCGGCCGGGAATCGGCACCTACCACGCATCAGATGTGTATTTCGAGCCGGCCTGAAAAAGGGTATGCCCAGCAATACCGCAAGCCGCGTGCCATATCTGCGTATCGACCAACAGCCCGCCAGCAGCGGCCTGCCACGCCGCAGTGTCGCCCTCGACGGGTCAAGTATTACCCAGTCGATGGCCCTCAGAATTGCACGGTGGGTGATAAATGACCCACTGGTTCAGCCTGGCAGAAACGGGCAAACAGGGGGCATTAAAAGAAACGGGGTTGACTGCGGGATTGGCCAAGTGCGCAGCCATTACATCGTCCACGATACGTGCAATGCCTTCTGCTTCGCCCAGGCGTTGGTAGATTGTCGTCATGGTGACCTCCTCTTGAGGATTTGGCCGCATTGGAGGTACATGCAGTAGCCGCCACAGACTTTCGTCAGCACGGGTAGCCGCTTAAACGACTAGTTCCACCAGCCCGCAGAGAATGTCGCTGACACTGATGGCCGGGGTCTGGAATTCGACATCGTCGAGCGCGATATCGAACGGCTGGCCTTCACGGTAATGGATCGGAAAATTGATGCCGAAGTTCATGTCCGACCCGTATTCGAAGCTGGCCAGTTGCCAGCGTTCTTCGTAGATGGTGAAGAACAGCGCCTCTGCTTAGACCTAGCCGGAAACGCTGGCGGCGGGAATACCCAGCCCGATGCCGCCATGCACCGAACCGGCGCGGAAGTTGACCAGCCCGCCTGGGTTTGCCTGACGGGTGAAGTTCGGGTCTTGAACGCGCAGTTTTCCCTCGATCCGGGTTTCGCCCAACTGCACACCGTTGTTCCAGACCGTGATCTGTTCCTGGCTGGTGTTGCGCGCATAGCCGGCCGCGCAGCGGGCGCCGGCGCCGTTAAAGAGCTCAGCATGCCGATGTTTGATCGGCGGCAGTTCGAGCAGCAAGCGAGGTCAGCGTGAATACAGCACATGTCGGTCCGCATTGATGCGTCGATGCACCAGCCCTTGCGCTTCCAGCCGTTCAAGCGCCACGAGCACGCTGCGCACGTCAGCGCACCAGGCCTTGGGCAACCACCACTTGGCGATGCCGTCGACAGTATCGGCGGCATCCGGGTGGCTATCCAGATAGCGCAGGATGGCGTCGACGATTTCTGTGAGGTGTTCATCCCGCGTCTGCATGTGACTACTCCACGTCGAGATTGAAGCGGTTGATTCGAATTTGTTGCATGTACCGAGCGAGTTTCCGTCATATCGGCCTACCTCAGAACGCTATGACGGTGCCACTGAATGGACGCTTGCGATGCTGTGTTCCGGTCTGCCGGCCTTGGAGTACGCAACTGGCATGCCAAGCGCAACGACTGAGCCGGCTTGCGCCGGGACGTGGTGCAATGCCCGGATCGGTATTGTCGGATTGCTGCCGGGTGGGCAGGCGCGAACCCGGTTGCCGGGTTGATCAGGGATATGTGGGTCGATGTCGACCCGCTTCGATGAAACGGTTGCGTCAGGTGCGCGGGGAGATTGCTTGATTTACCTGGCTGGGGCGTAATGAGCAAAGGTAGCAAACCGTGTTCGAAATGACTGTATCGAGAAAACCCATGTATGCCTTATCCCTCAACTGGTATCCGGTCTGGCGGCGCAATTTTCTGGTCTGGAAGAAGCTGGCGATGCCGTCGCTGCTCGGCAATCTGGCCGATCCGATGCTGTACATGCTGGGCCTGGGCTACGGCCTCGGCGGCTTGTTGCAGGCGGTCGACGGCGTGCCGTACCTGAACTTTCTGGCCGCCGGCACGCTGGCCTACAGCGTGATGAACAGCGCGACCTTCGAGACGCTGTATTCGGCCTTCTCGCGTATGCATGTGCAAAAAACCTGGGAAGCCATTCTCAACACGCCGTTGACGCTGAAAGATGTGCTGCTCGGCGAACTGCTCTGGGCGACCTCCAAGAGCATGCTGTCGGCGGCGGCGATCATGCTGGTGATCTGGGTGCTCGGCCTGTACGCCGATTTCGCCATGACACTAGCCTTGCTGCCGGTGGCGTTGCTGACCGGTTTCTGCTTCGCCGGCATGGGTCTGGCGATCAACGCCATATCGCCGAACTACGATTTCTTCCTGTATTACTTCACGCTGGCGATCACGCCGATGATCCTTTTGGGCGGCGTGTTCTACCCGCCCAGCGCGCTACCGGTCTGGCTGGCCGACATTGCCGCCTGGCTGCCGCTGACCCACGCCATCGAACTGGCGCGACCGCTGGTGCTGGGGCGGATACCGTCGGACATCCTGTTGCATGGTCTGGCTTTGATCGGCTATGGACTGGCCGGTTTCTTGGCAGCGTTGGCGCTGACCAAAAGACGGTTGCTGAAGTAGCAACGACTCCACTCGAGCGAAGCGCCTTCCGACAGCATTCGATGCATGCGTCGGAAAGCATGCGTCGGAAGGCGCTGCGCTTTTCCGACCTACAGAAACCTACGGATCTTCCGGTTCACACCTTGCGATTACTCCCCGCCACCAGCCGGTATTCCACCAACCGGCATTCCAGCGGGCCGTTGTAGAGCGGGATGCGACGGGTGGTTTGCAGGCCGATGCGCTTCGGCAGTTCCGGGTCGGCGGAGAGCAGGAACACTGTCCAGCCGGGGAAGTGCTGCTTCAGGTTGTCGCCGATGTCCTTGTAGAACGGTCCGAAGTCTTCCGCGCTGCTGCCGGGCACGTCCATGCGCACACCATAGGGCGGGTTGGTAACGATGAAACCGCCTTCAGTGGGCGGGTCGACGTTGAGGAAATCCGCTTCCATCAGGCGCACGCAGTCGAACAGGCCGGCAGCGCGCAGGTTGAGGCCGGCGGCGCGCACCATCGCCGGGTCGATGTCGGAGCCGAAGATCGGCAGCGGTTCGCGTTCCAGCACGGCGGCTTCGGCGTCCTTGTGCAAGCGCAGCCACTCGATGCGGTCGAAGGTTTTCAGGTTCTCAAAGGCGAAATGCCGGCGCAGGCCGGGGGCGATGTTGAGCGACATCATCGCCGCTTCGAGCAGGATGGTGCCGCCGCCCATCATCGGATCGTACAGCGGTGTGCCGGGCGTCCAGCCGGACAGCAGCAACATGCCGGCGGCGAGGTTTTCGTTGAGCGGCGCGCCGGACGGCTGCACGCGGTAGCCGCGCCGATTTAACGGTTCGCCGGAAAGATCGAGATACAAGGTGTAGCGGTCGGAACTGAGGAACAGCGTCAGCGGAATGTCCGGCTTGCGGGTGTTGACGCTGGGCCGTTCACCGACGGCTGCGCGGAACACGTCGCAGATCGCATCCTTGATGCGCAGGCTGACGAAATTCAGGCTGGGCAACGGGCTGTTCTTGCCGACCGTGGTCACCGCGATGGTGCGCGTGACATCGAACCAGGACGGCCAATCGAGTGCCACGGCAGCTTGATAAAGATCTTCCTCTTTCTTGTAATGGCCTTCGCCGACCCGCCACAGCACGCGGATCGCCAGCCGGCTCCACAGGTTGATCTTCCAGCCGGTAGGCATGTCGCCGATAAAACCGACGCCGCCGGAGGCCGGCACGATGTCGGTTGCACCCAGCGTATCGAGTTCCCTGCACAGTTCTTCTTCCAGACCGCGCGGGCAGGAGGCGAAGAACTGGTAAGTGACCGGCGCGCGTGACGCTGACCGCCCTTGCGCGGCCGGCTTGTCATGCGCGAGTCGATCGAAAGCCGACCTTGCGTCGCGTTGGCCTTCGAATTTGCCTTCGGGTTTTCCGTAAGCCGGGCGTGACGCCTCGCCTCGGGTCGTGTCGCTGATCTCGCGCCGACGCGGGTTCGGCGGGTAAGCCGTTTTGCGTTGCGTTGCGGCGTCGCCATCGCGCGTCGGCGGTGCGGATCGATCGCGCTCGACATGACCGGCGCGGCCTGAACTTCTGCCGCGTCCGCCAGTCTCTGGCTGAGCGTCTGACTTGCCGGTGAAAACGGGCCGGTCCGGACGATGCTCGGATGACTCCGGGCGATCATTTCGCCGCGGCTTGTCGGCATAGGGCTTGACCGGCTTGGCGGCGGATTGCGGACGGATCTTCTTGCTGATCGTCGGTGTTTCCGACGTATTTTTTTCCACCATGCCCGGCGCTGCGATGCGGTTGCGCGGCGTGTGTCTGCCACGCACCGGCGGACGCCAACCGGCGTCTTCTTTTTTGTCGGGCTCGCCCGCCGCATCGGGTTTAATGCGTAGCGTATTGCGTTTGGGTTTTTCAGATGACGAAGACAAGACAATTCCTCAAAAAACTGCAACCCAGCCCGGTCACGGCGATTCTGATCGGGCTGATCGTGTATCTATGGTTCCGGCCGCCGGCTTTCGTCGACGAACTGGCCTATGCCGCGCCGGATGTTCCCGCCCTGCCCGGCCAACGCTTGAGCGACCTGCGCGGCAAGGTGGTGCTGGTGAATTTCTGGGCCACCTGGTGCCCCTATTGCCGTCATGAAATGCCTGCGATGCAAGCGTTCTATCATCAAAACAAGGCGCAAGGTTTCGAGATTGTCGCCTACAGTCTGGATAACACCCAAACCGAGGTTGACGCGTTCATGCACGAAAAAGGCTATACGTTTGCGGCCCCCTTGGCCACCCAGGAAACGCGCATGGCATTCGGCGATGTCTCGCGGGTGCCGCTGTCGTTCATTATTGATCGCGACGGCGTGGTGCGGCACAAGATCGCCGGCCAGGTCCACTCCGGTCGGCTGGACGATCTGATCACGCCATTGTTGCGGGCTACTGCGGCTGCGCCGATTTCATCTCGTTGAGCAAACGTTCCATTTCACGCCGGTAATAGACGAAGTCCATTTCCGGGCAAGGTGCGCCGAGTCGGGTGATGACGGCGGAAACCTGGCCGCGATGATGGGCGTAATGGGTGAACAGGTGGGTCAGGCCGTCGCGCACCCACATGGTTTGCGGTTTGCCGTCGCTGCCGGAAAAGGCGAACTGGCTATCGAAGAATTCCGCCGGCTGCGCTTCCAGCCAGGTCTGCAGCTTTCGCGTCTCGCGCCGCAGGGCCAGTTTGAGATCGCGCCAATCGGGATTGTTGATGACCCGGTAATTCGCCGCAAAATGCTCGCCCTGCAAACGCGCCAGCCAGGACTGGCTGACCGTCAACATATGATCGACAGTGTGATGAATGCTGTTGAAGAACAACCCCTGTTCGCTGCCGATAACATCCGGCTGGAGATAATCCAGCGCAGTGAACATCACTTCATTGGCCCAATGCTGATAGTCGGCTTGCACGACGAAATGGTTTTTCCATGTGTACATATGACCTCATTCCTTGGCTGTTCAGCAATATGTTATTGAAAGTCTGCTACGGCAATGCCGCCGCACCATCAGAAGACCTGATCCGACAGGCTGCTTAGATGCATGACTTCTTCCTTTGGAGCGAACTATAGCCAATCCGCAGCCGCATGAGGGACATCACTTCGCATCGGCATTCCAGTTCAACCGCTGCGCCAGGCTGTCGGTAGTCTGAATGCTGCCATCGGCGGCGATGAAAAGGGCCATGTCGATGCCCATTCTGTCGGCCAGACGGCGCCAGTCCGCCGGTCCGGCGATGAACAGCGGCTTGCTGGCGACATCCGACAAGGTGCCGGCATTCGCGCCTTGCGCAATCACCGTTACCGCTCGCGTCTGCCTGGCCGGCCAGCCGCTGCGCGGGTCGATCAGATGGCAATAACGCTCGCCGTTCAATTCGAAGTAGCGTTGATAGTCGCCGGAAGTGCCGATTGCCTCGCCGTCGCGCAGTTCCAGCATCGCCAGTGCGCCGGCGCGGCGCGGGTCCTGGATGCCCACCTTCCAGGGCTGGCCGCCCTTGCCGCCGAGCGCGATGATATTGCCGCCGATGTTGATCAAGGCGTTGCCGACGCCCTGGCTCTTCAGGTAGGCCGCTGCTTGATCCAGCGCATAGCCCTTGGCATAACCGCCCAGATCGAGACGCGCCGCCGGGTTGGAAGCGATCAGCCAATCGCCTTCGAAACGCAGATCGGCCATGCCGGGTCGCGCCTCGACCAGACGCCGGATGGCTTCGGCATCCGGCCGATGCGGTTCGAAACTATCGGAATGAAAACCCCACAAGCGCACCAGATTGCCGATGGCCGGATTGAACAATCCTTCCGACAGCGCCGACAGGCGCGCGGCATCGCGCAGGATCGACGACAACTCCGGCGTCAGCGGCGCGCGCCCGGGAGCGCCCGGACGGGCTTGCGCCAGCATGCCGTTGACCTGTTCCAGCACGCCCGGCTGCCAGGCATGCAGGGTCTGATGCAGGGCATCGAAATCCCTCAGCACCTGGTCGGTCACCCGCCGCGCCTTGTCCTCCGTTTCACCATAAATTGTGATTTCCACCAGCGTGCCGAACACGTAGGACTGTTGCTTGTGCAACGTCTGGCCGCAACCGGCGAGCAGCAGCAGCAACAACGCAAATGTCACAGACGGCACACTGCGCGGTGAACCGGAGCGTCCTACAGATTCACCCATAACCTTTCACCCTTCACCTTTCACCAGCGGCGCAGCCGCATCCCCCTTCACCCTTCACGGCCCTCTCCAGCGCATCGACGAACATGGCCGCCACATCGAAGCCGGTCTGCTGGGTGATTTCCTGGAAGCAGGTCGGGCTGGTGACATTGACCTCCGTCAGACTGTCGCCGATCACATCCAGCCCGACCAGCAGCAGGCCGGCGTTCTTCAGTGTCGGGCCGAGCGCGTTGGCGATTTCGCGGTCGCGCTCGCTCAGCGGCCGCGCCACGCCGGTGCCGCCGGCAGCCAGATTGCCGCGCGTTTCGCCTTCCGCCGGAATCCGGGCGAGACAATACGGCACCGCCTCGCCGTCGATGATCAGGATGCGTTTGTCACCGTCACTGATCGCCGGCAGATAACACTGCGCCATGATGGTCTCGGCGCCGTTGCGGGTCACGGTTTCCAGGATTGCACCCAGATTGGCGTCACCTGGACGCAGGCGGAAGATGCCGCTGCCGCCCATCGCATTCAACGGTTTCACCACGATGTCGCCCTGCTCGGCGAGAAACGCCCGGATCATCGACGCGTCGTTGCTGACCAGCGTCGGTGCGATGAACTGCGGAAAGCGGGCGATCGCCAGTTTCTCGTTGTAGTCGCGCAGCGATTGCGGCCGGTTGAACACCCGCGCGCCCTGCCGCTCCGCCATTTCCAGCAGCCAGGTGGCGTACAGATAAGCCTGATCGAACGGCGGATCGGTGCGCATGATCACCGCGTCGAACGCCGCCAGATCGCGCGATTCGGTCTCGCCCTCGGCAAACCAGGGATCGCCGCCGGTCAGTGCAACCGAGCGCACCGCCCCGATGATCCTGCCGTCGCGCCAGGCCAGATCGCCGGCCAGCATCGTGAACAGACCCTGCCCGCGCCGCGCCGCCTCGATCATCATGGCGTAGGTGGAATCCTTGTAGATCTTGAAGGTCGCCAGCGGGTCGGCAATGAACAGGAGGTTCATGCCTTCGGCTCCGTCTGCTCCAGTTCCAGCGCCGAAGCCAGCGCCGCCAGGCGGGCCAGCACGCCGTAGGTGTAGAAGCGGTTCACCGGGGCGTCCGGGCGCAGGCCGCCATCACAGTAACTGCCGGTGGCGTCGAACGCCAGCGGCACGAAATGCATGCCGGGCGCGTTGAGGTTCTCGTCGATGCCGCGGCTGGTGTGGACCCGGTAGAAGCCGCCGACGACGAAGTGGTCGATCATGTAGACCACCGGTTCGGCGACCGCTTCGTTGATGCTCTCGAAGGTGGGCACGCCTTCCTGCACCAGCACCTGGGTGACTTCCAGACCTTCCTTGACCACCGCCATCTTGTTGCGCTGCTTGCGGTTGAGGTCGCGCACGTCATCCACCGATTTCACCGTCATGATGCCCATGCCGTAGGTGCCGGCGTCGGCCTTGACGATGACGAAGGGCTCGCGGTCGATGCCGTATTCGAGGTATTTGGCGCGGGTTCTCGCCAGCACTGCGTCAACGTGGTGGGCCAGGCATTCCTCGCCGACACGGGCGTGGAAGTCGACTTCGCCGCAGTTGGCGTGATACGGGTTGATCAGCCAGGGGTCCATGCCGATCAGCGCGGAAAACTCGCGCGCGACCTGATCGTAGGCGGCGAAGTGGTTCGATTTGCGCCGCGTCGCCCAGCCGGCGTGCAGCGGCGGCAGCATGGTCTGCGCCGGGTCCAGTCCCTTCAGGATGTCGGGCGCACCCGCGGTCAGGTCGTTGTTGAGCAGAATGGAACAGGGCTCGAAGCGGGCATGGTGCTTCGATTCCGGATCAAGCAGCAGGCGATCGCCTTCGCGCCGCACCGGTTCCAGCGTCAAGCGGCCGCCATCGGGCAGGTCCAGAGTCAGCGGTTCCTGCAGATCGGGGATCAGGCTGCCGAAACGCACGGTGAGGCCGGTCTTGCGGATGATGTCGGCAAGCGCGGCGACGTTCTGCAGGTAGAACAGGTTGCGCGTGTGGTTTTCCGGAATGATCAGGAAGCGCCGCGCATCGCCGCACATCTTTTCCACGCCGACCTGCGCCGCCTGCACCGCCAGCGGCGTGAAGTCGGGGTTCAGGTTGTTGAAGCCGCCGGGAAACAGGTTGGTGTCCACCGGCGCCAGCTTGAAGCCGGCATTGCGCAGATCGACCGAACTGTAGAACGGCGCGGCATGTCGCATCCATTGCCGGCGAAACCAGTGCTCGATGTCGGTCTGCGCGTCGATGACATGCCGCTCGAGATCGAGCAGCGGGCCGGTCAGGGCGGTGGTGAGATGGGGGACCATGGCGATACGTCGATTAAGGCATTACGCCAAGTTTAGTCGGGTTCGGCGATTCAGCGCCCGCTTGCTTCGCGCGCCTTCTGTTGTGCGAAGTCGCGCAGTTCGTTGCTCAAACGGGTTTGCAGGGCGCGTCGATAGGCCTCGCCGGCGGCGGCCGGGTCGCTGGTTTGCTCCAGCGCCACTGCCATGCCGATCCACCAGTTGCCCTGCGTGGCATCCAGACGCAGCGCTTCGCGATAGGCGCGCGCGGCTTCGCCGGGCTGCTCCAGCCGCGCCAGCGTGCCGGCGTACAGCGCCCAGTTGGCGGCATCCGGGCGCTTGGCCAGCGCCGCTTTCAATATCTCCGCGGCGTGGACGAAATCCCCCTGCTGCATGCGCAACTGCGCCAGACTGCGCGGATACCAGGGATCGTTCGGATGCAGGGCCAGGCCTTCACGCAACAACACTTCGGCACGCGGCAGATCGGATGCGGCGAGAACCAGTGCGACCAGCCGCTGACGCGCGGCGACATGCGCCGGATCGAAGAGCAAGGCCTGTTCCAGGCGTTGCCGCGCATCATGCTCGCGGCCCTGTTCGAGCAAGCGACCGGCCTGACGCCAGGCGTCCTCGGCCTGGACTTGCGGCGTCAACGGCTTGATCTGCTTGACCACGCCGGTTTCCGCCGGACCCGGCGCGGCTTCCAGCGGCGCGCCGGGCGTCGGTTCGGACAGGCGGGTATCCAGTCTGGGTGGCTGCGGGATGAAGGCGATGCGTCTGGCCGGCGGGTTTTCCGGGATGACTGCGGCAGGAGCGCTCGGCGATGCCATGTGTGATGCATCGGCGCCGACGGCTTCGCTCGATTCCGCACCGGCGGTCCGCCCGGCTTCGCCCAGTTGCAACGACAACTGCAAGCGCGGTTCGCCTGGCGTCGCTGGCAATGCGCCAAGCGGCGGGGTGACTGGTGGGGTGACCGGCGGGTTGGCCTGCATGGAAACCGGCGGTGTCGGCCACCACCACCAGACCGCCGCCAGCAGCGCCAACAGCCCCCCCCCCAGCCAGAGCGGCCAACGCGCTGAACCGGGCTCGGCCTGATCGACGGCGATGACGCCGTGCGGCGCGCGTGTGTTGGCGCCCTGGCGATCCAGATCCTTCAGCACCTGATTGATGATGCTCATGCCGCGCGCAACCAGAACTGCCACCACGGCAGGCGTGCGCCCGGCGTATCGCGCGCGGCCAGCCGGACATGGCGCGGTTCGGCTTGCGCCAGACCTTCGCCGAAGGTCAGCAGCAGCGCCTTGTGCGCCAGGATGTTGAGCAGCCGCGGCATGCCTTGGCTAAGCTGGTGCAAGCGCTGCGCCGCCGCCGGCGTGAACAGCGGCGCGGCGGCGCCAGCCTGGGTGGCGCGATGCATCAGATAGACCGGTGTTTCCCGCGGGCTCAGCGGCGTGATGCGTTCATGGAAGACGATGCGGCTGCGAATCTGGCGCACCGAAGGCTCGGCCAGCCGGGCATCCAGTTCCGGCTGGCCGAACAGCACGATCTGCAGCAGCTTGCGCTTTTCGGTTTCCAGATTGGTGATCAGCCGCAGCGCTTCCAGGGTCTCCAGCGGCATCGCCTGCGCTTCGTCGATCAGCGCCACGGCCGGCTTGCCGGTCCGCGCCAGTTCCAGCAGGCGCAGTTCCAGCGCCTTGGTCAGCCCAAGCGCGAGGCCGCGTTCGTCGCTGCCGCCGTCCTCGCCGCCCAGCTCGCCGAGCAGCGCCTGATTCAGCGCCACCGGAGTCAGATGCGGGTTGGGCACATAGGCGGCGGCCCAGCCCTGGCTTTCGAGATGGTTGAGCAGGTAACGGCAGAGCAGGGTCTTGCCGGAGCCGACCTCGCCGACTATCTTGATCAGTCCTTCGCCGGATTCCAGCGCCACCAGCAGGGTATTCAGCGCCGACTGCGCGCCGAAGCCGGGAAAGAAATAGCCGGTGTCGGGGGTCAGACCGAACGGAAACTCCTTGAGGCCGAAGTGGGCGAGATACACGGCTGCCGCGTCAATTCCCGGCTGGCGGCGACGTATCGCGCAAACGCTCGCTGGCGTCGCGCACGCCCTGCATCCAGTCGGATTGCTGCCTGATCAGCGTCGGCTTGAGCAGGATCACCAGTTCCTGCTTCTGCCGCACCTTGCTGGTGTTCTTGAACAACGCGCCGAGCAACGGAATATCGCCCAACCCCGGCACGCCGCTGCCGGTGTCGCGCGATTCACGCTTCATCAGGCCGCCGATGGCGGCGATCTCGCCATCCTTCAGACGCACGATGCTGTCGGTTTCCGAGACGCTGCTCTTCGCCAGCGGCAGCTTGTAGACGCCTTGCTGGCTGCCCAGGTCGATGACCTTTTCATCGGTCACCACCAGGCTGACCGACGGGTGCACATGCAGGATGATGTTGTCGGCTTCGTCGATCTGCGGCGTCACGTCGAGCGCGATGCCGGAGAAGAACGGCTGCGTGGTAACGCTGGTCGACGGCGTGGTGGTGGTGCCGGTGGTGCTCTGCGTAGTGGAGATTTCGGTCACGAAAAACTCGTCGGTGCCGACCTTGAGCACCGCCTTCTGGTTGTTGATGGCGGCGATGCGCGGGCTGGACAGTACCTGCACCTGGCCCTGGGTCTCCAGGAAGCGCACCAGTGCGGCGAAACTGTCGGTCTGGAACGCCAGACCGACCAGCGTGCTGTTCGCCGCCTGATTCAGCACACCGAAGTCAGCGGTGGAATTCAGGAACGGGAAGTCGCCGGAGGGAAACGTCGCCTGGCCATAATTGCTGCTCAAGCCGAACGGCAGGCCATTGCGCGTGCCGATCGCCGACCAGTTGATGCCGGTCTGGGCATTCTCGTTCAACGTCACTTCGATGATCTTGGCTTCGATCATCACCTGGCGCTCGATCTGCAAGCGCGCCGCCTTCAGATATTCGCCGACCTGGCGCTGTTCCGCCGGCAGCGCGCGCACCATCAGCATGCCGGTATGCGGACTGACGCCGACTCCGCGTCCGCCGGCACAGGCGGCGGTCGCTGTAGCGTCAACGGACGCCGAGCAGCCGATCAGCATGCCGACCGAAGCCTGCAATTCGCCCCAGAAATCGCTCGCCACCGAGGTCGTCACGCGGCTGCTGTCGACTTGCCCGCCGCGACTGTTGGCGGCGTTGCCGGCATCGCCGCCGGTTGATCCGGATCTGGGCGCGGCATCGGCGATCGAGCCGGAAATCACCCGCACATCGGACTTTCCCTGGCGTGTTGAGGAGGGATAGGAGACGGAGTAGAAACGGGTCTGGACGGTCAGCGGCTGGACATGGATGCGGTTGCCGTCGATACGGTATTCGTAGCCGTACAGATCGCGCAACGCCCGCATCGCCTCGGGCACCGTGACGTCCTTCAGATCGACCGTGATGCTGCCCGCCACATCCGGATGCAGCAACATGCTGTAGCGGGTGCCGGAGGCGATGCCGAGAAACACCTGTTGCGCCGGGGCGGCATTCACCGCCAGATCGAAGCGCGCCTCGGCCGGGTGCGAGGCGACCTCCGGCAGTTCCAGGCGGGTCTGCGGTTCCAGCGCCGCCGCCACGGCGGGCGGCAACGCGCGCGGCGCAGCTGGGGCGGCAGCTTGGCGCAATTCGTCCTGAATCATCGCCAGAGCCGGCGGTTCACGCACTTGCGCGCAACCGGCCAGAAGCAGGGTCAGCGCCACAGATACGGTGGACAGGCGGGGAAGGAATCGCGGCTTCATCGGGGGTTCTCCATGCGCGCCTGGGGCGGCGCTGCGGCAGGGCGCTTGTCGATTTCCGGCAACCATTTCAACTGTCGCAAGCCGGTTGCCCCCTTGCCCGGAGCGATGCGCAACCAGACGCCGGCGGCGTCGATCCGCGCCACCCTGCCGCCGGCCAAGGGATCGCCCGGGCGAACGATCTGCCCATCGACCACGGCATAGGGTTTGTCGCCCATCAGAAACAGGCTGGTCACCGCCAGCGGCGGGGGGGGAATTTCCGGCGCGGTCGGCGTGGCGGCTTCCCTGAATCCGGCTGGCGGACGCGTCGGGTCGCCGATTTCCGCCAGTGCCGAACCGCTCAGCACCACCATCAAACACGCTCCGACGGCCTTCAGACAGTCAGCCATGTCGACTCCAGACTCAGGGTATAGAGGGTCAGCGTCAGGCTGATCTCGGGATGCGCACCGGCATCCAGTTCGGCGCGCGCCCAATAAAAACCGACCGGCAGTCTTTCCAGCTTCTCCATATAGCGGGTCAGCGCTGCATAGCCACCGACCAGGGTCAGCCTGACGCCGTGCTTGTACAAAGCGGCTTGCGCCGGCGGGCTGGCGGACGCTGCCGGTTGGCCGGCATCGGGCAATCCCAGCGGTTCCGCCGGCAACGTAGCGAGGCTGCGCAAACGCAGTCCGGGGAAGTCGCCCAGCAAACCTTGCAACACCCGCGCCTGGTCCTTCGGCGCGACCATGCGGGCCTGGAGTTGCGCGGCCGAGCGCATCCGCGCATCGAGGTTGCTCTGCGCATTTTCGAGGCGCTGGCGGACATCGCGATTCGGGTCCGGTTGGGCGGCCCGCACCGCCAGCATCTGCTCGGCTTCGGCGATCTGCAGTTGCGCCTGGGCGATCTTTTGTCGTTCAGCCTTGCGCTCACGGGCCTGCGGCGCGAGAAATGCGGCATCGATCAGCAGCCAGACGCCGGCCAGCGTCAGCACGAACAGAATGACGCGTTCGCGCAGCGTCAGCGCGTCGATTTTCTGCATCAAGGCGGAGAGTGGTTTCACCGTTGCTCCTCAACTTTCAAGCCGACCGTCGACGACGCCTCAAGCGGCATGGCCACCAGCGAGAACTCCAGATACGCCGCCGGCTGAGCGGTTTCGGCGCCGGCCTGAACCACGGACTCGGCTTCCGGCGGCCCGACTTGCAGGCCGGTAAACGACATGCCGACGAACAGCGGTTCACGCCGCAAATTGCCGATCAGGCGGGCAGCGTCGGCGCCGCTCAAGGCGCGGCCGCGCAGTTCCATGGCGCGGCCGTTGTCGAACAACGCGATGTCGGTCAGCCAGGCGCCGGTCACGGCAGTCCGCGCCAACGCCCGGAATTGCGCCGAATAGCCGATTTCCGAACCGACCTTGCCGGCAGCGATGGCTTCCTGCGCCAATTGCAGGGCGCGCAGCCGCGCTTCCAGCGTCGACGCCTCGACCGCCAGCGCCGGATCGGCCTGTCGCACGCCGGGCGCGCTGGCCCCCACCTGCCGGGTCAAGGCGTCGGCGTGCTGCGACAGCTTCGCCACCTGCTCGCGCAACTGGCGAAGCTGCCAGTCATCCCAAACATACAGCACCAGCAGGCCGATCAGCAACACCGCGCCGCTCAATGCGATCGAACGCGCCGGCAAGGCAATGCTGGGCGGCCGGAATGCGGCCTGGTAGAGATTGATCTGCTTCATCACAGCTTGCTCGCTGATCTGGCCGCGCCGTCGCGCAGACTGGCGCCGAGCACATGGAAAGCCGCGTTCTGCGCCTGTGCGGTTTGCAGCGCCGCCTGTCCGGTCAGATCGAAGACACTGGACAGATCGAAGTTTTCCGCGCCGATCGGCAGATATTCGCCCAACCGCCGCAGCAGCGCCTGCGCTTGCGGCGTCGGCGCAAGATACAGCTTGGCCAGCGGAAACCAGGAATACTGGCGCTCGAAGAAATCGACCGATCGCTGGACTTCCATCGCCACCTTGTCGAACAACGCTTCGCTGGTCGCGCCGCGGCCCTCGATGCGCCGCGAAAGGATCAGGCTGGGACCGAAGCTGAAAGTCAGCAAACCGTTTTCGCCATCGAAATGCAGCACCGCCACCGCGTATTCGGCGGGCGCGATACGCATCGCCAACTGATGCTGCGCGGTTTCGCGGATATCGATGACATCCAGATGCAGACCGGCATCGTGATACGGCTGCGCCAGTCCGCGTATCGCCGCCGCCTGCGCCGCGACCACATACAGACTCGCCGGCCGACCGCCGCCGCCGGGAACCGGCAGGTGATCGAGCACCGCGTCGTCGATATGGAAACTGAGCAGATCCTTGACCTTCCAGCGTATCGCGCTGCGAATCTCCTCGTCCGGCACGCTCGGCGCTTCCACCATCACAGTCTGGTAGGTCTCCTGATCGAGCAACGCAATCAACGGCGCCGATTTGCCGTCGACATCCGCCGCCGCCCGGCTCAGCAACGCCGAAGTCAGGCCGGCGCCGCCATCCTGGGCCGGGTTGTGGACATAAGCCAGCACGCTCACCCGCTCGCCGGCATCCCGCACACGCAGCGCCGCGACGCCGCCGGCGTTGGGTGTCAACACCACGTGGCTGCTCTTGCGTGACCGAGGTTTCAACCAGTTCATCGAATCGAGCCGCTTCCCATGTTGATGCACCACGCGAGATTACTGCGACAAACCATTGTCATGTCAATATATTTCCCGTCGGATGATGACTCTATCGCTGCCCTTGCGCTTGCCGAAACTCGTGCGCGCGCGAGAATTGTCGTCGAACAGGTCGCCATCTTCGGCCTGATCCACGCCATCCCAGTTGTACTTCAGCCAATCCGGCGCGGCGATGCTCAGATCGAGATAGCCGAAGTTGCCGGCGCCCGGGGCCGAGAGTCGCAGATCGGCGTTACCCGCGACCAGAATGGAATTGAAACTGGCGGTGACTTCGCCGGCAGCCAGGCGGTTATCGGCTGTCTGGACAAAAAATGTAAGTCCGGGCGCGGCGATGGCGGTGCAGTTGTCCGCCGCATTGGCGACAAAACCCGCGCCGTTCCAATACTGCGCGGTCAGCGGCAGCGGCAGCGGACGCATTTCCGAACCGCTGGCATTGATCAGCCGCAGTCGGCCGAAGCGCAGCTCGCCATTGCCGCCCGCGAAGCCGATGCCGGTGTGCTGGAAGGGATTGCCGGCATAGCTCACCCCTTCGCTGTCACCGACGCTGGCGCTGAGCGTCAACAACGGACTGAACGGCGCGACCAGCGCCGCACGCTCGAAGGCCAGGCCGGCGCCGACGCCGAAGGTCAGGCCACCGATGCCGTTGCCGAGATCGCCGACCAGCACCGACGGCAAGCTGCTGACGGCAGACACCGCGCCGCTGTCGGCGGTCCAGGACTGGCCGCTCACCGATGCGGCGGAAAGTTTGAACAGGCTGCCGGCGTAGTTCCGCGTGGTCGCGCCGGCGCTGTTGCGCGCGGTGACAGTCCAGACCGGCGCGGTGTCGAAGCTGAACGGTTGCCCAAGGTAGGTGAAACCGCCGCATGCCGGCGCGAACGCGGCGGCGTTGCTGGAAATAACCAAGTGGTCGGGCACAAAACGGCCGATCGCGGTAGCCGCCGAGCAGGCGTAAAAACCCGCGCAACCCGTTGCCGTATCGGCGCTATCGACGCTGGCCCAAACCGAATCGACGAAGCTGACGCGGATCGCGCCGACTTCATCGTAACTGGCGGTGGCGCTGGTCAGCACGCCGGATGCGCCGCTGAAAATCCCGGTATCCAGATTGCCCAGCGCGCAGCCGCTGGCCGGCAGCAGGCACTCGACGCTGGCGGTCAGGCTGCCGGCGTAGTTCGGGGTCACGCCGCCGACGGCGTTATAGCCGGTCACCCGCAAGCTGAACGGCCGTCCAGCTTTGTGCAGCACGCCACCCGTGGCACTGGTATTGGCCAGATTGACTGTTGTGCCCGCCGTCAGCCAGTCCACATGACTGGCGATGACGCCCAAGGAGGCGGGCTTGACCGCGAAGTTGTCGGTGGAACAGGCGGTGATGGTCGGCGTGGCGCTGGCCGGATAACGCATCCTGACTCTGACGTCACGCCAGACATCGGCGACCGCCGGCAGACTGTGGGTACCGCGACTGCCGGCCAGCGTCAACGCGCCGACGTCGAGAATGACGCCGGTGACCGGGCAGTTGTTGGCATCCAGCGCGACCCCCAAGGTGGTATTGGCGATCAGGTCGACCCGCACGACATCGCTGAAGCCGCCGGCCAGGGCATTGCGTGTCGCGTTCAACGCCACCAGATTTAGGTCGAACGCGGCGCCGGCGGTTTTGGTAGAGATTTTTCCGTTCAGCGCGTCCGCCGCCACATCGACCGCGTTGAAGCCGCCCAGGCGGATGTCCAGATCGCAGCCATGCCCGGCCGACAGGTCATTGAGCACCTGGGCGCTGCTGATTTCATAGTTGTAGATGCGCACCTCGTCGAGCGCGCCATTGGCGGAGTTGCCGGTGCCGGGCGTCGTGCCGGATTTGATGAAACTGCTACGGTTGTCGCCCAGATGCAAGGTGCCGATGGAGCCGTGCAACGCGCCGCCGCTGGTGACGTTGCTGGCAGACGCCAGCGCGCCGTTGACATAGATGCGCAGTACGCTCTGGTTAGCGCCGACGCCCAGACTCCAGGTGGCGGCAATGTGCGTCCAGGTTCCGGCGGCGATGTTGTTGGCGGCGGTTTCAGTGGCGACCGTCGTGCCGCCCGAGTCGGTCAGGACCAGGCGCAATCTGCCGGTGCTGTCCTTGGTCATGAAAAACCATTGATTGTTGGCCGTGCCGGCATCCAGCAATTGCGCATTCAATGCGCCGCTGCCGCTCCAGGCCAGGTTGCCGCGATACCAGAACGAGATCGAACCCTTGTCACCCAGCGTCGCGTCGAGGTCGAACGCGGTGTTCACCGCATCGATGACGGCGGCGCTGCTGTTGGCCGGGATCGCCGCACCCTGGCAGACCCGCCCGGCTGTGGTGACCTGGGCATTGCCGACGCGCCGCCCATGACGTTCGTTGCCGGACCGATCGTAGACTTCCTGCGAAGCGCCGCTCCAGGACACGTCCTCGAACGCGTAGTAGGCGGAAACGCCGGGGCTGGCGCTGGCTTTGCTCCAACGGATCGCGGTGCCGCTGGTGCCGAAGGCGTTGTTGAAGGAATACAGCGTGAAATCGCTGTTGCCGACTTCCACGCCGATGGTGGCGCTGGCGCCGGCGGCGTTGCCGGCGCCGTACTGGTACTTGAAGTCGCCGTTCTCGTAGAGGATGACCTGAAAGGTATAGACCCCGCCCAGACTGTAATGCGGCACGTTTTCCCACGAAACCACGAAATACCGATTCGGCGCGGCCCCCTTCTGTTCGTAACGCACGCTGCCGCCGGTGCGGGGATTGATGTCGTCCCAGTACATCAAGATCAGCCGATCATGGCCGGAAACCGGCAAAGTGGAATTTTCGAAGACCCGGTGAAATCGGCTGTCCGCGCCGAACTGCAAGGCGCCGTTGGCATGGATGCGCACCGCGTTGTAGGCGACGCCGCCGAAGTTGAAGGTGAAACCGCCGCTGAAGTTGACCACCTGCTTGTCGTCATCGCGCGGATAGGACGTGTCGGTCTGCTCCCAGATCACGTTGTTGGCGGCGGACTCCCAGGCGAAGGTGTCGGACTGGAAGGCATAGGTGGCGGCCTGCAGCGGCGCGCACCAGCCAATCAGCAGCCATGTCAGCCAGCGCATAGGTTAATTCTCCACGCTGGCCGAGATACGCCGTTCGGCGTATTCCGCCAGCGTCGGCGCGGCATTCGGACACGCGCCATCAACCGGCTGGTTGCAGGCAATGCTGAGGATTTCATTGAAATTGATCGTCACTCCCGCTTCGTCAGCGCTGTGCGCGGTGCAGGAGATGCTGGCGGTAAAGCGTGACAGCGCGCCGGAAAAAGTGATGTTCTGATTGGCGCAAGTATTTTGCACGCTGACTGCGTAGATACCCGCCTCCAGACCCGCCTCGGCGGCGCGGAAGGCGCGCTCGCCCTCGATCGCCAGGGCATCCTGGGCATGCGTCGCCTGGGTCAGTTGCATCATCCAGCCGGCCAGACCGCCCAGCACGACCAGCAGGAAGATCGCGGCGGGCAGCACGAAACCGGAGACGGGGGCATGGGGCAAGGTACAAGGGACATGGAGCAAGGGGCATGGTGCATGGAAAACCGGTTTTCCTTGCACCTTGTCCCTTGTACCTTGCCCCCGGTACTTACGCATCATTGTTGACCACCACTTCGCGATACAGCGACACCTGTTCGACGTTGCCCGACGCGCTGTTTTCGAGTTGCAGCCACAACGTCAGTTGTCCCAGGCGCTGGCTGGCACCGGGTTCGTAGATGAAACTGCAGGCCTTTACCCGTTGCGCCAGCAGCGCGTTGATGCCGCTGCTGAAACTGGTCGGCTGGCTGGCGGTCGGCGCGCCATAACCGGAATACCGCCGGAGCGTGCCGGCGGCCGGATCGCAGACATAGCTGACCGGCGCTTCGACCAGATAGAAACGCTGATTCGGCGATTCCAGCGGCAATGGCGCGCCGGTGGCGGCAAACGCCAGATTCGCCACGCTGCCGTTGCTGGTCACCGCGCGCCGATTGCCGCCCCGCCAGGCATCGCTGTCGGCATCCAGGCCGAGGTTGTAGAGCACCAGAAATTGCGTGTTGCGGGCGTTGAGCATCGGGCCGAGAACGTCAAAGCCGGCATCAGCGCCGGAAGTGAAATCGAGTATGTCGCCGGAGCCATCGCCGGCCAGCGCCGCTCGATAGCGTCCGCCATCGGCGATCGGCAGATATTCCAGATAAGCCACGCCGCCGGCTTGTGTGACGCGCACGCTGTTCGGCAGCGCGCCGCGCAGATCGCGCGCCATGCGCAGCAACGCGGTATCGGCGGTATCGGTCATTTCCGCCCGCCGCGTGGCGGCCATGTAACCTTCGATGGGATTGCGGATGAACACCGACACGATGCCGGCCAGGATGCCGACGATCATGATCACGAGGATCAACTCGACCAGGGTAAATCCCGGTTGCAAGGGGCAGGGGGCAGGGGGCATGGGGGACGCACGGCCCCCTTGAACCTTGCCCCTTGAACCTTGAACCTCGAACCCTGCTCGCCGCTCACGCATCAGTAGTCCGCCCGATAGGCATCCAGAGCGAGCTGCGCGCCGGATGGGTCGGTGACGGTGACGCTGATCCGGTAGCCGGCGCTGGACGGCAGCGTTCCAAACGCGGCGGCAACCACCGTAACGCTGGCCTGATATCGATCCAGACCGGTCAACGGGCTGTTGTCGAGACTGCGGATGCCGCTCATGCTGAAGCCGTCGTAATCATTGACATCGTCGAACCATTGCCGGTTGGCGCTGGTGTAAGGCCCGGCGAAACCACCCTGGGCCACATCGTCGCTGGCGGCATCGCCGAACGGTTTGGCGCCGATTTCGTCGAGCAGCGACTGCCCGATGGCCAACGCCTGCCGCCGCAGCAACGGATCGGCGCTACCCTGATTGGCAAGATCGAACACCTTCAGCACGACCACCAGCGCCACGCTGACCACCATGATGAACAGCACCGCCTCGATCAGCGAAACGCCCAACATGCGCCTTGCCTCATGCCCCTTGACCCTTGCGGCGTCAATACACATAACCGGTCTCCGCTTCGACAGTGAGTGTCAGCGTCTGATCACCGCTGATGCTCAAACTGGCGGCGGCATCCGGACGGCCTTGCGCATCGAAACCGAGGCTGGCGACAGTAGCGACCAGCGTGACGCCGTTTGGCGGCGACAATCGATACGCCGGATCGCCGTCCGGTCCGGCGATCCGCTCGGCTTCGGCACACGGCGCGACAGCGGTGCGGCACAGCGTCAAGCCGTCGGCGTCGATCAGCACCGTGACACCGCCATGTCGGGCGATGGCCAGTTTTTGCGCATAGCGGAACAATCCCGAGGCGGCATCGAAGTAGCCTCGGGCGGCAAACGTGTCAGCGCTGAAAAAACGCGGCGCGGCGACCATCGCCAGAATGCCGGCGATGGCGATCACGCTGATCAGTTCCACCAGGGTGAAGCCTTTTGCCGATAAAGGCATGGCATCACCCCTACAGCCGCTATCAGTCGCAGTCGGTGGTGGCGGGGGCGGCGCTGAAGGTAGGCGCATTGCCTGCTGCGGCGGGCTCGGTATAAGTGATCTTGCAATCCGCATGCGAACTGTCGACTTGCACGGTCAGTGTATTGCCGCTGACCGACAGGGTGTAATCGGCCAGATCACCGGCAGCGATAACGATGCCGCTGGCGGCTGCCGTGGCACCGACATCAGGGTAACCAAACACCAGGGGCACAGCAACGCCTTCCATGGTGATGGTGCCGGTGGCGCCAGTCTGATTGCCGACCAGCGCGGCAGAGTGACCGATCGCCGAAGCCGACTTGAGCGCCCCCAGAGCCGCCTGCATCTTCGCTACCCGGGCATCGGTCTGCAGATCGTAGAAGCGCGGTAGCGCGACCGCCGCGAGAATGCCGAGAATGACGATGACCATGATCAGTTCAATCATGGTGAAACCCTTTTGCTGCTGCATGGCGATCTCCAGTCTGTTAAAACAAATCAATGTTCGCATTGTTGGCTTATACGGCACGATGACAAAAATCTTGAAAAAAATGCGAAAAAATCCGCGCTCAGCGCTGCATCATCGTCGAGCCCAAATCCCATACCGGCAGGAAAACCCCGAGCGCGACCACCAGCACGATGATGCCCAGGCCGGCGATCAGGATCGGTTCGACCTGTTCCGACAAGGTGCGGATTTCATACTCGACCTCGCGCTGCTGCAATTCGCCGATTTCGAGCAGCAAACGATCCAGCTCGCCGGTTTCCTCGCCGACCGCCATCATTTGCAACATCACCGGCGTGAACACCGCCGTGGTCGTGGCGGCGCGGGTCAGCGTTTCGCCCCGTTCGACACCATTGCGCATCTGCTCGATGCGGCTGGCGATGAACGCGTTATCGACGACTTCCGCCGCATTGGTCAACCCCTGCACGATCGGCACGCCGCTCTGATAGGTCATCGCCAGACCTTTGGCGAAGCGCGCCAGCGCCGCCTTGTGCACAATCTTGCCGGCGATCGGCAGTTTCAGCAGCCAGCGATCCCAGGCATAGCGCCCCTGGGGGGTGTTCTTCCACCAGCGCAAGGCGATGAAACCCAGCGCGGCGACCGCCAGCAACAACGGCCACCATTGCACGGTCCATTCGGAAAAACCGACCAGTATCCGGGTCATCAACGGCAAATCGGCTTGTGAACTCTTGTACACCTTGGCGAAGGCGGGAATCACGAACACGTTGATCACGCCCAACGCGATAGCCAGCGCGGCGATGACGAAGCTCGGATAGCGCAATGCGCTTCTCACCCGGTCGCGCATTTCACGTTCGAATTCGAGATGGTGAAACAGCCGCAGAAAAACCTCGTCCAGCCGACCGGTGGCCTCGCCGACGCGCACCATGTTGATGAAAAACGCCGGGAATATCTGGGCGTGTTTGCGCAGGCAGACCGACAGTTCGCGTCCGGCGGACAGACCCTCGCGCAGATCGGCCAGCAATTTCTGAAACGCCGGATGCCCGCTCGACTCCGCCAGCGACGACAAAGACCGCAGTATCGGCACGCCAGCCTTGAGCAGGCTGGCCATCTGGCGGGCGAACAGCATCAGGTCGAGTTCGCTGACCTTGTCCTCAAACCAGGCGCCGAACAACGGTTTGGCGTCGGCCTTGCCGACCAGCGCCTTGACCTCCACCGGGGTCAGGCCGGAGCGCATCAATTCATCCGCCACCGCGTCGCTGGAGCCGCCTTCCAGCCGCCCGGTCAGCAATTCCCCGCGCGGATTGCGCGCCTTGTAACTAAATGCCGGCATGAGAAACAGGTAAGGGGCAAGGGGCAAGGAATCCCGCCTTGCACCTTGAACCTTGAACCTTGAACCTTGAACCTATCAACATCATTCATCCACCTGATGCGTCACCCGCATGGCTTCGGCGATGCTGGTCACGCCTTCGCGCACCAGCCGCAAGGCCTGGTCGCGCAAGGTCTGGCCGATCAGGTTGCGTTGCGCCGCGAGGCGGAAGGCGCTGGTGTCGCCGCGATTCAGCAGCGTCGCCAGTTCGGCATCCACTTCCAGCAACTCGTAGATGGCCTGGCGACCGTGATAACCGGTGTGGTTGCAGTGACTGCAGCCCCTGGCCTGACGCAACGAGTCTAGTTGCATGCCGTCGGCGATCTCGTCGCGCAACCAGGCGCGTTCGTTGGCATCCGGTTCGGCCGGGCGGGCGCAGGTCGTGCACAGTTTGCGCACCAGTCGCTGCGCGACGATGCCGGCCAGACTGGTTGCCAGCAAATAGGCCGGCGCGCCCATGTCCATCAGGCGCGCGGCGGCCGATGGCGTGTCGTTGGTGTGCAGCGTGGACAGCACCAGATGGCCGGTAATCGCGGCGCGCAACGCGATCTGGGCGGTTTCCGCATCGCGCATCTCGCCGAGCAGGATGACATCCGGGTCTTGCCGCAAAAAAGCGCGCAGCGCGCGGGCGAAGGTCAGATCGATCTTGTCGTTGACCTGAATCTGGTTGAGGCCGGGAAGACGATATTCCACCGGATCCTCGACGGTCAGAATCTTGCGTTCCGGCGTGTTCAGGTCGGCCAGCGCGGCATACAGCGTGGTGGTCTTGCCGGAGCCGGTGGGACCGGTCACCAGAATCAGGCCATGCGGGCGATGGATCAGTTTGGTGAACCGCTCGAAATGATCGGCGATCATCGCCAGATCGGCCAGGCCGGTGGTGCCGCCGCCGGTGAGCAGCCGCAACACCGCCGATTCGCCGAACTGGGTCGGCACGGTGGACATCCGCACATCGATGGCGCGCTGCTTCAGGCGCAGCATGAAGCGGCCGTCCTGCGGCAGCCGCTTTTCCGCGATATCCAGATCGGCCATCAATTTCAGGCGCTGGATCAGCGCCGGACTGATCTTGCGGTCGGCTTCGGTGGCGATCGACAGTACGCCATCGACGCGGAAACGGATCTGCAACATGCGTTCCTGCGGCTCGACGTGAATATCCGAAGCGCGCACCTGCAAGGCATCCTCGAACAAGGTCTGCAACAGCCGCACCACCGGCGCTTCCTCGGCCGACTGGGTGGCCGCTAGGGCGCCGAAATCGATGACCTCGTCGCCCAGTTCGTCGGTCAGATTGCGCGCCAACTCGCTGATTTCCTCGGTGCGGCGATAGACCCGGTCGATAAACTGGATCAGCGCGCCCTCGTTGGCCACCGCCAGTTCGACTTCGCGATTGAGATGGTTGATGATTTCATCGAAGGCGAACAGATCGGTCGGGTCGGCCATGGCCACCAGCACCCGGTTCTCGCGTTGTTCGAGGACAATGGCGCGGAATCGGCGCGCCAATTGTTCCGGCAACAGGCGCACAATCTCCGGCCGCACATGCACCTGGCGCAGATCGAGGAAGGGGATGTTCAACTGGCGAGCGATGGCGCCGGAAATTTCGTCCTCGGTGACATAGCCGTGCTCGACCAGAACGCGACCCAATTTGCGTCCCGATTGACGTTGTTTCTCAAGCGCCTCGCCAAGCTGTTCCTGAGAAACGAGTTTTTGCTGTACCAGAAGATCGCCTAGACGAATCTTCTCAGGCCGCGCCATATGCGGTCTCCAGAGTTGGTTTTGTCCGTAAATTAACGAGTTGGGTTATATATCTCAAGTCATATGTTTGAAATCGTCCTGGTCGAACCCGAAATTCCCCCGAATACCGGCAATGTCATTCGCCTGGCCGCCAATACCGGTTGCCGTCTGCATCTGGTGCAACCGCTGGGCTTCGACCTGTCGGACAAGCAATTGCGCCGTGCCGGTCTGGACTATCACGAGTACGCCGAACTGCAGGTGCATGCGGATTGGCCGGCGCTGCTGAGCGCGCTGCACGCACGACGGCGCTTCGCCTTCACCACCAAAGCCTCGCGGCCCTATGTCGAAATCGCCTTTCAGCCCGGCGATGTGCTGGTGTTCGGGCCGGAAACGCGCGGGTTGTCGGCCGAGCAACTGGCCGACTTTCCGGTCGACGCGCGCTTGCGCCTGCCGATGCGCCCCGGCCAGCGCAGCCTCAACCTGTCCAACGCGGTGGCGGTGACGGTGTTCGAGGCCTGGCGTCAGCAGGGCTTCGCCGGCGCGCGGGACTGAACGGTGGATTCGGTGACAGATTCGGTGGCGGGCTTGTGTCACGGCAACTCGACCCCATGTCCGACAGGTCGCCATTCGCCTATCGGAAGCCGCCATGAGCGCCCTGGAAACCTTCGAAAAAATGCTTGCCACCGGCAAGGACAATGCGCTGCTGCGTTATTCGCTGGGCAATGAGTATCTGAAACTCGGCCAGCTCGACGCCGCATGCACACATCTGCAAGCCGCATTGGCCCAGGACCCGCGTTACTCGGCGGCCTGGAAGCTGCTCGGCAAGGCACAGAGCGAAGCCGGCGCGTTGAGCGAGGCGCGCGAAACCTATCGCCAGGGCATCGCCGCCGCCGAGGCCCGAGGCGATATTCAGGCGGCGAAGGAAATGAGCGTTTTCGCCAAACGCATCGACAAGCAACTCGCCACCGAGTGACGCCGAGGCGGTCAGCGGCTACCATCCGTTACATTCAGTTCAACTTCAAGCAGGAGCAATCTTATGGCACGCATGGTGCAATGCACGAAACTCGGTCGCGAAGCCGAAGGCATGGACTTTCCCCCGTTACCCGGTGAACTCGGCAAGCGCGTGTTCGAGAACATCTCGAAGGAAGCCTGGCAAGGCTGGATCAAGCTGCAGACCATGATCATCAACGAAAACCGTCTCAATCTCGCCGATGCCCAGCATCGCAAGTACCTGATGGAACAGGCCGAGAAGTATTTCTTCGGCGAAGGCGTCGGTGCGCCGGAGGGGTTCAAGCCGCATTGAGCGTGAAATGTGAAACGTGAACACCCATCACATTTCACCAGCGGCGCAGCCGCGCCCCCTTCCACCCTTCACCGCTCCAGCCATGTCCGACAAGCAAACCCATTTCGGCTTCAAGACCGTCGCAGAGGAAGAAAAGGCCCGCAAGGTCGCCGAGGTGTTTCATTCCGTCGCCAACCGTTACGACGCGATGAACGATCTGATGTCGATGGGCCTGCACCGGATCTGGAAACGCTTTCTGGCTCTGCATGCGCGTATCCGTCCCGGCCACAAGGTGCTCGATATCGCCGGCGGCACCGGCGATATCTCGCGCCTGCTGGCCAAGGAAGCCGGCCCGACCGGCGAGGTCTGGCTGACCGATATCAATGGTTCGATGCTCGGCGTCGGCCGCGACCGCATGCTCGACCAGGGTCTGATGTTGCCGGTGGCGCAGTGCGATGCCGAAAAGCTGCCGTTTCCGAATGACTATTTCGACCTGGTCACCGTCGCTTTCGGTCTGCGCAACATGACGCACAAGGAAGACGCGCTGGCCGAAATGCGCCGCGTGTTGAAACCGGGCGGGAAATTGATGGTGCTGGAATTCTCCAAGGTCTGGAAACCGCTGGCCCCGCTGTATGACCTCTACTCCTTCCAGATGCTGCCGCGCATGGGAGAACTGGTGACCAAAGACGCCGAGAGCTATCGCTATCTGGCCGAATCGATCCGCATGCATCCGGATCAGGAAACGCTGAAGAGCATGATGGAATCGGTCGGTTTCCAGCGCGTCGACTTCTTCAACATGACGGTTGGCGTGGTTGCCTTGCATGTGGGTTACAAGGTCTGAAGCAGCCTGATTGCTGATTTACCTGCTCCCTCAACCGGTTGCGGATGAGGGAAACAGATCGTTCAACAGGTCGATAGCGCCTTATTCGACGCCCTGGCTGTGCAGGTATTCGTCGTAATCGCCTTCGTAAACCACGTAGCTGCCGTCCAGTTTCAGTTCGATGATCTTGTTGGCCAGCGAGCCGACGAACTGGCGGTCGTGCGAGACGAAGATCAGCGTGCCGGGGAACTGGTCGAGGCCGGTGTTGAGGGCTTCGATGGATTCCATGTCGAGGTGGTTGGTCGGTTCGTCCATCACGAGCACGTTGGGGTGCAGCAGCATCAGTTTGCCAAACAGCATGCGGCCCTGTTCGCCGCCGGAAATCACGCGTACCGATTTCTTCACTTCGTCGCCGGAGAACAGCAGCCGGCCAAGCGTGCCGCGCACCAGGGTTTCCAGGTCGCCGCCTTCGTAGCCACCGGCGCGCACCCAGGCGCTGATCCAGTCGGTGAGCGCCTTGTCTTCGGCGAAGTCGGCGGTGTGGTCCTGCGCGAAGTAGCCGGGCTTGGCCTTTTCCGCCCATTTGACGGTGCCGACATCGGGCTTGAGTTCGCCCATCAGCAGCCGCAGCAGCGTGGTCTTGCCGACGCCGTTCTCGCCGATGATGGCGACGCGGTCGCCGGCATTGATGGTGACCTTGAACTTGTCCAGCACCGGCACGCCGGGCTCGTAGCCGAAGTGCAGGTTTTCCACTTCCAGCGCCTGCCGGTGCAGCTTTTCCTTGTCGTCGTAATCGAAACGGATCCACGGGTATTGGCGCGACGACGGTTTGACGTCTTCCACCTTGATCTTGTCGATCATCTTCATCCGGCTGGTGGCCTGACGCGCCTTGGATTTGTTGGCGCGGAAGCGGCGCACGAACTCTTCCAGTTCGGCGATCTTTTCCTTCGACTTGCTGCTCACCGCCATCTGACGTTCGCGCGCCATGGTGGAGGCTTCCATGTAGTCGTCGTAGGTGCCGGGATAGACCTTGAGGGTCTGGTAGTCGAGGTCGGCGATGTGGGTGCAGACCGAGTTGAGGAAGTGGCGGTCGTGCGAGATGATGATCATCGTGCAGTTGCGCGCATTGAGCACCGATTCCAGCCAGCGGATGGTGTTGATGTCGAGGTTGTTGGTCGGTTCGTCGAGCAGCATGATGTCCGGATTGGCAAACAGCACCTGTGCCAGCAGCACGCGCAGTTTCCAGCCGGGGGCGACTTCGCTCATCGGGCCGTTGTGCTTTTCGCCAGGAATATCCAGGCCGAGCAGCAGTTCGCCGGCGCGGGCTTCGGCGTCGTAGCCGCCCATTTCGCCGAACTGGCTTTCCAGATCGGCGGCATGCAGGAAGTCCGCCTCGGTGGCTTCCGGGTTCATGTAAATGGCGTCTTTTTCCTGCATCACACGCCACATGTCGGCGTGGCCCATCATCACCACGTCAAGCACACGCAGGTCTTCAAAGCCGAACTGATCCTGGCGCAGGAAGGCCATGCGCTCGTGCGGATCGATGGAGACATTGCCGGCGCTGGGCTCCAGCACGCCGGCCATGATTTTCATCAGTGTCGATTTGCCGCAGCCGTTGGCGCCGATCAGACCGTAGCGGTTGCCGTCGCCGAATTTGACGCTGACGTTTTCGAAGAGCGGCTTGGCGCCGAACTGGATGGTGAGATTGTTGACGGTAAGCATGGGGAAACCTTATGAAATCAGGCGCAATTTTAGCCTTGCCGACCCGCGCATTAGGACAAAAGTGCAAATGCGCGAAACAATCCCGCCCCATGCCCTCCCCTTGCTATCGCGGCCGTTTCGCCCCGACCCCGTCGGGCGCGCTGCATTTCGGCTCGCTGATTGCCGCGCTGGGCAGTTGCCTGGATGCCCGCGCGCATGCCGGCGAGTGGCATCTGCGCATCGAAGACGTCGACCCGCCGCGCGTTGTACCGGGCTCGGCGGACAGCATTCTGCGCACGCTGGAGGCATTCGGTTTCGAGTGGGACGGGCCGGTGGTGTATCAGAGCCGGCGCGCTGACGCGTATCGCGCAGCGGTTGACCGCCTGATCGATGCCGGACGGATCTACGGCTGCGACTGCACCCGCAAGTTGCTCAAGGCGCACGGTCGCGTCGGCGTCGATGGTCCGGTCTATCCCGGCACCTGCCGCGCGCGCGGTTTGCCGTTATCGGCGGCGCTGCGCCTGCGCGTGGCGGATACGCGCATCGTCTTCGATGATTTGCTGGCCGGCCGCGTGGCCTGCGATGTGGCCGGCGAATGCGGCGACTTCGTGCTGCTGCGCGCCGACGGGGTTTACACCTATCAGCTTGCGGTGACGGTGGACGACGCCGAACTGGGCGTCAGCCATATCGTGCGCGGCGCCGACCTGCTGGCTTCGACGCCGCGTCAGATCGCGTTGCAACAGGCTTTGGGCTATCCGACGCCTGGTTATCTGCACCTGCCGGTGGCGTTGAATGCGGACGGCGGCAAACTCAGCAAACAGACCTTGGCCGCGCCGCTGCGCGATGCCGAGCCGCTGCCGGCATTGCTCGGCGCGGCGGCGTTTCTCGGTTTCGATCTGTCTCGGGAAGTGGATACGGTGTCGACGTTCTGGCGGATTGCCACGCAATGCTGGCAGAGAGCGAAGCTGCCGCCGGTGCGCGGCAAGCGGTTCGGGTGATGCTGTCCGGGTACAGCGCGTCACCCCGGCGGATGCCAGGGTCCAGAAGCTCGCAGGAGCGTCTTCCAAGGGGCGATTATTCTCGACTTCGCGCCTTGGAAGGCGCTCCTACTCGTCCACCTTGCCCCGCCCCGCTTTCACGCTGGCGCGGCGGGCCTTGCCATCCAGCCGCTTGGCAATCGACGAGCGCGACGGCTTGGTCGGGCGACGTATTTTTGGCGTCACGGCGACGCTGTTGACCAGCAGTTCCAGCCGGCGCAGGGCTTCGGCGCGATTTTTCTCCAGGCTGCGGAATTCCTGCGCCTTGATCACCACCACGCCGTCCTTGCTGATACGCTGGTCGCCGAGATTCAGCAAACGCGCGCGTAGCTCCTCGGGCAGCGATGAAGCGGCGATGTCGAAACGCAGATGCACCGCGCTGGATACCTTGTTGACGTTCTGCCCGCCCGCGCCCTGGGCGCGGATTGCGGTGAATTCGACTTGTTCCGGCGGAATGTTGAAACGGATGCGCATGGGGAATATCAGCGGAGGGATTGATTTGGATTGTAGTGTTGCGACAAAAAGGGATGTGCAATGAATACTGCGCGGGTTCACTGGACCGAGGCCGGGGCGCCTAGCTCGGCGCACTGGCGCGCGGAAAGCGGCCATCCGCCGCCCGGCCGGATCGTCATCGCCGACGATCAGACTTCAGCCGCCGCCGCGTATCGGCTGGCCAGCGGCGGCACGGCGCTGCTGTGGCGTGGCGATTTCCAGAATGCCCGCCAGTTGTTGCAGGCCTTGACCCGGCGCGTCGACCCAACGCCGCAACCGGCCGGCGCCAAGGTCGCCGGTAACGTGCCGGCCGCCGAGGCGTTCCAGTCGCAACGTCAGGCGCAGGCCCGGCGGGCGCGAATTCTGGGCATGTTGCTGGTGCCGCTGGATGCCGATTACAGCATCCCGCTGCGGCGAGCGCCAGATGTTCGGCAGGCTTGTGCGGAGGCCTATGGGCCCGCCGATACGACACCTCAGACGCCTGGCAGCCTGGTTTCGCTGCGCGAACTGCAAGGCCTGATCGGCGCGCACGAATGGCGCAAGAAGGGCGTGGTGGTGGCGGCGCTGGATGGCCGCATTCATCCGCACTACGGCGTGTTCGCGCCGATTCGCGGCGAGTATGTCGATCTGGTGGCAGCGGCGACGTTGCCCTCCACTACGCTGGCGTTCGATATCGGCACCGGTACCGGCGTGCTGGCCGCCGTGCTGGCGCGGCGCGGGGTGACGCGGGTGGTGGCCACCGACCAGGACCCGCGCGCGCTGGCCTGCGCCCGGGAGAACCTCGCGCGGCTCGGCTATGCCGGGCAGGTGGAGGTGGTCGAAGCCGATCTGTTTCCGCCGGGTCGCGCGCCGTTGGTGGTGTGCAATCCGCCGTGGTTGCCGGCCCAGCCCAGTTCACCGATCGAGTATGCGGTGTACGACCCGGACAGCCGCATGTTGCTGGGTTTTCTGAACGGGCTGGCGGCGCATCTGACGCCGGATGGCGAAGGCTGGCTGGTGTTGTCCGACCTCGCCGAACATCTCGGCTTGCGTTCCCGCGCGACGTTGCTGGCGGCCTTCGACGCGGCTGGCTTGAAGCTGCTCGGGCGTCACGAGATTCGCCCGCGCCACCCGCGCGCCGGCGACGCGAGCGACCCGCTGCATCGAGCGCGGGCGGCGGAAATGACTTCGTTGTGGCGGCTCGGCGCGGCGGAATAGCTTCGAGCAATCGACTCGCAGAGCGGATCGCACCGAACAACGATCAGCGCTTCAGCCGGGCATCCTCGATCAACACCGAATAGACATAACCGGCGCCGAAGTCCTTGTCGGTGCGCACGACGCCCTGCACGGTGACGATTTCGGAAACCTTGGCCGACTCGGCGGTCGTGATCAGGATGTCGTTGCTGCCGTCGGCGGCGGAACCCGAGCCGTCTCGCAGATGCAGCCAGTTCTTGCCCATGATGCCGGCGTTGAACTTGACCACCTTGCCGCGCACCGCAACCGGCTTGTCCTTCAACCTGGCGCTCTGACCCACAATTTCCGCGACGGTCCGGGCATTGGCGCCGACGGCCTTGGCAACCGGGGTATCGGCGACCGGCTGCGATTTGCCCTTGGCGGGCGGCGCTGCGGACATCCCCGAGCCGCCATTCGCTCCGGCCAGGGAGGCGAACAGGATCTTGGGGAAGGTCTTGTTCAGCGCGCGGCTTTCAAAATCGTGCATGACCATGACGTTTTGCAAGGTCACCTGATCGCCCTTGTTCACCGAGGCTCGACTGACCGCCGCCCAGGTTTCGCCCTGTCCGGTTTTGAGCCGCAGGTAGGAGTAGCCCGCAGCATGCCGGACCTCAAGTACCGCGCCTTTGACATCGGCAGGATTGGCCGCGAACACCCACGGCGCTGAAACAAGCAGGAAGATAGCCAACAGGACACGCATGGTCTGTAACGCCTTGATTGGGAATGTTGCAGGGTAACAGAGCGCTTGCAGACGCTTGCGGATTCGCGCGTTGGAATTGACCGGGGTCAACTGTTGTTGTGTTGACTCCGGTTCAAGCCGACTCAGAAGCTGTAGTTGTAATTCACCCGCAGCGTGCTTTGACGATGGCTTGAGGTGACGCCCTGGGCGCTGGTCCGGCTGACTTCCGGTGTCAGCGCGATGGATGCGGCGATACTGCGTGACGGGTCGAGGCGATAGCCGATACCGAAGGTGTAGTGGGTTTCGACGATCGCCGGAAACAGCGGATTCAACGTGGCATCAGGCACCGGGTTGCTGGCGTGGTTGTAGCCGGCGCGCAACGCGAGTTTGGGGTTCAGCTTGTATTGCCCGCCAAGCGCCAGCACGGTCTGGTCTTTCCAGTTCTGCGGCAGGGTGACGTCGATATCCAGGCCGGACGCGGAGTCGACAAAGCGCATGCGAAATTCGGACATCGCGTCGGCCCAGCGGATGCGCTTCAGGTCGGCGGCCCACGACCATGCGCCTCCTCCATCGTAGGCCACGCCCAAGCCAAAGGTTTCCGGCCACTGGAAGTCGATGACCTTCAGACTGCCGTTCATCGGAACGCCATTGACCGACAACGTCGCATCGTCGGTTTTCATGTCGCCCATGCGGGTCTTGGCATGATAGGCGGCGCCCAGTTGAAACTGCTCATTGATGCGCCACAGTCCGCCCAGCTTGTAACCCCAGCCGTAGGCTTTGGCGCGACCGGTCATCGCGCTGCCATCGCTGAAATCGAAGCGGGCATAGTCGATGGTGGCCGGCAGAAAGCCGACCAGGCTACCGCCGACCAACCCCTGCCCCAGCATGCCGGCCAGATTCTGGCCATCCATATCCATGCGCAGATCCATGCTGGCCCAGACCAGATCGATCTGTCCGGCGACAATAAATTGCTCGTTGGCATTCCAGGACAGCGGGAACATCAGACGACCGAAACCGACTTCCGAGCGGATCTCTTCACCGCTCATCGCGATCGGATCGCCATTTGAATTCAAACCACCGGCAAACAAGGTCGAGCCGGCGCCGTATTCGGTGCCCATGCCGCCTTGCGCCAGCATCGCCACGCCGTAGCCGAGATCACCCGTACGGCGAATGTAGGACAAGGTGGGCATCCAGTACGCCGTGCCGTCGGATGCCTGCGAACCGGCTAGCGGGTGGCTGGATTCGACATCCGGCATCAATACGGTCAGACCAACGCCGATATCCGTATGACCCGGACTTTTCAGACCCAGCGTGGCGGGGTTGTTCATGACCGCCGAATTGCCGGCCTCGAACGCGTAAGCCGCGCCCCCCATGCCGCCGGATTTGGCGCCCCAGGCTTCCATGTTCATGCCATTGGTGGCATGAACAGAGCAAGCCCAGCCAGAGAGGGCGACAACGCCCAGATTCAAGACGAGTTGACGCATGTAATCCTTTCCATATGCCGAAACAGAGCGTCGGCAAAAATCGCTGACATTAATAAGATGGACCAAATTCCGGATAGCTTTTTTCAATCGGCTCTTTCTGACAGGCACTTGACGTACTCAAAGATCACGGCGAATCGCAGATAATTGCGGCGTTTCGAAATACGCGCTGCCGGTCCTGTCACAGGCTAGCGCATGCGAAACATGATCAACCTCATAACCGAAAGGCGCGCCCCATGTTGCTGGGATTTGTCATTCTCTATCTGGTCGTTTCAATCGGCATCGGCCTCTACGCCGCTACCCGCGTACACAATGCGCGGGATTATATTACCGCCGGACGTTCGCTGCCGTTGTACATCGTCATGGCAATGGTGTTTGCCACCTGGTTCGGCGCGGAAACCGTGCTTGGCATCCCCGCCACGTTCATTGAGGAAGACCTGGCCGGGCTGATTTCCGACCCGTTCGGCGCGGCGCTGTGTCTGGTGCTGTTCGGCTTGTTCTTCGCCCGCAAGCTGTACCGCATGAACCTGCTGACCATCGCGGATTTCTATCGGGAACGCTACGACAGCCGGGTCGAGATCGTCACCGGCCTGGCGATCGTGCTGTCTTATCTGGGTTGGGTATCGGCGCAGGTTACCGCCCTCGGCCTGGTGTTCAATGTCCTGTCGGAAGGGCAGATCACGCAGGCGCAAGGCATCATGATCGGCGCGGCGGTGGTGCTGATGTACACCTTGTACGGCGGCATGTGGTCGGTGGCGTTGACCACGTTTTTCCAGATGATCGTGATCGTGCTGGGCCTGCTTTATATCGCCTGGCTGGTATCCGACATGACCGGCGGCGTGGCGCCGGTGATCGAGCATGCCGCCGCCAACGACAAGTTCAATTTCTGGCCGGATTTGAATGCGGTGGCCATGATCGCCTTCATATCCGGTCTGCTGACCATGGGCTTCGGTTCGATCCCGCAACAGGACGTGTTCCAGCGCGCCAACGCGTCAAAAAGCGAAAACATCGCGGTTTGGGGCACTGTCGCCGGCGGCGTGGCCTACTTCCTGTTCGCTGCTGTGCCGTTGTTCCTGGTCTATTCCGCCAATCTGATCGACCCGGCGCTGGTCACCCGCTGGCTTGCCGAAGACAGCCAGAAGCTGCTGCCGGAACTGATCAAGGGTCATCTGCCGTTGTTTGCGCAGGTGATTTTTTATGGCGCATTATTGTCGGTCATCATGTCCACCGCCTCCGGCACCCTGCTGGCGCCCTCGGTGACCCTGTCGGAGAACGTGCTGAAACGCTTCTTCACGCGTGACAAACCGTTGTCCGACGCGAAACTGCTGCTGATGACACGCTGGGTAGTCGGTATTTTCGCGGCCACCGTCACGCTCTACTCGCTGTGGGCGCTGGGCGAAGAAACCACTATCCATGAAATGGTGGAAAACGCCTACAAAGTCACACTGGTGGTCGCTTTCGTGCCGTTGGTCGCCGGGCTTTACTGGCGACGCGCCAACACCACTGGTGCGTATCTCGCGATCGGCCTGGGATTGCTCACCTGGCTGTCCATGGAAGTCTGGCTTCCGGAAGGCGAGGGCTTGCTGCCGCCGCAGTTCGCCGGTTTTCTGATGGCCGTTCTGGGCATGGTCGCGGGTTCATTTATTGGCTCACGAAAACTTGATTGAATGTCAGAATTGCATTGCAGTCGGGTGATCCAGGATTTCCGCCCGGACGATTCAGGTTTTTCGGCCTTGGTTGTCGTCGCATACCCCGCTAGCCTTGCCACTCTCCGACTCCGCCACACGCATATCGATGAATAAAGCCTTTATCCAGCCACAAGCATCCGAACCCGACGAGGTCAAATGCAGATACTGTGGCAGTTCGCTGGTACGCCCTTCCGTGAAGTCCTCCGGAAAGCATTCGCGTATTACCTACCGCTGCCAGTCCTGCAAGAAACATTTTCGCGTCAGTTCGGGCTGGCTGGACAAGCATCGAGCCCTGGCCGGCGTGACATTGGTGGCGTTGTTGCTGTTGAGTGTGGCGGCGATGATGTTGCTCGACAAGCCGGACCAAGCGCCCCTGGATAGCGTAAGCGCTCAGGAAAACCAGGATGTTCTAGCCAGACTGCTGCGGGAAGCCAAGCAGGGCAGACCGGAGGCGCAATATGCCCTTGGTCGCAACTATTGGGTGAGTGCGGAATACCAGCAAGCGTTCCCGTGGCTCAAGGCGGCCGCCGAGCAACGTCATGTCGAGGCGGAATACCTGCTCGGCATGGCATTCCTGAATGGGCTGGGCACGTTGCAGAATTACCGATCGGCGCTGGACTACTTCACCAAGTCAGCGGAACAGGGCCATCTGGAAGCCGAATTTCGCCTCGGCTTACTGTATCGGGATGGCCTGGCGATGCCGCCCGACAAGGAGTCCGCTTACGTCTGGCTGAACATCGCCGCCGCGCGCGGACATCCTGACGCCTTGCAGTTTCGCGACAAGCTTGCCGCCGTGATGACCACCGAAGAGCTTAATCGCGCCCAGGAAACCAGCACCCACTTGCACGCGAAAGTGTCCGGAGCGGACAAGGCCAATCCTTGAACATCGCGCGACCGCTCACACCCCGATGACCGAGGACCCCGCCGCCAGATTTCGGTTACGCCTGTTCATCGCTCTTTATGCGCTGCTCCTGACCATTGGCAGCCAGTATCCATTCTCCGGCTGGCTGCCGCTGGCGGACTGGTCGACCGGTTTTCTGATCGCCGACTGGCCGCGCTATATCACCCGCACCGATCTGGCCACCAATCTGCTGATCTACGTCCCGCTGGGCTATGCCCTGGCCAGATGGCATACCCGCCTCGGACATGGCACGCACGGCGTCATCGCCGGCACGCTGAGCTGCCTGGCGTTCAGCCTGGTGATGGAAAGCGGCCAGGCCTTGCTGCCGAGTCGCATCGCCTCCAATCTCGACATGCTGGTCAATGGTCTCGGCGCGCTGACCGGCGCGTTGCTGACGCTGCATCATGGTCGCTGGTTGCGCGCCGGACGCGCCCTGCATCGCTGGCGGATCCGCTGGTTTCATACGGGCCTGGCGACCAATGTCGGCCTGGGTCTGCTGCTGCTCTGGTTTCTCACGCAATTCGCCTTGTTGCCGTTTCCCGGCATGGGCTGGCTGGACCTGCATCTGCGTCCGATCGACACACCGCCGGGGGGGCTGGATCAGATCAACTTTCCCTGGATGGCCGCCGTAATTCTGGAAATGCTGACTCTGGGCGCATTTGCCGCCACCCTGTTGCGACCGGGACGTTATGTCGGCGGCATGTTGTTGCTGGTCGCATTGGCGTTCTTCATGAAATTGTTGGCGGCGACCATCCTGCTGAAACTGAAAGTGGTCGGCGGCGTGCTCTCGCTGGAAACCCTGGCGGGATTTCTGCTGGCGTTCTGGATTCTGCTCACACCAATGGCTTCCAGACAAAGAATGCGCTTCGCTTCGCTGTTGCTGGCGCTGACCTTGCTGGCTCGGCTGTGGCTGGCAGATTTTCAGCTATGGCCGACGGTCAGTGTGCTGAACATCGTCGGCCTGTCCAAGGCAATGGCATTTCTCTGGCCGTTCCTGGCGCTGACCTTGCTCGTTGTCCATACGCTGCGCAACCGTCCGCGTCGCACCCCATGACACTGGTTCACGCGCCGCGAACGCGGTGTTTGCGCTTGCGCGACGGGGTCTGCCGCGCCATCCAGGGTGGCGCGGCCGCCATCAGGCTGATGCCCAACAACAGCATCGCCAACCGGGGCGTATCGAGCAGACTGTCGAACACCCCGATACTCAGCATGCCCACCAGTGAAGCGAGCAATACCCAGGCCAGCGTCTGACCCTGCCAGGCTGCCTTGGCAGTGCGCGCCAGCGCCAAGACAGTCAGAGCCAGAAACGCCGCCAGCCCCAGCCAGCCTTGTTCGAATACGACATGCACCCAGACATTCTTGATGTGCCAGGGCAGATGGCTGTGAGTCTTGAAGAACCAGCAATCGCCGGCTGCCTCGAAGTTGCCGTTGCACAACAGATTCTGGCCATCGCCATCGAGCAGTTGCACATTGTCGATTTCCAGCAACCCGCCTTTACCCAGATTGCCGAGCACGAATTCCGTCGGCAAATGGCCGAGCGGGCCGCCCCCACCCAGCTCACCACTGTTGATCTCGCGTTGATATCGCCGCCACACCCCATCCCCAGGCACTTCGAAACTGGACCACACGCACCGGCGTGAATTCAGCATCTGCTTCTCGCAGATCGGCGTATCGATTCGTGTCGTTTGGCCTTCGGCGCGCGCATCGATCAGCAGACGATAAGTGGTTACTGGCTGGATCGCCGCGCGTTGCGCGTAATACAAAGTCGCGCCGGTCCCCAGACGCAAGGCCTGGCCGGTGCGGCTGGCGACGAATCCGTAGGTGCCAGGGCGATCCTCGATGGCGCCGCGCTCCAGAAAAACCCGGGGAAAGCTGCCCAGGCCCATGCCGAACATCGCCGTACTCCAGCCTGCGTCAGTCATTGCCAGGCTATCGCTCCAATGCGTCAATCGCGTCTGAGCATCCTCGGCGGTCTGGCTGAAGCGTTGCTGGAAATACCCGCCGCCGATGCCAGCCAGCAAAATCGTCGCCGCTCCGGCCAACACCAGTATCGGCGCGAACTGCGCCGGACGCTTGCCGGATAGCCAGGCCATGCGCGCACTGGCAATGGCCAGAATGATGAACATCAGCCCGAATGCCAGCGCGCCGCCGCGCGACACGGTGTAGATCAGCACATAGGTCGCCAGCGCCAGCAGCGCCGCGACCAATGGCAAGGTCTTCCAGTGCCGCAGGCCGAGCCACAGAAACGGCAGCGCCGCCGCCATATAGGCCTCGATATGGCCGCCGCCGGTATGCATGCTGGAGAACAGGCCGACGATCCGATAGGTCGCTTCCAGATCGGTCAGACCCGAGTAAAGCCAGCGTTCCCAGACCCCGACCAGACACAGCATCAGCAACCCCAACCCCATGCCGATCGCCAGCCAGCGCGTGAAACGCCCAAGGTCGTCACAGGAACGCCGAACCAGGAACAGCAGCACCGCGCCCCAGACAAAACCCTTGGCAACACGCAGGCTGTTATAGGCGCTCCAGTAGTTCGAAAACGCGTTGGCGTCGAGAGCCGGCAACGCCATCAGGCCGATCACACCGCTGATCAGCGCCAGCCCGAACCAGACCACCATCGTCAAGCGCGCCAGCGGCGGCCAGGACAAGGCCGGGAGCGGCCTGCCGCGCATAATCGTCATCGCCAGCGTCACCATCAGCAGCAGATCGAATTCATCGAAGAAAAAGCGCCCGCTCCACGGCGCCAGATCCAGCACCGGCAACGCGGCTGGCACCACCAGCAACCAGGCCAGCGGCTGCCGCCAAAGCAGCAGCGCGTAGGCCGCCAGCCCCAAGCCAAGCTGCCACGCGGCGAACGGAAAACCGAGCAGCACAACCGCCACCGCCAGCGCCAGCAGCAACCCCGTCGCCCAATCCAGAGGCTTGCGCAGGTAGACCAGGGAACTGCCCGGCGGCGCCTCGGCCAGCGGCGATTCGCGCAACCTGGCAGCGACATCGGTTTGCGCATCGGGTCTTTTCAGTGTTTCAGCGACGACCAACGGCTGTGCGAGGTTACCCTCGGCGGCGGCTTCATCGACCTGCCAGCCGGGTTGCCGGCGCGTGCTATCGCCCAGCCACAGACCGAACGCCAGACTCGGCGCGACAGCGAAAATTTCCAGCCAGTCACGGCTGGACAGATGCAACAGGTCGACGTGACCAACCAACAGCAGGGCCAGCATTCCGGCCAGCGTCCAGACGCGCGCCAGCGCCGCCAGGCCGAGCAAACCAAGGAGTCCGCCGAATGGCAGCCAGACGATCGCCGCCTTGATGAACTGGTACAAGTGATCGAACAGGGCAGACAGCCAGCCTGACGCATCGGCGGGCGGCACCATCGTCAACAGCGCCAGCGCGGCGCAAGCGCCATAAACGCCGCGCCAGAGACTGCGCAACCGGTGGGCCGTTATCCGCGCAGGCATCATTGTCCCGCCGGCCAGCCCAGCCAAAGCGCCGAGCGCGATGCCGACGACATGTCCGGGCCATCCGAACGGTCCGGTCCACAAAGGCGGAAAAATCGCCTGCGCCGCCGCGAGCCCCGCCGACACAAGCAATAGGCCGGCAAAGGCGAGGGATGATGTCAGGGCTCGCGAATGGACGCGGCCGCCGGCCCAGATTTGCCAGAACCAGCCGCACCAGAAAGCGGCCAGAGCATGCCGCCAATCCCAGACGCCGCCGCCAAGCGCGTCGACCATGACTTGCGACCAGTCGAACAGCCCCTGCGGCGGGGCGGCAAACGGCGCCAGGCCCAGCAACAACCACCAAGCCGTCGCCATGATTGCCGCGGGCAAGGTCAAATCGAATCGACCGGATGAGGTGGCGGATGTATGCAAGGCGGTGGCCGGCTTGACCAGGGTGTCACACCGAGTCTATCGAAAAGATATCCGGATCATAACCGAGGCGGCGGCTGAATCAGACGATCGTTTAGAGGTCCCGGACCGGGCGAAAAAAAACGCGTGCCGCAGCACGCGTTTTTTCAGCAACGGCAGCGGCTCCGTAATCAGGCGCTGTTGGTCGATTTCCGACGACGCACCAGATACAGGCCGGCCGCGCCGGTCAGCAGCAGCAGCAGGGTTTGCGGCTCCGGCAAAGGGTTGGTATTTTGCACATGGTAAGTACCAGACGCGATTGGACTGGATACGCCATTCAGGATTCTCGTCAGTGTGAAAGTACGCGGAGCGGTCTGATCAAGACCATTGTAAAAGAACGCTATGTTGTAGAAGACCCGATTCGGCCCCGCACCGGTAGGCGTGGTATTCAAGTCTCGCCTAAGACCCACGACGTTCGGACCTTGATCCTGTCCATTCAAGGTGACGTTGTTGACAAGCACTTGCAGATTGCCGTTATTGAAATTGGTGTGCTGCGGGCCGGGATGGGGATTTCCATCCACATCGGAGATGCAGCCGACACGTAAACGAACACGTGGACTGATGGTATCAAACGTACCGGTCTGGGTTTTGTCGAAGGTGAACCCGCCCGCCGCACAGTCAAGAGGCACGCCGTTGAGCTTGAGGATGATGTTGTATTCGTCGGCGAACGCCAGGCTGCCAAACCCCGCCAACGCGCCGAGCAACACGGTAGAAGCGGCATAGCGCTTGAGCCTGCTTGCAAGATTGTTCATGTTGATAGCCTTTTCCAATGATCCACCGGATGCAACAGATGGAATGAAGTGTGTGGGAGATTTAAAAGCAATAATCGTGCCTCTATGATAATTATATAAAAATCATCAACTTACAAAAAATATCTGGATAACATCCACAATCGTTGTAAAAAAAATCGACATTATCGGCATTAACCTGAAGATCACATGGCGATGCTCGAAAACGATCCTGGTTTAGTTACACCTTTCATTGCCCGACCTTGGCAACAGCCCCCGGCCGCGCCTGCCTGGCGAAGCGTGTCAACAATATCGCGCTGACCACCAGATAGAGCAGCAATTCCCAATAGGCTATGCCGAGAAAAACTGCGCCGACGGCATATGCGGCCAACGCGGCGCGCAACATGGCGGCATGATAGTCCAGCCATGGCAGGCGCCAATGGCGGTTCTTGTGCATCAGCCAGGTCAGATTCACCAAGCTGCCCAGAACCAGCCCGCCCCAGAGCGCCAACCCCAGCAGACCATGTTCGGCGGCCACCTTGACATAGGTGTTGTGCCAGTCCAACCCCGAACTGGCCGGCAGGGAAAGATACACCCAGCTCTGAAAACCGGTGCCGAACCAGGGGTTTTGCAAGGCGTGTTCCCATCCCAACCGCCACAGATCCATTCGCGTTTGCGCTGAAGCATCCAGTTCCGCCGCGCCTATGCTGCCCATGCGCGCAAACCAGGCTTCCGGCAACGCGACAAACACCAGACCGACGCCCGACAGCAACATCGGCAAGGCCAGCCATTTGCGGCGACTGTGCCAAACCAGCAGGCAGGCCACGGTGCCGATGGCCAACAAGCCGCCGCGAGACCATGACGAAAGGGCCGCAACAAAACACAAACCCATCAGGATCGCCAAAACGCCCTGCAGAGCACGCTGATCGGTGGCCTGTCCCAACTCCCGGTACCAGAACGCAAGCAAAGGAATCATCATGCTGGCGGCCACCGCGAATTCGTTGTTGCCCGCATAGGGGCTGCCAGGCGGCCCGTAGACGCGCTCCTGCAAACCGACGGTGAACGCCCAGTAGCCGCCTTTGAGGGCCACAACCGCGATCGACAAGGCCATGACCAGATTCAGATAACGCAGTTTTTCCCGGCTATCGATCAGCATCAGGGTGAGCAAAATCGGCGGCAACAGCTTCATGACTTCCCAATGCTGATTCCAGCCCGCCCAGGGATTGACACCGAGATAGGTGGTCAGCGTGAAATGCCCCCACAACACGAGCAGCAGGACAATACGCCATTCCCAGATGAACTTTGGCCAGGTGCGACTGACCATTATCTGACGCGCCACGCCGAGACAAACCGCCATGAACATCAGTAGATAAATCGGCACGCCTTGCATGAAGCCCAGCGAATAGCCCTGCGGATGCATCGTACTGACGAATGCCAGACCCAGCGTCCCCCACCAGGGACGCAACCAGGCCAGCCAGATCAGCACGAGAAGGATCAACAGCAGGACAAGGTCGCGCATGTTCGTATCAACGGTTCAGCGGATCGGAAGGCTGGCTGGTCGAGCGAGTTCCCGAAGCGGATGCGCGGCGTCTGCTCCCCCCGCCAGGCAAGGGCCTGGAACGGGCCAGGAATTTGCGCACCAGAACATAGCCCATGCTTCCACCCAGCACTTCCAGAAAGGCATCGGTGGTATCGGGCACTTTTTCGGGCAGATACATTTGCCCGGCCTCGATGCCGAGCGCACTGAACAGAATGGCAAAAAAGGCGGCGAATCCCGCCATGCTCCGCCATTTCCAGGACAGGGTGCTTACCCACCAGGCAAGCAGACCGCCTAACGGCGCGAAAAACAAAACTTTGTTCAGCACTTCCGAGGCGGCCCCAAATTCGTTGCCTATGTAATGGCTGTGAAATGGCACGCGGCTCAGGAAATCGAGCCTTTCCCGGAGCGGCAGACCATCGGCACTGAATTCGAATGGATACCAGAACACCGTGCCCAGCACGCCCAGCCAGACCAGTACAAGCGAAAAGGCGATCCAACTGATGCGCTTGCCGGAGCGGGTAGACCCTGCCTTGCCGTCCCGTCCGGAATACAGCAGCGCCACCCGGGCGCCCAGCAAACCACCAAGCGCCGCCGTCAACAGATCGGTGACATCGGTGATCCGGGAATAGACGAACAATTGCAGAAATTCCAGCAGCAAGGCGCTGGCGAACACGATCTGCCACGGACCAAGTCGGCTGACGCCTCGCTTGATGCCCCACAAAAAGGCCAGCACAGCCCAAAGCATGCAGTCGGCGACCAGTTGGTAGACAGCTTTGGCGGGATCGGCGGGCAGACCGACGAATGGGATCAGGTGCAGATAGCCGTCACGCCATTTATGGAACAGTTCGACCGGACTCAAGGTCAGATCGAGCGGCAACAAACCGTAGGTGTAAATCCCGACCAGATAGACCCAGGCCAGTCGTTCGGCGAGTTCGGCCGGCGTTCTGGCAAGCCGCCAACTCTCATACCAGGCCACCATTCTGGCGCCGAACGCCCACCAGGCGATGACACCCAGTACGCCACCCAGGGATTCCGCCATGATGTCATTTTGCGAAACGGTGCGTTTCGGAAAAAACAATTGCGTGAATTCGATTCCCACCGCCAACGCAACACCCGCCACCACCACCAGCAAGCTGACCAGCGCGGCGATCGCCGGTCCGCGCCCGACGGCCAGCAAGGCAGTCCAGAGAAACGCCAGCGGGATAAACAACAGCAGATTGGCGACCCAGTCGGCGCGGGAACCGATGCCAAGATCGAGAAACGGCAGATCTCGGAACCGCGCCACGGCATCTTCCAGCGGCATCGAACGAAAGTTCAACGGCACCAGACTGCCGTAGATGACAAAAACCAGATAACCCAAAGCCATCCACAACAGCAGGCGTCGCAATTGACCCAGGCCGGATGCTTGCCGCTGGTGCCTGCCGGATTGATGAAGCGTCGACGGCAAATCCGGCGAAGCAGGGGCTCGCCGGAACCGATTGTCGCCATCGATGACCGCAATCCGATGGGTTTCCGGTCGACTCGAATCAGGGCGCGTCAAGATCGCTCGCTTGACAAGCTGGCGGAGTTGGCAGTCCGCGGAATTCAGGGTGGCGGAAACCGCGCTTCAAGTCGGGGTTTCGACAAGACATGATTTGGTCGAACCAATCGCCGCCAGGGACAGGCTGTTCTCCAGTCTGCGCACCAACGCATGGGTGCTCTGCCGGCTGGAGTCGAGCACGATGTCGGCGGTATCCATATAGAGCGTGTGGCGCGCGGCGTAGAGTTGCTTCAGTTTCTGGAATGGATTGTCGGTTTGCAGCAGGGGACGATTCTTGTCGTGGCGGGTGCGCATGAACAATTCCTGCGGCTGGCAACGCAAATAGACCACGGTGCCCCGCTCCTTCAGCACCTGACGGTTTTCCGCAGAGAGTATCGCACCGCCGCCGGTGGCGAGCACGATGCCATGCTGCTTGCTGAGTTCATCGATCACACAGATTTCGCGCTGCCGGAATCCGGCTTCGCCCTCGATCTCGAAGATGGTCGGAATGGAAACGCCGCAGCGGGCAATGATTTCATGATCGGAATCGAAAAACGCCAGGCCGCGCTGCCGCGCCAGGATCTTGCCGATAGTGGTCTTGCCCGAGCCCATCAGGCCGACCAGGAAGATATTGCAACTTGGAATCATGGCGAAATTGTAACCGCCAGTTGCTGTTCAACAATCGGATCAGCGACGCTGACGACGACTCAGCAGGCGGTCCAGGGCCTGTTTGAGGCCGCCCTCGGGCAAGCTGCTTTCCAGCGCCTGGAATGCGTTCAGCCCGGCGACGGGAATATCGTGCTTTTCCGGCAGCGACGGCAAGCTCCAGTCGGCGCGTATCTTGACTTTCAGACTGCTCACCGGCGCATCGGCGCGACTCAACACGCTGGCCACGCCCTTGGCCTGTGCCCGCACCCGACTGGCGGCTGCGCCATTGGCGCAATGGACCAGCGCGATATCGCCTTGCAGCGCGGCGATCCGGCAAGCGCGCGCGACGGCCGCCGGCACGACTACGGCAAAGCGCCGATTCAGTTCGAACAACCGCTCGGCTTCCGGCAACGCCACCGCAAACTGGGGTTGCGCCCGCAACAGGCCGCGAACTCGCAACAACGGAAAGGGGCGCATGATGGCGTGCTCGAACAGGCTTGAAGAAGGCCGAAACAGCGGCATGGTAGCATTCGCAGCATTCACGAATCGCAGTCAATTTCGTCTTCGTCTACGTCCAATTTTTCATCACCCCCATGATCCCCAATTTCCTGAAGAAAATCTTCGGCAGCCGCAATGATCGGCTGTTGAAGCAATTGCGCGTCACCGTCAACAAGATCAACGCGCTGGAACCTGCTTACCAGAAGCTTTCCGACGCCGAATTGCGCGCCAAGACCGATGCATTCAAGGCCCGCATCGGCCAGGGCGAAAGCCTCGACGCGTTGCTGCCGGAGGCTTTCGCGGCGGTTCGCGAAGCGGCGGTTCGGGTGCATGGCATGCGCCACTTCGATGTACAGATGATCGGCGGCATGGCCTTGCACCAGGGCAAGATTTCCGAAATGCGCACCGGTGAGGGCAAGACCCTGATGTCCACCCTGCCGGCCTATCTCAATGCGCTTGCCGGCAATGGTGTGCATATCATTACCGTCAATGATTACCTGGCCAGCCGCGACGCGGATCAGATGGGCCGGGTGTTCAATTTTCTCGGCATCAGCGTCGGTTGCAATCTGTCGCAAATGTCGCATGAAGATAAGCAGGCCGCTTACGCCGCCGACATCACCTACGGCACCAACAACGAATTCGGCTTCGACTACTTGCGCGACAACATGGTGTTCCAGCCGACTCAGCGGGTGCAGCGCAAACTGAATTACGCCATCGTCGACGAAGTCGATTCGATCCTGATCGACGAGGCCCGCACGCCGCTGATCATTTCCGGCCAGGCTGACGACAACGTCGCCATGTACCAGCAGATGAACCAGATCCCGCCGCGCCTGACGCGCATGGAACATGAGCCGAAAACCGACGAACCGCCGCCGCCGGGCGACTATTCGGTGGACGAAAAGGCGCATCAGGTGCTGTTGTCGGAAGACGGTCACGAAAAGGTCGAGGCGATCCTCACCGAATTGGGCATTCTGGCCCCCGGCACCAGTCTGTACGACGCCGCCAACATTTCGCTGATGCACCACATCTATGCCGCGCTGCGCGCGCATGTGCTGTTTCACAAGGATCAGCATTACGTGGTGCAGAACGGCGAAGTCATCATCGTCGATGAATTCACCGGTCGTCTGATGCATGGTCGGCGCTGGTCCGACGGCCTGCATCAGGCGGTGGAAGCCAAGGAAGGCGCCAACATCCAGCGCGAGAACCAGACCCTCGCCTCGATCACCTTCCAGAACTATTTCCGCATGTACAACAAACTGTCCGGCATGACCGGCACGGCGGATACCGAAGCCTATGAATTCCAGCAGATCTACGGCCTGGAAACAGTGATCATCCCGACCAACAAGCCGATGATCCGGATCGATCATTCCGATCGCGTGTATCGCACCGCCGAGGAAAAATGGACGGCCGTCATCGCAGATATCCGCGATTGCCATCAGCGCGGCCAGCCGGTGCTGGTCGGCACCACGTCGATCGAAGTGAACGAGTTCCTGTCGGCGCGCCTGACCCAGGAAAAGCTGCCGCATCAGGTTTTGAACGCCAAACAGCATGCACAGGAAGCGCAGGTAGTCGCCCAGGCCGGTTTGCCTGGCGGCGTCACCATCGCCACCAATATGGCGGGTCGCGGCACGGACATCGTGCTGGGCGGCAGCATCGTCAAGGAGATTGACGTGGTCCACAACGACACGACGCTCGATGCCGACCAGAAAGCCGCGCGCATCGCCGCCATCAGGGCCGAATGGGCGCCGCTGCATGCCACTGTGCTGGCCGCCGGCGGCCTGCACATCATCGGCACCGAACGGCATGAATCTCGCCGCGTCGACAACCAGTTGCGCGGCCGATCCGGGCGTCAGGGCGACCCGGGCTCGTCACGGTTCTATCTGTCGCTGGACGATTCGCTGCTGCGCATCTTCGGCGGCGAGCGTCTCAAGATGATCATGGAAAAACTGAAGATGCCCGACGGCGAGGCGATCGAACATTCCATGGTCAATCGTTCGCTGGAATCGGCGCAACGCAAGGTCGAACAGCGCAACTTCGACATCCGCAAACAACTGCTGGAATACGATGATGTCGCCAACGATCAGCGCCGCGTCATTTACCAGCAACGCAATGAGTTGCTGGAAGCAAACGATGTTTCCGAAGGCATCACCGGCATGCGTGCCCAGGTGCTGAACGAAACCATCAACAACCACATCCATCCCGGCAGCATGGCCGAACAGTGGGATGTCAGCGGACTTGAACAGGTGCTGGCCAGCGAATTCCTGCTCGAATGCCCGGTAAAGCAATGGCTGGCGGATGATGAAAAACTCGACGAGCATGGCTTGCGCGAGCGCATCGTCGAAACCGCCATTCAGGCCTACGAGATCAAGGTCGCCCAGGCCGGCACCGACAACATCCGCCAGTTCGAGCGTTCGATGCTGCTGCAAAGTCTGGACAGCCATTGGCGTGAACATCTGGCGGCGATGGATCATCTGCGCCAGGGCATCCATCTGCGTGGCTACGCGGCCAAGAATCCCAAGCAGGAATACAAGCGCGAGGCATTCGAACTGTTCGAACGCATGCTGGAAACCATCGCCCGCGAAGTCACCAAGGTGACCCTGACCGTGCAGATTCGCAGTGAAGCCGATGTCGAGGCGGTGGCGCCGCAGGAAAGCGTTTCCAACGTACGCTATCAACACACCGATTACGAATCTGCGCTGACCGATGAGGCTGAGGCTGTCGGTGCGCAACCATTCGAACGACAGTTCCCGAAAGTCGGCCGCAACGATCCTTGCCCGTGCGGCTCGGGCAAGAAATACAAACACTGTCATGGCAAGCTGGCCTGATTACCATGCCTTACTACATCTACAAGATCGGTCCGCTGAATATCCTGGCCAAACTGGGTGAAGCAAACAACTTCAAGGCGGCGAAAAGCCTGGCCAACGAGCATCGCAAGCAATTGCTGCCGACCAGCGGCCAGTCGGTGAAGATGATCTTCGCCGAAAACGAACTCGCCGCCGAAGACACCCTGTCGCAACCGCGTGAAGGTGAAGTCGGCCTGATCGGGGACGACTACTAGACTCACCGACACCATGTCCGGCTACAACGAAGCAGCCTACAAACAAGCGCGCGATACGGCCATCGCGCTGCCCTGCCCGTTCGAACGGGCGTTGCTGTCGCTGTGCGCCACCTGTCACAAATCCCGCAAGCTGCTGCTGGCCGAGCGAGAAGCGATTTCCTGCACCGAAACGCAAGCCAATGCCCATTGCCGGGCGTTCCATCAGGCGCTACACGCCAACGCCCGTTTCGCTTTGCACATGGATCCGCTGCAACCCTGGCCGTTCGGCAAGGAAATTCGCGCGCAATGCGGCGGTGTGCTCGGCCTGCGCGATATTCTCGGCATGCCGGACATCGATACCGGCGTGGATATTGCGCAACTGGTCGATGCCGGGCTGGCCCGCCACGGTGAAGTGGCCGATTTCCCCTATTCCGAAATCATGCGCGCCATCGCCCACTATCAACCGCGCAAACGGCGTGGCGGCAAGTAGCCCGTGGACTAATGCACCGGCCCAAGGTTGGTGCTGGACAGTTTGACCAAATCGCCCACTTTCAGCCCCAGAAAGGCTGCGGCATTGGCCCGATTCGCGGCAATTTCGATCAAACCCGCGCTGTTCTGATACCAGAACAATTCGCCTTTGCCGGCGTCGGCGAATATACGGCGCCAGGGCAGCGTTTTTCCCTTGATTTCCAGTTGTGACGTCGCATCCGCAAGTCCGCCACGGATGCCGGTCCAGGCATTGCCGTAATGATCAATGTAAAGGATGCGCGGCAGGTCGGCGGGATCGAACTGGATATTCGGTTCGATGATCGGCTTGAGTTTGTCGGAGGGGAATTTCCCGGCGGCGATCCAGGCGGCAACCGGAGCGAACAGATCGCGGCCATGAAAGGATTCGGACATCCCGTCCGGGCGCCAATGGATATGCCAGGTTTTGTGCTGCCGTGCGCGTGCTGCGACGATGGAAAGCAAGCCATTGTCGGGACCGACGAACCAGCGTCCATCGGCTTCGACCACCAGCGCATCGCGCGCCGCGCCTACACCGGGATCAACCACGCAGAAGAACACGCTGCCAACCGGAAACGCCGGCGCCATCGCCGCCAGCAGTTGCGCGCCGGCATGGGCGTTGAAATCCGGAACCGCATGCAGCAGGTCGATCACTGCGACACCCGGCGCTTCGGCCGCCATCACCGATTTCACTTGTCCGACATAGGGGTCATGCCAGCCATAATCGGTAAACAGCAGCAGTTGCGCGGGCGATTGCCCGCCATGCGGCGATCCCTCGCTACCCATGCGCCCTAGTCCTTGCTTCCGCAAGCGCAGTCACCGGCGCGCGGCGTGTCGGAATACTTGTCTTCTTCAAGTTTGTCGCGGTTGGCGAGATATTCGGCTTTCATGACTTCGGCGCGCGCCTTCAAGCGTTCCATGCGCTGTTCGTAGGCGCCATCGCGCTCTTCCAGGAATTTCTCGTTGAACAAAACATGCTTCAGGAAGTTGTAGCCAAATTCGATCAGCGCTTCATCGTCGGTCAGCAGCACTGTCATCACTTCGACCGGCACATCGTAGGTGCGGTTGAACGAATCGCTGGCGACGAAGGCGCGGAAGCGGTCGACGTCGTAACTGGCCATGAAGAACAACTGATTCGAGATTTCCGGCGGCTTGCCGATGCCCGGCCCGGCCGACTTGCGCTTGAGCACCATCTGGCGCCAGCCGCGTCCCTTTTCGTCGTAGACGTCAACACCTTGTTCCTGACGATATTCGTTGATGGTCAACGAACGCGGTTCCTGATGCCCCAGGCAATGCTTTTCCTGCACCAGCGCATACGACGTGCGGTCGACGAATTCTTCCTGGTTGCGCGTCGACAGTAGCGCGACCGGGTAGTACCGGCAGGCGGTCGGACGGTCTTCATAGACACCGCAGCCTTCAGGCCGCATGAATTGGCACGCCGTACCACCGTCGACCGGACGGAACTTCACGCCCGGCATGCCATCCTGATCCATCTCGTAAGGCACCGTGTATGCCTTGAGAAACTCGCCGGAAGACATCTCCAGGCGGTTCTTCAAGCGCAGGATGTCATACGGTGTCAGGGTGATATCGATGTTGGCGCAACAGGCATTCCAGCAACCGACATCCTTGTGGCAGCGGAACTGAATGACCTTGTCGCCGCCCAGCATGTTGGGGCTGACCGGGCTGAGCTCGAAGGGAGCCTCATCGGCAAGATTCTTGAATTGGCTTTCGTCCATGATCGACCTCGAAATTTTCGAAACGGAATGAAGGGGAGATATTGGGGGTAATGCGCCATTCGCAAGGGTCCGCCCTTGCGAATGGCCATACGAAATAGCTTGGCAAAAAAAACGGGCGCCTTGTGAGCGCCCGGTTTTTTTAATTACAGCGCCCGATTAGTGGGGGGCGGCTGCCTTGAACAGCTTGGACTTGTCCACCAGATCGAAGTGCGCGCGCTTGAAGTTGGTCCACTTCTGCGTGGTCTTGTCATAGATGGAGTTGCCGAAACACTTCCAGTTTTCTTCATCGACGAAGTTCTTGTCGGTGCGGTAGTAGAAGCCGGGGTAACGGCTTTCTTCGCGGAACTGGATGTGCTTCATGTGGGCTTCCGCCGTCAGGATACGGTGGTAGTTTTCCCAGGCGCGGAGCAGTTCGTGCAGGTCTTTCGCACGCATCTTCATCGCATCTTCCTTCAGCATTTCCAGCTTCTGCTCGGCCACTTCCAACATCTTGTCGTTGGTGTTGTAGTAGGTCGCGACGCCGGCAACGTACTCGTCCATGATCTTCTGCAGACGGAACTGCAGCATCTTGGGCGTGATGTAGTTGGGGTTGACGTCGATGGCGGTGGTGTAGTCCTTGAACTCCAGGTAGGTACGCACCGGACGGTAGATGTCCTCAACCAGCTGATCAACAGCGGTGTCGAGTTCAACTTTCAGATCCTTGTTGTCGATGCAGTACTTGACCATCGCCTTGGCGGCCAGACGACCTTCAGTGTGCGAACCGGAAGAGAACTTGTGGCCGGCAGCGCCCACGCCGTCACCGGCGGTGAACAGACCCTTGACCGTGGTCATGCCACGATAGCCCCAGTTCCAGCCCTTCGGCAGGTGAGCCGGGATCTTGGCTGCATCGGGATGCAGTTCGTCGGTCGGCGCGCCAACGTCGGTAGGGCCGGAAACCCAGATGCCGCAGCAACCGGAGTGCGAACCCAGCAGGTAGGGCTCGGTAGGCATCAGTTCGGAGTTCTTCTTCTCCGGTTCGACGTTTTCGCCAACCCAGATACCGCACTGACCCACGCACATGTCCAGGAAGTCTTCCCAAGCTTCGGCTTCCAGGTGCTTCACTTCGCGGGCAGACAGCGTCTCGCGCAGCTTGCCGAGGGCGGTCACGGTGTCCATCCAGATCGGACCACGACCTTCCTTCATTTCCTTCAGCATAACGTGGTTACGCAGGCAGGAAGCGGGAACAGCAGCCTGACCGTACGGGGGGTACTGGTCCAGCATGGCCTTGTTCTTGGTCAGATAGTCTTCGCCGTAGCCGTTGGTGGCGCGGGCCTTGAACAGCAGGAACCAGGCGCCGACCGGGCCGTAACCGTCTTTGAAACGGCAAGGCACGAAGCGGTTTTCCATCATGGTCAGCTCGGCGCCGGCTTCAGCAGCCATCGCGTAGGTGGAACCAGCGTTCCAGACCGGGTACCAGGCACGGCCGGTGCCTTCACCGACAGAACGCGGACGGAAGATGTTCACGCAACCACCGGCGGCCAGCAGGATCGCCTTGGCCTTGTAAACGTGCAGGGTGTGATTACGAGTCGAGAAACCAACGGCGCCGGCGATGCGGTTGCTGTCGTTCTTGTCGTTGATCAGTTTGACGATGAAGATACGCTCTTCAATACGACCCATGCCCAGAGCCTTCTTGGCGGCTTCAGCGACGATCCACTTGTAGGATTCGCCGTTGATCATGATCTGCCACTTGCCGGAACGCACGGGCTTGCCGCCGTCCTTCAGGGAGGGCAGGCCTTCGCCGATGGCGGCAGCGCCGTCATGACGCTCGCCGTTGGCATCGGTTTTCCAGATGGGCAGGCCCCACTCTTCGAACAGGTGCACGGAATCGTCAACGTTGCGGCCCACGTCGTAGGCCAGATCGTCACGGGTGATACCCATCAGGTCGTTGGCGACCATGCGGGTGTAGTCGGCGGGGTCCTGCTCGGTGCCGATGTAGGTGTTGATCGCGGACAGGCCCTGCGCAACAGCGCCGGAACGGTCCATGGCGGCCTTGTCAACCAGCTTGATCTTCAGATCAATGCCGATTTCAGCCTTGGCAACATCGGCCCAGCGCATGACTTCATACGCAGCGCCACAACAAGCCATACCACCACCAATCATCAGGATGTCGACTTCTTCCTGGATGACGTCGGGATTTCCAAATTCAGCCATATTAATTACCTCTTCTTAATCGAATTACTTGCGGATCAGTTCGGACGGGTTGCCAGAGCGGTAGCCACCAGTCACGTCACGGGTAAACGAACCGACAGCTTCGATGTCGGCCAGTTTCGGCGTGGGCTTGCCGCCGTAGCAATCGATGGAGCCTTCCGGGGTGGTGCGGATCGGGAACTTGAAACGCTTCAGCACGCCATTGCGGAACTTGATGGTCCACATGATGGAGTCGGAGCCGCGCAGAGGTTGGACGGAACCGCCCAGGGGCACGACGTCGGCATAGTGGCGGCACTCGATAGCTTGCTGCGGGCAGATCTTGACGCAGGAATAGCATTCCCAGCACTGCTCGGGTTCCTGGTTGAAGGCACGCATGGCGTGGCCGGTTTCGGAACCATCACGGTCCAGTTTCATCAGGTCATGCGGGCAGATGTACATGCAGGCGGTCTTGTCTTGACCCTTGCAGCCGTCGCACTTGTCGGTACGGACGAAGGTTGGCATTCAAACACTCCTTGTTAGCTAACAATCCGCGTTCTTGACGCGGCCCATTCAGAAAATCCGAGCCCGACCTTGGCCGGTGGGCGTATCGCGAATCCGCTTCCGGCGGGCTCGGGTCCTAAATTCATTTTGGCGCAGGTCGGGTCAGCGGCTTTATCGCGTAACCCGACTTTCGGCCGGTCGGCGGGTTACGGCGCAAAAACCCGCGCCCAACCCACCCTGCATCAAGCGGCTGAATGGCCCTTGAGTTCGATCTTGACGTTTTGTTCCGCGCTGAGGCTGGCGTAATACTTCTGCAGCACCTTGGCGACTTCCGGACGGCTGAATTCGACCGGCAGATCCTGGCCTTCGGACAGCATAGAACGCACCTTGGTGCCGGACAGCAGGATACGATCATCCTTGGTGTGCGGGCAGGTACGCTGTGAAGCCATGCCGCCGCACTTCTTGCACCAGAAGGTCCAGTCGATGTTCATGTTGACGGTTTCCAGCGAGCCCTTCGGAATCTCGTCGAAAATCTTCTGCGCATCAAACGGGCCGTAATAGTCGCCGACGCCGGCGTGGTCGCGACCGACGATCAGGTGCGAACAGCCATAGTTCTGACGGAACAGCGCGTGCAGCAGGGCTTCACGCGGGCCGGCATAACGCATGTCGAGCGGGTAGCCGGCTTGAATCACGGTGTTCGGAGCAAAGTAGTTCTCTACAAGCACGCTGATCGCTTCGGAACGCACTTCGGCGGGGATGTCGCCCGGCTTCAGGGCGCCCAGCAGGGAATGGACCAGCACACCGTCCATGGTCTCAATGGCGATCTTGGCCAGATATTCGTGCGAACGGTGCATCGGGTTGCGGGTCTGGAACGCGGCAATCTTGGACCAGCCCATTTTCTCGAACAGGGCGCGGGTCTCCGCGGGGGTCATGAACTGATCGCCGTACTCCGCCTTGAAGGTGCCGGTGGACAGCACCTTGACCGGACCGGCCAGGTTGATCGCGCCTTGCTCCATGACCATCTTGACGCCGGGGTGCTCAAGGTCGGTGGTCTTGTAGACCATCATGCACTCGTGGCCCTTGTCGATGCCGTAGATCTCGGTGACCTTCATGGTGCCCATGATCTCGCCGGTTTCGCTGCTGACCAGCGCGATATCCTGACCCAGGCTCAGGGTCTGCGCGGTATTGGCATCGGTGGACAGGGTGACCGGAATCGGCCAGAACAGGCCATTGGCCATTTTGTAGCCATCGCAAACGCCCGCCCAGTCAGCGTGGGTCATGAAACCTTCCAACGGCGTGAAGCCGCCGATGCCCATCATGATCAGGTCGCCGGTTTCGCGGGAAGACAACTTGACCTTGGGCAACGACTGGGCGCGTGCCAGTTCGGCTTCGCGCGCGGCGCCTTCAAGCAGAAGCGGCTTGAGTTCGCCACCACCGTGGGGTTTCACGAGACGGGACATGCTGACTCCTAACAATATAAATTAGTAAAGGCTGATAAGCCGAATGGGCCGCGAGAATAGCACCCGCAGACACCCCCAACTAATCAGACTTATTTCTTTGCAAATAAATTTTTTTTGGGATAGACCAATCCGAATACCCATGCAATTTGCTCCAGTACACCGCCAAGCAATGCTCGCGCAGCCTGTCTACAATAGCGGCATCGATTTGGCCTGGCCCTTCAAAGTGCGCTTTCATCCGACCATTCTGCTGCTGTTCACCCTGCTGATCGGATTGTATGGCTGCTCTGGTCAGGAAATTCAGCGCAAGGACGGGCTGAAGAGCGTCCGTACATTCAACTCTGCCAACCTCGCCAAAAGCGACATCGACATGATGGCCGAGTTGAACCAGGAAGCGGTCATCAAAAGTCTGAAGTTATTGAGCGACAAGCTGTATCGGCGCAACCCGCAGGAATTCCGCAAGTCCGGACTGGAATCCGCCGAAGCCGCGTCTGCCCGGATTTTTTCTCAAATCCCGAACTGGGCCAACGCCAGCCTGCCGCCGCCGGACTGGGAGGCGCAATTCAATCTGGCCTTCCTCGAAGGCTACACCGGCGACCGGGTGCAGGCGTTCATCACCGCGCTGACCAGCATGTTGATGGCCTCTTACGATTACAAGACAGCGTTGTTCCTGCATGACGCGCTGTCCGCCCAGAAGCTCTACAACAGCGCGCGCAATGTCGAGATCGCCGTGTGGAAGCTGTCCAATGCCAAGCAATCCGGCGGCAGTAAATTTCTGATCAGCAACAGTATGGACGGCGAGATCGCCAACCTCAGTTTCGAACGAGAATTCGGCAAACTGATCGCGCTACAGGATTTGTTGGCGGTGGTCATCGAAGATAAAAGCAACCGCTCGATATCGCGCGTGTTCCAGAATGTCGCCACGTTCATATTTCTGCCGATCTGAAGCACGCGATGGAATGGCGGAATGATCAGGACTACGCGTTCTGCGTCAACCTGGATCGCGCCGGCTGGGCCTGGCAATTTCTCCGCCGCGAACCGGCTTATCGCGCTGATTATGCGCAATTCATCAGCACCTGGCGGCAACTCGAATCGGCCTACGGCGCACCGCCGAATCGCGACTTCTTCAGATGGAAGCAAGACCCGCGGGCGTGGCGGCCTGAACCTGACAGTGTCGGCTGCGCCGCCGAGGCCTGCCCAGGCGAAAACGATCAGGTCCTGATCGAATGCTGGATGGGGGCGAAGTGGGGTCTGCGCAAATTTCCCCCCGATCCGTCCATTCCGTTTCCCGATGAACTGGCCTGGCGCGAAGCGCCGATACAAGTAGACGTCATGGCTGGCGAAAACCTTGCCGGGTACCGGCTCGGCGAAGCAAAACTGGCGCTGATTTTCGACCTGGCGTTATCCCTGCCGGTACAGCTCGAAGCCGCGAAGCTGCAATTGGTCGTCGCCCGTCAACGCGCTGCCAAATCCGGCCAACTGCCGCCGCGCAATGTCCGCGAGGGCGCGGCGATCTGGCGCCGATGGTTGCGCCTGCTGGATGCGCTGGAGTCAGGCGCCAGCCTGACGGAGATCGGAGATGCGCTGGAAATGGCCAATCCCGAACACCAGGCCACAGCCGCCATTGCCCTGCGCAGCGGCGGCTATCGTCGCTTGCTGGACCTTGAACCTTGAACCTTGGACCTTCACCGCTTCGTCACATGCGCAGCTTATCCTTCAACGTTTTCAGGAAGACTTCGATATGGATCTGATTCTCTGGCGGCACGCCGACGCGCAGGATGGCGACAACGATATGGAGCGGGCGCTGACCGCGAAAGGCCGCAAGCAAGCGGAAACGATGGCGCAGTGGCTGCGGCAGAGGCTCCCCGAGAAAACCCAGATTCTGGTCAGTCCTGCAATACGCACGCTGCAGACCGCCGATGCGCTGGATCTCGACTATGCCATCATGGCCAATATTGCGCCGGGCGCCATGGGCGAACAGGCGCTGAGCGTTTCCGGCTGGCCTGATGCGCGCGGCTGCGTGCTGCTGGTGGGACATCAGCCGACGCTGGGAGAAGCCGCCAGTCTGTTGCTGTTTGGCGAAACCCGTGCGCTGAACATCAAGAAGGGGGGGCTGCTGTGGTTGAGCAACCGGGTACGCGGCAGTCAGCCGCAAACGATACTGAAAGCGGCGATCTCACCGGAATTGGCTTGATCCGCAGACCGTAGGCAGCTGCGCCGCGGCCCCGAAGTTACGCTTAGTCGAGCCCCAGTTGCTCGACCCAGGCCAGAGCCTGCAGGTGCGCCTGGCTGACCTGCTCGGGCGTCACCATCAAGGACGAAGCCAATCGTTCGAGTTGCTCGCTGTCGCCGCTTTCCACCGCCTCGGTCAAGGCCAGAAACGGGCCGTAGATGCCGCTTCGATCCGCCAGCGCATCGATCATTTTCTCGGGAATCACGATGCGTTCCAGGACCTGTTCCATCGGCATTTCGAGGAACGCCGGCAACAGGGAAAACACCCCGACGATGAACAGATTGTCCTGATCGGATCTTGGCAGACAGGCTTTGCCAATCAATTCACATAACCGGCCGCGGGTAATCGCGGTGCGCGCCAGGGTCGGCATGGTTGGCGCGCCACCGGCGGTGACCAGCAGCAGGGTCAGCCAGCGATAAAGCGGTTGCATGCCCAGAATGCTGACCGCGTGACGAATCGATTGCACCTCGCAGGACAGGCCGAAGCCAGCTGAATTGATGTAGCGCAACAGCTTGAAGGTCAGCGCCACATCCTTTTTGAACAACAGTTCCAGTTCTCTGGCATCGGCTTCCTGGCGGACTTTTTCCAACAACTGAACCACCGTGCCATAAACCGGATTGATGATCTTGGCCGCCAGATTCTCCGGATGGGCAAAGTAATAGCCCTGGAAGTAGTCGAAGCCCAAGGCCTGGCAGTGGCGAAACTGTTCCGGCGTTTCTACCTTCTCGGCGATCAGTTGGACCGGATATCCACGTATCACGCCGACGATTCTGGCCAGATCCGCCGGGGAATGCGCCAAAACATCCAGCTTGACGAAGCTGGCCAGTTCCAGCAGCGGCTTGGATTCGGGCAAATATTGATAATCGTCGAGGGCAAAGCGATAGCCAGCCGCCTTCAACTCAGCCAGGCGTTCCAGTATCTCGGGGGTAACCTTGACGGTTTCCAGGATTTCGATGACCACGTTGTCATGCGGCAGCAATGTCGAAAAGCTCGACATCAACATCGAAACTTCCATATTCACGAACGCCAGCTTGCCTTTCAGCAACCATTCCGTGCCCATGTTGACCAGGGTGTTGGCGATCACGGTTATACCGGCATCGACATCGCTGTCTATGCGAGCGCTTTGCGCATGTAGCGAATGCCGGAACAGCAGCTCGTAGGCAAACAGCTGATGTTTGCTGTCGACAATCGGCTGACGTGCGATATAGGCGTTGGAACTCATGAAGTGACCAAAAAATCAGGCGCGGGAAAATAGGTTCATCGGGGTATCGGCGGTGTTGTTGCCCAGCAGGGCTTCCATGTCCAGCACCAGCACGATGGAACCATCACCGGATAACGTGGCGCCGGCAATGCCTTTCGGCTTGATGTCCGAGAGTGGTTTGATGACCACATCATCGCGTCCGACGAAGCCGTCCACCGCCATGATGAAGGCGGTATCGGAAGCATGCATCAGCACGCCAAAGGCCGGCGACTTCTTGGCTTCCCAACCGATCAGACGCGCCAGACTGCGTATCGGCAAGACCTCGTCGCGCACCACCATGGTGGCGCGCCCCGACACGCGCTGAACTTCTTCCGGCTTGATCGGGATGATTTCTCGCACCATGGAAAGCGGGATGGCGAATGACTGATCATTCAGCCGCACCACCAGCACCGGCAGGATCGCCAGGGTCAGCGGCAGGGATATGGTGAAGGTCGAGCCTTGACCCGGCACCGAAACCACATCGATCTTGCCATTCAGGCGACTGATGTTGGTTTTCACCACATCCATGCCGACGCCGCGTCCGGAGACGCTGGAAATCTGGTCCTTGGTCGAGAAACCGGGCAGAAACACCAGATGCAGACTCTGCCGATCATCCATGCTGTTCGCGGTTTCCGCGTCGATGATGCCCTTTTCCACCGCCTTGGCGCGGATCACGTCGGGACGCATGCCCTTGCCGTCATCGGAAATTTCGATGTAGATGTGATCGCCGACCTGGCTGGCGGACAGAGTGACGATGGCCTTGGCGGATTTGTGCGACAACGCGCGTTCCTCGGCGCTTTCGATGCCATGGTCCACCGCGTTGCGCACCAGATGCACCAGCGGGTCGTTGAGATCCTCGATCATGGTCTTGTCGAGTTCGGTCTCTTCGCCGGACAACACCAGTTCGACATCCTTGCCGAGTTGCCGCGCCAGATCGCGCGCCAGCCGCGGGTACTTCTGAAACAGCCGGCCGATCGGCTGCATGCGCGTCTTCATCACTGCGTTCTGTAAATCGGATACCAGCAGATCGAGCTGGCTGACCGCAATATCCAGCGCTTTCAGGGTTTCCTGATCTTGCTTGCCATGCAGAATCTGCGTCTTCAGGTTGGCGATGCGATTCTTGGTCAGCCCGATTTCGCCGGACAGATTAAGCACCTGATCCAGCCGCGCAGTGTCGATCCGGATGGTGGTTTCCTTCTGCAAACTTTGCTGTGGCGCGGAACCGGAACCGGAACCCGACGTACGAGACGGGGTCGGCAAATCCTGCACGGGTAACGGGACATCGCGCTGCTGGGCGACTGCGGCGACTTCAAGAAAGGCAAGCTCCGGAGCCGTCTCGATATGCGCCGGCGGTGGCGCGGCAGGTTGCGGAATCGCAGTACCAGTCAGCACCGCGTGCAGCACATCCCAATTGATGTCATCCACAGCAGGCTCGGCGGCAGTGCCGACGCCTGCCTGCACCGGTTCCACCGGGGCTTTCACCGCCGCTGCGGGCGGCGCGGGGATGGTGCTGGTTTTGCGTTGCACCGACTTGCCGGCCAACGCGGCCTCCAGGCTGTCGATCAAGGCCGGATCGGCGGCATCCGGCTGGCTCGCCTGGGATAGGGCAGCGAACATGTTTCTCACCACCCCGGTGGCATCCATGATGACGTCCATCAATCCGGTGGAAAGCGTCAACTCGCCATTGCGCAATTTGTCGAACAAATTCTCTGTGCGATGGCACAGCGAAACCAGGTTCTCGGCGTTGAGAAACCCCGCACCGCCCTTGATGGTATGGAAACCGCGAAAAATGTCGTTGAGCAATTCACGGTCATTGGGACGCTTTTCCAGTTCGACCAGCTTGTTGTCGACCTGCGACAACAATTCCCCGGCTTCCATCAGGAAATCCTGCAACAGCTCTTCCATTCCAGCGAAATCACTCATTTTCTTCTCCTGTCTGCCGCCCGTGTTGACGTCGCCATCTAGAAACCCAGACTGTCCAGCAAGTCGTCCACTTGTTCCTGGCTGGTCACCACATCGCTGCGCCCCGCCGCCTTGATCACCGGACCGTTGAGCAGACTCTGGTCTACCGCCTGGCGTTTGACTTCCGGTGTCGTCTCGATCAGCAGGGAAAGCAGTTGGGCTTCCAGGTTCTGCGCAGCTTCGAGTATTTTCTTGATCACCTGCCCGGTGAGATCCTGGAAATCCTGAGCCATGATGATTTCCATCAAGTGCGCATTGGTCGCCTCGGTGCCCTGCGGCACCTGCTTCAGGTAGGCCCGGGTATCACGCACCAGATCCTTGAATTCCGCCACACCGAGTTGCTTGTCGAACAGTTTGTCCCAGTTTCCGGCCAGATTCGCAGCCGTTTCGCCAAGCTGGTTCTGCAGCGGCTGCGCGGCTTCCGCGGCATTCAGGGTGCGCTCCGCCGCTTGCGCGGTCATGGCGGCGATGTAGTTGAGACGATCACGATTGTCGGGCATCTCGCTGGCGACCTTTTCCAGCGTTTTGTCATACCCCAGTTCGCGCAACAGATTGTGCAAACCTCGCGTCATCTGACCGAGTTGCGAAAACACCCGCTCAGGGCACTCGCCCTCACTGGCGGCGTTTTCATGCGCCACCGCATGTGAAATGCTGTCGAACAAACTCTCCAGCTCAGGGGTTGCGTCAGGTTCGACCTTGGTCAGAACTTTTTCCGGGGTCGGCGCGGCGCTGGAGGCTATGCTGTCGAACAGGGCTTCAAGGTCTGGAGAATCGCCACTCATCTTGTTTCCTTGTTGAAATGGACCAGGAGTCGGATCGAAAAAACCCGACTCACATGCCGAATTTCTCGAAGATCTTGTTCAGCTTTTCTTCGAGCGTGCCGGCGGTGAAGGGTTTGACGATGTAACCCGAGGCGCCGCTCTGCGCGGCCTCGATGATGTTTTCCTTCTTCGCCTCGGCGGTAATCATCAGCACCGGCAAATGCTTTAGGGCCACATCGGCACGAATCGCCTTGAGCAGATCGATACCGGTCATATTGGGCATATTCCAGTCGGTCACCACAAACTGAAAATTCGAACCTTTCAGTTTCTGCAACGCGGCAACGCCATCCTCGGCTTCGTCGACATTGGTATAACCCAATTCCTTGAGCAGATTGCGCACAATCCGGCGCATGGTGGAAAAGTCGTCCACCACGAGTATTTTCAGATTCTTGTCAGCCATCGTGGATCCTTATCTATCCCGCAATCGTGGCATTGTAACCATGCGCGTCAACGCCTCAGGAAAGTAAGCAAAGTATCGGCCAGAACGGCGGGATCGAATTTCGCCACATACGCATCGACGCCAACCTGCTGCCCCATGGTGCGATTGGCATCGGAAGACAGCGACGAATGCATGACCACCGGAATTCCCGCGAAACGACTATCCGACTTGATGTTGCGGGTCAGCACATAACCATCCATTTCCGGCATTTCCGCATCGACCAGAATCAGTTGCAGCGAATTCTTCAACGGCGTGTGCTCGGCTGCGGCGCGGTTCGCCATGCCGGTCAGCTTGGTCCAGGCCTCCAGGCCATCATTGGACTGAATGTATTTCATGCCCAGTTTGTCCAGTACCGACAAAATTTCCTTGCGCGCAACAGCCGAATCGTCGGCAAAAAACACCGTTGCCTCACGACCCGGCTCGATGGTCGGCAAGGTCGGCATGGGTTTTTCTCCGAGCACCTCGACCAGCACCCGCTCGACGTCAAGTATGGAAATCAGGCGACCGTCATCGAGTTCGGTAATGGCGGTAATCATGCCATCCTGACCGGCCAGCATGTTCTCCGGCGGCTTCACCTTGTCCCAATCGACACGGATGATGCGATCGACATCCTGCACCAGAAAACCCTGGGTATGACGCGAAAACTCGGTGACGATCATCGTCTCGCCGATGCCTTGCGGCGCATCCTCCAGCTTGATGAAGTAGGCCAGTGAAATAACCGGAATGATGCTGCCGCGCAGCGAAATCACGCCTTCGACCCCAACCGGCATATTCGGCGTCATGGTGATCGGCGGGGTCGGCGAAACCTCGCGAACCTTGAACACATTGATGCCGAATGTCTCGTGCGTGCCCAGCGAAAACAGCAGCAATTCCATTTTGTTGGAACCGGCCAGTTTGGTGCGGCCATCGACCGCATCCAGCAATTTTGTGGCTTCCAGCGAATTCATGGTCGGGGGGCTCCCTTATTTGAGCAGGCGATTCAACACTTCGGCAAGCCGATGCGGCTCGAATTTCGGCACATATTCGTCCACCCCGACCGAAAAACCCAACTGCTTGTTGGCTTCCGAGGACAAGGAGGAATGCATCAATACCGGAATGCCGACAAAGCGAGGGTCGGATTTGATGTTCTTGGTCAACACATAGCCATCCATTTCCGGCATCTCCACGTCGGTCAGCACCAGTTGCACGAAATCGGAAACCGGTCGACCGGCGATTTCGGCCTGACTGGCGATTTTCTGCAGTTCAGTCCACCCCTGCCGGCCGTTGATGGCGCTGATGCCGTTGACATTCAGCGCCTCCAGCGTGCGCTCGATCTGATTGCGCGCCACCGATGAATCGTCGGCATAGAACACCGTCCGATTCAATTTTTCCAGCGGCTTCAGACTGGCGAACAGGTGGCTGTCATCGATCTGCGAAGTGTCGGCAAGAATTTTTTCGACATCCAGCATCATCACCAGGCGCCCATCCTTCAATTCGGTCACCGCCGTGACCAGGCCGCCCATGCGCGCGGTCAGCATACTTGGCGGCACCTTCATTTCCGACCAGTCGAGACGCAGTATCGTATCCACCTCGCCGACCAGAAACCCCTGAGTGTGGCCGTTGTATTCGGTAACGATCATGATCGCCGGCGGAATATCGGTGGAAATCCCGATGTACTTCGCCAGATCGACCACCGGCACCAGCACGCCGCGCAGGCTGACCATGCCCTCGACCGCCGGGGGCATGTCCGGCGCCCGGGTGATTTCGGGGATGCGCATGACTTCGCGCACCTTGAAGACATTGATGCCGAACGTCTCCTTGCGGTTGGTGCTGACATCCATACCCAGCGTAAAGAGCAGAATCTCCAGCTTGTTCGCCCCCGCGAGCTTGGTGCGCGCATCAATGCGTCTCAGCAAATCGGACATGGTTACCTCTGTTGTTCACGCGGCCGACAAATTCCAGCCGCCAAATTGGGTCAGCCAAGACATCGGCGCGACCGGAAAAAACTTTAGGGAAACGATGGTTTATTATTCGGCACCGATGCCCGCCCTTTTTGCCATGACGTCTCATCCCTCCGAAGACGCGGAACTGCGGCAAGCCTTTGCGCTGTTCAGCGAGACCTCCGAAAAGCTGGCCAGTGCCTACCTCGAACTGCAAGGCCAGACCGCCCGACTGACCAGTGAACTGGCGGCGGCCAATGGCGAGTTGGCGCGGCGCGAACGCCTGTCGGCGCTGGGCGAAATGGCTGCCCAGGTGGCGCATCAGTTGCGCACACCGCTGGCCACTGCGCTGCTTTACACCGGCCACCTGACGCGACCGCAAATCAACGATAGCGATCGTATCCGGTTTGCCGAGAAGACGCGCGCTCGTCTGCTCTATCTGGAGCGCCTGATTCAGGACATGCTGTTGTTCGTCAAGGGCGCTCGACTGGCTTCGCAAACATTCCCGGTAGCAGAGCTGATCGAGGAAGTTGCGCACACCCTGGAACCGCATGCCGGCGCCAGCAACGTAACCTTGCGGCTGGCCGAAACGCCAGCCGAACTGCTGCTCACCGGCGACCGCCAGGCCATCCTCGGCGCATTGATCAACCTGCTGGAAAATGCCCTGCAAGCCTCATCGGCCGGCGGCGTGGTGGAATTGACGGTAGCCGGCATGGGCAGCCCGTTCGTCGCATTCGAAGTCAGCGATGCCGGTGCGGGCATTCCGGAAGAAGCCCGCGAGCGACTGTTCGAACCGTTTTTCACCACCCGCGGCGAGGGCAGCGGACTCGGTCTGGCCATTGTCCGACAGGTCGCCGAAGCGCATGGCGGCTGGGTGGAATGGGCGCCTGCCAACGGCGGCGGCAGTATCTTCAGGCTGTTCCTGCCCTTCGCCGGACAAGGTCAGGTCAACAGTGGACTCAACGATGTCTGACGCCCCGACCATCCTGGTGGTGGAGGACGACCCGGCGCTGCGCGAAGCGCTCACCGACACGCTGGAGATTGCCGGCTACCGCGCGCTGAGCGCCGGCGATGCCGAACAGGCGCTGCGCTGCCTGGAACTGAACACCCCGGGTCTGGTGCTGACCGATGTGCAGATGCCCGGCATGGATGGGCATGCGCTGCTGCGCACGCTGAAGCTGCGCCATCCGGAGATTCCGGTGATCTTGATGACCGCCTATGGCCAGATCGAACGCGCCGTGCAGGCGATGCGCGACGGCGCTGCCGATTACCTGCCCAAACCATTCGAATCGGACCCTCTGCTGGCCAGCGTCGCCCGGCATTTCCGTCTGCGCGGCGACTCGGCCTGCGCCGGCCTGGTCGCCCAGGATCCGGCCAGCCTGGCCTTGCTGGATCTGGCGCGGCGGGTTGCCGCCAGCGACGCGGCGATACTGCTGACTGGCGAATCCGGCGTCGGCAAGGAGGTCTACGCGCGCTATATCCATCAACACTCGCGGCGGGCGAAGAGCCCGTTCGTGGCGCTGAATTGCGCCGCGATTCCGGAAAACCTGCTCGAATCGGTGTTGTTCGGCCACGAAAAGGGCGCCTTCACCGGCGCTTCGGCGCCACAGCCGGGTAAATTCGAGCAAGCCAACGGCGGCATCCTGTTGCTTGACGAAATCTCGGAAATGCCGCTCAACCTGCAAGCCAAACTGTTACGCGTGTTGCAGGAACGGGAGGTCGAACGGGTCGGCGGACGCAGCGTGCTGAGCCTCGACGTTCGCGTCATCGCCGCCACCAACCGCGACCTGGCAAGCTGGGTTGCCGAAGGCCGCTTCCGTGACGACCTGTATTATCGACTGAATGTTTTTCCACTCGAAATCCCGCCCCTGCGCGACCGGCCGGGGGATATTCCCGCCCTTGCCGGGCACTTTCTGAAGCGCCACGAACAGATCGTCGGCAGGCGCGATTTTTCCTTTACCGGCGCGGCTTTAACCGAATTGACTGGGTATGACTGGCCCGGTAACATCCGTGAGCTAGGTAACGTTGTGCAACGCGCCATGATACTCGCGCCGAACCTGCAAATCGGCCCGGAACATCTGATGTTGCCGCGGACTTCGGATGCGGCGGCACGCAGACTCGATCGCGATCCCGTGGCGCCGGTTGAAGCGGGCCTGAAAGACATCGAGCGAGACACCATACTCGGCGCCTTGCACAGGATGAAGGGCTCGCGGCGCAAAACGGCGGAAGTGCTGGCGATGAGCGAACGAACATTGCGGCACAAATTGAAGCAATATCGCGAAGCAGGCTTTCTGGATGGAGACGACCTCCTATAATGAGTCGCAGGAGGCAAGACGATGAGCAATATCGATCTGATGGTGAACCAGCTCCGCGCAGTAGCGGCGCAAGCCGCGTCTGCGCCTGTCCTGAAACCCGAGAATGCTTCCGGGCAGGACTTCGCCAGCATGCTCAAATCCGCCATCGAGGAAGTCAACGGCGCACAGATGGACGCCAGGCAGATGTCGCGTGCGTTCGCCTCGGAGAACCCTGAAGCCAACCTCCAGGATGTGGTTCTTTCCTTGCAGAAAGCCAGTCTGTCGTTTCAGACCATGGTTCAGGTACGCAACAAGCTGGTGAGCGCGTATCAAGAAGTCATGAGCATGCAGGTCTGACGAGTACGGTTGACGGATGGCCGCACAGCCTCAGCAGTTTTTTTCCAACTTCGCCTTACGCTTCAATCAGCTCCCCGCCTCCCGCAAAATGGGTCTGGCGGCAGCTCTTGCGGCGTCGATTGCGCTGTTCGTCGGCCTGCTGCTGTGGTCCAGCACGCCGGAGTACAAGGTTCTGTTTTCCAATCTCACGGAAAAGGACGCCGGCACCATCACCACCGCGCTGCAACAGTTGAACGCGCCTTACAAGACCGGCCCCGGCGGCACGCTGCTGGTGCCGGCGGACCAGGTTTACGACCTGCGCTTCAAACTGGCGGCGCAAGGCCTGCCGAAGGGTGGCGCGGTCGGCTTCGAACTGATGGATTCGCCGCAGTTGGGCATGACCCAGTTTCAGGAACAGGTGGCATTTCAGCGCGGCATGGAGGGCGAACTGGCCCGCACCGTGCAAGCCTTGTCGCCGGTCGAATCGGCGCGCGTGCACCTGGCAATCCCCAAGCCATCGGTTTTCATCCGCGACAAGCAGAAGCCGTCCGCCTCGGTGCTGGTCAATCTGCATCCTGGCCGCAGCCTCGATCCCGGACAGGTGCAATCCATCGTGCATCTGGTGTCCAGCAGCGTCGCGGAGTTGTCGCCCAACAATGTCACGGTCGTCGATCAGGCCGGCAATCTGCTGACCAACGTCTCCGACGGCGCTTCGGCGCGCGGTCTGAATGCCAGCCAACTGGATTACATCCGCCAGATGGAAGGCTATTACGCGCAACGCATCGAGGCCATCGTGTCGCCGATCGTCGGAACCGGCAATGTCCGAGCCGAAGTGCGCGCCGACCTCGATTTCTCGGAATCCGAAGCCACCAGCGAATCCTATCGACCCAACCCGACCCCGGACGCCCAGGCCGTACGCAGCCTGCAAACCGTCGAAGATCTGAACAATGCCGGCAATCAGGCGCAAGGCATACCCGGCGCGCTGACCAATCAGCCGCCCGGACCGGCCACCGCGCCGCTCAACGCCCCGCCAGGCGCCAACGCCGGCCCGAATAACGGCGCCGGCCAAGGTGCCGGAGCGACCTCCAGCCGCCGGGAAAACACCACCAATTTCGAACTCGACAAGACCATCCGCCACACCCGGGAACCGCTCGGTCGTATCAAACGGCTATCGGTTGCGGTGGTGGTGAATTATCGCGCCGGCATCCCGGACGAAAATGGCGTGGCGACCAAGCCCGTGCCGCTTCCCCCGGCCGAACTGGAACAGATCAACAATCTGGTCCGCGAGTCGATGGGCTACAGCCAACAGCGTGGCGATACCATCAACGTGGTCAATGCCGCCTTTACCGAAAGCAAGGCCGAACTGGACATTCCGCTGTGGAAGGATCCCGACAATGTTTCGATGGTTAAAGCGCTGCTGAAAAACCTGTTGATTTTCGGTTTGGCTTTCTATCTTGTATTCGGCGTCCTGCGGCCGATACTGCGCGACATGACCAAACCGCCGGAGCCGAAAGCTGCTGAAAGCGGCGAAGCCGGATCAAGTGGCAACGCTGGTGAAATCGGCCTGACGGGGAGCCATGGACAGCCCGCGACCGCCGACAGCTACGCGGAAATCCTCGCCAAGGTTCGCGAATTCGCCAAAGCCGATCCCAAAGTGACGGCAGACATCGTCAAGGAATGGATGGCCAAGGAATGAGCGACGAAAGCATCAAGAACTGCGCCATCCTGATGCTGGCTCTGGGGCACGACGAAGCCGCCGAAGTATTCAAGCACCTGGGACCGAAGGAAGTGCAGAAACTCGGCACCGCCATGGCGTCGGTGGGCAATGTCAGCAAGGAAGGCATCGAGTCCGTGCTGCGCGATTTTCACGACGAAACCGAAGGCCGCATCAGCCTGGCCGATTCTGACGACTACATCCGATCAGTGCTCAAGAAGGCGGAATTATGTAGCAAACGCACCCATCCCCATTCCGCCTGACACCCTATCCTCACTGCGTTTTCAACGCCCCTTGAGAGCAACATGCCGGAAACCCACGTCGTCAGCGGTTTGGTCGATAAGCGATC